>Ga0183096_1000033_pt2 | contig 393375 bp, 319 predicted proteins | sample Biomet5_FD_127791 | JGI IMG/M metagenome (GOLD analysis project Ga0183096, IMG submission 127791) | Microbial communities from bioreactor (seeded with sewage sludge) at LBNL, California, USA - Biofuel metagenome 5 (version 2) (version 3) | ecosystem: Engineered > Bioreactor > Anaerobic >...
CTGCCCCTGCAAGCAAACCCGAAGGCGGTACAACCAGGGGATCCGGAGAATCTGTTACTGTTATCTGTACTGATACAGAATCGCTGCAACCGCCTGAACTTGTACCGGTAACCTTATAAACAGTAGTCTTTTCAGGACAAACGGTGACTGAAGAATTCGTTTCTCCTATACTCCACAAATAAGTACCGGCTCCCGAAGCAGTTAATGTGGTACATTCACCTTCACAGACAGTAGTTTTACCACTCACAACAATCTCGGGTAATGTACAGGGTTCCTGTGTTATTGATATACTTCGTATAAATCCGTCTCCACTAATCGTTACGATACCGCTTCTTCCACTTGTTGCACTATTGGAAGAACACGTAATAATAATTGTTGCATTATTATTATTTCTGATAATGGAAAAACCCAGCCATGCGGTATTGCTGTAATTTATTATCCAGGAAACATTGGAACTGACTTTTAATGTATCAGAGCCACCCGATGCGGGAAAGTCCAGTTTCACGGGGGTTATCGTTGCATAAGGCGCACCGGCCTGGGTCACACTTACTGTGACACTCTTTCCCCCTCCGCTTACCGTGACGCTTCCCGACCGTGAAGAGGTAGAACTGTTCGTGGAGCAAAGGACGTATACTGAACTTCCTACCATGTATGCTTCTGAAACACAGCCAGAATGACTCACTGACAGACTGGATATATTGGTGCTGATGGTAAATTTTTTAATCTTTGCGATATGGGGTTTGCAGAAAGGCTAAAAAAGGCACGTAATGACCGGGGGCTGTCTCAAACAGAACTGGCTAAACTGGTAGGAATACATTATACACAAATAGGCAGGTACGAAAAAAAAGGGGCGCAGCCTTCGGCTGATGTACTGTCTAAACTCTCCAATGCCCTTGGGGTTTCTTCCGATTTCCTGACAAACGGTACTTCCGATGATCTGGCCGAAAACTCACTAACCGATAAAGAACTCCTGAACCAGTTTAAGGCCATTGAAAAAATGAACGAGGAAGACAAAAGCGTTGTTAAGGTGTTCCTTGACGCCTTTATTACCAAAGGAAAACTTAAACAACTGGTATTATAAAAAGAGACCCGGCAGTGCCGGGCTTCTCAATACTCTTATTTTTTACTGATCAAGTCTTTTTAAATAACGGCTGGACATCCAGCCGGACAACTGGTTTATAGGAAGAAAATCAAACATGGGAACTGCGGCTTTTGTATCGGGTTCCGGATACCTTCCCATTACCACGAACCACCATACCCTCCCTGTTTCATCCGTCTTTTCGGCCAAAGCAACCCCCAGTGAACCCTTGGGGTATATTGCAACAACGTTATTTTCAAACATTTCATAGTTGCCACTCTCATTATCCGGTAAAAAGCCGGGCATGTTTCTCATATTATATTGTTCTGAAGTAACCTCGAAAGGAATTTGAACGGTAAAACTGTCCGGTAGGTACTTGATTCCTTCTTCATAGTAGTAATAATCTTCAGGATAAAATAACTGTGAAACACATTCGTATTTCGTTAATTTTCCTTCTGAAAAAACAGGGGAATAAGTTTTTATGGAGACCCAAACATCTGATTCGGGATAAGACCCCCTGGATTTTATTTGTACCGGTAAGCCCGGTGCATCACGGCTTAGCCCGACAATAGTCCCCCACAAAAAACTCAGCTGTTTATAGACCCCGTCTTTTTCTTTTAATATGAAAATTTGCTTATCAGCATCATCGCCCCATGCAAACTCTCCGTTAAATAAAATTTCGATGCTCCCATCACCGTCAAGGTCAATAAAATGAGGTACAACCTGATCCGGATCAATATTAACCAACTCAAAAGGTTTCTTATGCAAATATGAATTGGGTTTTACCAGTTCCTCAAATTTTATAGAATCCGGTAATGACATCCTTGATACAAAATCAGATTGGCGGTCAATTTTGTTCAACATTTCAAATCTGCGGCTTTCAGGCAGACTTAGTTCCCACTTCGACCAATCCAGTGTGTCGGGGAAAAAAAGGCCTTTGCCGTTTTGTGCCCATATAGATATATGGCATACACAAAAAATAATTATATATTTTAACCTTTTCATTTTTACTGATTTTTTAACCTGTCATAAGTATCCCAGTATGAGCCCATATATCCACGGTCGCCTTCATACAACCTGTCAGGGTGTGTATAACTGTCCATCCACCTTTGCATATTCTGATGCGCCTCGTTTTGCTGTTGGTTTGTTTGTCTTGCAGTAACTGTTACTTCGGGCAGCATTCCCATGTACAACATGTTATTTAAAACCTGGGCAGGGGACAGGTCGGGAGTTTCGTTTATTGGACGATAGACTTTCAGTTTTTGCTTCCCTATCACTCTGGCTTTTAATCCTGAATTTTTATAATTATTATTTTCCTGTACAGCAGCAACAGTGTTGCCTTTTTCTATATCCCTGGCATGAATTAAGGTTGAATGCTCACTGTCTTTTCCCGGCCCAACATATAATGCGGTATGCCCTTCGTAAATAATAAAATCGCCAAGCCTGATATCTTTCAATTCAACTTCCTGAAACTTGCCTGATCCTGTGAAGAAGTCTCGTAAAGAACCAGTCCAAAATCCTTCTGATTTATCGGTTATCCCGTCCATATACATTACCCGGCTCATTAATTCGGAACAGTCAACAAACTGCATTCCGGCATGATCCCAAGTTGTTCTTAAAGAACCTCCTTCTTGTTTGTACGGCGTACCAAGGAATAAACGGGCATAATAAATCCTGTCCCTGGGCCCCATGCCATTCATGTCTTCATATCGTACAGGGTTGTTTGCCGCGTAATGATAAGGAGAGTATTGCTCATAGCTTTCCGCCATTGGGTCAACGCTTGTAAACCTAGCAATCACCGGGTCATAGAACCGAGCTCCGTAATCGTAACAGTCCAGTCCGCCTTCGTCCTGCAACTCTTTGCCGTTGTACAGGTATTTGTTGTCGCTGCCAATGGTGTAGTTGTTCTCCATTTTAAGGCCAAACGGGTAATAATCCGTGTATTGTACCGCTACGGCTCGTACGGTGTCTGTATCGAATACTACACGCGTGTTTCCCAAATGATCTTTCAGAAAATATTCGTAAGCCCATTGCGAATTCCCGGAATCTTTTACAACCCGCCCTTCTCCTGTCAATACAATTTCTTTCCCGTCAATTTTCAGAACACTGCCCTGGTAATAACTCTCTACTCCGTTGTATGCCTTTTTCAACTTATTCCCTGCTGCATCGTAGGTGTAATCAATCGTTCCCTCTCCTGTAACAGCAATCCTCTCCGGCTGGTTCTGGTAGTTGTACTTTACTGCAGCCTGACGGTGCGGCATATAGGTGGTATTGCCGTTACTATCGTAAGTAAAGGTCCCGGCAAACGGCTTGAACTCATTATTGTGTGAGGCTCCCGTGCCCCTGTCTGTTATTGAATCAATCTGGTTACTGTTCGGCTTATAGCTATAAACAAGGTTGTCGATCATTCCACGGCTAAAACCGGAAGCAACTCTGTTCCCATAGCGCATCAACCGGGTTATATTACCGTTTATGTCATAACTCGGGTACTCATTAAAGGAACTACTTTTAGATCCAACAATCTGGTTCATATAATCATACTCATAATAGGATGAAAACTTCAGGCGGTTCAACCAGTCGTAAACAAAACGGTACTGCTGCCGGTTGGTCGGCTCTACCCAGCCGTTTTCATCCAACATGGTGTTTTTCCAGCTCATTGTACTGATATTCCCGTTGCTGTCATAACTTAAATCCTCTGCATACAGCTTCCCTGCCGTGGTGTCTGTCATGTTGTTTATCTGTTTTAACCAGCCGCGTACATCGTAAAGGTAGTCAATATCCTGCACATAACTCGTGTCGTTGGCATTATGCAGTTTCTTCAGCATCAGCTGTCCTAATTCATTGTGAAAAACAAAGCCCGGCACACAAAAAAGAGTGCCCAGAAACTTTTTGAGCACCCCTCTTCATTTGTAATATTCTCTATTTTACCAGACTTTATTTATCTTATAACCATCATTTTCCTTTACTACTGTTACTTGCAAACGAACATCTTTTTTTGGGGGAATATTGCCTGGATTGTCCAAAAAAGTTGTATACGTAACTATATATGTATCGCTTTTTGACACGTCCTTTTTGATTTCTATTGTTTTAATATCCTTTTCTTCGATACCCCAATCATTAGTTAACAAATCATGTCCATCTCCATACCACTCCTTAGCTTCTTTTCTTAATTCTTCAGTGCAATATTTTTCTTGCAAAGAATCTACTTTTTGAGCATCTTCAATTCTAAAACTAACCTTACTATAGGCAATATAAAACTCTTTTAGCATTGATAATACTCTGTTTTCTGTTCCTGATTGTGCATTGCATCCATTAGCTATAAGTATCACGAAACTTAGTGTTATAATTTTTAAAAATTTCATATCCTTTTATTTTTTATGGATTAATTTCCCAACGATAAATCTGAAAGGCTGGTTTATTGTCGCTATAGCCTTTCCCTGGCCAAAACGGTGCATTTTGTTTCCAATTCGACAACCATTGAGTTCCATTATACATTTGTATATGTCCATAAGGTATACCATTTGCGTCACTTGTACCCCCAAGATAACCTTGAATTACTGCAATATCTCCTGATAGATAATTAGTAGTATTCACGGGACTAAAGCCTAATCCCTCCAAAAAAGGGCCATATAACCTAGCTGGCACAGGCGTTTTCCCTAAAAAGGCATTTTTTTCTAATCCGAAACCTGCTTCTAAAGACCATCTAATATATTTTGCACATTCACCTTTTGCATCTTTCCAAGAGCTATGTGCATTATCATTTAACCAATTTACTGCATTATTAATTGAATATGTACCTCCGCTTTTTGTGGCATATACATTTACCGCTTTACAGACATAACTGTCAAATTCATTATTAGGGTCTCCCGGCCCGTGACCGATATAGTAAAGATGTCTGTTTATCTGATTCTGCATCCATCTTATTTCTGTGCGTGATTTTCTGTTCGTATCCTCATCCGTTGGTAAAAAAATATTTCTGTCTCTTTGATCATCAAAATCTTTATCTGGTGGGGTCAAATCATTTATATTCGTTCTATTGCCATTGAGCATTTCATTGCTCCACCTTCCATCGGGATCAATAAATCGTATTGGATTATTAAATGCATAATGATAGATAGACCATCTTCGGTCGATTTCAGCCAACGGATCAACGCTTGTAAACCTCAGGGTTACCGGGTCATACATTCGAGCACCGTAATCGTAACAGTCCAGCCCGCCTTCGTCCTGCAACTCTTTGCCGTTGTACAGAAACTTGTTGTCGCTGCCAATGGTGTAGTTGCTCTCCATTTTAAGGCCAAACGGGTAATAATCCGTATATTGTACCGGTACGGCTCGTACGGTATCTGTATCGAATACTACACGCGTGTTTCCCAGGTGGTCTTTCAGAAAATATTCGTAACTCCATCGCGAATTCAGGGAATCTTTTACAACCCGGCCTTCGCCCGTCAATACAATCTTCTTCCCGTCTATTTTCAGTACATTCCCCTGGTAATAACTGTCTACTCCGTTGTATTCCTTTTTCAACTTATTCCCTGCTGCATCGTAGGTGTAATCAATCGTTCCCTCTCCTGTAACAGCAACGCTCTCCGGCAGGTTCAGGTAGTTGTACTTTACTGCAGCCTGACGGTGCGGCATATAGGTGGTATTGCCGTTACTATCGTAAGTAAAAGTCCCGGCAAACGGCTTGAACTCATTATTGTGTGAGGCTCCCGTGCCCCTGTCTGTTATTGAATCAATCTGGTTACTGTTCGGCTTATAGGTATAAACAAGGTTGTCAATCATACCACGGCTAGAACCGGAAGCAACGCTGTTCCCATAGCGCAGCAACCGGGTTACATTACCGTTTGAGTCATAACTCGGATTTTCATTAAAAAAACCATTTTTGGTTCCAACAGACTCGTCCGTAGAATTATACTCATAATAAATCGAAAGTTTCAGGCGGTTTAACGCATCGTACACAAAACGGTACATCTGCCGGTTGGTCGGCTCAATCCAGCCGTTTTCATCCAGCATCGTGTTTCTCCAGTTCATCGTACTGATATTCCCGTTGCTGTTATAACTTAAATCCTCTGCATACAGTTTCCTTGCCATGGTGTCTGTCATGTTGTTTATCGATTTTAACCAGCCGTGTACATCGTAAAGGTAGTCAATATCCTGCACATAACTCGTGTCGTTGGCGTTGTGCAGTTTCTTCAGCATCAGCTGCCCTAATTCATTGTAATCCATGTCGGCAAGGATTACCCTGCCGTTATCGGCATCACCTGCAATCTGCTGTTCCACTTTTTCCAGCCGTCCGGCATGGTCGTAAGTGTAATACTTGTAAATAATTTGTTCCACCTGCCCGCTGTAGGTTTCGGTACTGGTCAGCAGGTTGCCCGTAAAGTCGTAGGTATTTTTCACGATAACACCAATCGGCCCGCCGGAGGTGTTGGTCTGGATTACCCGGTACCTGTCGTCGTAAAACGTGCAGGTCTGCTGGTAACCGCTTCCGTCCAGCAGTTTTGCTTTCTGGTAAGTCACCTGTCCTTTTACATCCCCGTTTTTTGTCGGCAACGAACATAAACTGCTGTTGGGATAGCTGTCGTAAGTAGTTTGGGTCAGTACATCGCCGAAGCTGCAACCAGCCGGAAAGTCTGTTGTTCCGGCAAATGCCGTTTGCAGGCCGGTATGGCCTTGTGTGCTGGTCAGCCAGCCGGTTTCTGCCGGGCGGTTCAGATCGTCGTATTTGGTGTACAGCCACTGGCTGCTGTTTCCCGAGCGTGTTTTGCCGTCCTGTGTCAGCACTAAACGGTCGCGGCTGTCGTACACCATATATACCGGGTCGGCACCGGGCAGTTGTTTTTCAATCATGCGTTTGCGGGCATCATACTCATAATAATAACACAGGCCTTTAACAACTTCATCGGTTTGAGAATAACTGCTGCCGCTCATGGTTGACGAGGCCAGAGGCGAAAGAACATAACGCAGCAAACCGAAATCGTCATACACGTAATACGTTTTAGCCGAGCCTCCTGCTACTTTTAACACCACTTGTCCCTGTTTGTCTTTGTATTCTTCTGTAGTTTTTCCCGAGGCATCGGTGGTTTTTACCAGGTAGAGTTCCCCGGCATCGTAGGTAGTGGTATTTGTCAGGTTGCCGGAATTATCAACTTCCCATATCTTAACAGTGCCTGCCGTATTTGTCCCGTAAGTATACGAGGTTTTGCCACCTGCCGGGTCGGTCACCGACAGTACACGATTCAGCGGAGACGCTTCATAATTGGTGTAAGTATAATCAGATGTTCTGGTTGACAAAAGTCCGTCAACTGTATTTCCTTCGGTGCCACTGTAAAACAATGAAATATTCGATTCGATATCGTCTGCGTATGCTCCGCACTTGTGGCGGGTTGACGGGATATACACCTTATCCTGCCGTCCGTAGTCGTCGTAAGCAACCCCGGTCACCAGATCGTTGAAATAATAACTCTGGTTGGCTGCCACGGTTTGTGTCGGGCGTCCCAGTCCGTCGTAATACTGAACCACGGCGCCCTGTTCTTCCAGCGGAAGGTTTAACATGCTGCTTTCGGTTGTATAACCTTCAGTAGGGGCGTAGCTTACTATATAATTATCTGAACCAGGCAAGTTTAACGATTCCCTTTCCTGTTTTTTTGCCGAAACGAAATAGGTTTTCATTTCGATGCTGTCGCCGCTTTCCGGTTTGACTTTGTAATCAGCCCTTGCCCTGAAACGTGTCGAGCGTGAAACGTTTATACTGACAACCGAATCGTTGGTCTGTTTAAACGGGGCTCCTTTATAACTATCGTACCACTGCCATTTGCCATTTCCCCCGTGTTTCCCTTTATGAACGGTAAGACGGGCTGCCCCTGCAAGCAAACCCGAAGGCGGTACAACCAGGGGATCCGGAGAATCTGTTACTGTTATCTGTACTGATACAGAATCGCTGCAACCGCCTGAACTTGTACCGGTAACCTTATAAACAGTAGTCTTTTCAGGACAAACGGTGACTGAAGAATTCGTTTCTCCTATACTCCACAAATAAGTACCGGCTCCCGAAGCAGTTAATGTGGTACATTCACCTTCACAGACAGTAGTTTTACCACTCACAACAATCTCGGGTAATGTACAGGGTTCCTGTGTTATTGATATACTTCGTATAAATCCGTCTCCACTAATCGTTACGATACCGCTTCTTCCACTTGTTGCACTATTGGAAGAACACGTAATAATAATTGTTGCATTATTATTATTTCTGATAATGGAAAAACCCAGCCATGCGGTATTGCTGTAATTTATTATCCAGGAAACATTGGAACTGACTTTTAATGTATCAGAGCCACCCGATGCGGGAAAGTCCAGTTTCACGGGGGTTATCGTTGCATAAGGCGCACCGGCCTGGGTCACACTTACTGTGACGCTCTTTCCCCCTCCGCTTACCGTGACGCTTCCCGACCGTGAAGAGGTAGAACTGTTCGTGGAGCAAAGGACGTATACTGAACTTCCTACTATGTATGCTTCTGATATCCAGTCAGAATGACTCACTGACAGACTGGATATATTGGTACTGATGGTAAATTTTTTCTCAATCTCCGATGCAGGAAACTCAAGAGTTAAAGGATTGGCTGTCAGGTACGGTTCTGCACCTTCCTGAGTCACACTTACCGTGGCCCTTCCTCCTTCTTTCCCGACAACTGTTACAGAACCGGACCTTGATGCGGTTGACGTGTTTGTGGAACAATACACGGTTACTGTATTGCCCGAACGGCTTATCTTTGACACAAAGTCCGGATATGTTATGGTCTGGCCGGATGTATTGGTGGTGATGATAAACGACTGACTACCGCCAGACTCGGTAAAATTCAGGATTGCAGGGGATTCACTAACGTACGGCGAACCGGCCTGGGTCACACTTACCGTGACGCTCTTTCCCCCTCCGCTTACCGTGACGCTTCCCGACCGTGAAGAGGTAGAACTGTTCGTGGAGCAAAGGACGTATACTGAACTTCCTACTATGTATACCTCTGAAACACAGCCAGAATGACTCACTGACAGACTGGATATATTGGTGCTGATGGTAAATTTTTTCTCAATCTCCGATGCAGGAAACTCAAGAGTTAAAGGTTTGGCTGTCAGGTACGGTTCTGCACCTTCCTGAGTCACACTTACCGTGGCCCTTCCTCCTTCTTCCCCGACAACTGTTACAGAACCGGACCTTGATGCGGTTGACGTGTTTGTGGAACAATACACGGTTACTGTATTGCCCGAACGGCTTATTTTTGACACAAAGTCCGGATATGTTATGGTCTGGCCGGATGTATTGGTGGTGATGGTAAACGGCTGACTGCCACCCGACGCGGAAAAACTCAGGCTTGCAGGGGATACACTAACGTACGGCGAACCGGCCTGGATCACACTTACTGTGACGCTCTTTCCCCCACCGCTTACCGTTACACTTCCCGACCGTGAAGAGGTAGAACTGTTCGTGGAGCAAAGGACGTATACTGAACTTCCTACTATGTATGCTTCTGAGATCCAGCCAGAATGACTCACTGACAGACTGGAAATATTGGTGCTGATGGTAAATTTTTTCTCAATCTCCGATGCAGGAAACTCAAGAGTTAAAGGTTTGGCTGTCAGGTACGGTTCTGCACCTTCCTGAGTCACACTTACCGTGGCCCTTCCTCCTTCTTTCCCGACAACTATTACAGAACCGGACCTTGATGCGGTTGACGTATTTGTGGAACAATACACGGTTACCGTATTGCCCGAACGGCTTATTTTTGACACAAAGTCCGGATATGTTATGGTCTGGCCGGATGTGTTGGTGGTGATGGTAAACGACTGACTGCTACCCGATGCAGAAAAGCTCATGCTCGTGGAAAATACACTAATATACGGCGCACCGGCCTGGGTCACACTTACTGTGACGCTCTTTCCTCCTCCGCTTACCGTTACACTTCCCGACAGGGAAGAAGCAGAACTGTTCGAAGAGCAATAGACATATATCCTGCTCCCTGACCTGTACGCACGTGATACACAGCCCGAATAACTCACCGACGGACTGGAAATATTGGTACTGACGGTAAAAGAACTATTGCCCCCCGATGCAGAAAAGCTCATGCTCGTGGAAGATACATTTACATAAGGAGTAACACCGGCCTGGCTCACACTTACCGTAGCGCTTCTACCCTTCCCGAAAATCGTTACTTCCCCTGATCTTGAAGAAGTAGAACTGTTCGCAGAACAGGTAACATACACGGTATTACCCGACAGGTATGCACGTGACACACAGCCCGAACCCGAAACCGACCGGATTGTGGTATTTGTGCTGACATTAATCGTCTTACTGCCGCCCGATGCAGAAAAACTCATGCTCGTGGAAGATACATTTACATAAGGGTCAGCGCCGGCCTGGCTCACACTTACCGTGGCGCTTCTACCTCCACCGCTTACCGTTACACTGCCTGATTGTGAATAGACAGAACTGTTCGAAGAGCAATAGACATATATCCTGTTCCCTGACCTGTATGCACGTGACACACAGCCTGAATAACTCACAGACAGACTGGAAATATTGGTGCTGACGGTAAAAGAACTATTGCCGCCTGAGGCGGAAAAGCTCAGGTCCGAAGAGGATGCGTTTACATACGGGTCAGCGCCGGCCTGGCTCACACTTACCGTGGCGCTTCTACCTCCACCGCTTACCGTTACACTGCCTGATTGTGAATAGACAGAACTGTTCGAAGAGCAATAGACATATATCCTGCTCCCTGACCTGTACGCACGTGACACACAGCCCGAATAACTCACCGACGGACTGGAAATATTGGTGCTGACGGTAAAAGAACTATTGCCCCCCGATGCAGAAAAACTCATGCTCGTGGAAGATACATTTACATACGGGTCAGCGCCGGCCTGGCTCACACTTACCGTGGCGCTTCTACCTCCACCGCTTACCGTTACACTGCCTGACTGTGAATAGACAGAACTGTTCGAAGAGCAATAGACATATATCCTGCTCCCTGACCTGTATGCACGTGACACACAGCCCGAATAACTCACCGACGGACTGGAAATATTGGTACTGACGGTAAAAGAACTATTGCCCCCCGATGCAGAAAAACTCATGCTCGTGGAAGATACATTTACATAAGGAGTAGCACCGGCTTGGCTCACACTTACCGTGGTGCTTCTACCCTTCCCGTAAATCGTTACTTCCCCTGATCTTGAAGAAGTAGAACTGTTCGCAGAACAGGTAACATACACGGTATTACCCGACAGGTATGCACTGGACACATATCCCGAACGCGAAACCGACCGGATTGTGGTATTTGTTCTGATTGCAACCGTTTTAGTACCTCCTGATGAGGTAAATGTCAAGGCAGAAGGGGAGGCATAAAGATAATTTGAACTGTTTTCAATGTCTAAGCTACCGGATGTTTCTATACCGTCATTCCCTGAATGTTCAGAAAAACCGTTCGTGGTGTTGGCTGTAATCAGGGAATAATCGGTCCCTGCACCGGGATTTTTCGCCGACACACTCCATGTAAAAAATAAAACAGACAAAAAGGCAAGGCATTTTGTACCCAATAATTTTATACAGGCTGGAAATGTTTTCATAATTAATGTGTTTTAGGGGTGGCTAATTCTTATAATGGTAGTCGTACTTGTTAATGATTTTACCGTCATTGTCCTTTACCATTTTCAGACGGCCGAAATCATCGTATTCATAATAAGTCGTTTTCCCGTTCGGATCGGTCTGCGAGGCCATGCCAACAAGGGGTTTGTAGGTATAGTAGTAAACCATATCGGCATTGCCTGTATAGGATTTGACAACTCTCTGTAAGGCTGAAATATCGGAATCAACCGATGTCTTATCATCGTTGCCGGATAAACCAAGTGCGTTTATACTGTTTTGAATCTGCCCGATAGCAAGAGACGCTTTACTGCTTGTGATTTTTGCTATCGGATGCTGGTTGTTGTATCCCCAAACATAGTAGGTGTAAATGCCATCCCGGGTCAGTATTTTAGTCGGGTTTCCCTTACTATCGTAACCGAGAAATTCAGTATCTGCATTTTTCCCGTAAATACTTTCTGCATTTGTTCCGTTAAAGGCTGTGAAAGACGAAGAAGATACGGGAGATTCTATCTTCAGTGAATACATTTTTTCCGGTAGGTATTTCCCATCGTCAAGTTTATAAATAGTAAGCGAACTGCCGGTTACCTGATTATTTACCAGGGTGGTTTGTTCAACCGGATAGTCAAGCATATTCAGGGCTGTCATCGAGGCGTAATTGCCGGTGTTAATGTCGTACGGATAATAAAGGAGGGTGGTCAATTGTTCTTTTCTACTGTTTGTTGTTTCTGTTTTTGCAATTTGTTTGTAAGAATCATAGGTGTACGAAGTTGTCTTATTAATGCCATCAATAAATTCAGCTACCGAATCTAACCTAATCCATGAACTTATATAGTCAAACTGATAATAGAGATATGAATGATCCTGATCATGTGTATAAGTTTTGATCTCCGGAATTTTGTCTAATTCTATAAATGAATAATTATTTTCTATTTTTTGTAGCAGAGAACTATCCTCATTATATATTTTTTTCTCAATTAACTGCCCCAATTTCCAACTGTTATTAGGATATGGACCATATGGCCATGTGTTCCATGTCAAAAAATAATCATAGGTAAAAAAACGATCATAGGTCTTCTTATCTGCTTGTTTCGCTGTACTACTTGTAATATGTGTTAAATAATAGTTGTAGGTTTCTTTATCGGGATCGTATTTGCCATCAGTCGAATAGGTATATATGGTATAGCCATTACCTCTTTCCGTTTCCTTTACCTGACCATATCCTATCAGCGGGCCTTCATTAAGACTTAAATCATCTTTCGGAACAGGACTAACTTCCAGTAACCACTTCCATCTTTTTGCTAAACAAACATCATTTAATCCTTCGCCATACGTTGATTTACCACATACGACATAAGGGAAGTTGCTAAAAATATTTGAAGGAGAATAAGAGTAGGTATACTCACCAGTATAATGATACATATATCCGTAGAAAGAAGGTGCTTTATAACTTTGAACCGGATTGAAATACTCATAGTTTTTTTGTTTTAATAATTCGCCATCGCTATCAAAATATTTTATTTCATTAATATTAAGTCCCCAGGTAGGTTTATTGTTGATATCAAATTTCTGCGAATACTGAAATTCAACTTTCCCTCCCGTAGGGTATTTTATCGATTTTATCGTACCCATTCTCATATAATTGAGATTCGAACTTCTGTCAGCCCCTTCTATGGATATTTCATGTTTGTAGTTATCATAGTCTATCCCATCGTAATTGAAATAGGGATAATCAGGGTTTCCGACATAATTAGGTATAGACAAATCGCTGTAAACATCTTGGTCTAATGTAGGGACAAGGTCAGAGTTGTCGTCCTTCCCGTTATAATAACCTCCAAAATCCTGAGCAAAAGAGAATCTGTTCGCAAGTGAATCCCTGCCATCTGATGACCTCCCATAATATGAAAACTGATATGAAAGGATATTCCCCTTGTTATCAACTTTTTCAACTCCGTCAAGATATGATCGGTAGTTCATATATTTAGCTGTTAATAAAGGATAGCCGGTTAGACGTTTCGAATAAGGTTTTAATGTCTCTATAATATTCGTATTGAACTTAAAAGTCTCTGTCTTTTCAGTTGAGCTGTAAATAATCATTGAGTCCAGTGCCTTTGGAGAGAAACCAAAACTTGCTTCAGGTTCTGAAAATATTTTTGTTTTAAAAACAATAGAGTCGTCGTTTGAAGTAGTAATTTTTTGTAATAAATAACCTGTAAAATTATTTGTGGCAGGAGCCATATAGGAAGAATTAAATTGTTCACCACCGAAATACAGATTGTAGAATCTGGAATTCTTAGGCGGTATCAAATAAATATCTCCTGCTTGATATTCAAAAGCTACAGAATCCGTGTTGTTTGCATTAATAATTTTTTTAAGCCAGAAATCTGTTTTGTTCCCTTTATTTTTATGGAAGAAATACTTTGTTCCTTCTTTTGTAGTAATAAGAATATCATCGTCAAAGTCAAGTTCTATTTTAATATCATCATACTTCTTCAATACAGGTTTTTTGTTCTTTAAATAAAACGAACCGGAATGTCCATTGAAGTTATAATAATACATCTCATTTTCTGTATATTCTTCCAATGTTGCAATATTTACAATTTTGTCAAAATCTTCTTCTGTATCCGGGTCAGTAGACATAGGTAATTTTGATATTTCATTAAAACTATCACCATAACAGTATATAACTTTTCTTGCAACTAATCCACCTGCATTTAAAGTCCAGCCAACTCCGACCCATGTAGGATAATCTTCTACTTTAATTCCTGATGCGTAATATGTAAGATAAATTGGAATGGTTATCTCTCCGCATTTTAATGTATATAAGGGAATTTCTATTTGAGGAGTGCCTGTATATAAACTTACAGGAATATCAGCATATTTTATTAATGAAGCTGCTTCCGGAGAGGGTGAAGTATAACTTGGTACATAATTTAGTCCCTCCGCAGAACCAAGCCCGGTTGCATCCATTGGGAAAAAACTATACCCCATAAACAATAAAACTCCAAAGGTAAAAATCAGTCGTTTCATCAGTATAAAATTTTAGTTGTTGTTAATTTTATTCTCTCTTTTCCGAGCCGGGGATGAGATTTTTCCCCCTGAAGTTCCCAGAGGGAAAGCCCTGAGCACGTTATTGTCCTCTTTTTTAATGAAAATTTCGGCGAACCTCCCCCTTCTCCGTTCGGGAGAAGGGTAGGGGTTGAGGCTACAGCAACGTAAAAAAAGTGCAGAATGATTCTGTATTGCAAATAGCTGTTCTCAAAACTGCTGATGGGTTCAGTAATCTGTTTTGTAAGGCTTTCTGCAAGATAATTGTTTTCTTTTGCTGTATCGCTGACAGCAGTTTCCTCGCTTCGTTTCTGTAATTCAAGACGACTGGCGTCGCTGGTTCGATAAATTAATTTTGGCATAGCATTTTGTTTTTATGGATTGGAAAATAGTTAGGAATAAGTCGGGAGTATGAAGACTGGAGACAACAGGATGTGATAAACCGGAAGTACATATTTTCCGGTCAAGACAGGTTCCGTCTTCAGGAGGTTGTTCTCTGCACCACTCCGTGTTTCTTCTCTGCGTCTCTCTATGGTAAAATGTAAATAAATGAGCCACAGTAGCAGCGTTTTTCACAGGGTAATGCAGAGTATAACAGGCTGATAGCCGACACCACTCCGAAAATTCAAAATCGGAAAACCTCATTACGAATGGAGCAAAACAATTTACTGATAACGGCCGGATTGAGCCATCCGCTTCGCCCCTTCTCAATAACAAAACAACTTTTCGGAGTGGTACCAATAACCTTACATCCTGAACAGCCTCTCTCTTTTGCTGAAGGAAAGTTCTTCCGCCTTGGAACAACAGGTCTTTGAAAAACAACAACATAGGTGAAATTAAAATTAAACAGGTAGCTTCTTTTTTGTCAGGCACAAGGCCTGCAGAGAAAAAATGAGAGATATTCATGTGGCGGATTCCCCGGATACATCCGGAGGTAGATATTAGCTGCAAGTATTACACCTAATATCTACAATAAAGGACTTTGCTTATTCGTTTTTTCATACTTTGGAGTGTTTAGGGGAACTGCTATTCCCTATTAATAAAAATTAATGTGTATCCCTGCACTTTTTTCCAGAGGCAGGATTTTTTATTTACGGACTATTAAAATACGCCTGTCCATATGGCAATTTTTTATCGTTAAAACATTCTTACTAAACCTATTTTGAATAATACTGTGCGTTTTTAAGTGAAATATCTTTGCTAAAGTAAAAAAATTATTAATAAAACAATAAAAATCCAGAAATAAAATATTTTCTCTCCCCAATGAACAAAAGTCCTGCATGTCCTCAATATCAACATATACAGAGTCCTCGCATAAAAAGGGAATGGCTTAAAAAAATTATATTTATGGTACAATAAAAACATCAGGCTTCGAAATCGGGTCAGGTCAAAGAGGACTCTTCGTTTTCAATTAAAAACGGCACGAAACAAAAGATGTAACTCTCAGGGTAAAAAGGGAAATACAGTTCAGGTCATTTAAAAAATATCAGGGAAAGGCTTTATTTGTTTCCTTCTTTTTTTGTTCTTTTAGAGAAAAAAAAGGATGGGGCACTATTCACGTTTAATTTGTACAGTTACTTTTTTACTGTTTGCCTTTCATGCTGTGGCAAAACCGATTACTCTTTCTCCGGATGCCAGAATCAGTGTTCTTACCTGTGGCCCGAATGAAGAGGTGTACGCACTGTACGGGCATACAGCCATACGGGTAAATGACCCGGCGTCGGGAATTGACATGGCTTTTAATTACGGCGTTTTCAGTTTCAGCACTCCTCATTTTATTTACCGTTTTGCAAAGGGTGAAACCGATTATATGCTGTATCCGTTCAGATTCCATGATTTTCTTGAAGAATACAAAAAAGACCAGCGAAGCGTATATGAACAGGTTTTAAACCTCTCGCAAAAAGAAAAGCAACAGATGTTCGACTTTCTGGCCTGGAATGCAAGGGAAGAAAACCGGGAATACCGTTATAACTTTTTCTTTGATAATTGTGCCAGCCGCGTACGTGATGTGGTTGAAAAACAAGTGGACGGCAAAATTATTTTTCCTGAAAAGAGCAGTCATCCGCGGACTTTCCGCCAATTGGTAAAATTGTACCACAGCCGTGACCGGTGGCTCAATTTTGGCGTCGATCTGGTTGTTTCCGCGCCGGCCGATCGCACTGCAACGGTTTATGAAGAGATGTTTTTGCCCGATTTTCTGATGGACCATTTTGCCCATGCGCAAATACAAAGTGAAACAGGTACCCGCCCGCTGGTAAGCACAACACGAACACTGTACGAAGCTCCGCCAATGCCTGCCCCTGGTTTCAGCATTACCAGTCCGTTTGCTGTGTTTTTGCTGGTTACAGCACTGGTTTTGCTGGTCTCCGTAAAAGATTACTGCCGCAAAAAATTCTCAGCTGTTGCCGATTACCTGGTGTATGGACTTAACGGGCTGACAGGAGTGGGCATTCTGTGGTTTGTACTCTATTCAGAACATCCGGCTATGTCACCTAACTATAACCTGTTGTGGGCTATACCATTAAACCTGGCTTTTGCACTCATATGGATGATCCGGAAATGGCGTCCGGTTACGCGCTGGTACCATGTTTTTATGGCAGTCTGGATGACGTCCTTCCTCCTGTACAGCGTTTGGCTGCCACAGTCGTTTCACCCGGTTTTTTACCTGTTTGTGCTAATGGTTTTAATCCGGGCGGTACTGCATTGCCTGCTCATTTTCAGCAAAAAGTCCCGACAAATGTAAAAAACTATTCAAATCTGATTTTCCCGAAAAATTCAGGCCGGTGATAATCGGGATTTTCGGTTTTTACCGGATTCCAGGTTACAAAGTGAGGTTCGGCCAGATCGTCACCGCATTTATAAAAATTACCGGTTGCAGAAAGCCCGTCAAGTTGCTGAATATGATCATGAATAAAACAACTGACCGGTATTTGCACAAAAAGTTCCCAGGTAAAATCTCCATGTTTTTCAGCAAACGGTTTATCGCCTAAAGATGATTCTGCCTTTATTGTTTTTATCAGTTCAACCGGAAGAAGCTCCCGGTTATGACGCCCCTTTCCGTATCCCACATGTGCTACTCCGATACAGTTAAATTCGAAGTTGTAATAAACGCCGTCGCCTTTGGGCGAGATGAAAAACTCGACACAACTGTCTTTATAGATATCGCCGTTTATGGCCGAAGCTTTTGCAGCAATATTTTTTTCACGGACGTAATATTTCAGCAAAATCAGGTCGCCGGTATGGGCAATTCTGAATTTCACGTCCGGTTTATATGGGTAATTTCCCCAATTAACATAATTTAAAGTGTTAAAACCACTCTTTTCTTCAAGTAATTTTTCCAGTTTCTGATCGGAATAATCTGCAACTGCCAGATCAAGGTGTTTAACGGTTAAGGTTTGCATATCTGTAATTTTGTTTTGAGGAACAAAAATAAAATTTCTGAAAGAATTCCCGCTTTCTGCAGCACTTGTAAAAAGCAGCAGTAATATGTAAAAAAAGACTGGTCTCATTTTTATCAGATGATAAATAATTCACTTGATTTTTTGTTCCCTTTTGTGTCAACGGTTACAACCTGGTATGTATCACCCTGGTTTGCCGACGAATCAAGGTAATTCATTTTTACTTTTGTAGTCAACGGTTTATGTTCGACTTTATATACTACGTTCCCGTTTTTCAGGATGTCATAATGCGAGATCAGGTTTTCGCCTGCGTAAGCCATTGCCCACGATAGATTTACAGTATTCCCCACATGTTTGAGCTGTATGTCCTGAGGAGCGGTGAGCCCCTGGTATTCTTCCAGCGAGTATTTTATTCTGCCTTCCCTTATCAGAAAGGTTCCAACAGCTTCGGCATCAAGCCGTTGTTGCTCCGACATTCCGTCCGGAGGAATCTGTGCAGCATAAAAATCCTGTACGAGCGGACATTTCACCGGGTCTTTATCAATGGTTCCGATATCAATAACAACAGTATGTACGCCGGGAGTAGTAAGAGCATATTCAATAAACGGCCGGCAGGAGATTTGTTTGGAGCCGATTTTACACAGAATATCCCCGGAATTGGGTGACCAACGGCTGTTCTTGTCACGCATCTTCCACTCATCAAAAATTTCTGTTCCGATAACAGCCATATTCTTAGCCGTTGCCACGGGAATTACATTATACTGTATATTGAATCTCTTCCGGTCGTTGATATTAACCGGCACCATCAAACCATCCAGAATTTCGAATTCGTCGCGTTGTATCATTTCGATCATTACAGAGGCATTACTTCCCGAAAAGCCGATGTGTTTTACAAGTCTTTCCCGTTTCAGGTTCAGCCCGGTATAATTTGTCCCGTCGCGATAATCACGCAAAGCGACGAAAGCTCCAAAATTTTCATCTTTGCCGAGCGGCGTTTCCAGTCCTTTATAAAGAACATCTACTTCTTCCATGAAATTAACATCCTCGGCAAGAATCATGTCCAGATAAACACCTTCGGGATAATTTCCCTGTCCGTCACCAAATATTTGTGATACAGATCGTTTAAGATCAGCGACAGCGCCTTCCCCATGATCTCCGTCTGTCTGGTTATATACTTCTTCGATATCCGGATATTTCCCTTTGCCCCAGCGCAAATGTGTTTTACTGGTAATAAAAACCGATTCGCGTATCCGGCGGTTATAATTTTCTTCGCCGGGAACCACCCCCACCTGACGGAAGGCCGCTCCCATGTTAAGCTGACTGGGGCCGTAAAGATTGGATGTATCAAAATAGTTGATTCCTATTTCGAAAGCTTTTCTTACAATTTCAACCGGATCTATATCGTCAGGAGGATGCTGAAGAGAGGCTTTTCCGCCTAATCCCATTGTTGTTACCTCGAAACCTGTTTTCCCCAACTTTCGGTGCAAGGGAGGAAGAGGGTAACGAATTGCCCATGAGTTCAAAGGAAGCACCGACAAACCAAAAGTTGTAACAACAGACAACTTCAAAAAGTCTCTTCGGTTAAAGACCAAGCTCTTCTTCATAGTAGCTTCGGATTAGGTTCAGCAAGTTACAAAGATTTTATTACCTGAAAAAATGAGCACCGGATTTTTAAGTACTGAATTGTGAATAATTGTAAATGAAGCAGAAGACATAAAAAAGAGTCCTTTTGATTTCAGCTTTCTGTCAATATTTTGTATCCCCAGGCCGGCATTTCGAAGACCGGCTGTGTCCCCGGATTTTCTTTTTCTTCTGAAAAATAATCAATAAAAGTTTCTTCTTCAGGCAAAGAGAGACTTACTGATGATTTTTCGGAAGAGAAATTAAAAACGGCCAGAACTTTATTTTTTCCTTTTTCACGGAGAAATGCAAATGTATTTTCAGAACCCGTTTTCAGGATTTTAAAATCACCGCCGGCTCCATCGTTCCATAATGCTTTGTTCCCGGTTTTCAGAGCAACCAGTTTTTCGTAGAATTTTTGTTTTTCCGGATTATCCCAGTTGATTGTATCCTTTTCGAAAAACAAAAGCCGCTTATTGAGCCCGGCTTCCTGTCCGCTGTAAATAAGCGGGATGCCCGGAATCGTGAATGAAAAAACAGCAAAAGCATCTCCTGCCGGTCCCATACGTTCGGCAATGGTTCCCTGCCATGAGTTTTCGTCATGATTGGTGATAAATTGCATGGGAAACGAGCCGGGTGCATATTTGCCTTCAGTTTCAGCAAAATAATTTTTGAAAACAGAGGCAGGTTGTTTCCCCTGAGCCACTTCGTTCATCAGGTGGTGTAGTTTCCACGCATAGTCCGATTGAAAGGCCTTTTCGAGAAAAGCCGGGTGGTCTTCATCTTCAGCCAGCATATACACCGGTTTTATCGAGTCGAACGAAGCACGGGCTGCTTCCCAGAAGTCCTGCGGAACGCCCCAGGCCACGTCGCAGCGGAACCCGTCGATGTCGGCCTCTCTGAGCCAGAAATCCATCGCATCGATCATAGCCCGGCGCATCTGCGGTACATCGTAATTCAGATCGGCCACATCCGACCAGTCGGGTACCGGCGGAATAACATTGCCCAGCGAATCGGTGGTGTACCATTCCGGGTGTTGCGTAATCCACGGATTGTCCCAGCCGGTGTGGTTGGCCACCCAGTCGATAATAACCCTGAAACCCATTTTGTGGCATCTGTCCACCAGGTTTTTAAAATCGTCCATGGTACCGAATTCTGGATTTATCGCGGTATAATCGGCAATCGAATAATAGGACCCCAGCGAACCTTTCCTGTTTTTTCCCGAAATCGGATTGACGGGCATGAGCCAAAGAATTTCGACGCCTAACTTTTTCAAACGGGGCAAATGTTCTGCAAACGCATTGAACGTCCCTTCGGGCGTGTATTGGCGGATATTCACTTCATAAAGTACGGCATCTTCGGCCCATTCGGGCTGAACAGACGATTGGGGTTGTTTGTTCTGACAGGCAGATAGCGCTACTATCAGAGCAAGAAAAAATAAAAAGGAAAAATTTTTTTTCATATTAATGTTTGTTTGGTTTCACTGATTTGTCATCTCTTACCTTTTGGATATTGGTTATTAAATATTCATTATTGGATATTTTTCCCGACGTTTTCCTCTGTCATTAACACATTATATCACAATTTTTTATTCATACTAAAAATCAGAAATAGTCTATTTCAATTCGATAATCATAGCCGAAGCGCCCGGCACTTCAATTTTCGATAAATCGTTTATTTCGTTTCCGGAAAGAATATCCCTTCCGCTTGTGAACCCAAGTAACGATTCCGCAAAATGGGCCGTGTCCAGTTCTTTACTTTCATCATTTTTGTTCAGGATCACCATCACCGATTCCGTGTCGTTGTATCGGAAATATACATACATTCCGTTCTCCGGCGGATAATGTTTCAGCTTTCCCGTGTGGATCACCGGTTGATTTTTTCTCCAGTTCAGTATCGTTCTGAAATATTCCTGCGTAGCTTTTTGTTTTCCGGAAAGACCTTTGCCTGTGAAAGCATTTATTTTATCGCCTTCCCAACCGCCCGGGAAATCAGACCGGATCACTCCGTGTTCGTTTGTCCCCGGATTTTTCATCAGGATTTCCGTTCCGTAGAAAATCTGTGGAATACCGCGGGTCGTCAGGTAAAAGGCCACGGCCAGCCGGAACAGCTTATCGTTTTCGTTCAGTTGTGTATAAATACGCGACATATCGTGATTGTCCGGAAAGATTACCAGGTCGCCGGCATCGGGGTACTGAAAATCGTTGGCAAGTGCTTCGTAAATCCGGATCAATCCGCTGCCCCAGTCTTCTTTCTCATTCAGTCCGGTAATTACCGCATTGTTCAGCGGAAAGTCCATCAGCCCGGGCAACCACGACACGTAGCCATCGCTGTTCAGCTTTCCTTTTTGCCAGTATGAAACAATGCCCGGGTTCATGCTCCACTCCTCTCCTACTATATTGAAATTCGGATATTCGTCCAGCATCCGCCGGGTCCATTCGGCCATCAGCTTTTTATCCGGATAAGGATAAGTGTCCATCCGGATGCCGTTCAGTCCGGCATATTCGGTCCACCAGATTGCATTCTGAATCAGGTAGTTTCCCATAAACGGGTTCTTCTGGTTCAGGTCGGGCATTGAAGGAACGAACCAGCCGTCAGTCATCATCCGTTTGTCGTAATCCGAAGCATGAGGGTCCTGGTTCACGGTTCGCCGGTGGTTGGTAATTTTGGAATCAGGGTAAAAATTGAACCAGTCTTTCGCGGGCATGTCGTTTACCCACCAGTGTTCCGAACCGCAGTGGTTAAAAACCATGTCCATGATCAGTTTCATATCCCGCCGTTCCAGTTCTTTTTTTAGCTGAAGATACTCTTCGTTGCTGCCGTACCGCGAATCGACCTTGTAAAAATCGGTGATCGAATAGCCATGGTATGAAACCTGCGTCATATTGTTTTCAAGAACAGGATTAAGCCACACTGCCGTAAAACCCATGTTTTTCAGGTAATCGAGATGATTAATGACTCCCTGAATATCACCGCCATGACGACCGTTGTAATCAGTCCGGTTGAGGGTGTCTTTCATACCTTTCACATTGTCGTTGACCGGATTGCCGTTTGCAAAACGGTCGGGCGTAATCAGGTAAATCACATCCGACGAGTTGAACCCCTGTCGTGCAACCGACCCTTTTTCCCGTTCCTTCAGTTCGTATTTGCAGGTGATCGTTTTTTTATTTTTGCTGAAAATCAGATCGAAAGTGCCGGCTCTTACATTGGTTGCCAGTTCGAGGTTGATGAATAAATAATCCGGGTTGTCGAGACTGGCCACCGACTGCACCGAAACGCCCGGATAATCGACCGAAACAGCTGATCCTGCGAGCCCGTTTCCGTGAACCATTAACTGAAGCTGGTGACTTTTCATCCCTGCCCACCAAAACGGAGGCTCCACCCGTTCCACTGAACTCTTTTCAGCAAAAGCCGAAAAGGTGAAAAACAAGAACAAAATGATCAGACAAGGATATGTTTTCATAACAGACTATATTTCGACTGTAATGGTTTGCAGTGCATACAACTGATATGTTTTCTTCCAGATTATCAGATTCACATCTGTTTCACTGTGGCTGATAACAGAAAGTTTTTCTTTTGCCATTTTTATCTCGAGATATGCCCTGCGGAAATTTATCCGGAACGAATACGATTCCCAGCTTTCGGGGATAAACGGGTTTAAAACCAGTTGCCCGTTTTTCACGCACAATCCTCCAAAGCCTTTTACAAAAGCCATCCATGTTCCGCCCATGCTGGTAATATGCAGGCCGTCTTCAGTGTCGTTGTTGTAATCATCCAGATCGAGACGGGCAGTACGGAGATAAAACTCGTATGCCTTGTCGTACCGGCCAAGCCTGGATGCCAGAATGGTGTGCACACAAGGAGAAAGCGATGATTCGTGCACGGTAAGCGGTTCGTAAAAATCGAAGTGACGGGCCAGTGTTTCCTTGCCGAACTGATCTTCGAACCAGTACATACTTTGCAGCACATCGGCCTGTTTGATATAACACGAACGGAGAATCCGGTCCCACGACCAGTTTTGGTTGATCGGCCTTTGTTCCTTTGGCAAATCCGAAGCAGGAATTAATTCTTTATCCAGAAAACCATCCTGCTGCAAATAAATTTTACGTTTTTCGTCGTACGGGAAATACATCTTTTCGATGATGTCTTTCCAGCGTGTGGTTTCCTTCAACTCGTTAAATTTTGTTTTCTGAATAAGTTCCTCATACAGGAACGGAAATTCTTTTTTCAGGTAATCAATGGCTTCGAGGGTATATTTCAGTGTCCACACAGCCATGTAATTGGTATGAAAATTATTGTTTACATTGTTCTCGTATTCATTCGGACCGGTAACGCCCAGCATCACATATTTTTGCTTGTCTTCCGACCAGTTTACGCGCTGGCTCCAGAAACGCGAGATACCCAGCAATACCTGAAACCCGTACGGGGCAAGGTATTCCTTATCGCCGGTGTAACTGATATAGTTGTAAATAGCATACGCTATAGCACCATTGCGGTGAATTTCCTCGAAGGTAATTTCCCATTCATTATGGCATTCTTCGCCGTTGACGGTTACCATCGGGTACAGGGCTGCACCGTTAGTGAATCCGAGCTTTTCTGCATTTTCAATTGCTTTTTTCAGATGTTTGAACCGGTACAGAAGCAGATTCCGGGCAACTTTTTCGTCGGAAGTTCCCAGGTAGAATGGCAGACAATAGGCTTCGGTATCCCAGTAGGTAACGCCTCCGTATTTTTCGCCGGTGAAGCCTTTCGGCCCGATGTTCAGTCGTTCGTCGTCGCCCAGATAGGTTTGGTTCAGTTGAAAAATATTGAACCGGATTCCCTGTTGCGCCGCCACATCCCCGTCGATACGGATGTCGCTGGTTGCCCAGCGTTTTGCCCATGCAGTCTGATGTTCTGTAAGTAATGGTTCAAAACCCTTATCGACAGCCTTTCCCAGAACACACTTTGAAGTTTCAATCAGCTTGTTTTTTGAGTAATAAAGCGATGAAACATTGACCACATATTTTTCCAGACAAATCTCGTCACCCGTTTTCAGGCTAAATTCCGATTTGGAGGCAATATATTTTTCCCGGATCGAAGTTACCGGCTTATTATCTGTTTCCTTTCCGTTCAGTTTAAAACGGCTATTCATGGCTGTGCAAACAAGGAACCCTGTTTTCCGGGTCTGCATGCAAACAAACCCTTCGTTTCCCAGGATGGCTTTTTCTTTTTCAATCCAGAACTTTTCGTCGTAGTTCGAATCCTCGTTAATCACATCTCCGTCGATGGAAGGTTCGAGCGATACTTTTCCTGAAAAATTCAGGACTTTTACGGAATAACGTATAGCCCCAACATCCTGACTGGCAATGCTCAGAAAACGTTTCGAATTAATTTCGACCAGCTTTCCGCGGCTCATCTGCACGGTTACCGAACGGATTAACAATCCGTTCTTCATATCAAGTTCACGGCGAAAGGAAATAATTTTACATTTGGCAAGATCAAGTTCTTCCCCTTTTATCATCACATTAATACCGATCCAGTTTGCTGCGTTCAGTATTTTTGCAAAATATTCGGGGTAACCGTTTTTCCACCAGCCGACCCGGGTTTTATCCGGATAATAAACACCGGCCAGATAGCTTCCCCGCAAACTGTCGCCACTGTATTTTTCTTCGAAATTGGCCCGTTGTCCGGACCGCCCGTTGCCGATACTCAGCAAACTTTCGGTGATCCGGTTGTATTCAGAATGAAAACCCTCTTCCACTATTTTCCACTCGTCATGTTTGATGTAATTTTTCATACACTTTCAGTATTATCGCATTAACAAAAATGTGTAAACAGTTTTTCAACTGTGAAATCCATAAACCCTGGAATTACCAGGTCAGCATTTTTCAGTACTTCAGCATTGCCAATCCCTACGCAACGCATACTTCCGGCCTTTGCAGCTTCAATTCCGGCTATTGCATCTTCGAAAACAATGCAGTCAGAAGGAGTAACATTTAGCTTCTCAGCACCTTTCAGAAAAACTTCGGGATCTGGCTTGGCTTTCGAGACCTGGTTTCCGTCGATTACTGCATCGAATAAGCGGGCAAGTCCGATCTGATCCAGAATCAGCGGTGTATTTTTGCTGGCCGATCCCAGCGCTGTTTTAATCCCTTTTTCTTTTAACTCATACAGGAACTGACGTACTCCCGGAAGTATCTCATCCGGAGTCATTTTACTGATAAGATTCACATAGTATTCATTTTTTCTGGCTGCCAGTACCTGTTTTTCTTCCCCGTTTTTCTGAATGTTAGCAATTTCCAGCAAAATATCGAGCGAACGCATCCGGCTGACGCCTTTCAGCAGTTCATTCTGTTCTTTGGTAAAAGTAAACCCCAGCTCCCCCGCAAGTTGTTTCCAGGCGATGTAATGATACTTTGCAGTGTCTACAATTACCCCGTCGAGGTCGAATATGCAGGCTTTGATTGCATCCATTGTTTCAATTTTTTGGGTTGTCAACATCATCGACAAACAGGACCGTAACAGCCGCAACAATCATTGATGCACCTCCAAGCATCAAGGCATAAATTGCATGTCCATGGAAAATGTTCCGCACAAAAAAACCGAGAATACTGGCCGCCAGTATTTGAGGAATCACAATAAAAAAGTTGAAGATTCCCATGTAAGTACCCATTTTCTGAGCCGGCAGCGATCCGGTTAAAATAGCATACGGCATCGACAAAATACTGGCCCAGGCTACTCCGACTCCCAGCATGGAGATAATCAGCAAATTAGGGTCTTTTATAACATAAACTGAAGCAAGTCCCAATCCGCCCAGAACCAACGAAATGGCGTGGGTTGTTTTTCTGCTGGTAAGACTGGCCAGTACCGGAAGTGCAAATGCCACAATTGCAGCAAAACCGTTGTAAACCGAAAAAAGAATACCTACCCAGTCGGCACCGTCGTTATAAAGTCTGGAAGCGGTGTCGCTGGTTCCGTACACATGGCTGGTTACTGCCGCTGTTGAGTATATCCATAACGAAAACAGGGCGAACCACGAGAAAAACTGCACGATGGCCAGTTGTTTCATTGTTTTGGGCATATTCAGTAAGTCGGTCATTACCTCAACCAGACCGTTCCTGACCAACCCCTGCCGGGTATACCAGGCTGTAATAAGCAAAACCAACCCGAAAACCGAAAGTCCGAATGTAAGAATGTAGAGTTCCTTTTCCCATTCCTGCCAGTTCACCAGGGCAGAAAGTAAGAGACCTGCAATCAGCCAGGTAAATCCATTATTAACAAAACGGTTCAGCAGTTCCTGCGATGTTTTTACATGTACAACTGGAATTCCTGTGGTATTGATTTTTTCTTCCTCAAAGTTTTCCAGTTCTTCCGGAGGATACTCTTTTGTATGCAAAACGGTCCAAAGTACAGCACCCAGAAATACGGCTGCTCCAATGTAAAATGAGAGATGTACCGAGGGTGGTATCTTTTCACCCGGGCCCGGAACATTGGCAATACCAAAAATATTGGTTAACAGATACGGCAAACCGGAAGCGACCACTGCTCCCAATCCGATGAAAAAACTTTGCATGGCAAAACCCGTTGTCCGTTGTTCACCGGGAAGCATGTCGCCCACGAACGCCCGGAATGGTTCCATCGATATGTTGATCGAAGCATCCATAATCCAGAGCATACCGGCGGCCACCCATAGAAAAGGAGAGTTGGGCATGATAATCAACGCCAGTGAGGCAAGGATGGCTCCTGTAAGGAAATAAGGTTTGCGTCGTCCGAGCCGTCCCCATGTTTTGTCGCTCATGTGCCCGATAATTGGCTGGATAATGAGACCGGTAACCGGAGCTGCAATCCATAAAATCGGAATGTCGTCGACTTTAGCCCCCAGCGTTTCGAAAATGCGGCTCACATTGGCATTCTGCAATGCGAATCCAAACTGGATACCCAGAAAACCAAAACTCATGTTCCAGATTTGCCAAAATCCTAAGGTAGGTTTTTGCTTCATTTTTACAGGTTTAAAAGATTATTACCGAAACAAAATCGTTCATACTACTGAAATCAGCCAGTTGAGCATAAAAAGATACAAACTGAAAACACCTTGTTACTAATAAAAATCACATGGAATAAATGGAAGTTCCGCCCGCAGGCAGGAAAATCAATCGGAAGAAAATTTAGAATAAAACGGAATAAATTTACTGCTACAAATATATGAATGTTTTTTATTAAAAATCAAGTGTTTTGTGCAGTACAATCGTTCCGGGAAGGGTGATTTCCCTGGATAAAATCAGGGGAAGGTGCATTTCAAACGTTTGCAGGAAACGGAAAAATTTTTCGTAAAAAATATATTTTTTACGCTTCAGATGTTAAAAAAACCGGCCCCGGATTTTAAAAAACTAAAAAAGCCATCCTCAAAAAGAACGGCTTCTCCCTATTTAGTATTATTATAAGTAGTTCCTATTTTTTTGTACTATCCTTTGCAGTTGGTGCAGTTGTCGGAAAATTTGGAACAGCAGTCGGATCAATTGCTTTATCAATTTGTTCCTGCACAGCTGACTGGCTGGTAGCTTTTTCCCGTGGAATAAAAGCACTGCTTATTATAGAAAGAAATAACAAGGCGCCTGCCAATCCCCAGGTAAACTTTTCAAGGAAATCAGTAGTTTTCCGAACTCCCATAATCTGGTTTGTTGCCTGGAAATTACTTGCCAAACCTCCACCTTTTGAATTTTGTACCAACACGATCAGAATCAAAAGAATACAAGTAATAAATATTAAAACAGTAATTAGTGTGAACATGATTTTCCTTAATTATTCTTTAAATTTTTTATTTTTTCAATTTGACCCGCAAAGTAAATATTTTTTTCCGGATATTTCAAACTTAATTTTTCGAATACTTCAATGGCCTTATCGTAATATCCCTGTCGCGCATAAATATTTGCTAACGTTTCCGACACAAATTCTTCTTCCCTGCCTTCGGTTTCTCCTTCTTCGCCGGATTTAATCAGCGGATTTCCTTCCAAAAAATTGTCGGTTAAAGTTTTTTGTTTCCTGTCAGGTTTCCGACGGAACGACTCAACCAAATCGGACAATAATTCATCGTCAACCGATTTGTCTGACGAATCCAACTGATAGGGAGAAGTAGTTGCCGCATAATCGATTTCCAGCAATTCCGAATCCGGAGTTAACGATTTATTTTCAATGACTTCAAGATATTCTTTTTCAGATTTTTTATGCAAAAACAAGTATAAAACTTTTCTGTTCTGAATATAAATACCTGCTCGTTTCAGTTCCACGGCAAACGAAGGATCACCCAGCATCATCAGATTTTTAAGGTATAAAATCCAGGCTGACTGAAATGCAGGATACAAAGAGACCAAAACCCGGAATTCTTCAAGGCTTCCTTCATTCATCCGTTCAGGCTGGACTAAATATGTATAAAAATCTTCCTTTGTCATTTTTACCAGTTTGCGATCGACGCATTAAAAATATCATCTGTCAGTTTTTCAATAATTTCAGGAACGATTGTACCTTCAGCCTCATCGAGACTTGTTGTACTGTCGTAATCTTCGTAATCCGAGAACGATTTTTCCCAATCCTGTTCGTGATCTTTGTTGTTTGTATATTTTATTTTTACTGAAATTGTCAACCGGTTTTGTGCAGCGACGTCCCCTTCTGTTATAGTCGTCGGCTTTACATCATATCCTGTAATCTGTCCCGAAAATTCAAGGTCTCCGTTGTCCTCAATCTGGCTGAATGACGTTTGTTTCGTCAGTTTTTCCTGTAAAGCATCTGTCAGATCCTGGCTCAGGTTCGGATTAACCAGTTTAGCCCGGTTCTGAATATAATCGACGCTGAAGGTTTTTACACCCACCATCGGTACTGCACCGGTAAACGAATAACTGACACTGCATGACTGAAAGGTAATTGACACCAGCAAAAAGGTTACAAGCAATATAAATCTCGTCTTCATATTTAATTGATATTGTATTCTTTTATTTTCCGGTAAAGGGTACGTTCGGAAATGCCAAGTTCCTGTGCTGCATGTTTGCGTTTTCCCTTGTGCTTCTCAAGCGCTTTCTTTATCAGTTCAATTTCTTTGTCTTCCAGAGACAGCGATTCCTCGACATATTCTTCCGTGTCCTGGATATTATTCTTTTCAACCGGCTCGTATTTCACTTTCCCGGCAGGTTGCGGCTCAGGAATAAAGTTCCCGTTTTCAGCAGGATACAGTTTCTGTATTAAATGGGCCTCTTCTTCCTTAATGCCATAAGGTTGTTCTCCGTTCCGGAGCATGTCGTGTACCAGTTCTTTCAGATCATTCATATCCTTTTTCATATCAAAAAGAACTTTATACAGGATTTCCCGTTCCGAAGAAAATGTTTTTTCATCGATTCCGCGGTAAAGTGCAGGCAGATGCTCGTCGTAAACCTGTGGAAGATACGGACGCAGAATGTTCGCATCGATTAACCGGTTTTGTTCGATTACCGAAATTTGTTCGGTTATATTTTTTAGCTGACGGACATTACCCGGCCAGTTAAAATTCCGGATCAGTTCCTGTGCATCTTCAGTCAGACGGATGGAAGGCATACGGTAACGTTCGGCAAAATCAGCCGCGAACTTGCGGAACAGCAACGGAATATCTTCTTTACGGTCGCGTAACGGAAGCACTTTTATAGGCACTGTATTTAAACGATAATACAAATCTTCCCTGAATTTTCCCTCCTGAATTGCCTGCGGGATGTCGACATTTGTTGCTGCAACCACACGAACATCGGTTTTCATCACTTTCGACGATCCCACTTTTATGAATTCCCCGGCTTCGAGCACTCTTAACAACCGTACCTGTGTCGACAAGGGCAACTCGCCGATTTCATCCAGGAAGATGGTTCCGCCGGTGGCTTCTTCGAAATATCCTTTCCGATCGGCCAACGCGCCCGTGAACGAACCTTTTTCGTGACCGAAAAGTTCCGAATCAATTGTGCCTTCAGGGATTGCTCCACAGTTTACGGCAATATATTTTCCGTGTTTCCGTATTGAGAACTGATGGATGATTTGCGGAAAATTCTCTTTTCCTGTCCCGCTCTCGCCGGTAATTAACACTGACAAATCGGTTGGTGCGACCTGCACTGCAACCTCAATAGCCCTGTTCAAACCCGGCGAATTTCCAATTATTCCAAATCGTTGTTTTATTTCCTGAACATCCATATTAAATATGATTATTTTTGCAAAGTTACAATTTCGGGCCTTAAAAATACATTTTACAGGTTAAAGAACAGACAAGCTGTCATGCTTTTAACAAGATTTAGTGATTTAAAACACAAATAGTATGAAATTTACCGGCATTATCCCTGCACGCTACCAGTCGACCCGTTTCCCGGGGAAACCACTTGCCCTTTTGGGAGATAAACCTGTCATCCGCTGGGTATATGAAAATGTGTCGAAAGTTCTGGACGAAGTGTGGGTTGCCACCGATGATGAACGTATTTTCAGTGCGGTTGAAGCTTTTGGCGGCCATGTCGTTTATACGTCGCCTGATCATCAGAGCGGAACAGACCGCTGTGCCGAAGCTGCCCGTAAAATTGCAGAAAACTCCGGATTCGATGTGGTTGTCAACATTCAGGGAGACGAACCTTTCATCCGTACTGAACAAATTAAACGTATCTGCTCGTGCTTCGACAGCCGGGAGGTTGAAATTGCGACCTTAATCAAACCGGTTACCGACCTTACAGAACTGTATAATCCCAACCGTCCGAAAGTGGTTGTCAACAAAAAAATGGAAGCATTGCTTTTCAGCCGTTCCACCATCCCGTATATCCGGGGGAAAAAGCCGGAAGAATGGCTGGGCGAGACACAGTTTTTCAGTCATATCGGGATGTATGCTTACCGGGCAGACATTCTTCAGAAGTTGACGAAACTGCCTTTGGGAAAGCTTGAAAAGGCTGAATCACTCGAACAGCTTCGCTGGCTGGAAAACGGATTCCACATTAAAACAGCTGTCACTGAATTTGAAACCGTAGGAATTGATACGCCTGAAGATTTGGAAAAGGCGATCAGAATGTTGCGTAAATAAATTGTCCGGATTTTCCGAACTTTTTGAAAATTCACTGAGAAACACAAATATTAATCAACTTCTTCAAAATCGACGTATTCTCCTTCGTTCCGGTCGTATTTCGAAGAGCTGGTCTTATTGTTATTGATGATTGTAACGTCACCCTCCTTTTTCCGGTTTGCCTGTTGCTGGTTTTGCCTGATATTCGATTTCGCATGATTCACGACCGAAGCAAAAAACAATTTTCCCATAATCTTAAAAATATAGTATACAATTAATAGAACCAGAAGGGTTCTGAGAAAATTCCAGATATAAAGAATAATCAATAAACTGCCCATTGCAATTGCCTTTCAATGCATGCAAAATTACAAATAAAAAAGAAAAGCCTCTGAATATGCAGATTAAACTTTTTTCCTTCCGATCACCACAATACTCGGGGCAATCTGAAATCCTTTTTCCCGGAGCCTATTTTCAATTTCTTCGATCAAGGCTTTTTTCTCTTCGTACAGGCCATGTTCTTTTAGTCGTTCAGTCAGATCTTTCAACTGATTGAGCCGTTGTGCCAGAAATTCCGGATCGGAAGTAGGTTTTTCCATTTTCAGGTTAAAGAACGTATGCTCTGCCACAATTCCGTTCGAGCGGACAAGGTCGAGCACTTCGGCAGCGGTATATGTTTCCCTGTGCGAAATACCGTCTAACCGGTCGGTAAAACTTCTCAGGTGATGCAGCATTTTGTGAGTCTCCTGTGCCTCGTTTTGTACTTCTGAAACAACTTCGTTGATAATCAGCCATCCGCCGGGTTTTACCACCCGTTTCATTTCGGCAAATGTTTTCGGGATATCGGACAAATGGTGCAAGGCAAACGAAATGGAAACCACATCGAACGTACTGTCGGCAAAACTCATTTGTTCGCTTCCCGTTTGAACGAACCGGATGTCGGCCGGTGGAAATCTTTTCCGGGCTTCGGCAAGCGGCGTTTCAAACGGGTCGATGCCGGTTATTTTTGTCCCTTCCGGAAAAACTTCAGTTAAAACTTTAATAAAATCGCCGCTTCCGCAGCCAACGTCCAAAACCGACGATACTTTTTTATTCTGAAAATAGTTTGCTAATTCCTTCATTGTTATACTAATAATAAAAGTGCCGACAAGGCAGTAATCACAATAACAGCATACCGGTAAGTTTGTTCAGGAATAACCTTTACCAGCCATATCCCGAGAAAAGCGCCCAGTGCAATCATTGGTAAAGTGCTGAAATCGAGTACAAGAGTATTCCAGCTGATTGTTTTCCAGACGAGCAAATGCAACGGAAATTTGAACACATTTATAATCAGGAAAAACCAGGCGCCAGTGCCGATGAATTTATTTTTAGGTAAATGAATTGCCAGCAGATAAATCGCAAAAATAGGGCCGGCCACATTACCGATCATCGTGGCAAAACCGCCCAGTATGCCCATCGATACTGCAAACCACCAGCGGTCGGGAAAAAATTGACGGCCTTTTCCCCTGTCTTTCCAAAGCATCAGCCCGATGCAAACAAAAACCAGGACGGCAATCAGGTTCTTAAATTGTTTGTCGTTTACCACTGAACCTACCCACAGCGCAATTCCAACGCCAAGAAAAGCCCAGGGCAAAACCCGGATAAGATATTTCCATTCGGCATGGCGGTGATAATACGAAACGCCGAAAATGTCAGCCATAATTAATATCGGAAGCAGAACACCGGTCGACGGTTTTCCTCCGAAAATAAAGGCCAGAGTCGGCACAACCAGCATTGAAACGCCCGGCACGCCGACTTTCGACATGCCGATCAACATTGCACAGGTAGCCAGCAGAATCCACTGGACGGGTCCGAGCTGAAATGACGATAAAATCTCCATGCTTGTATTTTTCAGCCAGCAAAATTAACAGAACATGGAAGTTAGCCGTGGCTTTATCCAAAAAAAATTGTATAAAAAAAGAAAAGGCTGGTAGAGAAACCAACCTTTTTCCGATCTTGTTAAACCAAATGTATGAAAAAAATTACTGTATTGAACGTTCAAAATTGTTTCATGGCATAGAGACATTTTGTTTTCGTTCTTTGAATAGAACCAAAAATAATGCCATTTATTATGCAAAAAGGGTTTTCAAAAATATGCTTTACAGAATGTTTTTTCAGGAAAGGGGAGAAATACAGCTATAACAATCTGAGTTTAAATAACATAAAAACGAGGGTCTACTTTAACCCGGCAGTGGAATAGTCGACCCGCTGATCGCCGTAAGTTTCTTCGATTAAACTGAGGGCTGTAGTTACTTCCCCGAACGTGATTGCCTGCAAAAGACGAATCTTATGTTCCCGGAAATTAGGAAGTCCCGGAAAATATTTTGCAAAATGACGGCGCATCATCAGGATGCCGGTTCGTACATTGTCGCGCCATTCGATCGACATTTCGAGCTGTTCTTTCACGTTCCGCACAATTTCGCTTACTGTTGGAGGAGGCAGCAATTCGCCGGTTTCCAGGTAATGTTTCACTTCGGTAAAAATCCACGGACGGCCAATCGATGCACGGCCGATCATCAGTGCATCGACACCCGACTGGTCGAGCAGTTGCCGGGCTTTTACGCCGCCGGTAATATCGCCGTTCCCGACAATGGGAATCTGTATTTTCGGATTATTTTTTACTTCAGAAATAAGAGACCAGTCGGCCTCTCCGCTGTACAGCTGGTCGCGTGTACGACCATGAATGGCAAGCGCTGCAACCCCGGCATCCTGAAGACGTTCGGCCACTTCCATAATGGGTTTATTCTTCCCGTCCCAGCCCAGGCGCGTTTTGGCAGTCACCGGCAGCGATACGGCTTTCACAATTTCAGCCGTCATTTTCTGCATCTTCGGAAGATCTTGCAACATAGCGGCTCCGGCCCCGTGCCGTACAATTTTTTTCATCGGGCAGCCGTAGTTAATGTCGATAAAATCGGGCTGAAACTCTTCGGCGACCTGTGCTGCCCGCACCATCGAATCAATATCGTAGCCGTAAATCTGGATTGCCACCGGACGGTCGAAATCGAACAATTCCATTTTCTGTTTGGTTTTTTTCACATCGCGGATCAGCGCTTCCGACGAAACGAACTCGGTAATCATTACATCGGCACCAAATTTCTTACACATGTAGCGAAACGATTTGTACGTTACATCTTCCATTGGCGCTAAAAAAAGCGGCATTTTCCCCAAATCAACAGTTCCGATTTTCACTTTTCAAAAAATTTCTGCAAAGATAAAAGAATAAGTTGTAGACGTAAAAATACAGAACATGCTAAAAATGAAGCTTTTTAGTTTTCTGAAAAAAGATTGCCTTATTTTTGATACAAACTTTACACATTGTCGTTATTCATTTCAGAATGACATCCGAAGAATTTAAAATACAGGTTTTGCCGTGGGCCCGCAGGTTGTACCCGATGATCAGGCGTTTATTGAAAAGTGACGCCGAAACGCAGGATGCCGTTCAGAATCTGATGATGAAGCTTTGGGAAAAAAAGGATTCGCTTCATAAACTGGACAATATGGATGCGTACATTATGCGAATGGCGAAAAATTATTGTCTGGATGTCATAAAAAGGAAAAAGCCCGAATATTGGGACGGTGATGAACACCTCAGGCTTATAAACCTTCCGGGACGGGATGAAAATTTCGAATGCCACGAAAAAGTTGATTACGTCAGAAAAGTTATTGACGGGTTGCCTGAAAAATACAAACAGGTGATCCAGTACCGCGATATCGATGGTTTTGAATTTGAAGAGATAATGGAACTGACCGGCTATGAAATACCTTATATACGGGTAATTCTTTCCCGGGCAAGAGTAATGGTAAAAACAGAAGTACAAAAAATATACAGCTATGAAAAAGGAACAAATTCAGAAGCTTCTGGACAAATATTATAAAGCCGAAACAACCTTACAGGAAGAAGAAATCTTACGCAAAGCGATTCGTGAATCGGACGATTTTACTGAAGAAAACGATGTGTTTTCCTATTTCGGTAAAGAAGCATTTGTGCCTCAAAACCTTGAAAATGAAATTTTCGACCGGATTACAGTAACGGATTCAGAACGGAAGAGAACAATCAGGATGTATATTCTACGGGCTGTTTCGGCAGCGGCAATCGTAGTACTTTTTATTTCCGTTTTTTTATTGAAACCGGGGAAAGTACCGCAAAAAAAATTAAGTCAGAACGAACAGTTTGCAGTACTGGAACAAGCGCTGTCTCAGGTTTCGTACTGCCTTCAGCCTTCGGATGATGACGACATGTTTGTCGTTTTTCAGGATAAAAATTTTGAAATAGTCATGAATTAAAAACAATAGCAACAATGAAAAAATTAGTATTAATCATTTTGGGGACAGTTCTGACCATGCAAATATACGGGCAGGAACTGTTTAACAGCCTGGTCGACAAATATTCGGGACAGGACGGATTCAGTGCGGTTCAGTTGTCGAAAGACATGTTCGACCTTTATCTGAAAAAGAAAAATATATCTGAAAAAGATCCGGTGTTCCAGGTTGTCGATAATCTGAAAAATATCTGGGTAATCACGCAAATAAAAGGAACAGAAGGAAAAAACAACCTGCTGAAAAATATGCAGACAGAAATTCTTGATTATTACAAAAAGAAAGGACTGTCTCTTTTTAAAACAGAGAACAAATCGGGGAACGACCTTAAAATTTATATTGAAAAAAATGACAAAGGAATTTCGTTGCTCGGGCTTGTAAACCTGTCGGATCTGTCGCTTACCATGATTGAGATTAACGGGGTGATTGACCTTGCAAGCATTGCAAGCCTGAATAAGGCATTCAACATCCGGGGACTTGATGCCCTTCGAAAGATTGATGATTCGAACAATTATTTTGTTACGCCCGATTTATCGACATTTCAGATCCCTGATATCCGGTTTGAACTAAGTGAAGAACGCAGGAAAGAAATTGAGGAAAGTGTAAAAAAAGCCCAGGAAGAAATAAAACATCATCAAAAAGAAATTCAGTTTCAGCAGCAGGCAAAAACAGAAAATGAAAAGAATTTCATGGAACGCTACAACCGTTTCCCGATTATTATAAAAGGCAATGATAATGTGGCTGACTATTATCTGAACGGAGTAAAAGTGGATAAAGAAAAAATTATGTACCTCGACCCGGATTCCATCGAGAAAATTGAAGTTGTAAACAAAGATAAAAATGGTGGAAAAACAGGCATGCTTAAAATCACGACAAAAAAATAAAATGTTTTTTTGAATTTTACTTTAAGCTAACGCCACGACAACAGGCAACGTGTAAGAGCGACCTGTCTTTCAATCTGACAGGGAATAAATGGAACCTGTGTTCCAAAACTTTTTTTAAGGGAAAGAATATTGCAGCTTAAATTATTATTTTTACAGCACTTTAGAATAAAAACAAGAAAGGCATGATAAAAAAGATTCCTTCCTTCCTGATCATACTAACAGTGCTGATCGCAGGGTGCAGTAAGAAAAATGGCTTTGTCATTGATGGAAAAATAACCAATGCAGGTGGAAAATATATCTATCTTGACGAGCTAAAACTAACCGTTAATCAGACAGTCGATTCAGTAAAGATTAATAAAAACGGAGAATTCCGTTTCCGTGGAAATGTTGCGTTCCCGACTTTTTACCTGCTGAAACTAACTGAAAATAATTTCATTACTCTTCTGGTCGATTCGTTGGATCATGTTCAGGTATATGCCGATGCTGCTGATTTTTCGAGAGATTATACAGTAAAAGGCTCCGAGGGGTCAACGCTTGTTCAGGAGCTAAGCACACGTCTTTCCGAAACAAAACACAAGCTCGACTCGCTTCGTAATCTTACTGTTCTGTACCGTACCCAGCGTGGTTATCCTGAATTAAAAACGAAATGGGAAGAAGAAATATCGCAAATAAAAAAATTGCAGATTCAGTATTCGTCCGATTTTGTTCAGAAACATCCGTTCTCAATGGCCAGTGTTCTTGCCCTGTATCAAAAATTCGATGACAATAATTACGTAATACAGGATCTTCAGTCGTTGAAAGTAGCTGCATCCGCCCTTAATTCGGTCTTTCCCCAATCGGAACATGTACAGGCTTTATACCAGAATACGCTGAAGCTAATGAAAGACGAGCAAAACATGAAATTGCACAAAATTATTGAGCAATCGGGGGTCAATAGTCCTGATATTGTTTTGCCGAATCCGGATGGTAAAAATATTGCACTCTCGTCGTTACGCGGCAAGTATGTATTATTACAGTTTTGGGCTGCCGTCGATGAAGGTTCCCGCATCCAAAACCCGGTACTGGTTGAGTTGTACAAAAAATACCGGAACAAAAAATTTGAAATTTACCAGGTAAGTGTCGATAAAAACCGGTTTGAATGGGTCGATGCAATTGACAAAGATAAACTTAGCTGGATAAACGTGGGAGATATGCAAGGTAGTGCTGTCGCAGTAAATTCATATAATGTCCAGCAGATTCCGTTTAATTACCTGCTTAACCCTGAAGGGAAAATTATTGCAAGAAATGTTCAGGGACCCGATTTAAACAAATTACTAGGCGAAATACTTAAATAAAAATTATTTTATACCTTCCGGGAATAAGTCTTTTTTGCCAGATTTTTACTGGTATATTTGCAGTAAATTTTTCGATGTTTTGGTTCAGACAAAAAGTAAAATATATTTTATTTCTGATGTTCATCTGGGGGCACCGGCCTTAAAAAACAATAAGGAACGAGAAAAACTGTTTGTTCGCTGGCTCGACGAAATTAAAACTGATGCACAGGCTTTGTTCCTGATGGGTGATATTTTTGATTTCTGGTTCGAATACAAAAAAGTCGCCCCGAGAGGATTTACCCGTACATTGGGAAAAATTGCAGAAATAGCAGACTCCGGAATTCCTGTCCATTATTTTACAGGGAACCATGATCTATGGATTTTCGATTACCTGCCGGAAGAACTGGGCGTTATTTTACACCGAAAAGAATATACCACGGAAATTAACGGGAAGAAATTTTTCCTTGCACATGGCGACGGTCTCGACCCTTACGACAAAGGGTACAGGCTTCTTAAAAAAATATTTACCAGTAAAGTGTTGCAATGGTTTTTTGCCCGGTTGCATCCCAATTTCGCATTCTGGTTTGGGCACGGGTGGTCTAAAAACAGTCGCATATCGAACGGCATCCAGGCCGAAGAATACCGTGGCGACGACCGCGAAGGACTTTATATCTTTGCTGAATCGGTACTAAAACACGAGCATTTTGATTATTTTGTTTTCGGACACCGGCATTTATTAGTAAAAAAACCCATTGGCAACAACTCGGTATTTGTTAACTTGGGCGATTGGATTAATTATTATTCTTACGGCGTTTTCGATGGTGAAACGTTTGAATTAAAAAAATGGCAATAAATTAAAAGTTTGGATTATAGTAAGTTATGACAAAAAAAATATATACAAAAATTATTGGGACAGGATCATATATCCCATCCAGGGTTATCCGGAATGACTATTTTAAAGACTACCGTTTTTATGATCCTTCAACTAAAAAAGTATTCGAAAAACCAAACGAAGAAATTATTGCAAAGTTTGAAGAGATAACCAATATCAGCGAGCGACGGTGGGTCGAAGAAGATAAGGTAACCTCAGACATGGCTGCCGATGCGGTAAGAGCGGCTGTCGAATCAGCGGGGATTGATATTGAAACCCTTGATTTTATTATCGTCGGAAACAACTTCGGAGATATTCCCGCAGGGAACGCAAAATGTGATTTTCTGCCGGCTGTTGCGAGCAAATTGAAAGCCAAGCTAAACATTAAAAACCCGGAATGCATTGTTCATGATGTTATAGCGGGCTGTCCGGGATGGACCCAGGCGATGATTGTGGCCGATGCCTATATCCGCAGCGGGTTACACAAAAGAGGTGCAGTAGTGGGAGCCGATGTGCTTTCCCGTCTTTCCGATCCACACGACCGCGACACGATGATTTATGCCGACGGGGCCGGTGCTACGATTGTTGAAGCAGTGGAAAGCGATATACCTACAGGTATAATCAGCCATGCAAGCCGTTCGGATTGCAACCCTTACAAAAACCTTCTGACGTTTGGCTCTTCATACAACAATGAAATTGATGAAAAGAATCTGTACATTAAAATGATCGGTCACAAACTGTATGTGTATGCCATTACCCATGTTCCGGCAGTTGTGAAGCAAAGCATCGATAAGGCCGGGTTGCATCTGTCAGACATTAAAAAGGTACTGATTCACCAGGCAAATGAAAAAATGGATGACGTTATTCTGCGAGGTGTTTTCAACCTCTATAAAGAAAAGAACATTCCTGAAGGAATTATGCCAATGAGTATCCAATGGCTTGGAAATTCATCAACAGCAACTGTCCCTACTTTACTCGATTTAATAGTAAAAGGAAAAATGGAAGACCATAAAATAAATAAAGGAGACAATATTATCTTCTGCTCTGTCGGTGCAGGAATGAATATTAATTCTATTGTTTATAAATGGTAAGGCCGAGAGCAAATCGTTAATTGTGTTTCTTTTCCCCGTTCCCGGTATTTTTCTTCTTTTTTCCATAGTACCGGCGGTGGCCTTTTCCCTTTTTTGAGTATGTTTTTATCCTCCACGTCGGACCTTCTGCAAAACCATCAGGTAAAGGAAGTTTCATTATTTCCTTTTCGATAAGCAACTCAATGCGGTGGAATTTATCCATATCCTTTTCGTTCACCAGGCTGATGGCCACGCCGGTTTTATCGGCCCGGGCAGTACGACCGACGCGGTGTACATAATCTTCAGCCGAAGAAGGAACATCAAAATTTATAACCACATTTATATCTTTTATATCTATTCCCCGACTCAGTACATCAGTGGCAACCAATATCCGGGTACGCTTCGATTTAAAGCCCATCAGAACTTCTTCCCGTTCTTTCTGCTCCAAATCAGAAGAAATTCCTTTTACCGTATTGTTTTTTTTTCGCAATGCCCTTACAATTTCGAATACATTCTTTTTTGTCGAACTGAAAATCAGGATACTGTCAAAATCCGGCTTATTGCCGATCAGGTTATCGATCAGGGCAATTTTCTGTTCATTGTAAACCATGTATGCAGCCTGAAGTACCCCTTCGGCAGGTTTCGAAACAGCTGTGCTTATCTCAACAGGGTTATTTAATATTTTTGAAGCCAGTTCCCTGATTTTCGGAGGCATGGTTGCCGAAAACATCAGTGTTTGCCGTTCCTGCGGAATATAACTTAAAATGTTCAGAATATCATCGTAAAAACCGATATCGAGCATCCGGTCGGCTTCATCAAGAATTACATATTTTACTTTGTTGAATTTCACATAGCCAAGATTCAGATGGGAAATCAGTTTCCCGGGGGTTGCAACAATAATGTTTGTTCCTGCAGTCAGGGCCCGGCTTTCTTCGTCCCAGTCAGAGCCTTCGCGTCCTCCGTAAACTGCAACCGAATTGATATTCAGAAAATAGCTAAACCCTTGTATTTGCTGGTTGATCTGAATAGCCAGTTCCCGCGTCGGGACAATAATCAAGGTAGTAAGATCCCGATTGTTTTCTGCAGCTATCTTGTCGAGTACTGGCAAAACAAACGCTGCGGTTTTTCCAGTACCGGTTTGGGCACATGCCAGCAAATCCTTGTTTTCCAAAATCACCGGGATCGCCAATTCCTGAATTGGCGACGCTTTTTCATATCCCATGTAACCAACTGCTTCCAGTAGCTGATCGTGTAACCCGAACTCATCAAACGTCATATCTTCTTTTCAATTTTCGTGTTAAAATTAGTGTATTGAATCCAGCTTTCGGAAAAATACAGTGAATGAATTCTATATTTAAAGAAAATCTGATCTTCAGGGGAAAGATCAACCCGGAAGACTCAGAAAAATTCTTTCAACATCTGATATTCATATTCAAAATTAGGCGTAAAAATATTAACGCCGATGCTTTTTTCAATTTGTTTTCTGGTCCAGAAACGGCCTTCTTCCACTTCGTCGGAATGAGCATTTATATTCTTAAAATCCCATGTTATAAAAACATAAACCAGTTCGGCCTCAATTTCGGTCTCCCATTTATAGGTTTTTACCAGCCGGGCCGAAAAGTCTTTCAAACCGATTTCTTCCCAGGCTTCCCGTTTTAGTGCATCTTCCAGCTTTTCGCCGAACGAGATATGTCCACCGACAGCCGTATCCCATTTTCCGGGTTGTACCAGTTTATCCATTGCCCGTTTTTGCAAAAAAACAGCCTTGCTTTTGTTTAGTACATGCAAATGGACCACGGGATGTAACAACTTTTCACCGCGGTGACAATACGACCGGGGAGCTTTTCCAACCACCCGCCCGGCTTCATCAACCAGCGGAAGCCATTCTTCGTCTGACGGAATAATTTTTTTTTGTTTGTACTTCTGTTTTACAAATTCGATTAAAAAAACAACGCCGAAAAGGATGTAAAACAAACCTCCGCTAATAAACACCCATGCTTCTTTCGACATAAAAAAGGCTGAATAAAAAACCAGCAACGTATGGGCCAGAAAAATAAAGAACATGGTTTTCATGCTGTTACGTAGCTGTTTCATCTGGCTCTCGTTCATCTGAACATCTTTCATGTACCGCTGGGTCATCAGGCCGATAATATTAACGGAAGAAAAGGCTGATACAGCCAGTATCGCACAAAGGATGAGTTCAACCAGACCGGGTTTCAGTTTGAAAAAAATATCATTATCAAGGAGGATGGAAACACCTCCCAGTATAACAAGCAAAAGGGTATCGAACAAAACAAATTTGTCGAAACGCTTTTCCCTGATGCCGGTCCAAACCATTTCGGCAATTCCGATCACAATTGCAGCCACCAAACCTGCCGTAGTTCCCCATATTTCGTCAATGGCAATAAAAACGAACAACGGGATAAACCCGGGCAATAGTTTTTTTAATAATTCTGTTTTATTCATCAGGTAAAATTATTTTTCCGCACAACGGAGGGAAAGTCAAAATTCCGGACTTCGATGTTTCATTGTTCCTGCTTGCCGGGATCTGACTCATCCAGTTGCTTTTTATAGTCGGGCAACAGAGTCTCAAATTTATCAATTGCTTCCTGAAGAGAGACATAAATTTCGCCGCCTGCAGCATTCACATGTCCGCCGCCATTATAGTTTTCTTCTGAAAACCGGTTAACCGGAAATTTTCCTTTTGACCGGAATGACACTTTCACATGATCGTCGTTTTCAGAAAAGAAAGCAGAGAAATGAATCCCCTTTATAGACAAAGGATAATTGACAAAGCCTTCGCTGTCGCCTTTTTTAAAGTTGAATTCTTTCTGATCTTCCTTTGTGAGGTATATGTAGGCCGTGTGGTAATCCGGGAAAACCTTCATCCGGTTATGCAGGCAATGGCCCAGCAGTCGCATGCGTTCTTCCGAAAAATTATCATAAATGGCCGTATGAATCCGGTTCTGATCGATGCCATACTCAATGAGTTTGCTGATTGTCCGGAAAGTCTCCGGATCGGAAACGCTGTAATTGAACGAGCCGGTGTCGGTCATTATTCCGGCATAAAAACACGAAGCAGCATCCTTGTCAATATATTCCCCGAATCCGGCTGCGTTCAGCAGGGCAAAGGCAAGTTCGGCCGTTGAACTGCGCCGCGTGTCGGAAAAAACGATGTCCGCAAAATCAGCAGGATCAGGATGGTGGTCAATCAGAATTTTTGTCCCTTTAAAATTTATGATCAGCTTTTCCATATCGCCTGCCCGCGACGGCTGGTTAAAATCCATACAGATCAGTATTCCGGCTTTCTCCAGTATTTTAGCCGATGTTTCGGTCTGGCGGTTGAATATATACGCATCCTGATGTCCGCACATCCAGTTGTAATAACCGGCATAACTGTTCGGAGTGATCACCTTTACGGTATGTCCGCTGTTCGTTAATACTCTCCAAAGTCCGAAAACCGAACCTGTTGCATCCCCGTCGGCATTGATATGTGGTACCACGACAATCGTTTCCTCTTTATGCTCAAGACATGCCCTTAGTTTATTAACATCCTCATCTTTAAATCGTTCCAAAACTTATCGGTTTTAATAAAATACAAATATAGAAATTATGCAGGTGGCTGCTTCATTTCGGTTTTCAAATTTCCGGTTTTTAAAGGGAAAACCAAAATCCGGTTTTTTCATTTGCCGGATTATACGGATTGGTTAACTTTGGCACTGCTAATAAAAAATAAATTAAAAATATCCGATATGGCAGGGAACAGAACATTTACAATGGTTAAGCCGGAGGCTGTAAAAAAGAATAATATCGGCCCTATCCTGAAAATGATAAACGAAGCAGGTTTTCGCATCGTTGCCATAAAAATGACGCGTTTGAACAAACAGCAGGCCGAAGCTTTTTATGCTGTCCACCGGGGAAAGGGTTTTTACGATGACCTGATCGATTTTATGAGTTCCGGGCCAATTATTGCCGCAATACTCGAAAAAGAAAATGCTGTTGAAACATACCGGAAACTGATTGGGGCTACCGACCCTAAGGAAGCTGCTGAAGGTACAATCCGGAAGATTTTTGCAGAATCAAAATCGCACAATGCTGTTCATGGCTCCGACAGCGATGAGAATGCAAAAATTGAAAGCGACTTTTTCTTTTCAGAAATAGAAAAATTTTAAACCTTCTGCCGGAAAAATTCCGCAGATTACTGTCTACTGAAATTTTTGATTGAATAAGAGAATATCAGTAAAACGGATATGTGAGCATGATTTGCAGCAGTTGGGCAGGAGAGTAATAGTATTTACGTTTGTATTTCCGGTAGCGTTCGTTCATCTCCGGATCATTCAGTACAAATCCTGAAAAATCTTTTAACTGGTTGCCCAGTCCGTGTGCAATTGTTATTTCATCGACCCGGTTTTCGATGTGACGGCGTTTGCCGGGAAACAGGTAACCAATGCCCAGGAAAATTATTCGCATATTCGATTTCGAACTGTAATCGACCACATGTCCCAGTTCGTGGCCAATCACTCCTATCTGCGCATTAAAAGGAATATCTTTCAGCAGCAAGCCATTGCTATTCACAACCTTATTATCAATATTGATTTTGTATACCCGGTTTTTCCTGTTTCTGAAGATGAAATCCATGCGGGGCAAACTTTGCATGGTGGTTTTTATATTCTTTTGCTGAAATTTTATCCGGTGACCGACCAGTTCCGGATAATAACTCAGTGCAATCAGGCCGGGCAACTCAAACGCAGAATCCAGACTTTTACCGGTTGAAAAATCCTTTGCCAGAACATCCTGAAGGAGTTTCATTTTTTCGTAGCTGAACTCTTTTACCGGGTCGGGCAACACTGCCGAAAGCATTAGCGGGCACAGACAAAACAATATGATCAAAAGATTTTTCATTGTGCTCTTAAAAATAAACAAAATCCGGAAGTTATAATCCGTATATTTTTATCTGATTTCAGAAAAAAACGGCTGACAGATTTTACGGTATTTCATCATTAACCTCATCCCCGGCATTTTGTCAAATTTAAAAAGGTTAAGAGAAAAATAGCTTCCCAACCAATCATTACCGACCAATAACCATTTTTTTTACCTTTGCAAAAATTTTATACCAATGGAAAACCAGTTGCAGATATACAATACTTTAAGCAGAAAGAAAGAAGTGTTCAAACCCATTGTTCCCGGACATGTGGGCATGTACGTTTGCGGGCCGACAGTTTACGGCAAAGCCCATCTCGGGCATGCACGGCCTGCCATCACCTTTGATCTGCTTTTCAGGTATTTGCAGCATCTGGGATACAAAGTCCGCTATGTGCGCAACATTACCGATGTAGGACATCTGGCCAACGATGCCGATGAAGGCGAAGATAAAATTGAAAAAAAAGCAAAACTCGACGAGCTGGAACCCATGGAAGTGGTACAAATCTACACCAACGATTACCACAAAAACATGGCCTTACTGAATATAAAATCTCCAAGCATTGAACCACGGGCAAGCGGTCATATCATCGAACAAATTGAGATGGTAAAAAAAATACTCGCCAGCGGTTATGCCTACGAAAGCCAGGGTTCGGTGTATTTCGACGTGGAAAAATATGCCGGAAAGAATGCTTACGGACAACTATCAGGGCGGAAGATTGAAGATCTGATTAACAATACCCGCGAACTGGAAGGTCAGGAAGAGAAACACTCAGGACTGGATTTCGCCCTCTGGAAAAAAGCACAGCCCGAACACATCATGCGCTGGCCATCGCCCTGGAGCGACGGGTTCCCGGGCTGGCATCTCGAATGTACAGCCATGAGTACCAAATACCTGGGCGAGACGTTCGATATTCACGGAGGCGGCATGGACCTTATATTTCCGCATCACGAAGCAGAAATGGCCCAGTCGAAGGCAGCGCTCGGACACGATTCTGTTCACTACTGGATGCACAACAACATGATCACCATTAACGGTCAGAAGATGGGGAAATCGTTGGGCAATGCCATTTCGCTCGATGAATTTTTCGCCGGTAAACATCCGTTGCTCGACCGTCCGTACAGTCCGATGACCATTCGTTTTTTCATCCTTCAGGCGCATTACCGCAGTACACTCGATTTCTCGAACGAAGCTTTGCAGGCAGCTGAAAAAGGACTGAAACGGCTTTTTGCTGGTGTAAAAACGCTGTTCGGTCTTGAAGCTTCGGAAAAATCGACCGTTACGGCCCAGATTGCCGATTTGCATAACAAATGCTTCGAGGCCATGAACGACGACCTGAACAGTCCGGTTGCCATTGCCCATTTGTTCGACGGAGTAAAACTGATCAACGCCATAAGTGACGGCAAAGAACAAATTTCAAAAGCAGACCTGGATATCCTGAGAAAACTCTACTACGTTTTCATCTTCGAAATATTCGGTTTGTACATGGAAGAAAAAAACGAAGCAGGTGATTCTGAAATACTGAAAAATGTAGTTGATCTGCTCCTGAATATCCGGCTCGATGCCAAAGCAAATAAAGACTGGGCTACCTCTGACAAAATACGCAACGAATTAACCCAAATCGGCTTCGAAATAAAAGATACCAAAGACGGTTTTAGCTGGGAACTGAAAAAATAGTTGGAGAACTAAAAGGTATTATTTCCCCGCCGGAACATACTCAAAAAATTCTTCTGTTGGTTGAATAATAATATTTCCGCTATATCCGTCAGGAGCCCAGCCTATGGCAGAAGGTCCGTTTTGCCCGTTGATTCCGTTTTGTCCCGGTGGGTTTCCTTCACCTCCATTGCCGCCTGCGCCACCTGCGCCGCCAGTCCCATTTGAACCTCCTGTTCCTCCCTGACTGTTCGTAACGAAAAGATGTTGGTAAGCCCATGCATCATCGGTAAAATACAGATAAATATTGCCACCGTTTCCACCGGGACCTCCCAGGCCACCGGGACCTCCCCATCCGCCGGGACCTCCGTTTTCTCCAGGTCCCTGATGCTTTATTTCAACCACAACATCTTCCTCCACATCTTTCATCACTTCGACCTCTTCTTCCACTTCAACCTCAATTTCTTTCGTTTTTCCATCGCTGTTGGTAATGGTTTTCTTTTCCTTCCGAATTACTTTCTCCTTAACCGGTTTTTTCACGATCCGCCGTTCTGTTTTTCTTTCAGTCCAAATCGTTCCGTCATTCCCTTTACCGCCACCGCCGCCACGTCCGCCATCGCCGCCACGTCCGCCGGTTCCTCCAATAGAATTAACAATCAGACTCCCGCCTTCCGGATTGATCAGATAACGGTAGTTCTCTCCTGTCCAAAGATTCTCAGCATACACATACAGCAAATCCGTATTTAAAACTGAATCGCGATACATGTCAGCCCAAATGCCAATATCAGGTGCATCCTGCCCGAATTCGCCATTCTGCCCGGGCTGCCCGTCACCACCATGTTCTCCTGAGAATCCGTCGCTTCCATTACTTCCGGAAAAACCCGATATTCCTGAATCGCCCCATAGCGATAGTTTGTATTTATGCTTATAATCAAGCTGTACCGAAAAAGTATCAGTAACAGCCCGGTTGCGAACGGAATTAACAATCAGTGCTGCCCGGTGATTGTCAATTTTTGTAAAATCAGGATCAATAGTAAATTCTCCTTTATCCCAAAATCCGCCTGTTCCGTAGAAAACAAAATTCCCTGCGTCCTTATTTCTTCTCAAATTATCGTAAACACGAGTCATTCCGTTATCAAATACCGAAATCAGATTCCCTTTGATATGAGTTCCCGGAGCTTTATCGAATGTACTGGCAGGTTGAAAAGAAATTTTCGTTTCATAGTTAAGCGGAATTAACAGCTCCTTTTTTAACTCAGGATGTTTCCGGGGAAAGGCTTTCACACTGATATATTTTCCTTTTGATGGAACCAGTTTGTCATTTACGGTAATCCGTCCTGAAAAATCACTTCCTCCTGTAACATCGACTTTATAACGCCACCACCACACAGAACCACCGGCCATTCCGAAAGTCTTTTTCGTTTTTCCGTTTTTCCGGTACGAAATCATTCCGATACGGAATGATTCTCCGGGGAGGACTAACTGTTGCTTGTCGAATACGATCTGAATTGAATCAATACGGGACGAATAGGCCCGACTGTATGTCCCTGATACAAATATTAACAACATTGTCAGTGACAAAATATAGTTAATTTTTATCCTCATATTTTATTGTTCTTCAACTAAATACTATTTTAACCCGTTTCCCCGATTGTATTTACTTAAAAAAGAAATCAAAAATCATTCCTTTCCGGTGAATGATCTGGTTTTATCCGGAATCAGATTCCATGATTTAGTGCCTTTTTATTGACATTAATTATTTACTCTCTTGCAACCATGTCAAAAGAAACAGATACAGAACAAAAAGACAACATCCTTTTTGATTACTTTTTTGACAAGTATTGCCACAAAATTGTGAGTTTTCCTACAAAATAAGTCATATTTCTCCGAACTGAAGAATATACTTTGGCCGGATTCGGACTGGAACAACGTCTGAAAAAAGCCATTGATGCACAACAGGAAAACAAAAGCCATTTTTTCTTTCCGACAGCACTGAAGTCCGGCTAAATGTAGCAACTCCCATCAATAAATAGTATTTTAAAGGATAGATGGTGTTTGGATGTTCAATCATCTTTTCCTATATATAAAAAAGTTTGGAAACTATGCAACGTATAATATGACCTGATCGAATTGAACCTATAAAAAACAGACATAAACCTTGTTATCTTCAAAAAATGTAAACACATAATTATCATATTCTTGCTAATATTTTTTCTTGTAATCAGGAAAATGGTAATCCGGGTAATCATATCCCGGATGAAAAGGGAAAGAGAAACGGACTGGCTGATTGAAAAAGGTCTTACCGTGCTTGTCCCCGATCTGCCGGGAACAGGTGAACCGGGAGGAGGCGCTTACATCGGAAATGTTTCGTATAATATGTGGTACACAGCCATGCAGACAGGAAAAAGCATCGTGGGCATCCAGACTTCCGATGTGATAAAGCACACACACATTTTAAACAAAAAAATAAGGGACTGAAGGTGTTTCGGGAATTGCCGGGGCAGAAATGTCGCCGGTTTTGTTACATGCAGCAGCATTCGATCCGGTTATCTCAAAAGTCGCACTTATTAAACCTTATTCCTCGTACCATTCTTTTGTTGAAGAGCGTTTTTACAATCCCGGCTTTGTTTTCAGTCTGGTTCCGGGTGCTCTTACTGCCTACGACCTTCCTGACCTTGCCGCTTCTCTTGCTCCTGCAAAGCTTTCGGTTGCAGGCATTACCGATGCCAATAACCAACCGGTTAGTGAGAAAGATAAAAACATCGATTGGGAAGTAGTAAAAAACGCATATCACAGCAAAAAGGCAGAGGGACAATTCGAATTTTTACCTGACTCAACGACCGAAGATCCGGATGTTTTATTTAAAGAATGGTTAAAATGACATTTTTAGGAGATAAAATTTGAATGTGGTATTTTTATCTCCACTTGATCAAAACTATCAGAAATGAGAAAAAAAATTTTTTTTATTGCTTTTTTATTTTTCCCTCGTTATAATTCACTGCGGGTACCTATGATTATTTATGATCCCAGAAACAGAGAGCACCGCGACATCAGTGATATGGCGCTGAATATCGATATTCCTTCAACTATTCTTGACCTGGCCGGATTAACTGCTCCTGCTTCGTGGGAGGGAAAAAGTCTTGCAGGATTCCTGCAGGGACAAAATCCGCTGGAAGGACGCAGGTCTTTTATTTGCGAACATTTGTGGAATGTGTCAATCATTCCTTCCAGTGAAGGTATCCGTACACAAGAATGGAAATATTTCAGGTATAGAAAAGATTTAGCCCATGAAGAATTATATAATCTGAAAAATGATCCCTGCGAAATCAACAATCTGTCCGATTCATCAGAATTTCAGAATGTACTGCAAAATCTGAGGATGAAAACCGACAGTTCCATAAATGTGCTCACAAAAGCAAAAATTAATTGATGAGAATGTTATGAAAAACAGTATTACTCAACTATTCACTCTGATGACCGTCGGGGTGACTGCTTTCTCCTGTACATCGCCGGTAAAAGAGCAGAAGCGACCCAATATTCTTTTTATTATGAGTGATGATCATGGTTACCAGGCGGTCAGCGCTTATGGCCATGGTTTGAACCAAACGCCGAACATTGACCGGCTGGCCAAAGAAGGTGCTATTTTCACAAGGGCATGTGTAACCAATTCGCTATGTGCCCCAAGTCGTGCAGTAATGCTGACCGGAAAGCACAGCTTTAAAAACGGCAAGGCCGATAATGTTCAGCCATTTGACTGGAACCAGGAAAATTTTCCGAAGTTACTTCAACAAGCAGGCTATCAAACGGCCTTAATCGGTAAAATCCACCTTGCCGGACTTCCTCAGGGATTCGATTATTCAGCCGTTTTACCCGGACAGGGAATTTATTACAATCCTGATTTTATTGTTAACGGAAAAAAAGAACAAATTCACGGATATGTTTCGGATATAACCACCCATCTGGCCCTGGACTGGCTGAAACACCGTAATCCGGATAAACCGTTCTGTCTTCTTTATCACCAGAAAGCGCCGCACCGGCCGTGGATGCCGGCAGAGAAATACTATAAAAAATATACGAAAATGAAATTTAAAGAGCCGGAAACACTTTTTGATGATTACCAGGGGCGGGGAACCGCAGCGAAGACGGCCGAGATGAATATACTGAAAAATATGAACTGGGCGGGAGATTTGAAGATATACCCGGATGCAATGGAAAAGCTGGGTATCAGTGAAACTGCACCCGGGGACATAAACGCATTCAGGTATAACACAGAAAGAATGACTCCGGAACAGAAGGCAGCATGGGATTCGGTTTACCGTCCAATGAATGAAGCGTTTATAAAAATTTATCCGGGAATGTCACGGGAAGACCAGATGCACTGGCGTTATCAGCGCTATATGCAGGATTACCTGGCATGTATTGCCGCTGTCGACGAAGGAGTAGGAGAGGTGCTGGATTACCTGGATAAAAACGGTTTGGCAGATAATACGATTGTGGTATATACTTCCGATCAGGGATTTTACCTGGGTGAACACGGATGGTTCGACAAGCGTTTTATGTATGAAGAGTCGTTGCGTACACCCCTGCTGGTCAGGTATCCCAAAGAAATCAAGCCCGGAACAAAAATTGAAAAACTTGTTCAGAATCTGGATTTTGCTCCTACTTTCCTGGATTATGCAGGAGTAAAAATTCCATCGGATATGCAGGGAATGTCGTTCCGGAAACTGGTAAGCGGAGAATCTTCCGAATGGCGCAATGCTATTTATTATACCTATTATGAATATCCGGCCGTTCACATGGTAAAACGCCACTACGGGATACGGACAGAACGGTATAAACTCATTCATTTTTATTACGATATTGATGAATGGGAATTATATGATCTTCAGGAAGATCCCCATGAGATGCATAATGTGTATAACGATCCTGCATATGCCGATATTCAGAAAAAATTACATGAACAACTTGATCAGTTGCGTAAGAAATACGGAGATTCAGATGAAAACGATCAGCATTTTTTAAAAGCATATCTGGACGCAAAAAATAGTAAAAGGAATGGAAAATAAACGCAAGCCTCTGACTTCAGTATTAATCAAGCCTTCGGGCCCGGACTGTAACCTGAATTGCACCTATTGCTTTTACCTCGGAAAATCAGATTTATTCCGGGAAAGAACAGTACATCGCATGAGCCCGGAAATACAGGAAGAACTGATTCGCCAGGTGATGCAGCAGTCCGGAGAAAGTGTATCGCTGGCCTGGCAGGGAGGAGAACCGACCTTGATGGGACTGAATTTTTACCAGCGGGCTATCGATCTGGAGATGAAATACGGACATGGACAAATGGTTGGCAACGGATTGCAAACCAACGGACTTTTACTGAACATGGACTGGGCTAAGTTTCTGAAAAAGTACGACTGGCTGGTTGGGTTGTCTCTGGACGGACCCGCATTTATTCACGACCATTACCGGCACGATAAAGCAGGAAAAGAAACCCATCAGCGCGTGGAAGAACATGCAAAAATGCTGCTGGAAGAAGGAGTTGCCGTGAATGCCATGAGTTGTGTGACAAGCTATTCGGTGAAATACCCGGAGGAGTTGTACAACTATTATAAGAATCTGGGACTGAATTTCATGCAGTTTATTCCCGTTGTGGAAACAGATAAAAATGATCCGGACAAGGCAGCTGATTTTTCAGTGACAGCCGAAGAGTACGGACATTTTCTGAACAAATTGTTCGATTTATGGCTGGCCGATTTCGAGGGAGGCCAGCCAACCACCTCGGTTCGTCATTTCGAATCCGTTTTTTACAGTTATGCAGGTTTGCCTGCTCCCGAGTGTACGATGATGAAGGAATGTGGTCCTTATGTAGTGATAGAACACAACGGGAATGTATATAGCTGTGATTTTTTTGTAGAGCCTAAATGGAAACTGGGGAACATCATGCAGGGGCGAATTATCAATATGCTGAATTCAAAAAAACAACACGATTTTGGATTGGCAAAAACCCAGTTGCCGAGAGAATGCAGGCAATGCAACTGGTTAAGAAAATGCTATGGCGGGTGCACGAAAGACCGGATAAAAGATCCGCGGGACAATCACAAACCACGTTTTTGCGCTTCCTACAAAATATTTTTTGAACATGCTGATGCCATTCTGCAAAAAATGGGAGAAGAATGGAAGCAACAGCAACACAACATCCAACAGACCCGTCAGGATAAGGGAACATACAATGCTTTCAGGGATTTTATGGGAAACAACAATATTGAATAATGAAAAAACCGGAAAACTGATTTAAAAGGAGAAAAGTCATTGTTTCCGAAAAAAATGAACAGGTATTTTGCAAAAAATTACCATCTATGCAAAAAACAAATTTTGGAAGTTTATCGGTCCTGCAATTCGATATGTTTGAAAAAGAAAAAATTTTAAAACATTGCATTACCACCAGAGAAGGATGGAAAACAGGAAAAACACCCCGTCTTTCGAAATCAGATAAATATCCGTGGAAAGAATACCGCAAGGAGCTGTCAAAATCACTTAATATTTCTGAAAATCAACTATTTATTCCAAAACAAACCCACTCCGATCTGGTTGCAGTTGTTTCCGGAAGCACTACTGCTGACGATTTAGTCGGGAAAGATGCCCTGATCACGAATGAAAACGGTTTATGTCTGGTAGTTCAGACCGCTGATTGTGTTCCGGTTTTGCTATTCGATCCGGTAAACAAAGCAATTGGAGTTGTTCATTCAGGCTGGAGGGGAACGGTGGCTAAGCTGGTACAAAAAACGGTCGGTCGAATGACCGTTGAGTACGGAACCAATCCGGCAGATCTGATTGCAGGGATTGGCCCGTCAATCAACAAGTACGCTTACGAAGTGGGAAAAGACGTAATTACCCCTGTTATCGAACAATTTGATAATTGCCATGAGTTGTTAAGCCCTTCCATGCGCGACGGAAAAGCCTTTTTCGATTTATGGGAAGCCAACAGAACATTACTGACCGGAAGCGGCGTTCTACCTGGAAACATTGAGATTATGGGTATGTGTTCATACGAACTCGGAGATCTGTTCTTTTCAGCCCGCCGCGACGGAGCCGATACAGGCAGGATGGCAAGTTGCCTCATGATGGAACAGGTGTAAAAATGCCATTAGTTTTTGGCTTTGGGCGATATTTTATTCTGCTCATGTTCATTGAAGAAAGCAGAACGGACACAACGGAACCCGATATACGACTTTGCAGAATCCTGGTATTCGAAACTACGTGAAGAAACCTGCAGAAAATAAGCAATATCTTTCCACGAACCACCGCGGATGACTTTTCGTTTTAAAACAGGAGGATCGTCCGGACGGGCATTATATTCAAATGCAGGGTTCAGATCGTTTACATAATCGTACGACGATTCGTCGAACGCGTTGCTGGTCCATTCGGCAACATTGCCTGCCATATCGTAAAGTCCGAAAGGATTGGGATCAAAACTTCCGACCTTCATCGTATTTGTAGAAAAGTTACTGTCTGCCACATAATTACCCCGGTTCGGTTTAAAGTTAGCGACAAAACATCCCTGCTGATTCCGGGTATAATAACTTCCCCAGGGATAGAGGGTCATCTGTTTTCCACCTCTTGCTGCATACTCCCACTCCGCTTCGTTTGGCAGGCGGAAATCCTGCACCTCTGTCTCACCGATATAGTTTTGGTAATCATTCAGCATTTTTGTACGCCAGTTACAAAAGGCCTTTGCCTGTTGCCAGGTAACACCTACCACCGGATAATCGTCGTAGGCAATATGCCAGAAATAATTCTGACTAAAAGGTTCATTGTACGAATAGGTAAAATCGCGGATCCAAACCAGTGTATCCGGATAGACAGGGGTATTTTCCTCCATAATAAACGACGAACGGTTTTTAACCGGCTCCTTCACTCCCTGCTGATTAGTTACCATTCCGCCATACGACTGCGTTTTGTAATTGTAGCTGTTCGCCTTGTCTGCCGCCTGTTTATAATCAATCCAATAATATTTGTACAGTAATTTCCGGGTATCTATTTCTTCTTTTCCGAAGAAACGGTCCTTATCCTGATAAAACATATCTTTAAGGACTGCCCGGTAATCCTCTTCTTTCCAGTTAATCTCCGCCTCCCAGTTTAAATGGGGATTATCAATCAAAGTACCTTTTCGCGTTTGTGTAATCAGAAATTCAGGAAAACTTTCGGATAAAAGAGTTCGGGCAATCGAATCTCGTACCCAAAAAACAAACTGGCGGTATTCATTATTGGTTATTTCGGTTTCGTCCATCCAGAACGATTCAACGCTGACTCGTTTTACTGGAGTAGAATTTTTTTCGACATTTTCATCACTCGGGCCCATCAGGAAAGATCCCTGCTCTATTTTTGCCATTCCGAAAGGTACCGGTTCAAAAAAAGGCTTACGATCCGAAGGATCCAACAAATCGCCTATTCCGTCTTTTTTACAGGAAGTAAAAAAGAATACCAGAAAAAACAATATTATTGAATACGACCTCATCTACTTAATGTCTGTACCGAACACTTGAGTTTATTAAACGGGAAAAAGAAAATGATTATTGCAGATAATATAAAAAAAGCCTTATAAGTGAAGTCTCATAAGGCTTTCCTTATGTTGTCCTGTTTTAATATTCCCAGAGATCCTGCTCAAAGTTAAAAATTTCATTTTCGATTTGTCTCGATTCAAGCATGGCATCCTTTCCGCTCAAATAAGAACTGATATCACGGTTATTAAAGGTATTCGATTCTTTTACGATATAACTGCTAAACCTGCGTCTGATAAAAAAATCATCAAAAGACATATCCCGTGCATCATTTTCCGGGTTGAACATCACATTTGAAGCCAGCAGTGGTCTGGCTTCCGGATAGTATATCCAGAAAACCTGACGACGCTGTACATCTGTCTGGTTCACATCTTCATCCCTGTAAAATTCCTGAATAGGACAAACTCCGATAATCCGCACGTTAAGGGTTGATGTTTGTTTATCGAAATACCATTCTTCCTTTACCATGATCTGTTTTATTTCCTGGCTTCTGATTTCTTCCTGGATAACGCGCTCTACTTTTTCTCCTGTACGCGGGTCACGAACAGTACGTGTCCGGGTAGTTGCCCCGAACATTTCCTTTACCTGGTCGAAAGTCATCGGCACTTTGAACTCGTCATCTGTACGGGCATCATAAGCCGTAAGCTGACCATCTTCAATTCCACGTAACAAAAGATCTATAAAACTTCGACGTCCGTCCGTTTCTTTGGTCGGAAAATAAAGTGGTTGATTCATTTTTTCGCGCAAATCAATTATCCGCCATATTCTTTTCGACCACATTACATCTGCTTCTCTGACAGAAGGCAACGGGAAAGGTTTGCGTTTCGAAAAATCTTCGCGTTTATACGCTCCGTCAACAATTTGTGCTTTTACCTCATAGTGCAGTGAAGCAAGCATAAATCCGATTATTCCGATAAAAATAAATACCTTTTTCATGGTTATCTTATTTTGAAAGAAATTGGCGCAAGGTCTTTTTCAACCCCGTTGTCGCCTTTTGCTTTAATGTTTTCAACATAAAAAAAATTGCCCTGTGCCAGTTGTTTAAACTGGTCTTTCTGCTCTTTGGTAAAACGATTCGATTTCGAAGAATAAGTTTTCACATAAGTGCCCGAAAATGAAATATCGAACTGGGTAATTGTATATTTCAGATCGAAATCAAAATCTTTTAAAGTAGCAAAAATGCCATCCTCTACCAACAAGTCTTCTTTTTTGATATTTCCTCCGTTTTTCCCTCCTATTTCAGCCACAGGCGGAGGCACTTCCTTCACCCGGAAAGGCATTGATCCCATTAGGCGTTCCTGCCCGCCAACGACGGCATATACATCAATCCGGGTACGTTTTGCATTGGGATCCAGGTCATTCGGATAAACCACATACTCATTGTTTTCATCCTCCATTTTCCCGTTAGTTACGGTTACTTTTATATTTTCGGCAGGAATTCCCGGCACACTGATACTTACAGGATTTGCCAGTCCCTGGTACAACACATTCATTTTGGTCGGCGAAATTGTAACACTCGGTCTTCCCACCTGATATTCACTTTCAAACGGATATGAATTGAAACTGCCTTCAGGCGTTTTGTATTTAATTAATCCGCCCCATTTAAATGTTCCGACTGTATTTGCCTGTACCTTATAAATTCCCTGACCTCCGACAATCGGTAATTTTGTATTTCCTACAAAAATTTCAGGTTGCTGGGTTGACTCTTCGGCCCCGAGAAAAATATGAGCTTCAAACACATCGCCTTCGAGAACATAAGTCGACTTTGGCAGTACATAAGCGCTCAGCTTATCAAACTTGAATGAACTGGCATCAATTTGTCCGAATAAATTCGTGAGCACATTTGTTTCGGCATCCTTAATGTCAATCTGTATTTTCGACAGCAAAGCAATGGAAGCAATCAAAGGTTTATTTTCAAAAAGTGTTGATTCCCAGGTTTTTTTCTCTCCACCTTCAGAGAGATCGATTTTCGGATCTGAAGTATCAAGTGCATTATCTATTGTTTCAATAATAGGAGAATTCGGATCAAACTGGGAAACCAGTGCTTCTCTGTAATTATTAATATCTTCTTTCAGTTTTGCCGCCTTCTTTTTTGCAATCATAATTTCAGAAGGAGTATTTATGTCGTCCTGTTTCGTCATCAGAATGGTATCCCCCTTATTACTGACAAGGTAAGGCATATCTCCGATTGAGGTTCCCTTGTTTTCCGGATCGCTCAGGTTTACACCTCCCGACTCATTAATTAAAAGTTCTTTTAATGCTTGTATTTTATAAATTAATGTATCGGTTTCTTTTTTTACTTTCAAAGCTTTGTCTCTCCATTCGCCCACTTTACTTTGATTCAACATGTAGGCTTTATCGAACGAATTATATATTAACTGATTTTTAAGATCAACCGTGTTTAATGTTTGGGTAAGGCTTGAATCGACAACCCTGAAAGCATCCAAAACTTCTGAAGCAACATTCAGTGCCATCATTGCGACAAACACCAAATACATCATATTTATCATTTTTTGCCTCGGGGTTTCCGGACAATTTTTCGTTCCCATATCTTCAGTTCAGTTTATTTTTTCTTATAATTCATGGCTCCCAACATGTTACCATAAATCGAGTTCAGCGATTCCAGATGGCTGTTCAATAATTCTGCATTCTGTTTATACTTTTTAATTTCTTCGACCGATTCCTCTATCACCTTGTTCATTTGGCTTATTTCACTGAAAAATTTCTGAGAAGCCTGCATTTGTTTCGTAGCCCCTTGTAAATGATTTTCATAGCTTACGTTCAGACTTTCAATATTTTTATTCAGCTTATTCAAATTCTCTCCGTAGGCCTTTGAATTAACATCAATATCCTTAAAACCGGTACTGATAGAATCCGATATTTTTTCGAATGAATCGATCAGCCTGCTCCCCGAATTATTTATCTGATCTGAAAAATTCATACTTGTAGAATTCAGCTTTTCAAGCATTTCAATTCCTGTTTCCGATATTTTCCGGGCAGTATTACTGTACGAGTCAACCAATTGCCCCACCGAAGTATTGATTTCCTGATTTGCACGGTTATTAATTTCAGAAAAAGAAACCATCGATTCGGCCGCCGAGTTTAAGTTCCTGACATAAATATCAGTAGCTAAAGTTGCCGTTGAAATATCACTTATACTTGATGCGGTATTACTAAGGTCTGTCAATCCCTTACTCACTTTTTTCAGCAGTTCGGGTGTTATATTTGAAGCTTCGAACAACTTGTCAAATTTCGAATTCTGGTCATTCTTCATCACTTCATATTCTTCATCTATCTCGTAATCTTCACGAAGTTCGGGATAAACCTTTCCCCAGTCGGGTAATACCATCGGAGGTTCAAAAGCTGAAATAAAAAATATAAAAGCTTCGGTAATCAGTCCAACCATCAGGAATAAGCCTGAATGAGGCCAGTGCTGAAGCTTAAATAATGCGCCTAAAAGTACAACGGAAGCCCCAAGGTTATAAACGTATCCTGTGAATACTTTCCACCTTTTCGTTTGAAGAATTTCACCAATATTCATTTGTTATCAATTATAGTTTAACTGATTAAAATTCATTTCCAAAAGAAGCACGTACACATCGGAATCCGATATAACTTTTTGCCGTATCCTGGTATTCGTAGCTTCGTGTTGAAACCTGAATGAAAGCAGCAATATCTTTCCATGAGCCGCCTCTGATTACTTTTCTTTTCAGTGCAGGCGGGTCATTGGGCAATGCATTGTATGTAAAATCGGGATTAAAATCGTTAAAATACATATAGGATGATTCGTCGTAAGCAGACTTTGTCCATTCTGCCACATTTCCTGCCATATCGTATAATCCGAATTCATTAGGGTCAAAACTTCCTACTTTCATTGAAGCCAGCCCTCCATCTTCGACATAATTTCCCCGCAATGGTTTAAAGTTTGCCATAAAAACACCTTTCTGATCCCTTGTGTAATATCCTCCCCACGGATACATCGCCAGTTTAAGATCACCCCGTGCAGCATATTCCCACTGGACTTCAGACGGTAATTCATAATCCTGAAGAGTAGCTTCCCGCTGGCTTGCCAGAAATTCGTTTTGAATTTTAGTTCTCCAGCTACAAAAAGCATTAGCCTGTTCCCAATTGACCCCGACTACCGGATAATCGTCAAATCCGGGATGCCAGAAATAGCGGGTGGCCCAGGGTTCATTGTATGAGTAAGTGAAATCGCGGATCCAGCAAAGCGTATCCGGATATACATTAACCTGGTATTGTTTGATAAACGAAGAACGGTTCTGGATCGGGACCTCTTCTCCGTTTTCATTTACAATAGTACCGTTATAGCTCTGTGTTTTATAGTTATACATATTTGCCCTCCGGGCTGCCTGCTGGTAATCAATCTTGAAATATTTATAAAAAAGTTTACGGGCATCAATTTCCTTTTTACCGAAGAAACGTTCATTTTCAGGAATGTACATTTGTGAAAGTGCATCGGCATAATCAGGATTGTCCCATTCCAGCTTTTCATCCCAGTTAAGACGGGGCTGGTCGAGTGGATTTCCGTCACGGTCTTCACTAATCAGGAATTCAGGGTATTGTTCTGCCACATACGTCCGGGCGATCGAATCTCTTACCCAATAAACGAACTGACGGTATTCATTATTGGTTATTTCGGTATCGTCCATCCAGAACGCATCAACAGAAACTGTTTTGGCAGGTGTATTCGCCCCTGCTATCTCCTGATCATTGGGACCAATACTTATGCTCCCCCGATGAACAAAAACCATACCTTTCGGATTCGGTTCAACCCATTTTCCTCTACCAGGAACGCCGGTTAATTCCCCATTACCCGATTTATTACACCCGGTAATAGCAACAACTGCGACAGCAAAAAGCACCCCTATTAAAATATTTTTTTTCATAATCATGCTCTATAATTGAGTACAAAATTTCATAAGAATCTAACACTTTTATACTTCTTTAAACGTCCTTTTCCAAGGTCGATGGAATAACTAATAAAAAATTCATGTGACCCGAAACTATATCTCCCGATTGCTGAAGTAGCCAGTTCAAAAGCATATCCTGCCTTTATTCCATTTGATAATTCATAAGTTAAAAAAACTCCAAATCCATCATTCCACCGATAGTTTAAAGCTCCTGATATTCGTTTATTATAAATTAGCTCAGCATTAAAATCGACCTGCATACTTGCTAAATCGGTTTTTACAAAAACCGAAGGCTGCAACACAAATAACGGATCTGACATACTTATATTGCATCCTCCCAGTAAATAATAATGCCTCGCAAGATAATCAATTACGTTTCCTTCATATTCTATTTCAGCCTGGTTAATATGTGTAACCGAAGCCCCTGCAAAATATTCCTTTGCTTTTAAGAACAAACCTACACCCACATCAAATGCCACTTGGCTTATATCACCGCTTGGCAGCAACGGGTCACTCGTATCCCAGCTAACATCTCCTTCGTTTTCGGGGGCTTCCCATTCACCGCTGTATGATTTATTGAAAAGACCTAAAGAGGTTCCAATCCCTAAATCACCTATATCAGTAGTTATTCGATATGCGTAATTAAAATTAAATTTCACATTTCGCTCAAAACCTTGTTCATCACTAATAATGTTTAAACCGATTCCACTTTCTGTACCAAATATTTTTGTCCGGGAAGACGCACTGAAAACCAATGTTTTAGGCGCTCCGTCAAATCCCAGCCATTGATACCGGTTTAATATTAATCCACTAAGTCCTTCATCACTACCTGCAAAACCCGGGTTCACTGTCAAGTGCGTTAACTTATTGAAACTGAACTGTGGATCTTGCTGCGCAATTGCCGCTAAGTTAGCTATTATTAACAAAAATAAAAAGCAAAATATTTTTTTCATATTGACGCTAAAGCGACCTCTTTTCATGCCATTTTTTGTTGCTGTAAAATAAATAAAAATAGTTCACGTATCAAGCGACTCCGGGCCTCTGTATGTTTGAACGGTTACTATTCTTTTTTATTTCACATTTTTCCCCTTTCCCTCAAATTATGCCTGACCATCCTTTTCTGATATTTAAAAAACCTTACTTTTCCCGTCCGTACGATTCATTTCTGTCTAATATTCTCAGATTTTTCCACCACCTGTCGGGAATTTCGTTCTTCGAAGCAATTTTATAATCTTCTTCTGTACAAGGTATTACAATTTTTTTCTTTTCTTCTACATCTCTGATTTCCATCCACCAGCGCCCCGTTTTCCGGCTTTGATAGAAAGTGAGCGGCAGGTCTGTATCTTCAAAGTCGATTACAAACTGATTAAAATCATTGACATATTTTTCCGGTGATTCAATCGTACGGTTGCAGAATCCTTCGAGAAAGTGCCAGATAATCTGTGCCATTAGTTTCACGGTAACATCATATTTATCAACTGAAGACATTACATTAAAAAAACCTGCAACACAAATCCGGTCGCCCAAACCTGCATATCTTGCCAGTTGACAGGCTTCTTCAGCATAAAGACCGTTGGGCGAGGCAAAGTATTGTCCGGGGGCATCAACCGAACGTACTGCATTAATATCGAAACTAAAGATATCAGCATTCCGGAGTATTGGTTCAACCATTGCCATATCGTATCTGACCTGACCGAGTCGTTTTGCCTCTCCGTACTGGCTAAACTGGTCTGACTCGAGCGAATCTGTAAAATAGGACTGGTATGCCAGCAACGTGTGCGAAAGCATATTGTGCTGTTTACCGAAAATCAGGCTTAAGTATGTTTCAGAGTTAATAGTCTTTACTCCTTTTTTGAAATCGAATTTCGGATCAACTGTAACTATGCTGAATAATTCGTTTTCATAAGCCTTTGCAAATCCAAATGTTAAATCCTGACTTCCACCGATTACAAGGGCTACCTTCCCGGCTTTTCGAATATATTCACACACATCCCTCAGTGCGAAATAAGTATCGTTTCCTGATTTGCCGACTTTCAGGTTTCCCAGATCCAATATTTTAAAACGAGGAGAAATCCGGTTCAGGCTATATAGCTGTTCTCTGATTTTGTCGGGCGATTTTGCCGGTCCAGGGACCAATGAATTCCGGTCTTCTTCAACACCAAAAATGACAAGATCTGCCTTTTCAAATATAAGTTTCTCATGATTTTTTTCAAGCAATCCACCCAAAGTGAATTTTTTCTGTGCCCAGCCTGCACATTCAAATTTCGGAAAATCAACAGGTTTAAAATATAATTCCAGATCCATCTTTTGGCATTTATCAAGTCCTGAAGATATGTTTTTATCATGAAAAAAACTTCAGAATAAAAAATTTTTCAAAAAGGAGAACAATCAACTGCCTGCCCTTTCCTGGTTTTTATTTCTTTTTCGTTTTTTTAGGTTTTGCCTCTTGTTGCACAAGTTTCATGCAATCGTCAAAGCTCATTTGTCCGGCATCTGTTCCTTTGGGTATTTTAAAATTATCTTTTTTATACTTGATATAAGGGCCCCATCGTCCATTCAGTATCAGAAGATCAGGGTCTTCTTCAAATGTTTTCAGTCTTGCATTCTTTTCGTTTTCCCTTTTTTCTTCAATCAGTTCAACAGCACGGCTAAGACTTACAGAATAAGGATCATCTACACCTTTTTTGAGCGAGACAAATTTATTATCGTGACGGACATAAGGCCCGAACCGGCCTATTGCCACTGTTACCTTTTTCCCTTCGAATTCGCCTAGTTCGCGGGGAAGTTTAAACAGTTCAAGAGCTTCTTCCAGCGTAATGGTTTCGAGAATTTGTCCCGGATTCAGACTGGCGAACTGAGGCTTTTCACCATTGTCGGTTGTTTCGCCAAGTTGAGCCACCGGCCCGAATCGCCCGATTTTTACGGAAACCGGTTTCCCTGTTTTCGGATCAGTGCCCAGTATCCGTTCTCCTTTTGCCCGTTCGGCATCGGTCAGGGCGACTTCAATTTTGTTGTGAAACGGTTTATAGAACCCGCCAATCACATCATTCCACACACAGTGTCCTTCTGCAATCTCGTCAAAGTCCTTTTCTACCTGAGCAGTAAAACCGTAATCCATAATCTGGTGGAAATAACGCATAAGAAAATCGTTCACTACCATGCCAATATCTGTCGGGAACAGTTTCGATTTCTCGTAGCCATTCATCTCGGTTTTTACAGACTCGGTAATTTTGCCTTCCGAAAGAACAAACTGCACATAATTCCGTGGTGATCCCTGACGGTCTTCCTTTACTACATATCCCCGGTTCTGTATCGTTGAGATAGTCGGAGCATAGGTCGATGGCCGTCCGATCCCCTGTTCTTCCAGCTTTTTGACCAGGCTGGCCTCGGTGTACCGTGGTGGTTTTACAGAAAAACGCTCAGTCGCAATTACCGAACCGGCGCGTAATTGCTGATTGGCCTTCAGGGGAGGAAGAAGCCCCCTGGATTCGCCATTTGTTTCCTCGTCGTCAGACGATTCCAAATAAACGTTCAGGAAGCCGTCAAAGATAAGAACTTCGCCTGTGGCAATAAATTTTTCAGGAACGGATGAAATATTAATCGTAACGGTCGTTTTTTCCAGTTCGGCATCACTCATCTGTGATGCAATGGTCCGTTTCCATATCAATTCATAAAGCTTTTTTTCGCGGGCAGCCCCCGGAATATCTTCCTGTTCCATATAAGTGGGACGTATGGCCTCGTGGGCTTCCTGGGCTCCTTTTATTTTTGTTTTATACTGACGGGAATGCAGGTACTTTTCGCCATGCATTTCCAGAATTTTGCTTTTTGAAGCATTAATAGCCAGCGACGAAAGGTTCACCGAGTCGGTACGCATATAGGTGATTTTCCCTTCTTCGTACAAACGCTGGGCAATCGTCATCGTTTGGGCTACTGAATATCCCAGCTTACGGCTGGCCTCCTGCTGCAGCGTTGAAGTTGTGAAAGGAGCGGCAGGACTGCGGTGAGCCGGTTTTTTAACAATATCAGAAATCGTATATTCCGCATCTTTACATTTCTCAAGAAACTTTTGGGCCTCTGCCTTCGTGTTAAACCGCTTGTTCAGTTCGGCCTTCAATTCTGTTGTTTTTCCTTCCTTATCGGGAACCAGAAAGAGGGCAGACACTTTATAGGATGAAACGCTTTCGAAATTGATAATTTCCCGTTCACGTTCCACAATCAGGCGCACGGCAACCGATTGCACCCGCCCGGCTGAAAGTGCAGGTTTTACCTTTTTCCAAAGTACCGGAGAAACTTCAAATCCCACAATCCGGTCGAGCACCCGGCGCGCCTGCTGTGCATTTACAAGATTAATATCGATGGGGCGTGGCGACTGGATTGCCTTCAGAATGGCATCTTTTGTAATTTCATGAAAAACGATCCGTTTTGTCTTTTCAGGATCAAGCTTTAAAGTCTCCCGCAAATGCCAGGCAATAGCCTCTCCTTCACGGTCTTCATCGGAAGCGAGCCAAACCTGTCTGGATTCCTGTACAAGTTTTTTCAGATCACTGACAATTTTCTTTTTGTCAGCCGGAACAACGTATTTTGGTAAAAAATTATTTTTGATATCGATGCCAAAATCCTTTTTCTCCAGATCCCTTATGTGCCCCATACTGGAAGTCACATGAAAATCCTTACCCAGAAATTTTTCAATGGTTTTTGCTTTTGCCGGTGATTCGACAATTACAAGATTCTCGTACATATATCTCTTTGTTTTTTATCTCTTCTCAAAAAATTTGTGCAAATTAAAGAAATAGAAATGCTAAGTTCAAAATATCGGCGTAACTTTTTCTTTATTTATGTCTTTGAAAATGATGATTTTATTCTGAAAATGCCTTCCCGGATATAACTTCAGACAAAAATTCCGAACGTCAAAAAACATCATATTTTATTGATTTCAAGGAAGAAATAGTTCTTTACTGATTTTGTATCACCGAAAATGTATCTTCTATAATTTCATACGATTTTTGATCGTTATTCAGTAAAAAATCAAAATCCTGATCGTTTCATTATCTTTGCAAAAATTTGAAATCAATACAGCAATGATTAAAGGGCAAAACGAATTTAAGAAGTACATCCGGATATTCTGGACTTTATTTTGTGGCGGAATATTATTCGTGGTATTCCTTTTTTTCATGATTGCACAAGGATGGCTGGGATTCATGCCCACATTCGAAGAGCTTGAAAATCCTGAAAATTCTCTGGCAACGGAGGTAATCTCAGCCGATGGCAAAATTATGGGAAGTTACTTCAAACGGGAAAACCGTCTTGAAGTAAGTTACAATGAATTCACCCCTGATTTAATCAAAGCATTGATTTGTACTGAAGATGTCAGGTTTTATAAACATTCGGGAGTCGACCTGCGTGGTTTGATGCGGGTTTTCAAAGGCATTATTACCGGCGACAGCAGTTCGGGAGGAGGTTCAACCATCAGCCAGCAGCTGGCCAAGATGCTTTTTCCCCGGGAAAACGGGAATAAAATTCAACTGGTACTACGCAAATTCAAGGAATGGGTAATTGCCGTTAAACTTGAAAAAAGTTATACAAAAGAAGAAATTCTCACCATGTACCTGAATAAATATGATTTTCTGAACCTGGCGGTGGGAATCAGATCAGCTGCACAAATTTATTTCAACACGAGTCCCGATTCCTTAAAACTGGAACAGGTAACCATGCTTGTCGGAATGGCAAAAAATTCAGCTCTTTATAATCCGGTCCGTCGTCCGGAGTTAACGCTGAAACGCAGAAATGTAGTTTTGTCGCAAATGAAGAAATACGGATATATCTCCCGGGCCGCATATGACTCGGTGTCGGCTTTGCCTCTTGGACTCGATTATCAGAAAGTTGACTTCAAAAACGGACTGGCTCCTTACTTAAGGGAATATCTGCGTGTTACATTAAGTGCCTCGAAACCTGACCGTTCGAAATATGCTTCGTGGCAAGATCAGAAATTCAGGGAAGATTCGGTTGAATGGGAAAATAATCCGTGGTATGGATGGTGCCAGAAAAACATAAAACCGGATGGAACAAACTACGATTTGTATAAAGATGGAATAAAAATATACACAACCATTGATTCACGGATGCAGCGTTATGCGGAGGAAGCGGTTACAGAGCACCTGAAAACTGACCTGCAACCTGACTTCGAAAAACATTTAAGAGCACTGCGTAATCCTCCTTTCCCCAATGATTTCGGGGGAAAAGCCGTTGAGGAACTTCTTGACCGTGAAATCAGGCAAAGTGAACGTTACCGGGTGGAACATCTTGCGGGGTTAAATTTGAACCAGATAAAAAAGAAATTTAAGGAGCCGGTTGAAATGACCGTTTTTTCATGGAATGGCGAAAAAGACACCATTATGTCGCCCATCGATTCCATAAAATACTATCTGAGTTTTCTCCGTTCTTCATTTATGGCAATGGATCTGAAGACCGGACAAGTAAGAGCTTACGTCGGCGGCCCGAATTACAAGTACTTCATGTACGATATGGTAAAAGGCGGCAAGCGTCAGGTTGGTTCAACCGTGAAACCATTTTTGTACACGCTGGCTATGCAAAACGGGCTTAGTCCGTGTACAAAAGTCCCGAACGTAAAACAGCAGTTTATCCTGCCCGACGGAACGGTGTGGGAAGCAAAAAATTCAAGTCCCGAGCGCGAAGGGGAAATGGTTACTTTAAAATGGGGACTGGCCAACTCTGTGAACCAGATCTCAGCCTGGGTAATGAAGCAATATAATCCGCAGGCAGTTGTCGACGTAATGAAAAAAATGGGAGTATACAGCCCGATTGACCCGGTCCCATCCATGTTTCTCGGTACCTCTGATGTTACTTTGTATGAAATGGTTGGCGCCTATGGAACCTTTGCAAACAGAGGGGTTTATACCCAACCCATTTTTATTACCCGTATTGAAGACAAACACGGAAACGTAATTGCAAAATTCAAGCCCGAACGGCATGTTGCAATCGACGAACATACAGCTTATCTGATGGTCAGCTTATTGCGCGGAGTAATCGACAACGGCACAGGCGGACGGATTCGCCGGAATCCTGTATATGGGCAGATTTCCGGCCCGATCTTAGGAAAAACCGGTACGACACAGAACCACTCCGACGGCTGGTTCTGCGGTGTAACACCGCAATTAGCCGCTGCTGTCTGGACAGGGGCAGATTTGAGAAGCATTCATTTTGATAATATTTCAAAAGGACAGGGAGCAAATATGGCTTTACCCATCTGGGGACGGTTTATGAAAAAAGTGTATGCCGACAAAACACTTCCTTACAAGCCTTTTGCAGCCGAATTCGAAAAGCCGGCAAATTTCAATGTAAATCTCAACTGCGACGATGATAATGACAAAGAAAATCAATCTTCGCAAACTGAAGACTTCTTTTAAAACAGGTAATTTGTATTATCAGCGAGGCACAATCACTGTTTGAAAATCTGTCTGTTTCCAAATGTTTTGTATCTTCATCGCCTTAAATAAATTGATTATGAAGAATACCATTACCTTTTTGGCAAAAGGAATTTCCATACTTTTTCATCCGTTACTGATCCCGACCTTTGGTTTTTTGCTTTTGTTTTATTCCGGGTTCTATTTTGCAATGTTAAACTGGGATGTAAAAAGATTCATTTTACTGATAGTCTTCTTTTCTACCTGTATCCTGCCTTTACTAACCATTGCACTGTTGTCGATGAGCGATCGTTTCAACCGCACAATGGACAAAAATACCGACCGTGTCATACCACTTATGTTCTGCGCCATTTACTATTACGCCGGTTATTACCTGCTTGGACGGCTGCCTATTTTCCCGGTATACAAGGTATTCCTGTTATCGACCGTTTTGGTCATTATCCTGCTGATGGTTGTTTCACTACGGTGGAAAATCAGTAACCATACCGCATCAATCGGCGGTTTAACCGGGGCCCTGATCGCCCTTTCGTTTCGCCTTCAGGTTAATACTTCCGGCATTCTGATGCTGGTATTTTTGATCGCCGGATTGATCGGGACTTCCCGTCTGATACTAAAAAAGCATAACCCGTCGCAAATATACGCAGGTTATGCTCTCGGCTTTTCCGTTATGTTTTTTATCCTGATGATTATCTGAAAGACATCAGTCTGTCATTTTTACAATGCTTTCAAAGCTGCATCGTAATTTGGTTCGTTTACAATTTCAGAAACCTGTTCGGTATAAACTACTTTGCCTGTCTGGTCAGCCACGATCACCACACGGGAAAGTAACCCGGCCAGTGGTCCGTCTGTCATTTCCAGCTGATAATCTTTTCCGAATTTTCCGGTTCTGAAGTCAGAAAGGGTAATTGCATTTTCGATCCCTTCGGTTCCGCAGAAACGCGATTGTGCAAACGGAAGGTCACGCGAAATACAGAGGACTTTGGTATTTTTCAAGCTGGCTGCCAGTTTGTTGAAGTTACGTACCGATGCAGCACAGGTACCGGTATCCAGGCTCGGAAAAATGTTCAGTACCAGACGTGAGCCCGCAAAATCTTTCAGACTTGCTGTTGAAAGGTCGTTTTTTACTAATTTGAAAGCCGGCAACTGATCGCCTGTTTTCGGAAGTTCACCCAAGGTGTGAATCTTATTTCCTTTTAATGTTATTGTTGCCATAATATAAAATTTTAATGGTTAAACTGATTTCGTTTTTGTTTTGTAGTGACTAAAACAGAACAAAACAGGAATTGTTCGGGAAAAAGAAATTAAATTTTTACAGGTACTAATTATGATACACGTGAGTTGCTGTTGAGTTATACGTGTATTACTTATTGAGATACACATGAGTTATGATCATTATTCACGTGAGTCTTTAGAAAACAGAGATAAAAGTTGCAAATCGCCAAATTCAGATTTTCCGGAGCAGGCTTATTTTTTCAGTTTTTCATTGTTCCGGTGACGGTCTTTGTCGCGGTTGGTTTTTTTTTCAATATTTTTCAGAAAGGCTTTGTTCAGGTCAACGCCGGTTTGATTAGCCAGACAAATCAACACCCAAAGAACATCGGCCATTTCGTCGGCCAGGTTTTTCCCTTCATCCGACTTTTTAAATGACTGGTCACCATACGTACGGGCCATGATTCGGGCAAGTTCGCCTACTTCTTCCGTTAAAATTGTCATGTTGGTCAGTTCACTGAAATAACGTACGCCAATGGTTTTTATCCATTGATCAACCATCTGCTGGGCCTCGGATATTGTTGTTTCTTCCATAGCCGGATTTATTTTCAATTGATAAAAAATCAGCCCGAAAATAACGATTCTTTTTTCTGTATCTCCAGGCTAATTTATAAAAGTTTACTGAATGGTTCAGTTCTGTATTTTCACATAATTTGTCCCGTACGGATAACGTTGCGGCCGGCTTAGCATGGAGTTCGCTTCGTCATCATTTTTGAAACGTTCGGCTGCCGGATCCCATTCCAGCTTCCGCGGAAGTTTCATGGCAATATGACTGATCAGGCAAACTGTACATGCCCGGTGGCCTATTTCAACCGGCGAAATAGGCTGCTTCCCCGATTGAATACAGTCGAGCCAGTTGCCATGTTGCTCGTCGCTTTTATACAGATGAATTTCGTTCTCACCGATTTTCGATTCCAGTATTTTCGGGTCGCTGGCATCGAGCGCTTTGGCATTGCCGGCTTTCGCAACCGGATCGCTGGCCGAAGCAACATAATCGCCCCGTGAAACAAAGATCCAGCCTTCCGTCCCTTCGTATCGGATACCGTTTGTGTATCCGCCGCTGGTGTATACGGTTACCCCATTTGCATACTCGTGTTTCACCATAAAATCGCCATGTACGTTCCAATAGCCGAACTTCGGAAATTCGGCCACTGCTTCCACCGATACAGGCCCGGTATATTCGGTATTCATTCCCCAGGCCGCCGAATCGTAATGATGCTGACCCCAGCCTGTAATCATGCCGGCACCGAACTGTTCACGGCGCAGCCAGCCGGGACGGTCGTAACCTTTTTGCGGATGAACGCCAATTTCGGTATAGGGAACTTCCGGAGTAGATCCCAGCCACATATTATAATTCAGTTCCTTTGGTACAGGCATATCCTTCGCTTCCGGTCCCCACGGATCGCCGGGCAAACCGATTTTTACCGTGTGCAGCTTCCCGATGCGTCCGTTACGAACCAGTTCGGCAGCAATACGAAATTGAGCCATAGACCGTTGCTGGGTTCCTACCTGAAGAATAATGCCCTGGCGGTGGACAATATCGCTAAGCAAACGGCCTTCGGCAATTGTAAGCGACGTCGGTTTTTGCAGATAAACATGTTTCCCGGCCAAAGCTGCCTCAATGGCCGGCTGGGCATGCCAGTGGTCAGGAGTACTGATTACTACGGCATCAATGTCGGGATTCTGCAGCATTTCGCGGTAATCGTCATACATTTTTGCATCCATATAGTTTGCGTTACCGGTTTTCTTTTCATAGAATTTATCCACCAGCTCTTTCCCGTCTTTCAACCGGTTACTGTCGAGGTCGCAAACAGCAATAATACGTGAGATGTCGTGTTGCAGGGTTCCGGGCATATCGTGGCCCCGGGCAATACGGCCGCAGCCAATCTGCCCTATCTGAATATGGTTACCTGGTGCATTTTTCCCAAACACTGACGACGGAACTACTGTCGGGAAAATAAATGCTCCGGCAGTACCGGCCAATGTATTCTTTAAAAAGTTTCTTCGTTTCATTGGTTCTCGCTTTAGTTGTTCAACTTATTTACTGGTTTATTGGTGAATCGTCGCATTTCAAATCACCCAGCACATACTGGGCTCCATCCAGATAAAATTTCAGGAGTCGCGCATCCTCAAAACTTTGGGCATTGTGCGAAGGAGAAACATAAAAAACTTTCCCCTTCCCGTATCTTTTAATCCACGAAACATATTTGATTTTTTCGTCGCTTTCCTTATTCCTGATCAGTTTCGAGGTATCCATATATAACAAAGGCCGGAATTTTTTCTGCGTATATGCTTTGTTAAAAAGATAAGGCTCATCAACATGGACGAAAGATTTACCCCCGAATGTTTTTACCAGCGGATGGTCCGGTTCGCACAATTCAAGTGCTACTTTCTGCTGTGTATAGTGGTAATCGAAACTCCCGCCAACCATCTCACTGAAAGCCATTGAATTGTTTTGCATGACGATAGCTCCGTGAATAACCATAAGCCCTCCTCCTTTTTTCACATAGTTAATCAGGTTTGTCTCCAGTTCAGCCGCCTTTTCTTTCCGTTGTTCATCGGTTAAATTTTTATCCTGATCCAAAACATCCAGAAATAAATCCCTGCGCGGGCCAATCGAACAATTGTTGTTTAATACCACAGCATCGTAATCTTTAAGGTTCTTCTTTTCAAACTTGTAAATGTCGGTACTTACTTCAACCTGAAAAGCCCCGGTTTTCTCACCTAAAATCTTCATTACTGCATTCGTGTGAGGTATTACCCAATGATCAAATCCTGTAAACAGGCTAAAAACAAGCACTTTGTGTTGTTCCTTCGGCTGAACTGTTGCTTTCTCAGGTGCTAACTTTTCAATTTTCCGGATCCATTCGTCAGTACAGGGAAATTCTTTCAGCTGTGCCTTTACCGATAAGAATGGAAGAACAATTAAAATACTTATTATGAGCTTTTTATACATAAGTTTATGTTTTTAAAATATTTCTGTTTTAATCAATCTGTCACGATAACTTCAGGCGGATTTGCAAATTCCTGCCAGTATGTTTCGGCCTCGTCAGCCGAAAGTTTTCCGTCGAAAACAATCATCCGGTACTTCAATGAATAATCAGTTCCTTTTTCCAGTTTCCATCCGGTGTTTCTGATGGGACAAAATTCGAAGTACATATCGCCGCGGCCGTTATTGGCATCCAGTGGCCAGACGCGCATCGGTTCGGGGTGCATCCGGTTCGCCGGGAAACTCATAAAAAGAATGCCGGAACGCCCTTCTTTGGTATCCGATTCTCCTTCAACAATACACCAGCGGGCGCTTGTCCCGTCGGCATCAACACGTGTTTTTCCTTCCGAAGTAAGAATAGTACAATTGTCCTTGTTCCATTTTTCGGTTGCCCGGAACCCGATGCCTCCTCCATAACGGTAAGCATCGAGCATAATACCCGAATCGAGCGGACAATTGATGGTCGTGATATAATCAATCATCCATTTTTTATCCTGAATATTCCATGCACGCACGTCAAGGTCTTCGTTGATGGCAATCTGGTCAGGCCCTTTCGCACCGAAATCGATATGTTGCTGAAGTGCTTTAAACCCCGAAAAAACCCCGCCTTCCACTTCCGAAATAAAACCGGCAAACCGAACCGTCCCTTCGCCTTTCACCAGGTTCCAGAAGTCGACCATTCGCCCGTTGATGTGTGTTTCTGTCCAGGGGCCCCATATTCCGTAGTGATGATGATGGTCCGGAGGTTGTATGCGTGTCAGCACTTCCCCTTCGGGTGAAACCAGCGGGTGTATGTATCCCGAACGCCGGAAAACCGGGTCAACTCCATCGGGAGGATACGTCACCGCATACCGGTAACTTAAAATAGACTTTCCGTCTTTTTCAAGTTTCAGGTCACGATAATCTTCCTGCAATTTTATTTCTTCAGAAGCTGAAACTGCTTTTTCCTTTTTTAAAATAAACTCGCGTTTCTCTCCTTTTGTCGTTTTTCCTGAAAGGATAAACCAGAGTACCGGTGTATGTCCGTTTCCCAGTTGGCAGGGAACATTTATTTCTTTGCCTTTCACCAGTTCATACAGCACCAGATTCCCTTCATCGGTATTGTAATTCAATTGTTCAAGTGAAAGAGAAACAGGGCAATCCTGTCGGTCGGAACTGCCGGCCGACACTTTAAATCTAAGTATTTCCCGGGCAGAAGTGCCTGTAAAAATCAGGATAAAAAACAGCAGAACAAATGGTTTCATGTGTTATGATTTAGTTTTTTAATGGTTTCAATAAAAATACGGATGTTTGCAGTAGAAACATTTTGCGGAATTCCTCCTCCGCATGACCAGATGACACGGCTTTTGTCCTTTGTATCATTCCACATTTCCCGTGTTTTCCGGGCTACTTCGTCAGGAGACAGAGCAGCCAGTACATCGCGGGGAGGCAGGTTTCCCAGCAGCACCATTTCCGGACCGGCCAACTGCCTTATTTCGTTTATCGGGTGTTCGAAACTGAAATTATACAGGTTCACACCAATATCTTTCAGAAACGGGGTACTGATCAGGCCTGGCGCGTCGTTATGGAAAAAACGCACTTTGCTCCCGAAGGCGGCAAAAGCCTGTTTCAGGTAAGGTACGGCAAATTCGCGGCATTCGTCTTCGCCAACAAAGCCGATAATGTCATCAAGCAGAAAGATTCCTTCAATGGACGGAAATTTTTCTGCTTGAAGCTGCAGCCAGTCAACGATAAAATCAGTAATGATTTTCAGCAAGCGGTGCACTTCGTCAGGATTCATCATGAATGCCATCATTAATTCGGTGGTGCCCATTAAAAACGAAGCAATGTTCAGCGGCCCGCGGGCAACTGCAAATTTTATTTCGTGCCCCGAATGTCTGATTTCATCATAATTGTTTTCGAGCCGTTGCAGGATGAACGGCAATAAACCGTCGGTTTTTACATTAGGCTTTACAATCTTCTGAATGTCGGAAATATCGTGAATAATGCGGTCGGCATGAGGCAGATTCGATTCACTCCAGACCAGTTTGGCCCCGAATGCCGATGGTTCGGTACACATGCCGTATTCAGACCAGAAACCGGGCAGGAACATTACCTCCGGAAAAAGTTCAACTGCTCTTTTATTGGCATTCATCCAGTCACGGTCCGAACTGTAATATTTCAAGGTTGAAATGCCTGACCAGCCTGGCAACCAGGGACTGTCGATAATAAAACCAACCGGAGGATTTTCCGGTTTTTTCCCGTCAATAACTTTTAAGAGATCTTCCCACTGTATGATGTTCATCGGTTTGCAATTTTTAGTTAGTCTTTTTTTGCTTTTCAAAAATATCCAGGAAAGAAATTACATGCCAGTATTATTTTGATAGGCCATTGTATTATTTTTACAAAAATTAAAAATCCGGAGGAAGCAATGAAGATCATGTACGAACAGGTGAGCTTTGCCCCAAATACTTCACTGAAAGTTAAATGGGACGACTTTCCTCATTTTACCTATCCGTGGCATTCTCACAGCGAATACGAAATTGTTTACGTGCTGAAAAGTTATGGAAAACGTTTTGTCGCCGATAATATCGATAACTTTTCGGATGGAGACCTGGTGATGCTCGGAAGTAATCTTCCCCATTTCTGGAAAAGCGATGAAGTTTTCTTTTCAGAAACCGATAATCACCGGGTAAATGCTATTGTCGTTCAGTTTCAGAAAGATTTTTTCGAATACGAAATTGAAAATTATCCCGAGTTTCATCCCATCAAACAACTTTTAAAACGCTCGCTGAGGGGAATCAAATTTCATCCTGAATTCAGCAACAGGATAGGAAAGGAATTGAAAAAACTTCTGAAGCGGAAAGATATGGAACGGGTACTTTTCTTCCTGAAAATTCTGGACAAAATGTCCCGTACCGATCAGTACAGCCTATTGGCAAGCGATTTTTATCAAATTGAGAACTATGATGTTTCAAACGGACGTCTTGATAAAATCATGCACTTTATCAACCAGAATTACCAGCGTAAAATTCTTCAGGAAGAAATTGCGGCAAAAGTAGGGATGAGCACCGCTGCATTTTGCCGGTATTTTAAAGAAAAAACGAGTAAAACCTTTATCTGTTTTGTAAACGAAATGCGTGTTGCTTATGCCTGTAAGCTATTGATTAGAGGAGGAATGTCGGTTTCCCAGATTTGTTTTGAATGCGGGTTTAATAACCTGGCAAATTTCAACCGGTCGTTCAAAAAAATTACAGGAAAAACGCCATCTTCTTACCAGGAACAGTTTACAAAACAGGATATGACAGAACAAACCTGAAAACAGTTTTCCGGACAATAAGAACAAAAATCATGGGGCAGGTAAACTGAAAACTTTATTTTTATAGAAAATATACGAATCATGGAAACTATTGAGAAATACATTGAAACGAACAAAAAACGTTTTTTGGATGAACTGTTCGGATTGATCCGGATTCCTTCAATCAGCTCGGTTACTGCCCATAAGCCCGATATGTACCGGGCAGCTGAATACTGGAAAAATATTCTGATAACAGCAGGGGCAGATAAAGCTGAAATATTTGAAACAAAAGGCAATCCGGTTATTTACGGTGAAAAAATAATCGATCCTTCTGCTCCAACCGTTTTGATTTACGGGCACACCGACGTAATGCCTGTCGACCCGTTAAATTTATGGAATACACCCCCGTTCGAACCGGAAATCCGCGACGGAAAAATCTGGGCACGCGGCGCCGACGACGACAAAGGGCAATCGTTTATGCACGCGAAAGTTTTCGAGTACATGGTAAAAACGAACACACTTCCGTGTAATGTAAAATTTATGATCGAAGGCGAAGAAGAAATCGGTTCGACCAACCTGGGGAAATGGTGCCGCGATCACAAGGAAATGCTGAAAGCGGATGTTATTCTTGTATCCGACACTTCGATGATTGCACGTGATGTTCCGTCCATCACTACCGGACTACGTGGTTTAGCTTACTGGCAGGTCGAAGTAACCGGGCCTGACAAAGATCTGCATTCCGGCATATTCGGCGGAGCTGTTGCCAACCCGATTAACGAACTGGCAAAAATGATCGCCGGAATGGTGGATGAAAACGGGCGGATCACCATTCCCGGATTTTATGACGATGTGAAGGAAGTACCGGCTGACGAACGTGAAATGCTGGCCCGTGCACCTTTTAACGCCGGTGAATACAAAAAGACAATCAATGTGGAAGAACTGGCCGGGGAAACCGGTTATACCACCATGGAACGTACCGGTATCCGGCCTTCGTTCGATGTGTGCGGCATCTGGGGCGGATACACAGGTGAAGGAGCCAAAACGGTGTTGCCCTCAAAAGCATATGCAAAAATTTCGTGCCGTCTGGTACCCGATCAGGATCACAAAAAGATAACACAGCTTTTTAAAGAACATTTCGAAAGTATTGCCCCGAAAACAGTTAAGGTTGAAGTGACTCCGCTGCACGGTGGACAGGGTTATGTTTGCCCGATTGATTTACCGGCTTACAAAGCTGCAGAAAAAGCATATCTGGAGGTTTATGGCAAACAGCCTGTTCCTTTCCGGACCGGCGGCAGTATCCCGATTATTTCAACCTTCGAGGAAGTATTGGGAATAAAATCGATACTGATGGGCTTCGGACTGGAATCGGATGCCATCCATTCGCCCAACGAAAATTTCCCATTGGAACAGTTTTTCAACGGGATAAAAACCATTTATCTTTTCTACCAGTATTTTGCAGGGAAGAAGTAGTTCGTACCATAAAAATTATCCGGCATCTTTGGAATTTTGAGATGAGGCTATCCCCAAAGGGGAATAATATTCTTTTTAACTCTGCGAAACTCTGCGAAAAACATTATGAATTCGGTGGTTTAGTTCTTTATATTTCTACCACAGCGTAGCACAGAGTTTTGGGACAGCCTCTTCTTAAAAACAGAAAAATGTCTTCAAACGATTTAATATGCAGAGAAACGAAACTGTAAACTTTTCCAATTTTCTGGATTTAATACCGGAACAGGTTCATGATGAAATTTTCCAGAATATTATTAATACCGGCCGGTTAAAAATCGAACGGATTATTTCACACGGCCAGTCCTCGCCTGAAACGGGCTGGTACGATCAGGAAGAAAACGAATGGGTGATGGTCATGGAAGGCGAAGCTATTATTGAATTTGAAGATCACAGGGAGGTCCGGCTTGGCAAAAACGATTTTCTTTTCCTGAAATCGCATCGGAAACATCGTGTAAAATGGACCACCCCAGACAAAAAAACAATCTGGCTGGCAATACATTTTTAATTTTTCTTCCGTAAACCTGAAGCAGTCTGAACCGGAGAGTTATTAAACCGGTTTTGTCATAGGTACGTTCACTCTATTTCGGCAGCTATCTTTTGTGCAATTTCGCTCAATTCTTCAGGACTGAGCTTCAGCTTTTTCGAAAAATTGAGTAAATCGCTTTCGCTTTGCATCGGAACAAGATGTATATGTGCATGCGGTACTTCCAGACCAAGCACCATTACTCCTACTTTTACACAGGGAATAGCCTTTTTCAGGCCTTTTGCAACTTTTTTTGCAAATAGCTGGAGCCCTGCAAAAGTCTCATCATCCAGATCAAAAATATAATCTACCTCTTTTTTGGGAATAACCAGTGTATGCCCTTTTGCAACCGGCATAATATCGAGGAAAGCGTAAAAGTTTTCGTCTTCTGCTACTTTATAGGAAGGAATTTCTCCTTTTACAATGCGTGTAAAAATACTTGCCATCTCTAACAATTAAATTGAAATATCAATTATCTCAAAAGGAATGGTTCCCGAAGGAACTTTAATTTCCACAACATCTCCTACCTTTTTGCCCAGTAAACCCTTGGCAATCGGCGTTGCAATTGAAATTTTACCGGCCTTTATATCTGCTTCATGCTCCGATACAATGGTGTATTGCATGGTTGCATTGTTTTTTTTGTTTCTGATCTTCACCTTGTTCAGTATCTGGACACAGGAGGTGTCGATCTTCGATTCATCAATAACCCGGGCACTGGCAATTTTCTCGCGCAAAACAGCAATTTTGGCTTCCAACATGCCCTGAGCATCCTTGGCTGCATCGTATTCCGCATTTTCAGAAATATCGCCTTTTTCAATGGCTTCTCCAATTTGTTTCGAAATGGCAGGCCGTTCAACGGTCATCAGATGTTCCAATTCATCTTTCATCTTTTTCAGACCTTCTTCCGTTATGTATGAAACCTTTCCCATGATTTTTATTCTTTACTATATAATAAACAAAAAAGAATTCCGTCTATTTGCGGAACTCTTTCGAACAAAATTATATAAATTTTTTGAGTTATTCGAATACTTTTAAAAAAAAAATCTTTTAACCGACTGTCAGTAAATTTGTTCTAATACTTTCGGTTAACGATTTCAGAATAAATGATAGCCTTTTTCATCGAAAAATCCTTTAATAATCCGGATTTTTTTTCTTCGACTCCTTTTGGTTCCACGTTCCCGGAAATATCCTTATTTTGCAAAGGTTTCACGGGCTCCGGTACTTGTTTTTTAGCCTTTATTCTATTCTGAATGAATAAATTAGCATCCTGTTTTTTAGCGACAGGAACCGATGTGGGAGAAGAAATACCGGCTGGCACAGGTTGTTCTTCCTCAAGGAAAGTTCCATTAACAAGAGGTTCGAAAGGATTGGTACTCACCCGGCCTCCCGGCATAGGCTTCCTTTCTTTCTTATTCTTATTGTGACCGACCGCACTAATAATAAAAAGCACAATTGCCAGTATAATAAAAATATAATCTTTCATAATATACTTTGCATATCGCATTAGAACCCTAAAGATATAAAATTACATTCTAAAAAACCGGAATATATTTTTGAAGAATATCAAATCCGGCTTACTGGTCAGGCTTGTCCTTACTTTCCGCTCTGCTGTTTTGTTTGTAAAGCTTATGCAATAGTCTGTTTCCTCTTGAGCAAATCCCGGCACTGGGATGGAACCCGGTTTCATGTTCAATTAAATGAATAAGTTCCGGCTTAAAATCCGGTTCTTTCTCCGAAATATTGAATAAAATCTGCATGGCATGAACCCTTACCGACACCGGTTCGCCTGCCGAAGTAAGTTGCCGGACACAATAATCGAGCATGGCTGCTTCCTTCTCTTCCGGTACAGGATATAACGATAGCAAGCGCAAAAATTCGCGTTTTTTACTGTTGTCGGAGGTCTGCTGAATAAAGTCGATAACCTGGTCTATATATGGTTCGAATAATCCGGGCTGTTTTTCCTGTATCTTGTTCACCAGCCAACTGGCACGCCAGCTTCTTTCGGTTGAATCATTCAGGGCAACTTTCATCAGCAGTCCAAAGTATTCAGGATGATCTGAAATATAGTTGCAGGCTAGTAACAGGTTTTCCCATGACCCGATAATTTCACACAATTCGTTTTCAGTCACTGTAAATTCGCATTTTTCCTTCGGCATAAAGATAGATTTTTTATACCATTGCAGGATAAAACACCAGAAATGATCGATGTAAGTTGCGCCATTATTATTTATAAGAATAAGTTGCTTGCCGTACAGCGGGGCGCGAAAACAGACCATCCGTTTCAATGGGAATTCCCGGGAGGAAAAGTTAAACCGGGTGAAACGGCTGAAGCGTCAATTATCCGGGAGATACAGGAAGAACTTTCGATCGGGGTTGAGGTTTTGGACCGGCTCGAATACATTGAACATGATTACAAGATAAAACAAATCCGCCTGATTCCTTTTATCTGCCGGATAAAAAGCGGAATGATTCAGTTAAAGGAACACATTGACCTCAGATGGATACTGCCCGGAGAAACAGATTCTCTCTCATGGTCGGAAGCCGATCGGATGCTGATTCAGAAAAACAGTGATTATTTCAGTAATAAAAATCTCATTAAAGCAGACCTGGAAAGATAACGGTAATACCGGCAAAAAACGCAGCCCAGCCAATTATCGATAACATCATATAACCGAATACGTTTTTTGTGTTTGAATAGTATTTTTTCAGGAGGAATGCGCCTACCGGAATACTCAGAATGACAGGCGATGAAATAATAATTCCCCACAGTCCGTATCTCACCTTAATTGCTACGAACCAACGGTTTTTTCGTGAGAACCGGGATGGTTCACCAGTTTTGCTCCGCGATGTAAAAAAACGATGGTATCCGGATTTAACGAAATCGGGGCTCATATTGCCAAAAAGACGTTTGTATTCTCTGAAAATACGGATCAGAAAACCCGACAGATAATAAAAAAAGAAAAAACCGGCTATTCCTCCTATTATTACGGAAAGGATGGCCTGCTCAAAATTCAGTCCGATTACCAATGCGTAAGGATATGAAAAAAGGTATTTTACCGAGGCCAGTAAAAAAACATTAATCAACTTCAAAATCACAATAATCTTCATTCCCTTCGACCTTGAGTTTTTTTACAATGACAAAGTTTATCAATTTGTTTTATAATCTGCACCTCTGTTAAGAAGGTTTTAAAATTATTAACAATTTTTTACCACAAAATTAAAGATGTCAGTTTTGCGGATGAACAAAAGCAGTCCAGAAAGCCGGATTAAATTCTGCATTGTCAAAATAATCCCGTCCGCTTATCGGTTGAACATTAGCTGTTTGAATATCAATAACAGTTGCGGTTTGTTCCCGTAATAATTTCTGTCCTTCGGCATTGGTGAATTGTTTTTTCGAATCGATAAAGGACAAAACATAGTTGTTTCCTGCTTTTTTGTAGCCAACAGTTATATTATCAGTAACATTTTCGCTGGCCTCTTTCCCGGCTGCCAGCGATCTGCCTTGCGGGTTTTGCCGGGCTGACCGGATTTCCATTTCATTACGGATGATTCCGTAATCGGTTTTACTAATGTATATTTTACCGCTGAATTTTGTTGCATTGTAACTTCCGGTACGGGCCAGGTCTGTTTTACTTGTTTTGTAGTCGATTACCCACACAGAGTCGCCGTTAAAAACAGTCGATTTCTCCAGATGTAAATCGTAGTCGTTTATCAGTTCCTCGTTCATAATTGTATTTCCCATCCGGGCAAGGTCGGCCTCAAGCAGTTCATCGAAACCGGTTGTACCCTGTGGAAAGGAATATATTTCAAAATCGCGTTTTGCTTCCGTAAACTTATAATTACGACTCCGGAAGGCATTTAAAACCGAAGGTGACCGGTATCCGTTTTGGTCGCTTAGCTGAATCACTGCCTCCCTCTTTTTCCCGGCTTCCTTAGCCAGGTAATAGATTTTCATTCCAAGCGGGCCATTCAGATAATTCGCCTGTATTTTTTCAGAAGCCGTACGAATAATGCGAAACAACACTTTCGACTGTGCAGCGACATCAATTCCTTCAATGCCATATGTTTGTTCCCCGAGCGGAACAACTGCAAAATCTTTCCCGGCCAACTGGCTGACTACGATCATCTGGTTGGCATAACCTACTGCCGAAAAATAGATATTCGACTGCTCGTAACCTGCAGGTATTTTCAGTTCAAAAAAGCCGTCGGAATCGCTGGCTGTGCCCAGCAAGGTTCCTTCAATACCTATATTTGTATAGGCAATCCCCTGTCCGCTCCTGCTGTCCGTAACCTTTCCTTTAATGGTTGTCACCTGAGCCATAACGCTCAACGAAAAAACACTTAATATGATAAAAACAAAAAACTGCTTCATGTTTAAATATTTTCGATAAAAATACAGATTATATACCAGAATACAGATTTATAACGTTTAATCCATGTAAATCATATTATCTTTGATAAAAAATCTGAAAAATGGAGCATAGAATATCCACTATCATTATCGTATTTACCTTACTGACAATAACTTCATGCGTTTCAAAAAAGAAATATGTGGAGATGGAATCTTTTAAACTCAGGGCCGAAAACAGGGTTCGTGAGTTAACCGGCGAGAATGCGGCAAAAGATAAACGTATCGGGACAATGATTTCCGATTTCGAAAAGATGAAAGGTGAACTCATGGAAAGCAATGCAATTAAAGACCAGAAAATTGATTCGCTGGCAGGGAAGATAAACATGCTTTCGTCGGATGTTTCAGCAAAAAATGCAACTATCGAAGAAAAAATATACGCATTTGAATACGAAAAACGCCGGTTAACCGAAGACGCAGCAAATGCAAAACAGCAGCTTCAGGACAAGGAAACAAAAGTGGAAAACCTGACCACGCAGATCAACGGACTTAAAGATGAAATAACACGGCTGAAATTCGACCTTAACAAGGCAACCGACGAGAACAGCAATTTAAAGGAACAAATTCAGCAAAAGGAACAGGCCGTTGACAAACTGGACGATGAAATAAAAACGCTGAAAAAACAGGTTACGGAAAAAAACCAGTCGATCGAAAAACTTGAAAACAATGTAAAATTGCTGAAAAAACAGATGAACTAAAAATGACGCATTTGTTTTAAAAGCGGTACAACAAAATTCAGGAAACGGATTCCTGTTATTTTTCCCCTGTCATTTGTTATTTTATTTGCTTCTGAAGCATTCCCTTGCGTATATTTGCACCATCAAAAAAAATACAGTTCAGAATGAGCACACTTACAGAAACGAAACTTCCTTACAAGGTAGCTGATATTTCGCTTGCCGATTTTGGAAGAAAAGAAATTGAAATCGCAGAGAAAGAAATGCCCGGACTGATGGCAGTCCGTGAAAAATACAAAAAGGAGCAACCCCTGGCGGGCGCCCGTATTATGGGATCGTTACACATGACCATCCAGACGGCCGTACTTATTAAAACATTGAAATCGCTGGGAGCTGAAGTTCGCTGGTGCAGCTGCAACATTTTCAGCACGCAGGACCATGCCGCCGCAGCCATTGCCGATTCCGGAGTTCCGGTCTTCGCATGGAAAGGCGAAACACTTGCCGAATACTGGTGGTGTACAGCGCAGGCACTTGACTTTGGAAATGGTCTGGGCCCCAACCTGCTTGTCGACGACGGGGGCGATGCAACCCTTATGGTTCATCTGGGATATAAAGCAGAAAAAGACCCGTCGATTCTGGATGCTGAGGCAGATGCTGAGGACGAAATAGAACTGAACAAAGCATTGAAACAAATCCAGGCAGAAGACCCTCATCGCTGGTCGCGTATTGTTCCTGCAATCAAAGGCGTTTCGGAAGAAACGACCACCGGCGTTCACCGTTTGTACCAGATGAAGGAAGAAGGATCGTTGCTGTTTCCTGCTTTCAACGTAAACGATTCGGTGACCAAGTCGAAATTCGATAACCTGTACGGTTGCCGCGAGTCGCTGGCCGACGGGATTAAACGTGCGACCGACGTGATGATTGCCGGTAAAGTGGTAGTCGTTGCCGGATACGGGGACGTTGGTAAAGGCTGTGCCCGCTCGATGCGTGGTTACGGAGCACGTGTAATTGTTACCGAAATCGACCCGATCTGCGCGCTACAGGCTGTAATGGAAGGTTTCGAGGTAAAGACAATGGACGAGGCCATTGCTGAAGGTAACATTTTTGTAACTGCCACCGGGAACCGCGATATTATTACCGATAAGCACATGGCTGCCATGAAAGATCAGGCGATCGTTTGTAACATCGGGCATTTCGATAACGAAATACAGGTATCGAAACTTGAAAAATGGCCGGGCATTACAAAAATGAACATTAAACCTCAGGTCGACAGATATTTTTATCCCGACGGACACTCCATTTTTCTGCTGGCCGAAGGTCGTTTGGTAAACCTGGGCTGTGCCACCGGACATCCTTCGTTTGTGATGAGTAACTCGTTTACCAACCAGTCGCTGGCACAAATTGAGCTCTGGAAAAACAAATATGCAGTGGATGTATACCGTTTGCCCAAAAAACTTGATGAAGAGGTTGCCCGTCTGCATCTTGGAAAATTAGGAGTTAAACTTACCGAACTTTCAAAAAAACAGGCCGATTATATCGGTGTACCGGTTAAAGGGCCATACAAGCCCGAACATTACAGGTATTAGCACATTTATCAAAAAAATACAAAAGGCAGTCGAAACGATTGCCTTTTTTGTTTCTTCCCTCCGGATAATATTTGGGATTTGGCATTACAAAAACTAACTTTAAAGCATTCTTTTTCAGGACAAATAAAAGTGGGTACACAATCGCTAAACCATTTCAACCAAAAGGAAGAAGAAAAACTTATTATCGAGCTTTTCCGGCAGGAATACGAGTATTTTCCAGGAGGAAGGCTCTATAAAACCGAATCCCCTGATTTTATTATCCGCAATTCCCATAAAAAAACGACAGGCATCGAACTGACCAAATTACATGGTCCCGGGCAGGAAAAACATACTTCCCTTTTTTCAAGGGGCGATTCAACATACATTTCCCCGGAACCGTCATTCGAAAATATCGAATATACGATCCGGGCAAAGGAGGAAAAACTGTATTTATACCGGAAAAAACGTCCCGACCAGCTGTGGCTTATTATTACTACCGATCTTACCGATACCCCGGTTTCGTACAACATGGCCAATAAATTGCTGAAGTGGAAATTTAAATCCGGGTTTCATAAAGTATTTCTGTTCGAACTGGCCGGACGCAAAGTTTTCGAACTGGTCTAAGCCGGGAAAAGCGATACAGTCCTGATTTCCGGAGAGAAAATTTTTAACATCTTCCATACATGTTTTACATCATATTTTCGGGCAATTCGGATCAAAAAATCTGATCTTCCACAGAAATAATAATCCATCTAAAAATCTGTATATCAAACTAAAATACAAAATTTGTTTACAAAATTGGAAATCAGATGCCACTTTAAGAACCAATTCTTCTGTTTTCAACCGGAGTGAAAATATAGTATTTTTGAAGATCAAGATTAACGCATTATGGGTAAGTTAAAATATGTTTTGCTTGCTGCCGGCTTATTTCTAACAGCATTACAGGCAGGAGCAAAAAATGAAGGGAAAGAAGAGGAAGAAGGTTATCATTTTACCATTATCCGCGAATTACCCGCCACACCGGTAAAAGATCAGTATCATTCGGGTACATGTTGGGCATTTTCGGGTTTAGCCATGCTCGAATCGGAAATGCTGCGTTTGAAAAAACCGGAAGTCGATTTGTCGGAAATGTTTGTTGTATGGCACACATACTCTGACAAAGCGGTTAAAGATGTACGCCTGCATGGCAGTTTAAATTTTTCGGCAGGCGGGGCATTCCACGATGTGATTAATGTAATCCGCAAATACGGAATTGTTCCTGAAAATGTTTACACCGGGCTGAATTACGGCGAAACGAAACACGTTCACGGGGAAATGGACCGGATGCTTGAGGAACAGGTAAATGCTGTCATCGAAAACAAAAATAAAAAGCTTAGCACTGCATGGCACGATGCAATTGACAATACACTAAACTCGTACCTCGGCAATTTGCCCGAAACATTTACCTATGAAGGAAAAGAATATACGCCACTCAGCTTTGCGAAAGATTTTGCCGGCCTGAACCTTGACGATTACGTTGAACTTACTTCGTATACCCACCATCCGTTTTATTCAAAATTTATTCTTGAAGTACCCGACAACTGGGCGTGGGGAGAAATTTACAATGTCCCGATGGAAGACATGGAACAGATTATCGACAATTCGATCGAAACAGGTTATACGGTTGCCTGGGCTGCAGATATAAGCGAAAAAGGCTTTTCAACCTCTAAAAAAGGAGTCGCAGTTATTCCTGAAATGGATTTCAAAGACATGAGCGAAGATGAAATCAGCAAGTGGGAAAATCTTCCGGAAAAGGAAAAAGATGAAAAACTGTACGAATTAAAAGGTCCCGGACCGGAGAAGAATATTACCCAGGAAATGCGTCAGATCGATTTCGATAACTACCAGACTACCGATGATCATGGAATGCTGATCGTAGGAACAGCAAAAGATCAGAATGGGACGATCTATTATAAAGTGAAAAATTCATGGGGAATTTATAATGACTACAATGGCTACTTCTTTGCATCAAAACCGTATGTCAGGTACAAAACAATGAGTATCATGGTCAATAAGGACGCCATTCCCAAAAGCATCAGGAAAAAATTAAATCTGTAAATATTCAGAATCCCGCAACTTTTCAGTACGCGGGATTTTTTGTTTTTTGACTTTTGGCTATTTTCGTCGCATATTTCATGAAAATGAAGCACCTTTTTACCCTGATAATTTGTCTTATTCCGCTTTCCGTATTTTCAGAGAAAGACTGGGCATGGTGGAACATACTACACGGATGGGAAACAGGAATGCCAAGCTGGCGTTATTTCCTGATTATCAGTCCGGGATATCTAGGCCCCAATGCGCTTCCTGTTCCGGAAGTAACAAAAGGAATTATTTCAGATAAAAAAGAACTTGAATTCGGATCTGATTATCATTTTATGAAAGGGGATAATGCACAGGACATATCCGGACGGTTTTACTATCCCTTTGCCAAGGGTAAAATTGCCGTTGAAATTTCCGGGATAATGGTTGAACACTATTCCATGTCGGATAAAATCAGGGATAAACGGATAGCACGGGACGAAGACGGACATGGAATAGCTGCCGGAGACCTTTATTTTACAACCATGATTCAGCTCTTCAAAAACCGGAAATTTCCGGATACCATGTTGAGGATGAGTTGCAAAACAGCGTCGGGGGGGAGATTGGATGCAGCCCGTTATTCCGACAGCCCGGCGTATTTTTTCGATCTCAGTTTTTCAAGAATGATGAGGGGTGGAAAAATTCTTCCCTACGGAATGCTTGGCTTTTACTCGTGGCAGACAAACGACGACATGAACCTGCAGGATGATGCATTTCTGTACGGGGCCGGGTTCGATATCTGCTCAGGAAAAATGACTGTATCAAACTCGGTTAGCGGGTATTACGGATATAAAGGGAACGGCGATCGTCCGTTTGTTTATACGTTCGGTTTGCAGAAAAAACTGAAACACAACACAATCCGACTTCAATACCTGCATGGTATACACGACTGGATGTACCGGACTGTTAAAATATCGTATATCTGGAATCTGGATTAATCAGATTCTGTATTTCTTTTTCATGAAAATAAATACAGAAAAAGATAACGAACGAAAAAAATCACAATGAGAAAATACTTTTTTGCCAGTCATTTTCCGTGTCACTTTTTAATTGATTCAGAATTAGAAATCCTGATGGCTTTTTCTTATTTTCGCAACGCTAAGTAACGAAAATTTTAACAAATGCAGGGCTCAGAAACCTTTGTAAAACAGGGACAAATGAAACAGTTAAGTTTGGTTATTTGTGTATACAACGAAGAATTGAATATTCGTCCTTTAAGCGAACAAATAATAAAGGCACTGGAAGGATACGATTATGAAGCAATTTTTGTTGACGATGGTTCGACCGACAAAACCCGCGACGAAATTTTAGCCATTAACGACGAACGGTTTGTGTTGCTGGAGCTGAAAAAAAACTACGGACAGAGTTCGGCATTGCAGGCCGGAATTGACATTGCAGAAGGAGAACACATCGTTTTGCTTGACGGAGACCTGCAGAACGACCCGGCCGATATACCCATGATGCTGAAAACAGCTGTTGACGGCAACTGGGATATGGTTGCCGGCGTGCGGGCAAACCGCAAAGACGGAGCTTTCCTGCGAAAAATCCCCAGCAAAATAGCAAATTACATCATCCGGGAGTCAACCGGAATTAAAATGAAAGACCTGGGATGCACGTTAAAAGTATTTACAAAGGAAGCTGCAAAAAGTATTACCATTTACGGGGAGTTGCACCGTTTTATCCCGGTATTGCTCACACTCGAAGGGAATATCCGGATTACACAGGTTGATGTAAATCACCGGGCACGCGAATTCGGCAAGTCGAAATACAACCTGAGCCGCACCACCCGTGTAATGAGCGACCTGTTACTGATGCTGTTCTTCAAAAAATATTTGCAACGCCCGATGCACCTGTTCGGAGGCCTGGGAATTATTATTTTCGGACTGGGTTTGCTGATAAACATTTACCTGCTTATACTGAAATTTATAGGGAACGATATCTGGGGCAAACCGATCATGTTGCTGGGAATGTTACTTGTTCTGGGGGGAATCCAGTTTGTAACCATTGGCATTATGGCCGAGCTGCAAATGCGGACTTACTTCGAATCGCAGGGCAAAAAAACCTATGCAGTCAGAAGAATCATAAAGGCGGCTAAAAAATCTTAGATTTCTATTTTTTGGGCAGTTGCCGGGAGGGTAAAATAAAAACGTGAACCGATCCCAATATCTGACATTAACCAGATGTGACCTCCCAGCTTTTCGACTAACGACCTGGTGATTGAAAGACCCAGACCGGCCCCGCTGTAATTTCTTACATACGAATCTTCAATACGCTGAAACACAGAAAAAATCACCTCGTGTTTTTCTTTCGGAATTCCGATTCCTGAATCTTTTACAAAAAACTGCAACATCCCGTCATCCCTGCTTTTGTACCCGAACTGTACAAATCCCTTTTCCGTAAATTTAAAAGCATTCTCAATCAGGTTGGTCAAAATCTGGCGTAATCTTACGCCATCTGTGAAAACTTTAAAATCAGGATTCTGGCTTCCTTTTATTAATTCAAAAGTAAAAGAAAGATTTTTTTTGACCCGTCTGTTGTCAAAAACGAGATACAGCTCATCGAGCAGTTTATTAACTTTTATTTCCTCCGGAATAATTTTCAGCTGGTTGGCTTCAATCTTCGATATATCGATAATGTCATTAATCAGGCTCAGTAAATGTTGTCCGTTCGAATAAATCAGTTTAAGATATTCCTGCCGCATCTCTTCCTGAATGCCACCGGCCAGTAAAAGATCGGAGAATCCCAGTATACTGTTCATCGGCGTTCGTATTTCATGGCTCATATTTGCGAGGAAAGATGTTTTCAGGTTATCGCTTTCCTCTGCTCTTTGTTTGGCTTCAATAATCTTTTTTTCAGCCTGAAGACGTTCCGTAACATCAATAACTATTGCATTCAGAAGCAACTGGTTCTCAAGTAATAACTTTTCAGTATATATTTCAACTTCTCTTGTCTGTCCATTCTTCTGGCGGTGGGTAAAAACATATCCCTCTCTTGACAGCTGGGCCTGCATCATTTTTTTCTGCACGTCAATTTCGGGCATCGTATTTATGTTGCCGAAATCCAGATTTCTGATTTCGTCAATCGTATATCCGTAAAAATTAAGTGCAGCATTGTTTGCATCCACTATCTTGCCGTTTTTCGGATCAATCAGCAGGTTTACCGAAGGACTCTCACGGAACAATGTTTCATAATTCTGTTGTGAAATGCTCAGCCTGTCAGCAAGTTTTCGTTTTATCATTAACAGACGGATATTGATGCCCAGCAGTAACAACGTGGCGAAGAAAAATACAAGAATGACAAAAAACACTTTCTTCCTGATATTCAAACTATTTGAAGGTTCTCCATAGATAACGGTATCAGCAGGCAAAGATGCAGATGCAATATCATATTTTTGCATAGCCTGATAATTCATCATATTAACTCCCTTGAAATTGTAATCAATTTTCAGAGAAGAGACAGGTTTTCCGTCCAATATTTTTTTTGCCATCCGGCAGGCACAGACAGCATGTTCGTAATAGTCTATAAAACACCCCCCTGTCAGCCCGGAATGCAATTCAGAGGAACCTAAACAGTATACGGGAACCGGTGAATTTTTGAAAAGCAGTTCGTATTGTTCCGAAAGATTAAGGATGTCATCTTTTAATTTGTATGCCGAAAGTTTGAGAATTGCCGTGTTTTCATTGAGTTTTCCAATGGCATCCTGAAGCTGGTCCACTGTAAACCGCGGAGAGTACAACTCGCAACAGGTAAAGTTCTTTACTTCATTTTTTACTGATTCATAAATTTTATAGTCCGATATTCCGGTAGCTGTATTATCACTAAGAATAACCAATTTGTTTACATCCGGCTGGACATATTTTATCAGGTCGATTGTCTCTTTTACAAGAATTGACTCAATCACACCGGTAACGTATCCCAGTGATTCAATTTGCTTTGCTTTTTCCTTGTCGTCGAAACCCCAGAATACGACAGGAGTCCCGGCAAACAGTTCCTGGTGGTTTTCCAGAACAAAAAGCAAGGCATTATCATCGCTGGTCAGTATCATGTCGTATTTTTCTCTTTGCCTGAGTTTTATTTTGATCCTTTCCTTCAGGTTATCAAAAATATCCGTTTTGTCGAACCGCTTCGAATCCATGAAGTCGACATCAAGAATATATTGAGAAGAAGGGAAAGTACGGTTAATTGCACCGAGGGAACTCTCGTAAGTACGAAAGGTTATATCATATGAATTCAGGTAGAAAATTTTTTGTTTTTCGGGTAAAGTTGCCGCACGTAAAGAGAACAATGGGAAAAAGAAAAAACACAGAAATATGTATATTTTTAGCGGCATAGGTTTTTCAATGCAAATAAAATCTGAAATTATTGACATAAAGATAATGGAATTATTTAACAGGGTCGAATCCTGTCAGGAGAATTATCGTCCGGTTCCAGGCTTTCTTGCTGATTTCCTGATATTTTCATCTGAATATTTACTCTGCCACCAGCATTAACATCGAAATTGCCGGGACATTGATCTGGTTGCCGGAATAGACTTCAATGCCGGAGCTGTTGATCTCCTGGTTACATGCAACGATTTTCCATATCTTGTCATGTGGCATCGGAAATTCAACGTCCGATTTATTCCCGTTGAAAATCAGGCGGATTGTTTTCCATGAATCACCGTTGGCATTGTCTGTAAGCGAATAAGCAATTACTCCAGGACGGTAATGTTTCGAGAAACGGAAATGGAGCCTGATCTGATCAGACGAATGCATCCGGAAAGCAGGATGTTCCTTTCTTATTTGAATTAGTTTTCTGAAGTATACAAACAGGTCGTCGTATTTACTTTTACGGTTCCAGTCAATTTTATTGATCGAATCCGGCGATTTATAGGAATTGGGTTCTCCCTGTTTGGTTCGGGCCATTTCCATGCCTGCATGTAAAAACGGAATTCCCTGGGAAGTCAGCAAAATTGCGCCGGTCAGGCAAATCATCTGACGGATTTCCTGATCACCGGCCTCAGGTGAACTCAACGACAGCTTGTCGAACAAGGTAAAATTGTCGTGACACGAAGCATAATTTATGCACTGCCAGGGCTCCATTGCCCAGGGTTTATCCGAACTTTCAACAAAATAATAAGTGATTTGCGGATGGAAACAGGCAGCCACCATACCGAATTTCAGTTGTTCTTCATGCAGGGTATGCCCGCTGACAAAGCCCTTCGAACACCCGTTAAAGTTGTTGCCTTTCAGCGCATCGCGGAAGTCGTCGTCAAAAACAGCGATGCGGTCAAGCCGGGCAACATTGTTTTTTACGGCGCGGTATTTCCCGTCAAGCGGACTTTTATCGGCAGTCCATCCTTCGCCGTATAACAAAATTCCGGGACGTAGTTGGTCGAGTTTTGCACGTACCTGGTTCATTGTTTCAATGTCGAGTACGCCCATCAGGTCGAAACGGAAACCGTCGGCATGAAACTCTTTGACCCAGTAACATAACGAGTCGATGATGTATTTGCGCACCATCGCGCGTTCCGAAGCAATTTCGTTGCCGCAGCCGCTGGCATTTGCAAATCCTCCCTGTGTGGTCTGCCGGTAAAAATAACCCGGAACAGTCTGGTTAAAAACCGAACGGCGGGTATATCCTGTATGATTGTATACCACGTCAAAAATCACCCCGATCCCTTTCCTGTGCAATGCCTGAACGAGCAGTTTCAGTTCTTTTATCCGCGACGGAGAATCGGGATCGGTAGCATAACTGCCTTCCGGCGCATTGTAATTCTGCGGGTCGTACCCCCAGTTGTACTGACCGGCCGGATTCGTTTCGTCAACCGAAAAAAAGTCGTTAACCGGCAACAGGTGAACATGGGTGATCCCCAGTTCTTTCAAATGGTCGATCCCGATTTTTGCCCCCGAGTCATTGGTTAAACCTTCTTCTGTGAAAGCAATAAATTTGCCCTTGTGCTGAAAAGCGGCATCCGGATCGGAAGAAAAATCGCGGACATGCAACTCATAAATAACCGAGTCTACCGGGTTTTCACAACACACGGGCTGGTCTGTTTCCCATTCCTCCGGATTTGTTTCTTCCGGGGCGAAAACCAGTCCCCGTTTCCCGTTGGCACCCAATGCCCGCGCATAGATATCGGGTACTTCATTCAACGCTTCCCCGTCGTCTGTTTCAAATGTATAAAAACGGCCTTTGTAATTTCCTTTTAGCTGAAGCTGCCATGTTCCGTTTCCGGCACAAACAAGATTTTCGACCTGAATGGCATTCCCGGCCGAACTGCTTTCATACAACCTGAATTCAACACTTTTTGCAGTAGGTGCCCATATTTTTACAGACAATTGTTCTTCTGAATAAAAAACGCCCAGATCGTCGCCGCCATAAAACGGGTATGTCGAAAAATCGATATGGTTAAATTTCCAGTTGCGCATGTCAGGAATATAAACTTTTTCGGAGTGTGACATATTCCGACTTAAAAATTTTTCCGTCGGCATCGGTAATTACAATTCGTCCCCAGTAAAACCGTTTCAGCTTCCGGTCGTGCTCAAAAAAACGGGTCAGTTCGATTGTTAGCAGAAATTCTTTCCCTGTTTCCAGGTAGAGCGGGTATACTTCCTTGTTATTTACTTTTTTCAGTTTGAATTTTCGCTTCGACCAGAGTTTTCGGAAAATAAACAGAGGAGCCAGCAGGTCAATGTCGGTTTTCCCTGTGTTTTTGAATTTCACAGTTAATACTTTTGGCCGGATGAGACGGTCCTTTTTGATTGTAATTTCCAGCTTTTTGCGTTTTAACCTGAATTTTCGTTTTGGCCGGTAGTTGCTTTTTTTTCTGAAAAGAAGACGAAGCGCCTGAAATGCAATAATTGCAACAATCAGCACAGCCATCCAGAACAGCTTGTACCCTTCGGGCCCGACTGCTTTTTGTGCAAAAACGAAGGAAGGAATCAGCAAAAACAGAATTAGCGCAATATTTCTCATTCCGGTGACTTTTGATCCGTAAAAATAGAAACTTTTTCGGGAGACGGCTTCAAAAAACAAAGGCTTCATTTCCTGAAAAAGTGAAGCCCTTGTCAATGATGTCCCAACCGGCTTTGCGGTTTTAAAAATGAAGCACGTCTTTAATGTTTTTATAACCGGCCTTGCTAACCTTCAGCTTTGTTTTGTCTTTCAGGATAACCACATACGATTCTTTTTCATACTGCTGAATTTCAGCAATAAATTTTACCTGAACGATGTAGGAACGGTGAATCCGGATGAAATCTTTCGGGTTGAGATGCGTTTCGAAATATTTCATTGTTTTTTGTTTCGTATGCCGTCCGTCAGTGGTGTAAATCAGCACATAGTCGTCGAGCGATTCGACGTAGCGGATTGCATCAACGGTAATGATGTTTATTTTGTTCCGGTCTTTTACCACTATGCGGTCGAGATAATCATCCTTCGGATAACTGGTCAGTTTTTCGAAACGTTCTTCCGGGCTGTCGTCAGACTGAATGCGGGTAATCGCTTTTTCGATGGCAACAAGCAAACGGTCTCTGGAAAACGGTTTCAGCAGGTAATCGATTGCATTCTGTTCGAAAGCTTTCAGTGCGAACTGGTCGTAAGCAGTGGTAAAAATTATTTCAGGCTTAAAATCAAGCAATTCCAACATTTCGAATCCGGTTATTTTCGGCATCTGGATGTCGAGGAACACCAGGTCGGGTTTCAGTTCGTTGATCATTTTTACTCCGTCGAACCCATTTTCGCATTCGCCGATCACTTCCAGATCGGGATTTTCTTTTAAATAGGTCTGAAGAAGGTTTCGTGCCAGTTCTTCATCGTCAATAATAATTGTTCTAAGTTTTTCGTTCATGGTCTTTGGCTTTTTGAGGGATACTCAGTTTAACTTCGAAATATGTTTCATGGCCTTCTATCTGTAAAAGATCAGGATTTTTGTAAATAATTGCCAGGCGTTGCCTGATATTACGGAGCCCGATTCCTTCCCCTTTTTTATGAACGGCCCCCGGGTCGAAATCGTTTATAATAGTGATATGCAGAAACGACTCGTCGCAGCTGGAAGTCGTTTTAATGCTTACCTGCCCGGTAGTTTCGTAAACGCCGTATTTAATTGCATTTTCATACAAAGGTTGAAGAATCATGTTCGGGATAAGCAGGTCGCCACATTTTTCAGCAATATCGAATTCAGTATTTAATTTACTGCCAAAACGTACTTTTTCGATACCCAGGTACAACTTGATATTTTCAAGTTCTTTACTGAAAGGCACGGTTTCGGTCTCGTCGTGCATTAACGAATAGCGCATAAAATTTGAAAGATTGATGACCATTTCCTGCGCTTTTTCAGGATTCGAAATGGTAAGTGAGGAAACCGAATTCAGACTGTTAAACAGGAAATGCGGATTGATCTGCGCTTTAAGTGCCTGTAATTCAGCTTCACGTATCAGTGCCTTCAGCTCCGATTCCTGTTTTATTTTTTCCTTGAAATTCTGGTAATAATTGATCGCCGAAAAGAAAATAACGAAAATGGTGTACAGGATGTACCCTCCGATAATTTTTTCACCTACCCGTGAGTAGTAATGATTAACCATGCTCTCGTCGAACAGTCTGGTCAGGGTAATCCCCAAATAGATCCACAAGCCAACGATGATAGTGGCAAAGATGAGATGAAAAATCAGTATCCGGAGTATTTCATAATCTTCGAATTGGTTGTATTTGATGGCGAACCAGATAGAAAGCCCGATTGTCGGGTAAATTAAAATGTCGACAACCGATCCGATCAGCGACTGTTTGAACGGAACGTCGTAATACAACCATTGCACGAAAATGCCGACAATCCCCAGTATCAGCCAGAAGGCGATGTAGTAAACCAGTATTTTCCTGTTTTGTATAAACGGATGTCCCATAAATTATTAGTCGACGGGCTGATTACCCGGTATTAATCAGATGTGTTTAATTTCGACTCCTCCAAAAATCGATATTCCCTTGATGGTAACTGTTTTCGACGGATCGTAAGTAAACGGGGTAAACGTATCTTTCCGTTTATCGGTGAAAGCGCCGAAAATAGTAGTCACCTCATTGCGTATATTCCAGTCGACCGGTACTTTAAACCCACATCCGCCGAAGATGGTAACACAGTCGATTACAGCACCATTCCCGCCCGGAATGGATCTGCGCAGATCGTACTCAAGCCCTCCGAAAATGGAAGTAGCTCTTCCTCCCTGCAATTTTTGCGAATTGATAAAAATTTCCCGTCCCCCGAAAATCACGAAATCGTCGAAATAATCGACAGAAGGACTTTGACTGCCCGTTATTACTTCATCCCTCCGGCCTTTATTCTTCATCAACAGGGTTACTCCAATTGCAACCATCAGCAGGGGCCAGAATATCCGTCGTACTTCCCGGGGAATATCAAAAAGGTCAGGTATCAGGAAAAAAACTCCGAATGTAATCAGGATAATGCCGGCAGTCCGGTTTCCCCCTAGCAGGGAAATTACGCCGATCCCGATGATAATCATTTGCCAGCTGGTAAGTATGTCGGTAATGCTCCAGGGGATAATATTAAGTTTTTCGAGGATCAAAAACCCGCCAACCACAATTAAACCTACTCCGAAGTTAAACCGTTTATTCCCTTTGTGCCCGTGTTTCATACCCCTCTTGATTAAGCGTCATAAATGCCTGATGTTTTAAAATGGCCAACAAATTAAAACAATTTAGTCAGAATAACGATTCCCGCAATAATTAAAATCAGCGGGAAAAATACAATCAGCAGAATTCCCGGCAGCAACAAAAAATGCGGCAGAATAAGAAACAACAGCAAAATAAGGAGAAGTGTGCCAAGCAGTCTGCGTCCGGTAAGAAGGACTATTCCGGCCAGGATTAACAATACCGGCCATCCGATTCGTACCAGAAAGTGAAAGACATCGCCGATAAGGCCGCCGAGAGCCGTAAAAAAAGGACCGATACCGGGGATATTAAAACTCCACCCTGCATGTTTCAAAAGTAAAACCGCTCCGAATATAACAAGGATCCAGGCCAGTAATGAACCTGAACTTTTGTGCCGGTGTGAATAATCTTCCATTTCTATACAATATTAAATCCGGGTGTAAAAATAAATTTTAAAAAAAAGATGTGTTAAAACAGATCGGTTAGTGATTGTGTTTCATCGGTAAAAAGGCAGATGCGTTCCGGATGTTGCCCGCTTATGTTCAGAAAAGCAGAATACTATTTTATTAAGCAGAAGTCGTTTACCGGGAAAAATTGTTCAAATTGCAGATTTTATAACAATCATTATTTAGTTTTGACAGTACACTTAAAGAATTCGCGATGAAAATCACTTTTAATATTCTCCTGGTTTTTGTTACCCTGTTTACCGGTTGCCAGCAGGCCCCCCGGAACCTGGAGGTCCGGAACAATCCGTTTTCCGATCAGACAAAGGAATGGAAAGTAAAACTGAATTATCCTGTTTTTTCCTCTTCCGACCCGGCGATAAATGAAAGTTGCGAGGCATTCAACCGCCAGCTACGGCAATTTGTGGCAGGCTTGCAGGATTCCCTGAAAACCGAAGCACAAAAATTATTTCAGGATCTTGCGAACAGCAGTATTTCACGGCCTGCATGGATTTGCGAGCTGAATGTAACCGACAGTGTATTTATGGCTACCCGTGAATACATCAGCCTCCGGCTCACCGTTTATACCTTTATGGGCGGAGCACACGGAATAACCGATTTTTATGCGTTCAACTACGATGTAAAAAACCGGAAGCAAATAGATGCTTCTGAAATTACAGATACTACCGCTACCCGTACAATTAACCGTTTGCTGTGTGCCAATTTCAGAAATCCGGAGCATTGTTTCTCCACAGAACCGACGCTGGATCTGGTGTCGGTAATCAATTTTACCCCTGAAAATGTATGTTTTACTTTTGCCCGGTACTCGCTGGGAGCTTATGCCTGCGGTAGTGCTGAAATCACGGTTCCCCGGATTGATCTGGGCAAAATTTTTCTGCCTGGAATTTCAAAGTAATGGTTCAGAACAGATAGTTTTTCAGGGAAAAAAGGCAAAAAAAGCACGAAGTCTGTAAGCCGGAAAAAATTATTTTCTGACCTGCAGACTCCGTGTCCTTCTGTGAATTTTATCTCTTATTTGTTTTGCTCTTTTGCCCAGGTATCGCGCAATGGTACGGTACGGTTGAAAACCAGTTTCTCTTTTGTCGAATCAGGGTCAAGATTGAAATATCCCAGACGTTCGAACTGAAAATGGTCGAATGGTTTTGCCTGTTTCACAAAAGGTTCGAGGTAACATCCGGGCAGCACCTTTAACGAGTCCGGATTCATAAATTCCTTGAAGTCAACATCCTTATGTCCGTCAGGCATTTCATCGTTAAACAAACGGTCGTACAGGCGCACTTCAGCTTTTACATTTTCGGTAGCCGAAACCCAGTGCAAAGTAGCTTTTACTTTACGGCCGTCAGGCGAATCTCCTCCTTTTGAAGCAGGATCGTAGGTACAGTGCAGTTCTGTAATCTCACCGTTCGCATCTTTAACTGTTTCGGTACAGGTAACAAAATAGGCATAACGTAACCGAACTTCGCGTCCCGGTGCGAGCCGGAAAAATTTTCTTGGCGGATTTTCCATGAAGTCGTCACGTTCGATATACAGTTCGCGCGTAAACGGCACTTTGCGTGTTCCTGCCGAGAGGTCTTCCGGATTATTGACGGCATCCATTTCTTCAACCAGTCCTTCCGGGTAGTTGGTAATCACAACTTTCAGCGGATTCAGAATGCCCATTACCCTTTGGGCTCTTTTATTCAGGTCGTCGCGAACCGAGTGTTCGAGCAGTGCCACGTCAATCATTCCGTCGACTTTAGTGACTCCGATCCGTTCTGAAAAATTGCGGATCGATTCAGGCGTGTAACCGCGACGGCGCAGTCCGGAAATAGTGGGCATCCGCGGATCGTCCCAGCCTTTCACATGCTTGTCTTTTACCAGCTCAAGCAGTTTCCGTTTGCTCATAACGGTATAACTGAGGTTCAGCCGTGCAAATTCGATTTGCCGGGGACGGTAATCGCCTGTTTTCAGATGGTCGATAAACCAGTCGTACAACGGACGGTGTACTTCAAATTCGAGGGTACAGATCGAATGGGTAATACCTTCCCAGTAATCACATTGCCCGTGGGTAAAGTCGTACATCGGATAAATGCACCATTTATCGCCGGTACGATGGTGAGGCGTTTTCATAATACGGTACAAAATCGGGTCGCGCATGTGCATATTGGGCGAGGCCATGTCGATTTTTGCACGTAGCACACATTCACCCTCATTGAAAACACCTTCCTTCATTTTCATAAACAGATCAATGTTTTCTTCAATAGTCCGTTTCCTGAACGGGCTTTCTGTTCCCGGGCGGGTAGGTGTACCTTTCTGTGAACTGATCGTTTCAGCATCCTGATCATCGACATAAGCATTGCCTTCTTTTATCAGTTTTACAGCAAAATCGAAAAGTTTATCGAAATAATCAGAGGCATAATACTCGCGGTCGTCCCAGCTAAAGCCCAGCCAGCGTACATCTTCCTTTATCGACTCGACATACTCGGTTTCTTCTTTCGACGGATTTGTATCATCAAAACGCAGGTTGGTAAGCCCTCCGTATTTTTGGGCAGTCCCGAAATTCAGACAAATTGATTTTGCATGTCCGATATGAAGATATCCGTTGGGTTCAGGAGGAAACCGTGTATGGACACGGCCATTATTTTTACCTTCTTTAATTTCTTCTTCAATAATCTGGTGAATGAAATTTTTCTTCACCGAAACTTCCGGTTCATTGTTTTTCTCGATCATTTCAGCCTTACGTTTAAAATTGAGGATATGTGCAAAAGTAAAAAATGATTTTCAACAAAAGTTTTAAACAGAAAAAAAAGAAATAGTAAAGCAGAAAATTTAAATTTGCCGGCGCGAAAGTAAAAGCCTGAAAAAATGGGGGTTATCGAAATAGAAGGAATGGAATTTTATGCCCGGCACGGATATTATGCAGCGGAACAAAAAATAGGGGCCCGCTTTCTTGTCAATATTCGCATCGAGACAGACTGTTCGAAAGCTGCAATGTCTGACAATCTGGACGATGCTCTTAACTACCAGAAAGTTTACAATATTGTAAAAAATGAAATGTGCATTGTCTCGAAACTTCTGGAACATGTGGCACAGCGAATCCTTAATCATTTAAAAAAACAGTTCCCGGAAATCAGGAAAGCCACTGTAAAAATATCGAAGATGAATCCGCCGATGGGAGGACCCATTGAAAAAGTGAGTGTTAGCCTTAGCATCTGAAAAAATGAATGCTATTGGGAGAAAACAAAATTTTATTACATTTGCAGCCGGAACGAAATGGTTCCTTGACCGAGTGGCCAGGTAGCGGTCTGCAAAACCGTTTACGGCGGTTCGAATCCGCCAGGAACCTCCAATGAAAATGCAACTACGTAAAAAAGTGGTTGCATTTTTTGTTTTCTCGTCTTTGAACTTACTTTTGCCACCACATTCATTTAAAGTTGAAAATAAGATGAGGTTATCCAAAAAGGGAAATAATATTCCTTTTAACTCTGTGCAACTCTGCGGAAAACTTTGTGAATTCTGTGGTTTAATTCTTTATGTTTTTACCACAAAGTAGCACAGAGTTTTTGGACAGCCTACAGGGGAATCACGTGTAAATCGTGAATTGTCGCCTAACTGTAAAGTCGAACGACAAAATGCAGCACAGAACCACGGTCCGGCTTTCGACGGATGGATGGCGCTGCAAACGCACAAGTCGGAAGGCCTGTCTTGTTTTATTGAACGGCAATTGTTTCAGCTGTTTAGAACAATGTATGTTTCCCCTTTCTCTTTTTTGTGTGGTTGTATAAATAAAAGGTTATATCCGACGGATTACCTTTTTATTGTGTCGTCCCCGGAATGAAATATTTTACTTTTGCCGCCGATAAAATGAGTTGTTGTTTTTTCACAATTAACGAACAGAGAATCATTTACTGAGAGGATAGAATTATATTTTATGGAAGGAGTCGGATTAAAGGAAAAGGCATTGTTTTTATCTCAATATGCATCAACGTTGTGGGGATCAGGAGTTCACACATCCCGTACAATTCGGAATACGAAAAGAATCGGCGATGCGCTTGGCATTGATGTGAAAATTGCCGGATTTCACAAATCATTGATTTTGTCGGTTATAGATAAAGAAACCGATGAACGGTTTAATGTACTGGAGGAGATACCTCATTATCCTGTTAGTTTTGAAATCAACCGGAGTTTAAGCCAGCTAAGCTGGGATGCACTGGATGATAAATTATCTTTATCCGAAATAAGCAGCCGTTATGCAGCTCTTGTTGCAAAAGCGGGGATTCATCCGGTAGTTGTGCTTCTTTTGGCTTCATTGGCAAATGGTGCTTTCTGCGCTTTATTCGGAGGCGATGGACTTTCGATGGCCATTGTTTTTTTCGCAACACTTATCGGAATGTTTGTTAAGCAACAGATGGTGGCGAGGAAATATAATCAGTTTTTAACGTTTATATTCTGCTCATTTCTTGCATCGTTAGTTGCTTCAGTCTCTTTTATGTTTAAAACTACCTCCGAAATAGCATTGGCAACCAGCGTGCTGTTTTTAATTCCCGGAGTTCCTTTGATCAATGGTTTTGTGGATATAATGGAAGGACATATTTTAACAGGTTCTGCCAGGCTGATTAATGCTTTTCTACTGGTATTCAGTATTGCCATAGGCCTTTCTCTTACCATTTTTCTGATAAAGGATAGTTTGTTGTAATGTCTTCAATTTTGTTATATAATCAAATTCAGATAAGATGATTATCGCTGATGTGCTTTATGATGTTTTTTTTGCTGCGGTTGCAGGAGTCGGTTTCGGTGCGATTTCCAATCCTCCGCTAAAAGCATTTTTTTCTATTGCTGTGTTATCAGCTATTGGTCATGGCATACGTTTTTGCCTTATGCATTATGCCGGCTTAGACATTGCTCCGGCATCTTTAGTCGGCGCCATTTCGATAGGAGGTGGCAGTTTTGTCGCAGGAAAACTCATCCGGTGTCCGATGACTGTTTTGTCAATTCCTTCATTGTTACCAATGGTGCCGGGGATTTTTGCCTATAAAACAATCTTTGCTTTAATCATGTTTTTAGGATCTACCGGACATCCCGGGTCGGAAGCGTCTTATTTACAGATGTTCTGGTCAAATTTTCTGATTGCTTTTGCAACGACTTTCAACCTGGCAATCGGGGCAATCTTGCCTCACCTGATTTTTAGAGAAAAAGCTTTATCACTAACCAGGCGTCGCCGAACGTAGATTATGCCAGCCTTCAATTTGCTTTTTCGTCATTCTTTATTCTTTGTTTTTATTGTTTTTCGATTACTTTTGCCATCACGTTCATTTAAAAATTGAAAATAAGATACCCGATAAAACGGGTTTAATAGGGAATCACGTGTAAATCGTGAGCTGTCGCGCAACTGTAAAGTCCAACGACAGATTTGCAGTACAAAGCCACTGTCCGGCTTTTCGACGGATGGGAAGGCGCTGCAAACGGACAAGCCAGGAGACCTGTCTTATTTTATTGAACGGCAATTGCTTTCGCGGTATAGGGCAATGGTCAGGAACAAAAAATTTATTATCACCTTTCGATAAATTCATATTCCTTACTGTTTTTTATTTCCGCGTAAGCTTCAGGTAACAAATTAATTACTTAAAAATTGCTGCATGCTTACACAAAATCTTGGTTCCCCGCGTATAGGAGCCAATCGTGAATTGAAAAAGGCTTGTGAAGCCTACTGGAAAGGCGAACTTTTATCGGCCGGCCTGTACGAAGCAGGAAAAGCCGAACGTCTCAGAAACCGGACTTTCCAGAAAAACTCAGGTATCGACCTTATTCCTTCCAACGATTTTTCTTTTTATGATCAGGTAGCCGATTTAACCTTCATGCTGGGTGTTATCCCTGATCGTTTTAAGCCATTAAAAAATTTTTTGACGCCACTTGATTTCTATTTTGCACTGTGTCGCGGTTATCAAAAAAACGGGTTCGATGTCACTCCGCTTGAAATGACCAAGTGGTTCGACACAAACTACCATTATCTTGTTCCGGAATTCAATAAAAATCAGTGTTTCGAACTGTCCGGCACAAAAATTATCGACGAATTTAAAGAGGCTCTTCAAGCAGGGATTAAGACAAAGCCGGTGCTGATTGGCCCGATTTCCTTTCTGAAACTGGGAAAGGAAAAACACTCCGGCTTTAGCCGTTTGGAACTGATTCACACCCTGCTCCCGGTTTATATCGAACTGATCGGGAAACTGGAAAATGCGGGGGTCGACTGTATTCAGATTGATGAGCCCTGCCTGGCAACCGACCTTTCTGAATACGAAAGTCAGTTATACCGGGCCACCTTAACCGAATTGTTCGGTTCGTTTCCGGGCATACGGTTTGTGCTTGCAACTTATTTCGAAAGTATTGAGAACCAGGTTGACTGGATAAGGTGCCTGCCCCTTGAAGTATTGCACCTCGATCTGGTACGCGCCCCCGGTCAACTGGATGTCTTTCTGAAAAAAATTCCTTCCTCCATGTCCCTGTCTCTGGGCATTGTTGACGGACGTAATATCTGGAAAAACAAGCTGGACGAATCGCTTCAGCTAATAAAAAAAGCCGTTGAAAAAATCGGTTCCGACCGGGTTATTCTTGCCCCGTCGTGCTCGCTGCTGCATGTTCCTTACGATTTGGAAAATGAAACAAACGAAAAAGGGCTTCCTGCAGTGGTGAAAAACAGGATGGCTTTTGCCAGACAAAAAATCGAAGAACTGCTGTTGCTGAAAAATCTTGCCGGGGAACATCCTTCCGGGCAGGCAAAGGCAAAACTTCAGCAGGAAAAGCAGGATGATTCGGACTGGAAAACATCGGATTTCGTAAATAACAGGCAGGTAAGAAGTCAGCTTACGGAAATAAACAGTCAATGGGATAATATACAGCGTAATTCTGATTTTGCTGTTCGCATCAAAAAGCAACAGAAGAAACTGAATTTGCCGATGTTCCCGACAACGATGATCGGCTCACTGCCTCAAACCGGTGAAGTTCGCCGGATGAGAAGACTCTTTCAGAAAAAGGAAATTTCAGAAGAAGAATATACAACCTTCATTCACAAGTCGATTGAAAAGGCCATCCGCTGGCAGGAAAAAACCGGCATGGATGTATTGGTGCACGGAGAGTTCGAGCGGAACGACATGGTTGAATTTTTCGGGGAACAGCTCAACGGTTTCGCTTTTACCCAAAACGGCTGGGTACAAAGTTACGGTTCGCGGGGTGTAAAACCTCCTGTAATTTATGGCGATGTATCGCGCAAAGGCCCGATGACGGTCGGCATTGCAACATACACCCGGTCGCTCACCCCGAAGCCGGTAAAAGGAATGCTGACAGGCCCGGTAACGATTCTGCAATGGTCGTTTGTCCGCGACGACCAGCCCCGGAAAGATACGGCCACGCAGATTGCGCTGGCTATTCGCGAAGAAGTACTGGATCTGGAAAAAGCAGGAATTCAGATTATACAAATTGATGAACCTGCTTTGCGTGAAGGGCTACCCATTAAACGCGAGAAGCAGTTCGACTATCTGAAATGGGCTGTCGGTTGTTTCCGCCTGAGTCATTGGGGCGTAAAAGATGAAACGCAAATCCACACACACATGTGCTATGCCGAGTTTAACGACATTATCCAGGCAATCGTCGCAATGGATGCCGATGTGATCAGTATTGAAACATCCCGTTCGCAGATGGAGGTGCTTGGTGCGTTTTCAAAAATCAGCTATCCGAACCAGGTCGGGCCCGGAGTTTATGACATTCATTCGCCACGGATTCCTTCGGTAAGTGAAATGTGCGATCTGATTTACGCCGCGTCTCTTATTATCCCGGTCGAAAAACTTTGGATTAACCCGGATTGTGGTCTGAAAACAAGAGGCTGGACAGAAGCAATCCAATCCATTGAAAATATGATTGAAGCTGCAAAAATATTGAGGAAATCGGTTCCTCTTTCGCATTAATTTATCTTGATTGTTCAGGGAGGGGCTTAACGATTACTTCAGGGCCTCTCCTTTTTTCTAAACAAAGATTAAATGGAACTATTAAAATTATTTACCCAAAGCGGAACGGCATCGACACTTGTTTTTCTAAGTCTTGTCGGCATCATTGGGATACTGATCGGAAAAATAAAAGTTTTCCGGATTAAGCTGGGAATTGCAGGTGTACTTTTTGCCGGCCTTTTTTTTGGACATATCGGAGCCCGTCCGGACCACGAAATCCTTCATTTTATCAAAGAGTTCGGACTGATTTTGTTTGTTTATTCCATCGGATTGGAAGTAGGTCCCCGTTTTATTTCTTCACTTAGAAATAACGGGTTAAAAATGAATTTGCTGGCCTCCGGAATTGTTGTTCTTGGTGTCGTAATTGCCGCCATTCTGAAAATCATTTTCGACCTGCCGGTTCCTGTTATTGTCGGCGTTTTGTGCGGCGCAGTAACCAATACGCCCAGTCTGGGAGCAGCCCAGCAGGTTATTGCCGAACAAATGGGAAACGGAAGCGGACTTACGCAGGTAACCGGGATGGGCTATGCGGTTGCCTATCCGTTTGGAGTAATCGGCATTATTCTTACTATGATTTTAGTCCGGGGCATCTTTCACATTTCAGTAAAAGAAGAAAGCGAAAAATACCAGCGCGAAATTTCCGGGCTTTCCGGAAAACCGGAGGCAGTCAACCTGAAAGTCATCAATCAGGCTCTGGTCGGAAAAACTGTTTCGTTTATGCGTTCGACACTGAACGGTGAATTCGTGATTTCGCGTATGTTCCGGAATGGTGAATTTTTTATGCCTGATGAAAATGAACCTCTTCAGCAAAATGATATGCTGTACGGCGTTTCTACTGAAGATAAATTTCAGGTGCTGGAGCTGAAAGTCGGGCCGCTTTCAAAAACAGGAGATATAGAAGTGACCGGAAAGCTGGGGCTTAAACATGTGGTTTTTACAAATAAAAACATGGCAGGAAAAACCATCAGTCAGATAGGAATTTCACGCCGGTTCCCGGTTAATGTAACCCGTATTTTCAGGGCCGGTACTGAATTTATGGCTACCGATGAAGATGTTCTCGAATTCGGAGATACCGTACGTATTGTGGGCGAACGGAAGGCTTTAAAAGAAGCGGCTGCTTTGCTGGGCAATTCCATGGAAGAACTATCCCACCCGAATATTATCCCCATTCTGATCGGAATACTGGCAGGTGTGCTTATCGGAAGTATTCCCCTGTCGATTCCCGGATTACCGGCTCCGGCCAAACTGGGACTTGCCGGCGGACCGTTGCTGGTTGCTCTCTTCCTCGGATATAAAGGGCGCATCGGAAAACTTGATTTGTATATGACCCCGGGCGCCAACCTGTTCATCCGCGAACTGGGGATCGTTTTGTTTTTAGCCTGTGTCGGATTATCGTCGGGTGAACATTTTGTCGAAACAATTGCAAACGGCGGTTACATCTGGATGCTGTACGGAGTTGCCATCACCTTGCTGCCCATTCTTATTATCGGCATCATTGCCCGGCTGATGAAATTTAATTATCTGACAATATGCGGTCTGGTTGCCGGTTCAATGACCGATCCTCCTGCCCTGGAATTTGCAAACTCAATTGCCCCTGTGCAGGCCCAGTCAACAGCTTATGCCACGGTATATCCGTTGGTGATGTTCCTCAGGGTATTACTTGCCCAGGTGCTGGTTTTACTTTTTTTATAAAAGAATGAATTAAAAATGTTACAAGACAACAGAAACACTTTCGTCCGTTTTCAGGAACGAAATAAAAAACTGGAAGAACAATATGGCCCGGGCTATGAAGAACGACAACATCAGAAAGGGAAACTGACAGCCCGCGAACGGATCGATATTCTTTTCGATGCCGGTACTTTTGAAGAACTGGACACCTTTGTCCGTTCGAGAACCAGCGGCAGTAAAAACAGTGATTACGGAGACGGGGTTATCGTCGGCCACGGACGTATCAACGGGCGAAAGGTTTTCGTCTATGCACAGGATTTTAATTTCATGGGAGGCTCGCTGGGCGAGGCTCATGCTTCCAAAATTATGAAAGTTCAGGATATGGCCCGCAAAATGGGGCATCCGATCATCGGACTGATCGACTCGGGAGGCGCCCGCATTCAGGAGGGAATCGGAAGCCTGTCGGGGTATGCCGGAATTTTTCTGCGGAATATCCGGTCGTCGGGAATTATTCCGCAAATATCGGTTATTCTGGGGCCGGCTGCCGGAGGTGCTGTTTATTCGCCGGCTTTGACCGATTTCATTTTTATGACCCGGCATATCGCCCACATGTTTGTTACCGGCCCCGAAATAGTAAAAGAAGTATTAAATGAAGACGTTACATCTGAGCAACTCGGCGGAGCTGATATTCACACCGGCAAAAGCGGGGTAGCCCATTTTGTTTACGATGACGAAGAACATACATTGCTGGGTGTCAGAAAATTACTTCAATATTTGCCTTCTAATAATATAGAACTTCCTCCTTCAGGAAAGGAAGAGCCCCTGGTTCCGCAACGTCCTGAAAAACTCAGGATAATTATTCCTGAAGAGAACACAGCTCCTTATGACATGCTGGACATCATTGAAAATCTGATCGATCAGGATAGTTTTTTTGAAATAGCAGAAACTTTTGCGATGAATATGATTACCGGTTTTGCCCGTCTGAACAACCGGGTGGTTGGCATTGTCGCCAATCAGCCTAAAGTACTGGCCGGCGTACTCGATGTAAATTCATCGGTGAAAGCAGCCCGTTTTGTCCGGTTTTGCGATGCATTCAATATTCCGCTTCTTGTTTTGGAAGATGTGCCCGGTTTCCTGCCCGGAATCGATCAGGAACACGCCGGACTAATCCGGCATGGGGCAAAATTGTTGTATGCTTTTGGCGAGGCTTCTGTTCCCAAAATCACGGTAATCACACGTAAAGCATATGGCGGAGCCTATATTGTGATGAACAGCAAAAACATGGGAGGCGATTTTAATTTTGCCTGGCCAACCGCCGAGGTAGCCGTTATGGGGCCGGAAGGAGCCATTAAAATACTGAACAGAAAACAGTTGGCTTCGGCCGAAGAACCTGAAAAGTTAAAGCAGCAACTGATCCGTGAATACCGCGAAACAACTGCAAATCCTTATATTGCCGATGAGTACGGATATATTGATGAAGTGATCGATCCCGCTGTTACCCGGCAAAAACTGATTTCTGCTTTCGAGCTGCTTCAGAATAAATACATGGAAAAAATGCCCCGGAAGCATGGCAATATGCCTTTGTAAAATCAACCGAATTTTGAATGGGAATGATTAAATCCGTTTTAATTGCAAACAGGGGTGAAATTGCTGTCCGGATTATAAAAACAGCAAGCCGGATGGGAATAAAAACCTACTGTTTTCAGACTCCACAGGAAGCCAATGCGGTTTATCTGAACTGGGCCGACGAAGTAATTGTGCTTCCGGATGAAAGTGCTTCGCGCTCTGTTTTTCTGAATGCGCCCTTGATTGTCGGCTATGCAAAACAGTTCGGAATCGAAGCTGTTCATCCGGGATACGGCTTTTTGTCCGAAAGCCCGGATTTGGCTCGTTTATGTCGTGAAGCGAATCTTATTTTTATCGGCCCCGGCATTGAACAAATTGAGCAGATGGGCGATAAAAACCGGGCAAAACAACTGGCTATTGCTGCCGGTTTAACCGTTACTGAAGGAAGTTCAGAACCGGTTTCGACACTCGACAATGCCCGTTTGGTGATCAAAAAAACCGGTTATCCGGTTATTTTGAAAGCCCTGGCCGGTGGCGGCGGAAAAGGAATGCGTATTGTCCGGACTTCCGAAGAACTGGAACCGGCTTTTAAAATGGCTGTCAGTGAGGCAAAAAACGCCTTTGGCAACGGAGCCATGCTTGTTGAGAAATACATTGAACAGCCGCGCCACATCGAAATTCAGGTGCTGGCCGACCAGCAGGGCAATGCAGTGCATCTGTTCGAGCGGGAATGTTCCATTCAGCGCAATTATCAGAAATTACTGGAAGAAGCTCCCTCTTCTGCTTTAACAGATGATCTCCGGGAAACAATAGCTGCCGAAGCACTGGCTCTGGTGAAAAAAACAGGCTATTACACGCTTGGAACAGTTGAATTTTTGCTCGGTCAGGACGGGCAGCATTATTTCATGGAAATGAATACCCGCATTCAGGTTGAACATCCGGTAACCGAAGCCATTACCGGCCTCGATCTGGTTGAATGGCAAATCCGTACGGCCTGCGGCGAAACCTTACCTTTTCGTCAGGCTGACATTAAAAAGAAAGGCTGGGCCATCGAATTCCGGATAAATGCCGAAGATGTGCAATCCGGTTTTGCCCCGAATTACGGGATCATCGACGAGATGAACTTTCCGGCCTATCCGGGCCTGCGGGTCGATTCCGGTTATATTCCCGGTTCGGTGATCCCTCCGGTGTACGATTCGCTGATGGCCAAACTGATTGTCTCCGGCCGCGACAGAGCTTCCGTAATCGAACGCTCTCTCGATGTTATGAAGCGTTCAAAAGTGGAAGGAGTAAAAACGACGATCCCCTTTTTTAAAGCGGTTTTGCATGACCCCCGTTTCATTTCAGGAAAAATGACTACTTCTTTTATCTCCGGAATGAAAAATCTTTTTTATCAGGAAAAAGATGAAGAAGAAGCTGCTGCAATGATTGCCCTTCAGTATTATCTGGATGAAATGAAGTGTATCCGTTACGGAAAAATGAAAACTGAAAATGCCACCCCCTGGATTTCGCGTATGTGGAACAAATTTTTTTAACGATGGAAAAGAGGAAAACACAGGTATACATTGTATCCGGATCAAAACAGTACCGGTTTTCGACGGCCGGATTAAAAATGAGGAAACGGAAAAACCGCAGTCTTGAGAAAGATGAAGAGGGCAGGTATCAGGCCGGAATCAATAACCAGATTTATACCGGTGAACTGATTCAAAAAAAACAAAACCGGTATCTCGTTGAAGTGAATGGCAATCGATATGAGTTTGTTATTGAGCAGGATAACACATTAAAACGCAAAGCCCATCTTGCAGAGGACGACCAGAACAAAACATTTTCGCTAAAATCGCCCATGCCCGGAAAAATTTGCGAAGTATTTGTTGCAAAAGGAGTTTCGGTAAAAAAGGGAGAACCGTTGCTGATACTCGAAGCTATGAAAATGCAGAACCAGGTTTTATCGTCGGTCGATGCAAAGGTGACTGCCGTTCATGTAAGGAAAGGAGATTCCGTTTTTGGAGAACAAATACTTATGGATTTTGAACAACAATAAGCATTTATCATGAACAGGAAGCACGAACTTCGCGAGTGTCCCCGTTGCGGTCAACTGTTCCCGTGTACCGGCGATTTGAACTGCTGGTGCATGGATGTTGAAATACCCGGGTATGTTCAGGAGTATCTTTCCCGCTATTACGAAAAATGTTTGTGCCGGAAATGTCTGGATGAGTTGAAAGAAGTACTAAAAGAAAAATCTTTCAACCCCTGAACAAACAATTAAAAATGAAATACATACACGCAAATAATTTCTGCTGTAACAACGAGATCGTATTTTTCCGGTTTCATTTTTTAAAAATGAAATACACGGCCAGCACCAGAAAAGCGAATCCTATCAGGTGGTTGAGCCGGAAAGTTTCAGTACGAAAAAACAAAAGGGTAAAAATTGTAAAAACAATCAGGGTGATTACCTCCTGTAACACTTTTAACTGAACCAGTGAGAATGGGCCGCCGTTTCCCCGGTAACCGATACGGTTGGCCGGTACCTGGAAAAAATATTCGAACAGGGCGATTCCCCAACTGATAAAAACAATGGCAACCAGAGGCAATCCGGCGAACCATTTCAATTCCTTAAACTTCAGGTGACCATACCAGGCCATTGTCATAAAGGTGTTCGATAAAATCAAAAAACAAATGGTAATCAACGATTTCATAGTAATCTTTCAATTTCGTTCTTGTATAATTTGTAAAAAACTCTCTTTATTTCGTCGCGAATACGGACAAATTCATTCCAAATAAATTCGTCGGTGCCTTTTGCCAGCGAAGGATCATCGAAACCGATATGCAGGCGATGCTTCACCTTTCCTGAAAAAGAGGGACAGTTCTCGTTTGCCCCGCCGCAAACGGTAATCACATAATCCCATTCTTCACCAAGGTATTTCTCAACCGGATCGGAAGTATGGTGGCTGATATCAATGCCGGCTTCTTTCATTACGGCCACAGCCCGGGAATTCAGTTTTCCTGAAGCTTTTGTCCCGGCTGAACACACAGTTATATCCGGGTTAAACGATTGCAGAAAACCATGAGCCATCTGGCTCCGGCAACTGTTTCCGGTGCAAAGAATAAGGATTTTCATTTTTCACCGATTATTGCTGAATGAAATATTTCGGGGGGCAAAATTGCGACAAAATATGTTTCGCTGTCAATGCTGATAAAAAATTTCAGAACAAAATTCTAAGGTTCATTGATTGCCTTGTCTATCAGTTTTTTAATTTCATTAACAGACGGAACGGAACCGTTCATTACCACTTTTTCGTTAATTACAAGTGCTGGCATGCTCATTACTCCGTACTTCATAATCTGAACTATTTTTAGTGAAGCATACCCCGCAAGTCTCACTTATTTTGTTGTTCGTAAAATGACGAACATAAATATTAAAAATTTTATTGCCCGAGTATTTCTGCAAATAATTTTTTAGCCAGCTCCCAGTTCGGCTTATTCAGGCAATACTTGATTTTTGGTGCCTGTATTTCGCCCTGAATCAGCCCGGCATCTTTCAGTTCTTTCAGGTGCTGGGAAAGAGTTGATTTTGCAACAGGCAGAATTTCAGAAATATCGCCGCTGTAGCAGCATGATTGTTGCGACAATAATTGTAAAATATAAATACGGATAGGATGTCCCATTGCTTTTGCAAAACGTGCCAGTTGAACCTGGTCATCAGTAAAAACTGTATATTTTTCCATTGCTATCGTGAATTTGGATTAAAAGTATTCAAAGTTTTCTGTAAACAAAAATGTGAATCATAGCCAATTTCCCAAAAATTTTTATTCCAGACTTCCGAGGATATTTTTCAGCATCAGGTTCGTATCGAACTCTCCTTTTTTCGAGTAGCCTGTACGCACAACAATTAACTTTTTCGAAGGGATAATGAAAATAAACTGGCCATCGTGTCCTTCGCACATATACATATCTTTGGGTGCATCGGGCTGGTCACCGGAACTGTTTAGCCAGAAAAACGCACCATATTTTCCCTTTGAACCATTGGCCGGGGTGACTGTATAACCGACCCAGTTTTCAGGTAACAGCTGTTCTCCGAGCCAGTTCCCGTTGTTCAGGTACAGCAGGGCATACCGGGCATAGTCGCACATAGTGGCATACAGGTACGACGAGCCGGTAAAAGTTCCCGACGCATCGGTTTCGAAAACAGCGCTCCGCATACCTGTTTTATTGAATAAAGCCTCACGCGGAAAACGCAGGTATTCGGCATCCGACGCGAAAGAACGGCGCAAAATCATGCTTGCCAGGTTGGTGGTTCCCGACGAATATTCCCATGCCGAATCAGCCGGATAGAGATAAGGCTTTTCAGCCGTATATTTCCCCATATCGCCTGTCTTATACAGCATGACGGTTACGTCCGATAAATTGCCGTAACCTTCATTCCATTTCAGGCCGCTGTTCATGTGCATCAGGTTGTTCAGCGTAATTTGTTTCCGCCGGTCATTCTGCCATCCGGGAATATCAACAGGCTTATAAATATCAAGTCCTGCATTTTTTACCTGTAAACCAATCAGTGTATTGGTAAAACTTTTGGCCATCGACCAGCTCAGGAACCGGGTTTTTGCAGAAAAATCGTTCCGGTACACTTCGGCTACAGGTTGTCCTTTGTAAACCACCATCAGGGCAAAAGTTCCTTTAAACGGAATAGTGTCAGCCATTATCTGCTGAACCGCAGCGCTCATTTTTTCCATATTTATTCCTGAAGGAATCGTATCGGCAACTAAATCGCCCATCGGCCAGGCAATGGTATCCGGGTTTTCGGGCAGTACTTTTAGGTGGGAATATGGACGCCCTTTTATCTCTTCTTCTGAAAAATCTTTCACCAGCGTACATCCGTAACCATCAATAAATATGGCTTTTGACCGGCCCCACAGAAAACGGCTGGTAACTTCTTTTTTTTCGAAATCGACCGTGTTATGCGCATACCTGATGAATGAAAAATTGAGATCTTCCTTTTCGAGCGATTCCTGACTGCGGCCGGCAACAAAAACGCCCGAGGCCAGATTTTTTGCTGCATATCCGGTAATAACCGGAATAAGCCGGTTCATGTAAAATCCGCCCCACAGCAGGACAACAAGCACAACGATAAGAACGATCCGTTTCTTCATATATGAGATTTAATTTTTCAATGAGGTAAGTGTAAAGATATTATTTTCTGACAAAAGGCATGTATTTCTGTTCCGGATATGCAAACAACGGACTTCTCCGAATGCTTATTCGGCCTACCTGAAATTTTTTCGTACCCAATCTGCAATAGCAGGTTCGGAGATAAGGTTCATACAGTTAAAATGTTTTTCAGGGCATTTGTGTTTGCCCAGTTTCGAACACGGACGGCATTTCAATCCTTTTACTTCCAGCATTTCAGAACCTTCGCCCGGAAGGTAAGGATACATTCCGAACTGTGGCACCGTGTTGCCCCATACCGACAAGATTTTTTTCCGGAGAGCAGCTGCAATGTGCATTAAACCGGTGTCGTTGGCAATAACCAGACGGGCCTGTCCGACTACCGATGCCGATTGGTTAATGCCCAGTTTTCCGCATAGGTCGGCCACATTTTTTCCGGCAACCGACATAATGGAATCGGCCATTTCTTTTTCAGTGAGGCCGCCGAGCAATACGAAGTTGTACTGCTGGTTGGCAACCAGCGAAAAATACTTTTGGGGCGGAAGTCTCTTGGTAAAATACGTTCCGCCTAAAACGATGCAGATATATCCTTCTCTGAAATCAGCAGGCAATTCATCGAGATTGAATTTTTCATTTTCAGGAATAAAATAATCAAGTCCTTTGCCGTCATTTTTTATTCCGAAATTTTTCAATGTTTCAATATACCTGTCAACAATATGAATATCCGGCAATCTGTCGATTTTAAAATTCACCAGGATCCATTTTCTGAAGTCCAGTTTCCGGAATGAAAACGATTTTCTTTTAAGCACCATCTTAACCATCGAGCTCCGTATGTTGCGATGAAGGTCGATGATATAATCGTATTTTTCTGATTTTAAGACAGGCAAAATTTCATCCAGTTTTTTGCTGAAGGAATAAATCCGGTCGATATACGGATTGGCTTCGAGCAGGCAACGGTATTTCTGTTTGGTCAGGTAATGGACTTCCGCGCCGTCAGTCTGCATTTTCAGCAGCCTGATAACCGGGCTGGTAAGCACAATATCTCCAATAGAACTAAACCGTATGATCAAAAATTTCTTCTTCAACCTCATAAAAATAAAAAACCCTGAAGTCTTGTCTTCAGGGTAAATATAGAGAGAATAAATAGTTTAAACCGATTCGGCCAGCACAATTATTTTGTTGGCCCTGTTTTCGATCACCCCGCCGTTAATTTCGAATAATTCTTCCTTGTCATTGAGGTCAACAACTTTTATGACTCCTTTATCAAGGGTTGAAATAATCGGCGCATGATTTTTCAAAACTTCGAAAGCGCCTTTACTTCCGGGCACCTTTACCAGTTTTACCTCGCCGGAAAAAACTTTTTTATCGGGTGTGATGATTTCCAGTAACATAATTCAGTTTGTTTTAGGAAATTAGTTGTTGGCTTCGGCCAGCATTTTTTCGCCTTTGGCAATTGCTTCCTCAATCGTTCCCACGAGGTTAAAAGCAGATTCAGGGTACTGGTCTACTTCGCCATCCATAATCATGTTAAAACCTTTGATCGTGTCTTCAATCGAAACCAGTTTCCCTTCGAGGCCGGTAAACTGTTGTGCCACGAAGAACGGTTGCGAAAGGAATCGTTGTACCCGGCGTGCACGGTGCACTACCAGTTTATCTTCTTCCGAAAGTTCGTCCATACCGAGGATGGCAATAATATCCTGAAGTTCCTTGTATCGTTGCAATATCTCTTTTACGCGTTGTGCACAGTTATAATGTTCCTGTCCGACAATGTCGGCCGTCAGAATCCGTGAGGTCGAATCAAGCGGGTCGACAGCCGGATAAATACCTAACTCGGTAATTTTACGGCTCAGCACGGTGGTTGCGTCCAGGTGGGCAAAAGTGGTAGCAGGTGCAGGGTCGGTAAGGTCGTCGGCAGGCACATATACAGCCTGAACCGAAGTAATCGATCCGTTTTTTGTTGAAGTGATACGTTCCTGCATGATACCCATTTCAGTAGCCAGTGTCGGCTGGTATCCTACTGCTGAAGGCATACGTCCCAGCAGAGCCGATACTTCCGATCCGGCCTGTGTAAAACGGAATATATTATCGACAAAGAACAGAATGTCGCGGCCGCTTCCTGCAGTTCCGTCGCCGTCACGCAGACTTTCGGCAATGGTCAGACCCGAAAGGGCTACACGGGCACGGGCACCAGGCGGTTCGTTCATCTGTCCGAACACAAGGGCAAGCTTCGATTTTTTTACTGCTTCCTCGTCTACTTTCGACAAGTCCCAGCTCCCGGCCTCCATCGATTTTTTAAAATCTTCGCCGTAATTAACGATGCCGGCTCCAATCATTTCCCGGAGAAGATCGTTCCCTTCACGGGTTCGTTCTCCTACGCCGGCAAAGACCGAAAGACCGCTATGAGCCACGGCAATATTATTAATTAATTCCTGAATCAACACCGTTTTTCCGACACCGGCGCCACCGAACAACCCGATTTTACCTCCTTTTGCATAAGGTTCAATCAGGTCGATCACTTTAATTCCGGTATACAGAACTTCGGTTTCAGTGGTCAGGTCTTCGTATTTAGGTGGTTCGTTGTGAATATTCAAACCATCTTTCGGGAGATCTGACAAACCGTCGACCGGATTACCGATTACATTCAGCAAACGGCCAAGTACACGCTCTCCCTTGGGCATGGTAATCGGACGTCCGGATGCAATTACATCCATACCGCGCTGTAATCCGTCGGTCGAATCCATTGCAATGGCGCGTATTGTATTTTCACCAATGTGTTGTTGACACTCAATAATCAGGTTGTCTTTTCCTTCACGGGGAATCTCCAAAGCATCATAAATTTTGGGGAGTTCGCTTTCTTCCCTTTCAAAACTGATGTCCAGAACAGGCCCGATAATCTGTATGATTTTACCGATATTTTGACTCATGAAATGATTTTTAAAAGTCGAGCCGGAAATTACAAAAACCTCTTGGTTTGAACAAATATATTGGCTCTGAAAACATTTAGCCATCTATTTATTAAATCATTGTAAACCCTTTCAGTGATCTCTTTTCATGATCATTTCTGAAAGTGTAATTAATTGGGCCTTTTTATCCTGAGCCACCGGAAGTTTATCCAGCATGTTGATTGCAGCTGTATAACAGTCTTCAATTTTATCCTGTGTGATTTGCGGAATATTCAGGCCGGAATAAATATTTCTCACAGCTTCAATTTTTTCAGAAGCATCAAAACCGGAGCCGGTAACCCATCCGAGCAATTGCTTTTTTGTCTCACCTTTTGCCAGTTCAAGGGCTTTCAGCAGTAAAAAAGTTTTTTTGTTCTCCACGATATCGCCGCCAATTGGTTTCCCGAATTTTTTTTCATCGGCAAACACATCAAACAGGTCGTCCTGAAGCTGAAATGCCAGTCCGAGATTGATTCCAGCCTCGTAAAGCATGTCTGCAAGCTGTTTGTCCGCTTCAGCGACCATAGCTCCTGCTTTCAGGCTGCAGGCAAGCAGTACGGCCGTTTTCAGCCTGATCATCTTCATGTATTCAACGATGGTCACATCCAGCCGGTTTTCAAAATCCATGTCGTACTGTTGTCCTTCGCATATTTCGATGGCTGTCTGTGAAAAAAGCTGAGTCAACGGACGAACATCGGGTATTTCAGTTTTCAAAATATACTGATATGCCAGAATCGACATGGCATCGCCGGAAAGAATGGCTGCATTTTCGCCGAATTTTTTGTGTACAGCCGGTTGCCCGCGCCGCACTTCGGCACGATCCATAATATCGTCGTGCAGTAAGGTGAAGTTGTGAAAAATTTCGATTGCCAAAGCCGCCGGGTAAGCCTTTTCAACGTCGTCATTAAAAAGATGATATGCCAGTAAAACCAGCAACGGGCGAAGGCGTTTCCCGCCCATATTTAATGTATATGAAATCGGGCGGTAGAGGTTTAATGGTTCAGTATTGAAAATATTCTCTGATTCTTTCCTGATTTCTTCAGAAACCATGTACTGAATCTCTTTTATTGTACGCATCTCCAATTATTCTTTTTTCTCCTTATTCGGAACTATTTTCAGCTCGTCCAGTTCAATGTCTTCTTCTTCATTATAAAGATGCATTAAAGGTTCCCTGAACGATTTGGTTGTCATTCGTTTCTCCAGTCCGGTAAGTAACGACGGGAGTAAAATCAGGTTTGAAGCCACAGCGATCAGTAAGGTGAGTGAGACCAGTACCCCCAAAGCGACTGTTCCTCCGAATTTCGATACGCTAAACACCCCGAAGCCAAAGAACAGTACGACAAACGTATACATCATACTGACTCCTGTTTCTCTTAAGGCGTATACTACCGATTTGCCTATGTCCCAGCCGGTAACGCTGAGTTCCTGCCTGTACTTGGCCAGAAAATGAATTGTATTGTCGACCGAGATACCAAAGGCAATACTGAATACCAGAATGGTCGACGGCTTTATGGGAATGCCTGTAAAGCCCATCACTGCGGCAGTCAGTATCAGCGGAATAATATTCGGGGTAAGCGACAGGATAACCATCCGCCACGAGTAAAACATGACAGACATAAATACAGAGATAAGGAAAATAGCCAGTGCCAGGCTCGACAGCAGGTTTTTTACCAGGTACTGGTTCCCTTTAAATACCGTCACACTCGATCCGGTTACGATTACCTTGTAATCTTTTTTCGGGAAAATAGAATCGACATCAGCCTTAAAAATATTGTATAATTCCTGCATTTTCACTGTTCCTACATCTTTCATCCGGATGCTGATCCGGGTTACCTGCCTGGTACTGTCAATAAAAGAATGCAGCATGTTTACCTTATTTTCTCCTTTGGTTGCATACGAAAGGATGAAATTCTTTTCCATGCTGTTCGGCAAAGAGTAAAACTTTTCATTGCCGTTGTAAAATGCTTGTTTCGCGAATTTTAAGAGGTTGAGCATCGAGATGGAAGGCGACAATTCTTTATACTCAAGCAACCGGTTTTCCAGCTCGTCCATCCGCCTGAAGGTTGCCAGGTTCATTACTCCGTTCGGTTTCTTCGTATCGACAATTATTTCCAGAGGCATTAGCCCGTCAAAATGTTTTTCAAAAAATTTAAGGTCTTTATAAATGACATCATTTTCCGGAATATCGTCAACCATATAGCCGGAACTTTTTATTAATGTAATTCCGTATAATCCGGCTGCAGCAACCAGAACAGTTACCAGGTAAACTTTTTTCCGGTGATTCTGTGTAATATAAATCAGCCGATCGATGATACCTCGTACAAGCTTGTTATCCAAATGTTTTATCTGTTTTTCTTCCGGAGGTTTTATAAAGCTGTAAAATATAGGGATGAGTAAAATGGAAAGCAGGAACAAGCCCATAATATTGAGTGATGCAACAACTCCGAATTCGCGCAAAATATCGCTGTTGGTAATTACAAATGTCCCGAAGCCGAGAGCGGTGGTCAGATTCGTTAAAAATGTTGCCGTTCCGATCCGGATAATCACCCGTTGCAGTGCTTTTATTTTATTCCCGTGGGTTCGTATCTCGTGATGATATTTATTCAGCATATAAATGCTGTTGGGTATCCCGATTACAATGAGTAAAGAGGGTACCATCCCGGTTAACAGGGTAATTTTATAGCCGAACCAGCCCATTATGCCCAGTGCCCAGACAACACCGATCAGCACAATGGTAATTGAAACCAGCACCGCTTTAAACGATCTGAAAAAGAGGAACAAAATAACGATGCAAAGTCCCAGCGCCAGTGCACTGAACATGTAAATTTCACTTTTTATCCGGATCGAATTGATAACCCGGATATATGGTAATCCCGAGTAATGAAGGGTAAGCTGTTCATTATTGGCAAACTGGTCGCATTCGTGCTTAATCGACAGCACCATTTTTTCACGTGCCTTCGACTGCATTTTATCCTTGTTGACCGTAATGGCGAGCAAATATGTCGATGATTCCGGATTATAAAGAAGTTTCCGGTAAAACGGAAGCGAGAAAAACTCATTTTTTAGGGTATCCAGATCTTCCTGTGATTTTATTGTATCCGGAAATATTTTTTTTACTTCGAACTTCTTTTCTTCTGAATTTCGTACCAGATTGTAGGCATTTGACACCGAAAGCAGATTTTCAACCCCTTCAATTGCCGAAAGTCGTTTGCATAATTGCTCCCATGCCGAAAAATGTTCAATCGTAAAAAATTTTTCATCCTGAATTCCGACCACAATTACATTGCCTTCTTCTCCAAAAGTTTTCAGAAAATATTGATAATCAATGTAAGCAGTATCCTTTTTCGGAATTAATGAAGAATATTCATAAGACATTTCAACTTTTCGGGATTGAAAAGCCATAAAAACAGTAATCAGTCCCACCACACAAAGCAGTAATATCCTGTTTCTTAGTATAAACCTGGAGATTCTCAGCCACATAACCGTTAAATTGATCAAAATACCCCGGCGAAAGTAGTCATTATATCGGGATTACAAAAGAAATAATTCCAACACCAGGCAACTCCGAATTTGTTATGAACAGAATATTGAAATTGCCTTTCAAAAAGCTAAAGTATTACTATATTTGTTGTTCACGATTTTTGCCGAATCAAACTGAATGCAGAAAGTAAAACTTAATATTCTGGGGCTATCCGTCAGTCAAACACAATCAGGCGCTTACGCCCTTGTACTGACAGAAGAGAACGGGAAGCGGCGCATTCCTATCATTATCGGGCCTGTCGAAGCACAGGCAATTGCCATTCAGCTCGAAGGATTAAGACCTCCCCGCCCGCTTACACACGACTTGTTTAAAAATATGGCTTCATCTTTTGGGATTAACGTTGAAGAAGTCGTAATATATAAACTGGAAGAAGGCATCTTTTATTCGGAACTGATTTGTACATGCGAGGAAAAGCGTATTCGTATCGATTCCCGTACATCAGATGCAGTTGCCCTGGCATTACGTTTTAATTGCCCGATTTATACATCCGAAGAAATTTTGCAGAAAGCAGGAATCGTGATGGAAGATGAAAATAGTTTTGGCCAGTCCGGAAAACAAAAAAAGGAATCAAAAGAAACGGAATACCAGAATTATTCGACCAGCGAATTAAACGACATGCTAAATGAGGCCATTAATAATGAAGATTACGAAAGGGCATCCACTATCCGCGATGAAATTGCACGGCGTAAAAAGAGCTGATGCCGGCAAAAAAGCTACCGATCAACCGACTTTCATCTTAATGCCCTGTTTCTTATACAAACTATATTTAGAGTATGGTAATTCGTGTTTTATTCAGAATCCGGTTTTTATTAGATTTGCAATCGTTCACAACAATAAACTAACAGTTAAAACATAGGCTATGGGCATTAAGTTTCGTCTTATTACGATGAATTTTCTGCAGTTTTTCGTGTGGGGAGCCTGGCTGATCTCAATCGGAGGTTACCTGGGAGGCACCCTTCATTTTACCGGTGTTGAAATAGGTGCTGTTTTTTCCACCTTAGGCATTGCTTCTCTGTTTATGCCGGCTCTGATGGGAATTGTGGCTGACAAATGGATCAATGCGGAACGTGTACTCGGCTTTTCCCACCTGATCGGGGCAGCGTTGCTTCTGTGGGCTTCCACGGTGAAAGATCCCCGTATGTTCTTTTATGTCATGTTGCTTAATTCGATGTTTTACATGCCGACCATCGCGCTTAACAACACAGTCTCGTATGTCGTTCTTGAACAAAAGGGATATAATGTAGTGAAAGATTTTCCGCCAATCCGGGTCTGGGGAACAATCGGATTCATCGTTGCCATGTGGACGGTCGATCTCTGCGGATGGAAATCGAGTTCCATGCAGCTGGTGCTAAGCGCAGTTGCGTCAATAATACTGGGACTTTATGCATTCACCATGCCGGTCTGTAAGCCGGAGAATACAAAACAGGCAAAAGGCCTGATTTCCATTCTCGGTCTCGATGCCCTGGTGCTGTTCAAACAAAGCAGGATGGCCGTATTTTTTCTGTTTGCCATGTTTCTTGGTGCAGCACTTCAGATCACCAATGCGTTCGGAGGTTCGTTCCTCGAAAGTTTTAACCTGACCTATCCCGACACTTTCGGCGTGAAACATCCGATTGTTCTGCTGTCGGTTTCCCAAATGTCGGAAACACTTTTTATCCTGACAATTCCTTTCTTTCTGAATAAATTCGGCATCAAAAAAGTGATGCTGATCAGTATGTTCGCCTGGGTTCTGCGATTCGGATTATTCAGTATCGGCAATCCCGGCAACGGCTTAATTCTGCTGATTTTGTCCATGATCATTTACGGAATGGCGTTCGACTTTTTCAATATCTCAGGCTCACTGTTTGTTGAAAATGAAGTCCCCTCAAAAATACGGGCCAGCGCACAAGGATTGTTTATGCTTGCGACAAACGGAATCGGGGCTACACTTGGCGGATATTGCAGCGGAATGGTTGTCGATTTTTTCACCGGTACCGACGGAATCCGCGACTGGCCGGTTATCTGGCTCTGTTTTGCAGGCTATGCCCTTGTTCTGGGATTGATCTTTCCTTTTGTCTTTAAGTATAAACATCAACCGGCAAAAAGTTAAAAAGAAAGAATTTCCCGGAGCTTTGGTTTTCGGGATAAAACGTTTAACTTGTCGCCCTGAATTCCGGCTCTCAGCTCAGAATTCAGAATACAATTTGTGAGACGATTAATCTTCAGGAAACAGATTCCGGTATAAAAAGAGAACCTGTCAGCATGTTGATTCTTCGACATTGAAAAAATAAAAGAATGAAACAATACCTCGATTTACTGAACCATGTTCTGGAAAACGGGACAGAAAAAAAAGACCGGACAGGAACCGGAACGATTAGTGTTTTTGGGTACCAGATGCGTTTCGACCTGAGTGAAGGATTTCCGGTACTGACAACTAAAAAGTTACACCTGAAGTCGATTATATACGAGCTGTTATGGTTTCTGGCAGGCGATACCAATGTAAAATATTTAACCGATCACGGGGTTCGTATATGGAACGAATGGGCAGACCCGGATGGAAATCTCGGCCATATTTACGGATACCAGTGGCGATCGTGGCCAACACCCGACGGCAGGCATATCGACCAGATTGCCAATGTAGTTGAGGACATTAAGAAAAATCCTGATTCGCGCCGTCTTTTGGTAAGTGCATGGAATGTGGGCGAACTCGACAAGATGAACCTTCCTCCCTGCCATTTGCTGTTCCAGTTTTATGTGGCCGGCGGAAAACTTTCGTGCCAGCTTTACCAGCGCAGTTGCGATGTGTTCCTCGGCGTTCCGTTCAACATTGCTTCATATGCCTTACTTACTATGATGATGGCCCAGGTAACCGGTCTCCAGGTCGGTGATTTTGTGTGGACAGGCGGTGATGTACATATTTACCACAATCACCTCGAACAGGTAAAGCTGCAACTGACACGCAAACCTTTCAAGCTGCCGGAAATGAAAATCAATCCGGAAGTGAAAGACATCTTCAGTTTTAAATACGAAGATTTTACGCTGGTTGGCTACGAAGCTCATCCGCATATTTCCGGGAAAGTTTCGGTATAAAAATAAAGTTCTTTACAAACTATTTAATATTGTAACATGATCCATCAAAATATTTCCATCATTGTTGCCATTGCACAAAATTTTGCCATTGGTAAAAACAACGATTTGTTATTCCATTTACCTGACGACCTGAAACATTTCAAACAAATAACCAACGGACATACCATTATTATGGGGCGGAATACACTGCTGTCGTTACCCAAATGGCCATTGCCCAACCGCCGTCATATTGTAATTACCGACAATGAGGACGACCGGTTCGAAGGTTGCGAGATTGCTTTTTCAGTCAGCGAGGCCATCGAAAAAGTAAGAAATGAAGAAGAGGCTTTCATCATTGGCGGAGGCATGGTCTATCGTCAGTTCTTTCCTCTGGTAGGCAAATTATACCTTACCCTGGTGCATAAGGATTTTGAGGGTGATACTTTTTTCCCCGAAATCAATTATACCGAATGGGACGAGATAAGCCGCGAAGACCTGCACGATGAAAAAAACGGTTTCGGTTACTCATACCTTGAACTGAAACGGAAATAGAAAGGATATATAAAACCTGCCTGTCAGTTAGTTTCCAAAAGTTTAAAAATCTCGTCAAGCCGCGGGCTTAAAATAATTTCCGTACGACGGTTCTTCTGACGGTCTTCCGGTGTTTCTCCGGAGGCAACCGGGACAAACTCCCCGCGTCCGGCCGCAGTAATACGTTTCGGATCAACACTTTTGTTCTCAAGCAAAATTTTTGTTACAGCCGTGGCACGCATAACGCTCAGATCCCAGTTGTCTTTTACTTCTCCCGAACCGTGCATGGGAACATCGTCGGTATGACCTTCAACCGTAATGTTTATGTCAGGGTTTTGTGCAAGCAGTTCCGACAGGTTTTTCAGGGCCTGCTTCCCTTTTTCATCCACATTCCACCGGGCCGTTTTAAACAGCAGGCGTTCTTCCATCGAAACATATACTTTTCCGTTTCGTTCGTCTATCGAAAGACCGTTATTGTTGAACCCCGTCAGTGCATCAATCACTTTTTGCTTCAGTTGTTTTACTGCCTCGTCCTTCTTGTTCAGGGCATCCTGTAACTCCGACAGCCGCTGATTTTTAGCGGCCAGCTCTGATTCGGCCTGCCGCAGTTTATCTTCACGTACCTGAATGTCGGTCTGGGTTTTCTGCAACTTTTCCATTAAAAGACTTATTTCTTCGGAACTCCCGCTTTTCAGTGTTTTCAGTTGATCTTCAAGTTCTGCCTTCGTATTTTTTAATTCCGAATTCGCCTGCCGGAATGAGTCCAGTTCATTACTACCGGCATTGTATTTTTCCTGTAATTCCTGAAATTCTTTTTGCAACTTATCGGATTTTGCCTGAAGTTCATTTATACTGACAAGCAATTCCTGATTTTTTCCCTTCAGCAAACGATTTTCATTTTCAGAGTTCTGAAAATTTTTCGTCACTTCGTTGAACTGTTTCGACGAAACACAGGAAGTAAGCATCAGGATGGACAGGAAATAAAATATTGTTTTTCTCATGGCTGAATAATTTTTCAGTAAAATTAAAGTTTTGATTGTTACATATCAAACCGGGTACAGATAAGTGCCCGATTTTTGCAGATATTTATTGACTTCTAAAAACGCAGGAAATAGTATCTTTGAATTTATTTTTTCAGCAGTTTAATGGAAAAGCAAAAGGGAAAGCTATTTGACAATATTACATATCCATCTGATTTACGGAAACTTGATGTAAACAATTTGCCTGAAGTTTGTGATGAACTCAGGCAATTTATTATTGACGAACTTTCGCATAATCCGGGGCATCTGGGGGCAAATCTGGGAGTGGTTGAGCTCACTGTCGCCCTTCATTATGCCTACAATACTCCTTACGATCAGTTGGTTTGGGATGTCGGGCACCAGGCCTACGGACACAAAATTATTACCGGGAGAAAAGATCGTTTTTACACCAATCGTAAGTATAAAGGACTTAGTGGTTTTCCAAAGCCTTCGGAAAGCGAGTACGATACATTCGGAGTCGGGCATTCGAGTACCTCAATTTCTGCGGCACTGGGAATGGCTGTTGCCGCGAAACTGAAAGGGGAAAACGACCGGAAAATTGTCGCGGTTATCGGCGATGGTTCAATGACAGGCGGGCAGGCTTTCGAAGGATTAAACAATGCAGCAGTAAACAAATCGGACTTACTGGTTATACTGAACGACAACAACATGGCTATCGATCCCAATGTGGGAGGGCTTAACAATTATCTGCTGAATATTTCACGTTCGCAGACCTATAACAGGCTGAAGCGTGAAGTTTGGGACGGACTCGGCAAGCTGAACGGTTTTGGGCCGCGTGCACGGCGAGTGGTCCAGAAAATTGAAAATGCCCTGAAAAACATGCTGCTTAAACAATCGAATTTCTTCGAAGGAATGGGATTGCGCTATTTCGGGCCTGTTGACGGGCACGACGTGGTTTACCTTTCCAAAGTTCTGACCAGTCTGCGCGAAATACCGGGACCTAAATTGTTACATGTCATCACGCAGAAAGGGAAAGGATTTAAACAAGCCGAAATTAACCAGACAAAATTCCACGCTCCCGGTAAATTCAACAAGGTAACCGGTGAATTGCTCGACTGTGCCTGTACAACCGGCAAACCACCGAAATTTCAGAATGTATTCGGCGAAACGCTTGTGGAACTTGCCACTCAGAATAAACGGATTGTAGGTGTTACACCGGCCATGCCTTCGGGATGTTCCATGAATATTATGATGAAGCAAATGCCCGAACGGGTTTTCGATGTCGGTATTGCCGAACAGCACGCGGTTACATTTTCGGCGGGCCTGGCGATCGATGGAATGCTTCCTTTCTGCAACATCTATTCAACATTTTTGCAACGTGCCTACGACCAGGTGATCCACGATGTGGCCCTTCAGAATTTAAATGTGGTATTCTGCATCGACCGTGGCGGTCTGGTCGGTTCCGACGGAGCTACTCATCATGGTGTTTTCGACATGGCTTTCATGCGTAATATCCCGAACATGATTGTTTCTGCTCCGATGGACGAAACAGAGTTGCGGAACCTGATGTACACGGCACAAAAAGAAAACCATGGCCCGTTTTCGATCCGGTATCCCAGGGGATGCGGAAGCTGCACAAACTGGCGACTTCCGATGAAAGAAATTGAAATCGGCAAGGGGCGCAAACTTCACGATGGCGATAAACTGGCCATTCTTAGTATAGGAACTACAGGCGTACAGGTGCAACGAGCTGTAAAGATATTTGCCCGCGAAGGCATCGGTATTGCCCATTACGATCTTCGTTTTGTAAAACCTGTTGATGAAGACCTGCTGCACGAAATTTTCAGAAAATTCAGTAAAATTGTAACTGTTGAGGATGGCATTATTAAAGGCGGCTTCGGAAGTGCCGTGCTCGAATTTATGAACGGTAACAATTATCATTCGCAAATTACAATGCTGGGAATTCCGGATAAATTTATCGAACACGGAACAATCGAAGAATTGCAGCAAGAATGCGGATACGACTTCAAAAGTATTTACCGGACAGTAAAAAAGCTCCTGTCAGGAGAAAATAAATAATATTGTTTAAAGCTTTTCGTTTGAGTCTCAGTATGTACTATTAAAATTCACGGAATTGGATTTTTATTACAAAAAACGGCGTTGGAAAATTTTGCTTCTGGTGGGGGCAATCCTGATTGGCATTGCGTCGACAGTATATACCAACTGGCTGGTGAAGCAAATGTCGAACGAAGAGCGGAAAAATGTGGAATTGTGGGCCGAAGCCACCAAAAAACTGGCCGGGTTGAAGGAAAACGAGAGTACCGATATTACTTTTCTTTCAGGTATTCTGGGACGTAACGAAACAATTCCCATTATCCTGACCGACAGCATTGATGAAATCATATCGGCCAAAAACATTCAGTATCCGAAAGAGAAAGAGCAGGTTGTTCTGAAAAGGGAACTGAAAAAAATGAAGGCCAATCATGAACCGATAGAAATCGTTGTTTCTGAACAAGAGAAACAATTTTTGTATTATCGCGATTCGTATTTGCTACGTAACCTGAAATATTTCCCGTTTGTCCAGCTCGGCGTAATTTTTTTGTTTATCCTGGTTTCCTACCTGGCCTTCAGCTCGTCGCGAAAAGCCGAACAGAATCAGGTTTGGGTTGGTATGTCGAAAGAAACAGCTCACCAGTTGGGAACGCCTATTTCTTCACTGATGGCCTGGGTCGAACTTTTGAAACTAAAAAATATTGACCAGAATCTGATCGATGAATTTGAAAAGGACACCCAGCGACTGGGAAAAATTGCCGAACGGTTCTCAAAAATAGGTTCTGCTCCCGAACTCGAAACGACCAATGTCTGCGATGTAATCGAGTCAACCGTAAACTACCTGAAAAACCGTACTTCAGGGAGAGTAAAATTTTATATTAACAATGATGAAGGAAAAGCTTGTTTTGCCCGTTTAAATGCTCCGCTGTTTAGCTGGGTAATCGAGAACCTTTGCAAAAATGCAGTCGATGCAATTGAAAATGAAGGAAGTATTGTAATCTCACTGTCCACAAAAGCCAAACATCTTTATATTGAAGTAAGCGATACAGGCAAAGGAATTCCCAAAAGTCAGTTTAAATCTATTTTTGAACCGGGCTTTACAACTAAAAAACGGGGCTGGGGACTAGGTCTTTCGCTTGCTAAGCGGATTGTTGAAAATTATCATCAAGGAAAAATTTTTATTAAGCACTCGGAGCTGGGGAAAGGCACTACTTTCCGGATAATTCTGAATTGCTGACCGTGGCAACCATTTTTTCTGTTAAAACTTTTTGCGGTAAGAAAAAAAATATAATTTTGCACCGTTCTTATAAAAAGAACAGGAAATGATTGACCTATGGTGTAACTGGCAACACGTCTGATTTTGGTTCAGGAGAGTCCAGGTTCGAGCCCTGGTAGGTCAACATCCGAAGAACTGATTTTGTCAGTTCAGCCTGAAAGGCCGGAATAACAAGATTGTCCTGTGGTGTAATTGGCAACACGTCTGATTCTGGATCAGAAAAGTCCAGGTTCGAGCCCTGGCAGGACAACAAAAAGGTTCGCAAAATTTTGCGAACCTTTTTTATTTTATCAGTATTCATGCGGTTTTCAGGATCAGATGAAAAAGTTGTGGAGAAATACAGTCAAGCATAAATATTAGCCACCCTGAAAAGGAAGAATTCAATATCAACAACGCCTCTTTGAGTAGCCCTGAAAGTTTTCAGTCTAGCATTGAAAGGGATCAAGCTCCATGGGATACATTAAGATTAAGATTTTTTCCTGAAAACTTTTGGCAGTCAGTTTAAAATATATACTTTTGCAGTCCAAAGTTTTCGAGCAGGCCCGGTAAGTGATTCCGGCGTTCGGGTCCGCCTGCCGGAGTTTATTGATAAAGAACAAATAATGTACGTAATTGTAGAAATTGCAGGACAGCAATTTAAGGTCGAAAAAGGCCAGAATGTATTTGTTCACCGTCTGGAAAATGCAGAAGGTGAATCAGTCGATTTTAGTAAAGTACTTTTAGTCGACAATGACGGAGCTGTAAAAGTTGGTACTCCTGAAGTGGAAGGGGCAAAAGTAACAGCAAAAGTACTGGAACATGTTAAAGGCGACAAGGTGCTCGTATTTAAGAAAAAACGTAGAAAAGGTTACAAAAAACTCAATGGTCACCGTCAGTATCTGACAAAGATCCAAATTGAAGAAATTGTAGGATAATTTTAAAAATTTAAAACCATGGCTCATAAGAAAGGTGTCGGTAGTTCGAAAAACGGTCGTGAATCAGAGAGTAAACGACTGGGCGTAAAAATTTACGGCGGTCAGGTTTGCAAAGCTGGCAATATTTTAGTTCGTCAGCGGGGAACAGTTCATCACCCTGGACTAAATGTAGGAATGGGTAAGGATCATACACTTTTTGCCTTAATTGACGGCACTGTTGTATTCCAAAAGAAAAAAGAAGACAAATCTTATGTATCTGTTGAACCGGTTGTTTCAGCAAATTAATAAGAAGAATCGAATAATTTTGTAAAGAATCTCCTGTCTTATAAAAGACAGGAGATTCTTTATTTTTACATTTGTCTGATGTTTTTATTCTCCGGCAGAAGTAAAATATTCAGAATATCAGAAGTATAGAATAATAAATATTGCAAAAATGCTCAACTTACGATTCATTCAGGAAAACCCTCAACTGGTGGTTGAAAAATTGAAAAAGAAAAATTTCGATGCACAACAAATTGTTGATAACATTATTGCTCTGTACAAAAAGAAAAATGAGATACAGGCGAAAGGCGATCAGATAAAATCGGAAATGAACCGCATTTCGAAGGAAATCGGGACACTGATGCGCGAAGGCAGGAAAGACGAAGCCAGTGCTGCAAAAAACAAAACTGCCGAGCTGAAAGAAGCGATCAAACAAATGGATGAAGAATTTGCAAAGATTGACGGCCAGGTTTTTGCACTGCAGGTACAGTTGCCCAATATACCGGCTGATATTGTGCCGGCCGGCAAATCAGCCGCCGACAATGAGATTGTTCTTCGCAAAGGCGATATTCCGGCTCTTCCGGAAGGAAGCCTTCCCCACTGGGAACTGGCTAAAAAATATGATATTATTGACTTCGAACTCGGAGTAAAACTTACCGGGGCCGGATTCCCGGTTTATAAAGGAAAAGGATCGATGCTGCAACGGGCACTTGTCAGTTTCTTTTTATCAGAAGCAGGCAAAGCCGGTTTTGTTGAAGTGCAGCCGCCCCTGATGGTGAACGAAGATTCAGGGTTCGGTACCGGCCAGTTGCCCGACAAGGAAGGACAGATGTATTATGTGAATGAAGATAAATTATACCTGATCCCGACAGCTGAAGTTCCGGTTACCAACATCTACCGCGATGTAATTCTCGATGCAAAGGATCTTCCGGTAAAAAACTGTGCATACAGTGCCTGTTTCCGCCGCGAAGCCGGTTCATACGGGAAAGATGTCCGTGGGCTCAACCGTCTGCACCAGTTCGATAAAGTTGAAATTGTACAAATTGCACACCCCGATACTTCGTACCAACGGCTCGACGAGATGGTCGCTCATGTAGCCGGCCTGGTCGAAAAGCTGGAACTTCCCTACCGGATTGTCCGCCTGTGTGGCGGCGATATGAGCTTTACTTCAGCATTAACTTATGACTTCGAGGTTTTCTCGGCTGCCCAGGAAAAATGGCTTGAAGTAAGTTCGGTTTCCAATTTCGAATCGTTCCAGGCAAACCGGTTGAAATTACGTTTCCGCGACGAGGTAACCAAAAAACCGCAAATCGCACATACATTAAACGGAAGTGCTCTGGCATTACCGAGAATTGTTGCTGCACTGCTCGAGAACAACCAGACTCCCGAAGGAATCAGGATTCCTAAAGTGCTGGTGCCATTCTGCGGCTTCGAAATGATTAACTAACAGAATAAAACACAGATATGTCAGAGGCTGCAAGTTTTTATTGCGGCCTTTTTTATTTGAATTAATTCAAAATAATAGTTGAAAGATTGGAGGAATCGTTAATTTACATACTTTTACAAAAAAACAGTACAGTATAGTACAGTATGGATAAATTAATTGAACTGGATAAAACGAAAAAACAGCCGATTTATCAGCAAATAGTTGAATCGGTTAAGAAAAATATTAAAAACGGAGTTTTGCATTCGGGCGACCAGTTGCCGTCAATCAATCAGTTGTCCACAGAACTCGGGTTGGCAAAGGAAACGGTTGTAAAAGCTTTTCGTCTTCTTCAGCAAAAAGGAATAATTAAAGCTGTTCAGGGAAAAGGATATTTTGTTTCGAGCGAAGACATTATAACGGAACATCGCGTGTTTGTGCTTTTCGATACGCTGAGTGCATACAAGGAAGTTGTATACAATGCCATAAAGGAAGGTTTCGGAAAGAATGCGTTTATCGATATTTATTTTCATCATTTTAATCCGAATGTTTTCAAAAAACTGGTGACCGAAGCTGCCGGCAATTACACATCCTACATTATTCTTCCATTCGACTCTCCCGGCATCTTTCAGTCGATGAAACTCCTGCCGCATGAAAAAGTGTATATTCTGGACCGGAAGCCCAGGTTGATGCAGGAAAATTATCCGTCAGTGTGTCAGGATTTTTACAATAATATTTATTCGTCGCTCAACACATTGAATGACAGAATAGGAAAATACGGAAAAATTGTTTTGGTATTCAGGAATACAAACACCGAAGTCCCGGTCGAATTACGGGAAGGTTTTGAGGAATTTTGTAAAGAAAAAAATCTGGATTATGAGATAACCGAAAAACCACTGGAAGCCGGGGGCCCGATTACAAAGGGGAACGGCTACCTGGTAATTGACGATGAAGACCTTGTTTTCCTGGTGGAACAGGCCGGTATCCAAAATCTGGAGATTGGCAAAAATTTGGGGATTATATCGTATAACGAAACTTCGCTTAAAAAAGTCGTGGCCGGCGGCATATCAGTAATATCGACCGACTTTTATACGATGGGCAGGCAAGTTGCAGAAATGATAAAAAAGGGATCATGTGAATCAGTTAAAAATCCCTGCCGTTTTATCGACAGAAATTCATTCTAAAATCGAAATTCGACTCTGTTTTATGAACTAATCAATATAAAATCAATCAGATGAAACCTTTCCTGTTTTTTGTATTTATTCTGATCCTTCACTGGAGTTTGTCAGCAAAAGAAATACACGTGGCAAAAACCGGGAACGACAGTAATCCGGGAACCCTGGAATCTCCGTTTCTCACCATCCAGGCTGCAGCCGATATAGCAGGCCCCGGCGATATAATCACCGTGCATGAAGGTGTTTACCGCGAAAGAGTTTTACCTCCGCGCGGAGGTGACTCCGATACAAAGCGCATTGTTTTTCAGACATCAGAAGGAGAAAAAGTAGAAATAAAAGGTTCGGAACTCATAAAGAACTGGAAACGTTTTTCAGGAAATGTATGGAAAGTAATTATTCCCAATTCATTTTTCAGAGATTACAATCCGTACAAAGACCAGATTCACGGCGACTGGTTCAACGCCCGGGGGCGGATTCATCATACAGGGGAAGTGTACCTCAATGGCAAATCGCTGTGGGAAACGGCCATTTTTGAAAATGTACTGCATCCGAAACGGCAAACGGATAAATTCGATCCGGAAGGTTCGACGTATACATGGTTTTGCGAAAGCGACGAAGACAGCACTTATATCTATGCCAATTTTCACGATGCCGACCCGAACCGGGAACTGGTAGAAATAAATGTGCGCAAAAGTTGCTTTTACCCGGAAAAAACGGGAATCAACTACATTACGGTTCGCGGATTCCGGATGAGCCAGGCAGCCACGCAATGGGCCCCGCCAACTGCTGAACAGGTCGGGTTGATCGGCACGCACTGGAGCAAAGGATGGATCATTGAAAACAACGTCATCAGCGATTCGAAATGCTCGGGAATTACGCTTGGCAAATACGGCGATGAGTTTGATAATTCTTCCAAAGAGTCGGCGGGAGGCTATGTGGGAACGATCAAAAGGGCTATTGAACAACAGGGGTGGAGCAAGGAAAATATCGGGCATCACATTGTGCGGAACAATACTATTTTCAATTGCGAACAAACCGGAATTTGCGGGAGCATGGGCGCCATTTTCAGTACAATTGAAAACAACAATATTTATAATATCTGGACAAAACGCCAGTTTACCGGTGCCGAACTGGGCGGAATAAAAATTCATGCGCCTATCGATATGCTGATTAAAAACAACCGGCTGGCAAACTGCGGACTCGGGCTCTGGCTCGACTGGATGGCCCAGGGTACGCGTGTTACCGGTAACCTGTGCTACCAAAACACAACGAACGATATTCTGGTGGAAGTAAGTCACGGTCCTTTTTTAATCGATAATAATATTTGTCTTTCGGAACTATCCCTTCGCGACTGGTCGGAAGGAGGCGCTTTCGTCCATAATTTGTTCGCAGGGAATATCGAAGTTGTATATCCGCAAGGCAGGAAAACTCCGCTTTTTAAGCCCCATTCAGCAAAATGGGTTGATTTACAGCTCGTCGTGTGTGGAGACGACCGTTTTTACAACAATATTTTTGTAGGTGGAGTTCCTGAAAAAAAGGATAACTCTTCCGGCTTAAAAATGTACGAAACAGTGAAACTACCCATGTTTGTGAACGGTAACGTGTACCTGAATGGAGCCAATCCTTTTCCGGAAGAAGCAAATCAGTTAATTCTGAAATCTAATCCCGAATTTCAGATTGACAGCGAGACAGACGGAATCTATATTACCTTCAATTGGGATAAAAACATTTCGGAAATGAAGAATGCGCCGGTTACGACAGCTCTTCTCGGGAAGGCAAAAATACCGAATCAGGAATATGAAAATCCGGACGGCTCGCCCATTACAGTCGATCATGATTATTTGGGGAATCAGCGAAATAAAAGGAACCCGACTGCCGGGCCGTTTGGAAAACCGAGTCCGGGTAAAAACAAAATAAAAGTCTGGAATTTCTGATGATAATTTGTATAATCCATAATCATTAAAATTATGAACTCACGGGAACAATTTATAAAAACGGTCAATCATCAGCAACCTGATAAAGTTGTTACAGACATTGGTGCCACATCGGTTACCGGCATTCATGCGCTGGCCGTGAAAAAACTTCGCGAATATTATGGTCTGGAAGAAAAACCGGTTCGCATAATTGACCCTTTTCAGATGCTTGGTGAGATTGATGAGGAACTGTCCGGAATTATCGGTATTGATGTCACCGGTGCATGGGGAAAAAACAGCATGTTCGGATTCTACAACCATGCTCCCTTCAAATTATATAAAACTCCATGGGGGCAGGAAGTTCTGGTTCCTGAAGATTTCAATACGACCGTTGATTCAGATGGCAATACTTTTATTTATCCTGAAGGTGATATAACAGTCGCACCTTCAGGCAGAATGCCCCGAAGCGGTTATTTTTTTGACGCGGTGATCAGGCAGGAACCCATTAGCGAAGAAAAGTTGAATCCGGAAGATAACCTGGAAGAGTTTACCCTGGTAAATGAAAATGATCTTTCTTTCTGGAAAGAATCGGCAGCAAAAGCCCGGGCTACAGGAAAGGCGGTGATTGCCGGAATCGGAGGGACTGCATTGGGCGATATAGCCCTGGTGCCGGGTCTGCAGCTCAAAAAGCCCAAAGGAATACGCGATGTGGCCGAGTGGTATATGAGCACTGTTTTGCGTCCTGATTATATAAAAGCTGTCTTCGAAAAACAAATTGAAATTGCTGTCGAAAATTACAAACGGTTGTATAAGGTAATCGGAGATAATATTGATGCAGTTTTTATCTGTGGCACCGATTTCGGCACCCAGAACTCAAGTTTTTGTTCGCCCGAACAATTTGACGGGATGTGGGTCCCGTATTATAAAAAAATAAACAATTGGATACACCTGAATACCAACTGGAAAACCTTTAAACATTCGTGTGGCGCAGTCGAATCATTTATGAGTCATTTCATTGATGCCGGTTTCGACATTATTAATCCTGTACAGATTAATGCTGCCGGAATGGACCCTGCCCTTCTGAAAAAGAAGTACGGAAAAGATTTGACTTTCTGGGGAGGCGGCATCGACACACAAAAAACCTTGCCTTATGCCAGCCCCGAAAAAGTAAGGGAAGAAACGCTTCGCCTGTGTGACATATTTTCCAGGGACGGCGGTTTTGTATTTAATACAGTGCATAACATACAGGCAAATGTACCAACTGAAAATATTGTGGCGATGTTCAATGCTTTAAAAGAATTTAACGGAATTTAGTTTTTCTTTTTCACATATGGTTTTGTATTTTTTAAAATATAGAAGAAAAACAGTAGGCAATCAATGTGGCAAAAAATAAAAAAAAAAAAATCCAAATAACTGTATAACAATTATTTGGATTAAAATCCGGGTGACGGGCCGGGTTCGAACCGGCGACTTCTGGAACCACAATCCAGCGCTCTAACCAACTGAGCTACAATCACCATCATTTTTTTGCTGTAAAAGCGGTGCAAATATAATATTTTTATTTTTCCCCATCTCATTTTTTTACATTTTTGGGAAAATTACAGTCATAAAAACCTTAGAGAAACAACATTCTTCTAACTTAAAGGAAGATTAATGATCGATATTCATGCCTGCTGAAAAACCTGTTTTTCCCAAAATCCGATTTTTTACTGATAACTCCTATTATCAATTTAGTAATACATTTTTCAGATTATAATATGTTCTGTCCTGTTTGAAAATATTCCGTTTGCAGGCTTTTTTATTTACTTTTGATCATCAAAATAAAAGGAGAAGTTATCATGATAAAATACGGGGTTATCGGAACAGGCGCTTTGGGTGGCTTTTACGGCGGCAAACTGGCACAGGCAGGTTACGATGTCCACTTTCTGTTTCGAAGCGATTTTCAGTATGTACAGCAAAACGGATTGCAGGTCGATTCTGTTAATGGCGATTTTCATTTGCAGCCGGTTTCATGCTATGCTTCTGTACAGGAAATGCCGGTATGCGATGTGGTTCTGGTTTGTCTGAAAACAATCAACAACCATTTGTTGCCTGAACTTTTAAAGCCGGTTATTCATAAAGACAGTCTGATCATTCTAATTCAGAATGGTTTGGGTATTGAAGAAGAACTGGCCGGAAAAATAGCGGGGGTTAACATTGCCGGAGGACTGGCATTCATCTGTTCGAACAAAGTAGGGCCGGGACATATTAAGCACCTGGATTTCGGTCGTCTGACTATCGGCTTACATACCGGCGAAGACAAAATAAATTTGTTAAACCAGTGCTGTAATGACTTTGAACATGCTGGTGTGTCGACATTTACTGTTGCAAACCTGCAACTGGCACGCTGGAAAAAACTGGTGTGGAATGTCCCTTTCAATGGAATGACAGTGGTTCTGAATACAACGACCGACCGGATAATAAATTTTGCTTCCACAAGAGAACTTTCTTATGAGATGATGCTGGAAGTAATTGAGGCTGCAGATTATTGCGGATATCATATCGATCCTGACTTCGCAAAAAAAATGATTGCAGACACTCAAAAAATGACGCCTTATGCCCCGAGTATGAAGCTGGATTTTGACAACCACCGGCCGATGGAAATCCGGACTATTTATACAAATCCGCTGGAAACAGCAAAAAAAGCCGGTTACGAGATGAAAAAAGTAGCCATGCTTGAGCAACAATTAAAATTTATCGAATCACAAATGAAATAGTCCCGGCGACTACATACAGAATTTGTATATACCAAAATATCATGGCGTTTCCTTTTTTGTTTTTGACTTTGAACCCGATATGTTATTTTTGTAGTTCAATAAATCAGAAAAAATGATAGGTAAATTTTTTTATACCCCCAAAAGTAAGGAATTTCATATTCCTTACCGGTATTATAATCCGGAAAAGGAAGAAATGGAGGCACGGGAAGATCGGATCAAACGGGAGCTGGGAATTCAGGAAAAGAAGGAAATTAATTCTGATTACAGAAGTACGCTGAAAGGGAGCTTCCGAACGGTAATGAGTGAACATTCGAAGTCGACAGCCGAGGCACGCCGCCGTTCAAACATCCGGCTGATTATTATCATTCTTATTTTGGTTCTTATATTCTACCTGTTTTTTTATAAACTTTAAATTTTACCGTGTCTGATATTATTCAACTTTTGCCCGATTCCGTAGCTAACCAGATTGCAGCCGGGGAAGTTATCCAGCGGCCGGCATCGGTTGTTAAGGAATTGGTCGAAAATGCCGTTGATGCCGGAGCAACCCGCATACAGGTAAACCTGAAAGATGCCGGCCGTACTCTTATCCAGGTAACGGACGATGGTTGCGGAATGTCGGAAACAGATGCGCGTATGGCCTTCGAACGTCATGCCACTTCCAAGATACGTACTGCCAACGATTTATTTGCCATCCGTACAATGGGCTTCCGGGGCGAAGCACTGGCCTCTATTGCTGCTGTTGCCGATGTTGAGTTACGTACCAGACCCCACGACGAGGAAATAGGGACTTTTATTCATATCAGCGGAACGGAAGTAATCACACAGGAGCCGGTAAGCTGTGCAGCCGGAACAAACTTCCAGGTGAAAAACCTGTTCTTTAATGTGCCTGCCCGGCGAAAATTTCTGAAGGGAAATCCGACTGAATTAAAGCACATTATTAACGAATTTCAGCGAGTAGCTCTTGCCAATCCCGAAATTGGATTATCGCTGTATCACAACCAGTCGGCCATTTACGAATTGCCTCCTTCAAACCGGAGAGTGCGCATTGTAAATTTGTTCGGGAAAAATATTAATCAAAATTTAATCCCGATCGATACCGACACGACACTGATCAATATTAAAGGCTTTATCGGTCAGCCCAAATATGCACGGAAAACTTTCGGCGAACAGTTCTTTTTTGTGAACCAGCGCTATATGAAACACCCTTTTTTTCACCGGGCCGTGATGCAGGCGTACGAAAAAATACTTCCACCCGAGACAATTCCGGCGTATTTCATCTATTTCGAAATTTCACCCGACCAGATTGATATAAATATTCATCCGACCAAAACTGAAATAAAATTCGAAAATGAGTCGGCTATCTGGCAGATCATTAACGCTGCACTGCGTGAGTCGCTGGGTAAATTCGACATGATCCCGTCTATCGATTTCGACCAGGCCGGAAGTGTGGATATTCCATTGCCTAAAAAAGATTTTTCAGAAATAAATGCCCCGGAGATACAGGTCAATCCGAACTATAACCCGTTCGAAAGTAAAAAACCATCCGGCGATTATCCGGCATATTCGGCTCCGCGAAAGGAAAATACAGAAAACTGGGAAAAACTGTATTCCGGCCTGGGAAAAAATGAGGGAACAGAGCAGGTCCGTTTTCCCGACCCGGCAGATGAAGCAGTACAAACGCGGATACCGGAAAGCGGAAATTATTCAGGAAAAAATTTCATTCAGTTTAAAAACCGGTACATTCTTACCCCTGTTAAATCGGGATTGATGATTATTGACCAGAAAAGGGCACACGAACGCATTTTGTTTGAGCAATTTATGCATGTGCTGAAATCGACCGAAATAGCCAGTCAGCAACAGTTGTTCCCGCATACTTTTGAGCTGAATGCTTCGGATTCGGCGTTGCTGATAAGTATTCTCGACGATCTGAAAGCCCTTGGATTCGATGTCCGGGAATTCGGGAACAACACGTTCATCATAAATGGTACGCCGGGCATGTTGAACACCAATTCGCCGCAGGAAATAATTGAAAGTCTGCTGGAAGAGTACAAACAGACAGTGCCTGATGTAAAAGAAAAAGTCCGTGAGAAAGTAGCCGTATCGCTCGCAAAAGCATCGGCAATAAATTACGGGCAATCTTTACAACCCGACGAAATAAATGAACTGATTGATAACCTTTTCGCCTGTCAAATTCCTAACTTTTCGCCAACCGGCAAAAAAATATTGACGATACTTCCGCTTGACGATTTTGAAAAGATGCTGAAATGACAATCTGTCGCGGGACAAGTTAGGTAAGCAGATTTTTTTAATTTTGGTCTGCCTATTGAAGGTATAAATAAAACGACATTATCATGCAAAATTACAGATCCGGTTTCAGTTCAACTCCTCCTGTGGTAAAAAACCTGATCATCATCAATACGTTGATGCTGGTTGCTACCTATATCCTGAGTCTGCGGGGAATTGACCTGGCCAATACACTTGGATTACACTATTTCGCTTCCGAAAGGTTCAGGCCATTCCAACTGGTAACCCACATGTTCATGCACGGCGGAATTATTCACCTGTTTTTCAACATGTTCGCTCTTTGGATGTTCGGGCGTGTTCTTGAAAGTGTATGGGGCCCCAAACGTTTTTTTATATTTTATTTTGTAACCGGGCTAGGTGCTGCCGCCCTTCATTTATTTGTTAATTTTCTGGAATTTCATTCACTGGCAGGCAAAATGACCCCGGAAATGGTAAACATCGTTTTACAGCAGGGTGCAGATGCGCTGGATCAGGGGAAAAATTTTACAGATCCGCTGATGGCCAAATTAAACGGAATCATTAATATTCCGACAATTGGTGCTTCGGGTGCCGTTTACGGTGTTCTGCTGGGTTTCGGAATGCTTTTCCCGAATACGGAACTAATGCTTCTTTTTCCGCCAATCCCGATTAAAGCAAAATATTTTGTCATCGGCTACGGTGTGCTCGAGTTATATCTGGGACTGACCCAATCGGCAAGTAACATTGCACATTTTGCCCATCTGGGAGGTATGTTATTCGGCTTTATACTGATAAAGTACTGGAACAAAAATTCACGAAATTTCTATTAGAAACAAAGGTCGTTAGTTTAATTTTTCAGGATAACGACACAAAATTGCAGGGATGAATATTGTTGATGAAATAAAAGAATCGTTTCGCGAAGGCTCGATGCTGACCCGCCTGATTTACATCAATATCGGTGTGTTTTTACTGGTGCGGATTATCAATGTGTTTTTTTTCCTTTCGGGTGAAAGTTTTCCCCTGATTGGCTGGCTGGCCATGCCTGCCGATATTCATCAGTTGCTTAGTCGTCCGTGGACTATTATTACATATATGTTCCTTCATTTCGGTTTTTTGCATATTCTTTTTAATATACTCTGGCTGTATTGGCTGGGGAAAATTTTTCTTTTGTATTTCGACGAACGTAAATTGCTTGCCGTTTATCTTTTGGGAGGAATTACCGGAGGTTTGTTCTATCTGGCGGCTTACAACTTATTTCCTGCCTTCGACAAAGTAGTAGCCGCATCGCAGTTAATGGGGGCCTCGGCAGCCGTTATTGCAATTGTAATTGCTGTTGCCGTTTACGTCCCGAACCATATTGTGTACCTGATGTTTATCGGACAGGTAAAAATGAAATACATTGCTCTGGTTTCGATAGCTTTGTATGTTATTGGTATTTCGTCGTCGAATGCCGGGGGCAATCTCGCCCATTTAGGCGGCGCTTTCCTGGGAATGGTTTTTGCCCTTCAGTATAAAAAAGGGAATGATATATCGAAAACCATGAGTCTGATTCTCGATAAAATTGCCCGATGGATGAAGCCAAAACCCAAAGTAAAAATCACCTACCGGACTACGGGCAACAAGGATATCGACTATAACCGCCGTAAAAATGCCGAGCAGGAACGTATCAACGATATTCTTGAAAAAATCAGCAAATCGGGTTATGATTCTCTCACAAAAGAAGAAAAGGAAATTCTTTTCAGAATGGGAAAATAAAAAACAGAGGCCTTTGCAGTTCCCCTGTTCCTATATTTTCTTGAAAATTTTTCGTATTGATTCTTAGTTCCCTGATTTTATCTCACTGTTTATTTTGTCATTCTTTGACTGATGTTCAAAATTCATCGAATAGATCATGGATTCGACCTCGCGTAAATAATTACGTTTGTTGTATTTTGGAGCATATACAGTTCCTTCTATTGTTACAATGCGGTTTTTGGTTGCATCAAGTTCTGTGAGGCTGATATAAGGCCCACCCATATAGTCATTTTCTACCTTCCACAATCCGCGCATTTCGGAAGCATAGTTCCCGTTGTGTTCGAAGATATTGAATACCGGTGGAATTTGCCGCTCGGTAGTCATGTAACTCCCGTTTCTCGGACCCGGGACATACTTTTTCATAAAATCATCCCGTTTGCTGATCTGGTAGGCCGGGGTAAAGGTACTGTCCGAATCGTATTTGTAGGTATAAATAAAAATCCACTGGCTGATTTCAGGAGTTTCGTAGCGTATCCATGCAAAATCGTCAGCTGTTTTAGCGACTTTAAAACCGGGCGGAACATTCAGCTTGATACCAAATTTTTTCAGAAGTATATTGTAAACTGACTGGTCGCTGTATTGCTCGTAGTTTTGCATTAGCCTTTCCTTTTCAGCTTTCAGGAAAAAGGAAACAATTTTATCTGCATTATCTGAAAATACTTTTTCAAAATCTTCCTGCGACTTTGCATTAATATTAACAACAGTTTGCGGACGGGCCCAGACATCTTTTTTAAATTCAACGCCTGATTTGCCAATTGAAGGCGAAATGCGTACCGTTGTAATATTTCTTGTCGTTTTAAAAATATCTTTGAATGCTGTCGGAGGAACATCTATCAAATCAAAAATCGGTTCTTCCTGAGGAAGTGCAAGCTGAGGCTGGCCCAGAACGTTTCGCAGCACTTTTCCGGGAGCTCCGTTCCACGCTTCCGGGGGAATTACAACAACCATTTCGCCGGGTTTACCGGTAATATTTGTCATTAAAGTAGAGGTCTTGTTCTGGCACGAAGGGGAAAAAATGGCCACAATGGCTATCAACAATAACATGGAAACTATTTGTCTCATAGCTGTATTTTTTAAATTTTTTCTGCAAAAAACAAAAACCTTACCACAAAATTATATCACGGCAAAACGTACTACACAATTTTTACATAAGCTGAATACGTATCGGAATAAAGTAGTTCCGAAAAAAATATCCCGTTCGCAAGACGGGATATTTTTCTGAAATGTAATTATTTACTTTTCAATTTTTTCGTTTTCCTTCTTTTTCTCATCATCTTCGGCCACCGATTTCTTGAATTCTTTCATTCCTTGTCCCAGGCCTTTCATGAGTTCAGGAATTTTTTTGCCTCCGAAAAGTAACAATGCGATAGCGACAATAAGGACCACCTGCCAGGGGCCTATTATACCCGCAATAATAAATAAGTTCATAGCTCAATCTGTTAAAAGGTTTATACAAAAGTAAAAAAATTTCACACTAATTATTTGCCGGTAAACAGTTTAAATATGTCATTTCCGTTTGCATAAAGTACTAATGCCAGCAAAATCATCATTCCGGTGATCTGGGCATATTCCAGAAATTTATCTCCCGGTTTTCTGCCGGTCACCATTTCATAAATCAGGAACATTACATGTCCCCCGTCAAGAGCCGGAATAGGCAAAAGGTTCATCACGCCCAGAATAATCGACAAAAGGGCCGTCATTGTCCAGAATGAAGACCAGTCCCAGACGCCAGGGAAAATCTTCCCGATAGCAATAAAACCGCCCAGTGATTCATACGCCTTTGTTTTCGGCGAAAAAATCAGTTTGAACTGTTTCAGGTAGTCCTTCGTAGTGGTAAATCCCCTTTTAATGCCAGCCGGAATCGATTCAAAAAAACCGTATCTGATTGTTTTGTATTCAAAATCGTCCAGCGCCGAAGGTTCATTGTAAATTCCCAGAAAACCGGTATCGTCGAGTTTTACAGGAATGTCTAATAATGTACCATTACGGGTTACCTGAACCATTACATCCTCGTTTCTATGACCAATTATATATTTCTGAAATTCGTCGTGATATACAAATTTGAGAGAATCAATGCCCATAATATGGTCACCTTTTTGCAGACCGGCCTCTTTGGCTACCGAACTTTTGGTAAAATCTGCGATCACAAAATTGAATAGCATCCGGGGCATTATTGTTTCTTTCTTTGCTTTTATAAGTGCCGCGATATCTTCGTCTGTGATTTCAATATCCATCTTCTGCCCGTTCCGTTCAACCTGTATCGTTTTCGCTTTATCAAGCAAAACAGTCGGTATAATTTTCATGAAAATTTCGACGGGTTTATTGTCAACCGAAAGAATTTTATCGCCTGTCCGGAGGCCAATCTGCTCACCGACCTCATTTACCACGATGCCGTATTTCGCATTTGCAGTTGGCAGGTACGATTCTCCCCACGCATAAAGCACCCCGATGTAAATGACCAGGGCAAGAATAAAATTCATCATTACCCCGCCGATCATGATAAGTAAGCGTTGCCAGGCTTTTTTTGAACGGAATTCATAGTCTTTGGGCGGCAATTTCATCGCTTCCTTATCCATCGATTCATCAATCATACCCGCGATTTTTACATAACCTCCCAGTGGAAGCCAGCCAATTCCGTATTCCGTTTCTCCTTTTTTTGTTCTGAAAAGAGCAAACCAGGGATCGAAAAAAAGATAAAATTTTTCAACCCGCGTTTTAAACAGACGGGCAAACAAAAAATGGCCGAATTCATGCAGAATAACGAGCAGTGACAAACTTACAACCAATTGTGCTGCTTTAATAATTACTGCCTCCATATAACCGTTCTCCTTTTATTGCTGATTTTTATATTTTTCTTTTATAATTGAAAGAGTTAACAAACGAACTTCTTTGTCGGTTTGAATATACGCATTCAAATCGGGATTTTCGATAAAAGATGCTTTTTGCATGCTCTCTTCAATAATCTCAGGCATTTGTATAAAACGAACTTCTCCATTTAAAAACGCCTGAACAACCACCTCATTCGCGGCATTTAGTATACAAGGCATATTTCCACCCCGCCGAAGCGCCTCGTATGCGAGTGCAAGATTACGAAAAATTTTTGGATCGGGTTGTTCAAACGTCAGCTGAGGATAGTTAATAAAACTAAAACGTCTAAATTTACTTGACAAACGTTCCGGATAACTCATTGCATACAAAATCGGTAATTTCATATCGGGCAGTCCCATTTGTGCTTTCAGTGAGCCGTCGCGAAACTGGACCAGCGAGTGAACAATACTTTGAGGATGAATAATTACATCAATTTGTTCGGGTTTCAGTCCGAAAAGCCATTTTGCTTCAATTACTTCGAACCCCTTGTTCATCATGCTGGCCGAGTCGATGGTAATTTTTGTTCCCATGTTCCAGTTCGGATGTTTTAACGCATCTTCGGCAGTTACTCTTTCAAGCTTTTCCATCGAATATCCCCGGAACGGGCCACCTGACGCAGTAAGATAAATTTTTTCCACTTCATGGTGGAATTCTCCGTTCAAACATTGAAAAATAGCAGAATGTTCCGAATCAACCGGAAGTATGCCTGCATTATTCTCGATAACGGTCTTGTTGATAATTTCGCCGGCAACCACCATCGTTTCCTTATTGGCAAGTGCAATTTGTTTGCCTGCTTTAGCTGCATTGAATGTCGGGAGCAATCCCGCATAACCTACCATTGCGGTAAGCACAAGGTCAACCGAATCCATTTGTACCACGTCGGCAATAGCTTTTGAGCCCGCATAAACTTTTACAGGTTCATTTCTCAGGGCTTCCTGTAACGCTTCGTAGCAGTTCTCGTTGGCTGTCACAACAACATTTGGCTTATATTTTTTTGTTTGCTCTGTAAGTAGCCCGATGTTGTTATTTGCTGTCAGTACTTCAATTTCGAAACGGTCGGGATACTGATCGACTACCTGAAGGCACTGGGTTCCTATTGACCCCGTTGAGCCCAGAATTGCAATTCGTTTCTTCATTTCAGGGGATTAAAATTCAATATACGATTCCGGATTTACTGCTACTCCGTTGTACCAAAGTTCGAAATGCAGATGTGGTCCGGTCGACAGTTCTCCACTGTTCCCCATAATGGCAATAGCTTCACCTGCTTTCACTTTATCACCGGTAGTTTTTAGCAACTCGGCATTGTGCTTGTATATCGAAACAATATTGTTCTCATGCTGAATATAAATCACATATCCTGTTTCAATCGTATAATCGGCAAAAATTACTGTGCCGTCCAGAACAGAAGAAACCCTTGAATTCGGTTCGGCAAGAATATCAACGGCATAGTGTCCTTTCGACGGATCAAATGGTTCATTTACAATTCCTTTCAGTGGCGGGAAAAAATGAATCTCCGAAATATTCCGGATCTTTTTGTCTGTCTGATGCAGCGAAAGATTCATTTGTTCTTCAAGTAATTTTTTCCTGAATATGGAATCATGATTATAGGTATTGAACTTCACTTTTGATACAACCATATTCGAATCCCTGCGGATGGTATCAGCTACGGGAACATCTCCTTTTATCACTGCCTTTATTTTTTCGAAATAGTTGTCCCTTATTGCCAGCTGATTCTCAAGTGAGTCTACCAAAATTGAATTTTTTATAATTAACGAACGTTCTTCCTGACTCGGATAGCCTGGAATATATTCACGCAAAGGTGTATAGGCAATAATAATTATTGTAATAAAAATCAGGAAGAATGAAAGCAGTCCTCCTACTGTAAAAACACGCAACTGTGAAAGTTTTAAACTCCAGACAGTCTGATAGGTCGAATCGTTGTATATAATTAACCGGTAGCGGTTTCTGAGTTTCTGAATTAATTTCTTCTTTCCTTTTTTCTTTTCCATTTTTCAATTTTAAGGCTAACAAAATTAGAAAGAAATAGTTAAAAGTATTGGCAGAATTCGATTATTATCACTTTTTAACAAACCATTCCCGGGATTATTTTTTGAGTTTTTTTTGAATAAGTTTTGATGTTCCGGATTTAGCTGTTATATTTGCACCCGCAAAATCGTTCTGATAAAAGAAGTATTTAAACTGAAAATATACTGCGGGGTGGAGCAGTTGGTAGCTCGTTGGGCTCATAACCCAAAGGCCGCTAGTTCGAGTCTGGCCCCCGCTACAAAAGAAGGAGATCTGATTACAGATTCTCCTTTTTTTTATTATTTCATATTCATAAAATTCTGAAGTTGTGCGTTATCCTTTCGCTGTCCTTTCCCAACGGACAAAAGCTATCATTAGAACAGCAGCGAGCAGAGCCATAAACGCGCCAAAATAAAACGGGGCGTTCGAGTTTACCTTGTCATACAATATACCTGCAATTAAGCTTGCAGGTAACAGGGTAATGCCAAGTACGGCATGATATAAACCATATCCCGTTCCTTTTAAGTCTTTACTTACAATGTCTGAAATCATGGCTTTCTGGCTGGTATCTGTCAATGCGCTGTATAATCCGTAAAGCATAAACAGGAAAATAAAAACATGGATCGTATTAAACCGTCCGAACAAATAATACACCAGTGCATAGACCAAAAATCCGGCAATAATAAGTTTTTCACGTCCAACTTTATCCGACATTTTACCAACAGGTATAGCCAGAAATACCGATACCGTATTAAATATCATATACACAAAAGGAATGTACGATTTGTTGATTCCGGTTTCGGCTGTTTTAACAAGCAACAAGGCGTCGGCAGAATTTCCCAGTGTAAATACAAAAACGATGGCAAGAAAAAAGTAGAATTTTTTAGGTAATTGTTTGAAATGAAATTTATTATTGTTCTCTTTTTTCTCAACTTTTGCTTCTTTTATAAAAACCGCAATTGTAAATACTCCCAATATTGCAGGAATCGTAGCGAAAAGGAAAATGCCGGAATAGTTTAGCGGGGAAAAATACAACAACAAAAAGGCAGCCAGCGGGCCAAAAATTGCACCGCTGTTGTCCATCGCCTTATGAAATCCGAAATTTTTACCGGCCTCGTTTTTAGATACAGAACCACTGATAAGACTATCTCTCGGAGCTGTCCGCAATCCTTTCCCTATCCGTTCAAAAAACCGCAGAAACAACACCTGTATCGGTATTCCGGCCAAAGCATACAACGGGGTTACCAGGGCTGTAATTCCATAGCCGATAATCATAAAAGGTTTGTTTTTCCCTATTTTATCGCTCCAGTAACCGGAGAATGCTTTGAATAAAGATGCAGTGCTTTCCGCAATTCCTTCAATTAATGAAATTGATGTTTTTGTCGCCCCGATTGACAGTAGAAAAAGAGGCATTACACTGTAAATCATTTTTATAGACGTATCTGTAAAAAAACTTGTCAATCCTGTGAAAAAAACATTTTTTCCTAATCCAAATATTTTTTTACTATTATCCGTTTTTATCATCTGTATTCCTGCTTTTCAATTTTTTTATTCGTCAGAAAACCGGAAACTCCAGGGTAAAAACCCTTTGCCTCTTTTTTTGGAAAAATATTATTGAAGATCATACAATGCTGAAGATTCGTTTTCACAGTTACCGGTCAGGTTGTGTAGGTTGCCGGTAAATTTTTCAGCGGACGGGTTTTGTGTCTGAGGAATATTGTTTTAAAATGCAAAAATTGCGCTATTTATTAATGTATAAAAAGAGGGGCTGCCCGGGAAATACCTGACAGCCCCTTTTATCCTTTAATTTCCCATTTCCGAAAGGAACTTAATTCGCATTAACCTGATTTCCTCTTCGGCGTATTCATCTTCCCCAAGTTCTTTCAGGGCATCTGAAATAGAATCGGTTTTCGCATTCCGGAAATAGTCAAATACTTCTTCCTGATGTTCTTCATCAAGAATTTCGTTCAGATAGTAATCGATATTGAGTTTTGTTCCTGAATTAACAATAACCTCGATTTCCGAGATCAGTTCTTTCATATCCATTCCCTGTGCTTCGGCAATATCTTCAAAATCAAGCATACGGTCGATACTCTGGATAATATAGACCTTTGTTTTCGATTTGTTTGCAACCGAACGGACGACCATGTCCTGCGGACGTTCTATCTCGTTCTCTTCCACGTATTCTTTTATCACTTCCACGAATTCCTTTCCGTAGCGTTTTGCTTTTCCTTCACCAACGCCCTGGATAAATTTCAGTTCGTCGATTGAAGTAGGATATTGAAGCGACATATCTGCCAGCGACGGATCCTGGAAAATCACAAACGGAGGCAGGTTATGCTTCCTTGCGATTTTTTTCCGCAGGTCTTTCAGCATTGCAAACAGTTGTGGATCGCCATCAGAACCGCCTGCCGGTGCTCCTGAAGCTGACTCTTCTTCCCGTACATCGTAGTCGTGGTTTCGGACCAGCATGAAATCTTTCGGGTGTTTCAAAAATTCGTGACCTGCCTCGGTCACTTTCAGCAGCCCGTAGTTTTCGATATCTTTTACAATAAGTCCTTTTACCATACTTTGTCGGAAAACGGCGTTCCAGAATTTTTCACCGTGGTCGTTTCCCGAGCCGAAAGCCTTTAACTGGTAATGTTTGAACGATTTTACTGCGGCTGTTTTCTTACCAACCAAAATATCGGAAATATGCTCTGCCTTGTATTTCTCTTTTACTTCGAGAATTGCTTTCAATGCACGGCATATTTCGTCTTTTGCTTCAACCTGTTCCTTCGGATTCAGGCAGTTGTCGCAGTTTCCGCAGGGTTCACTCAGCGTTTCGCCAAAATAGTTCAGCAGAATAATTCTCCTGCAGATAGCCGATTCGGCATATGATGCCGTATCAAGTAAAAGCTGACGGCCGATTTCCTGTTCGGCAACCGGCTTGCCCTGCATGAATTTTTCGAGTTTCTGAATGTCTTTATACGAATAAAACGTGATACACTTTCCTTCACCTCCGTCACGTCCGGCCCGGCCGGTTTCCTGATAATAACCTTCAAGGCTTTTCGGAATATCATAATGAATTACAAAACGGACATCGGGTTTGTCGATCCCCATACCAAAGGCAATGGTTGCAACAATCACATCTACTTCTTCCATCAGAAATTTATCCTGGTTGGCCGAACGGGTAGCGGAATCCATTCCTGCGTGATAGGGCAATGCCTTTATGTCGTTCACACAAAGAGTTTCGGCCAGCTCTTCCACTTTCTTCCGGCTGAGGCAATAAATGATTCCTGATTTACCGGGATTCTCCTTTATAAACCGGATGATCTGTGCTTCTGGTTTAACCTTCGGCCTGATCTCATAATAAAGATTCGGCCTGTTAAATGAGGCTTTAAATACTTTAGCATCCTGCATACCCAGGTTTTTCTGGATATCATGCTGAACTTTTGCTGTGGCTGTTGCCGTTAAGGCAATGATGGGAGCTTTCCCTATTTCGGAAACAATTGGTCTGATACGCCGGTACTCCGGGCGAAAATCATGTCCCCACTCGGAAATACAATGAGCTTCATCAATCGCATAAAACGAAATTTTCACTCCCTTCAAAAAATCCACATTCTCCTGTTTCGTTAAACTTTCAGGTGCGACATACAATAGTTTTGTCTTTCCGTTTGAAACATCGTCTTTTACCTGCTGCGTGGCAGCTTTGTTTAACGATGAGTTAAGGAAATGAGCAATGCCGTCTTCGGCACCAAAACTACGAATCGAATCGACCTGATTTTTCATTAAGGCGATAAGCGGGGAAATAACAATGGCTGTCCCTTCCATTAAAAGTGCGGGCAACTGGTAGCATAATGACTTACCTCCGCCCGTTGGCATCAATACAAAAGTATCGTTGCCTTCGAGTACACTTTTTATTACTTCTTCCTGCTGGCCTTTGAACCGGTCAAAGCCGAAATACTTCTGCAAAGACTCGGATAATGTAACTTCTCTTCCCATGTAAAGTACAAAATAATGACCAAATAATTTTTACTTTTCGCTTTTCGCAATTTCGAAGATAAACATTTTCTTATTAAAAATCGAACCTTAATATTTATTTAACGCCTGTTTACTTTGTTTTAAAAATTTTTAAGAAGCCTGTCCGGGGGCAAATCATCAATAAAACTTATATTTGTCGAAAATTTTCAACAAGGGAAATCCTGATTATTTTATTCTAAAGAATGAGTGAAGAAAGCAACAAAGAGCAGCAGAACACAAAAACAGGCAGGAAAAGAAAGAATCCGGAGGCTGAGATGTCGTTTCTCGAACATCTCGAAGTTTTGCGCTGGCATATCATCAGGTCATTTCTTGCCATATTCATTTTTGCAATTCTGGCTTTCATTTTTAAGAATTTCATTTTCGACGAACTGATATTAAAGCCCAAAACTCCTGAATTCTGGACAAACCGGATGTTCGCAAAATTATCGGATTTGCTCGGTATTGAATCGTTGAAGATAAATACAAAGCCACTTAATTTAATAAGTATATCCATGTCGGGACAGTTTTCTGCCCACATTATGATTTCACTGATTTCCGGGCTGATTTTTGCTTCACCCTATGTGATTTATGAATTCTGGAAATTTTTGAAACCGGCTTTGTACGATAACGAACGTAAATATGCCCGGGGTGCAGCTTTTTATATGTCGGCCTTATTTATCATGGGTGTCTTGTTCGGCTATTATTTAATAGTACCCCTTTCAATACATTTTTTAAGTTCATATTCTATCAGCAGCGAGGTGACGAACCAGATTTATATGATGTCGTATATCAGCACCGTTACTTCCATTTGTCTGGCAGGCGGGGTCGTGTTCGAGTTGCCGATCCTTGTATATTTTCTGAGTAAGGTCGGGATAATTTCACCGGAATTCCTGAAAAAGTACCGGAAACATGCCTATGTGCTTTTGTTGCTGCTTTCAGCAATTATCACCCCCCCTGATATTTTCAGCCAGATTTTGGTATGTATTCCGCTGGTAATTTTATATGAAGCAGGAATAATTATTTCGAAACGGGTTATAAAACAGTCTGAAAAAAAAGAGGAAGATAACAAGTAATATACCAGATGAAGTTACGGGCCGAAAATATTGTAAAGAAATATCACAAACGAACAGTTGTAAAAGGGGTTTCGTTTGAAGTAAACCAAGGCGAAATTGTGGGCTTGCTGGGGCCGAACGGAGCCGGTAAAACCACTTCGTTTTATATGATTGTTGGCCTGATAAAACCTCTTGCGGGTAAAATTTTTATAGATGATGAAGAAATTACCAGGCTTCCGGTGTACCGCCGGGCACAAAAGGGCATCGGTTATCTGTCACAGGAAGCATCGGTCTTCCGAAAGATGAGTGTGGAAGACAACCTGAAAGCCGTACTCGAAATGACCCATTACACCAAAGAATACCAGAAAGAAAAAACAGAAAGCCTGCTTACTGAATTCGGGCTTCAGCATATCCGCAAAAGCAAAGGATACCAACTGTCTGGAGGAGAGCGCCGCCGTACCGAAATTGCCCGGGCCCTTGCTATTGATCCGAAATTTATCCTGCTCGACGAACCTTTTGCCGGTGTTGATCCTATTGCTGTCGAAGATATTCAGGGAATAGTCCGGAAACTTAAGGAAAAAAATATCGGGGTACTGATTACCGACCACAATGTACACGAAACCCTCTCCATTACCGACCGTTCGTATCTCCTTTTTGAGGGATCAATACTAAAAGCAGGTACCGCCCGGGAGCTTGCCGAAGACGAGGATGTACGCAGGGTTTATCTCGGACAAAACTTCGAGTTAAGGTAAAAAATCAATATTTTTTCAGAAAAACTGATTTTCAGAAATTTAAATATTCTTACTGTTGAAGACTAAAAGAGGGAAAAGATTGCCATTACTTGCAGGTTTTCAGAGAGAAAAATCTTTTTTTAGCCTGTTTGGCTGTTTGAAAATATTGGTTTATATTTGCGCCGCAATTAGCGGGCGTGGCGGAATTGGTAGACGCGCCAGACTTAGGATCTGGTGCCAAACGGCGTGGGGGTTCGAGTCCCTTCGTCCGCACAGCAGAACAAATAACCGTGTAGCTGACCAAGGAGGGAAAGCATGCGGTTTTTATTAATTTATAGCAACAGATTTCAGGAACAGGAGAAAATAAACGATTGCATTTTCCCCCGGGTTCCGGAAACATTAAGTCGAAAAGTATGAATATTACAAGAGAAAACATCGACGAATTAAACGCAGTTATCAATGTATCCATTGAAAAGAACGATTACGAGGCAACTGTAAACGACGTACTGAAAGATTACCGTAAAAAGGCAAATATGCCTGGGTTCCGTCCCGGTAAAGTGCCGGCCGGTTTAATTAAAAAACTGTATGGAAAAGCAGCACTGGCCGACGAAGTAAACAAGTTGTTATCGAAAAATCTTTCGAAGTATATTATTGACGAAAAACTGAATATTCTGGGTGACCCTCTTCCTGATGAAGAGAAACAGGAAGAAATAGACTGGGACACTGCTGAAAATTTCAATTTCGTTTTTGACATCGGTCTGGCTCCCGAAATTGAAGTAAAGCTCGATAAACGCAGCAAGTATACCTACTACGAAATTACTGTTGACGATGAAACCGTTCAGCATCAGGCAGATGCTTATACTGCACGTTTCGGGGAAAACAAAGTAGTTGACGCAGTTGGCGAAAAAGATACTGTGCGCGGAGACTTTGTCCAGCTGGATGCTGACGGTAACGAAAAAGAGGGAGGTATTAAAGCTGAAAAAGTGATCATTGCCGTCGACCTGATGAAAGATGAAGATATTAAGAAAGAAATTATTGGCAAGAAAAAGGGCGATGTGCTTGTTTTCGACCCGTTAAAGGCATTCGAGAGTAAACACGAAGTAGGTCACATGCTGAATATCAGCCACGAAGAAGCTGAAAAAATTGAAGGTTCCTTTAAATTCACCATCATTGAAGCATTGCACTTCGAAAAGGCTGAATTAAATGAGGACTTATTTAAAAAAATATTTGGCGACGATACAGAAGTAAAAACAGAAGAAGATTTCAAAGTCAGGATTAAGGCTGATATTGAAGATAGCCTGAAACATTCCGGCAATTACAAGTTTGCTTTGGATACGCGTGATGCTTTGATCGAAAAAATCAAGATGGATCTTCCTGATGCTTTTCTGAAACGCTGGCTGACAGCTACCAACAAGGAACTTTCTCAGGAACAGATCGAAAAAGATTACAATAATTTTGTTCTCGACCTGAAATGGCAGCTGATTAAAGACAAACTGGTCAGGGAAAATGAAATTGAAATAAAGGACGAAGATTTAAAAGCTGCAGCAAAAGAAGTGGCACAAATGCAGTTCCGTCAGTACGGAATGAACAACGTGCCGGACGAATACCTTGAAAATTATGCAGGCCAGATTCTCTCAAATGAAGAAGAAAAACGGAAAATATTCAATAAGGTAGAGGAAGACAAAATCCTTGAGGTAATCAAGTCGAAAGTACATCTGGAAACAAAGGAAGTTAGCCAGGATGAATTCAGCAAGCTTCTTGAAAAATAGCAGGTAACCCGGATGTAAAAGCATATTTTATTTTAACTTTGTAATCCTTGTGACATATTCTTCATTGAAGAATAAAAAGAATTGGGGTTACAAAGTTTTTTATTTTTAAAAAGAAGAAACGATGAGCGACGGAAAAGAGTTTCAGAAATATGCCACGAAGCACATGGGCATCAGTAGTTTGACGATGCACAATTATACATCGATGTTTACAAATAGTTTAACGCCTTATATCATTGAGGAGCGCCAGATGAATGTGGCTTCGATGGATGTATTTTCAAGAATGATGATGGACCGCATCATCTTTCTGGGCACCCCTATCGACGATTATGTCGCAAACATTATACAGGCCCAGCTTTTGTTTCTTGAATCAACAGATCCGGCAAAAGATATTCAGATTTATTTTAATACGCCGGGCGGTTCGGTTCATGCCGGATTGGGTATTTACGATACAATGCAGTTCGTTTCACCGGACATTGCAACAATATGTACCGGGATGGCAGCCTCAATGGGCGCCGTTTTACTAACGGCAGGAACGCCGGGGAAACGTTCAGCCCTGAAACATTCACGTATCATGATCCACCAGCCGATGGGCGGTGCTCAGGGACAGGCTTCAGATATTGAAATCACTGCCCGGGAAATTTCGAAACTGAAAAAGGAAATCTACGAAATTATTGCCCGGCATTCAGGCAATCCTTACGAGAAGGTCGAAAAAGATTCAGACCGCGATTACTGGATGACTTCAGAAGAAGCAAAAGAGTATGGAATGATTGACGAAATATTGGTTCGAAACAAAAAATAAACAGGGATTAATCATGGACAGATGTTCTTTTTGCGGTAGGGAAAAAAAAGAGGTTAACTTGTTGATCGCAGGCATGGAAGGACATATTTGTGACCGTTGCGTTGAACAAGCTTATGCAATTGTTGAAGAAGAATTCCATAAAGAAAGCGGTTTCGATATAAGTGGCATAAAACTGTTGAAACCGAAAGAAATAAAAGATTTTCTCGATCAGTATGTAATCGGGCAGGATCATGCAAAAAAAATCCTGTCGGTTGCAGTATATAACCATTACAAACGTCTGTCGCAGGATGTACATGATGACGAAACAGAGATTGAAAAGTCGAACATTCTGCTGGTTGGCGAAACAGGTACAGGAAAAACTTTGCTGGCACGGACCATCGCTAAAATGCTCCACGTTCCGTTTACCATTGTCGATGCAACTGTGTTGACCGAAGCCGGCTATGTAGGCGAAGACATCGAAAGTTTACTGACCCGTCTGCTGCAGGTTGCCGATTATAATGTGGAAGCAGCCGAGCGGGGCATCGTATTTATTGATGAAATTGACAAAATTGCGCGGAAAGGGGACAATCCGTCGATTACCCGCGATGTGTCGGGCGAAGGAGTACAGCAGGGATTACTGAAACTGCTCGAAGGTTCGGTTGTAAACGTTCCGCCCCAGGGAGGCCGTAAACATCCGGAACAAAAAATGATTCCTGTAAATACCAAAAATATTCTTTTTATATGCGGAGGCGCATTCGATGGCATTGAGAAAAAAATTGCCCGGAGGATGAACACCAAGGTCGTTGGCTACGGAGCTGTTAAAAATTCCGATAATATCGACCGGAGCAATATGCTTCAGTACATTTCGCCCCAGGATTTGAAGTCATTCGGACTGATTCCTGAGATTATCGGCCGTATTCCGGTACTTACTTACCTGGAACCGCTCGACAGGCAAACGTTGAGAAATATCCTCACCGAACCGAAAAATTCACTTATCAAACAATATATCAAACTCTTCAAACTGGATGATATTGAACTCTCGTTCGAGGAAGATGCCCTGCAGTTTATTGTTGATAAAGCAATCGAGTTTAAACTGGGTGCCCGCGGACTAAGATCCATCTGCGAAAGCATTATGAACGATGCAATGTTCGAAAGCCCGAGTAATGGCGTAAAATCCCTGAAAATAAGTCTCGATTATGCGAAAGAGAAACTCGAGACGAGCAACCTCCAACGGCTGAAAGCGAGCTAACAAATAAATGCAATGCACTCTTCCGGGTGCATTTTTTTGCTTCACACCCGCCAATTCCGCTGTTTGCAGGAGAAAAACGGTTACAGTCCATTCTTTAAGACAGATTTATTATTTTTATGCAGTTTTTGTAGTAAAGGATGCAATTCCGGACTTATACCTTTGGAATGGAATAAAAATCCCGATACAAAATTGAATAACCAGAAAAACTAAACCAACATGAAAAACCGTACGAGACGCGTGATCTCTTTTTTTATTTTTCTGTCGTTTTGGGCCTGTTCCGAAAAACAATCAAAACAACCGGATGATTACGTGAACCCGTTTATCGGAGCCAGTACCAATATATCGAAAGCCGGCGCTTCACACGGGCTGGGTAAAACTTTTCCGGGTGCGGCTACACCTTTCGGACTGGTGCAGCTTAGTCCCAACACCATTACCGGAGGCGACAACGGTTCCGGGTACAGCTATGAACATACTACCATCGAAGGTTTTGCCTTTACCCAGATGAGCGGCATCGGATGGTATGGCGATCTGGGCAATTTTCTGGTTATGCCCACAACCGGCGAATTAAAAACTTCAGCAGGAAAAGAAGAAAAGCCGGAAGATGGTTACCGCTCCCGTTATTCAAAAGACAGTGAAACTGCTTCTGCGGGATACTATGGTGTTACGTTGACCGATTACGGCATCCGGGCAGAACTGACGGCAGCCCGGCACAGCGGCATCATACGTTTTACGTTTCCGGCAAACAAACAGTCGCGCATTCAGGCAGACCTGGCCCGGAGAGTAGGCGGAACTTCCACATCACAGTATATAAAGCTGGTTGACGATCATACCATTCAGGGCTGGATGAAATGTACACCCGACGGAGGAGGCTGGGGAAACGGCGCCGGACATCCCGATTACACCGTGTTTTTTTATGCACAGTTCAGTAAACCTTTTACCAGTACTGGCGTCTGGAGTGCCGATATTCCTGATTCATGGAAGCGGAAACGCGAAGATGTAACAAGCGATCTATACCAAGGAAGAGTGGCCCATGCTCCGGTGTACAAAAATGTACAGGAAATGGAAGGCAAACATCTCGGTTTTTATACTGAATTCAGTACAAAGGAACAGGAGCAGATTCTGCTCAGGGCCGGTATTTCATTCGTCAGTATTGACGGGGCAAAGAAAAATCTGGAAACCGAAATCAACGACTGGAACTTTGACAAGGTACGCTGTAATGCCCGCAATTTATGGAATGCTGCTTTAAACAAAATTCAGGTTGAAGGCGGCACGGAGGAAGAGAAGATTATTTTTTATACTGCACTTTACCATACGATGATCGATCCCCGTGATTTTTCCGATGTTGATGGGGAATATCCGGGTGGAGACGGAACGATTCATCAGTCCCGCGATTTTACCAAACGTACGATTTTCAGCGGCTGGGATGTCTTCCGCAGCCAGTTTCCTCTGCAAACGATTATTAACCCTGAAGTGGTGAACGATATGATTAACTCGCTGGTGACGCTGGCCGAAGAGAGCGGGCACGACTACCTCGAGCGCTGGGAGTTTCTTAATGCGTACAGTGGTTGTATGATCGGCAATCCGGCTGTCTCTGTCATTACCGATGCATATGCAAAAGGCATCCGTAATTTCGACACTGAAAAAGCATATCAGTATTGCAAACAGACTGTCGATAAATTTGGAAACGGCGAACGGGAATATGCCGGCGGAATTTCAGAAACGCTGGAATATGCTTATTCTGAATGGTGTATGTCGCACCTGGCCAGTTTGATGAATAAACCGGAAGACGAACAGCATTATGCCCGTCTGGCTCAAAGTTACCGGAATATTTTCGACCCTTCGGTCAACTGGTTCCGGGAAAGAAAAGCCGATGGCAGCTGGGGCGAATGGTCGAAAGAAAAAGGCCGTCTGGCTCAGGGATACAGCTGTGTCGAGAGTAATCCGTATCAGCAGGGATGGTTTTTGCCGCATGATGTCCCGGGAATGGTGGATCTGATGGGAGGCAGGGAAAAAGTTATTAAAGACTTAAGCTCCTTCTTCGAAAATACTCCGCAAAACATGATGTGGAACAATTATTATAACCATGCCAACGAGCCGGTTCACCATGTGCCGTTTTTGTTTAACCGGCTAGGCGCTCCCTGGCTTACCCAGAAATGGACACGCGAAATCTGTTCCCGTGCTTACCATAATACGGTTGAGGGTCTGGTCGGCAACGAAGATGTGGGGCAAATGTCGGCCTGGTATGTGCTGGCCGCTTCGGGGATACATCCTGTTTGTCCGGGCGATCCAAGGTATGAAATTACCAGCCCGGTATTTAGCCGGATTACATTTCAGCTTGATCCACATTATTCAAAAGGCAAAACTTTTGTGATTGAAGCTCTGAATAACTCGCCGGAGAATCGTTATATACAATCGGCAAAACTGAATGGAAAAGAGTGGGACAAATGCTGGTTAACGTATGAACAAATTTCATCCGGCGGAATTCTTGAACTGGAAATGGGAAACCAGCCGAATGAAAAATGGGGAATAGAATAACCCCGGTTCTGAAAACATATTTAAAAAGAGATATTTTATGAAACGTTTATTTGTTCTTTTAATTATCACATTTTGGGGCTATACCATATTTGCCCGGTCGGAAAATGCACCGGCCGATTCGCTGGAAGTCCGTTTTCTTAATCCGCCCGCTTCGGCCAAACCGTATGTATGGTGGCACTGGATGGGACCTAACTTTTCAAAGGAAGGTATTACCAAAGACCTTGAAGCGATGAAAGAGGAAGGCATTGGCGGAGCAACTATTTTTAATATTGCTTCGGCAGTGCAGGAATCACATGTTCCCACGCTGAATAATCCGTGGCCGGAACAGACATACCGCAGCCCGGCCTATTGGGACGCGGTGAAACATGCAGCAGCAGAAGCCCGGCGTTTGGGACTGGAAATCGGTCTGCATAATACGGCAGGGTATTCCACTACCGGGGGCCCGTGGATCACAGAGGACCGGGGAATGCAAAAAGTGGTGTGGAGCGATACTCTGGTTTCAGGAGGAAAAACTGTTTCACTAATACTGACTGAACCGGAGTTGCCGATCTACAAAGGCTGGGGCACTTCGAACAAAAGGGCAACATTATATCACGATATTGCCGTGCTTGCCGTTCCCGACAGAAAGCAGATTAACTCAGCTGATATTCACGATCTCTCAGGCATGACAGACGCATCGGGAATTCTGAAATGGAACGCTCCGGAAGGACAATGGCGGATTTACCGGATCGGTTATGCCCCCACAATGTCCACCCCGCATCCGCTACCCGACGACCTGATCGGAAAATCGCTGGAAGTTGATAAAATGGATGCCGCGCAAAACACCTTTCACTGGGATAATGTTTTGCAGCCTCTCAAACAAAATCTGGGGGAATATATGGGTAAATCGTTCCGTCATATATTAATTGACAGCTATGAAGCCGGTTACCAGAACTGGACAACAAACTTCAGAAAAGAATTTATTAAACGAAAAGGCTACGATCCTGTTCCGTGGTTAATTAGTTTGGGCAGTCCGGTTACAGACGATAAGGAAAACACAATACGGAGGGTTATAAATTCGGAAGAGCAAACCAGCCGGTTTGAATGGGATTACCGGGATGTGATTAACCAGCTTTATTTTGAGGACGGCTGGAATGTCGGGAAAAAACTGGTAAACAAGGCTGGCCTCAGCCTGTTCTGCGAACCGTACAGCGGTCCGTTCAGTACCTGTCAGGGAGCAGCGTTGGCCGATATCCCGATGGGTGAATTCTGGACCGGCGGAAAGGGAACAATAAACAGCATGGTTCCTGCAGCAGCACGCGCTGCCGGGAAAAGAATAGTGGGCGCAGAGGCTTTTACCGGACGTCCCGAAAGAAGTAAATGGACTGAAGATCCTGCCTTTTTAAAATTCTCTGCCGACGGGGCATTCTCTTCCGGGGTAAACCGGTTGATCCTTCATCATTGGGTCCATCAGCCTTTCAGCGATAAATACCAGCCTGGCATGGGCATGGGATGGTGGGGTACCCATTTCGGACGTAATCAGACATGGTTCGAACCCGGGAAAGCTTTTTTTGCCTATCTGGCACGTTGCCAGGTGTTGCTGCAACATGGCGAACAGGTTGCCGACTACCTGTGTCTGGACGAAATGGTCGGGTTCTCGGATGTCATTTCAAAAAATGATTTTTTAAGCAGTAAAATACGGGTGAAAAACGGGAAAATTATTTTGCCTTCCGGAAGGAGTTATCCGTTTATGGTTTTCCCCGGCGAAGGGGAAATGTTGCCCGAGGTAGCCCGGAAAATAAAAAAGCTGGCAGCCGAAGGGGCAACTATTGTCTCGGCAAAACCAACTCATTCGCCAAGCCTGAAAGACTTTCCGGAAAGTGAGGAAGAATTGAAAAAAATAGCCGGAGAGGTTTGGGGAACAGGAAACCAGAACAGGTATGGGAAAGGGCTTGTTTTTACAAAGCTGGAAGATGCGGTAAAAAAGTATGGCATAACTCCTGATTATATTGTCGAGAAAGCAGAGACTCCCGAAAATATAAAGGTTGTTCACCGACATTCGGAAGATGCAGATATTTACTTTGTCGTTAATCAGAATGCTGACAGACAGCATGTCGCTGTTTCTTTACGCATTTCGGGGAAACAACCCGAATTGTGGCAGGCCGAAGATTGCTCGATTGAAAATGCACCGGTCTGGCAGGAAAAAGACGGTCGTACTATTGTCAGCCTGAACATGAAGGGAACCCAGTCCGTTTTTATTGTTTTCAGAAAAAACAGTTTCGGAACCGACCATCCTGTTTCGGTTTCTGTTCAGGATACATCTGCCGAATGGGATGTCCGGACCGATAAGGAAGGGCAGCCTGTGTTCTGTTCAACAAGCCCGGTTTCAGCCCGCATTACGTATACTTCAAGAAAAGAACAAACCATCCGGGTAAATCCTGAAAAACCGGTTGAAATATCCGGAGAGTGGAAAATCTCATTTGTACCGAAGATCGGCGACCAACCTTTTGAAAAGGAATTTTCGCAATTGACCGACTTCAGCAAGTATAACGATAAGTCTGTCAATTATTTTTCGGGGACAGCAACCTACCATAAAAAAGTAGTTGTAAGCGACGAAGACATGAAAGCCGGACGGCACATCATTCTCGATCTGGGAGAGATGAACGATATTGCACAGGTCCGGGTTAACGGGCAGAACCTGGGTGTTCTTTGGTATCCGCCTTACCGGACCGATATTACCGGTGCACTGAAAACAGGTGAAAACGAACTGGAAATTGCGGTAACCAACAACTGGGCCAACCGTCTGATCGGCGATGAACAGGAACCTGCCGATTTTGAATGGGGCCAGGATCGTGGTAAACTGGGACATGCCATGAAAGCCTATCCCGACTGGTTTCTGAAAGACCAGCCACGTCCGTCACAGGGGAGAAAAACTTTTTCGGTATGGTATTATTACCGGAAAGACAGTCCTTTACAGCCAGCCGGTTTGGTTGGGCCTGTACAATTATTATATCAGGATGAAGAAAAATTAGGACTTCCGGATTCAAAATAGAAATGTGATACTTTTTGAAATACGCTGTGACTGGTTTAATGCCGGTCACAGCGTATTTCATATTATTTCAGCAGGGAAAAAGACTCCGGAGAATTTTTCGCGTCACGCTTACTGATGACTGATTCATCCGGGATTATTCAAACGTTCTTTTTTATTTTTCCTTTACTTTTCTCTTCTTTTTCTTTGTGGTCTGCAAAGCCTTTAGTTCGGCTTCGTACTTGTCAAGCTTTTTATCTTTTTCCTCGATAATTTTTTTCAGGGATTTTATCTCTTTACTGACTTCTCCTGCAGGAGCTACCTTGTCAAGCCGGATGGAAAAGTCGTTCAGTATATTCATGTAATTAATAAAAGCCTCATACGGGTTTTCGTACGGGTTGAAATATTTGTGAACTTCGCCGTCGGAGAAGAATTTTGTACACATGTAATAGAAATGATCGCTGGCCTGAAGATAATGCCAGTCTTTTATCATGCCGGGGTCCGATACTTTTTGCATCCGTTCGCTCAGATCGTACAGTTTATCGAATGCTTCGTTCTGAAGCTGGTTCCCGAGCCATGCAGAAAGGTCGCGTTCTTCATCGGCCCACGAAATCGGATAGGGTACGTTTATTTCCGACACAGGTTGAAAATTATCAGCTACTTCCGACGGGGTAGCAAATTGCAGTTTGCCGCTTTTTATTACCTCGCCGGGAAGGGCTTCCATGAACTTGAAAATACCGGTTTCGGCTCCCTGATGTTCGCCGAACGTTTCGTAGTCCATAAACAGGTTGAAAATTTCATCTTTCGGATTTTCATTCATCCAGCGTACATATTTATCGGCAGTAAGCGGATATTCGTTCCATCCCTGATTCGAAAACCGGAAGGAGATGTCGTCACTCAGTTTATAATTGCGCATCAGCACTTTTAGTCTCGGGTTAATGGCATTTACGTAGAGGTAATTCGGCGATTTCCATCCCAGAATGTGTTTGGCGCCTTCGGTCAGCATTGCTTTAAAACCGAGTTCCGAAATTGTATGTCCTATTTCGTCGGAATAAATCAATTCTGTATTCCTGAAAACAGTGGGTTTTTGTCCGAAATATTTTTCAATCAGGGCATCGTGTTCCTGAATTTGATGAATAAACAGATCTTTCTTCCTTAATGCGACCAGCGAATGGGAAAATGTTTCTGACAGGAACTCGACCTGTCCGGTCTTTGCCAGGGCTTTAAACGAATCGAGAACTTCCGGCGCATACAGTTCGAACTGTTCGATCGCGAGACCTGAAAGTGAATATGCAATTTTAAACCGGCCTTTATATTTTTCAATCAAATTGAGCATTAACTTATTGGCCGGCAAATAACAACGGTCGGCTACTTTTCGCATAATTGATTCGTTGGCAAAATCATCGTAATAATAGTGATCGTTGCCAATATCGAAAAACCGGTACCGACGGTACCTGAATGGTTGGTGAACCTGAAAATAAAAACATATTGCTCTCATATCGGTGGTTAATTAAGCGATTTTTAAAACTTCCAAATAAATATCCCTTACATTTTTTGCTGAATTTTTCCATCGGAGGTTATCTACTTCCTTTTTTCCATACCTGACAAACATTTTGTGTAAAGCCGGGTAATTCAGCAACCCGTAAATGGCATCGGCCATTGCAAACGTATCCCAGTAATCGATTTTTATGGCGAATTTCAGTATTTCGGAAACGCCCGACTGGTGTGAAATAATTACCGGCACATTCGTTTGCATTGCTTCAAGCGGAACAATTCCGAATGGTTCCGATACCGATGGCATGACAAAAACATCACTCATCCGGAACATGTTGTGTACATCGTCGCCTTTCAGAAAACCGGTGAAATGGAAACGGTCGGCTATTTTCAGGCTGGCAGCCCGGTGTATCATGGCATTCATCATGTCGCCGCTTCCGGCCATCACAAAGCGTACGTTATTCATTTTCCGGAGGATCAGGTTGGCCGCTTCTACAAAATATTCAGGCCCTTTCTGCATGGTAATCCTTCCAAGGAAAGTCACGATTTTTTCGTCAACGCCCTTATTCAGTTTCGTCTTTTCTTCCTGCGAAACCGGTTCAACGGCATTGTATACCGTCACAACTTTTGAAGGGTCAATTCCATATTTTTCAATCACGATATTCCGGGTCAGGTTACTTACTGTGATTATCTTATCAGCGGCATCCATTCCTCTTTTCTCTATATCGTAAACCTGCGGGTTCACGTTGCCGCCACTTCGGTCGAAATCGGTTGCATGAACATGAATAACCAGAGGCTTCCCCGAAATTCTTTTTGCGGCAATGCCGGCCGGATAAGCCAGCCAGTCGTGGGCATGTATTACATCGAAGTCGGTTTCCCGTGCAATGATTTCGGCGACAACCGAATATTTATAAATTTCGTAAAGAAGATCTTTCCCGTATTTCCCGGTAAAATCGAGTTTTCCTTCTGTATTGGTTTCTATAAAACGTGTTTTTTCGGAAACCGTTTTCGAATTCATCTGCCAGAATTCTTCCGGATCGGTATAGGGAACAATGCCTGACTGAACCTCATAGTATTCAATTTTTTTCCGGACATCGGTAAAACTGATAGTTTTTCTGGAAACAGGAACATCATTGGCCCCGATCAGTTTCATTGCCGACTGATCTTCGTCGCCGTAAGCTTTCGGAACCACAAAAACTACGTCCACATCTTTGTATTCGGCCAGGCCTTTTGTCAATCCGTAACAGGCTGTTCCCAGGCCTCCCGATATATGGGGCGGAAATTCCCACCCAAACATCAATACCTTCATAGACGTTATTTTTTGTAGTTAATCTTCAAATCCCATAACCATTTTCCAGGCTTTTATTACTGCGGCAACACTCCATGCCTGGCTAATTGCCCCTTTTGCTGTATGAGGCGGGTTGCCGTTATATGTTTCAGAAATCGTCCCGATGCAGTGCTCCGACATTTCTTCTTCGAATCCTTCCATAATTTTCTGGACAAAGGGCAGACCTCCGCGTTTATGTATACTCAGGTACGATTTTACGAAGAACTGAATAAGCCATGGCCATACCGTCCCCTGATGAACAGCCAGTTCCCTTTCGTCCGGTGATCCTTCACATTGTCCTTTGTACATGGCATCCTGTGGCGAAAGGGTACGTAAACCGCGCGGTGTCAGCAGCTGCTTTTTTACCACACTTAAAACGAGTTTCTGTCTCTCCCGGTCGAGTGGCGAATAGTCGAGAGCTGCCGCCAGAAGCATATTGGGACGTACCGACCAGTTTTTGTAATCGTTGATCACATAATCAGCCAGATAGCCTTTCCGGTCGTCCCAGAATGTTTCGTTAAACGATTGTGCCACCATCAGCGAAACCGGTTCCCATTCGTCGACAAATACTTTATCGTCATTGGCTTTTGCCAGTTCAAGGGCAAAACAGATTGCATTGTACCAAAGGGCATTTACTTCGACAGCCATACCGGGGCGTTGAACCACCGGTTTCCCGTTCACGTATGAGTCCATCCATGTAAGGGCGATATTGTCGGCTGCTGCCGAAATCAGTCCTTTTCCGTTCATTTTTATATTGAATTTCTGCCCTTTCCGGTACCCGTTCAGTATTTGTTTCATCACCGGCCCGTATTTTGTCCACAGGTGTTTTGCGTTTTGTGCAAAGGAATTGTATTCCTGTAATGCCCAGAAAAACCATAAGGATACGTCGCTGGCATCGTAGTTGCAATCGTGAAGTCCGCATATTTTTGGAAGCAATCCGTCTTCGAGATGTTCGAGCTGAGTGTCGACTATTTTTTCAAACAGTTCAGGTTCTCCCCGTTCCAATGTCAGTCCGGGTAACGCTACAAATGTTTGGCGGGGACGCGGTCCGTACCACGGAAAACCTGCAATTATATCGGTTTTTTTGTTTTTTCTGAAGATGAATTGCTGGGCAGCATTGTCGATGTTGTCCAAAAATGTATCACGCGGAACACGTTTATTCTCTTCCCGTGTGAATTTCTGCTTTAGTCCCAGCGGTTTAGACTCGGTTGTTGCTGCCGAGAAAACAATGCTTTCTCCTTTTTGAATAGGCAGTTCGAAATATCCGGGTACAAACAGGTCTTCCTGGTATTCGTAACCCCGGTGTTGTTCCTTAAGATATTCAATATTATAATACCAGTGTGGTACCGCAACAAATTCGGGTTCTTTCGAAAATTGTATATGCAAATACGGATAGCCGTCGTACATCCTGACTTTTATCCCGTTGGCAACAGGTTGGTATTTTGTGTTGGCGTACATATTAGCCTTGCTCAGCGTATGAACATTGCGGAAAGCAAGAAACGGCTTAAACCGTAACGTGGTCGGCGAATGGGCATCAAGAAGGGTATATCTGATCAGTACCTGTTGTTCGTTTTCAACCAGCAAACGCTCACGTTGCAGAACAACGCCACCTACCCGGTAAATGGTTTTCGGAATGTGTTCAACCTCTATATCCTGAATATATTTATGCCCTTTCGGTTCATAATGGTCGCCCGAAAATTTGTGTATTCCCAGGTTAAATTCGGCTTCATGCTGGATTACAGTTTCATCGAGCGACGAAAGCAAAACATGTTTGCCCCCGTCCAGCTCTTCAAGCGGACAAACCAGTAAACCGTGATATTTCCGGGTATTACATCCTGAAAGGGTAGTACAAAGATAGGAACCTGCCCGGTTGGTTCTGAGAAGCTCCCGGTAGAGTGAATATTCCAGGTTCACCAATTGATTTTTGTCGAATTTCAAGTAAGTCATAACCGTTAATTTTTTGGCCGTAATTCAACAGACTAACAGGTAGTTTAGTTCCGAATAGAAAGGTACTTCAAAGATAAAAAATATTCTTTTTCTTTGTGAACCCTATTTCTTTTCGTACTGTAACAAACACTCCTGAAAATATGTTTTTTCAATTTTCAAGTTAAGAAACGGAAATTTTTCCATTAATCGATCGATCAATGTAAGGTTATATAACAGGAATTTTTTGTATCCTTCTGAAGCAGAATTTAGTGGACGGTGTTTGACTGCTTTCTGTATTTTTAAAACATCATCCGATATTTTCTTACTGTCTTCGGAAATTAGTATTTTACTAAATTTTGAGTAAATATATTCAACTGCAACGTCGCCTGGATGCAGCATGTCGCTTGCATAGTAGCGGTAATCGCGCAGTTCGTCCATCTGTATTTCATAAGAAGGAAAATAGTATACATAATCATTCCCGAGGCCAGTTAAAAGCTGGTCGATGGCGAGCAGTAAAGTGGCTTTGCTAAGCTGGTTTCCGATAGCCCCGTCTTTCCAGTGACGAATCGGGCTCACGGTAAAAACGATCTTTATTTTTGGGTTAAATTTTAGAAGTTCGTTATGTAAGTTGGTAAAAGTCTGTACAATTTCACTGGTTGTTAACCGGTAACGCCGGAATTCACGGGCCGGAACTTTGTGGCAGTTCGACACCACTTCGTGGCTGCTTTTGTGCTCGTAGACCCAGGCAGTGCCGAAAGTAATGATCAAAAAGTCTGCATTTTTCAGCGTTTCTGCCGATTCTGAAATACGCCGGTTAATATTCTGCAATACCAGGTCACGGTCGGTTCCTGAAAATTTGCTGTGGTGCGAAAAACTATTCCATACTCCCTGATCGAAAAATAAATCTTCGGCGGTAAACTGTTTTTTCTGCATCAGCAGGTACAGGCTTTTAATAACCGATAACGGGTTGTATAAAATTCCGAAAGGATTAATGTCGACATTGAATTTCAGTTCAGTCAGCCGTTCACCGATATTTTCCGAGAAACAGGAACCCAGCATGACCATCTTCGACCGGTAATCGATTTTCCATGGACAGGGGGGAATATCAACTTCAGTAAAAAAATTCATAACAAGGAAGAATTTCAGGTTAAGTGATAAAATAAGCTGTTCCCCGGTTTTTATTGAGGAATGGTGAAAGAAAAGACCGATCCTTTTCCCGGTTCGCTTTCTGCATGAATGTTCCCGCCAAGTGCATCGATAAATGTTTTGCAAAGTTTTAATCCCAGGCCGGTTCCGGTTTCCATGCAGGTTCCTTTTATCGAATCCAGATTCTTTTTGTCGAACAGGCTGTCAAGTTTTTCTTTATCCATTCCCAATCCGTTATCAGAAATTTTCGTGACCAGTATCCCGTTTTCAATCTTCATTTCAATTTTTATTTTTCCACACGGATTCGAGTATTTAATGGCATTCGAAATAAGGTTGCGAAGTACCAGCCGCATCAGGTCACGATCGACGTTTGCGGTTAGGCCGGTATCTGTTTCAACTGTAATTTTTTTCTGCTGAATCTGAAACTGGTATGCATCAATAATTCTTCCGGTTAAGAATTTTAAATCGACAGGCGTTTTTATTACCTGAAAACCATCAAACTGAATTTTTGTCCATTGCAGAATATTCATTACAAAATCGAGGTTGGTTTTTACCTGTTGTTGCAATTCCTTCAGCATTCCGGATAATTCTTCCTGACTGATTTCTTCCTGAAAATAAAGTTCAAGAAGCGAATCGATATTTATTAACGGGCCTTTTACATCGTGAGCAACAACCGAAAGCAGCGTGTTTTTCAGGCTGTTCTTCATTTCAGCCTCTTCATTTTTTTCCTGTATCTGGTTCGTTATTTTGAATGTAAAATACGAGCAAGGGTATGCAAGTATTGCCGGAGTGAAAATTGCAACAATAAACCCAAAAAGGCATAAAGATATATCGAAGGCAACTGCCAGACATAAATAAATGAAAACGGAAATAATAACAGCAAGGGCGGTAATCAACAGCGGTCCTTTTTTCCCGCTTTGAATAAATTTCCGCATAAGATAGTTGTTAATAGTCAGGTTCTTTTGCATGGACTAATACACCTTTTTTATCAGTTCTTTTTTTAACACAATTGCAGTTCGCGAAGGTAAATACAGGCGCAGGTAATGTTTGCCTGTAAAACCTGCTTCCGGTTGGGTGTAATACCACCGGTTTTTGTCTATCCTGTTCTGACCCCCGAAACAGTCTTCATCGGTATTCAGTACAATTCTGAATTTCGATGGTTCCATCTCGAAACCATAATCGGTAAACGACCGGCTCGGATGAAAGTTGAATACAAACATATATAATCCCCGCCAGAATGCCAGTATTTTATTTTGGTTGTGATCGTACCCCCAGTTTACTTCCGGAATTTCGAGCAGTCTGTTTTCACGGAACAGACTGATCAGTTCCCGGTCGAAATCGCCCAACCAGTGATAACGCAGTTCGTGGTTGTCGGCAAGGCTCCACAAACGGCGGGCATGACTGAACGACCAGTTATTGCCTGCGCGTGGAAAATCGATCCATTCGGGGTGGCCGAATTCGTTTCCCATAAAATTCAGGTAAGCACCTCCGGCAGCAGCAATCGTTGCCAGCCGGATCATTTTATGCAGGGCGATCCCGCGGTCGACAATCATATTGGGCTGGTCTTTCCGCATACTGAAATACATTTCCTTGTCGATCAGCCTGAAAATAATGGTTTTGTCGCCTACCAGCGCCTGATCGTGCGATTCGGCATAACTTACTACTTTTTCGTCCTTACGTTTCGAACTCAGTTCGTGAAAAAGCTGGCCCATGTCCCAGTTCTCGTCGGGCACATCTTTTATGAGTTTGATCCAGTAATCGGGAACACCCATTGCCATCCGGAAATCAAATCCAAGTCCTCCGTCCCGAATCGGGACTGCAAGGCCCGGAAGTCCGCTCATCTCTTCGGCAATGGAAATAGCATCGGGGTTGATTTCATGAATCAGTTTGTTTGCCATGCGAAAATAGGCAATGGCGTCGGTATCGACATTCGGGTTGAAATAATCATCGTAGCAGGTAAAAGCCTTCCCCAGTCCGTGGTCTAGATACAACATGCTGGTCACCCCGTCGAAACGGAACCCGTCGAACTTAAATTCTTCGAGCCAGTAACGGATATTTGAGAGAAGAAAATGAAGTACTTCCGGCTTTCCGTAGTTGAAACAATATGAATCCCACGCAGGGTGTTCTCCCCTGGGCCCCTTGTGGAAAAACTGGTAGCGGGTACCGTCGTATTTTCCAAGACCTTCCACTTCGTTTTTCACGGCATGGGAATGTACCAGATCCATAATTACCGATATACCCATGCCATGTGCTTCATCAATCAGCTGTTTCAGTTCTTCAGGCGTGCCGAAACGTGATGACGGTGCAAAAAAACCTGACACATGATAGCCGAAACTTCCGTAGTAGGGATGTTCGGGAATAGCCATCAGCTGAAGGGTGTTGTACCCGGCTTTCTTCACACGGGGCAGAACATTCTCCCTGAATTCGTTAAACGTGTGTACGCGTTCTTCTTCGCCGGCCATTCCTACATGCGATTCGTAAATCAGGGGGGCTTCGTTTCCTCTCCGGAACCCGGAATTCTTCCATTTGTAGGCATGTTCGGGAGCCCAGACCTGCGCATTGAACATCAGCGTTTTTTCGTCCTGAACCACCCTGTTGCACCAGGCCGGAATACGTTTCCCGGAACCGCCGTCCCAGTGCATCGAGAACGCATACAGGTCGCCGTGTCTGATAATCCCGGACGGAAGATTTAATTCCCAGTTTCCGTTACCGGTATTTTTTAACTGAAACTTTTCAGATTCCTGCCAGTTGTTAAAACCACCTGTTAAACAGATGTTTGTTGCATTGGGCGCCCAGTCGCGGATTACCCATCCGTTTCCGGTCGGGTGTATCCCGTACCATTTATGCCCCTGGGAGAATTCAGCCAGACCGGATTCCGGACATAGCTCCTTTTCTTTTTTTTCTGAAAATTCAAGCCATGAAAGAATTGTTGAAGAGTATGGTTTCAGCCAGGGATCATTTTTTATGAATAAAGGATACTCCATTATGTTTTCATTTTGCCTAAAGGTAAAAAAAAACGTATGAAGTTCGTCTTTGTTCCTGAATTGTTTCAGACGAAGCGAACAGACGAAGTTCTATCTTCTTTTTCCCCTGTATTTTTTTTGTTTACGGAGATGTTCGGGCAGATTTTTTACTTTATCCTTTTTGGGGAAAATTTTTTTCTTTTCGTGAAATGCCCCTTTAAAATCCGGATCTTCCAGTCGCCGTTGCCGGTCGATTTCACGTAGTTGTATCTGCTTTTCGGCTTTCCCGGTAGCAGTTATCTCCACTTCGTCAGGAATTTCCTTTAGCGGAATTTCCATCCGGATTATTTTTTCGATTTTTTTCAGATGATATTCTTCCGAAGGGTCGACAAGTGTGATGGCCGATCCGGTATGATTTGCCCGGGCAGTCCGCCCGATGCGGTGTACATAGTCTTCGTAGTTCGACGGAATGTCGAAATTAATCACATGGCTGACCATCTCCACATCGATGCCCCGGGCCGAAAGGTCGGTTGTAATCAGGATGCGCACTTCGCCTTCCTTAAACGCATTAATGGCGTTGATGCGGGTGTTTTGCCCTTTGTTCGAGTGCATGATGCGTTTTTCACCTTCCGTTTTCCGTTTTATGATTTTAAAAACAGCTTCGGCATTTTCCTTGGTTTTTACAAAGATGATCACCCGTGAAAAACGTACCTCATCCTGCAGCAGGTATTTGATGAGGTTCAGCTTTGTGGCGACATTGGGTACTTTATAGTAACACTGATCGATCAGTTTGGCTGGAGTGGCAGAAGGGGCTACTTCCACGCGTTCCGGAAACGCAAGAAATTCGTGGGACATTTGTTCCACTTTTTCGTTGAAGGTGGCCGAGAACAAAAGGTTTTGGCGTTTTACCGGAATAATTTCGAGTATCTGCCTGATCTGCGGCATAAAGCCCATATCGAGCATACGGTCGGCTTCGTCGATTACCAGTGTTTTTATTTTTTTCAGCGATAAGACATTGGCCCGGTACAACTCCATCAGACGGCCGGGCGTAGCTACCAGAATGTCGATGCCCGGTTCAAGCAGAGCGGCATGTTTTGTCCAGCCAATGCCGCCAAATACGGCTGCATGGCGCAGGTTCGAGTAAGGGGTCAGAGCGGTAATGTCTTCACCTACCTGGATAGAAAGTTCGCGGGTCGGAACCAGCACGATTGCCCGCGGGTCTTCGCCTTCGGCTTTTACCAGTTTCATGAACAGCGGCAGCAGATAGGCTGCTGTTTTCCCGGTACCGGTTTGGGCAATGCCCAGCACATCGGCTCCCGAACGGATGACGGGAATTGCCTTTTCCTGGATGGGGGTTGGGGTCTCGAAACCCAGCTCATCCAGCGCTTTCAGTATTGATTTATTGACCTTTAAATCTTCAAATGTTGCCATGCTGCAAAGTAAGGTGGAAAAAAGCAAAGGGCAAAGCAGAAGGAAAAAAGATTTTCAGGGAGATCTGCTGCCGGATAGCAGCGCTCTTTTCTATGTCTCGGAACAGACAGTATAATTATTGAATTTTCAAGATTTTGTTAATTTTTTCCTCAACAAGTTTTTTTACTTCAATTGCGATATTCCTGTATTCAATCGTTTCTTCTGAAGACGGAATATACATATCTCCAGGATATCGTACATCAACGCCAAATTCGCTTAATTCTTTCGGATCAACGGTAACAAAATCAGGATCAATATCTGAACATTCCGACAATAAATATTCAATGTTGTGAGTTTTTTTTATTTAAATGCCATTTGTTATCAAAAAAGCTTTCAAAAATTTTTCTACAGCCTGCTGACAATGGAAGCAAACAGAAGCATTTGCGATTATTTCAGATTCAGTTAATTTTTCTACAACTAATAAATCTTCATTAGCTTTAATCATCCATTGTTCTATGAAATTAGCAGTTTCTGTATTCATATTTTAATACCCTCTTTTATTACTTGTCTGAGAATGTGCCCTGTAATTTCCTTTTTTATTCGAATTTCCTCTTCGCTCTGAATCAGTATATCAGCGGGAATTTTATGTTTTGCCAGTTCTTTCCTCAACTGAGATTTCAGAATTCTTTTCCGCTGTATATCAATGCTGTATTTTGTTATAATAAGAAAATCATAATCGCTGTCTGCTGAATTGTCATTTCTTGCACGGGAACCAAAAAGAATCACTTTGCAGTCAGGAAGTAAACTGGTTGCAGCATCTCTAATAATCGAAAGTGTTTCTTTGCTGTTGTTAACCATTTTTTCTTTCAAAATTACGCAATTTTTGTGAAGTTTTTAAGTCCCGAATTTTGGGAAAGGGCATGCCCGGCATTCGGTCAGCAAACAAAAAAGGCGCCGTTTCCGACGCCTTCAGTTTTCTGAACTACCTTTTTCTCTGAACAACATTTAATTTGTCTTTTACGAAATAGCAATTTGTCTCGGTTCCTGATCTTTGAATTCTTCCCTCTTCGGAAGCTCAATTTTCAGAATACCATTGCTTTGCAAAGCATTGATTTTCTGAAGATCGACGCCTTCAGGAAGTACAAAGGAACGGCTGAAACCTGAATAGCTGAATTCACGGCGAACAACCTTTTTACCTTTTTGTTCCTTGTTTTCGCTCTTCTTTTCGGAAGAAACGGTCAGTACATTGTCTTTCAGATCAATGTGGAAATCTTTCTTTTCCAGTCCTGGTGCGGCAATTTCAATTTCGTAATGATCGTTACTTTCCGCAATATTTACATCCGGTGTGGAATTCCATTCTTTGTCATTAAAGAAATCATCCCAAAAATTCGTGCTGAAAAAATTATCAGCGATACCCGGTAAATTTCTGTTTGTTCTAAATACTGGTAACATGGCTTTATCCTCCAATTATTAGTTTAACTTGTTTTTTTGTTTCATAGCGATAACCCTTATTACAAGCAAGGTGCCATGTGTGTTTCCTGCCTGTTGTTTGCCATTTTTTCAATATAAGGCTGAAATTTTTTCAGATTTAGAAACAGGAACCGGTCATTTTTTCAGGATAAACAGACCGGAACCAGTTCCCTGTCCGCCCTGCAATACCCTGTTTTTGTTCTTTTAGAGTAAGAATGAAGTAATATTTGTATTTTTAAAACCGTTTATTTGTTAGTTTTGAAAAATTCAGAAATAAATAGTTGACCCATGAAAACAAAAGTTGAAATTCTGCTTGGTATATTACTGATAGTTACAGGCCTGCAAGCGCAGGATGTAGTTACCGTTAAAGCCACTAGCTATGATGTAAGTGATAATCTTAATCTGGAAGCTGTGGCTTCATTGTTCGGAGAGTCATCTAATCTGGAAGACTTTGAACAAAGGCTGAACGATCCGGAAAGTCAAATCTCCAATCTGGATTTAAACCAGGATGGATATGTCGACTATATACGGGTTACTGAAACATTATCGGACGGAATTTTTCTGGTGACGCTTCAGGCTGTTCTTGGCGATAACCTGTTTCAGGATATTGCGACTATTGATGTTGAAAAAGATGAATCAGGCGTTGCCCGTGTCCAGATAACCGGAGATGCATACCTGTATGGTGAGGGATATATCATTGAACCTGTTTTCTCATTTGTTCCCGATATTTTTCTGGGCTTTTTCTGGAATCCGTATCACCGGGTTTGGGTTTCACCTTATTACTGGAGACATTATCCCCCCCGTTTCCGGTATTGGAGTCCTTATCCGGTTCCCAGGTACCGACAAAATGTATTGGCATTCAGAAGAGCAAATGTAAAAATTTCCTTTCAGTATCCTTCTGTAAGAAGAAGTCAGGTCGCTGTGAACCTGCAAAAACAGGTACGACGGAATGATTACGGCAAAAAATATCCGGAACGGTCGTTCGAAAGTCGGAATGGAAATATAAGAAACAGGGAACAACTGGAAAGGAACAGAAGTAATAGCCGGGCTACAGAAAATGTGCGGTCAACAGGCAGAACAGTACAACGGAACTGGACTCCGGCCTCAGGCGAAAACAGGACTCAACGGACCACTGTAACAAGGAAAAATGTTTCCTCTTCCGACCAGAAACGGACGAATCAGGTTACAACAGGAACCAGAACACGGCAATCTCAGCCGGCCACAAACCGGCAAACGAATGTTCAGAAGCGTGAATTTTCAACCTCTCCGACCAGGTCGGGATCGAATACCAGAACACAAAGTACTACCAGAACAGACCAGTCTGTCTCGTCTCCGAGACAGGAACGGACAAATCAGGGAACCTCCGGTAGCAGGACACGGCAATCTCAACCGACCGTAAAGCAACAAACGAATGTTTCGAAAAGCAGTACTTCATCAACACCGGTCCGGTCAACGAACAGAACGTTGCAAACAAAATCGACTTCTCAAACGAAGAGTACAGAACAGACGAAACAGTCACAAAAAAAACGGACTCCTCAGAAATAAAATATTTTCCTGTTACCTGCAACAGACGGATGAGGCTGCCGGATAAATTTTATCCGGCAGCCTTGTTTGTAAACCTACCGTTTCTTTTTCCGCATTCATTTAAAGTACTTTTCTGCCTGTTTTGATATTTCAGAATTTTGAGTATACCTTTGCAGCGATATTACGCAATGGGGTGTCCCGGTTAGAAAAAACCGGGGCTGAGATGATACTCAAAGAACCTGATCCGGATCATGCCGGCGTAGGGATGCGAAAAGAATACTGTCCTACCTCATTGGTTATTTTATTAACCATTAAAACCAAAAAATGAAAAAAGTTGGATTACTGTTGCTGTTGTCGCAGTTTTTTGCAGTATTCGCTTTTGCCCAGTACCCGCTGAAAGGAACTGTTAAAAGCGAAAAGGGGGAAATTTTAGCCGGCGCGGCCGTGTTCCTGAAAAATACTTTTCAGGGAACGATTACCGACGCATCCGGGAAGTTTCAGTTTAAAAATTTAAAAGCAGGGAATTACCAGATGACGGTTTCGTTTATCGGCTACGATTCGAAACAACTGGATGTGACTGTTCCTGCAGAAAAGGAAGTGAACGTGACTCTGGCAGTATCGGAATTTATGACTGAAGAAGTGCTGGTTTCGGCAACCCGTGCCGGGAACAAAATGCCGGTAGCTTTTACTACTGTTTCGAAAGAGGAGATTAAGTCGCAAAACATGGGGCAGGATATTCCTTATATGTTGAGCCTGACTCCTTCGTTTGTGGTAACTTCCGATGCCGGTGCCGGTGTCGGTTATACTAATTTCCGTGTTCGCGGTACTGATCTGAACCGGATTAATGTAACCATTAACGGCATTCCGATGAACGATGCCGAGTCGCATGGTACCTGGTGGGTCGACACTCCTGATCTGGCCGGTTCGACCGATAATATACAGATACAGCGCGGGGTAGGTACATCGACCAATGGCGCTGCTGCTTTTGGAGCTTCCATCGATTTACAAACCAATACGCTGAATAAAGAAGCCTATGCTGAATATTCGGGCTCCGGCGGTTCGTTCAATACCTACCGGAATTCTGTAAATTTCGGAACAGGACTGCTAAACAACAAATTCTCGGTAGACGCCCGTTTGTCGAAAGTTACATCCGATGGTTTTATCGACCGTGCTTCTTCCAACCTGAAATCGTTTTTTGTTTCGGCTGCATGGTTTTCCGAAAACTCGGTACTGAAAGTCAATATTTTTTCAGGACTTGAAGAAACCTACCAGGCCTGGAACGGAGTTCCTTCTGTTCGTCTGCATAACGATGCCGAAGGAATGAAACGTTATCTCGACCACTGGCTCTGGTCCGGCAGTTCGGAACGTGAAAACCAGATCCGCTATGACGAGATGGTCGCTTCCGACAGCCGGACTTACAACATGTATACGTATGATCACGAAGTTGATAATTATCAGCAGGATCATTACCAGTTGCACTTTTCACATAAATTCAGTCCGCATGTAAACCTGAACGCTTCACTTTTCTACACTCCGGGCAAAGGATATTACGAGAATTACGAATACGATGAAGATTATGCCGACTATTTGCTTACGGCTCCTTATGATGGCGCTGTAACCGACCTGGTTACCCGGAAGTGGCTCGACAATGACTTTTACGGAGGCATTTTTTCGGTAAATTATGAAAAAAGGAAATCAACAGTTTCTGTAGGAGGAGGTTACAATATTTATGACGGCAATCATTTCGGCCGGGTAATCTGGGTAGCCAATGCCGATGATCTGGATACAAAACACGAATGGTACCGTGGAACAGGTCTGAAAAAAGATTTTAATGTGTACGGAAAATACAATTACCAGTTGTCGGAGAAGGTAAACCTGTATGCCGACTTGCAGTACCGCCGTATCGATTACGATATTGACGGAAAAGACAAGAAGTTGCGCGATATAACCCAGTCGCACAGTTTTAATTTTTTTAATCCGAAGGCCGGCATTTACTACGAACCGGCAGAAAACCAGAAGGCATACATCAGTTTTGCCCGTGCCAACCGCGAGCCAACACGCGACAATTATGTGGACGCAAAAGAAGGCAAGGAACCTGCGTCCGAAACCCTGAACGATGTGGAAATGGGCTATACCTTTCAATCGTCGAAGCTGTTGCTGTCGGCAAACCTGTATTACATGTTTTACGATAATCAGTTGATTACAACCGGCGAAATAAACGATGTCGGAGCGTCAATCATGGTAAATGTGAAAGACAGTTACCGCGCAGGACTTGAGCTTCAGGCCGGCTGGAAGGTTTCACCGGATCTGAGCTGGAACATGAATGCCACGTTCAGTTCGAATAAAATTAAAGACTTCACCGAGTACGTCGACGACTGGGACACCGGCGGGCAGGATGATCATGAACTGGGAAAGACCGACCTGTCGTTTTCTCCTGACCTGGTGGCAGGCAGCAAAATTGAATTTACTCCCGGCAGTGCGTTTACAGTCAGCCTGCTTTCGTCGTATGTGGGCAAACAGTATATCGACAACACTTCGTCGGACGACCGCAAGCTCGATGCGTATTTTGTAAATAACCTGAAGTTTGATTACAAAGTGAAACAAAAGCTTGTAAAAGAAATGAAGGTGAATCTGCAGGTGAACAACCTGTTCAATGCCGAATACGAAACCAATGCCTGGGTGTATTCCTATATTTATGGCGGCGAGCGTTTTAAAATGGACGGATATTTTCCGCAGGCCGGCATTCACTTCTTTGTGGGTCTGGATATAAAATTGTAGGCTTTCCGACATCTTCAGGAAAAATAAAACAGGGAAACGGGAAATAACCTGTAGGTTTAATTCCCCGTGTCCCTGTTTAAATTTCTGAGTGCCGGTTGATCCTAACGGCACAAAATTTCAAATATGGTTTAAAGTGTATTTCTTGAGTTTGTCCCAGATTGCTGATAATTTTTCGACAGTGGCAGGCAATAAGTTCAGCTCTTCAATTTGCACCTCTGCATAAAAAGGATATTCGTGCGAGACTGCATTTCGTGTTTGCCGTAACGATATCCAGTCTTTAGCACTTTCAATCAGGTTTAGTTTTTCCATTTTCCGGAGAATATCTATAAAGGGAATATTTTCTGTATCTTCTTCAAGAGATTCCAGTATCTGTCTGAATAAACGAGCGCCCATGCTGTCCTGCAATTTTGAGAAACGATAAATTAACTGATCAAACAGCGCCAGTTCAACCGGAGTTAACTGGTCTAATCCGGCTTCAGTTAACGGGAAATATTTTTTAACTGAATCAAAGGCAAACATCATTCGTTGGTAGTGGAGGTCACAAATTTTAATGGTTTCTGTGAGCTTATTATTATTTAAATTTTCGTTTTTCATAGTTGAATGGCTGTTTGACGAATAGTTTGGATAAATGCTGAATTTTTTGTGGCCGGATGCTCCAGAACCACATCTATTTTTTGATCGCCGATTTGTAAAACCAGATCGGTCAGAAAATTGATCTTTTTTCTCATGCTGAGTTGATCCGTCTGCGGATGACTGATAAATAAATCAATATCGCCTCCCCTCTTCTGATCTTCCGTACGGGAGCCGAAAAGAAAAACCCTGACTTCGTTGCCAAAATGTTTTTTCGCCAGTGCCTTTATCGTTGCTATTTCAAATTCATCTAACCGCATGATACAAAAGTAGAAGTTCGAAGGTAAAAAGACAAAACTCAACGCGTCTCTTTGTACTATTTTTTATCGTTGTATGTAAGGCGATTAATAATAAAAGTGTATTTTCAGCAATCCTAATAAATCCGAAGTAATGAAGAAAATTCTGAAATTTTTGGTTTCCTTCCCTTTTATGGGTTTTTTATTTTTAGTGCTGGCTTTTGCAATGGCGGTTGCCACTTTTATTGAAAGCAGTTACGGAAGTGCCGCCTCACGCGGACTGGTATACAATGCGTGGTGGTTCGGGCTCCTGTTCCTGCTACTCGGCATTAACCTGCTGGCAAATTTTTTCAGGTCGAAGCTGTACAGCAAAAAACGCATCACCATCGGACTGTTTCATCTTTCGTTTGTGGTTATTGTGCTGGGGGCCGCCATTACCCATTATTTCAGTTTCGAAGGAATGATGCACATTCGCGAAGGGGAAACCAGCAATTCCATGCTGTCGGATGACGATTACATAACCATTGAATACAACGGGAATAAAATTCAGAAAAAAGTATTGTTTTCCAAACTTAAAACCGGTGAGCTGAACACGCATATTTCCATCGCGGGACAGGATGTAAAACTGAAATCGGTCGGTTTTGTGCAGCATGCAAAAGAAACGCCGGTGGAATATCCTTCCGGAGTTGAAATGATTGATCTGGTGGTTTCGTCCGGAGAGGGAATGCAGAGCTATGTGCTTCGGAAAAACGATCATATTAATCCCGGAAACGGTGTTGTCTCTTACGGCGAAACAGGTGCTGATATTTGTTTTTTTAACAGGGGCGACAGTCTGTTTCTCCAAAGCAGCCGTCCGGCGCAAGTCCGTTCGATGACCGGCGGTGAAACAGAAAATTTGCCGGTAAACACACCGGTTGCAGTCCGGCCAATGCTTCTTTATACGTTTGACGGATATGTGCTTTTGGTGAAAAAGTTCTACGAAAAGGCAATCGTTCGTGTAACCCGTGACCCGTCTGGCAATACGCCGGACGATGCCGTGCTGGTTGAAGTTTCCGATGGCCGGGAACAAAAGGTTGTCAATGTGTTCGGACGCCACGGAGAAACCGGCAAACCAACTGTTTTCGAAGAGAACCATACCCAGGTGAAAATCAGTTACGGTGCAATACCTGTTGAAGTACCTTTTGCCCTGAAACTGCGCGATTTCCAACTGAAACGCTATCCCGGATCAGAAAGTCCTTCGTCGTTCGCCAGCGAACTGACCCTGATCGACCGGGAAAAAGGGATTCAGAAAGATATCCGCGTTTTTATGAATAATGCACTGAAACACCGGGGCTATCGCTTCTATCAGTCGTCGTACGATTCGGATGAACAGGGAACCATTCTTTCCGTGAATGCCGATGGACTGGGGACTACCGTAACTTATACCGGTTACGCCATGTTGTTTCTGGGAATTATTTTATCGTTGCTGAACAGAAATTCATATTTCAGCATACTGGTACGGCGGTTAAAACGAAGTCCGAAAGTAGTTGCTGTTGTGCTGCTTGTAATTTTGATGGGAGGTTCTCATGCGAAAGCCGGAGAAGCGATACTAACCGGCCTTCCCGATCTGGACAGGCAAGTGGTAAAAGACTTTTCCGAACTTTGGGTGCACGGGCACGACGGGCGTATCGAACCGGTTTCGACGCTGGCTTCCGAAGTGTTGCGCAAAGTGAGCCGCAAATCATCGTTCTACGGAAAAACGCCTGACGAAGTGATGCTTGGCATGTACCTTTATCCTGACTTGTGGAAAACCATTCCTCTGGTGAAAGTCTCGGGTAAACAGGTCCTGTCCCAACTTGGGGCAACCGGGAGCCGGCTGGCTCTGAACGAGTTTTTCGATGAAAACGGTAATTACCGCATTGCCGCTCAGGTACAGGCCGCGTATGCCAAGGTGCCGGCTTCCCGCAATCAGACCGACAAGGATTTTATATATGCCGACGAACGGGTGAATGTGTGTTTCATGGTTTTCCGGGGGCAGATGCTGAACCTGTTCCCGACCGGTAAGGCTGAAAATGCCTGGCTGGCACCGGGAAGCAAAGCCACCGGCCTGCCCGTTGCCGACTCCCTGTTTGTGAACCGGAGCTTCGACCTTTTAAAGGAATCGGTTTCCGGGAAAAATGCCCCGGACGGACGTAAAATACTTGCCGCAGTAGCTGCATTTCAGAAAAAATATGCAGCGAACATACTTCCTTCGGAATCGCGTAAAAAAGCGGAGATTTTCTATAACAGGCTTAATCCGTTCAAAAATGTATTCATCATCTATCTGCTGTTCGGGTTTACACTTTTGCTGGTGCTGTTCGTGAATATTTTCAGGCAAAAAAATATTAATAAATACCTGAAATACACGCTGACAGGCTTCATTATACTGGCTTTTGCCGTTCATAGTGCGGGTTTGGGCTTACGCTGGTATGTTTCGGGCCATGCACCCTGGAGCAATGGCTACGAGTCGATGATTTACGTGGCCTGGGCTTCCATGCTGTCGGGTCTGATTTTCGGGCGGAAATACCCGATGGTAATTGGTACCGCAGCATTTATGGCCGGAATTACACTTTTTGTCGCCCATCTGAACTGGATGAACCCTGAAATTACCAATCTGGTTCCGGTGCTGAAGTCGTACTGGCTTCTGTTTCACGTGGCGATAATTACAGCCAGCTACGGTTTTATCGGTCTGAGCGCTTTTCTCGGTCTGCTGGTGCTTGTGTTGTTCTGCATCGCGAACGAAAACAACAAGAACAATGTAAGCCGGTTTATCAGTCAGCTTACAACCATTAACGAAATGTCGGTGATCGTGGGCTTGTACATGCTTACAATCGGAACGTTTCTCGGGGCCATCTGGGCGAACGAAAGCTGGGGTCGTTACTGGGGCTGGGACCCGAAAGAAACCTGGTCGCTGATCACTATTGTTGTGTATTCGTTTATTTCGCATATACGGCTTATTCCTTCGTTAAGAGGTGTTTACAATTACAATTTTGCTTCGGTTATCGGTTTTTCTTCTGTGCTTATGACCTATTTCGGCGTTAATTATTATCTGAACGGACTGCACTCGTACGGGCAGGACGCTGCCGGCCCGGTTCCCGCGACTGTTTATTTTGCCGGTATGGCGGTTATTGTCCTGATGGTTTTATCATATCAGAAGAGCAAAAAGTATAAAATGGGAATGTAAAATTCGAATGTTTTTTTTGCATGTTCGAATTTTGTTTTACTAATATGTTGCATATTAGCATTATATCGTTATTTGAATAAAATCTAAATAAGTTTTTGGTGCCGGTTTTACCTCATTTTTTAGAGCCAGCATATAGGGTATGTTGTATATTTGCCGGATTGTTGTCAGGCATAACTAATTTGACACGGAGATGGAATTTGAAGTAAAGAGAACTTTTGATATTCTTGACCGCTACATGAAGCTTTTCCCCCGGGAAGATGCTTTGGGTGGAAAAAAGAATAATGAATGGTATACATACAGCACGGCGGAATATTACGAGAAATCACATCAGTTTGCAATGGGTTTAATGGCCCTGGGACTGAAAAAGGACGATAAAATCGCGACCATTACCTCTAACCGTCCGGAGTGGAATTTTGCCGATATGGGAATGGCAATGACCGGAATTATTCATGTGCCGATTTATCCGACCATCGGTGAAGATGAATACCGTTATATACTGAACCATGCTGAAATAAAGGTACTGCTGATCGGCGACCGGCGGCTGTACGAACGTCTGAAACCGGTTGCTGCTGAAATAAGCAGTATCGGGGATATATATACTTTTGAGGAAGTTGAGGGCGTAAAAAATTACAATGAAATTCTGGAACTGGGGAAGTCCCGCAAAAATGAACTTCAGGATAAACTTCAGCAAATAAAAGATTCACTGACTCCCGATGATGTGGCTACCATTATTTATACATCGGGAACTACCGGCGTACCTAAAGGAGTAATGCTGACACACCGGAATCTGGTTTCGAATTTTGTTGCGCATTCAACCATGCACAACCTCGGAAAAGATCACCATGCACTTAGTTTTTTGCCGCTTTGCCACGTATACGAACGGAGCATGAATTATCATTTTCAGTACAAAGGAATGGCTGTTTATTACGTGGGAAACCTGGGGCAGATTGTTTCGGCAATTAAAGAAGTAAAGCCACATATATTTAATTCGGTACCCCGCGTGCTCGAACGTATCTACGACGGTTTTGTGTCGAAAGGGAAAGAGCTGAAAGGAATAAAAAAAGTGCTGTATTTCTGGGCGCTGAAACTTTCACGGCATTTCGAATACAACAAGCGGTACAGTATTTTCATGAAAATGAAGATGGAACTGGCCGATCGGCTGATCTACTCGAAATGGAGGGAAGCACTTGGCGGCAATCTTACTTTTATTGTCTCAGGAGGAGCTACCCTGCAGCCCGATATTTCCAGAACCTTCGGGATAGCCGGCATTGCAAACGTGGAAGGATATGGCATGACAGAAACTTCGCCTGTGATTGCCGTAAATAATCCGGCTAAAAATGAAATAAAAATCGGTACGGTAGGCCCGATCATGTTTAATGTGGAAGCTAAAATTGCAGAAGACGGAGAAGTTTTGTGCAAAGGCCCAGGCGTAATGAAAGGCTATTACAAAGCCCCGGAACTGACTGCCGAAGTAATTGACAAGGACGGCTGGTTTCATACCGGCGATATCGGTGTTCTGGAAGAAGGGAAATACCTGAAAATTACAGACCGGAAAAAGGAGATGTTTAAACTGTCGGGAGGAAAATACATCGCCCCGCAGATGATTGAAAATAAACTGAAAGCCTCATTTTTTATTGAACAGGCAATGGTGATCGGTGCTGACGAGAAATTTGCCAGTGCTCTTATCTCGCCCAATTTCGAATACCTGCACGACTGGTGCGCTTCGCGGAAAATACATTTCCGGGATAATGAGGAATTGATTGAAAAAGAAGAAGTTGTTGCACAGATTCAAAAAGAAGTGATGGCCATTAACAAAACACTGGGAGACCACGAGGAAATAAAACGCTTCAGACTGGTTTTTGAAGAATGGACGCCGCAGACAGGAGAGCTTTCTCCAACTTTAAAACTGAAACGGAACCATATTATGGAAAAATACCACGATATGATTGATGAAATTTACATGGTTCCTCACAATAATAATAACTGGATAGGAATAAACGGTATTCATTTAAAGCTACCCAAAGTAAACCTGAACCTGCGTTTCGATTTCAGTGGCTTCCTGAAAAGACTGAAATTTTAATGTCAGCTCCGGTCAGGTAAAAAATCGGTTCGTTTTTAATTCCAGAGTACCAGATCCTTCTCTTTTCTGAATTCAGCACTGTTGCATTTGGGGCATACTGCATATTTCAGCCGGTGAATATTGGTGCGCTTCAGCCGGACCATACATTCCGGACACTTGAATTTTGTTTCATGCAGCACTTTCCCGTCGTCTGTCACCTGTACAAAAAGGCGGTCAGATATTCTATGACAAATGCGGCACCGGTATATCCGGTATTCAATCTGCAGGTGCAACCCTTTCTTTTGACGCGACAGCTGTTTTATTTTTTGAATCGTTTTGTAGTGCAGTTTTACCGACGGCGATTCAAGGAATTTTTCAACCGTCTGGTCATGTACCATAAAAGCATAACCCTCGTACAGACGTAGCCTGTAGCCGCATTTGCTGCATAAAAACGAATAACTTTTTCCCATAATATTTTGAATTTCTGTCCTTTCCAAGTTACAAAAAAAATGGAGCAAAAGAAACCTTCGGCTAAACCGTTAACGTGTTTTGGCTAAATATTATGTTGAGGTGTTGTTTAAAGATTCCACGCAAAATACGCAAAACATATTCACGCCAAAGCGCAAAGACTTTTATAAATTATTTACCACCCTATGGATATAGTAATCTTCAAAAAATAAATTATTAAACTTTTCATATTTGAGATTCCTCCCTGCGGTCGGAATGACAAGGTTTGGTTTGTCTCAAGGGGAGGGAGGCTGGCGGCAAAGCCGCCAGCCTCCCTCCCCAAAATCAAATGAGAACAGTCTGTCATTCCGACCGCAGGGAGGAATCTTTTTAACATGTTACTATTTAAATTTTACCAATTGGGCAAAATGGACAGGGGCTACTGCTTCTACTGCCTTTACCTCTATTATTACTTCGTTGTTTACAAGCAGATCTATTCTGTATGAAATTTCGTTCTCATTCATAAATACAACTTTGCGAATTTTTGGCGTTCTCTGGTTTTGCGTATTTTGCGTGGAAATAATGTTAATCAAAACTATCAACACCTCAATATAATATTTTGTCTGTGTTTCAGAGCAGCAACAAAAGCTGTTTTTGAAACAGTTATCTCCCAACCAAGACTGAAAACCAAGACTGCCGACTGCTACCGGAAACAGGCCAATGTTAATTTTTCCCCTGATTTTCAGCTTTTCAGCTTCACATTAAAAAAATCGTCTACCTTTGCAGCTCGTTTAATCGGGGATGGGTAATGGTTCTTTGCACGGTTTCGGCAACATGTTATCCTTCCTTGTTTGGGGAACCACGAGAGTGGTATTATTAATTTTAAAGGATAAACATGACATTTTCAGAAACCGGTATTAAGCCGGAATTGATCAAAGCGATCTCAGAGATGGGCTTTGAAGTACCTACTCCTATTCAGGAAAAAACTATACCTCATTTACTGAATTCAACCCGTGATTTAATTGGGCTGGCTCAGACCGGAACGGGGAAAACCGCGGCTTTTGGCCTGCCTATTCTGCACAACAGCGACGACAACGACCGAAATGTACAGACACTGATTTTGTGTCCGACCCGGGAACTTTGCCTGCAGATAACCCGCGATATGGAGAAATTTTCGAAATATATGCCCGGGTTCAGAATCATTGCCGTTTATGGCGGTGCTGATATCAGCAGACAGATTAAACAGTTAAAAAGCGGCGGACAGATTGTGGTGGGAACACCGGGCCGGGTGAATGACCTGATCAAGCGGAACGTGCTGAAAATAGGGAAAATAAAATGGCTTGTGCTGGATGAGGCAGACGAAATGCTGACAATGGGATTCAAGGAAGAGATGGATGCTATTCTGTCGAATACTCCCGAGGAAAAACAAACCTTGCTTTTTTCGGCTACAATGCCTGCCGAGATTGCCGAAATGACGAATAAATACCTGAAGGATCCGGACCGGATTACCATCGGGAAGAAAAATGCAGGGGCCGAAAATGTGGAGCACCAATATTACGTGGTTCGTGCCAAAGATAAATATGCAACGCTGAAACGCGTGGCCGATAATTACCCTGACTGTTACGCGATTGTTTTTTGCCGTACCCGGATGGAAACCAAGGAAGTGGCTGAAAAACTACTGAACGACGGATATAATGCCGACGCTTTGCACGGCGATCTTTCTCAGGCACAACGCGACCTGGTGATGAGTAAATTCCGCAACAAGAACCTGCAGATGCTGGTGGCAACCGATGTGGCTGCACGCGGCCTCGATGTAAGCGATCTTACCCATGTTATCAATTACAGTCTGCCCGATGATCCTGAAGTATATATTCATCGTAGCGGACGTACCGGAAGAGCAGGTAAAAGCGGAATATCGGTGTCTATCATTCACATGAAGGAAACCGGGAAAATCAGGCAGATCGAAAAACTGGCAAACAAAAAATTCGAACGGCATAACGTGCCGGGAGGTGATGAAATTTGTGAAAAGCAACTGCTTTACCTGATCGATAAAGTGGTGAACGTGGAAACCAATGAAAAACAAATTGAAAAATATCTTCCCCTCATAGACGAAAAGTTAGAACTCTTAAGCAAAGAGGATGTGGTGAAAAAGTTTTTGTCTTTTGAATTTAGCCGTTTCCTGAATTATTACAAAAATGCTCCTGACCTGAATGTTTCTTTTGAAGAGAAAAATCAAAAGGAAAGACGCAGACCGTCGAAAATGGTGAACATGTTCATCAATGCAGGCAAAAAACATTATTTGTCGGCAACCGGACTGATCGGAATGATTAACGATTATACCCGGCGGAAAGATATTGAGATCGGTAAAATTGATATTCAGCGCAAATTTTCATTTTTCGAGGTAGATCCGAATTTTGCCGGTCTGGTTATCGACAAGCTGAACGGAACGATGATCGACGGATACCCGGTGAAGGTCGGAAAAGTAACGGGGAATACCCCGGCAAACGAGCGGCCTGAACAACGCCGCACGAATACCTCACGGCGTGGCGCCGGACGTTATGCCGATCAGCGGAAGGGGAAACCGAAAAAGACCAGGTATTAGTGCCCGGCAAAAATATTCGGCCCGGAACTGAAAACAGAAACTGAAACCGGAAGAGACATGGTTTGCCTGCTTCTTCCCGGAGACCGGAAAACAAAGAACAATGAAGAATTTTTTATCGTACCTGCTTACGCCTGTATTTTTATTGCTTTTTGCTTTTTTACTGCTGATATTTCATCCGGTTCAGGTTTTTGCCCGCCGGATATGGGGATACCCTGTACGGAAAAAAACAGTGGATGTTCTGAACTGGTGCCTGTTGCACAGTCTCCATGTTCTGGGGGCACGGATCTCATTTCACGGGTTCGGAAAATTACCGCAGGGCCGGCCGCTGATTATTGTGTCGAATCACCAAAGCACTTACGATATTCCTCCCGTGGTGTGGGGATTCCGCAAACATCATCCGAAATTCATTTCGAAAATTGAACTTGCCAAAGGCATTCCGAGTATTTCGTATAATCTGAAACACGGCGGATCGGCATTAATTGACCGGAAAAACAAAGGACAATCGATCAAAGAGATTATAAAACTGGGGCACCATATCGAAGAGAACAATTATGCTGCCTGCATTTTTCCCGAAGGCACCCGAAGCAAAACAGGGAAGGTAAAAAAATTTATGGAAGGCGGTATCCATACTTTACTGAAGGCTGCTCCGTCGGCTGTTGTCGTCCCTTTTGTAATTGACGGCAACAGCGAACTGATGAAAAGCGGGTACTTCCCGTTTACCTTTGGCACCCGCCTGAGATATACGGTTCTCGACCCAATTGAACCCAACGGCTATTCCGCCGCCGAAATTGCTGCGATGTGCGAAATGCGCATCAAAAAAGAACTGGGACAGGAATAATACCGAATCCGTTTAAAACTGGTGCTTCCTTTTTTAATATCGAATAACGAACAGAAAATAAGGAATATAGAAATTTTAAGAATACTTTTTTTATTTTATGAAATTCCACACAGAAGTTGTTCAATAAAAAACAGTTACTTTTGTCTATGTGGAATGTTCGAATAAAGTTTTAATGAATAATCATTAATATACATCAACCCACCAATGATATATGTTAACTCTTGAACCATTATAGCTAACATCAGCTTGAATTAATAATCGTTCCGGCGAATTTTGATTATATTTTCCAATTATTGCATTTCCAGAATAGCAATCACTACCCCCAGGTGTTAGTTGCCGAGACATCAAATATATTCCATCATCCCAATTAATACCATCTTTTGATGAATAAAGTACAAAATTATCAGGATTGTCCCCAAAACTGCCACTTCTGCCGTGAATAAAGTAATAATCACCTATTTTTTCGGACATTTGAGGATTTCTTAAAGCCTTGGCAAAATATGTTGTTTTAATATCTGACCAAGTATATCCTTTATCTTTGCTGATCACATATGGCAAGTGTTTTTCATCAGCATTTTTTCCCTTACCATATGGATAAGAATAAACTATTATGTCACCATTATCCAATACAGATGCGGCTGAATAATAATCCGATGGGTCCATTGGCAAGGTACTCCTTTTGCTGAAAGATTTGCCATTATTATCGGAAACATAAAGAGTATATGGTCCCACAGCAGGGCCTTCTGACCCTCCCATAAAGATTTGAAAAACCTCATTATCATAAACAAAAGATGCATTGAAAGTCAACGATATATCATTTACACTTGCCGATTTATCAATTTCGAATGGTTCGCTCCATGTTTCTCCATTATCATGGCTTAACAAATATACTGGGGTAAGTTGTTTTCCCCATTTTGCATCACTGAACCGTACAAGAGTTGCAATTAAAGTACCATCGGGTGCTGTAACTAAAGAAAAAACTAAAGCAGAAAAGACATCAGGGCTGTTCCAAACTTCTTTTGAATATTTCAAATCTATTGGGTCACTCCACGTTTTGCCACCATCAGTTGATCTCTTATATGAAGACCACCCTGCACAACTATGACCATTCCAATTTTCAGCCCAAGTGTTCATATAAAAAGCTATGATATCACCATTTTTACATTCTGTTATCGCATGCCCACCATGCCCTGAGCGGTTTTTTTCTTCATGGTTCACAAATAGAATCCCTTTATTTGGGATATTTTCAGGTGAAACTCGAAACTGTTTTTTTACCGAATCTTCAGAATCCTTTTTATTTCCAATACAACTAGCAGAAATATAAGCACCTGTAATTGCTAGTGTTGTTAATAAAACCAATAAAATAATTTTCTTCATTTCATTAAAATTTATAATTAAAACTCGTTGTGTGAAACTATAATAAAAATAAAAAAAGCGCATGTGTTTGAATTTTAGTATTTTAAAATCGCAAAACAAAAATATTAAATTTCACATGCACGATTTGAGGACTAATTTCAATAAAATTTTGGAAGTATTAAAATCAATCATTTTTAAATTTTATCGACTTCTGATCTCCCTGTTTCATTATAATCTTTGCCCCCTGTAAGTCAAATTCACAATCCTTCCTCCGGGAATCTACTGTTATTTCATACCGGTATTTATAAGCTGTAGCAGTCGGCGCTGAAACTTCGTTCTCTATGGGCAAATACGCCAAAGGATTAAGCTGCACCGGATGTTTTTGTTCTCCAAAATTTTCTTTGCCACTCCCCTGATTCGAATAATAAATTCCCTGTTCCGATTTCAGGGAAGGGAAAGCCAGCCCGTCTTTCAAAACCTGCTGGTAAAAACCATCCGTATCCAGATTATATTCCATTGCTTTTTGAAAACAATATTTAGCGCTGGTCAATGCACAGAGGTAATCTTTCTTATTTCTGCCCCCTTCTTCATCCTGCCCCAACGAGGGCAAAATAAACAAATGCCATAAACCATCGGCTTCCTGTTTACAGATACTTCTGTAAAACATTGCTGTTTCCCGCACCAGCGGGACTGCATATTTTTTTGTCCAGCTTGTGTCATTTACAAAAACGGCTGTTTCATAAGCCATCCGGGCAAGATACCCCGAGTTGTGTATTTCATAATAGCAATCATTGTGTTGAGGAGGCATTCAAACAGGAAAGGCCTATTTCCCATATCCCGGAATCAAATCGGACAGAAGAAGTTTGTGTAAGTTTCTGGTCGTAATGGACATGCAGTTTTTCGTCGGGAGCAATAATAATGTCTGAAACATCTCCTTTTACATCCACCTTTAAGCCAGCCATATTCTTTTCAACCGGATCGAACCAGGTTGTTACCATAATTCTGTTTTCTCCTTCTTCAAAGTGGGTAGTAATTGTTCCGTCATAGAACGATTGATGCTGGCTGTATTTGTTTACACTTTCAGGCTCGGATTGCCAGAAGATATGCGCTAAAGGGAGTAAATAGTCGGCTCCGAACTTTGCCCTTGCAAAATGTTGAATGTGCATATACTGCGTATTACCGTATTTGTTTAATTCCTTTTTTGCCGGGTTAATATGTAACCCCATCGGTCCGTAAGAACATCCAAATCGCCCGTTTCCCTGGTACAAATTAAGAACAGCAGTATCCGCATGGGTTGTTCTGTAAATATCACCTCTGGTTATTGACTGTTGGGTTTCAATGTCAGGAACATCATTTTCCTGAGTTTTATCTTTATCTATTGTCTGAGTTTTGTTTCCACACGAAGCAAAAGCAATCAGTACAACCAAAGCAAAAAGTTTCTCTGTTCTCATAATAGTCTTTACAGATTTTTAAATTATTGTTTATTTCCGGATACTGAATCCTCCATCCACTACAAGGTTAACCGCATCGGCTCTTTCCTGACCTTTTTCAAAGGTATCCACGGGTATCGGTAAATTGTATAATTTTAAATTTCCCATGAATAGTCATTCCCTGACAAACCATTTGTTTTTTCTGTATAATTATTTCTTTATAGAAACATTAGACTTGTACTGTATAATCTGTTCTTTGCCCTTGCTTGAAGGCTCGTTGAACATCATTCCCTCAAGGGTTCCGCCCTGAATATCGACCATAACAATAGACGGACGGTAATCCTTCTTTTTGGCAGTCAGGGTAATATTTTCCATCTCCAGTCCTTTTACGTGGCGGATGAAAAATCCCCAGGCCGGCAGTTCCTTGAATTTTGAAAAATCGGGATACATATTCCTGATTTCGGGAATGGCATCCAGTTCTTCCGGCGCAGTTCCTGCCTTTGCATAGAAAGGATCTCCTCCTCCCGGATGTACAATTTCGATATTCTTTAAGCTGATATTTTCTATTTTCCGGTCAGGCAGTCCCACGATACCACACGGAGACACGTTCCGTGGCAAATCCTCAACCGGCCCTTCATAATCGTACCCGGCATCGGGCTTTGTGGCAGCCACTTCTGCATACACATTCTGTATCGTAACATTTTTCAGTTCTGAATGGCGACCCGGGAAATTTCTTGCACCGCACCGGACAAAAATCGCATTCCCCACATTTACCGCATACAAACTGTCAACCAGAATATTGTCGATTACTCCGCCATCCACGCTGGCAATGTTAACAGCAGAACGATAAGTGTCGTAAACCTTATTGTTAACGATACGAAAATTTTTGTATGTACCGCATATATTTGAACCGAACTTGATTCCGTTCGCACTGGAACGGGCCACGCAGTTACGAATTTCTATATCTTCATTAACTTTTGCTGTGTCTGCTGATTTGAAGCAGATGGCATCGTCCGCCGCATCGATAAACGAATTGAGTACCTTTACGTGACTGCAATCGTCAATATCCAGTCCGTCATTGTTCCAGAAGGCTTTGCTGTCAACGGTAATTCCATCTATTACCATCTGTTCGCACCGGGAATACAACTGTACCCACGAGCAGGCATTTTTCAGGATAATGCCCTTAATCTCTACATTTTTACACCCGCTGAATATAATGATATTCGGTCGGCATCCGGGACGGTCGAGGTTCATTTTGTCCTTTATGAGTCCTTCATTTACCTGGGCTGTAATATTACAGGCCAATTCGCGGCCTCTTCCGTCGATCACTCCTTTTCCTGTAATTCCTATGTTTTCCTGATGATCTGCTCCAATGAGAGGATCAACAGAAGTTCCGTTCCAGTAGTCATAAACATTGGTAGATCCCACCAGCACTGCGGCTTCATCCAAATAAATGTGTACATCCGACTTTAGATGAACAGAGCCTGTCAGGTAACGGCCGACATAAAATTCCAGGGTTCCTCCTCCGTGCTCATGAATGTAGTCTATAGCCCGCTGCATTGATGTGGTGTTCATCGTTGTCCCGTCGGAGCGGATGCCGAACTGTGATGCTCTCATTCTGAGGTTCTGAGCATTCAGACTGAATGGAAAAATCAGGATAGAAATCAGAATTAGTCTTTTTATTGGTTTCACGGTAATATTTTTAGCTATTGTTTTTAATATGTTTTTCTGCTATTTCTTTATAAAACGACAGGCGAGCACCGACCTCACGGGCATCCGGGTTTCATACATTCCTTCCTTGTCTGTCATGATTTTCTTGTGTTTCCACAAGTCATAAACTTTGTAGTCGGATAAACTGTATTTTCCGGGAACCACCAGATGCTCCCCTTCCGCATTCAGCAAACGTGCGAAATCAATTTTTGCATCCCTTTCATCTTTGCTCCGGTTGATAATACATACTGCTTTTTCTTCTCCGGAAAGTTTTTTTACCCAGATTTCATAGTCTCCGTCATCCTCAAAACGAAAGGCCTGCATTCCCAATGGATCCTGATCGACAGCAATCATATCTGTATTAGTCAGAATTTCTTTTGTTTCCTCTGTCATATTTCTCAGGTCGGTACCCGATATCAACGGAGAGGCTAACATGCACCACATTGTGAAATGTGTTTTGTCTCCGTCCGGGCTCATTCCGCCGTTTCCTACCTGCAGAATATCGGCATCATTCCAGTGGTCGGGTCCGGCATAAGGCCACAGGTATGCTTCCTTATCCACTATCCCCATCATGGAATCCCAGTCATCGCGGATGTCGCCGGTTGTTCTCCACATCTGGCAAATGTCCTTTGCCCACAGCCATGGCTGCGAATCGCCCCATTCACAAAGTGAAAATACAATCGGATGGCCGGCTTTGTACAAGGCATCTGCCAGCTTCCGGTAAGTAGGCTCATTGAACAAAGTCCCATGGAAGCACCAGTCACATTTCAGAAAATCTACCCCCCATTTCGCATAGGTTTCGGCATCCTGAGTTTCATATCCATAGCTACCAAGCAACAAGCCTCCTCCACATAGTTCGTAACCGGCATCGGTATATAATCCGAATTTTAATCCCTTTGCATGGCAGTAGTCTGCCAGATATTTCATCCCGTGCGGGAAACGCACTGTGTCGGGAATGATTTCGCCGGTTTTCTTATTCCTGTCGATTTGCCAGCCGTTATCGAGATTAACGTATTCATATCCGGCATCCTTCATTCCACTGCTGATCAATGCATCCACTATCTGAATAAAGGACTGCTCATTCATCTCAACTCCGGAACTCCAGTTGTTCCACCCCATCGGAGGTGTCGGGGCCAATCCATTAAATTTTTGACTATATCCGCTGAACGCAAACAGAAGGATTGAAAAAAAGGCAATAATTATTTTCTTCATAAATATTGGTTATGTTGGTCTGATTTTTAAAATATCTAAGATATTGTAATACTGTTATTAAAAAATTTTCGATTGGTTCTCATCGTGATATTTCTAAATTTAAATTCATTTTTATTCCAAGTTTTAAATTTCTGAATCCTTTCCTTAACGGTTAATTCCCCTTTCACTTGTCTGTTTTGTTCTCGCATTTTTCCCCGGTTTCTCCTTTGCCTGCCTCATGACGGTTTCCAGTCCTTTACCCGGTATTGCGGATCATCGGATATAAAAGAGGCAGGCACTGTAATCCGGTTACGGAAACGTCCGGTTTCCAAACGAATCCAGGTCTCGAATGACTCCTCTCCTTCGGTCAGTTCAATGCCCCGGGCACCGCGACAAAGTGTATGATACGTGTTCAGCCCTCCGGAAAAACGTCCGTAGCCAAGCGCTATTCCCTGATGATAAACCACGTAGTCGTTGTCGTGGTCGTGACCCACAAATACGCCTTTCACATCCTTACATTCCAGAAAAGCAGAAAACAATCCCGAATTAACAGGCGGACAGCATTCACTTTCAATCCGCCAGCCAAACGACTTCTGATCCGGCGTTTTATATACGTTTCCAAACTCGATCAGGGGAATATGGAAAAAAGCCAGGGCCGGATACGGAACTCCTCCGTTCTCTTCAGTTAGACGTTTACTCTGGGTTGCATACCAATCGATCTGATTGCTCCTTATCCAATCTTCGCGATGGGATGCTCCGGGCAGATCGCTTAATGCATTCGAGTCGAAAAGATAAAGCAGGAAAGCCTTCTCGTCGGGGGCGTCCGATTTATAAACAGGAATCACCTGGTTCGTATAGCCGAATAATTCATCCACAGACTCTGTTTTGGGTGTATTCAGACAACCTTTCAAACCGACTACAATTTCATAAAGTTTATCACGCGGTGTATCGCGTTCCGAATCGTGATTCCCGAAAACAACAGCAAAAGGAATGTTGCGTTCAGCTGACAAACCGGTTACTTTTTCCCATAATGCAGCCGGGTTGTTGTCGGTAACAATATCACCCGTATACATCACAAAATCAGGTTTTTCAATATCCAGCAACTTATTCATTATGTCGTAGGAATGATTGGTCTCACCTTCCTGATACGTAGCATGAATATCGGTAAACTGAAGGATCTTAAACTTTCCGTCCTTGTTAAAGGATAATTTTTTTGTGACCGGCGAAGATGCACTTTTCCCTCCGGAAGAAGATGTCATGGCCGAAGCATTTGTTCCCATCAATCCCAGGGCTCCGGCGGCCAGGGCTGAATTCCGGAGAAAACTTCTTCTACTTTCTTTATTCATAATTCAATTAGTTTAGTATTGTTTAGTTACCATTTCATCAGTTGACGATGTTCATATGAAACGGGAAGTTACAAGCGGCCGCAGGGGCAGCCAAACTTTATACTTCCCGTTTCCATTCATCCTGATCACCTTATGCCGCCGGAGATTTGTCCTCAGAACGTTTCCCGGAGCCAGATGATCAACAACCGGAAAGAATCAATTCTGTATCTCCGGTTGATGAGGCCGTCCCAAAAGTTATTTTAACCACTAAGCACACTATGTTTGCACAAAGTTCACAAATACTAATTAGTTAATAATTAATATTTTGTGCCCTTTGTGAATTTTCTTGTGATCATTGTGGTTAAATATTTTGGACTTTTGAGAGACCCTCTTTAATACCCTGGATTCTGTTCGATACCGGAACAATCAATTTCATCCTGCGGAATCGGACGTAAATAATACATGTCCGTGTTATCTGCGGCCAGATTTCCTGCCTTATTGGCTCTCAGATTATATTTTATTGTTCTTTCATACAATGTTTTGGTCCGTTTCAGGTCAAACCAGCGGTGGTATTCTCCGCCCAGTTCCCTTGCACGTTCGTCAAGAATATCATCAATGGTAATATTGGAAGAGGTACGGGCATCCGGATCTACGCCTGTCGGACTATTGCTGAGATCAATGGCTCTTGCCCGAACTTCCGTATATCTTTCCGCTGCCGCTGCCGCATCTCCGGCTTCTAAATGGGCTTCAGCCGAGAGCAGATAAGCTCCCGCCAATCGCATATAAAAAAGGTCACGGTGACCGTAATAACCTTTCATAATATAAGATTCGAAGTATTTCCACAAGGGGATCCAACTGTATGCCCCGTTAATTTCTGTCCCGGCATCATACATCGATGGAGTATAAATATATGCATAAGGGTTGTTGGCAAGCACATCCGCCTTATGAAATACTTTTCCATTCGCATAAGCTTCTCCATCTTCCACTCCAGGAAAATATTCGATCGTATCGCCGATATGAACATAACCTCCGTCTCCTGTTTGCTCGTCAACCTCAGCAGTAATCACATTTCTGAAAAAGGCCGAATAACGCTTGTCAAATCCAGGCATTTCGGGATGAAGAATATCTGTACAATATTTTGTAGGCTGATGTTTTGCGTCAGCTTCACTGTAAAAAGAATTTGTTTTATTATATCCATATTGGTTCGATTTTTTCCAGAATGCAGTGTAAAAATCATTTCCACCGACCTCACTCGTAACAGATTCACCTTCTGCCAATAATTCCAGATAAGTATTGTAAGCTTCATTAGCAGACCAACGGAAGGCGAATATCACTTCTGAATTATCATCATTATATGTTCCATCTGTATCTCCATTCTTGAAATAGATTTCGGCAGGTTCCAATGTCAGTGCGCCTCTGCTCGTGATTACATCATCAGCGTAAGCAGCGGCCTTTGTAAAATCTTCGGATGTACCGCCGAGTTTGCCGTTATAATCCCAGCCGCGGGTCAGATAAACCTGGGACATGAGATAACGGACAGCCTCCCACGAAGCACGTCCTGTATCGTCTGATGTCTGCTCTGAAATATTCGGCAGATCCTCTTTAATTGATTCCAGATCGGCAATAATATTTGCATAAACGGTTGCTTCCGATGTACGTACCACATCTTCAACACTGGTTACCTCATGTTCATGATAAGGAATATCTCCGAATTCCTGTACCAGGAAAAAATAATATAAAGACCGCAGGAAAACTGCCTCTGCATACCGTTCCTTCAAAACAGAAGCATCCATATTTTCTACGTCATTCGCTCTGTCAATAGCTGTATTACATCTGTCAATGCCTTTATAACAAATCTCCCAAAAATTACTGATATCAGTATTTTCCGAATTCAGGCAGGAAACAGAATAATCATTCTGCACTTCATCCGTCTTTGTCAAATTCAAAGTAAACATATCTGTTCCTTCCAACACCAAAACTCTTTCTATCGACAAATCACGCAGGAGAGAATAGCAAGAAGTAATCAGTGCATTATAACCACTTTCAGTAGAATAGACAACGTCTGTTGTTGCATCTCCCAGCGATTTCTCTTCCAGAAAGCTGTCACATCCTGTAAAGCTCAAAACGGCAAGAAATAAGCACAGGGCTATCGTCTTTTTTATATTTGTGTCTTTCATCTTCATCGTTTTTTATTTATAAAATTCATTATCAAAAAGTTACATTTACGCCAAAAATATAACTCGCTGCACTAAACCCTACCCCGGCAGAACTTTGGGTACGCCATTCCGGGTCGAAACCTTTCCCTTTGTAATCGGATATCAGCAATGGATTTGTAGCAGTTGCATACAACCGTATTTTATTGATTCCTATCCTGTCCAATATGGATTTCGGGAAAGTGTATCCCAACGTAACATTCTGAAGACGAATCCATGAATTATTATGGAGATACAGAACTCCCGTGTACTGGTTCGAGTCTGATTGTGTCACGGAACACCATGTGTTCGAAGGATTGGAAGGTGTCCAGTAATTAATAAAGGCCAGTCGTTTTTCGCTATAACTATCAGCTCTTCCTAAAGTTCCCCAGGTGGCATCATAGGAAAACACTTTCTGAATGGTGTAGAAGAAGAAAGAAAAATCCACATTCTTGTATCTGAATGTATTGGTCATTCCTGCGGTCCATGCCGGAGATTCTGTACCTAAAACTTTTTTGTCATCTGCAGTAATAAGGCCGTCTCCATTCTGATCTTTCACTTTTACCCAACCTGCCTGAGCTGCTGTTCCATACATTGACTGGGCCAGTTTGGAAGTTTCTTCTCCTTCCTGAAAAATACCGTCAAACTCGTAGTAATAATGCGACGAGATGTCTTGCCCCACTATATATTCTCTGTAATATGATCTCCATATGCACTCACTTCCTTCCATCTTCGTCATGCCATTCTCTGCAAGAGAAAGAATTTTATTCTTGTTTTTTGCAAAATTAAAGTTTGTTTCCCACGAAAAATTTTTAGTAGACAAGTTCACGGTATTCAATGTCAATTCGATTCCCCTGTTTCTGGTACTGCCGAAATTCCCGGTAATGGAATTGAACCCGCTGTCCATACCAACGGCTCTATTGAGGATAAGGCCTTTTGTCTTTCGGTTATAGAGATCTGCCGTCAGCATAACTTTATTGTTCAGGAAACCTGCTTCTATTCCAAGATCGAATTCCCTGCTATGCTCCCATCCCAGGTTATTATTCGCCAGGGATGCAGGGGCAGAACCAGTCTGATCACTGCCAAAATTATAAGTAGAGGCAGTAACCAGGGCCTGGGTAGAATACGGATCTACTGAATCATTTCCAACCTCCCCGTAGCTGAACCTGAGTTTCAAATTAGAGAAGGTATTCATATCTTTAATGAAAGGTTCGTCAGAAGCCCTCCATGCAAAAGCAGCTGAAGGAAAGAAATCCCATTTGTGCCCGTCTGCCAGTTTTGATGATCCATCCCACCTGCCGGTCACTGTCAGCAGATATTTATCTTTGAAACTGTAATTGGCTCGCCCCATGAAGGATGCCAAAGACCAATCATAGTAATCACTGGAATAGGATTCTATCGAACTGGCATTTTCCAGTGCATACCAATAACACGTATAAGAAAAACCTGTTGCCTGGAAATACATTTTCTCACTACGCTCATAAGAGAGGCTGTTTACTGCTGTCAGTTTCAGTTTATGAGAATTTTTACTCCAGTCATAGGTAAGAATGTTATCCCATGTATATGAAGCTGTCTGTCTTGGAAGATAGGAAGCCATCACTTTGCTGTCAACCATTTTTGAGGATTTTGTGTAAGGCCCGGCCCACCAGCCTTCTCTGTAATTATTGGAAATAGCTGAAAAAGAACTCCGGAAAGAAAGTGCCTTGACAGGCCTGTATTCGAGATATACATTGCCTAAAAAGTCCTGTTTCCTGTATTCCACCGAATAATTTTTGTTCTGTATTTCAATCAAAGGGTTCCCGTAACCTGATACGCCGGAAGGAGTCATGGTAAGGTTCCCGTCTTCGTCCCATGGCCATATTGTCCATCTCATACGGAAGGTAGTACGCATTACTTCGGGCGAGCCTTCATTACGGACCGAATAGGTATAATACGAACTGAACCCGGCACTCAGTTTGTCACTGATCTTCGAGTCGATGCCGGCCTTCAGGTTTACTTTGTCATATTCTTCGGGTTTGATATTACCTTCGTTTTTACTGTACCCGACAGAAAAATAATACTTGCTGTCTGTGCCACCACCCGACAAGGCTATTGTATGATTTGTTCTCAATCCATTTTGCTGAACAGCTTTAAACCAGTCGAAATATCTTTTATTATTTACATTTTCCATTTCTTCATCTGTCCGGACAATTTCACTCAATCCGACTTCGGGCAGGGAAGCAAGTAAAGCTTCGTGCTGTTCAGCGCTCATGTATTTCGGTGTATTAACCGGAGTTGAAAGGCCAATATTACCATCGTATGTTACTTTAACCACTCCTTTCTGTCCTCTCTTTGTGGTTACGATGATTACCCCGTTGGCCCCTTTGGAACCGTAAATGGCTGTTGCCGATGCGTCCTTCAATACATCAAGAGATTCAATATCAGATGGATTAAGCATGTTTATGTCTCCTCCTATTGCACCATCTATCACTACCAACGGGGTATTATCCTTGTCTATGGAACTCATGCCCCTGATCGTCATTGTAAAATCGGAACCCACCTTCCCGTTTGACTGTATCACATTCAAACCGGCCACATTCCCTCTTAATGCTTCCAACGTTTTAGTTGGAGCCATACGTGCCAGATTTTCGGATTGAACGGTAGCAATGGAACCTGTTAAATCGCTTTTTTTCATGGTACCGTATCCAACTGCAACCACCTCTTCAATGCCAACTGTTTCTTCCTGCATTACCATATCGATTACAGTTTTTCCTGCCACTTCTATTTCCTGTGTTCTCATTCCCACAAACGAAAATACCAGTGTGCCATCTGAAGAAATATTAGCAAGTGAATACTTCCCGTCAGCATCGGTAATAATCCCCTGGGTAGTGCCTTTTACAACTACGGTAACACCTGGTAACGGAGCGCCGGACGAGTCGGTTACTTTCCCGCTTACGGTTTGTTTTTGTTGTTGTGAAGGGCTATTACTGCTCTTTAATATGATATGCCGGTCTTGTATTTCAAAGGAAACATCGGTACCACTAAACAGACCTGTAAGAATGTCTGAAATTTTTTTGTCGGTGTACGAGACATCAACCTTCCGGTTTACATCCACTGCATCACGGTTATAAATAAAATAGAAGTCGCTTTGTTCTTCTATTTTCATAAGGACTTCTTCAACACGGGTATCTTTTAAGTTTAATGTAATCCGTGTTGATTGGGAAAACCCATCGTTCGCCATAAGTTGAACGAGACTTAGGAGCAAACATAGAAAAGTTAGTTTCATCTTCAATAAGTTTTTTTTCAGAAGGGATATACTACTTCCTCCCGATCCATAAACAAAAATTTTTTTCATACTTTTGTGTTACTTAATTAGTTATTCAAATATTAATTAGTAATGCAGGGAGGAGGTCCGAACTTCTCTCTGCATTTGTTTTATGTTCGCTTTTACATAGGCATCAGGTTTTTGTTTTTATTTATTCTCAATGTAAATTTTGCTTTTCTCAAATGTCCCGTCAGGTAATTTATGCTGAAGTCCATAACGGTATTTAAAAGGTGTACCGAGAGATAATAATCGTAGTATCTCGTTAATATTTTCATTTCTGAAGGTCGCATCCATTGGTATCGGCGCCAGGTTCCTGTCCGTCAGTTCAATGTCCACATTAAACCTGCGGGATAACTCTTTAATTACCTCTTCGAAAGAAGTGTTTTTAAATACAAGTAATCCGTCTTTCCAGGCAGTGAACAGGAAGGTGTCTTTATTTTCAACTTCCAGTTTTTTTGAGTCGTTATAAAACGTAACCGTTTGTCCCGGTTGTATACAGAACTCTTTTTTACCGTCGAATTTTTTCTGCGATGATGATAACGACACACTTCCTTCTACCAGGGTTACTTTTCCTGACTGTTCGCCGGGATATGCCGTCACGTTAAATGAAGTACCGTAAACTTTGAGCCTGATGTCTCCTGCTGAAACAATCATCGGCATTTTTTTATTTTTTACCACCTCGAAATAAGCTTCGCCTGAAAGTGAAACATTCCTTGTCTTTCCATTGAAAGCATCGGGGTACGAAATAGTACTTCCGGCATTCAGGCATACTTTTGTCCGGTCGGGCAAAATTACCCTGGTAATTGTTCCCGGTTGCGAACATACCGTGATTATCTGATTTTTGCCCTCCTGATGTTTCAGTGACCAGTCTCCGGTTTGAATATATACAGTGTATAATAATAGCGGAACGATCAGGATAGCTGCAATTTTTGCAAACTGTTCATACATCTTCCGCATCGGGGATTTGCCGGGGACCGGATTTTTCCGTTCTGCTATTTTCCACACCGTTTCATCCAGAGCCGTTTCAACTTTTTCAGGAGGATACTCCGGAAAACGGAAATCAAGTCCGAGCCATATTTGCCGTAGAAAGTTTACATCTTCAATGGAAACCTGATGCTCTTTGCAGATTTCAGATTTTTCTTTTTCGCTGAAACCGGTCCAGTCTGAAAGAATTTTCTGAAATTTTTTATCTGCAATCAGAAATGAAATATTTTCGTTCTGTTCCATAGATCAACCAATAAAACATGATTTATCACTATAGAGAGAAAAATCAGGAAAGCATCATCAAATTATTCTGCATTTTTTACTGAAACAGACGAAAAAAGTAAAAAGAACATATTCCGCATGGAGTTTAATGACTTTTCGCCCAGCGCTTCCCTCAGATGGGTTAAGGTACGGTACATCAGGTTTCGTGCAGCCGGAATACTTATACCGGTCACTTGCGCAATTTCAGAATATGACAATTCGTGGTAAAAAAACAACATGATTATTTCCCGCTGCTTTTGGGTAAGTGAATTCACCGATTTTAAGAGTAACTGACGGATTTCATCTGAAATTTCCCGGTGCTTTTCGAATTCATTCTCTTCGAAAAAAAACGGGTAGGTTTCTGCAATTCCGATTTTTGTGCGGTGTTTGTCTTTCCCTTTTGTCGTTATTATTTTCCGGCGCAGCGATACAAGAAGATATGATTTTATGTTTTGGGCATCGCCCAGGCTCTCCCGGGTTTCCCATATACGGATAAAAACTTCCTGTATACATTCTTTAATGAAATCCGTATCAGGGAAAATTTTTATGCCGTAATAATATAACTCCGGATAATATCGTCTGAAAAGTTCGTTAAAACAACTTTTATTACCGGTTTTAATGTTATGCCATAAAACTTTGTCTTCTATATTTTTTGAAGATTCAGCCATTTATTTCTGCCCAGAACATAGGATATTTAATTGTTGCTGCTATCTATGAATGGGGTTAAAAGTACCAAAAGATTTTATTCGGATAAATTTTCGAAGTTAGTTTATGAATTTTTTCTTCCTGCTTTTGAATGCAAAAAGCAGGAGAACAATTCGCTCTCCTGCTTTTTGTGAATTTCATGACCAATTGGTCTTATCCGTTTTTTTTACAATCAATAACCATCATTTTGCCAGAAGCCTTCACCGTCACTGGAGCTGAAGTTAGTTACAGCATCTATTTGCGACTGAGGAATAGGACGGTATAAATGGTAATCCTGAATATTGGATGCTCCCTGTGCATTATATGCCTTTACATGGCTGACCAGCGTTTTTGTCCGTTTCAGGTCGAACCAGCGCTGTTGTTCCCCGCAGAGTTCAATAGCGCGTTCCTGCAATATTGTTTCAAGAGTTGCGGTTCCGCTCAGGGTATTGTCGGTACCTGAAATTGCACGCACGTCACGGAGTTCATTGATGGTTGCCATTGCATTTGTCCCGCTTTCGGTATAAAGCTGGCATTCGGCTTTAATCAGGTACATCTCCGATAAACGTAATACAAATGCATCCCGGTACGAGATATCGTATGTCGGATAGTTCGGGTCGTAAACATTATCCAGAAATTTCTGCATACATGGGAAAGAGCACCACCCGCCGATTTTGTATGAGTTGTAACGACTGTCGCTATATACATCGGAGGTCGCTTTTGCCGATTCGGTAGGAAGGGCAGTTGCCGGATCGGAGGATGTATAGACCGGAATATCTCCGTTGCACATAAACTGGATCCGGTACCGGTTTTTTGCCCAGGCCTGTTTTGCCTGACCTTCAGCAGAATTCCCGTCCAACGGGCAATAGTAAATAGCCGTATCCTGAATAAGAGGATATTTTGTTGAACTGCCTTCCAGCCCGGAAGCAATGGTATATGCCTCCCTCAGTGTTGTGTTTGTCCGTTGATCTGTAGCACGGTGTTCGTTTAACAGGTTCCATAAATAAAGAGAGGGTAAATATCTGGTAAATCCCCTTCCGTATTTAGAGTAATAAGGTGTACAGTTGACTTTTTCGCTTGTTACAATATTGGTGATGTTTGTAGGATCAGCCGTACAACGGACAAATGTTTCCTTTCCGTTTCCACCCAGGTCAGAGGCACCATTGTTCCACATCCCTACAAACATAAGTAACATGGCATTACCTCCACGGGTATATCCGGTACGGGTGATCAGGCTGTTGTATGATTTTTGATCGCCATCGTCATCTGTTTTGTAACGATAGGGGATGCAGTTGACAGTTGTTTTTAAGTCGTAGGAATAGGAAATACCCCAAATGGCTTCACTATTTGTTGTAAAGTCTTCATTGCTCATTGACCAGACATCATCGTAGGAACTATAAAAAGAAGCAATTCCGCTGCTTATAACGCTTTCTGCCTCTGTTTGGGCCAGCGAATAGAGATTTTTCCCGGAATAACCGGCATTTGTAGAGATACTTGTTTCACCCAGCCATGATGCTGCATAAAGCAATACACGGGCTTTCAGTGCCCTGGCTGCCCAGTAGTTGGCCCTGCCGGCTGTTTTTGTTGTATAACCGGCATCCTCGAATGCGGCAATCGAATTATCCAGATCAGCAAGTATGTTGCTGTAAACTTCTTCTTCCGACATTCTTGACGGAGCAGTGTTAATGCTCGAAATAGGTTCACTGTTGTATGGAATAGGTCCCCAGATGTTGACCATGTGAAGGTAATAAAATGCACGGAGGAAATATGCTTCGCCCATATACCGGCTACGGGTCGTTTCATCAATAACTTCGTTTAGCGGAACGTATGTCAGTGCATTATTGCAAACATCCACAGCACAGTAAAATAATTCCCAGTAATGGTCAAGACAGGCATTGTCACTGGTGTTGTCATCCAGACTTTCAGCTGTCAGGTTATACGAGTTAAGGGATTTTTGTTTGTTATCGTATCCATAGTAAAACAAATCAGTTCCCATTTCAGATAATCCGAGCCCTGCTTCTTTGCCATACCATCCACGTGCAAAGCTGTAACATGACGAGACCAGGCCTTCAATGCCGGATGCTGTGGCATAAGTCAAATCTGCTGTTTGTCCTGTTTTGTTATCTTCTTCCAGATAATTTTCGCAGGATGGCATTCCCAGCATTAAAACCCCGGCAACTATCAGAATATATGATTTTATTTTCATAGTAGTAATTATTAAAAGATTAGAATTGAATGTTGACGCCAACCACCATTTGTTTTGCTAAAGGAAAGGAGATTGATCCGCCACGTTCAGAATCGTAATTGTCGATACTGCTGAAAGTGAAAAAGTTTTTCAGAGAACCGTATATTTTTACCTGGTTCATCCATGCTTTACTGATGATGGAATGTGGTAAACTGTAACTGAGAGTTATATCCTTTATTTTTATATAATTTGCTTTTTCATATAATAACGAAGAACCATAACTGCCGTATGTTGTACTTGCAGTTCCCGGGTTCGGAAATTTAGCACTGGTGTTGGTAAGTGTCCAGTAATCAAGATCGCCCCAGTTTGCCGACTCGAAGTTTAACTGGGAATTCATGCCGTAGGAGAGATAACCTCCCACCCGGCCGTATACCAGTACTGATAATGCGAAATCTTTATATGAAAAAGTGTTGCTCATGCCGAAAATATACTTAGGCGAGCGGTTATAAACACGTTTGTCATTGTCGTCCAGCTGGCCGTCGTCGTTACGGTCGATAATTTTAATCGTACCGGGAGCTCCGTAAGCAGAAACGTAACCAAGCGTTTCGCCGGGATGACGTTCTTCCCATCCGGCAGTATATGTATCGAATTCACCTACGCCCCAGCATCCATCCGATTCATAATCATAATAGATAGAAACCGGTTTCCCAACAATGTAACCGTCAGTCCCGCTAATATTTTTTTCAACACCATCGGATAAGAAAGAAACCTTATCCTTGGGCATCGAATAAGACCAGTCCACATTCCAGGAAAAATCGCGCGATTTTACGAGTAATGTATTCAATGCCAATTCAAGACCATGGCCTTTCGTTTTACCTATATTATCGATGACCGTAGGATATACAGAAGAAGCCGGTACACTTTTGTAATACAGCAGATCACTTGTGCGGCTGAGATAGTAGTCGATACTTCCTGAAATGCGGTTCTTCAGGATTCCGAAATCGATTCCGAAGTTATAAGCTGAGGTTTTTTCCCAGGTCAAATCTTCGTTTCCCATCGTACTGGGAATATTTCCGGAGATATCGGTACCGTCCAGATAGTAATAGACCAGGTTGCTGCTTAATGTCGTCAGCGTGCTGTATGCATCAACAGCGGCATTCCCTGAAAGTCCCCATGAAGCCCGGAGCTTTAGGTTTGATAACCAGTCGCTTGTATTTGTCATGAAAGATTCGTCGCTGACTCGCCAGGAAGCGGCAACAGAGGGGAAATAGCCCCATTTATGTCCTTTTGCCAGAGTTGAAGAACCATCTGCGCGAATGGAAGCCTGTAACAGGTATTTATCGGCATAACTATAATTCAGACGACTGAAAAATGAAACCATTGAAGTTTTTTTGTATTCACTTGAAGTGGTCGGATCTGATATTTTTGTTAAGTCGTAGAACCCACTTTGATAGTAATGTTCCTTACCGCAATCTCCGTAAGTGAGGCTTTCCTCGTAAACACTTTGGGTCATGCTGTGTCCTAACAGGGCTGCAATGTTGTGTTTGTCAGCAATTTTGACATTGTAATTTAATGTATTGTCCCATGTATATTTCGTTGTCGTTTCATGTTCCTGTGAAATATAGCCTGTTGCAGGAGACTGATACCGGGCAACGCTTTGGTAGTCCTGGTAGATACCGGTTCTTGCGATTGACCGGTCGAGGGCAAACATCGATTTGAAGTACAGGTTTTTTACAGGCTGAATTTCTGCATAAGCATTCCCGAAGAAACGTGATGATTCGATGTTATTCTGATATGCTCCGTCAATTTCGTCGAGCAGAGGGCTGCAGTGAGCGGCGTACCGTGGATTCGGGGTTACGTTTAACGATCCGTCACTCAGGTAAGCATGAGTGATGGAGGTCATCTTCAGCGATTGCGAGAATACGCTGGAGTTACGCGCATCATGATTTTTATACGTATATAAAATGCTGCTGCCCACCTTTACCCTGTCGGTAACTTTATGATCGACATTGATCTTTGTATTATAACGATCCAGCTCGTCTTTTCTCATTAGTCCTTCTTCGTACATGGCTCCCAGCGAGATATTTGCATTTGTTTTTTCGTTACCGCCGGATACGGAAACCTCATAATTCTGTGTTAATCCATTTTGAAGAATAATGTCAGCCCAGTCGGTATAAGAGCCATCCTGGTAAATTTCATATTCGGTTGTTCCGTCATCCAGGCTTTCAGTCAGTATATCTTTTGCTGTCAAACCGCTGTTTCCCCAGTTGCCGGATGCTGCATCAGCCTGGTAATTGGCTTTGTCGATCAACCGTTGTACTTCTTTTGTACCATACATAACCTGCGGTACATGCGTCGGCCGGTTTGACGATACATACGCATTGAAATTGACAACCATTTTACCTGCTTTTCCGCGCCTGGTTGTAATAATAATGACACCGTTGGCTCCTTTTGTCCCGTAAATTGCAGTAGAAGAAGCATCTTTCAGTATATCCATCGACTCGATGTCAGAAGGGTTGAGGTCGAGGGTTGAACCATATTCAACTCCATCTACCAAAATAAGAGGACTGTTTGACGCAGTTATCGAACGGTTACCCCTCAAAATAAGGCTAAGCCCGGAACCTGCCTGTCCGTCCTTTTGCTGAACATCGAGTCCGGGAACGCGTGCCTGTATAGCCTGTATGGCGTTGCTTGAAGTCGTTTTTGCAATATCATCAGCTTTAACAGAGGAAACGGCGCCGGTCAGGTCTTTTTTCTTCACTACACCATAACCAATGGCGACTACTTCTTCAATGCCAATCGTTTCTTCCTGCATTACCACATTAATTATACTTTGCCCGTCAACCGCTATTTCCTGGGTTTTCATTCCAACAAACGAAAAAACCAGCGTACCATCTGACATAACATTGTCAAGTAAATAAGTACCATTTGTATCGGTAATAACTCCCTGCGTGGTTCCTTTTACAACCACGGTTACTCCCGGCAAAGCAAAGCCGGACGAGTCGGTTACTTTTCCTTTTACCGTTAATGATGCCTGTGAGCCAAATGGGTTCATATTATCCTCCGGATATAAAACAATCCGGCGATCTATCACCTTGTAGGCAATGCCCTTATCCTTTAATAAATCGGATAAAATTTCATCAATGCTTTGGTTCGTAACATTCAGACTTACTTTCTGATCTAACCGGATTTGTTCGGCGTTGTAAAAAAACACAAAATTCGAGTTGTCCTCAATTTTCCGGAACGCATCCAGCAGGGTCGCATTTTCGAGGTTCATACTCAGTTTTGTCTGTTGCGAGTAAGCGCTGGCAGAAACTTCAAGTAATCCAATCAGGATAAACAGAAAAGTTAGTCTCATAATTCGCCATAATTTAATTATGCTCTCCCCCCGGAAGGCATAACATTTTACCTTTTTTTTCATACATTTGTTTTGCTTAGTTAATAGTAGTGTAAACTATTTATTAATTGATTTTTAGCCCGGGTTGATGCTGGAACATTTTCCCGGGTTTTCATTTTTTACTTATCCAGATCTCATTTTTTTCTGTTTTTACTTTAATCGGTACCGTCAGGTTAATAATTCTAAAAAGAGTGTCAATTTTTTCGTTCTGGTATACACTTCCGGTATATACCTCGTTTTCAAGACCGGTATTCTGAAAATGAATATTCACTTTGTACATGCGTTCCAGTGTTTTGGCAAGTTCTCCCAATGGTATCTTTTCGAAATAATATTCACCGTTTCGCCACAAGGTCGACAACTTCGCATTTACTTTAACGAGTTCCTGTTTGTTTTCTGCTTTGTTATAGCTCCATTTCTGGCCGGGCTCCAGAAATACAGGTTTGTTCTGGTTCTGAATTCCTTTAATTTCGATTCTCCCTTCCAGCAGGGTCGTTTCTGTCCTCAGATCGTTTTTATATGCCCGTACGTTAAATTCTGTTCCCAGAACATTTACGTTCATATCCCGTGTGATTACCCGGAATGTCCGGTATTTATTTTTTGTTACCCTGAAAAATGCTTCGCCGTTGAGTTCTACCTCCTGCATTTTTTTGTTTGCTGAAATATGATATTTCAGTTTTGAGTCGTAATTCAAAGCAACAAAAGTGCCGTCGGGCAGGATTAACTCCGATTGCTGACCTTTAGGTGTATTAAATTCGATAATACCTGATTGCTGGTTAAGCCCCTCAAAAATATGGTTCCGGCCCAGCCAGTAAGCTCCGGCTGTGAATAAAACCAGAACTGAAGCTGCGACAGCAATGCGGAGATACCGGATTTTTGAAACGGTTTCTGTTTGATGCAGGCGGAATTGCTCCAGCGATTTTTCCTTTATTTCTGAAATATCTGATGCTTCGGTTTTTGACAGTGGAATATTTTCTCCCTTGAATTTCAGTACGTATCCAATTAACATGGCCAGTGCCGTTTCAGGTTTATCCTTCTTCAAATCATCGTGCTCCTTTATTGATTGAAGGCTGATCTTGTCCTGAAATCCTTTATCAAATAAAAAATCCCGAACGCTCTTTTTCATTTTTCCCATTTATTCTTTAACAGGAAAAGCGAACAATACAGAAATATACCCTCTGAAAAAGTGTGTTCTATAACACTCTGGTGGATTTTATCATCTGTCTGCGTAAAATTACCGGATACAGGTATGGAGAAACAGGATGACAGACTCGGAACCGGATTCGAGAATTACCTTGAGTTTTTGAATTGCCTTTTGAATGTTGTTGCTCACCGACTGGTAGTTAAGCTGCATAATTTCAGCAACTTCTGCATTTGAAAGGTTTTTGTAGAATTTCAGGTAAATGGTTTCTTTCTGGCGGGAAGGTAATTGGTTAATTGCTTCGGCAACACGGTCGAGTTTTAATTCTTTTTCTTCCGCATCAACTTCCGTTGAATAACAGAGATAGAATCCGGTTTCCATATCTTCCGGATTCGTTGAATTTTCGTTTTTATTTTTTCGAAGATTGTTGAATATTTTTATTCGCAGTGATTTGAGCAGGTAAAATAAAATATTGTTGGTCGGCGAAAGTCTGTCTTTTTTCCAGGCCAGTTCGAAAAATAAATCCTGAATACTGTCACGGACCAGCTCCTCATCCGCAGAAAACCGCTGTCCGTATTCGAACAATTGAAGATTGTAGATATCGAATATATAGGAAAAAGCTTTTTCATCTCCTGACCGGAAATGATCCCAAATTTCAGAATCGAGCTCTTTTTCCATTTTCATCTGAATCATTTTTTCAGTTTTACAAAAATATCAGATTTTTTTTTGCAGTATAGTGATTTTTTAACATATAAAGACCTCATGCAATAGTAATTAACTAAATTACAAACATTTAAATCTGTATAGTTCTTCATTTATCAATCGTGTCTTCACGTTGTAGAAACGCTTTTCGCGGAAGCCCAGAATCCATTGGGCACCCCGCACCGCATCAAGGAAAAACAGTTCATCGGCCTGAAGAATCTGATCGGAGGTAAAACCGTTGCATTCCGAGTATGCCAGTCCGGCTTTTTCTGCAACAGGAGCGACCAGACTGCCGGCCACATCCATGTATGCCCCTGCCGAAGGAGAAACCCCGTATAGCTGGTCCCCTTTTATCATAAAAAGTTTTCTCCCTATTCCCTCAATGATTTTCCCTTCGGAATTGATGATCAGAAATTCGTCGGAATCCGAACCATGCAAATACCCGGAGGCAATTTTCCACAAAGCATCAGAGCCAAAAGACAAACAGGAAAGCTCTGAAACGGGTTTCGCCATTTTATCGAATACCTCAACCAGTAATCCTTTTTTATTGAGCTCGAATCCGGTTGAATCCATGCTCCGGGCCGAAAAGATGTAACCGGTATCATCCCCGTTCCTGAAAAAGCTGAGTTGGACGACCGCACTTTTAAACAGTTTGTTTTTTGTCAGCAACCGCTCCGACTGCCGTTTCAGTTCCCGTCCGTTTACTGAAAGAATATCGGGAACTGCCTGGTTCAGAAGTCTGAATTTAAGTAAAAGCAAATCAACCGTTTCCTCAAAAAACGGAAACACGTTCCGGATGGCCCTGATTTTTTCCGAAAACAGTAACGTCTCGAAATCACTGTACTGAAAAAGTTTTTCATCAGCAGCAACAAATTTTCCGTTTTTCAAAATGAAAGAAGACATTGAATCAATTTTTTAATGATACCTTTCTGTTCCCGTTTTTTTGATATCTGTTATTTGATTTTGGAATTTGTGATTTCTCACAGATCTTTGACAAATGGTTTCATCGACTGGTTGGCAGCAATCCGTATTCCGCGTATTCCGGCCTTTTCAGCCGCCTGCATATCGCTTTCCGAATCGCCGATGAACCACGACCTGCGCGGATCGATGTGGTATTTTGCAACCAGTTTTTCAATCAGCAATGAACCGGGTTTCCGGCACAGGCATTTTTCCACGCTGTCGTGGTGCGGGCAAACGGCAATCTCCTCAATCCGGACGCCGTTCAGGGCCAGTATGTCCTGCATTTTCCGGTGTACTTTCTCAACATCGCCGAGCGTATATTCCCCTTTCGCTACCCCACCCTGGTTGGTAACCATAAACAGCCGGTATCCTTTATCCTGAATACTTTTCAGGTTTTCGGCAATACCATCAACCATTTCCATATCTTCAGTTCTGAAAATGTAATAATGACCGGCGTTGTTCAGCACTACGCCGTCGCGGTCGAGAAACACAGCTTTGATCATAGTACCATGAATAGTTTATCAAGAAAATTACGCATCAGTGACGGGTCGATCAGGATAGGGAACACAAAGCCAAAAAGAGCGCCCAGGAAATGAGCATCGTGGGCTACATTGTCGGTTTGTTTACGGCTCATGTAATACGAATAAGCCAGGTACAAAACAGCAAAAACAATTCCCGGAAATTTGATCAGTCCGAAGAAATAAACAGGATTCCACGGATCGAAAAAAATAGCGGAAAAAACGACAGCTGAAACTGCACCCGAGGCACCAACCGCATTATAGTAAAAATCGTTTTTATACCTGAAAATAGCATAAAGGTTTGAAAACAAAATTCCTCCGAGGTACAAAAGAATATAGTAGAATGTGGCCTTTTGTCCGAACTCGTAGCCAAAATAGTTTTCCACGGCACTGCCAAACGAAAAAAGCACGATCATATTTACAATCAGGTGTTCCCAGTTGGCATGAACAAATGCATGGGTTATAAGTCGGTGGTACTCGTTGTTATGTACGATTTTACTGGCATTGAATTGCAGTTTTTCGACCAGCGACCGTTGCCTGAATGCAGCAAACGAAACCACTGATGTGATAATAATTATCAGGATTGTCATGGTTAATGCAGTATTTTATAAATCATTTCGCGCTGTAAATCATCGGGGGCGGACGATACATTTCCCATCCCCTTCGCTTTCATGTCGTACTCGCGAAGGATCGCAATAATCTCAACCAGTTTTTTTATGCTGTAGTTTCTGGCAGCGGAAACATACGATTGTACGAAATAAGGATTAACTCCCAGTTTCGAAGCCACTACATTTTTCGATTTGTCGGTCATAAACTGGTAAATCAGCAGCTTTTCGAAATAAAAATACAGTGATGAGATGACCCGTGTGAGCGGGTTCGGGCCAGGGTTCGAACCGAAATAATTGATGATACGGTTCGCTTTTAGTATGTCCTTCGCACCCAGCGCATTTTGCAGCTCGAAAATATTGTAATCCTTGCTGATGCCGATATTTCTTTCGATGTGGTCGGCTGTAATCTGCGTGCCCTGTGGCAGCGAAATGATCAGTTTGTCGAGTTCGTTGGCGACCTTGCTAAGGTCGGCGCCCAGGTATTCGGCCATCATGGCTGAAGCCTGCGGATGAATGGAATATTTGTGCGCTGCCAGGTACGAATTTATCCACGCAGGCAACTGGTTGTCGTATATCCGGTTGGCTTCGAACAGGATGCCGTTCTTGTCAAGCAGTTTTGCAAAAGTTTTCCGCTTGTCAATCGATTTGTATTTGTAGTCGATTACCAGAATGGTCGACTTAAGCGGGTTTTTTACGTAAGGCTCCAGATCTTCGATTTTCCGGATGTTTTGTGCCTCTTTCACGATGATTACCTGGTGGTTCGCCATCATCGGGAAACGCCGGGCATACGTGATAATCGTATCGGCATCGGTATCTTTTCCGTACAGAATAGTCTGGTTGAAACCCTTTTCGGCATCTGTCAGAATATTCTGTGCAATATAATCCGTGATTTTATCGATGAAATAGGGCTCTTCTCCCATCAGGAAATAGATCGGATGATAAATTTTATTTTTCAGGTTTTGCAGAATATCTTCAAAGGTCATAGGATCATTCAAAAGTTAAAAGACAAAAGTAAAAAATGAGGACGAAACGTGAAATTTGTTTTTCAAATCAGAACCTCAGGTGTTTCACCGACTGTCCGTTATTTTTGATTTCAAGCAGTGATTCGATACCTGTTTCCAGATGTTCCCACACAAATTCGTCGGTTACTTTCCGGTCGATTGCCGATGTTTTTACTCCGCTCGAAATCATGGGCTGATCGGAAACGAGCAGTAATGCTCCTGTCGGGATCTGGTTGTAAAAACCGACAGTGAAAATGGTGGCAGTTTCCATGTCAATAGCCATTGCCCGCGATTTTTCAAGATATTTTTTAAACCGGTCGTCGTATTCCCATACCCGCTTGTTGGTCGTGTAAACCACGCCGGTCCAGTAATCTCTTTTTCGGTTGCTTATTACATGTGAGACGGCACGTTGCAGGTTAAATGCCGGCAATGCCGGTATTTCAGGTGGAAGATAATCGTTGCTGGTGCCATCGCTGCGGATAGCTGCAATCGGCAATATAAAATCGCCCAGTTTGTTTTTTTTCTTCAGGCCTCCGCATTTTCCCAGGAACAGGGCTGCATCGGGATGTATTGCGCTTAGCAGGTCCATAATTGTTGCGGCATTGGGGCTTCCCATTCCGAAGTTAATAATGGTAATCCCTTCGGCGTGGGCATTAGGCATATTTTTATCCAGTCCGACAATCGGGACATTAAATTTTTCGGCAAAAAGCTCTATGTATAACTGGAAGTTGGTCAGCAAAATATATTTCCCGAATTCTTCCAGCGAACGCCCGGTATAACGTGGTAACCAGTTTTCTACAATTTCTTCTTTAGTCTTCATGTCGTAATTTTTACCGATCCCCGATCACGGGAATCATTCAGCAATATAAGTTATTATTATTTTTATGGAGTGGTTTTTAATTAAAAATTTGAAAATTTTGTAGCCGAAATGCAAAAGCTGAACCTGCCATCTTATCCTTTCAGAATAAAAAAAGAAAACGGGAAAGACGTAATTTTTGACGAGCTGCGTAAAAAGTACGTCAGGCTTACCCCGGAAGAATGGGTTCGGCAGAATTTTATCCGTTTCCTGATTAATGAAAAGAAATACCCGGTTTCGCTGATGGCTGTTGAGGCGGCTGTAAACGTGAACAAAAACATGCTCCGCGCCGATCTGGTGATCTTCGGGAAGAACGGGCAGCCGGTAATGGCGGTCGAATTTAAAGCACCTTCGGTAAAAATTTCGCAGGACACATTCAACCAGATTGTCCGTTACAACATGAACCTGCGAGTGAATTACCTGATCGTAAGTAACGGCCTTTCGCATTTTTGCTGCAAAATCGATTATCCGGCAAACAGTTATCAGTTTTTGCAGGAAATACCTGATTTTAGTGTTGTTCAGAGTTCATAATCCCGAATCATCCGGAGAATTCCGGGTCCCTTCCCGAAAAGGTGGCGGACAGAAAAATATGATTTTGAAAACAAAGGAAGCACTACTGTTAGTAGTCTTGAAACTTTGTCGTAGATTCCGATATCACACTTAATTAATTCTTCAAAAAAAAAATTAAAAGTTTAGCAATTTAAATATTCATTTTCCAATTATTGATTTTAAACTTCCAGTTCTTTATTTTCGTAATAAATTTCAATTTAATATTATGAAACATGTATTCCAGATCTTAACAGTTGTTCTCTCAGTTTTTGCTTTTACTTCTGTGAGCGCAGCAAGTTACCACATCAACGACAACGCTGTAAATCAAATGTTTGCATCAGCCCAGTCCGTTTCCATATCGGAACTTAGTGCAGCCGCAATCCCGGGAACGGCTGAATTAGGTACCACGGCTTTTGCCGGCAGGGAAAAAGATCCGTTAGTTGCAATATTGTTAGACATTTTGGTCGGAGGCCTGGGTGTTCACAGGTTTTACCTGGGGACAAAACCTCTTACAGGTATTGGTTATATACTTACCTGCGGAGGTATTTTTGGAATAGTTCCTTTGGTCGACCTTATTGTTATGGCGGTTAATTACGACGACATCGGCAGGTATGTCGGCAATTCAAAATTCTTTATGTGGTAATCTTAAAAACAAAGCTGCTAAAACCTGATATTATAAATTTTAGCAGCTTTGTTTTATTGCTTTATGAAAATATTTTATCTTTTTCTTTTTGCTATTCTGCTTCCGGAATACATTTTTTCACAGGCCGATGAAAATTATGTAAGTCTTCATTTGAAAAACGAAACTTACCAAAAAGGTAAATTGCTGTTATTGGAGTCAGATTATTTTTTCGATAAGGAAACAGGTAATCTTGTTGTTAAGGGTATCCTTCCGGAAAAACACATTAAACTTTCGAACCGTTTGGGGGAAGTGAAAATTTATTATCCCGGTAAAAATCAGGTTATATTAAAACAAAGCCAGTATTTTAGCAGTGAAAATGAATTGATCTATTATTTCCTTTCGAATAATTATTACGATCTCGGATTAAAAAAACAAGGATTTACAGTTTCTGATACACGGATGGATGGTAATTATCAGGTAGTAACGTGGAATGCCCCGGCAGATGTGACAGCCGTTGGAAAAGTGGAATTGGTTTTCGAGAATGAAACACCCATTTATGCCGCCGACTTCGATATGCAGGGGAAACTTGTCAGGAAAATATATTACTATGACTATAAAATATTCAGCACATTTATATTTCCGGCAAAAGTCACCCAGATTTCTTATACCAGCGACGGAGATTCCATTGTACAACGAAACACATGGTCTCAGCTTAAAACATCGGACTTACCTGATTCCGGTTATTTCAATTTTAAAATTCCTGAAGATGCAACAGTCGTTAATAAATAGGTTACTGATAATTGCCATTATATTACTGTTTTCGGCCATGTATTCTTTCTCTCAGGATTTATTAAAATCTGATATTCAGACGATAAAGTCAGAACGAATTGATAAAGGGGCAGTACCTTCTCAAAAAACAAGACCTTACATCTATGACAGGAACACACCGGCGATAAAAAAATATAATCCGGTAAATATGTTATTGGGAGGAACACTTTTTATCTATCAGAATGTCTTCTCCCGGCAATTCTCAGCTACTTGTCTGTACAATCCTTCCTGTTCGGATTTCAGTAAACAGGCAATTGCAAAGTATGGCGTGTTCAAAGGCGTATTTTTGTCGGCCGACCGGGTTATGCGGTGTAACCGTATCGCTGCAACGGGGATCCATCCCATTCGTGTCGAAAACGGTAAAGTGAACGACCCCGTTAATTTTTACCAGTTGAAGAAATGAGATTGCTCTTCACAATACTGTTGGTTGCCATTGCATTCCATGTTCAGGCTCAATGTACGATCAGCCGGGAGCTTAAATTCATCGAACATCTGGTAAACCAGAAAGAGTATGAGGATGCCATCTATTACATAAATAAAAATTTTACAACTGATTATTCCTCCTCTGTTCTTGATTCGCTTAACTATTTAAAAGGCTGGAGCCAATATTCAATTAAAGACTTACAATCATCAGCTTCGTCTCTTTTACTGGTTTCTCCCGACTCTCCTTTCTTTTTAAAGAGCCATTTTTTTGCTGCGTATAATTATTCTTATCTGGGGAAAAAAGAAAATTCCGAATTCATTTTGAAACAGCTGAAAACAGAAGGACAATATACAAATCTTAAAAATTTTGAACTTGCAGGGAATGCCCTCCTGGAAAGGGATCAGGATAAGTTTAACAACGCATTTGAAAAAATCGGGACTTCTTCTGATTTTTCATTTTATACAGAAAAAGAAAAATTTAAAACATATTATTCCGATATAAAAAATCATCGCGACAAATCAATGGTGAAAGGGGTTCTTTTGTCGTCGGTTATTCCGGGCTCAGGAAAAATATATGCCGGGAAAAAGGGCGAAGGCATTGCGGATTTTATAATTGTTGCTGCAACAGGGGCGACAGCATACGAAAATTACAGAAAACTCGGTTTTAAAAATGCGAAAACCATCTTGTTCGGGTCGCTGTTTGCTGTCGTTTACATCGGGAATATTTACGGGACTGTTTTTACGGTAAAACTGGCTAACGAAGAATTTAACAATGAACTGGATCACGAAATACTTTTTAATATGCATATTCCTCTCAGGAACCTGTTTAACTAAAGGAGAGTCAAAAGGAAGCATATTCCGTGCCGCCGACAGTTTAATGTATGCCGGACAGTTCCGTGATGCACGTATCGAACTGGAGAAGATTGCATTTTTCAACAGTGACCAAACTATTGTTGCAAGGGCATTGATTAAAAAGGCGGAGTGTTTTAAAAATGAAAAATGTTTTCAGAAAGCTTATAATACCCTGAACCGCATTTTTTTACCGCTTCAACCTGACAGTCTGTTGTTCAGAATAAAATATAATAAGGCGCTTGACTATTATCTGAACAAGGAACCCGGACGGGCTGTCTTTGAATTGCAATCGCTTGATCGGTTTGTCGATAAAGAAAAAGCAGGAAGGGTCAGGTTTTTGTCGGCATTGAGCTATTCAGACCTGAAAGAATGGGAAAAATCAAAAAATGAGGCTCTTCGGTTTATTGCTTTAAGCTGCAACAATCCTGAAAAATCTGAAATGTTTACAATGAAAATAAATAAGCTGTTTGACCCCCGTAATATTCCTCAAACACTTTCCGAAAAGAAGGCAAAAAATATTTCAACATTTATTCCGGGAGGCGGACAGATTTATGCAGGAAAAATCGGTGAAGGTTCTTTTTGCTTTGTTCTCCATGGAGCTTTGTTATATTTTGGAGTCACTCAGTTCCTTGACAACTTCTATTTTACAGGATATACTGCCGGATTCGGTTTACTGCAAAGACTTTATGCAGGGAATCTGCAACGGAGTCAGGATCTGGTCGTTCAGGTAAACAAGCAACGGTATGATCGCTTTTTCACTGATTATTTTACTCTTTTAAATTCAGTTTCGGAATACAAATAGCTATCCGGAAAAATTTTTAGCCTATACCAGAATCCCCTTCAATGCACCCAGCGTTTGCACAAAAAACGTTTTGTTCCGTTTTTGCCGGATAAACGAGCAGGCAGGCAAAGTGGCAAGCTGCATTTTTATTTCTTCGGGAACGGCGTTTGTCTCTGACAGCTTTCAGCATTTACTGAAAAGGTTATCAAGGTTAAATCGTAGAAAAGATTTAAATTTGTTCGTTTAAAAGGGATGAATGATTAAATGATATATCATAGAAAATAAAATAAAATGTCTGACACAAAGCTGAAATCTTTCACCATTAAAGGTTATAAAAGCATTAAGGCAATTGATAAATTTGAACCCCTGTCCATAAATATACTGATTGGACCGAATGGTGCGGGTAAAAGTAATTTTATCTCATTCTTCAAATTTTTGAGTTGGATGCTGAATTCCGACGGAAAACTTCAGGAATATGTTGCCTATTTGGGTGGGGCAAATGATATATTATATGATGGCGTTGATGTTACTAAAAGTATAGAGGCCCACATAGCGATAGAAACATCTTCAGGTGTGAACGAATATCAGTTCAGTCTGATGTTCGCCAAGCCCGATAAACTTGTATTCAGAGAAGAAAAATATCGTTTTACCGGGAATCAGATACCAGGTGAACCCCAATGGAGCAACTGTGGGGTTGGTCACGAAGAGGCTCATTTGCCTCAGGTCTCAAATTCAACCGCAACAACAATACTAAATCTTTTGAGAAAGCTAATAGTTTATCAGTTTCATAATACCAGCGATACTGCTCCTATGCGTTTAAAATGGTCGGTATATGATGGCCGATGGTTGAAACAAAATGGAGAGAATTTAGGCAGTTTCCTTTTCCGTTTACAAAAAGAGGAAAAGCCATACTATTTGCGGATTATAAAATATATCCGCTTGGTATTGCCTTTTTTCGATGATTTTGAGTTATATGATGAGTTCGGGCAAATTCTTTTACGATGGAAAGAAAAAGGAACAAATAAAACTTTCAACGCAGGGCAGGCTTCGGATGGAATGCTACGGACAATTGCATTGATAAGTCTTTTGGCTCAGAATCCGAAAGATTTACCAACTGTTTTATTCTTAGATGAACCAGAATTAGGCTTACATCCAAGTGCAATTGATGCCGTGGCCGGTCTGATTAAGACTGCATCTGCATATTGTCAGGTTTTTATAGCTACACAATCAATTAGTTTTGTTAACAATTTTGATCTTGATGATTTAGTAGTAATTGACAGAAAAGGCCGTAGCTCAGAATATAAACGTCCCGATAGTGAAAGTCTGCAGGTTTACCTTGATGAATTTTCTACTGGTCAAATCTGGGAAAAAAATATTATAGGAGGACGTCCATGAAATATTTAAACGTGATTGTGGAAGGCAGTTCCGAGGAATCTTTTGTTAATGATGTTCTAGTCAGGCATTTTGCCTCATTAAACATTTTCGTTTCTGTACGAAAAATAAAAACCGGCTGGGATAAACTTAATAATAAACCCTCAAAAGGAGGACTACTTAAATACATGAAATTTCGCAACGATGTATTGCGGTGGATTAAATCAGATAGAAATCAATCTCAATTTTGGTATACAAGTATGCTCGATTTGTATGCATTTCCCAAAGATGATCAGAGCCCATACACAGAGAAAATTCAGTCGATCAAAAACCCGTATCAAAGAATTGTCGAATTAGAAGCTGCAATAGCCCGGGATATTAATCATCCTAAATTTATTCCGTATATTCAGTTGCATGAGTTTGAATCTTTTTTACTGGTTAATCCTGACAAACTAATCACTATGTATCCTGATGGACAAACCGGAATAAACCGATTAAAGAAAGAGATAGGGAACAAAAAGCCTGAAGAAATAAATGAATCACCTCAAACTGCACCATCAAAAAGAATTATTAAATATTTGCCAGATTATGAAGGACAAAAAGCTCAGGTGGGACCATTAGTGGCAGAAGACATCGGTTTAACAGTATTACGATTTAATTGTCCTCATTTTAATGATTGGATAACTAAACTTGAAAATATAACTTAACGTGAGTTCGGTATAAAAAATCACTAATATACCAGAATCCCCTTCAATGCACCCAGCGTTTGCACAAAAAACGTTTTGTTCCGTTTTTGCCGGATAAACGAGCCGGCAGGCAAAGTGGCAAGCTGCATTTTTATTTCTTCGGGAACGGCGTTCGTCCCGTTATTCAGGAACATGGTCTGGTCGATCCCGAAACCGAGGGCCCCGAGAATGTCGGTTTCCCAGCTGTCTCCCACCATCATGCTTCGCGTTTTCCTGGCGTTGCACGATTTCAGCGCATATTCGAATATTTCCCTGGCTGGCTTGGGCGATTGTACGGTTTCCGAAACAAACATTTTCGCAATATACCGGTCGAGGCCGCTGGTATGCAGTTTTTTATGCTGGACTTCGCTGAACCCGTTGGTAATGATGTACAACTGGCAGCCTTTTGTTTTCAGATAGTCGAGCAGTTCGAACGTACCCGGAAAAACGCCGGTTTGTTCAGACATATATTCCAGATATGAGTCATTAATGGCTATACTGTCGAAACCGGTAATGCCAAAAGGTTCCAGACTCATCGAAAAACGCTGTGAGGTAAGCAGCGTTTTGCTGATTTTTTTATCCCTGTAACCGTTCCAAAGCTGGTGGTTGACAGGCTCGTAAACATTTAAAAATTCAGTAAAAGAAGGAAGTTTGCCTGTTAATCCGTATTTTTCAAGAGTAAGCAGGAGAGCCTTTCGTGAGTTGGCTTCAAAGTCCCAAAGAGTATGGTCGAGGTCGAAAAAAATATGGTCGTACTTTCTCATTTGCTCCTGCTTTTTGCCGGAATTCAGGAATACTTTCCGGTCTTCGTCAATCATCAATCGTCAATCATCAATCATCAATCATCAGTCATCAATCTCCTCTCCCTTCCACCACAATTACGATTTCGCCTTTCACCGTTTTTTCCCCGAAATATTCAATCAGTTCGGCCAGGGTTCCCCGTTTATTCTCTTCGTGCAGTTTGCTAAGTTCGCGTGAGACCGATACTTTACGGTCGGCACCCCACGACTCGGCAAATTGCTGAAGGCATTTTACCAGACGGTAAGGCGATTCGTAAAAAATCATGGTGCGGGTTTCACCGGCAAGTTCGCCGATCCTTTTCTGCCGTCCTTTTTTTTGCGGAAGAAAACCCTCGAACACAAATTTGTCAGTCGGAAAACCGGAATTTACCAGGGCCGGAATCAGTGCAGTTGCGCCGGGAAGGCATTCCACTTCAACTCCTTTTTCGAGACAGGTACGCACCAGTAAAAATCCCGGATCGCTGATGGCCGGTGTTCCGGCATCCGAAACCAGGGCCATGTCTTCGCCTGCCAGAATGCGTTCGGCAAGCTGTTCCACAGTTTTGTGCTCGTTGAATTTATGGTGCGACTGTAACTTCGTGTTAATTTCGAAATGGTGCATCAGATTACCGGATGTGCGTGTATCTTCGGCCAGAATCAGTGAAACTTCCTTCAAAATACGGATCGCCCGGAGAGTTATATCTTCCAGGTTGCCGATCGGGGTTGGCACAAGGTAAAGTTTTCCCATTGCAGAGTTTATTGTGCAAAACGTCTTTTAATCAGATCAACGAATCTCAGACTTGTTTCAGTCCTTTTTATTCTGAAGTGTGAACTCAGGTAATCAACTGCTTCCCTTATGTTCCGGCAATTGTCGATCTGTTCGATCGTACGGGAATAAAGGTCTGCATCGTTGTTAAATATTTCGCGGGTAAACAAAAACCGGTCGTTAATCCCGATCGACGACTGCAAGCTGGTGACCGAGCTTCGTGCGATTTTCTGATCGAGCGTGTTTTCCTGGTGACCGAACCTGTCGTTCAGCGATGCTTCGGAATGGAAGTTCTCTCCTATCGTCCGGTTCGTGGGTTGTGGTTCATCATCATATCCGCTGTTTTCGTCTTCATCTTCCCCGTTGTCGTTTTCTTCTTCGGAGTCATCATTTTCTTCCTCTTCCTCACTATTTTCTTCAATATCTGTTTCTTCCTCTTCCGGAGTTTCCTCTTCTTCTATTGTCTCTCCTGTCTCTTCATCGTCCGTTTCCTCCACCTCTTCTTCCGGCGTTTCTTTTTCCTCCGGTTGTTCTTCTGCCGTTTCCTCGGGAACGGTTTCTTCCTCCGGTTGTTCTTCCGGTTCCGGCAGGTCTTCCTTTACCTCTTCTTCCGGTTGTTCCGGCAGCTTTTCTTCTGTTATGTTTTCTTCCGGTTGTTCTTCCTGTTGTTCCGGCAGTTTTTCTTCTACTGTGTTTTCTTCCGGTTGCTCTTCCGGAGAATAATCGTTCTCCTCCGACACCGGTTCTTCTTCTGTTTCACCGGAATCTGCTTCCTCTTCCGGTTCAGATTTTTCTTCTGTCTCTTCTTCAACCGGTTCCGGAATTTTTTCTTCCATACTGATTTTTTCAGGTTCCTGTTGTTCCTGAATTTCCTCCGGAACAGACCCGACAGGAGATTCCGTCACCCAGGTGTTTATCACAGGTTCCTGCGCTTCCGAAGGGAAAGGCTGGTGATCCTTCAGAATATATTTTTCTTTTAAAAGTTGAAATTCCTGAAATATTAATGTGGCTTTCGACAGGGCAATATTGGTTTCCAGTAATACCCCGGCCCCGTCATTTTTTATTTCTTCCGAGATATCTTTCAGCTCATCAATGTCTTTCAGAATGGTGTCAATCAGTTTTTCCTTGTTCATATTTTTTAAACAATTTACACGCTTTTTTATTGCTCGTTTTTGGCGTAATACGTTAATTTTACTTTCGGATTTTTCTCCGGCAGGAATTTTTCCGGCCACGTAAAAGTACGAAAATCTTTAGCATCTGAACAGAACAGCGAATGTTTATTGAAAGAGACACACACCAGCAAAAGAAGACCGGCAGCATTGAAGTGATTGCCGGATCGATGTTTTCCGGGAAAACAGAAGAACTGCTTCGCCGGTTACGCAGGGCAAAAATAGCCCGTCAGCGGGTCGAAATTTTTAAACCGCGAATCGACGTGCGTTATTCCGAAAGCGAGGTCGTTTCGCATGACGAGAATTCAATTCTCAGCACCCCGGTCGAAAATTCGGCGAATATCCTGCTGCTTACCGGCGATGTGGATGTGGTTGGCATCGATGAAGCCCAGTTTTTCGACAACGGACTGATTGACGTGTGCAACCGTCTTGCCGAAATGGGTATTCGCGTGATTGTTGCCGGACTGGATATGGATTTTAAAGGAAACCCTTTTGGCCCTATTCCCGGTTTGATGGCTATTGCCGATTACGTGACCAAAGTTCATGCTATTTGTATGCGGTGCGGCAATATTGCCCAGTTTTCACACCGGCTTGCCAAAGACGAAAAGCTGGTGATGCTGGGCGAGAAAGATGAATACGAACCGCTTTGCCGCGATTGTTATATTAAAGTAAAATCGAATGCCCCAAATTAGTCAAACTCAATTATCAGTTGTTATTAACGGAAAATTAATTGGAAACGGGAATAACCTGTTTTCGCATATATCTATTGACAGCCGCACGATTGCCGAGCCTGCGGAAACCTGTTTTTTTGCCCTGGCCGGCGAGCGGAATAACGGACATAAATACATCCCCGGATTAATCCGCAAAGGAGTGAAAACATTCGTTGTTTCGGCGATTCCGGAAGAAGTGAAAAATTATCCGGGTGTATGTTTTGTTGAAGTTGCCGATACGCTGAAAGCCCTGCAGGAACTGGCAAAATGGAACCGCGAACAATATAGTTACCCGGTCGTGGGTATTACGGGAAGTAACGGGAAAACCATTGTGAAAGAATGGTTGTACGAGTTGCTGGGCCGGGAACTGACGATTGTCCGGAACCCGAAAAGTTACAATTCACAGGTGGGTGTGCCTCTTTCGGTCTGGCTAATGGACAAAACATCCGGGATGGCCATTTTCGAAGCCGGGATTTCCATGCCCGGCGAAATGCAGAAACTGGCCCGTATCATTCGTCCTGACATCGGTATTTTCACCAATATAGGCAATGCTCACCAGGAAAATTTCAGCAGTCTGGAAGAAAAAACCGCAGAAAAACTGAAACTTTTCCAATCGGCTGAAACGATTGTGTATTGCCGCGACCACCGGCTTTCGGCCGGAATGATTGAAAAAATTTTCCCGGAAAAGAAACTGGTAGGCTGGTCGTTCACTGATCCTTCTGCTGCCTTGTTTTTTAAAACGGAAAAAACAGACGGCGGAACGAAATTCAGCTTTTCATTTCAGAATAAAAAACAGGAATGCCTTTTCCCGCTGACCGATCAGGCAAGTGTTGAGAATGTGGCCCATTGCCTGGCATTTGCTGCCTGCGGGGAACTTCTTTCCGCCGATGTACGGGAAGCGGTGAAAAACCTGAAGCCGGTTGCCATGCGACTGGAGATGAAAGAGGGTATAAACCAGTGCAAACTCATTAACGATTATTATAATTCGGATATCAATTCTCTGGCTATCGCGTTGAATTTTCAGTCGCAGCAGGATGTGCTGTCGGTGAAGAAGAAAAGCCTGATTCTGTCGGATATTCAGCAGTCGGGACAACAACCCGAAAAACTTTATGCTGAAGTGGAACGGTTGCTGGTTGCACACAAAATTGACCGGCTGATTGGCATCGGGCCCGAAATTTCAGCCTGCAAAAAGTGTTTTTCCCGGGAAACGGAATTCTACGAAAACACCGACTCTTTTCTCCGGAATTATTCTCCTTCAGCATTTAAAGAGGAATTTATTTTGCTGAAAGGCGCCCGGCAGTTCCATTTCGAACGTATTTCGTCAGCTCTTCAGAAAAAATATCATCAGACGGTACTTGAGATCGACCTGAACCGTCTGGTCGGCAATCTGAATTTCTACCGGTCGAAACTCCGGCCCGAAACCAAAATTGTGATTATGGTGAAGGCTTTTTCGTATGGAAGCGGAGGTTCGGAGATAGCCCGGGTTTTGCAGTACCAGCAGGTCGATTATCTGGCGGTTGCCGTGGCCGACGAAGGCATTGAGCTGCGCCGCGCCGGCATTGAAGTACCGATTTTGGTGATGAATCCCGAAGAGCATAGTTTTGAAAGTATGATCGAGTTCCGGCTCGAACCCAACATTTATTCGCTCAGTTTGTGCCATCGTTTTGCCGAAGCAGTTGCACGTAACGCGGCAAGTAAGTACCCTGTTCATATAAAAATTGAAACGGGAATGAACCGTCTGGGTTTTTCTACGGACGAAGAAATTGCCGGGCTTGCACAGTTCCTTTCGGGGAACAGGTATCTGAAAGTGGCTTCCGTTTTTTCCCATCTGGCAGGTGCCGACGAGAAAATACACGATAGTTTTACTCATCAGCAGGCTGAAATTTTTCAGCGCCGTGCCTCCATTATTACTGAAAAGATGAAGTACCCCATTTTGCGTCATCTGCTGAATTCGGCCGGCATTGAACGTTTTCCTGAATTTCAGTTCGAAATGGTCAGGCTGGGAATAGGTTTGTACGGGATAAGTGCCTGTGAGGATAAACGGGTGCAGGTTATTGGATGCCTGAAAACGACCGTATCGCAGGTGAAAAAAGTCCCGGCCGGCAATACTATCGGCTACGGGCGCAGGGGAAAAGTAACATGTGATTCGGAGATTGCCATTCTGCCGATTGGTTATGCCGACGGCTACGACCGGCGTCTCGGGAACGGGGTCGGAAAAGTGTTTATACGCGGTAGTTTTGCCCCGGTGATTGGCAATATCTGTATGGATATGTGCATGGTTAATGTTACAGGACTTGGCGTTTGCGAAGGCGATGAGGTGGAAATAATCGGTGACCATGTCCGGCTTGCCGACGTGGCCCGGTGGATGGGCACTATTCCTTACGAGGTACTGACCGGTATTTCGCAGCGAGTGAAACGGGTATATGTGCAAGAATAATTTTTCAGGATTATCAGCGTATGAATAATAATCTTAATACATCATCCGACAGGCAACAAGTGTTCAGCGATCTGCTGCAACAGATCAAAAAGACGCGGCAAAGGGTCTTTACCCAAATCAATAAAACGCTAATTGATTTATACTGGTCGGTTGGCGAAACAATCAGTCAAAAAGTGCAAAGTGAAGCATGGGGGAAAGGTGTAGTTACCGAATTAGCAAAATACATTGCTGAAAATGCTCCGGATATTAAAGGATTTAGCGACAAGAATCTTTGGCGCATGAAACAGTTTTACGAAACTTACCGGGATAATGAAAAACTTTCACTGCTGGTGAGAGGATTACCATGGTCGCATAATCTGGCAATTTTTTCACGGTGCAAAACCGAAGAAGAACAAGAATTCTATTTAAAACTTTCGATACAGGAAAATTATAGTTTCCGTGAACTTGACCGGCAAATATCAGCGGGCTTTTTTGAACGTACAATGCTCGGTAAGACAAAACTCTCAACACCGTTGAGAGAATTACACCCAAATATTGACCAAACTTTTAAAGATAACTATGTACTCGAATTTTTAGGCTTACCGGAAATCCATACTGAGAATGACTTGCAAGAAGCCCTTGTCCGTCACATGAAAAAATTTATCCTTGAGTTAGGAAAGGATTTTATTTTTATGGGAGAAGAGTATCGTCTGCAGGTTGGCAACCAGGATTTTTATATCGATCTGTTGTTTTTTCATCGGGGTTTGTCGGCTTTAGTGGCTTTTGAACTGAAAATAGGAAAATTTTTGCCTGAACATATCGGACAGCTTAATTTTTATCTTGAAGCTCTCGACCGTGATGTTAAAAAACCGCACGAAAATCCCAGCATTGGTGTACTATTGTGTCGTGATAAAGACGACGAAGTGGTAGAATATGCCCTGTCAAGGAACCTCTCACCAACACTTATTACCCAATACAAACTGCAACTGCCCGATAAAAAACTTCTTAGAGACAAACTGCACGAACTTTTATCACACGGGTCAAATAACAATTTATGAATAACGAAACAACAAATAAATTACTATTTTCTTACGAGGTACTGACCGGTATTTCGCAGCGAGTGAAACGGGTATATGTGCAAGAATAATTTTTCAGAAAAATTTATGCAAAACGGTTTTCGAAAATGTCTGGCTGAAGCACTAACCCGGGAGCTTCCCGGAGCAAAGGCACACCGGAAGATGGTTCCTCCGGGACGCACCCTGCTCCCTCCCGACGACCGGACAGCCGTAAAGCGCAGTGGCGTTTTATTTCTGCTTTTTCCTGAAGACGGACGTTTGTACACCTGCCTGATCAGGCGTCCGGGAACCATGAAACACCATCCCGGACAGATTGGCTTTCCGGGCGGAAAAGCTGAGCCGGCCGACCGGAATCCTGAATCCACGGCTGAAAGGGAAGCCATGGAAGAAATCGGGGTCTCCCCGTCAGCATATACTGTTATCGGAAAATTATCGGATTTGTACGTTCCGGTGAGTAATTTTATTATTCACCCGTTTGTGGCATGGGCCGACAGGCGACCCCTGTTCCGTATCAGCAGTTCTGAGGTCGGGAGAATCATTTGTTTCCCTCTTCAGGATTTTATGGAAGATGAACATTATGCCGAAACAGAAGTAGATACGATATCAGGATTACTGAAAGTTCCGTACTATCCGTATGACGGGGAAATAATATGGGGAGCGACAGCTATGATTCTGTCCGAATTCTTTGATGTTACAAAGCGTTGGCCGGTTCAGGTATAACATTTTTGTAATGCATGTATGTTGAAATTACATTTTTTACATACTCAACAGGCTCTTCCCCACGACAATAACCCCATTTCACTACTCTATCCCTGTAAAAACGGGAAGCCGATTTATTCAGTAGAAAGTAATCGACACTGCCGTCCCATACTGCCGGTTTTTTTTCGTATTTTTTTGCCAGTTTCTGTGCATCCAGTACATGCCCGAGCCCGACATTATATGCTGCAAGAACGAACTTTATACGCTCGGTCGAATCCGGTACGCTGGTCATAAACTGTTCGTTGAGCCATTGCAGGTTTTTTATTCCGACCCGTATGTTCATCCGGGGGTCTTCGATGTTGTTTATTTTAAACCTGTCGCCGGTTTCAGGCAATACCTGCATCAGCCCGTAAGCTCCTGACCACGATTCTGCGTTGGAATCGAACTGCGATTCCTGATAAATAATTGCTGCAATCAGTCGCCAGTCGAATCCCGACCCGGCACTTTCTTCCTTTATCATGTCATCGAATTCGGAAAACCGGCCTTTCAGCGAATGGTAGCTGCTATGAACCATCTGGCTGGAACGGCTGTTTTCGAAGTACTTCTGGTAAATCACCCGGAATTTGCTGGTTTGCGAAAAATCGGTGATCCACTTGTTCAGGTATTCAAGCCATCCGGGAGAACCTTTTCTGACGGCCCATGCAATATTCTGAGGAAAGCTGACCGGCGTTTTTACATCAAGGTTCGGGTAATAGGTCTGGTTTACCATAGCCACGTTTTCATCACAAACGGTGTAGTCAACCTCTCCTTTTGCAACCATGTCAATCAATTGTTCAACGCCGTAAATACTGTCTTGTACAATATGAATATCGGCCCCGATTTCTTCCGACAAGTTTACCAGACGCTGGTAGTAGGAAGTATTATTCTGTACGATCACTGTTTTTCCTGCCAGGTCCAGCTGGTTGCGGATCAGGTGGTTCTCAATTGTGTTGGCCGACATTTCTTTATAGTTGTCCGGTTTCCGTTGCACCAGAACCTGCCGTGTCTGCATCAGCGGAACCGTAAAATCGGCATTTTCGGTCAGTGGTTTGGTGACGGTCAGACTTTTTGCTATCAGGTCGTACTTTTTCCGGCGTAATCCGCGGAATGTTTCATTCATGTTACTGCTGACCATGATTTCCAGCTGAACATTCATTGTCTTTGCAAGTTCCTGTAAAAGTTCATACTGGAAACCCATCGGACGGCCTTTGTAAACAAAGTAGCTGGTCGAGTTGTAATCGACTACCGCGCGGAGTTTCCCTGATTCGAGTATGCGTTTTAAATCGAAGTTATGTGCTGCATCTTTCTTGTCCGGTTTTTCCCGGTTACACGAAGAAAACAAGGCAAGAAAAATGAATACGTATGCGAAAAAATTTTTCATTTAGAAAATAATTTTTGCCTAGTTGTAAAACGACCATGCAACACCGAGCCGGAATGTCCTTTTGTAGAGCGGGTACGAAGGAGCGACCCAGAAGTTGCCGTCAAGTAATCCGGATGTGACGTTCATCAGGTTAAAAAATACCCTTGTACGTTTCAGTTTCAGGTTTACGTGTATATCGGTAAATGGATAATTCCCGATTTTTTGTTCGTTCTGCAGGTAAAACCGTCCGGTCGAAGGTTCGAACGCATCGGCATAAAAACGGGTGGTATACCGGACATCTGTGCCAATCTGGAAATGCATTACCTTCGAAAGGATAGTCCGGTAGTTCAGGCTGAGATAAGTTGCAAAATCAGGAAGATGAATGTAATCCGGTTCACTGGCTTTTTGCCATAAGATGCGGGAACGTATCACCCAGTGACGACTTTCAAAATCCTTGTCGAGCCAGGCCGAAAGAATGAGTAACTGTTTGCCGGCCTGTGCAGGCAGGGCATCTTCGTCGTTATAAATATAATTGCTGATTAACGAGTAATTGAGACCTACGCTTGTCCGAAGCCGCTGTGAGTGAATTTTACCTTTTACGGTCATTTCATTTATATTGCTGAAATCGTTTTTCCAGCGGAAATGGTTCGAAAAATAATTTTGCTGAAAATAATCGGGAACCAGCGTTTTCAGACATCCTTCCACCCGAAGGGTCGTTGTATCTTTCCATATTTTCAGCGGTTTGTTTATATATCCTTCCAGTTCGGTCTGCCCGGTACGGTAGCCGCTGAAATACATTTTTCCGCTGGCATTCCATTGCCAGAATTTTCCTTCTGAACGGTAGATGGCACCACCCAGAAAATTGTTGTTCTGTTTCCGTCTGAAGCTGTATTGTGCACTTGGAGCAATATCCCAGGCATATCCCTGGAAAATAAAACTTCCGTGTTCCATCGAATATAATTCAGGTATTTCGAAAACATATTCTGTGGCATTATTCTCCATCTCCGGATAATGGTAGCGCAACATGTCGTGTCCGATGAATACCCGTTTGCCAAAGGTGTATTTCCGGTCGGGTGCTTCATAAAATTTTATCTGGAACACGTTCGTAAGCCGGGTGTATTTTGTTATATCATTTGTCTCTTCTGAGTTCAGATAGGTGTTTTTAAAATACCCGTCGGTAACGTCGTCCTTGAAAAAGCCACGCTCGTTTGCCGAAAGTTCAACATCATAGATAAAACCTGTACGCGGAATAAATTTTTCAATCACATAATTTTTATCCTTTTCATCTTTTTCTTCCACATATTTGCCAATCCTGTATTCATTTGAGAAATGAACGGTAGTGTTCGTTATTTTCGAAGTGGCATCGTCGAGGTAAAGGTTTATATATTCGTCTTTTAAATTTTGCCCGGGCTCTGCGCCCCCGTCTTCTTCAGTACCCAGTTTATTGAAAATTATATCGCCGTGGATAACAAGTTTATCGGCATTATAGCTTCCGTACAGTCCGACATTGTGATATTTGTCCGCATCGTCATCGTCGTCGTAATAACCTTTCGAAGTTCCCTGGTAATAAAAAAAAGCAAAGTTCAGTTTTTCGTTTACATTTTGTGTGTAAAAGAAATTAAACCGGGTTTCGGTACGGGTTGTTTTGTTCTCACTCTGACTGTAATCGAGCAGCGAATAAGGCGTGGTTGTATTGAAATATTGAATTTGTGAAGGAAAAAGGCCGTAAGCATCGAATGAGTGAAAAAAATAGAAATCGGAATTGTATTCCCGCTTAAAAAAATTGTTCGTGATGTAAGCGCCTCCCAGTGTGCCGGTAAAGGTATTCGAAAAGCTTACTTTGTTATATGGCTGATAATCATGATAAAAAGTTAACGCCGTGTCGAGATCCGATTTTGCCAGCGTGGCTCCGTAATCCGTAGTGTTCCAGTTTCTGATAGCGGAAGGAACTGACTTCTTTTTCGGGGAATCCTTTTCTGCTGATCCTTCCTTTTTCTGATCGTCTGATGAACCTGAAGAAGTACCGGAACTTCCGAATCCGCTGAATTTAGACTGTGCCGGTAATAAACTACAGGCAAGAATCAGTATTATAATTGTATAGCTTAGTCTCTGAATCATGTCCGCGCAAAGATAGTGTAAAACTAAAAAACCGAAATGTTTTTAATTCTTAAAAAAATATAACAGGATAAGCCTCGGAAACTGTTACTTGCAGGAGTAAAACAACGTTTCCGGTCTGTTCCGAAGAGAAAAATAAAGCTCTCCCACACGGGAAAACAGAAGAAAAAAACATGGAATAATTAAAACAGATGTTTTTCAAAAAACATATCGCAAATACGGGTATTTGCCGGGTGTAAAAAGTATCTTTTTTCTGAACAAACTACCTTTCTGACTGTCAAACTGCTGCATCCGGAGATGAAAGTTTTCAACCAAAAGTTGTTAGTTTCTGCTCCTTTACTAATGATTTGAAGCGCTTTATATTTGATTATATTTGTGCAAATTGCAAATAAATATGACTCCACAATACGACGAAGGATCAATTAAAACGCTCGATTGGCAGGAACATATCCGGAAACGTCCCGGCATGTATATCGGGAAGCTCGGCGATGGTTCGGCTTACGACGACGGCATTTATGTGTTGCTGAAAGAGGTGATGGATAATTCCATTGACGAATTTATGATGGGAAACGGCAAACGGATAGATGTACAGGTGAGCAACGAACTGGTTTCGGTTCGCGACTACGGACGGGGTATCCCTTTGGGCAAACTGGTCGATGTGACATCGAAGATGAACACCGGCGCCAAATACGATTCAAAGGTTTTTAAAAAATCGGTTGGGTTAAACGGAGTTGGAATTAAAGCTGTAAATGCCCTTTCGTCCAAATTTACAATCATGTCTTTTCGCGATAACGAAGTAAAGGAGGTCGAATTTTGCAGGGGGCTTGTTACTGACGAAAAGGAGATACGGTATACCGAAGAAACCAATGGCACATTTGTAAGTTTTGTGCCTGACAGCGAAATATTTAAGAGTTATCATTTCATCGACGATTACGTGGTGAACATGATAAAAAACTATACTTTCCTGAATGCAGGTCTGGTTATCAGCCTGAACGGCGAAAAATTCCAGTCGAAGAATGGCTTGCGAGACCTTCTGGAAGAAAACATGGAGTCGGAGCCGCTTTATCCGGTTATTCATCTGAAGAACGAAGACATAGAAGCAGCTATAACCCACGGAAACCAGTATGGCGAAGATTATTATTCGTTTGTGAACGGGCAGCACACCACGCAGGGTGGTACCCATTTACAGGCTTTCCGCGAAGCCATTGTGAAGACAATCCGCGATTTCTATAAAAAAGATTTTGAACCGTCTGATATTCGTGCTTCCATTGTAGCAGCCATCAGTATAAAAGTGGAAGAACCTGTGTTCGAATCGCAGACAAAAACCAAGCTGGGTTCAAAAGATATCGGACCGGAAGGACCGAGTGTCCGTAATTTTATTATGAACTTTATAACGAAAGAGCTTGATAATTACCTGCATAAAAATTCAGATATATCAGAAGTCCTGCTCCGCCGCATCCAGGAGTCGGAACGCGAGCGCAAAGCTATTTCAGGAATACAGAAACTGGCAAAACAGCGCGCCAAAAAGGCCAGCCTGAACAATCGTAAACTGCGTGATTGCCGGATACATTACAACGGCAATGATGCCCGGAAAGCAGATTCCTGCATTTTTATTACAGAGGGCGATTCAGCCTCGGGGTCAATTACCAAATCGCGCGATGTAAATACACAAGCCGTTTTCAGTCTGAGAGGAAAACCGCTGAATTCGTATGGCCTGACCAAAAAAATTGTTTACGAAAACGAAGAGTTCAACCTTTTGCAGGCAGCCCTCAACATAGAGGAAAGCATTGACGATCTTCGCTACAACAAGGTAATTATTGCGACCGATGCCGATGTCGACGGAATGCACATCCGGTTATTGCTGATCACTTTTTTCCTCCAGTTTTTTCCTGAAATAATCCGGCAAAACCACTTGTTTATTCTGCAAACGCCTCTTTTCCGGGTCAGAAACAAGCAGAAAACCATTTACTGCTATTCCGAAGAAGAGAAAATAAAAGCTATTTCGCAGTTGGGAAAAAGCCCCGAAATAACCCGGTTTAAAGGACTGGGGGAAATATCGCCCGACGAGTTCATACATTTTATCGGACCTGATATGAGGCTCGATATGGTACGAATGAAAAAGCACGAATCGGTTGCGCAGATGCTCGAATTTTACATGGGGAAAAACACTCCTGAACGACAGGATTTTATTATCGATAATTTGTATGTAGATGTCGATAATTTGTAAAAAACCGGTATTCTATGCCAGGTACAAATTATTTTGAATGATTTATAACACGGAAAATGACCGACGAATATTTAAATACAGACGACCCGCAAAAAGAAGAGAAATCCGAGAATATTAATTATCTCCCGGGAATGTATAAAAGCTGGTTTCTCGATTATGCTTCGTATGTAATTCTCGAAAGAGCAGTGCCTTATGTCGAAGACGGACTGAAGCCTGTTCAGCGAAGGATATTGCATGCCATGAAAAATATTGATGACGGACGGTATAATAAAGTGGCCAATATTATCGGTCAAACCATGCAGTACCATCCGCACGGCGATGCTTCAATCGGCGATGCACTGGTGCAACTCGGACAAAAAGAACTGCTGATTGACACGCAGGGAAACTGGGGGAACATACTTACCGGTGACGGAGCTGCTGCTCCCCGTTATATCGAGGCCCGTCTTTCAAAATTTGCACTTGAAATTCTTTTTAATCCCAAAACGACCAACTGGAAACTTTCGTATGACGGACGGAACAAGGAACCAATCACCCTGCCTGTGAAATTTCCGTTGCTGCTTGCCCAGGGTGTCGACGGAATTGCTGTCGGACTGGCGTCAAAAATTCTTCCGCATAATTTTAATGAACTGCTTGATGCCTGCGTGGCTTACCTGAAAAACGAAGACTTTGAACTGTTCCCCGACTTTCCGACCGGAGGACAGGCCGACATGTCGAAATACAACGACGGGCTGCGGGGCGGTAATGTGAAAATACGGGCCAAAATTGAAAAAAAGGATAACCGCACACTCGTTATTACTGAAATACCCTACGGAAAAACAACAGGTTCCCTGATCGAGTCGATTATTAAAGCGAACGATAAAGGCAAAATCAAAATCAAAAAAATAGATGACAATACCGCCGGTTCGGTTGAAATCCTTATTCAACTGGCACCGGGTATTTCTTCCGATAAAACCATTGATGCACTGTATGCCTTTACCGATTGCGAAGTATCTATTTCGCCCAACAGCTGCATCATACGCGACGATAAACCTTATTTTATCGGCATCAGCGAGATTCTGAAAATCAGTGTCGAAACTACTGTCCGGTTATTGAAACAGGAACTCGAAATTCATAAATCGGAGCTGGAGGAAGCCTGGCATTTTGCTTCACTTGAAAAAATATTTATTGAAGAACGCATCTATAAAGACAAAAAGTTTGAAGATGCCGTAAACATGGATGCGGCAATTGACCATATCGATGAGCGGCTTACGCCATGGAAACCAAAACTGAAAAGAGAGGTCACCCGCGACGATATTCTGAAGCTGATGGAAATAAAAATGGGCCGTATCCTGAAATTCAACATCGATAAGGCGAATGATCATCTTCAGGCCATCGAGGATGAAATTGCAGAAGTAGAATACAATATCGAGAATATTATTCCATTTACCATCAACTGGTTTAAACAGCTGAAAAGTAAATACGGACGCGGAAAGGAACGTAAAACCGAAATCCGCAGTTTCGAAAATATTGAAGCGGCCAAAGTGGTGGTTGCCAACGAAAAACTATATATCGACCGGGAAGAAGGTTTCGTGGGAACCAGCCTGAAAAAAGCGGAATACATTTGCGATTGCTCCGACATCGACGATATTGTTGTCTTTCGCAGGGACGGAACTTTTGTGGTTGCCAAAGTTTCTGACAAAGCCTTTTTCGGTAAAAATATATTGTATGTAGCCGTTTTCAAGAAAAACGATAAACGTACCATTTACAACGTGGTTTACCGCGATGGTAAAAACGGCATTACTTATATGAAACGATTCCCTGTAACCGGCGTCACCCGCGACAAGGAATATGATATTACGCAAGGCACTCCGGGGTCCCGGATTCTGTATTTCAGCGCCAATCCGAATGGTGAGGCCGAAGTACTGAAAGTAACGCTGAAGCCCAAACCCCGCATCAAAAAACTGGTTTTCGAAGTCGATTTCAGTGAACTGGCCATTAAGGGGCGTGGCGCAATGGGAAACATCCTTTCGAAAAACGAAGTGCACAAAGTGGTGCTGAAGGAAAAGGGCCTTTCAACCCTTGGCGGCCGTAAAATATGGTTCGACGAAGATGTACTGCGACTTAATGCAGACGGACGTGGAAAATTCCTCGGCGAGTTTATGGGCGAAGATCTCATCCTTGCCCTGTATAAAAACGGGGAATACCAGCTGTACAATTTCGACCTCTCGAATCACTTCGATGATGGAATTCTTACGATTGAAAAATTTGACTTCCATAAAATCCTGTCAGTTATTTATTTCGATAACGAACAGGGCTTTTATTATGTGAAGAGGTTCCAGATTGAAGAGGGAATAAACAAACGGGTTAATTTTATCGGCGAGAATACGGACAATAAATTATTAAGTGTCACATGGGTACGTTATCCGCGCTTCGAAATCGTATTCGGCGGGAAAAACGAACAGCGTGAAAATGAGATCATCGAAGTGGATGAGTTTATCGGCGTGAAATCGTATAAGGCTAAAGGGAAGCGGCTTACAAATTACGAGGTCGGGAATATTCTTGAACTGGAACCTGTTATTAAGGATGAAGATATTAAAGAAGAGGAAGAAACAGAACCGGAAGAAAAGCCAGGGGAAGAAGATCTTTTTGACGATATTCCGTTTGAAATAAACCGGCCGAAAGACCCGAAAAATCCGGAGAGCGGGAGTCCTAACCAGATGTCATTATTTTGAATTATGAGGATTTATTTAGTCGGCTACATGGGCTGCGGAAAAACGACAATAGGCCGCAAACTGGCTTCAGGCTGGGGCCTAAACCTGATTGATCTCGATCATTATCTCGAAAACAAATATTTTAAATCGATTCCCCAAATATTTGAAGAAGAAGGCGAAGAAAGTTTCCGTCGTAAAGAACAGTCTGCTTTACACGAGGTTTCGGAGTTCGACGATGTAATTATTGCTACCGGCGGCGGTACTCCTTGCTTTTTCGACAATATGGATGTAATGAACCGGACGGGATTCTGCATTTTTCTGGATATTGAAGAAGGTGAACTGGTGAGACGTTTGTCGCGGGCAAAAACCGAACGTCCGGTAATTAAAGGCAAAACGAAAGAAGAGCTGGCCGGTTTTATCGGCGAGATGATGAAAAAACGCAGGCCTTTTTACGAAAAAGCAAAATATATTCTGAAAGGAAAAGATATTACCGCTGACCAGATAATGAAAACAATCAGGGAGGTCAGCTGATTCATTCTTCTTCAGGATAAGAAACCGGCAGCCATATTAAATGTATTGAAAAACGCATTGTTTACCTGTTCCTGTATGTCTTTAATTTTTACAGGAAACGGCGTCTCGTGCGTGTAAGCATACGGAAAATCAAGAATATCAACTTCTATCGGAATATTCTTATGTTTCCCTTTAAGGGTTTTTAAAATGTCCTGAGCAGGTACAACCCGGTCTTTGAGCAATCCCACTGCCTTTATTTGTTTACTCAGCTCCATCAGCCGTTCTTCCCTGAACCTCCGCATTCTCCGCGGACGCAACATTGACTGGAAAAAACATCCGGCTTTCGTATTTTTAATAAGCTTTTGTAGTTGCTGGTCTTTTTTCAATTCACGATGGAATCGTCGTATGAAAAAGCGATGCAGGGTTTTTCCTGCCTGTTTGTCGAGAATAAATTTTGAAGTCCCGTTCATTTTACCGAATACAGCACCTCCGCAAAACAGAAATGCCTTTGAGTTTCTGAAATAGTTGCGCGGGTTCGACATCAGTATCAGTTCGGTCAGGAATGCTCCGATTGAATAGGAAAAGAAGTTTATCCGGCTGTTTTTTTCAAACAAAGGATGTTCCCCGTTGATGATCGTTTTGCTAAGGTCGATAATGTTGTAATAACTTTCCAGCCCCGACATAAAAAAACGTTTGGGATTCGAATTAATACGGTCGCTCAATGCTGCGTTCAAAAAGCTGTTTTCCTTATTTCTGCGGAATAACCGTTGCCGGGCATTTGAAATCTGCTGCATCAGGTGACGGTTGTTCCAAAGTTTCGGGCCCCGGTTCATGTGAAAGGAAATCGGAAATAAAATGACCGGTTTTTTCGTGTGACGGGTCAGAAAACTTGCCCACGGCAAATATTTCGACCATTCCCGCTCGTTTAATCCATGCAACAGAATGATTGCTTCGTTGTATTTTCCCCGGATGTTTTCAGCAAAAACCGAATACCGGAAAAACTGGTTTTCGGTAATAGACGAGTCCGGGAGCATCGAAATATCGTCAGATAAAAGTGAGGCCGACTCTTCCCGTCCGGGCAGAACATGCTGATACAGTGATTCAAAATTGAAATTGCGGATGCCAATTCCGAGTTCCGGCAAGTCGATATGATCTTCCTGCTGGTTGAAAATCCGGTGGAGTTGGTTATATTCAGAAAAATAGTCCATTCGAAGTTTTATATTAGACGGGAAATTTATAAAAAAATTGTTTCTTTATCTTCCATTTCCGGATTATTGGCAGCAAGGCTTCATTTTAATTTTTTAATGTGTCAGTTTATGATTGAAATTTGTGCATTGGCTTCAGGGAGTAACGGGAACTGTTATTACATAGGTAACAGTAATGATGCAGTGTTGGTTGATGCCGGTATTTCCACAAAACAAATCATGCTCCGTATGCAGCAACGTCAACTTTCTTCTGAAAAAATACGGGCGCTTTTTATTACGCACGAACATACCGATCATATACGCGGGGCAAGGGTTTTATGCAAAAAACTGGGCATTCCGGCGTATCTGACAACAGGCACTTATCTTTCAATACGGGAGCAGGAGCGGCCGGGCCGGGTTCAGCTTTTTACGGCCGGGGAGACCATTGAGGCCGGACATTTTCTCATGCACTCGTTCCCGAAAAACCATGATGCTGCTGAACCCTGTTCTTTTCGTGTCGAATACCGGCAAACCAGCGTAGGAGTTTTTACCGATATTGGCGAACCATGCGAAAAGGTGCAGTCGAACCTGAAGCTGTGCCGGGCTGTTTTCATCGAATCGAACTACGACGAGCAGATGCTCTGGAACGGTCCGTATCCTTATCCGCTGAAACAAAGAATTGCTTCCCGTGTCGGACATCTGTCGAACGACCAGTCGTTTGGTCTGGTGCGTTCGTATGGCGGAGAGCAACTGGAATATGTTATCCTGAGCCACCTGTCGAAAGAAAATAATACCCCGCAAAAAGCGTATCAGAATTTTGCAGCGTTGCAGGAACGGTACAATGTTCTGGTCAGTTCAAGGGAAGAGGCGTCTGAAGTTTTTGTATTGAAATAATAAAAAGGAATTTGTCTTTTCGGAATTACAAATATTCCTGTTTAAAACTAAACGGTAACAACGAGTCAATTCCTTCCAGAATGATGATGGGCTGTCCGTCAAGAATTACACGTATTTTTTGCTGAAAACGGGTTTCTGCTTCCTGCATTACCTGTCGGCAAGCCCCGCACGGGGAAACAACCGAAGGTACTTTTCCTTCCTTGTTCACCGCAGCTATAGCAATCGCATTCACGGCAATGCCGGGAAATTTTGAACCTGCATAAAACAACGCCACACGCTCGGCACACAAACCCGACGGGTAAGCCGCATTTTCCTGATTACTGCCTGTTACCTGTTCCCCGTTTTCCAACCGGACGGCAGCACCTACCTTAAATCCGGAATAGGGAGCATAAGCATCCGTTGCCGACTGTCTGGCAAGTAACAAAAGAGCACGGTCTTTTTCTTCCATTTCGCCAATAGTACCGTACTCACGCACATAAATTCTGATTTCTTTCGTTTCCATTCAAAAAGCTTTTACCAAATGTACAAGTTCGCAACCATTTTTAAAAGTAACGGTTTATTTGTTTCCTTCCTGTAGCAGATTTCTTATTTTTGGAAATGTTAATCGGAACCGTGAAAAAAGTCAGTAATGAAAACCAGTATAACAATGACCCGTATTTTCCTTTTTTTATTTTTTGCATCACTCCCGTCGTTTCTGTTTGCCCAAACGGAAAAATTAACGAGGGAAGAATATATTCAGAAATACCGGGATCTGGCGGTAGCTGAAATGGAAAGAAGCGGAATTCCGGCCAGCATTATACTTGCCCAGGCATGCCTCGAATCGAATAACGGGAACAGTCAGTTGTCGGTTGATGGGAATAATCATTTCGGCATAAAATGTAAAAGGAACTGGACCGGAAAACGGATTTACCATGACGACGATGCCCCGGGCGAATGTTTCAGAAAATACAGCAGCGCCGAAGAATCGTTTCTCGACCATACCGATTTTTTAATTACCAATCCACGTTACAGCGAGCTTTTTGCACTGCATGTAACCGATTACAAACAATGGGCTTACGGATTGAAAAGAGCAGGGTATGCCACTGACCCGACTTACGCTGAACGCCTGATAAAAATAATAGAAGACAACAAACTGTATGTTTACGACCAGGTAAAAGACCCGAAAGAATTAGCAAAAATTGAACAGGAACGTTTCAAGGAATATAAACATCCTTCCCCGCAAAAAAAGCCGGTCGGGATCAGGGCTGTTGTGATACGGAATGGCCTGAAAACAATTGTTGTCCAGCCGGGTGAGACTTTTGAAAGTATTGCAAAAGAACTGGGCATGAGCGATTGGGAACTTTATTCGTATAACGATTACAACAAGGGATACCAGCCACAGGCAAATGAAATTCTTTACATTGAATGCAAGCCACGCAAAGCCGACCGCAATCATCTGACACACAAGGCGGAAAAGGGTGATACGATGCACTTTATTGCCCAACGTTACGGCATAAAGCTAAAGCCTTTATGCAAACGGAACCACATGAAAGAAGGGGAAGAACCTCACGAAGGCGATATCATTTATTTGCGCAACAGGAAACCCCGCAGCATGAATTAACGGAGAGCAATTGTGAATAATTCAAGACCTTCTGAAGGTAAACAGCAACCGTAAGAGAACTTTGTCGGCAAAAAGAATAAAGTTTGCAATAAAGACAATTGATATAATTTCAGCAAGATACCTGGTTACAAAATTGTGTAAGGGAGAAATATTCCCCTTATTTATAAAAAGCAGGAATCCACCGGTCAGTAAGGCAATTCCGAGTAAGAGTACCACGTAAACTACGTACTCTTTCATACTTTCCCGGAACGCATATTCTTTCCTCATTTTTTCTGACAACCGGTCTGCAAACCCGGAAGAAAGGGAAAAATCCGGTTCTTCCCTGAAAGCTTCAGTAATAAATTTATCGTAGTCTGAATCTGTTTTCATTTTATTACTCCTTCCATCAGTACCTCATCGGTTACTGCAAATTTAAGTTTATCTTTCAATAATTGCCGTGCCCGGTGCAGATAACTTTTTACCGTGCCTTCGGGCATCCCTGTAATATCCTCAATCTCTTTATAATTAAACTCTTCCAAATGATAAAGAGTAATTACCGTACGGTACTGAAGAGGCAAAAGCCCAATCTGTTCCCTCATGTACCTGTGCAAATCTTTTTTTTCAAGACCATGCGGACTTTCCGGTCCAGCCTGATCCGATTGCTTGAAGTCATCCGTAAAATTCAGCTCATTTTTCCGGTATTTTTTCAGGTAATCGAGACTGGTATTGTATGCAATTGATGCAATCCACGTCGATAGTTTTGATTCACCTTTAAACCGGTTTATGTGCCTGAATACTTTTATAAATACTTCCTGGCAAACATCTTCCAGGTCTTCCTGATTCCGAATAATCCGCCCGGTAATATGAACAACAAGATTCTGATACCTGGAAACCAGATACCGGAATGCATTGGAATTACCATTTTGCACCTGACAGATTAATTCAGTTTCGTTCATACAATGCAGTTGACTGTTTCATGCTGAAATATGTTGCACTGTTCTGCCAATTTTTTGTCCGCTTACTGTATTAGTCCCAACTGACAAAAAAAATTACTGTTTCCTGCAACATATTCTGTTCGGACAAAGTCAACTGGGCAAATACAAATTTTAAAACAGAAAATTATGACAGAAGTATTAACGACAGCAGTGGTGTTTTTTGCTATTTACCACATTCTGAAAAGCTTTACCGATTTTTTATTGAAACGGAAAATCATAAAAAGCGGTCATTTTGAAAAAGCAGAAATTTTGGAACAAAAGATTACAGAACAAAGCGGAGAAGTGAACAAATATCCTTCATTGAAATGGGGACTGGTTGCTCTTCTCGGCGGTGTCGGACTGATTGTTATTGAAATCCTTCGAATACAGGGAAGGGTCGATTTCGGAGAACAGGCACTTTTACCGGTCGGCATTGAGCTGGTTTTTATTTCACTTGCATTCCTGATTTATTTTGTAATTGTCAACTTCAGTAACAAGAAAAAATAAGCCTGTATCTTATGTTTTGAACACTGTAAAAAACGGAATGAGCCTCATTATTTGGGATGATGAAATGGCAAACAATAAAAAAAGCGGATAAATCCGCTTTTTTTATTGTTTATATTTTGCTTTCTATTAATAGAATTTAGCTCGTTTGTCTTCAACCTCAGCAACTTTTTTCTGTGCTTCAAATGCCTGGTAATTTACCCTGTATCCTAAACTTTGTGCCAGACGCGCCTTTTCTCCCGGGACATCAGTATCGGTTTCTTCACTCGTCGAAATAACCTTTACCACGTAAACTCCTGAATTCCCTTTTACCGGTGCTGAAATTTTATCCTGGGGCAAACTAACTACTGTTCCGACAACAGCAGGTTCCAATCCCATTGACGGAATTGAAAAAGAATTAAAACTGATATTAGCACCATCTTTTACCGTACTATCCAATTTTTTTGCAATTACATCAAAATCGGTTTCTGACCCGGTAGCCTCTTTTGCTTTTGCAATTAACATATCAGCTTTTTTATCCTTGCGAACCGCCAGTTCAACGCGGGGTTTCACTGCATCAAACGGAGATATACCTTCTTCGGTGGAACCGACAAGAGCTGCTATGATAAATTTATTTCCGAATTCAAAAATAGTTGACCCTTCATTGTTCACCAGAATGTCGCCTGCACTAGCCTGATAAGCTGCACGCACTAATGGACGTGAGTCTTCTATGCTGTTTACTTCCTGATCATTTTCTCCCAGGTTGGCTATTTTTTTATCCAGATGTTGTTCTGCTATTGTTTTTTTAAACGATGCGTAATTCTGATTTTCACTGGCAAATTTACTTGCCTGAGTGTAGTATCCCTGATAAGTTTGGGTACTCGGGGTAATCTTCCGTTCAAGAATAGCCAGACGTACATGTTTTGTCTCTTTTCCCTTCTGGGTAGGCTTTATTAAATGGATACCGAACTGAGAATTTGCAATGGAAACTTTATTTACATCTCCATTGAAGGCAGCATCCTCAAACGGTTTCACCATCATCCCACGGCGGAACCACCCCAGATCGCCTCCTTTTGCTGCTGAACCCGGATCTTCCGAGTATTTCCGGGCCAGTTCTGCAAAGTCTGCACCCTTATCGAGCAATGTTTTTAAGCTGTCGGCTAATGCCTGTGCTTTTTTTGCACTTCCGGCCGTTTCCGGTTTTATTAAAATGTGACTTGCCTTTACAGAATCGGGCAACATTTTAAATTCGTCAATTTTTGCCAGTTTATATGATTCTCCTTCTTTATAGGGGCCATAAACCTCGCCTGCATTTCCGTTAAAGGCAAAATCGCCCAGATTAGCAGGAAGTTCTTCTTTTTTCCGGAAAGTATCGTCGAAACGGGTATCGGAATTTACATTGATAAACTGGGCGTTATCCTGTGAATTTGTAAATTCGGTTTTAATATCGTCAATCCACTTTTTTGCATCAGCATCATCTGCATCCGAAGCTTTTACTTCATAAGTAATGTATTCAATCCTCCGGCTTTTCCCTTGTTTATATTGATCCTCATGTGCAGCATAATATGCTTTCAGATCGCTTTCTGAAACAGTAACAGAACTGTCGGGAATACTGGAATAAGCTAATGGAATATACTGGAAATTTACTTTTTTGTTTTTTTCGGCAAGACTTTTTGTTGCTTCGGCTGTAGTTACATACAATCCTTTGCTGAGTAACGTATTGTATTTTTCCTGTATCCGTTCCGATTTAATTTGTTTTTCGATATACAACCAGTAGGCTTTATACTGGGGGTTTGCATTTGTCTCGAGCGATTTCAAAAATGAAATTGCCATCTCTTTATCAAATACACCGGTTTTCGGATTACGGAATAGTTGTTGTACAATACGGTGAGGATGTGCCCCCTGAATTAAATCGAACAATTCATCGGAGCTGACATCAACGCCCAGTTTCTCATAAACTTCACCCATTACTAATTCATGCAATACACTTTGCCAGACTTGTTCTCGTATCTGGTTCCAGGCATTCTCATCAAGCTGAGAAGACCCCATGTTCATTTTATATACTTCAGAAAGCTCTTCAATACGTTTTTGAAAATCGGGATACTGAACAGATTCTCCGTTGATTTTAGCAACTTCCAACCGACTGGGCTTCATCAATGCACTTCCTGCTTTCAACATGTCGCCCAAAATAAATGCAAGCAAGGCAAGACCAATAATAATCGCTACTAATATACCAGCACGATTTCTGATGTTTTGTAATGTAGCCATTTAAATACGTAATTTTTTATTATGATATTTAGTTCAAAAATTCGAGCTACGAAGATAATAATTTTCAATATTAATCTTTAAAAATCATATTTTTTTTAGGTGTTGTCCAATACCTTAAGACTCACCAGCTCTATTTTTGTATTTGTGGCTTTTAATATTTTAAACTGAAAATTACTGATTTGTATAACCGAGTTGATTTTAGGAATGCTTTCATGGTGAAAAAGAATAAAGCCGGCAAGGGTTTCATAATTTTCGTCGGCCGCAAATTTCAGGTTATATTTTTCATTGAGGTCATCGATTTCCATACGTCCTGAGAAAATGAATTCATTATCGGAGATCCTTTTTTCTATGAGATCAACCGTGTCGTGTTCATCTTCTATGTTTCCGAATATTTCTTCGAGAATGTCTTCGCTGGTAACCATTCCTGCCGTACCTCCGAATTCATCGACTACGATGGCAATGCTCCGTCGCTGCTGGATGAATTTGCTTAAAAGTTTGCTCGCAGGCATGGTTTCGGGAACAATCAATACTTTTCTGAGGTTGGGACGGATGGACTCAGGATTTCTGAAAATAACCGAATGATGGATGTAACCGATGATATTGTCAATATTTTCTTCGTAAAAAAGAATACGGGAATAACCTGTTTCGATAAACCGGCTGACTAAATCATCAAGAGACGATTGTATCTCCATTGCTTCTATTTCGGTGCGGGGAATCATTATTTCCCGGAGTTTTACTTTTGAAAAATCGAGGGCATTACGAAATAATTTTACTTCATTATTAAAAACATTGTTTTGCCCGTCCGCATTTTCCTGATGCTCTTTCACAAAGTGGTCGAGTTCAATACGACTCAATACGACTTCATCGTCATTGTCATCGAATTTTTCATGGAAAAGCCCGCCGATTAACAGTTTTGAAACACTTATGGCAAAACGGCTTATCGGATAAAACAGAAAATAGAAAAGGACCAGAGGCAGTGAAAAAAATTTGAGTACACTGTTCGGATTGATCCGGAAAATCGTTTTGGGTAAGAACTCGGCTGTAATCAGAATTAACAGTGTTGAAAAAATTGTTTGAAAAATGAGGACAAGAGTATCGGAGTGGAGAACAGAATAAAAAAAGGGACCGAGTATTTTTGCGAAAGCAATACCATAAATAACAAGTGCAATGTTATTTCCAACAAGCATGGTTGCAAGATACTGACCCGAATTGTGAGTGAATAAAGCTAATATTCTTGAACTATACGAACTTTGTTTCTTGTCAAGTTCCAGCCTCAGTTTGTTCGCCGAAACAAAGGCAATCTCCATTCCGGAAAAGAATGCCGAGAACAATATCATCACAAAAATGATCAGCAACCAAGTAGTCATAATCCGGTTTTATTGTTCTTCTTCCACATTGACATAAATAGTCCCTTTGGGATCTTTTATTTTCCAGTTTGAAAAATCCTGATTCGCTTCCAGCCCGATCCCCGTAATAACCTGATCGGGACGGATAATTTTTACAAATTCATCGGAATAAATTTTCCCTTTTTTATCGTCCCATAAAAGCTGTTCTGTCTTTAATGTATCTCCTTTTGCATTCACTGCCACCACATTATTTTTAGCCTCCCATTGCCTTTCCCTGGTGAAAAATTTTGCATAGTTGGAACGGATACTGGCTGTGATATTCATTTTCCGGTCATACTTTTCGATATGTACTCCCAATGGATATTCGATATACGGAGGATCGGCATCTTCGAAGTAGGTAAGTTTTTTCGCAACTAATTTGTACAAGATAATGGTTGAATCGGAATAAATTGTTTCAAAATCGTCGGCGACAATTGTTGGCTGATTTTTTAGTTCGGCAAATTCTTTTACTTTTTTCATATCGTTTTCACAGGAAAACAAAAGCATTGTAATCCCTCCCACCAGGATTACAATGCTTTTCCCTGAAAAAAATATATTCAGTATAAAATTGTTACTTTTTAGCACGTACCGTAGTCGTTTCGTTTATCCAGCTGCCAATCTTAAATGACTCGCCATCCTTAAGCCCTTCAAAGAATAATGATTCTTTTGTCGGATAGTACTGAGAATATGTCGAAATTTTTTCGTTGGCCTTTGCGGTTTGTTCCGGATCAATTTTTTTAGCTTTATTGTAATAATCAATCGCTAACCAGAATAAACTTGCATGGTCAATGTCTTTGTCTCCGTAGCTTTTTGAATAGCCGGCAAAAACGTCACCTAAAACCATCAGTGCTTTCGCGTTGTTCGGGTCATTTGAGATTGCTTTTCTCAGGTAATTTGCTGCTTCCTGGAAGTTTTGCTCCGAGGCAAGTGTGTAGGCACCCAGTTCAAGATAATACTTGCTTAGTAAAGTCGGATCTGTTTCAGATTTAATGGCTTGCAGGTAATATTCTTTCCCTTTTACAAAATCTTTTCTTTTCATGAATAAACGTCCCATGTTGAATGCTGCTTCAGGTGAGGGTTCTTTTTCATATAATTTTTCTGAAGCTCTTGCAAAAAGTTCGCTATCGGTACAATCTTGCTTGTCGAGCATGCGGAGTACTTTTTTCAATGACTCTACATCAGACGCAATCTCATCGAATTTAGGCTCGTAAAGTTTTATTAAAGCATCACAATCTGCAGCACCACTTGCCTCAAAGATTTTTTCAATGGCGTCTTTTGAAGCTAAATATTTTTCATCATTGGCATTTTCTGCCAGGTATTTATCAAGTAACCCTGTTGCAGTTTCATAATTTTCAACTACTTTTTCCTTCGGGAATTCGCCCAGTTTAAACAAACGAACGGTAACCTGCAGGTAAACAACCAGTACCGGAGCTTCGCTCTTGTCGCCTTCGAGCTTAATCGATTCATCAAGATATCCATATCCTTTTTTCAGGAAATCTTTCATCTGGTCGTCGGTCCAGTCTTCCTTTTCCGATTTCAACCTGATGTAATCAACGCCCTCACGTCCGCGTACAAAACCTTTTTCACCGAAATATTTAATCCTGCGGTCGTATACATTCATAATCGAATCGATGTAATAATTTTTTTCGGTCCATGAAGAAGCTTTTTCAAATTTGTCTTCAAACATATTACATCCGTGTATGTAGATATTCTTTATCGATTTTGGATAAGTATGATAAAGAATCCGCCACGGGCCAAGTGCAGAATTATAATCTTTCTGACGGTAGAACTGGTCGTACATAGTCAGATTGTTCATAAAGGTAAGGTCACCTTCTTTAATTAATTCCTGATCACTTTTGAGTATCGCCCCAACTTCCTGATCTTCTTCCTTTGAAGGAATAATTCCATCAAAGCTAAAATCAAACACATTACCTTCTTTTCCTTCAATGTCCAATTTCCGGGTGTCGTCGATAAATGTAAATTTCAGATACTTTGTTTTCGCATCAGCATTGATTGTGTACTTTCCATCAAAGCTGGTCATAAACGATTCTGTTGATTTGTGGGCTTCAACGGTTACCCCGGCTGCCGGTTTGCCTTCCCTGTAAACAGTTCCTGTAATTACGCGCTGTGCCCACGAACTCAGACTCAGAAGTACTACAAGAATTGCAGAAAGAGTAATTGTTTTCAAATAGGTCCTTTTCATATCGGTAAATCAATAAATTATACTATATATTAAAAACTTCCACACTATCAATTGTTATTACAGTTTTCTTTTGACTATCGTTTATTGAAATGCGCTGAAATACACTTCATCAGATTGTCAAAGTAAAACCAAAATCTATACCAAATAATGAACGATAAAAATAAAATATCAGATTCTGAAATTGGCAAACAGACAAAACCAGAATTTTTACCGGTTATTAAACTCCAAAATCCGGTTTAACCCTATGAGAGTCAAATTAAAGTGTACAAATATGGAATTTTTTAATTTCCTATCAAAGAATTTGGCATCTCCACCTGTTATAATAATCTTTAATTTTTCGTAAACTTCATTTAAGGTCTGAATATAGTGTTCAATTTCGTATATAATTCCGTTTTCCACCCCCGACCGGATTGCATCTGTGGTATTTTTGCCTACCAGAGGAAAATCGTCGGCGGCTTCAACCAAAGGGAGTTTGCCTGTAAAATAATTTAATGCTCTAAATCTCATTTCCAGTCCCGGAGAGATATTTCCTCCCAAATACTGGTTTTTCGAATTTACAATATCGTAGGTAATTGCTGTCCCGGCATCAATAATCAAAAGGTTTTGCTCCGGGAACAATTCGTTTGCGCCGACAGCGGCAGCCAGCCTGTCGTTTCCCAGGGTTTCCTTGGTCTCGTACAGATTTTCAACCGGAATCAGTGTCCGGTGATCCAGTTCAATAAAGAGATCAAATTTTTCAGTAAGTATTTTTTTCAGTTCCGGCAGGTATGGTTTCGTTGCCGAAAGGATTGCCTTGTTCAGTCCCGGATGTTCATCAAGCAGCATTTCAACGTTTGCTATGGTCAGTTCGTTGAGCGGCACGTTAAACATCAGCTCATTTTCGTTGAAAAGTGCAATCTTCGTGCGCGAATTTCCTATGTCGACAACCAGGTTCATTAATCTTCCAAACGTTGACTGATATCAAGGGCCTGCACCGAATGGGTCAGTGCCCCGATTGATATATAATCGACACCTGTGGCAGCGACTTCCCGCAACCGTTCGAGTGTCATGTTCCCTGAAGCTTCCACTTTTGCACGTCCGGCAATCATTTCAACAGCTTTTTTCATGGTTTCGGTATTCATATTATCGAGCATGATGATATCGACATCTGCATCAATTGCTTCCTGTACCTGTTCCAGTGTAGTGGTTTCGACTTCAATTTTAATGCCCGGGGCAATCCGGGATCTTATTCCGTTTACAGCCTTCCCTATTCCGCCGGCTACTTCAATATGATTGTCTTTGATCATTACCATATCGTAAAGACCAATGCGGTGGTTCGACGCCCCCCCGGTTTTTACGGCATATTTGTCAAGCAGGCGAAATCCAGGCAGGGTCTTTCTCGTATCAAGTATTTTCGTTTTAAAGTCTTTCAAAGCTTCGGCGTATATCTTCGACATAGTGGCAATGCCCGACATCCGCTGTAAAAAATTCAAAGCTGTTCGTTCACCTGTAAGCAACGAACGGTAAGTGCCCTCGAACTCAACAATTATATCTCCTTTTGAGACACTTCCTCCATCATCAATTTTTACATTCCAGACCAATTGATTATCGAGCTTACGGAAAACCATTTCTGCCACTTCCAATCCTGCAACAATGCCATTTGCTTTGGCTACCATTTTTGCCTTCCGCCGGATCGATGCCGGGATCAGATTGTCGGTAGTAATATCGCCTGTCGATACATCTTCCTCCAGTGCCAGGTTAATCAGCACCCGGGCAGCTTTTATTTCTGCTTCATTCATCTTCATCTTCGGACTTCTGTAAATTTGGGCTCTTTATCTTTTTGCTGAATAATATGCACACGGAAGTCAGGATTTTCTTTCTGAAAATCATCCCGGATATGACCGCCCCTGCTTTCCTCGCGGATAAGTGCCGAACTGCTGATTAGCAAACAGGTATCAATAATGTGTTTCGTCTTCAAAAAATTGTATTCCGATATTTTATCAGGAAGTTTATCATCAAGATCTTTCAGCATCCGGATTGTTTCTTCCAGTTTTTCTTTTTCCCTGACAATTCCCACATTCCGGCTCATCGACTCTGCAATTTTATTTTTGTTTCCCAGGAAGAATGATTCATTATTCTGATCCACGGAAAGAGGTGAAATTTCCGATGGCTGGCACTGTGGATAATTCCGCTGATGCGCTTTTTCACTGGCCCGCTTACCGAATACCAGACACTCGAGCAACGAATTACTTGCCAGACGGTTTGCCCCCATTACACCGGTTGAAGCGACTTCACCGCAGGCAAACAAGCCCGGAATACTGGTTTCGCCGTCGAGGTCGGTACGGATTCCTCCCACCATATAATGAGCAGCAGGAGCAATCGGGATAAGGTCTTTGGTAAGGTCGTAATTAAACTCGAGCAGTTTTTGGTAAATATTTGAAAACCTGGATTTTATTTTTACAGCATCGAGATGGGCCAGCGACAGATAAATATATTTGCACTGGTGTTTTTGCATCTGCTTGTAAATTGAAAATGCAACAATATCCCGCGGAGCCAGCTCGGCCTGCGGATGGATGTCTTTCATAAAACGCTCGCCCTGCTGATTCAGCAACCATGCTCCTTCTCCACGTACCGCCTCACTTATAAGGAAAGCGTCCTGCCCGGGCAGGTACAATGCCGACGGATGAAACTGAACAAATTCGGCATCTGCAATTTCAGCCCCGGCCTGGTAAGCCATAGCAATGCCATCGCCGGTAGCAGTGTGCGGATTGGTCGTCCGGTCGTAAATACGGGAAAGTCCACCGGTAGCCATAATGGTAGCAGGTGCTGTAAAAACAACGTTTTCACCACTCGTAAAATTAATTGCCTGTACGCCATAGCAGCGCCCGTCGTTAATAAGCAGATTTACAGCAGCAGTATATTCAGACGGGTAAATAGATGGTTGTTCCAATACTTTTTTCAGCATAAAGCTGGTGATGGCTTTCCCTGTGGCGTCACCTCCGGCATGAAGAATCCGCCGTTTACTGTGACCACCTTCCAACCCTAAAACGAAACCTCCGTTTTCCCGGTCAAATTTCATTCCCAGCGCAATCAGTTCTTTTACCCGTGCCTGTCCTTCTTTTACCAGTATTTCAACTGAATCGTGATCACAAAGACCACGTCCCGCAACCAGTGTGTCATGAATGTGCAGGTCAAATGAATCATTTTCGCTCATTACCGAAGCGATTCCCCCCTGTGCGTAATACGAGTTGCTGGTATCCAGTTGCGATTTGGTAATAACTGCGACACTTCCGTATTTGGAGGCATGGTAGGCAGCAGCCAGACCGGCTAGCCCGCTCCCTATCACAATCGTGTCAAAATGTTTTATTTGCATCGAAGCAATTTCTTGTGTTTTTGAAAACAGTGAGCAAAGGTAAAAAATATGGTTTACAGGAGTATGATAATAAACAGTAGTTTTAAGTCAAAGTAACTTTCTTTTAAAAAGGGAATTTGTTCTTACCGTTTTTCTATTCTGAAAAACAACAGGCACCGTTTATTCTGAATTTTTAAAATGTTGTCTTTTGCCGGCATTGCAAAATACGGAAGTTTTAATTAAGCGAAGGATTTTCAGGATAATTAATCCAGAGCGAATATTTTCCGCCTACAGCCTTTACTGCCTTTTCCCATAACTTTTGTTTTGAATTACTCATTACTTCGCTTTGTTTCATTTCGGAAACCAGCCACGAATTTTCCTGAATTTCTTCTTCAAGCTGACCAGGTGCCCATCCTGAATATCCTATAAAAAAACGTATCTGGTCCGGCTCAACAATGCCCATCCTGATTTGTTGTTTCAGTGCATCGAAATCGCCGCCCCAGTATATGTTTTCCTTAATATGAATGCTTCCCGGTATTTTATCTCCGAGCGAATGAATATAATAAACAGAATCGGTACTCACGGGCCCCCCGATATATATGTCAGCATCAAACTCCGGAAGGTCTTCAAATAAGTTCTGAACAGGAAAATCGACCGGTTTGTTCAGAATAAAACCAACAGCGCCCTTTTCGCCATAGGAGGCCAAAAGAATAATCGACCGGTTGAAATAGCTACCCGGAAGAAAAGGCTCTGCAATCAGTATCCTTCCTTTTTCAGGTTCTATATTGTTGGTCTTTATGCGAAATATGTCGCTGTTCAGATTCATCGTTTGTTTGTTGTATGCACCGACAATTTAATAAAATTCAAATAACAATCAAATACTTACATCTTTTTGTTTTGTGTAAATAAATCGTTTAAGGAAAATCAGTTAGTAAATTTTGACAATAACACCCGGAAATAATAGCGGTTTTTGAGGCGAAAAATATTTCACAAATAATCTATTTTTCTTCAACAATTAAAAAAACATCCTCATTTTCTTTTTTCATTTGAAATTGTTCACGGGCAAATTTTTCAAGATTTTCATCGTCTGTTTGCAGCTCATGAAGCTTTTGTTTATCTGCTTCAATTTTATTTTTATAGAATTCTTTTTGTTCCTGTAACTGTTCCAGTTTTTGCTTGTTTTCGTAATGCTGTATCAGCCCATGCTCGTCGAAGAACACAATCCATGCGAGAAACAACACGAATACAATAAAATATTTGCTCCTGATCTTTGACCAGATAAAATGCATTATGCTCTTCATTTTCACATCTGAATTTTAGGCAAATTTATATTTTTTGCATGCAAAAAAAAAGGAGAAGACCCACTTACTCTTCTCATTTTTTGAAATAGAAAACAGATGACCGGATTTTGATTATAGTTGTTAAGGCGCTGTGTAAAAGCAAGGAATATGAAATCGTGTATTTTATCAGATTGCACGTACCATAATACTTTGAGGGTGGATTCTGTTCCTAATGAAACTCAGCGGCAAAAATCAGTTTTTATTTGCCGCAGGATATAACACAAAATCATTATAAAAATTAAAAATTGCTATATTTATCCGTTTTTTACCGGTCTGATGATTATACGCTGAATGTTTAGAACAATAACAAATTACATACAAAAGCAATACCGACTTGATACTGAAGATGAGATGCGAAGATTTATCGCTCTTTCATTGGTCGGCATTACGGGTTTTTTTGTAGCTGCATTTTTTTTTATACGTGATCTGGTCGTTCCATATGCCGGAGAAAATATTCCGGGAGATATTGTTTTATTCCTGTTCTTCGGTATCTATAATTATATTCTCTTCTTCGGGAAACAGGAATGGACAGTCAATACAGTTTTTTTCCTTCCCGTGGTGGCTTATTTCTTTTATATTTCCAGTGAATACTCCTCTTATCCGGTGCCCGATTCCGTTTTCCGGACTCTTTGGACATTGCTTCCCGGTTTCTTGTTCCTGGTTCTTTTTGCACAAAAATCATATAAAACAGTTGTCTATTTTGTAATTGTTTCAGCAACACTGGGATACCATCTTTTTCTTGCCGGGAAGCTGGATTCGGCGTTGTCGCCGGACTGGTCATCATCTGGAATAACACCGAATCCGCTGGTGATACTTGCTGTTACATTTCTGGCATCATTTACTGTCTCGTGGTATTACCAGCGAACCATCCGGAATTTGAAAAACGAAACAGTGGAAAACCGTGAACGGATAAACAAAATATTCAAGTCGATGCAGCAGGGGATAATGATCCTTGAAATTGAGAATGATGAGTACAATACTCCTGTTAATCTGCGGATTAAAAAAGTAAACAATTCATTTGAAAGCATGTTCAGACTTTCATCACGCGACCTTTCAGGAAAAGATGTCTCCCTGATGTTTCCCCGTTTGTTCCGGAACGCATTCGATTGGAATGATATTTATTTCCTGTCGAAAAAACATAAATACGAATTTTATGCTGAATACCTTGACCGCTGGTTTGAGGTTTACAATATCCGGCCCGGCGGAAATCAGATCATCAGTATTTTTTGCGATATCAGTGCCCGTCAGAAAACTATTGACCAGTTGAAGGAAAGCCGTAAACGGTTTCAGGTATTGCTGGAAGCCATTCCTGACATCTTCTTTATTATCGATAAAGACGGAATCTATGTTGATTTCATGACTAAAGAAAATGAAAACATACATATTGATCCTGACGACATTATCGGGAACTCGATATACGAAGTGGGATTTTCAGAAAAAATGTCCCGTAAAATTTACCAGTGTATTCAGGATTGCCTTCGCTTCGATTCAATTGAAACCATTGAATATGCACTTGAAGTTGACTCGGGAACAGCTATGTTCGAAATGCGGATTGCCAAACTGAACGAGGAATCGGTTATTTCGATTGCACGTGATATTACCAAACGTAAAATTGCAGAGATCAAACTGGAAGAAGCAAAAAACAAAGCAGAAGAATCGGACCGTCTGAAGTCAGCTTTTCTTGCCAACATATCACACGAAATCAGGACACCGATGAATGCGATTATCGGATTTTCGCGAATGGTCAGTTCTAATGATTTCAGTATAGAAGAAAAAAACAGGTTCCTCGAAATTATTATTTCAAACGGAAAATTGCTGATGAACCTGATTAACGACATGATCAGCCTGTCGAAAATTGAAAGCAACCAGGTTGAAGTTATAAAATCGAATTGCTTTGTGAATGATATGCTGGTTTTGATGTACAAGGAATTGCTTTTTGACATGGAAGATAATCAGCAGGTTACCCTTAAACTGAAAAATGAAAATGCGAATCCGAAGTTTTCGGTTTATACAGACCAGAACCTTTTAAAAGAAGTTCTTGAAAAACTGATTGATAACGCCATTAAATTTACAGACAGGGGAACGGTTGAGTTTGGGTATCGTATTCTGGAAAACACACAAATCAAATTTTTTGTAAAAGACACCGGAATCGGGATTGCAGAAGAGAATCTCGATAAAATATTTGCCCGTTTCCATCAGATTGACAATAAAACTACCCGGAACTACGAAGGAACGGGTCTCGGTTTGTCAATTGCCCAACATTACGTAATGCTTCTGGGTGGCGACTTAAAAGTCTCGTCAAAACCGGGTGTCGGATCAACCTTTTATTTTTCACTTCCGATGGATAATCCTGACGGGCACCTGAGAATTATCAGATAAAAATTATTTTTCGTTTTCGAGTGCTAAAAATGCCTTCCCCAGATAATTGATAATATCACCTGCAACTACTGAATATTCACCTGTTTCCTTAGCAGCAAGGTCACCTGCAAGCCCGTGCAGAAATACGCCGGTTAAGGCTGCATCTTCAGCACTGAAATGCTGGGCTAAAAGTCCTGAAATAATTCCGGTCAGCACGTCGCCGCTGCCTGCTGTTGCCATTCCCGGGTTTCCTGTTGTATTGAAATACACGCGGCCGTCGGGCATACAAATACGCGTATGGGCTCCTTTCAGTACTACAATAACTTTATATTTTGCCGAAAAATCGATCTGTTTCTGAAGCTGTTCGTACGAGTTGCTGCTTTCGCCGGCAAGACGTTCGAATTCTTTCGGATGCGGGGTTAGTATGGCATTCGCGGGAAGCAAATCAAGACATTCTTTATTTTCAGAAAGGATATTCAGCGCATCGGCATCGATTACTATTTTTTTTTCTGACGATGCAATCAGCAATTCCTTTAGCGCACGACAGGTGTTTTTCTTTTTATCGAGCCCCGGCCCGACGCCTATTGCTGTATACGGCCCGAGATCCGGGAACCCGGTAAACATCAGATCCGACGGGTCAATCGAGCACATTGCTTCGGGAACTGTCATCTGTATTATTTTATACCCCGAATTCGGTATGTGGCAGGTAAGCAAACCGGTACCGGCCCGCAAACAACCTTTTGAAGCCAGCACTGCCGCCCCCATTTTTCCGTACGAACCGGCGATCAGCAGTGTATGTCCGTATGTCCCTTTATGCGAGAACTTTTCTCTTTTCGGAATTTTCCCGGAAATAAATTCTCTGTTCAGAAAATAATAAGGAGTCTGAAATTCAGAAACAGCATCCGGATGTAAACCGATAGGCAATACTTCCCAGTTACCCAGTATTTTATGATGTTCGGAAAAGAAAAAACTAAGCTTCGGAAACTGAAGAGTAAGGGTTTGACTGGCATGAACAATTTTCGTAAGATCGTTTTGCGAATTGTCCTCGCCAAATAGTCCGCTCGGAATATCAATGGCAACTACCTGGCAACCGGAGTTGTTAATCAGTCCGGCCAGTTTTTCGGGAATTCCGGTCAGCGGACGTGTCAGTCCGGAACCGAAGATTCCGTCAATTACCAGTTCATTTCCGGTCAGAACAGGAAAATCGGCTTCCGACCGGATAGTAAACAAACCGGCTTTCCCCTGCTCGTCAAGGCGTTGCCGGTTAATGGCCGGTGAACCCTGTAACTCTTTTCCCAAATTAACCATATATAATTTTGCAGGATAGCCGTGCTCAGCCATCATCCGGGTTACGGCCAGTGCATCGCCGCCGTTGTTCCCCGGGCCTGCAAATACTACCAGAGGCTTCCCGTCCGGAATATGCTGAATTAACCAGCTTGTAATTTGCCGGGAGGCCCGCTCCATTAAATCGATATCAGAAACAGGCTCGTGTTCAATGGTATACTTGTCAATTGCTGCAATTTGTCTGGTGCTGAAAATCTTCATTCTTCAATATTTTCCCCGAATTTACAAAAACTCTTATTTACAGGTGACTGACATATATCAAATTTAAGAACTGAAAAAGTTGGTTATATTTGTGGAAATTACGCTGTTTTACAAACGACGACATTACTAACTTAAATTTTCAGATATGCTTAAAGGACATCCTAAAGGGCTGTTTGTAGCCTTTTTTGCCAACATGGGCGAGCGGTTCGGATATTACACAATGCTGGCCATCTTTGTACTCTATCTGCAGGCAAAGTTTGGTTTTTCAACTGCAAAAGCCGGTGGAATTTATGGCGGATTTTTATTCGGAATTTATTTTTTACCTCTCCTTGGCGGTTTTATTGCCGATAAAATTTTGGGGTACGGAAAAACAATTATGCTGGGGACGATTATTATGTTCCTGGGATATTTGCTGCTTGCATTGCCCGGAATGGGAATTGCAATGGTTTATTCGGCATTAGCCGTTATATCTCTGGGAACAGGATTGTTTAAAGGAAATTTGCAGGCCCTGGTCGGCAATCTCTACGATGACCCGAAATACAGCAATAACCGCGATAATGCCTTTAATATTTTTTACATGGGTATTAATATCGGCGCCTTTTTTGCGCCGTCGGCAGCAGAAGCAATCGGGAACTGGGTGCTGAAAGCCAAAAATTTCACATACGATTCCACCATTCCGCACATGGCACATCAATTTCTGGACGGGAATCTGACCGATACTTCAAAACTTACGGAAATAGCGAAGATTCAGATGGGAAGTAATTTTACCGATCTGGCAACTTTTTGCAAAGATTATATCGATACACTGGCACAGTCGTATAATGCAGGTTTTGCTGTTGCAGCAGCCAGTATGATTGTTTCGTTCCTGATATTTGTCGGGTTCAGGAAATATTACAAGTATGCCGATGTGACTGAAAAACAGAAAGCAGAATCTGCAGAGCTGAAAGATAAAGTTGTGACATTGACACCGCAGCAAACAAAAGAACGGTTAATCGCCCTTGGGCTGGTCTTTTTTGTAGTTATCTTTTTCTGGATGGCTTTTCATCAGAACGGATTTACCATGACGATATTCGCCCGGGACTATACACAACTGGGACATGTCGGAACCGGTACTTATGTTCTGTTCGATTTGAGCCAGTTGCTTCCGATATTGTTTGCAATTATCGGTGCCGTAATCATTGCAACCAGTAAAAAATTAAAAGCGAAACTGGCAGGCGTAGTGGTCGCTGTTCTGGGTATATCACTTGCCTATTATACTATTTCTTCATATTCAGGAGATTATACGGTTATGCCACAGAAATTCCAACAGTTCAATCCTATTTTTATAGTTTTCCTGACACCTGTTATTATTGGCATTTTTTCATGGCTGAGGAAAAAAGGGAAAGAACCATCTGCACCCCGGAAAATCGGCATCGGAATGATTATTACTGCTGTGGGCTTCGGCTTGCTTATTTCTGCTTCACTGGGACTTACTTCGCCGGGAAATCTGAACGGAGGCGTTTCAGATGCATTGGTTTCGCCATACTGGTTAATCAGTTGCTACCTGGTATTAACCGTAGCCGAACTGTTTCTGAGCCCCATCGGTATTTCTTTTGTTTCGAAGGTTGCCCCACCCCAATATAAAGGACTGGCACAGGGAGGCTGGCTGGGAGCAACGGCATTCGGAAACCTTGCCGCCGGATTAATCGGTATTTTATGGGATAAAATTGAATTGTGGCAGTTCTTCCTTATTCTCGTGATGATGTGCCTGCTTTCAGCAACATTTATATTTTCAATTATGAAACGTCTGGAAGCTGCGACAAAATAAAAGCAGAATAGCAGACGCAAAAAAAGGAGCTGTCTGAAACGTAAACTTTCAAATCGTAAGTAATTCATATTTGCTTTTTTGACAGCTCTTTTTTATATGCCAAAAGGCAGCAGAGAGAGTAAATATCTGTTCTGTTTCCTGACTTCGACGCTTTAAAAGCATGATTCTTATAAACAGCTCACTACTGTCCCGTTTAAAACAGGGAAAGGCTATTTAAATCATTAGATACTAACATATTATAATGATATAATTTTTCAATGATTTAAATTTTTAACTTTAAGGCGATAAGATTAATACTTTCGACATGAACCAAGGGAAGATGCAATGTTGTAAAACTTCATTTGCAGGAAAGTTGGACCCGAAAAACTCAGAAAAACAACTCGTTAAGACTTTCAAAAAAGGAGACAGAGAGGCTTTTAAACTGCTTTTTGACCGATACAACAAAAGGTTGTATTCTTTTTTGTTCGGATTGCTAAAGTCGAAAGAAGACGCCGAAGAAATTGTTCAGGAAACATTTCTGAAAATTTGGGAAATCCGCGAAAACTTTTGGGAAGATTATCCTTTCGAATCGTTAGTCTTCAGAATAGCAAAAAATACTTCGCTGAATTATATGCGGAAAAAAGTGAACCGTGCCGTCTTCGAAAAAGATTTCGGATTCTTTGCCGATTTTTCAGAAGGTTCGGCTGACGAATACGTACTTTTTCAGGAAACAAAAAATATTATCGAGACAATATTAAACAGTTTACCTCCTAAAAGAAAAGAAATTTTCATGTTACAAAAAGTAGAGGGACTTTCCAGACAGGAAATTGCCGTGAAGTTGGGGATTTCGGTTATTACTGTTGATCACCAGCTGTTTAAAGCCAATAAATACATCCGGGAAGAGATAAAAAAGTATAGTCTTCTTCTGGTCAACATTCTCTTCTTATAGAAAATTCCCGTTTTTTTCAAAAAATTTTTCCATACGGATGGCAGTTTTCTGTCGCACGTGTGTATTACCTATGATTAAAAAACCGAACTTATGGAAAACGACAGTAAAATACAATTACTGCAAAAGTTTCTGGGGGGAACCATTTCCGATCAGGAACTAAAAAGTCTTTTTGTTTGGCTGAACAGCGAAAAAGGGAACATGGAATACGAAATGCTGTCAGACCAAAAATGGTTGTCCGGCGAATCCGGAACAATGGCAGATATTGATTCTTCTGCCCTGTTCTCAAAAATAGAGGCAAGAATGCGGGAAAAACGACTGTCGGGCCGAAGACAATTTTTCATCAGGTTACGGAATGCGGCAGCCATTTTTATACTCGGTCTTTTAATTCCCGTGATATATTTCATGGTGCAGAATCCGCATACAAGCAATAAAATAGTATACAAGGAATCGTTATCGAACGAAAAAATCAGGAGAATGACTTTACCGGATGGAACGGCCGTCTGGTTAATGTCGGGAAGTTCAATTACGTATCCGTCAACTTTTTCAGGAAGCAAGACCAGAAGTGTTGAAGTTACGGGCGAAGCTTTTTTTAATGTGACAAAAGATTCGGCACACCCCTTCATTTTAAATCTGGGCGAGGTCGGATTGAAAGTGGTCGGAACAAGCTTTAACGTGATGAATTACGGTGATGAAGATCATATAGATGTTGCCCTGAAAACCGGGAAAGTCGACCTGTTTAAAGGGGAATATAAATCTGACGCACAAATCGTGCATTTAACTCCCGGCCAGCTTGTAACATATAAAAAAGAAAAACCGGAGTTCACGATCAGTAACGTTGATGTTACCAAATATACTTCGTGGATCGGCGGGATCCTTTTGTTCCGCGATGACCCGCTGGCAGAAGTACTGAAAAAGCTGGGAAGATGGTATAACATTGCCATTGAAATTAATGATCCGGAAGTTTCAGCTTTCCCGTTTACTGCAACCATAAAAAATGAGAACCTGGATCAGATTGTCGATCTGCTCAGATATTCAACTCCTTATAAATATTCAATATCAAAAACTGAAGGAACGACCAAACTTGTAATTGAAAAAAAATAATGGAATAAAAACCTAACTAAAAATTATGCCTATGGAATAGTCCTAAAAAAGGAGATGTAAACATCTCCCTTTCAGTAATTCATGCCTTCTCTAATTACCAGTCAGCGAAAGGCATAAATAATTTGAATAAAAATCCAAATCATTACAAAATTATGAAAAAAAACAAATGTTCAATGATTTCTATGCTCGTATGGGTATGGGAACGTAAAATAGTATTTATTATGAAGTTAACCTTTTCAATATGTTTATTTTGCGTATTGCAATCCTTCGCGATAGGCACTTTTTCACAGAACCAGAGGTTAAGTATTAATCAAAAGAATATTAGTATCGAAAGCGTTATGCAGATGATTGAAGACAAAACCGATTATTACTTCATGTATAGCGCTTTGACGGTTAATGTGAAGCAAACGGTTGACATAGAAGCGACCAATAAATTAGTGCCTGAAATTTTAGATGACATTTTTAGTGGGACAGATATTTCCTATAAAATTAATGGCCGTTTAATTGCTCTTTCAAAAGATAGTGAATCATCGCCGGTTGCCCAATTTGTTACAGTTTCAGGTAAAGTTACGGGTTCCGACGGGACTCCGCTTCCGGGGGTAACTGTACTTGTTAAAGGTACTACCCAGGGAATTATTACCGATGCTGATGGGAACTACTCGCTGTCCAAAGTCCCTGCTGATGCAATACTGGTTTTTTCGTTTGTAGGGATGAAAAGCCAGGAAATAGAAATTACAGGAAAAACCGTAATTAATGTAGTTATGAATGAAACAACGATTGGCATTGAAGAAGTGGTCGCCGTTGGGTATGGGACACAACGCCGTTCTGAAATTACAGGTGCAATCAGTTCGTTAAACCAAGATAATTTTGACAAACAGCAAACATTCCGGGCTACAGATGCATTGCAGGGAAGAATTGCCGGAGTACAGGTAACCAACACTTCAGGAAGCCCTTTTGCCACTACCAAAATCCGCGTCCGCGGGGCAAATTCGATTAACGGGGGTAACGATCCTTTGTATGTAGTTAATGGTGTAGTTGGTGCCGGCATGCCCAATGTGGAAGACATTGAGTCTATTGAGATACTGAAAGATGCTTCGGCCACTGCACTTTACGGTTCCCGTGGAGCCAATGGTGTAATCCTGATTACTACGCAAAAAGGGATGGCAGGAAAAACAAAAATTTCATTGGATGCTTACGAAACTTTGCAAACTCCCTCAAACTACTACGATATTATGGATGCAGCCACTTATGCCGAAGCATACAACTACACAGTGGGAAGTACTGTGTTTTCCGATTCTGAAATTGAAAATTTCAGGGAAAACGGGGGTACAGACTGGCAGCGTGCTGTACTTCACGATGCATGGATTCAGCGCTATCGTTTAAATATAAGCGGAGGTAACGAAAAAACCAGATATTATATAACAGGAGATTATAAAAAGCAGGAAGCTTTAATTGTAAACAAAGATGTTGAGAATTATGGGCTTAGTGGTCGTCTCGATGCCGATTTGTTTAAAAATGTAAAAATGGAATGGCTGATGAGTGTCCGCCGATACGATAACCGGAACAATGCGGCTCTGAACGGTGGTGGTGATGCTATTTTGTTTAATGCACTTACTTATGGTCCTACAGATCCTGTTTATATTGATGATGCGCATACGAACTATCTTGTTATCGGGACACAGGGACAGTCAGGGAATAACCCTGTTTTGGAAGCCCGGGAAAGAAATTCGTATGACAAAGGAATCCAGACCTCTTCAAATATGGCATTTACCTGGGAGATAATCAAGGGACTAAGCATTCAGTACCGCTTCAATCTTGATTACAGCTCCAATGGTTATTATCAGTTTAATAATGAGCAGTACAGCCTGGGGAAAGGTTCCAGTGCTTCAGGAAATAAAAGTGAAAGTATCAGTTATTTCCAGAACCTTGTGCTGAATTTCAACCGGTCGTTTGATAAACATTCGGTTGGATTAACCGGTGTAGTGGAAGGATACAAAAATGAGGGGAACTCTGCAAGTTATTCCGATCAGGGATTTGAAAATGACATGCTCGGGTACTGGGGCTTAGGTACCGGAACAACCAGAACCAATGGAGTCGGTTACGGAAATGAAGGCCTGCTTTCTTATGTCGGCCGTGCAAACTATAATTATAGCGGGAAATATTACCTGACAGCCACTTATCGTGCTGATGGTTCGTCTAAATTTTCCAGCGGAAACAAATGGGGCTATTTCCCTTCTGCCTCTGTTGCATGGCGGGCATCGGAAGAAGATTTCATAAAAAAATGGGATATTTTTTCCAATCTGAAAATACGGGGAAGTTTCGGGATAACCGGTAACCAGGCAGTAAGCAGGTATTCTACGATTCCTCAGCTTGCTACGGATACGGGTAACGGGAACAATGCGTATTCACCCTTTTATGATCAATCGACGGTTACCATCGGATATGCTCCAAAAACCGTAAATACAGAACTTACCTGGGAAAGTACAAAACAGTATGATTTGGGAATCGATGCCGGCATTTGGAATGAACGTCTGTCGGCCACTTTGGATTTATATAAAAAACACACTTATGATCTTTTGCTGACGGAAACTGCTCCCTATTATCTCGGTGGCGATAAGATTACCCGCAACAAGGGCGAAGTAAACAACAAGGGAATTGAACTTGCAGTAACCGCATTACCGGTGAAGACCCGGAATGTTGTTTGGGAAATAAGTGCCAATATTTCGAAAAACAAAAATAAGATTGTTGATATAGGTGAAGATCCTATTTATCTGAATGCATCTCAGGGAAACAACGACGGAACACTGGACACAAAGACACATATCCTGAAAAATGGTTTAAGCATGGGTAGTCTGTGGGGATGGAAATGTTTAGGAGTATGGCAGCAAAGCGAAGCAGAGGAGGCAGCTAAATATGCCCAGAATCCCGGAGACTGGAAGTACTACGATAAAAACGGAAACGGTGAAATAGACGAAGATGACCGTGTCGTAATCGGCAATGGAACTCCGGATTTTGCATGGGGACTTAACACCACCCTTACCTACGGAAATTTTGACTTTAACCTGATGTTACAAGGGGTTCAGGGATCGAAAATGCTTAACGTGGTTTATGCAGCAGCTTCAACAAGGGCAAGCCGTGCGCCCAGTATCACGCTTCGCGAAGGATGGGAAAAAGCATGGAAACCTGAACGGGAGACCAACGACTTTGCCAATCCGCAAAGTACAACTGCTATGATGAAGTATAACTCCGACAGATGGATTCAGAACTCAAGTTTTATGAGAATCAAAAATTTAAGTGTGGGCTATACCTTTAAAGAGAATATTATTAAAGTCGGGGAAGCACGTTTGTATGTAAGTTCACAGAACCTGCTGACTTTTACGAAATACAAAGGATATGATCCGGAAGCTACTTCTACAACCGGGAGTGATATCGGTACAGGTGTCGATTCAGGCATTAATCCTTCTCCCAGATGCTTCACTTTTGGTGCCCAGTTAAAATTTTAAATATTTAATGACTAATTGATTATACTATGAAAAAGATAAATATTCTGTTTATACTGTTTTTGCTTTTTTCCTGTTCTGACTATCTGGACGAAAATCCGAAAACAATATTGTCACCCGACAACTTCTTTTCATCGGTTGATGATTTGAAACTGGCAACACACTCCTTATATGCTGTTTACAGAATAGGATATGGCGATTCTGACAATGAGGTACTCCTTTCTATGGGATCCGATGATATTACTTCTGACCGCTCGGGATGTGTCGAAGTAGATGTATTTACCCGGACTACCGGAACTGACGCGCTTATTACTGCATGGGAGATACCCTACTGGGGCATTACCCGTGCAAATTTTATCATTAATAATTATAAAGATGTACCTACAAACTCGACAGAGGAAGAAGAGCTGCGGGACAATTGTGCAGGACAGGCTTATTTTCAACGGGGCCATTGGCTCTTCTGGCTGGCAAAATTCTGGGGACCTGTTCCCATGCCACTGGACAACAGTGGTGCTTCTGTAGACAAGAGCAGCGTGGAAGATATTTATAAGCAGGCTATTTCTGACCTTCAGATGGCTGAAGAGTTACTGCCGGAGGAACAAACCGACGAAGTCTGGCTAACCGATAACGGTTTCAGCATGGTTCCGCACAAAGGCACTGCAAAGGCATGGCTGGCACAAATTTACCTGCAGTCGGCAGGCTGGCCCCTGAAATGGACTGAAAACTATGCCAAAGCCGCTGAAAAAGCAAAAGAAGTAATTGATAACCGCGATAAATATAAATTCGGATTGCTGCCTGTTGAAGACCTGTGGACAGGAGAAAAAGTCTGGGATAAAGAATGCATATGGGGTATTCCTTATCTGGGTCTTGGAAACAATGACAACTATACCATGCGCTGCCCGTTATGCCAGACACCGGAAGAAGAAGGTGGCTGGTGCATAGAAATGGCTGATATATATTTCTTTGATCATTTCCCCAGAGGAGGACGTTTTGATGCAACTTTCCAAACAAACATCTGGATAAAAGATGCTCCTTCCGAAGACGAATTAGCAGCTTACGGAGACGAATCGAACTGGCCGGCCCAAAATGAAGATTACTCTTTTTCAAACTTTTCAGAGGAACAGTTAGAAGCCGGTGAACGGTTTTACTGCAAACGTACAGACGGAACAAAAAGCTGGCGCCGGCAGGTATCGTGGGACGATCCGAGAACTTACCGCCGGCATCCTTACTATGCCAAACACCGTTTTGATAACAGTCTTCAGCAACACGACTGGCTTTCCCGTGCAATTGACGGGAACGAATGGGCTTCCGGCCAAAGCCAGCGATGGATGCGTTTTTCCGAAGTATTGCTGATTTATGCTGAAGCAAAAGCTATGTCTGACGGGCCTGATGCATCTGCTTATGAAGCTTTTAATGAAGTTCGCCGGCGTGGCAAAGACCTCCCCGATCTTGCAACTGGCTTAACAGCCCAGCAATTCCAGGATTCCTGCTTTTACGAACGCGGACTGGAATTTTGCGGACTCGAATATTGCACACGCTGGGCTGACCTGTTACGCCTCGAAAAAGTGGAAGAGATGAACAATCACCGCCTCTCAAATGAATACTGGTCTGACACAGGCAAACCAAAGGAAACAACACCTCTGAACCATACGCTTTCAAAGTCTGATTACTATATGCCAATTCCTGCAGACGAAAAAGCAAAATGTGGCTGGTCGGATAATAACGCTGAAACAAACCCGATTTACCCGGCTGATTAAATAAATTTTAGAATCCCTCTTTCTGATTCGCCCGGAAAGAGGGATTTTTGTAATTTGTACCTTCTGTTTTTTAAGTTATCCGTAATCAGAGAGCCTGAATGTAAACGATTAATAATGAACGCTGTAACAATAAATCAAGAAACCAATGAAAAAACGTCTTTTTAAAAAACTACTTTATATTTTCCTTATCTGGCTTTTGTTATTTCAGGAATCGTGTACCACACTGCAACCGGAGACAACCGGCCCGGTCAGGATTGAAAACCCGTTGGGGTTTTGCCATGCCGGACAAACAAAAACCGACCGGGAATATCAGTTGCTTGACGACCTGGGCTGCGAATGGTTAAGGGTCGACTACCACTGGAATACCATTGAAAGGACACAGGGAAATTTCGATTTTCAGTCAACCGATCAGTTCACGCAGACAGCATTGCAGCACAACAAAAAAATTCTTGCCGTTTTATGTTACGATGCCGCCTGGATGCACGACGATAAAAAAAAGCAGCCATATATTTCTCCTGAATACTATGATGCGTTCATCCGTTATGTTACGGCAACAGTAACCCGTTACAAAAATCAGGTTTCTGCTTTTGAAATATGGAATGAGCCGAACCTCCGGATCCGTTTCTGGGGAGGAACTAATGAAGAATTTTTTGAACTTTTTAAAAGAACGGTAAACGCGATCAAAAGCATAGACTCAACAATTATTGTAACTACACCGGGCATTTGCCGGGGCAATGACAAGTACCTTCAGAAGATGTTCGAATCGGGAGCGATGGAACATGTCGATGTGATTTCATTTCATCCGTATGCAGTGACACTCCCGGGATATTTAAAGCAAATTGAACAGATGCAGGAGACAGCGCAACGTTTCGGCTTTAAAGGACAATACTGGATTTCCGAAATGGGGTATCCCACCGGAGGATTATACCCGACCCGTGTATCTGAAGATAATCTGCCGGCAAAAACTGTAAAAACCCTGGTTTACGGGCTGGCAAAAAATATCAGTCTGATTACATGGTACCATCTTTTCGACGAAGAAAAACGGAAAAAATCCGACTCGGAAGCCTTTTTCGGTCTGGTAATAAGAGACAAGGAATATTCGTACAAAAAAGGAGCATACGCGTTCAGGGCTATTGCCCGGAATATCCCGAACAGTTACCTGATGAATTCGGAAGTAAAATGTGACATAAACGGCTTACAGTATTACAACTTCCGGCAGGATAACGGGAACTGTCTGCTGGTTTTATGGTCAGAAAACGGACGCCGCAAAATAAACCTTTCTGTTCCGTCAGGCGAATGCCTTCAATGGAATATCTCCGGCCCCGGACAGAAGACATTATCCGGCTCTCCAATATATATTGAAACCGGAAAGGAACCTGTTGTGTTAACATTCAGCAATAAAGAAGGCACACAGGAAAACATTGTAATCAGCAAGGCTAACTAAAAAGGGGCATCTCAAAAAATTGAAGTTGCTAATTAAAAAAGAGGGAGCATTCCCGGCCTGTTTTTTTACAAAGGGAAAGACCACGGACTTCTTTTCGCTTGTCAATCTGAACTTTCGATTAAAGAATTGCGATTGGTAAAAATAATCTGTTCCATGAAAATTTTTCTGCTTATTTTTGATTTATTCGTAAATGTTTATTCAATACCGAATACCGGTGGATTACAAGGGGTCGGAAATAGTACAGAAAATAAAATCAGGCGACAGGTTTGCTTTTGAAAAATTGTATGGCTTTTTTTATCCCAAACTTTCGTATTTTGCCAACCAGTATTTAATCGATTCAAATGCTGCCAGCAATATCGTACAGGATGTTTTTACCGAACTTTGGGAAAGAAGGCTCAGTTTTCAGGAAAATACAAATATTCAGGCATGGTTGTTTACCGTTACAAAAAACAAGTCGCTGAAACTGATCAGTAAAGAGCGATCAAAACAACGGCACGATGACTACCTGATGGCCAGAGAACTAAATATTAACTACAAGTCTCTTTCCGACTTCGACACCAGTAATTTTATTTTTGAAGAACTTCAGCAAAAAGTTGATCAATCGCTTGCAAAACTATCGTTGCCGGTGCGTACTGTATTCGAAAAAAGCCGTTACGAAGACAAAAAAAATAAGGAGATAGCAGAAGAACTTGGAATAAGTATTAAAACGGTTGAAGCCCACATTTCCAAGGCATTAAAACATTTGCGGAAAGAATTGAAAGATTATCTTCCTTTATTCTATATTTTATTTCTGAAATAATTTATTCTTTTCCGTTAGGGTAAAACACATCCGGGAGGTTATACATTAAAAATTTTTCAATTCTGATGGAAGAAAAAATAATTCAATACATCCGGGGAAGAATTAAGTCAGAGGAAGAAATGTGTGAAATACTCGACTGGATTGAAGCTTCGGAGGAAAATCAAAAGAAGTACAGCGAAATGAAAAATCTCTGGGTACTTACAGGTTTGAAAAAGGTAAAAGAAATTCAGCATCAGAAATTTTTCACAAAAAAATCAGGCGAAGTAAAAGAAACATCGATTCGTTTGTGGCTGAAATACGCTGCTGTCTTTGCAATTGCATTTCTGGCAGGTTCGTTAAGCCTTTATTTTATCGGGCAAAAGCAACTCAACCATCTGTCGGAGGTGTACAACGAAATACAGATTCCCAACGGTGAAAAATCATCTATCACCCTCTACGACGGAACAAAAGTATGGCTGAATTCAGGTACGACCTTTAAATATCCGGTAGCATTCAATGGTGGAAAACGAAACGTTTTTATCGAAGGCGAGGCTTATTTTGAGGTAGCAAAAAACAAGAAAAAACCGTTCGTAATTCATACAGGCGAAATGGATATTTTAGTGCTGGGAACCAAATTTAATGTATACGCTTATCCCGAAGACGATATGCTGTATACCACATTGGAAGAGGGTTCGGTAAATATTTCATTACCTGCGATCGACAAAAAGTTCAACCTGAAACCCGGGGAACAATTCGAATATTCAAAATCAGCAAAGTTACCGCAGTTGATTAATGTTGATACCCGTCTTTACACTTCATGGAAAGAGAATATCCTGCGTTTCGAAAATGCCTCGCTTGCTGAAGTTTTCAAAAAAATGGAACGTTGGTACGATGTAAAAATCATTGTTGACAAAAACCTGGATACCAGCGAACGGTACACCATCACTATAAAAACAGAAAGCCTGAGGGAAATGCTGAAAGTATTATCGTTAACAACAAATATGAAATATGAGATTAAAGAAGACATGGTAAAAATCAGTAAACCCTGATAAAAAAGGAAAGTGCGGTAACACTTTCCTTCACGATTCATGCGGTAACATGAAATCAGGTTAAAGAAACCCCCACGGGGATTTGTATAACACTTATTAATCGCAAATCTATGAAAAAAAAATGGTTAAACGTCAGGGGACAATTAAACCCCCTGTTTAAATGGTTACGTATTATGAAGTTAACCTTGTTTATTCTAATGATCGCCTTTGTACATGTCAGTGCAGGCGTTTATTCGCAGCAGACACGACTCAGTGTCTCAATGCAAAATGTTTCCATAAAGGAGGTGTTACGCGATATTGAAGACCAGAGTGAATTCTTCTTTTTATATAAAAATGAAGATATTGATGTAAACAGAAAAGTTGATATCAACATTAAAGACAAGCCTTTAAAAGAGCTGCTCGATGTAATCTTTAACGGAACGGAGGTTTCCTACGAGATACACGACCGGCAGATTGTACTGACGAACAGCAACACTTCTTCCCAAATGGTAACCAAAATAGCGGTTTCCGGTAAAGTAGCCGACTCATCCGGTGCTCCGTTGCCTGGTGTAAGCGTGCTTGTAAAAGAAACTACAAACGGAATCATAACTGATGCGGAAGGGAACTATTCATTAAAAAATGTTCCGGCTGATGCCACGCTGGTATTTTCGTTTGTAGGTATGGACCGGCAGGAAATCCCTGTTAACGGAAAGTCAGTTATAAATATAACCATGTCCGAATCTTCCATTGGAGTTGAAGAGGTAGTGGTTACAGCTCTCGGAATTTCCAGGGAATCGAAATCTTTGGGATATTCAGTCGGTGAAGTAAGTGGCGAAAGTTTAACAAAAACACCTCAGAGCGATGTGTTGAGTGCTTTGTCTGGAAAGGTTTCAGGTGTACAGATTTCAAACATCGGAGGAGATGTAGGTTCCAGTTCAAGCATTATTATCCGGGGAGCTACTTCCCTGAATTCCAACAACCAGCCCTTGTTCGTTGTTGACGGCGTTCCTGTTGATAACAGTGTCAATGTACTGGAAAATGACATAACCTCTGTCGATTACGGGAATGCTATTTCCGACATTAATTCTTCTGATATCGAAAGTATTTCTATTTTAAAAGGACCGAGTGCCGCCGCCCTGTATGGTTCCAGGGCCGGAAGCGGGGTTGTGCTTATTACAACAAAGTCCGGTTCGTATAAAAAAGGGCTCGGAATCTTAGTTAATTCAGGAGTTATGTTCGACGTGCCTTATAAGTTTCTCCCTTCGCAAACCCGTTTTACGGTCGGGGCTTTTGGGTTATATGGCTATGAGTCCTACGGGGAAGCCTGTGAATTTTGGTTCGGTCCTGAAACAAATACGGGAACTGAGGTTTCCCAGTGGGCTTACGACGGCGCGTCGGAACCTCTTATTGCCTATCCTCATAAAATGAAAAACTTTCTGAATAAATACGGACTAACCCTGAAAAATGATATAAGCATTGGCGGCGTTTATAACAAAGGAAGTTACAGGTTCTCTGTTTCAAATGTGAATAACGACGGAGTAATTCCCAATACGAATCTTGACAAGACAATTTTGAATCTTTCCAGTACCTATCATATCAATAAGGCATTAAGTTTATCGTCAAATATTAACATTTCGGAGAACAGCTCAGACAACAGGGCTGCATCAGGCGACGACAGCAATGCCAATCCCCTTTTTGCTCTTGATTACATAGCTCCCCATATCAGTTTGAACAGTCTGAAAAATTACTGGGAATCGGGAGAAGATGGGGTGCAGCAACATACCATAACCGGCCTCGATAATCCTTATTTTGTGGCTAATGAGCTGACAAACAGTTTCAAAAGAAGCCGTTTCTTCGGAAATGTAAAGCTCGACTGGAAAATTTCTCCCCAACTCAGCCTGATGGCACGGGTAGCCCTGGACCGCTATACCGAACAGCGTGAAACAAAAGTTCCTTACAGTGCAACCGACTTTCCCGAGGGAGCCTATAGTATCGAAAATTTATATTTCAACGAAATGAACTGTGACTTTCTGGCCAGTTATAACAAAAACTGGAAAGATTTCTCCTTTACCGCTTCAGCAGGAGGAAACTACATGTACCAGGACAGGTCAAATACATACAATTATGCCGAGAAACTGGCAATTGCCGGTGTTTTTAACCTGTCGAATGCTGTTGGCGACATAAAGGCAACAAACAGCCAGTCTGAAAAAGCAATTTACAGTTTATACGGGTTGGCCAGCCTTGGCTATAAAAATCAGGCTTATCTTGATCTGACAGCCAGGAACGATTGGTCGAGTACTCTTCCTGAGAATAACCGTTCTTATTTTTATCCTTCGGCTTCGTTAAGTATTCTGATGAATGAGATACTGTCTTTCCCTGTTTATGTTGATTTGTTCAAGCTGAGAGCAGGAGTTGCCCAGGTCGGTAAGGATACCGATCCTTACAGCATAAAACAGTCTCTTACAATTGGCAATGACTGGGGTGATTTAAAACGGGTATATGAATCTTCAAACCTTCGTAACTCCGATTTAAAACCGGAAATAGCTACTTCCTACGAATTCGGTACGGATATGGCTTTCTTAAAAAACCGGCTGGGTTTTAATGTCACCTATTATGTCAGCAACAACAAAAACCAGATTCTCACTATTACTGATTTTCCTTCTTCTTCCGGGTATACCTCAAAGAAAATTAATGCCGGGCTTGTCAGGTCCAAGGGATGGGAATTCGGTGTAAATACAGTTCCTCTTTCTCTTCGTAATTTTAAATGGAACTTAAATATTTCAGCTACCCGGAACCGGACAAAAATAGTCAGGCTTACAAAGGATATGTCGTACATTACCTTGTATTCTTCGGGCGGGGCTTATGCCCGTACGTATGCGGGGCAGAATATCGGCGACATCTGGTCGTACGATTATGTGAAAGTTGAAGATAAAGATTCTCCGTATTATGGTTACCCTCTTCTTGAAAAAAATTCCTATGGGTATTATTCATTGAAGGAGGCAGCAGAAGATGCAATGATCAAAATAGGAAATTTCAACCATGACTTTCTGATTGGCCTGCAATCTTCCTTTTCTTACAAACGTTTCCGTCTCGATGCCAGTTTTGACTGGAGGCAAGGAGGAAAATTCTATTCTGCGACCCAACGCTATCGCGATAATAACGGACGGATTTACAAATCGCTTTCCGGCGTTCCCTATAAAGATTCAGCTAATTTACCGGCAGAAATTAAAGCCAATCCCGGTAAGTTCTTTGGGAAATGGGTCGGCGGGATGACCTACGACCTTGGAGGATTCGATTATCCGCAGAATGCTTTTTATAATATCTACAGTTACCTGGGTAATGCTTACGCTCCCGGAAGTGCTGCCTTCATTCCCGGGGTTTATCAGGATAGCAACGGGAATTACGTCGAGCATCTGGGAGATGTATCTACAACTTCTTATGGGTTTACAGGTCTTGCCGTTGGCGATATGTGGAATTATGCCAGAAATTATATTCATGATGCTTCTTTTATAAAGCTGAGGGAAATTGCTCTGAGTTACAGTCTTCCTCCCAAAGTGGTTCATTCAATTGACATGCAACGCTTTGATGTTTCCATTTTTGCACAGAACATCATGGTCTGGATGGCAAATAATATAAATGTTGATCCGGAAAGGGCTTTTGATGAAAGCTCCGGTTCTTTTAACCAGGGAATGGAAAAATGGAACATTTTCCCTATGACAGCTACTGTTGGAATGAAGCTGAGTCTCGAATTCTGATTTTTAATTTAAAAAATGGCGACAATGAAGAAAAAATTTTATACGATCATATTTATGACGGTGGTAATATTGGGATTTCTGAATTTTTCGTCCTGCAAGGACCTGACTTCTGTAAATGAAAACCCAAACGAGGTTACCAACGTTACGGATGATTATTTCCTTTCATCGGTTCTGACAGGGATCGTTTCGTATTATCAGAACCAGACTTACACGGATACGGAAATACTTTGTGCAGTCCAGTATCTTCAGCAGGACTGGCTTGGGGCAGATAAGATTAACTTTAACTGGGATGACCGTAGCTGGGCCGGTTATTACAGCATTCTGGAGACCAATGAAAGCCTTATCAAACAGTCGGCTGATGAAGGCACTGAAGGGCAGTTTCATCTGGCAGCTGCATTGATATCCAAGGCTTTCCTGATCGGATTCATGACCGATAAATGGGGAGATTTACCGTATTCAGAAGCGCTTCAGGGAGATGAAGACCTTTATTATCCTGCTTTTGATGTACAGGAAAATATTTATTCAAACATTCTGAACCTGCTTGATTCTGCCAATACTTTATTATCAGGATCCGATTATGTTGTCGGAAACGAGAGTTACGATGTTCTTTATAACGGAGATACCGGTAAATGGAGAAAATTTGCCAATTCACTGGCGTTGCGCTATTATATGCGGCTAAGTGCAAAACTTCCCGAAACGGCCAGGGCCGGTGTCGAGAAAATTTTATCTGACCCTGAACAGTATCCCGTTTTTTCAAGTAACGATGACATTGCCCAGGTCTCATACGAGGGAACGTCTGAGGCAGATTCCTGGCCGGGAGGTGATTATAACTGGCCGGAAGAGAAACAGTTTAAAATTCGTAAACCTTGTAAAACGATTGTCGATACCCTCCGTATTTTTAATGACCCCAGGTTGCCTGTATGGATTGAACCTGTTGAAACACAGATTATTGTTGAAGATCCTGCCAACGCAACATATACTGCCGACGATATAACTGTCGGGAACAAACGGTATATCCATTCCGATTACGCAGACTTAACCGAATATGAAAAAGAAGTCGGGCCGGTAGATACCAATCAATATGTCGGTCTGGCGCCGAATCTGAGTGATGCACGTTATTACAATCTCTACACAACCAGCCAGCAGGGAGATAATCCTCATGTTTCCTATCTGACTGATATGTACAGGGACAACAGCAACTCTCAGGTAAAAGCTGTTTTTATGAGTTATGCCGAGGTTTGTTTTATTGCGGCAGAGGCAGCTTTAAAAGGATGGAATACCGGAAGTTCTGCTGAAAATTATTACAACAGCGGTATCGCGGCTTCGCTCGATCAGTATGGACAATCATCCTATTCTTCTTTATACCTGCAACAGGAAAAAGTCAAATATAATGGTACTCTGAATCGAATAATGACCCAAAAATGGCTTGCTCTGTGGATGTCTCCTGAAATGTGGTTCGATTACCGGCGCACCGGCCTTCCCGATTTTCAGTTTGGCAGTGGGGCGATTCATCCGGCAATGCCTGTCCGTTTTATTTATCCGGAAGATGAAAAATTAAACAATGAAACAAATTACACCGAAGCAGTAGAACGTCTGGAACAAACTGATTATTCCGACGGAATGCACGACAGTCAGTATTCAAAAATATGGCTGATTCAGGGAACAGAAAATCCCTGGTGATTATTAAGGAAAATAAAATAAGCTGAAAACAAATGAAAACGAAAGTCCTGTTATTTTTCCTCCCCTGTCTGTTTTTTCTTTTTACAGCGCAAATCAGTTATACACAACCGGTAACTTCCCGGAATGCCCTTGAAACATATCTGAATAATGGAGATAACAGCCTGAAATGGAATGTTGTGGACGAAATAAAAGATAAAGGGATAACGGCTTATCGCATTGTGTTTACTTCTCAGCAATGGCATGGCATATTCTGGACTCACGAGTTGGTTGTTGTCATTCCTAAAAAGCTGAAATATAATGATGCTCTGCTTTTTATTACAGGCGGAAGCAATAAAGACGGACAACCCAAAACACATAAATGGGACGAAGGCCTTTCCCGTGCAATAGGAAAGATCGCCATAACAAATAAGTCAGTTGCAGCACTTTTATGGCAGGTTCCCAATCAGCCGCTTTTCGACAACCTGAAAGAAGATGCACTGATCTCGTACACGCTCCATAATTTCAGGGACGACGGAGATTATTCATGGCCTCTGCTTTTCCCGATGACAAAAAGTGCCGTCAGGGCAATGGATGTGGTTCAGATGCTGACAAAACAAAAGGACGGAAAACCTGTTGATCAGTTTGTGATTGCCGGAGCATCGAAACGCGGATGGACAACATGGCTGTCAGGTGCTGCCGACAAACGGGTCAAAGCAATTGCACCGATGGTGATTGATATGCTGAATATGCCTGTCAGTATGGATTATCAAAAAGAAGCCTGGGGCGATTACAGCGAGCAGATTAAGGACTACGTGAATCTTGGAATTGTCCAGAAACTGGACGACAAAAACGGGAAGGATATTGTTCAAATGATCGATCCTTATTCGTACCGGGAAACACTGACCATGCCGAAAATGATTTTTATTGCTGCCAATGATGAATACTGGCCGGTTGATGCAGTAAAAAATTACATCGACAGTATCCCTGGTGATAACCGCATTCATTATATTCCCAACGCAGGTCATGATATGGGTGACCACCATGATGTATTCAAAACGCTGAATGCTTTTTTCAGCATTTCGGTTACAGATAGCAAATATCCTGTCTGTGATTATTCAGTTGAAGAAACCAATGGCAAAATAAAGCTGAAGATCCAAACAACGCCGAAGTTATTGGTCGATGTCATCCTTTGGACAGCAACATCTGAAGATCGTGATTTCCGGAATGATAAATGGACTTCCGGAAGCCTGGGTACACCTTCACGGAACGGAATAACAGTGGAAACAGATTATCCGGTTTCCGGTTTTAAGGCTTTCTATGTCGATCTGAAATACCGGGCACCTTTTGGCGGGGATTATACCGAAAGTACCAGAATGTTCGTTTCCGATCAGAATCATATTCTGAAAAAATGAATTTTAAATGAATAAAATATGACCAATAAACGATTTAAGATGAAAAAATTCTTTCTGCTTTTTCCGGCAGTTCTTTCGGTAGTGGTGATTGCTTCCGGTTTTTACCCCGGGAAAAAAACCACACCTGCAACTGCCATGCAAAGTTATTTGTCGAATGGCGATAAATCCTATGCATGGACGATTGAAGATACGATAAAAGACGACGGCCTGACGGTTTATATGCTTGAACTGACATCCCAGAAATGGCGGGAACATTTGTGGAAACACAATCTGACGATTGCCGTACCCGACGAAGTGACAAAGAATGAGGCTTTGCTGTATATTTCAGGAGGAAAAATTAAGGAAGACGGTGAACCTTATCTCCGGGACGGGGACAAAAGAAGGATGTCGGAACTTAGTCCACTGGCTAAAAAGAATAAAGCTATCGTGGCGATGTTATGGCAGGTTCCGAACCAGCCTTTGTACGACGGACTAACCGAAGATGCTTTGATTTCATACACCTTGCATAATTACCTGAACGATGGTGATTTTACATGGCCCCTGCTTTTCCCGATGACCAAAAGTGCAGTGAAGGCAATGGATGCTGTTCAGGAATTTGCCAAACAGAAACTGAACCATCCGGTTGACGGTTTTGTGGTTACAGGTTTTTCAAAACGCGGATGGACAACCTGGCTGACAGGTGCCAACGACAAACGTGTTAAAGCAATTGCCCCGATGGTAATTGATATTCTGAATATGCCGGTGAATGTTGATTACCAGCTAAAAGCATGGGGCGCCTACAGTATCGAAATACAGGACTATGTGAACCTGGGAATTGCCCAGCAGGTCGGAACGGAAAAAGGAGGACAGATCGTTCAGATGATTGACCCTTATTCGTACCGGAAAACACTGACCATGCCGAAAATGATTTTTATCGGGACAAACGACCCTTACTGGCCGGTTGATGCAGTAAAAAACTATTTCGACAGCATTCCCGGTGAGAATTACATTCATTATGTGCCGAATGTAAAACATGACCTTGGCGACAGGATTGGAACTTTTCAGGCATTGTCTGCTTTCTGGGAAAACACAATGGAACATCAGTCTTACCCGCATTGTCAGTGGCAATTCAGCAAAAGTAACGATGGAATATCGGTTTCCGTTAGTACGACTGCCGGCCAACTGGTTGATGCATGCTTGTGGACAGCTGTTTCCGATGACCGTGATTTCCGCGATAATGAGTTCAATGGCAAAAGTCTGGGAATGAACAATAAACCAATGGTTTCTGTCGATATACCGGCACCGGCCTCGGGCTTTAAGGCTGGTTATGTCGATTTGAAATACAGGACAAAAGAAGGACAGATTTTTACGGAAAGTACCCGGATGTTTGTGCTGACGGACCAGGGACTGACCGACTGGACAGATCCAAAAAGATAGCGGATTTCAGTATATAATATTTAAACAAAACAGAACGAAAAAATATGGATTTTTAGTAAAGTGGGTTTAATGGAGAAAAGGCGTACATAAATATCTCAGGGATATGAATGTTACGCCTTTCCCTTTATCTAAACTTTCAGGAATATTTTTTTCCTGTACATCAGCCAAAGGATGAAAAAAATGATGGAAACATTGGCCAGTGTAATAACAGTCCCGTAGTAATTTCCCAAATACTGTTCCGTTCCGTGTAAAACAGATTTCGAGACACTGCTGAAGTTAATTATCTCGCACAGCATATAGGCCAGAATCGAATTCATTCCGTATATCTTCAGCCAGTTCAGGTATTTGCCGTAATTTTTGTAATCGACCAGGTAGAAAAACAAAGCCATCAGCAAAAAACAAATTCCGCTGCTGAGCAGGGTCATCGGGCTGGTCCAGATGTGTTTGATAACCGGCATTTGCAATCCCCACAACAGGCCAGCAATAATCATCAGTACTCCGCAGATAGTCAGCCATTGTATTTTTTTGATTTTCTGAAGACTCCCTTTCAGAATCTGGCCGGCAAAAACCCCGGTCATTACGGTAACAACAAAGTTCAGACTGCTCACGAGCCATGTATAACGGTAGTTCCCGAAATCAACGGAACCGTCAGCCGCAACGGTTGACCCGTCGCGGAAACGACCCAGAACAACCCGGTCGACGTATTCTGCCAGGTTATTGTCGGGGCCAAAATTGCCACCTCCCCAGTCTCCGATTTTTACGAAGGACAGGAGTGCCCAGTATATCAAAAGCAGGCCGGCCGTGATGATGATCTGCCCGTTTCGTTTCAGGTTTATCAGAATAATTGCAGAAAACAGGTATCCTACTGCAATCGACTGAAGCGTATTTGAAAAGAAGAAAATCCGGTTCGGATCGAGCGCCAGCAGGTTTCCCTGGCACATCATGCCGAATATCCACAGCAGCACGACACGCTTCAGTATTCGTTTGTACAGTTGGGCTTTTGTCCCGTTACGAAGGTGTTTGGCAAAGGCGAACGGCATGGAAACGCCGGCCATAAACATAAACAACGGCATAATGATGTCCCAGAAAACAAATCCTTCCCATGGAACATGTTCAAATTTTGTAGCCAGCCAGTTTGTGAAAGGCCAGTCCATTGCCCGGGACAGCTGTATGAATACAGGCTGAAAAAACACCAGGCAAAACAAATCGAATCCCCGCAATACATCCAACGATCCTAATCGTTCAGTTTTTTGATTCTCCATAATTTCGGTTTTATAATTTATTTTGGTAAAAAGCGACAAACTTCAGAGTGCATGGTGTAAAGGCTTGGTTTCTCCCCGTCGAAAACAAGAATTGCACTGGAATAATCTCCTTTTATGAACGGGTTTCCCGGGTACTTTGTCCAGTGAATAAGGTCGGTTGACATGGCTACGTTGGAAGTCCACACCACATGTGACGAAGGATGCTGCCAGTCGAGCCGGTCGGTAGCATGGTAATACATAAAATATCTGCTTTTGTATTTTACCACCTGATCGGCTGCCACGGCACCAATATCATATTTGTCGGGGCCTAATGCTATAACAGGTTCATCCTGAATGTTTTTCCAGGTCAGTTTATCAGTCGATTGAGCTAACCAAATACTTAGATCGTCGCGTTCGTAAAACAAATACCATTTCCCGTCTTCAATCCATACACTGGGTGTTCCGTAAGGCCCCTGAATGGTATCACCTTTTGTTGTCAGCAGGATTAAATCGCCCTGCTCTTCCCAGTTGATGCCATCAGGTGAGGTTAACTTGTGGGCAACATCATTTTCCCCTTCGGCATACATATAATAAGTTCCTTCATGTTTTACCACAATCATATCTTCTGTCCATTTCCCGCTGAAAATTGGTTTATCGGAATACCGTTTCCAGCTGATTCCGTCGGTTGAAGTGGCATAGCCCAGAAATTTGGGTTCGGCAATATCCGGATTGTAACCCGTGTACCACATTTTGTAGAGTCCGTCTTCGTATAAAATATATCCACGTTCACGGATTTTCTTGTCCCATGTACCGGTACCTGTGCCGGCAAAAAGCGGATTACCCTGCCAGGGTGTAAACGATACCATTTCAGAAGGAAATTCTTCTGCGTTATTACTTGCTTTCTTCGTCGTATTGCAGGCGCTCAGTGCAAGCAGGATAATTCCTGTCAAAAAAAAATGTATTACTCTCATTTTATACTTGATTTAGATTCTTTCTTCTACTTAAAACGAGGCCTGTTCCGTGAAAGGCCAGTTCTGCAAATATTTTAATTTTTTATTCCGAAAAATATAATTGAGGCCGAAGCATCATGGAATGCAGCATCAATTTTTGCATGGCCGCCGCATCTCTTCACCGTCGTCCCCTCGTTGTTCCAAAAATCAGGAACCACTTCATTTTTAGTAATATATGAAAAAACTCCTTTTGAGTTGGCAAAAATCACCACCACGCCGCGGCCTGTTTCCGGGTTTATCTTTTCATATATCTCGGGAGTGTCTCCCGGACTTCCGGTATATACAGGCGACGCAGCCATCACATCATCGCGTACCTGTTTGTATTTCTCCAGAATATTGTGAAACAAGGCAACCCCTTCGGGCGATGTTTTCAGAATTTCGCCCCAGACCGAATTTTGCCCAAGCACCAGCGATGCCAGGTTGATTAGCTGTGAACCGACAGGATCATCAGACTGATAATTGGCAAGGAACAGGTTTGAGGGAATCCATTTGTCGTAACCGAGAACCGAACGCATAAACCAGGTGCGGGCCGGCCCAGGATTAACAAAAATATTGTGGTTGTTATTGGACAGAAGACTTTCACCTAAGTCAAAATTATGATAATACGGTCCGTTATTCAGGATAAAGTAACGTCCGCTGGCAAGAAACTGCAAACCAACACCGATGCGGCGCGGTTCTGTTACGTCGAAATCGAAAATGACATCAGGACAAGCTGCACATACCTTTTCCATGATTTTGCCCAAATATACCGGCAGCAAAAAACCATAACCCTCTTGCCTTTCTTCCCGGGTATTTTGTTCTGTTCCATGAAAGTGGTTCGGATCGTCACAACCCGATTGCCCGACTCCGTCGAAATAGAAATAACTTATTCCCAATTCTTTATACATCCGGATCAGCACATCGGCATAATGTTCCCAGTATGGGCTTACCAAACACAGATCAACGCTTTCCACGGTTTCCCATACCGGCGAAGGTTCATCCGGCTTTCCGCCCCGGGTTCTTATACAACTTTTGTTCTCCTGAAATGCCTGACTGGTTAATGCAGCTTTGGCCGGGTTCATCCAAACGCCGGGTTTCATCCCGTAACCATTTAGCTTCTCTCTGATCTGTTTGAATCCGTCCGGAAAATTTTTCAGGTTGACAGTCCAGTCTCCGGCCCGGTCGAACCACCCCGCATCAAGCACATAATATTCAATGCCCATCTCGTGTGCGCGGTCGATTTCTTTCAGCGTATAATCCAGATTCATGGTGGTAAGATACTGCCCGCCGGCCCACTTTACCCGTTCCTGCCGGCCCCACGAGTTGTAATAAATATAAGGTTTCCGGCTGGCCATATTTTCGGTCTGATATTTCAGTATGAACGTCCGGAATTGAGTGGCCATATTTTCTTCATCGCCGGTAACGCCTGCTATTTCGAACCAGATAGTGGAATACCCGTTAACCGGTTGTCCGTTGTAATAATTTCCTTTGACCGCCTTTAGTCTGACTTCCTTCTGCGGACTAAACCGGTATTCCAGAAAATTGTCGGGGTACATGGAATCGTGTTCGTAGGCGCAAAGAAAAGTTGTCAGCCCGTCTTCTCCCAGCAGGATTGGCCCGACCACCGAACCGGAGCCGGCAAAATCGGCTTCGCTCACCGGCGTTTCTTCCAGATGACAGGAATGAATCATCTCGTTGAAAACGGAAAGGCTGATTTCCTTATTTTCCGGGAAAGCCTTCATCGAATACGACAGGTAAGAAAGATTGTCCTTCCCTGCTGTTTTGGTTAACGTTTGTCCTCCGGAAGTCTTCAGCAAATAGCAAAACCGCACTACCGGATTGTTGGCAGCTACCCGGAATTTCATCTGCAAACGGATTGCGGTATCTGCCTGGAAAGCGCCTTCATAAACATATTCGTTTGCCCCGTTGCGCAAGGTGACCGGCGTTTCTACCTGTTTCAGACTATTCAGCAAAGCGGGCATTGGCTTCCCTCCGATCTCAAAAACAGGAAGGTCTATTTCGATGGTTTTCCCTTCAGGTTTTATGGTGTAACTCCATGAACCGACCCCGGAAGAAGGCCAGCTGATACTGAAAAGAGGAGTATCAATCTTTTTCTGAACACCTGTACAACCAATGAAAAAAGGAAGGAACAGGACCGATAACAGAATAAACAACTGCCTGTCCGCAAAATTTTTGAATGTTTTCATAAACTTCCGATTCTTCGCTTTCATTAAAATTCAGCTACAACAGGACCTTTTTCCGTAATCCTGACCGGGATAAGACAAGGTCTTTCCTTTACCGGAGCTGTTTCGTCGCTGCCAAAAAATGTAGACCACCACTGCCCGTTTTCATCTTTAAAAAACATGTTGTGCCCGCCGTGCGGAATTGCTTCGTAGCGCATTCCATAAGGTCCGTAAAGATTTTCCGAAGAAGAGACCATGCAGATTTCATATTTTTCAGAACAATGCTGTTCCCGTTCATTTTCAATTGTTTATACTCGAATAATTTAAGTTTGTCTGTTTTTACTGATGACTGTTTTTACTGACTTCTTCAAATTTTTCTTTCACCGCTTTCACCTGTTCAATCTGTGCCGGTACAATTGCGCCGGTACTGTCGGCATGAATGTCGAAGCAAAGAACGCCTTCCTTTTCAAAAACCTTTTCAGCCCAGCTGGCCAGTTCGTCTGTTTTATAACGGGTTTCGCCATTGCCCCACCATTTACCGAGGTAAGTAAACAGGAACCACTGAGCACCGTCGACTACCCAGCGACTTTCGGGCAGTTGCCCGATATTATTCTCTTCGCCGGCACTGTAATCGTCGTAAGGAGAGTTTGTCTGAATGGAATTCACGCCATAGTTATAACAGACAATGCTGTTAAAATTACCGGCTTTGGCTGCCATGGTATGCGTGCTGATGTTGTGTTCAAGGTTCATGTCGGAACGCGTTTCGATAATTCCGCCCCGGTACATCCCGTCGAACCACCAGCCCGAATTCCTTTTCCCGTACCGGAGGCTCCATTCCCGGATTACCGATTCCCAGCAGGCCTGCGTAAACTGCGATGTCGGAGAGTCTTTCCCGTATGTATATTGGAACTTTTCGTCAACCATTTTATTGCTGATCGGCGGATTTCCGGGGAGATAAAACATCATGCGTATGCCTCTTTTGCTGAGCGCTTTAAAAAGATCGGCAGGCAGGTCGCGTGTACTGCAAAGTTCGCCGGGCTGTACCCCGACAATGGAATCGTAGGCAGCGTTGGGAGAACAATAGTACCCGTCGTTTTGCCCCAATGCAAACATCACGAACCCGGCACCGGCCTTCTGACAGTCTCCGGCAAACCGTTCCACATCGAACCGGTTAACGGCATCGTTCCACTCGTTGGAACCTCCCTCTTTGACAAAAGCGCTTTTCAGAAAATGAAGCATTACCCCTACTCCGGCGTCGCGGAACCAGTCGGTATTCGGGTTCCCTTTACATACAACCGGCGAACCGGTGACCACTGAAATCGTTCGTCCGTTCGTTCCGTTCTTCTTTACCGGGGTAATTACGCACTTCAGGTATTTCCCGACATAACCGGTCAGTAAAACAATTTCTGCGGAATGAATTCCCGGAAGAGCTGTCCATTCGCCGGATTCCGGGTTTCCGGCCAACCAGCTAAACTCATACTGCAATCCCGCATCCGGTTGATCAGGGCTTACCTGCATAATCGTTTTGGCCACAGGTTCTCCCTTCAATGTAAAAGAAAATTTTTCCTGCTGACACGCGGACAACAAAGTACAAAAACTAATGACGATTATTATTATCTGTTTCATATCGGCATAAATTGTTCATATAATATTTGCATCCTTCCCGGCCTCAGAATCCGGGTAACTTATTCCAAAGATTCACATCCTAAAGTTGTTGTTTTCAACAGAAAAAAACAAGACCAATTTTCCGGGAGTACAAATTTTCTGCAGAAGTATTACCTGAATTTGCTGTTGTTCCGTGAACAGAGGGAATGATAATTTTGCGAAAACTATTTAGCCTGAATTTTTCCCAGTTCCTCCCGTATCATCTCAATCTCCTTCTTTTTCAGGGCTGTCAGACTTACCGGCGGATAATCGGCAATTCCCCGCCTGGTTTTCACCGTCAGCGTTAAATCGCTGAACAGAAACGAAGTCTTCAACTCGTATTTGTACAAAAGCCCTTGCTGAAAATCGATTGAATTATACTCGCGTCCGAATAAAGTAATCAGCTGATAATATTTTACGGTTATCTTACCATTATCAGTGCTGAAATGAATATAATTGAAATTGATCACCAGAATCAGAACAATAAAGACGACCAGCCCAAGTCCCAGGTAAATGGCGACAAGATCTTTCCCTTTCCACACAAAATAAAGTGCGGCAATAATAAAAGCAAAAACAACCAGGTTGAAGTTGCGTTTTATGATCCGGGTCCGTGGTTTATTTGAAAATTCCATAAGTTTTTAACGAATCGTAAAAAAACAAACCGGCAAAATACCGATAGCCTGACGCTGATAAAATTATTATAACTTTGGCAACATTAAAACTGACGTATGACCGGTTCAAAAATACACTCAAATATTGTTTTTTCACAGGATATTACAAAAGAACTGCGAACGATTGCTGCAAAATATCCGGTCGGCCGGGTATTTCTGCTGACTGAAAAAACAGCGGAAAAAGTTTGCCTTCCCCTCATTCAGGATGTTATCGGCGAACGCAGAATAAAACAGGTGGTGATTGACGCCGGCGAGGAAAACAAAAAAATCGGTTCGGTTGAAAAAGTCTGGCAATTCTTGTCGGAAAACGGTGCCGACCGTAAATCGCTGCTCATTAACCTGGGCGGCGGCATGTTAACCGATCTGGGTGGTTTTGCTGCTTCGACCTTTAAACGCGGCTTTGATTTCGTGAACATTCCGACCACACTTTTGTCGCAGGTCGATGCTTCGATAGGCGGGAAAACAGGCTTCAATTTTAACGGGCTGAAAAATGAAATAGGCGTTTTCAACGAACCGGTTGAAGTGATTATTAATACGGATTTTCTGAAAACCATCGACCGTAAAAATTTCCTGTCGGGTTATGCCGAAATGATTAAACACGGTTTTATAAAAAGCCCTGAACACTGGGCCGAACTGAAAGCCTTCGATCTGGAAAACATCGATTATGAAGCGCTTCTGGAGATAATCGCCCACTCGGTGGCGGTAAAGGAATGGTTTGTAATGAACGACCCTACGGAAAAAAATATCCGCAAAGCGCTGAACCTGGGACATACGGTTGGACATGCTTTCGAGAGTTATGCCCTGAAGTCGGGGAAGCCAATTTTGCACGGATACGCTGTTATTTACGGCATTATTCCGGAGCTGTTCCTCTCGGCAAAAAAATGCGGATTCAGTACTGCCGGACTTCAGCAAATTACGGAATGGCTGTTTAAAATCTACGGGAAATTCGAAATTGCAGAAAGCGATTACGAAGCCCTGTTCGAACTGATGACCCATGACAAAAAGAACGAAGCCGGCCGCATTAATTTTACCCTGATTCCTGAAATCGGTAAGGTGGAAATTAATCAGAACTGTACAAAAGCCGAAGTGTTTGAAGCACTGGATTATTACAGGAAGTTTTAAAGCAGAGGCTATGATTTATACAACATTACAGGAGCAGAAAGCACAAATTCAGGAAGGGATAAATCAGATTGAAAAGGGGAACTACTTTACAAATGAACAAGTCGAATCAGAAATAGACCAATGGCTAAAAAAAAATAATCTGGCCTCCGAAAGCAACGACTGAATAAACACCAGTTACATGAACTACACCATTTCAAAACCAGATACTACATTAAAAGGAAGCATCAGGCTTCCGGCCTCGAAGAGCATTTCCAACCGGGCGTTAATCATTAATGCGCTTAGTTACAGCCCGTATCCTGTAAAAAACCTGTCGGACAGCGACGACACGCAGGTGATGGAAAAAATTTTCAGTTCGAATACCAATTATTTCGACATCGGTCATGCCGGTACAGCCATGCGATTCCTGACAGCTTTTCTTTCAATGATCGTCGGAGAGTGGACACTGACCGGTTCTGCACGAATGAAGGAACGTCCCATCGGCATCCTGGTTGATGCGCTGAACAAACTCGGGGCTAAAATTGAATACCTCGAAAACGAAGGTTTTCCACCGTTAAAAATATTCGGCTCGCATCTGAAAGGCGGCATCATCGAACTAGACGGAAGTGTTTCGAGCCAGTATATTTCAGCTTTGCTGATGATTGCCCCGTCGATTGAAGACGGTCTTACGCTGCGTCTGAAAAACAAAATCATGTCGCGCTCGTACATCGAACTGACCCTGAAGCTGATGGAACAATTCGGTGTGAAACATGTGTGGAAAGGCAACGAAATACGGGTTGCCGAACAAAGTTACCGACCTGCTCAGTACACGGTGGAAGCCGACTGGTCGGGCGCTTCGTACCTGTACCAGATGGCTGCCCTGGCCGGTGAAGCGGATATTCTGCTGGAAGGACTGAAGCCCGACAGTCTGCAGGGCGACAGCATCATTGCCAAATGGTTCGAAAAATTCGGAGTTATTTCAGAAGAAACAAAAAGCGGGATACGGCTTACCAAAATTGAAAAACCGCTTCCGAAAAACCTTCAGCTTAATTTTATTGAGAACCCGGATGTAGCCCAGACTTTTGCCGTTTTATGCGTAATGAAAAACGTACCCTTTCATTTTACCGGTCTCGAAACCCTGAAGATAAAGGAAACCAACCGCATTGAGGCATTGCAGAACGAACTGGCCAAATTTGGCGCCCGGCTCACCGAACCGGCTCCCGGCGAACTGGCATGGGACGGAACTTTCCCGCTTGAAAAAACCGACAACCCGTCAATACCGACATACAAAGACCACCGCATGGCAATGGCCTTTGCGCCTGCCTGTCAGGTTTACGGCCCGGTAACCATCGAAGAACCGATGGTCGTTACCAAATCGTACCCGGCCTACTGGGACGATTTGAAAAAACTGGGTTTCCGGGTTGAAGAATAAAATATTGAAATCTTAACGGCTCAGTTTTATTTTTTAAAAAGACTGTCGCTATGATCTATTAAAAAAATAAACGAAATGTTTGAATTTCTATATAAAGGAATAATACTCGGTTTTTCGGTAGCGGCGCCAGTAGGCCCGATTGGGATTCTTTGCATAAATAGAACAATTAATAAGAACTTCTCCGCAGGATTTGTTAGTGGCCTTGGTGCCGCAACTGCAGATATAGTATATGGATCAATCGCAGGCTTAGGGTTAACATCAATATCCACATTTTTGATAAACCAGAAACTATGGATTCAATTAATTGGATTAGTATTTCTGATTTATATCGGGATAAAAACGATCGTGAAAAAAGAGAATGAAATAGAATTCAAGACAGTAGCAGACAAAGGATTACTCAAGGATTATTTTTCAACATTGATTTTGACAATTACCAATCCAATGACCATATTGTTTTTTATAGCGGTATTTGCTGGTCTTGGACTGTCGAATCCGACGGATGGATATAATAGTGTAATTCAACTAATTGCAGGCGTCTTTATAGGGTCCTGCACATGGTGGTTGTTTTTAAGTGGATTAACGAATAAGTTGAAAAAGAAGATCAATAAAAAGATATTAAAAAAGATAGACTTGTTTTCCGGGCTTATTATTCTGCTTTTTGGACTATTAATTTTGATTGATTTAATTAAAGGAATAAAATAAAACAGCTCCTGATAAACAGGATTCCTTGCGGTGCATAGATGTAAGAGGCAGGCATTCACGGCATACTCCGGAATGGGATGAGCAAAAACAGCAAAAGACGCATCACCCGTAACAGAGAGCTAAATACATGAAACAGAGAATGTAGAAGAAACATTTGCATACGACGAAAGAACAAAAAATTAAACCCCAAAGATAGAATTACAGATTATTCAAAACAAAATTTATGACGGGGACAGCGTATAATGCTCGACCGTGATCTGGCAGAAATGTATGGTGTAGAAACACGTTGTAATGATTGCAGAATATCTCAACACTGTTTTGGAGGAAGGGGATAATTCTGACGTTATTACTGCAATTGGACATATTGCAAAAGCAATTGGGATGACTAAAATAGCGGAGAAAACGGGACTCAGTATATATAAAGCTTTATCTGATCACAATTTGAGACAATTATGAAAGTATTGAGAGCTATTGGAGGGCAGATAAGAATTAATCCAATAAGTGCTTAGATTTCATTCACCTGTCTCCGCATTGCAACACCCTAAAAGAATTAAGTTGCACCAAGGCTCCTTTGTGTGACTTGTCTGCCATTAACACTTCAGTAAACAAATTTTTAGCCTCCTGATAATTGCCTTTCCCAAGTTGTCCAAGTCCTGCAAGGTATTGGCATAGCTGACGGTTACGCGCATTCAGGTCATCTTCCCAGATCAGCAGGTCGGGCAGCGAAACGGCAAAATAATCGATTTTCACCTCATCGTTCAGATGCTTCTCCCCGAAGCTGATCAGCAGGTCGAAACGTTTCCGGGCTTCCTCGTTTTTTCCCAGCTTCTGAAGGGCCAGTCCCTGGTAAAAAATGGTGTCGGGCTGCTGGTCGTTATAAAACATGGCAGCCGAAACCTGTTCCAGTCCTTTCGACGCTTTTTCGAAATACAAACGCGCTTTTTCCGGTTCACCCAGACCACTGAACGCAACGCCCAGCCAGTAGAACAATTCGTTTTCCTGTGCCCCGTAAAGTTTCCCTTCTCCCAGATTTTCAGGATAAACCTGTGCTTTCCCCAACAGGTCAATCGCTTCCTGAAACTGATTTTTCCGGATCGCTTTTTTTGCCATTTCCGTCAGGCTGAAAACATATTGTCCGGTCACTTTTCCCTCGCCACCTTCCCATGGATGAAACTTACGCGACAGAAGCATCCGGTACGCTTTTTCATGTTCGCCCGACAAATTCAGCAAAGTTGCCTGTTCCAGATATAAGTCGTCGCGGGCGTTTACCAGTTCAGAATATTTCTGAAGAAAAGCCAATCGTTTTTCCGGGGAATAGTTCAGACGTTTGTAAAGCTGGTCGAGTTCCATAAGTATACGGGCATCGGACGGGTCAAGCGAAAAAGCTTTTTCGAGCGAAGCAAGCGCTTTCCCGGCATCGCCTTTTTTATTGAAATAAGCCAACGCCAGGTTGCGGTGCGTGGTCGGGAAACCGGAAAACAGCTCAACCGATTTTTCCCAGCAGGAAACGGCTTCGTCATAATTTTTGAACGCATACCAGAAGTTCCCGAGATAATACAGGGCCTTGTAATCCGAAGTATTTCTGCGGATTGCCCATTCAAGTGTTCTTACCGCTTCGGGCTGGTTCGGGAAACAATAATCAGGACAGGCCGATGCAGCTTTTTCCAGGCTTTGGTCAGCAGCTTTTTCATCTCCGGCAAGGCTTTCGAACCAGGCTTTGTAATAAAACGCCATCGGGTAAACAGGTCGGCCGGCTTGCTCATCAATACCCATTGAGATAAACCGGACAGCTTCTTCGTAAAGCCCGGCATACGCATAATCCAGCGAAAATTCGATGTAATTGTGGATGTTGCCGCGAATGCGCTTTTTTAAACTTTTTAACGCTGACAGGTCTTCGACGCTGTCAGGTTTAGAGAGATATTTTTCAAACAGAACTCCGTAGTTGAACGGGTCAAGTGCCAGCGATTCGGCGATCAGTTTTTCAGCTTCATCTGCTTTCCCAAGTTTTCGGAGAATCGCTGTTTTCAGATGACGGGCTTTATGATTATGACAGTTTCTAATCAGTGAACGGTTGATGCTTTCGAGTGCTTCTTCCCAATTGTCGTTCATTGTTTCGAGCCGGGCAAGCTGGAAATAACCGTTTTCCATCCAGGCGGCATTCCATACCGACTTGTAAAACGAATGGTACGCTTCTTCTTTTTTATTCTGAAAAAGCAGGGCAAGTCCCAGGTTATAAAACGGTTCGCCATCGATCGGGTTCGGGTTCCGTTCCGTCAGGGTTTCGACTGCGGTTCTGAAATACGATTCAGCTTTGGCGAATTGTCCGCGACGCAGATACCACAGGCCAAGCGCGTTGTTACACCGGCTGTCTTTCGGGTCGCGCGAAAGAGCCTCTTCGTAATACGGACGCGGATCATACGTTGCATGACGGTATTGTTCCAGATGCAGCCCGGTCAGGTAAAGCTGTTCGTTGCTTTCAATTTCTTCAGGCATTTTCGCGGCTTTTGCCGGCTCCGGAATTTCTTTTTTTTCATCCGGCTTTGTCTGCCAACTGACCAGAATTTTTCCTTCAGCAGAAAAGACAGTTCCTTTTAATGATTCCGGATCAGTTTCAGGAGATAATGAAATTATTTTTTCATACGACGTTCCCGGGTGGAAGTCGAACATTTCATCAATCAGCGTTTTTGAATTACTTTCCAGCAAAACCCTGCCTGCGGGATAAGCTGCTGTTGTACAGGCTTTCAATACAATTTTCCCGTTCCCTGTTTCAATATTGATCATCGCTTCTTTGGTGGCATTTTTCACCACGCCCAGATCTCGGTAAGGCATAAAATACTGGCTGAACGTTTTTTCTTCGCCGGGCATCAGCCACGAGAAATCAGGCTGGTTGTCGGTGTAAACGCCACACATCAGCTCGATATACGGCCCGTCTTCATCGGTCAGGTTCCGGTCCCAGGCCTGCCCGAAATCGCCGTTTCCCCAGGTCCACTGCTTCTTTCCCGGCGACACATGATGATTGGCCACATGCAGCAAACCACCTTTTGTGTCGTTCTCGTAACCACCCACGAAATTGTATTTCGAGGTAATGGCCATGTACGAAGTAGGAACCGGAAGGTTTTTATAGCGGGAAATGTCGGTGCCGGGCGAGTAATCGACCTTGTAATACGTTCCTTTTGCAATCGGGAATTCCGAGACATCACGTTTCCCGTGGTCGAAAACAGCATTCACGTCGGGCGGAAAAACCGACTGGTATTCGTCGTTCACCTTTACAGCCGGATTCGCCCACCAGAGAAAAGTCTGCGGAAAATTCGTCCGGTTATACAGTTTCACTTTTATTTCCAGATACGCCTTGTCCGGATAAAGTGTAAAGCCAGCCATCCCTCGGGTACGGAACATGCGCTCTACCTCGCTGCACCAAACCGTAATGCTGCCATCGCTGTTCTTTTCAATCAACGAATCTGTCGGTTCGTAAGTTGACGGGCGGTGATGCTGCGGCCAGTTAAATTCAATTCCGCCGGAAATCCAGGGGCCGGTAAGGCCGACCAAAGCAGGTTTGATCACCCGATTATAATATACGAAATGACGCTGTTTCATTTTATCGTAAGCCATTTGTACCCGGCCTCCCAGTTGGGGAAGGAGCATAATTTTCAGGTACCGGTTTTCCAGAAAAACAGCATTCCACTCCACATCCTTTTTTTCATCCTCAATTTTTTCGATCACCGGATGAGGATAAACCACGCCACTGCTTCCCTGGTAAACCCGTTTTTCCAGAAACATCGGGTTTTTCTCCGGCTCTCCAATCCCGTAAGTTGGTATGGTTACCTTTTCAGACCAGGCCCTTACCTCTCCCTCTTCAAAAGGAAAATTCGGGGCAGTATCCACTAAATTTGTCATTGTCTATTTCTTTTTCCCGATTTTCACCATTACTACACCTTGTGAAGGAACCCGTGCACTAAATTTATCTTTGAATGCACCAAGGTCTTTCTGCCGCCACAAGTCGCGGACGAACTGTTTCCCTGAAAGTTGAAGCGTTTTCCAGTCAACTGAAATTTCAGTCTCATCTTCTTCCCGGTTGAAAAGCCCGACGGCTCTCGAACCATCGACCAGATTTTTTACCATTATAAATTGTTTGTCGGATAATTTAATTACCAGGGCACACTCGCCCAAAGGATCCTGATCAACGCCAATCACCTCCGTATTACAAAGTATATTCAGGGTAAAATCATCCAGCCTGGTCATATCGCCGCTGTATACCAGCGGAGCTGCCATCAGGCACCACAGCGACATGTACGAGTATTGCATATCCGGAGGCAGCGGGCAAGGTTTTGGCTGGGTAAAAGTGCTGTCTATCTGAGATCCGAACCAGCCGATCTGAAGATAATCCGGATCGTTCCATTCCCCTGGTTTCGACCATTTTCCGTGGCTTGCATTTTTTAATGCCACATCGAAAAAACGGTCGAGCTCAAAACCCAGGTCACCGGCCGTACGCCAGCAGTTTCCGCCCACTTTGGCTCCCCACTCCCAAACGTCTCCCATTCCGTACTGGCAAAGATTGTAAACAATGTCGCGCTTCTGTTTTTTCAGTGCATCTCCCATTAAAATAAATGGTTCTTTCATCTGCACAAGAGAGGGCTTTTTTCCGACAATTCTGGAATATGTACACCAGTCGTACTTCAGGAAATCGAAGCCCCATTCTGCAAATTGGGCGGCATCCTGCTCCTCGTGCCCCCACGAACCGGCAAGCCAGCAACAGGTTTTTCTCCCGGGAGAAGTATAAATACCGGCTTTCAGGCCTTTGTCATGAATATAATTTGTCAGCGACTTCATATCAGGGAAATACCGGTTGGGTATGATATTCCCGTTTTCGTCACGCGTCGGGCCTACACGAGTCGGATCAGGCATATATTTTCCTGTTTCTTCCGCATTCATCCAGCAGTCGTCAATATTTATATACTGGTACCCCACATCGGTCATTCCGCTGCTGACCATCCTGTCGGCAGCCTCACGAATCAGTTTGTCGGTGATCCGGTTGTAATAAGCATACCAGTGATTCCATCCCATTGGCGGCGTGAGTGCAAGCTTATCGCCAGCCACGATGGTTAATTCCCTTTTATCTTTTCCCTTTGAATTGCCTGCCAGAATAACAATTTTGTATTCGCCTTTTTCAGGGCTTGTGCCCGTGATGATGCCGGTGTTTGCATCCAGTTTTAATCCCGAAGGAAGATCTTTCACAGAGAACAGTATTGGCCGTTCCCCCTGACAGGGGATACGATAGAGAAAAGGATTTCCCGGATGGCAGCCATACACCAGCGGCCCGTTGATGCGTGGTTCCGGTCCGGGCTTTGGCGTCAGAATTTTATATTCGTTCACTGCACAACTATCTGTTTCCTGAGCATACGACACAGCCGAAACCATTGTAAACACGGCAAACATAAGCGCCAATACATAAATAAATTGTCTTTTCATTATTCTGATATTTTATTTTGAATAAGTTTTTTCACCTGATTTACATTCAATTGTACAGAAGGGTTGAATCTTGTACCGGTCATATATTTTTTCAGGCTGAAAAGCAGTTGCTGTGCTTCGGGACGGCTGGCCTCATCACTCAGCAAATCGATTCCGGAAATAAGAATTTTTCCTTTTCCCACTTTGCCTTCAAAAATAAGAGCCAGCGAACGGTTTGTAAACCAGTCGTCAATTACCCGGACAATGGGTTTTATTTCAGCAGGAAAACTTTCGAGACAGATAGACCCTGAATGACTCATGGCATCCCACCACTGCCAGTTGCTGTGATATTCGGTCGGGAATTCAGCCAAGGCCGGATGACCGGGATTACAAAGAATGCCCAGCGTATGAGGCGGTTGGCCGCTGGTCCATGCCGTGTTCCAGAATATGCTGGAAAAACCGACCTGAATATCGCCGCCCATTTCGGGACTGAGGGTTCCTTTTTTCAGAGTAAGTAAAACCGAACCGCCGTTTTCCAGAAAACGGACTGTCTGGTCATCCATCTGCTGAACAACCCGGATGTTTTCTTCTCCGTTAATTTTCTCTTTTTCTGCCGGATAGACCCAGAAATCCCAACTGTTGCTGAAGTCATTCACTGATAATTTGAAAGTAAGTTTCTGCGGAAAAGTTATTACTGACAACGGGAATGATACTTCACCGAGTTTGATTCCATTTCCCAGCGGAATATCTGTTTTTTGCAGTTGTCCCGACCGGATTACAGCTTGTTTTTCATCCAAAATTTTCCATTCAGGAACAACCGAAGTTAAAGGAGCCTCGCCAAAATGGGCAATTTCAAGAGTGGCAAAAAATGTTTCGTCATTTGTGAATATCCTTTTTTTCATCCGGGCCAGCGGAACAGTAGCGTTGCAAAAACGTTTGTATTCAGCAGGAGAAATATATCCTTTTTCATCCCGGAAAGCATCGAGAACGCCCACCAGGGCCGTACCCTGGCCGGGAAAATCGTACAATCCGAGCAACTGAAATCCGCCCATTCCGGGGGTGCGCAAGGCTGCCTCGATATCGGCCTTGTAACAAAGCGCCTGTAATTTGCCCGAAGCCAGCAAAAAACTGTCGGCCAGTTGTTCCATGCCGTGTTCTTTCAATGTTTCCTGAAATATTTCGAAATTACGGGCACGCAAAGCCCCGGTATATTTTTTAATCTCTTTGAAGTCCGGATACACGCACCATTGCCCTATTTCGTGGCTGACCATTGGTTGCGAAAATTGTTTGATATAGTCTGACCAGTCGTAACCGGTCGATGGGGTTTCCCCGTTAATGACACTTTTCAGCCCTTGTCCCCATTGCTGGATACGAGGGGTTGGGTCGCTCAGATAATCATTGACAGGAAGATTGGGCCAGCCCGCGCCGGACGTGTAAATGCGCCGGTTATCCTCTCTTTTCCAGTAGTTTACAAAATCAGTTAAAAACGATTTTTGGTCCTTCCCACGGGGCTCATTGCCATACGCCATCATGCAAAATGAAGGATGGTTCCCGTACGTGTCAACCATTCGCCGGCTTTCTTCGTACAGATATTGATCGAACGGTTTGCCGTCGCCCAGCGTGGTCGACTGGTTTGCCCACGACGAACATTCTACCTGTAAATAAAACCCGGCTTTATCGGCTGCAACGAAAGCAGCTTCGGGCGGGCACCACGAGTGGAAACGCATGTGGTTCAGACCGTGAGCCCGGCAAACGCTGAAGATACGTGACCATTCAGCTACATCAGTTGCCGGATAGCCGGTTTTCGGAAAGACGGCACATTCGAGCGTACCACGCAGAAAAACCGGACGTCCGTTAATTTCAATCTGCCTGCCGTTTACTGCAAACGACCGCAGTCCGAAAGTCGTTGAAAACAGATCTGTTTGTCCGTCTTCCAAAGGTTTTACTTCAACAGAAAGCATATAAACATTCGGATTGAACTCGTCCCAGAGTTTTGCGTCTTTCCCCAGCGGGTATTCAATAGTAATCTGATTTTCACCCGCGGACAAATTTACTTTCTGCATGTATCCGGCAGGCGTTGTCGGGCCGTCAGCTTTCAGTTTTAACTGTGCCTGAACTTCATTTTCTGTATTGTTCTGAATGTTTATCCGGGCTGAAATACTTTTGTTTTCCACATCCGGGAAAACAGCAACAGACCGGATATTTACCTCCGGACGGGCTTCCAGAAATAATTTGCCCGCTATTCCATTCCAGTTGGTTTGGGTATGGTCTGAAATGCTGTGGGCGTTGATCCCCGGATCAATGTCTTTTACACGGTTGTCAATGCAGACTGTCAAAATATGTTTGCCGGGTTTCAGTTTGCCGGTCAGGTCGTAAATATGCGGAGTGCCCAGCGAGTTACGCATCCCGATCTCCTGGGCATCGATCCACAGGCGGCTTTCCCAGTGACAACGTTCCAGGAACAACGACAAATGTTTGTCTTTCCAGCTTGCCGGAATATTTACTTTTTTCTGGTACCAGGCCGCTCCCTGGTAATGTTTCAGCGGTTGCAGCCAAAACGGAACTTTAAAATTGACTGGCTGACGGTATCTGGCATATTCCGGATTTTTAAAAAATGAACTGTCCAGAATATTCCCCGTCCATTTGGTTTTCAGCGAAATATCGTTTCCTTTCCCGTTTGTGTTCATCGAGCCGGGCAACACGACGGTTTCCTTCAAATGGTTCAGATACCATTTTTGCGCCGTTCCCCGATCCAGCGAATCGATTGCAAAATGCCATTCTCCGGCAAGATCAATTTTTGTGGTCTCTGTTTGCGAACATCCTGTTAAAAGAGATATCAGCAAAACAAAAAAAATTAAAGATGGAGGTTTCATTTTGAAGCGTTATTGCGGGTTTTAAAAAAGGATTCCACTTCTTCCAGTCTTTTCCCCTTGGTTTCGGGCAATTTTTTCAGGATGAATAAGAATCCGGACAAACAGATGAACGCGTATAACCAGAATGTTCCACTGGCATTCAGCGTTTTATTCAGGATCGGGAATGTATAGGTGAGTACAAAGCAGGCTATCCACAAGGCTGTAGTTGCCACCGACATAGCCGCACCCCTGATTTTATTCGGAAAAATTTCGGAGAGTACCACCCAGATAACCGGGGCCAGGGTCATGGCATAAACTGCAATAGCCAGTAAAACAAGAATTAAAACAGCCAACCCTTTTATCTGAAAGAAATAACTGGCTCCCAGAACCAGGTAAATCAGCGAAAGACCGGCAACTCCCAGAATCATCAGGTTTCGACGTCCCCAGCTATCGACAACTTGCATGGCCACCAGCGTGAACACAAGGTTTACCGTGCCGGTAATCACGATATTAAAAAGCATGTCGCTGACCGAATAACCTGCCGAGGTAAAAATTTCTTCGGCATAATTAAAAATGACATTAATGCCGCACCACTGCTGCAAAACCGCCAGTACCAGACCGATAATCATCACCGGCCTGATATTTTTTGCTGCAAGTTCTCTCCAGTTTACTTTTTGGCTGGCTTCTTTTAATGTTTCTGAAATATTTTGTTCCTCGGTTTCCGCGTAGGCCTTTCCTCCTATTCGTTCAAATATTGAAATTGCTTTGACGTGATTTCCTGTTTTCACAAGGAATCGGGGACTTTCCGGTATAAAAAAGGCCATCACAAAAAACAGGAAGGCCGGAACCACTTCGGCCCAGAACATCCATCGCCAGCCCGTTTGTCCGTTCCACGACTGCAAAATCATCCCGTCGGTTGCCCCGTCCGGAACCTTTTCGGCAATCAGGTAATTGACGATCTGGGCGGCCAGTATGCCGATTACAATGGTCAACTGATTAACCGACACCAGCTTGCCGCGCATGTTGGCCGGCGCTATTTCGGCAATGTACATCGGCGAAACAGCCGAAGCCAGGCCAATACCCAGACCTCCGATTAAACGGTAAATGATGAAAGGCGTCATCTGATTGACAGCACCTGTACCAACAGCTGAAATGGTAAACAAAGCCGCGGCGCCGATCAACGGTTTTTTCCGTCCGAAACGGTCGGAAAAATAGCCGGAGAACAAGGCACCGAACAAACAGCCGATCAGGGCACTGCTCATGGCCCAACCCTGTAACGAAGGTGAATTTGTTATTTGGAAAAACCGTTCGTAAAAAGGTTTGGCCCCGCCAATAACTACCCAGTCGTAACCGAAGAGCAAACCGCCCATTGCCGAAACCATGGTAATGCCAATGATGAATTGTTTATTGAATTGGATTTTTTCCACTGTTTTACTGATTTAGTTTCCACAAAATTACAGACAAACAAGCTGTCCAAAAATAAACAATCAGATGAAAATATAGATAATATTATCTTCTGTGTGGAAATAATATATACCTGTTAATGTTTTTCAATGAAGCAAAATACATTGTATGATAAAGGTTTATTGTTCGCATTTTGTATTTTTGAAATGTTTTGAAAAATTGGAACATTCACGATCTGAATTAATCTTGAAATGAAAATACAAGTCGTTTTCGTTTGAGGTAATACTAAAAAAACCGGAGTAGTAAATACTTAAAGATTGAAAGAGAATATATTATGGCAAAAAATAATTCACGCGAAGACCCCAAAAAGTATATGGAAATAGCAGTGACTGTAATGAAAAAATCCATTGAAGAAAAGAAAAACGACAAACCAAGTCCTTATGTCGGTGCCGTATTGGTTTTTCCTGATGGTACATATGATACTGCTTATAGAGGAGAACTAAGAGAAGGTGATCATGCAGAATATACTGTACTCGACAAAAAGAACAGACATAAAGATTTATCCGGTTGTTGGTTATTTGCTACGCTTGAGCCATGTGCTCCAGATGCTCGAAATGCGCCAAAAATCAGTTGCTCTGAGCGAATAGTAAATGCTCGTATTTCTGAAGTCTGGTTTGGTATTGAAGACAAAAATCCGATAGTTGACCATGGTGGAATTAATTACATGGAAGAGCATGGTATAAAAATCCATCAATTTGCACCTGAATTTCATAAAGAGATTGAGGATGCAAATAAAGAGTTTATGAAATGGACAAACATAAAAAACAATGAGGCGAAAACTAAAAAAGAAAAATCACAGGATTATTTAGACAAACAAGTTCCGGAAACAAATTTAAGTAGTCTCTCAACTATTGCACTTCAGAAATTCATAACAGAATCTAAAAGAAATTATAAGCCGGACTCAAATGAATTTCTACAAGAATTAAAGGAAATGGAGCTATTGGAATTTGATAAAAGCTCAAGCTCATATTTACCTGCCGGAAATGCTATTTTATTATTTGGTAACAATCCAAGAAATAAATTTCCACAGGCAGCAATAAAAGCAAAAGTGAATTACGGCGATGGAGAAACCGGAACAGAAACTTTTAATGACGCATTAGTTTTGGTACCAGACAAAGTTGATGATTGGCTAAAAAAAGTATTACCTGCTAGTATTGACCGCTCAAATTTTAAAGCAAAACAAATTACATCATTCCCTATTCCCGTAATTAGGGAGGCAATTATTAATGCCATTGTTCATCGTGATTATACAGTAGAAGGAGCAAAAATCCAATTGGAAGTCTATTCTGATAGAATTATTGTAAAAAGTCCTGGAGAACCTGTTCTTCCAATTACTATTGAAGCTCTTAGATGCTATTAATGATGAACCTGGACATAAACATGGACATCGTGTCCAAGTAGATGTAAAAGGTACATATAATCATATAGTTAATCGATTTTTTGACAATATTTTGTTTGTGGATAGTTCAAAGCAGAATGCTGTTTATACCGAATATTTCTCAGATTGAGGAAGAAATAAGTACTGATTGAATATCGTTAACTAAAAATTTCGGATGAAAAAGAAAGATGGTTTTCCAGGTCAGTTGAGTTATGTGATGCCGGATAAAATTCTGGAATTGGTACGGAAGAATCCGATGACTGCAGATTTGTATATCACCGATATTGGTTATTATCCGCAGGCCAGCCATCATTTCAGGGAACGTAAGCAAGGCATTCCCCAATCGATCCTGATTTACAATATTGAAGGGGAAGGGTTTATTACAGCAGGGAACACCCGGCATGAACTTCCGCCCGATCATTTTTTTATTATTCCGGCGAATATTCCCCACGCCTATTTTGCCGACGGGGAAAACCCCTGGTCGATTTACTGGATTCATTTTGACGGGACAAAGGCAGGACAATTTTCCAGACTTGCACTTCGTCCGGTACCTGTCGAAAGGGGGAAAACGTCGCGAATCAATGAACGCCTTGAATTATTCTCGGAAATTTTTCGTAACCTGGAACGGGGGTTCAGTATTGAAACGCTTGAATATATTAACCTGTGCCTTCATCATCTGCTCGCATCATTCGTTTACCTCAACCAATACCGGATTGTAAAAGAGGCTTCAGGCAAAGACCCTGTTAACCAGAGCGTCAACTTTATGCTTGAAAACCTGAACCGGAAATTCACGCTGGAAGAACTGGCCCGCGAAGTAAAGCTATCGGCTTCGCATTATTCACGTCTGTTTTCCGGAAAAACAGGGCATTCTCCTATTGATTATTTTATCCAGCTAAAAATCCAGCGGGCCTGCCGTCTGCTCGACAATTCGGACTGGAGCATTGCCGAAGTAGCACGCGAAGCCGGTTTCGACGATCCGTTTTATTTTTCGCGTCAGTTCCGGAAGGTAATGAACATGTCGCCCCGTGAATACCGGAAAAGATAGTCCTCAAAAAATGTCATTAAAGAATAAGCATTGCATCTCCATACGTTCCGAAACGGTATTTTTGTTTGATGGCTTCGTCGTATGCTTTCATCACAAAATCATAACCTCCGAATGCAGCAACCATCATTAACAAAGTGGAGTAAGGCAAATGAAAGTTTGTGATCATTTTATCGGCCACGCTGAAATCGTAAGGAGGAAAAATAAATTTATTGGTCCATCCTTCAAAAGGTTTCAGATGACCTTGCGTCGACACTGAACTTTCGAGTGTCCGCATTACTGTTGTTCCCACGGCACAAACACTTCTACGGTTATCCTTTGCCCGGTTCACAACCTCGCAGGCTTTATCGGTAATCCATATTTGTTCTGAATCCATTTTGTGCTTGGTAAGATCTTCCACATCCACACTCCGGAAGTTACCCAGACCTACATGCAAAGTAATATAGGCAAATTCAACGCCGATAATTTCGAGACGCTTCATCAACTCGCGGCTGAAATGAAGTCCGGCAGTAGGGGCTGCTACTGCTCCTTCATGTTTTGCAAAAATGGTCTGGTATCGTTCTTTATCCTCAGGCTGTACACTACGGTGAATAAATTTAGGCAGTGGCGTTTCACCAAGGCTGTACAATGTCTTCTTAAATTCGTCATACGGTCCGTCGAAGAGGAAACGCAGGGTACGGCCCCGCGAAGTCGTATTGTCGATTACTTCGGCAACCAGTAAATCATCTTCACCAAAATACAATTTGTTACCAATACGTATTTTTCGTGCCGGATCAACCAGTACATCCCACAACCGCTGTTCCCGGTTCAGCTCACGAAGCAGGAATACTTCAATTTCTGCTCCGGTTTTTTCCTTGTTCCCATTTAAACGGGCCGGAAAGACTTTCGTGTCATTAAAAACCATTACATCATTATCATGAAAATAGTCTTTAACATCCTTAAAAATACGGTGTTCTATTGTTTTCGTGTCACGGTGCAGAACCATTAATTTCGACTCATCACGAATTTCTGCAGGATAGAGAGCGATCCGATCTTCCGGCAAATTGTATTTAAACTTTGATAATTTCATTCGAAAATTTTTTAATTATATATTTCTGTCTTTCAATGTTTTCATGGCTGTCGTACCGACAGACCCAGAACTTGTTTTTTAGAACGTAACTCTTCGGGTCATTTTGTATTTTCACCTTAAAATTTTAACTCAGCAATATTTTCATTTCATGTTTCTGTTTTTCTTTTTCAAGTTGAATTTCAGTTTATTTTCGAACATGAATGCCGTTATACGGAAAATTATTTAGCTAGTTGCATTATCTTTTAAAAAATCTAAAAATTTTTCTACTGAATACGCATTTTCTACTGAAAACTGCCCAATCCGGGTCCTTCGCAAATTCGTTAAGTAAGCTCCGCTGCCTAATATTAATCCTAAATCACGGGCTAACGAACGGATATAAGTTCCTTTACTGCAAATCACCCGGATCGTAATTTCTGTTTGCGAAAAAGACAGTAGCTCTATTTCCCGTATAAAAACCGGACGTGGTTTAAGTTCAACTTCAATCCCTTTCCGTGCATGGCTGTAAGCCCGTTTCCCATCAATTTTTACGGCACTGAAAATCGGGGGAACCTGTTCTGTTTCTCCCTCAAATTTTTTCAATGCACTTAAAACCAAATCTTTATTAACATGATCAGTGGAGAAAACAGCATCTTCTTCTGTTTCCAGATCAAAGGAAGGTGTTGTTGCCCCAAGTTTTAACGTTGCAACATATTCTTTTTCTTCAGCCTGAAGTGACTCAATTTTTTTAGTTGCCTTGCCTGTACACAGAATCATCAGGCCGGTTGCTTTCGGATCAAGTGTTCCGGCATGCCCAACCTTCAGCTTTTTGATCCGTAAAGCACGGCAAAGATTATTGCGCACCTTTTGAACCAGATCAAAAGATGTCCATTCTAATTCTTTGTCAAAAAGAAGTATTTCTCCTTCCGGAAAATTAAAGTCCTGCAGCGACTTTTCCATGGGAAAATATTTTAAATAAGTGATTTACGACTATGGTAACCTATCTATATTCCGGCCGCAAATATAGTAATTAACCCAATAATCAGACAATAGACAGAAAAATAAATCAGTTTTCCTCTTTTCACGAGTCCGATCATCCATTTACAGGCTAAAAGTCCTGAAACAAAAGCTGCAACGAACCCTACAAACAGAGGCAAAATCCCGATCCTACTGTTCGAGCTTATTTCACCGTTAGCCAGGTCAAGTATATTGGCTCCGATAATCGGGACCAGAACCATCAGAAATGAAAATTTTGCAACATCCTCCCGTTTTTTCTTCAGTAGAAGCCCCGTAGCTATGGTGGAACCACTTCGTGAAATTCCGGGAAGAATAGCAATTGTCTGAGCAATTCCGATAATCAGAGCATCGCGAAAACTAATGTTTTTATCGCCTGAGCGGGTAAAATAAGTGAAAGCAAGAATGGTCGCTGTTACAATCAGCATAGCCCCTACAAACAAAAGATTGGAATCGAAAAGCAGTGAAATCTGTTTTTGAAAAAGCAATCCGACAACGGCAACCGGGATAGACGAAAAAAGCAATTTGGAAATATATTTTGTTTCATTGTTCCAGCGGAAATTGAAAAGTCCTTTCAACAAGGCCCAAATATCTTTTCGAAAAACAACGATTGTGGAAAGTACGGTAGCACCATGCACTACAACTGCAAATAAAAGATTGCTGTGTACATTAACTCCGATAAGATGATTACCAATTTCGAGGTGACCGCTGGAACTGACAGGCAAAAATTCGGTAAGTCCTTGTATTATACCAAGCAAGAAGGCTTGTATCGAGCTCATTCTGACTATTTATCTGATTTTGGTTTTTTCATAATGGCATAAATTTCGAATATAAATCCCGCCAGAACGATCATTGGAGCCAGAGTAATCCTGCGGAAACTAAAAATACCGGGATTATACACATTGGGGTCACTGCTTTTCCCTCCAACCATCAGTATAAACCCCAACACAATAATTGCAAAACCGATAACCAGTAATTTATAATTTTCTTTTGCTAACGGGAAACCCTGTTTAATCTCCCGGGATTCATTCTTTGCCATAGTCGAAAAATTTTGATAAAGGTAATTATTTTCCACATAACAGTTTTTTGCTAAACTGATTTATTAAAACAGAATTAATAAAACAATTCATCAAACCGCAAACGTAAAAACTTATTAACAGCGAATAACGTTGAGAACCAGGAAATCAGAATTCCCATGAGTAGTACGAATAAAAAAACAGGCCCAAGTGTTTCGTACCCGGTCATATTAAACATGCCGGCAAATTCATTTTTGTACATTATAAAAACAGAAGCAATCAGTATATCGGCTACCAGTGCCCCGGCAATTCCGTAAATGATACTTTTCAGTATAAAAGGTTTACGGATAAAACCACGTGTGGCCCCGACCAGTTGCATGGTATTAATGATAAACCGTTGTGAATACACTGAAATACGAATGGTGTTGTTAATAAGCGTTGTGAAAATAAACAGCAACAAAACAGAAAAAACAATAAGAAACATTCCTATTTTACTGAGGTTTTCATTAATCAGACTTACCAGGTCCCGCTGGTAATACACCTCTTTTACCTGAGGATATTGCAGAAAATCTTTCTCAAGAATGGCAATACTATCCGGGCGGGTGTATCCGGCATACAATTTCACGTCAATTGACGAAAGTAAAGGGTTGAATCCCAGAAAACCCTGAAAATCTTCGCCTAATTCCTTCTGAAGCTGTCGGGCCGCAGTTTCCTTGTCGATAAACCGGGTAGATTTTACCGCATCACATGCATCCAGTATTTTTTGCAACCTGATTATTTCTCCTTCTTTTACATCGTTCTGAAGAACCAGTGTAAAACCAATATTTTCACGGATATAATCGGAAAGGCGGCCTGCATTGAGCACCAGCAGCCCGAACAAACCGATCAGAAACAACACCAGCGAAATGCTGACAGTTGCACTGACCCAGGAACGGAATACGCGTCGTTTAAGCTTTTGCGGTTTCCTTTTCTTCATGGTTTATGCCCTGTTTTTTAAACCTGAAAAACAGATATGCAGCAATGGCAAGCAGGAGCAAAACAGAGCTGGCCATCGAGACTTTGTTTCCTGTAAAGTAGGATTGAGGCCCGAATTTAAACTCAATTTCGTGTTTACCGGCGGGAATAACCATCGCACGCAACACATAATCGGCCTGGAAATGTGGTGTTTCTTTCCCGTCGACAAAAGCCTTCCATCCTTTCGGATAATAAATTTCTGAAAAGACAACCAGTTGCTCCCCGTTCAGGTTTGCTTCATATTTCAGATCGTCAGGCTCATACCCGGTAAGTTTTACCGACGAACCATCCGGGTTAAATGTTTTTCCTTCGATGAATGAGCTAAACTTTTTATTGACAATCACTTCCGCTTTCGGATCGAACTGAGAAAGTGCCATTATTTCCTGATCGGCATTATCAACCATTTTTACCGACGAAACCGGCCATGCATTACCTGATGCGTAGGGATTAGGTATCGGTGCGCTTTCAGGTTTATAAATGAAATATTTTGTGTTCAGCATATTGATCACCGAAAGGGTCGACATCGTAGAATCCAGACTTTTTGCCGAACCGGCTCCGCTCACCAGACGCTGAATCTCGGGCTGAATCTGATATTGGAACAACTCGTTGTAACGCCTCATTTTGGCGCCGTGATATCCGCCGATTGACTTGTGAAAATACGACGTACGCGAGTCGGCGAACGGGTTCTGCAGGTTCAATACCCTGAAATACAAATCCTTGTCTTTATCGATCTGAACATCAGCGGCTGCCTTTTTAAAAGGTTCAGCGACTGCATGTTTCGAGGTAAAGTTATCATTGTTAAAATACCTTTTATCTACCGGCCACATGTCAAGCAGGATTAATGTCACCCAGAGAATGACGGCATATTTTGCTTTTAAATAATTTTTCCAGTAGCCCAGTAAACCAAGTGCTGCCAGCACGACAAAAATCAGCGAGCGGAAAGCATCGGTACGCAAAACCATGCGGCGGTCATCCTGCAGTGCATCGATTAACTGTTTTGGCCAGCCCAATTGCAGATACTGTGCATCGGCAGCACCCTTAAAATTTCCGGCCAGTCCCGGCAAAACAGCAAAAACAAGCGCCAGTCCGCCGGTTATTGCTGTCGCATATTTTAATCCTCTCATAAAGCCGGCATCCGATATTTTGCGGAGATAAATCTCCCGAACTGCCAGAACCCCGAGCAAGGCCATAGCGAACTGCTGGATAACAATTATATTTTTCACATCGCGGAACTTGTTGTATCCCGGGAAATATTCGAGCATCAGGTTACTGAGCAACGAAAAGTTTTTCCCAAGTGATAATAAAAACGAAACAATAGCCACAGCAACAAGCCACCATTTATCTTTTCCTTTCAGCAAAAAAAGACTGAGTACGAACAAATAACAAAGCACAGCCCCGAAATAAAACGGTGCTCCGGAAATAGGCTGGCTTCCCCAGTAAAGAGGAGCATTTTTCGAATAGTCTTCAGCAAATTTTTTCCCCTGCATTTTCTCAAGTTCGCGGTAGAAACCTGAGTTTTCGCCCAACGGTTCAGCCATACCTCCTCCTTTAAACCGGGGGATAAAGGCCGTCATTGCTTCTCCCGGATCGTAACTGTAATCGAGTATGTAGTCCTTATCGAGCCCGCTGGTTTTGTTTTCATGATTTAGTGTCAGTTCCGATTTACTCCGCATCGAATATTTCCCGTACTCATATGTAGTATACAGGCGCGAAAAATTGACCCCTACTGCCAGAATAACTGCCACAATCAGCATCAGCGAAGTCTTTATAAAAGCAGGTAAGGTTTTTTCACGAATTGCATAAACAAAATACGTGACGACCAGAATCAGAATCAGGATTACCGCATAATAAGTCATCTGCAAATGATTGGCGCTCAACATCCAGGCCAGGGCAATAGCTGCAATGAGGCTCCCGCCGATCCGGTTTTTTTTGTAGGCCATCAGTACACCTGCCACCAGCAGTGAAAGGTACACGAGAGTATGTGCCTTGGTCATGTGCCCGGTTACCATCACCACAAAAGTAAAAGTCATAAAGCCATACGCCAGACTTGCGGCAAAAGCCGCCCACAGACTGATGTCGAGGCTCAGACAAAGAATAAAAAAGAAGATGAAACTCAGCGATAATATCATTACCGGGTATGAAACTGAAACAATCGTTTTCTGAATTTTTGTCATCAGTTCTCCCGGGTATCGGGTCGAAATAAGGTAAGAAGGCATTCCGCTGAACATACTGTTTGTCCACAGGGCTTCCTTCCCTGTTTTTTCCCGGTAATCATTAATTTCTTTGGCTGCTCCCTTATAAAGTGCCCCGTCGGAACTTTGTATTCTTTCCCCTTCAAGCACCGGGGAAAAATAAATAACACTGATCAGCAGAAAAAGTATAATGGCTGTAAACACCGGCCAGCTTTTTTGCAGGATGGCTTTTGTATTCATAATAATTGTATTGCAGTAAATGATAAATTCGTAATTTCGTCGTTAGCAAAAATAAATCTTTTTAAATCAATTGCTAAATATTCATGGGCGTTATTAGGAAGCAAACAATTAAAGGATCGGTCTACTCGTATTTGGGAGTATTGATCGGTTTTGTAAGTACGGTGTTGATCATGCCGAAATTGCTTTCTTCAGATGAAATCGGGCTGATTAACATACTGGTAGCTGTCTCTGCCCTTTTTGCGCAATTTTCGAGCCTCGGTTTCAACAATATAACGAACCGTCTTTTCCCTTATTTCAGGAATGAAAAAAACGGACACAACGGATTTGTATTTATCACTGTGGCTGTCGGAATCACCGGGTTCATCCTTTCGTTAATCACTTTTTTTTTACTGAAACCGGTAATTATCCGTCAAAACATTAACGATTCGCCTTTGCTGGTGAAATACATCTTTTTTTTGTTGCCGCTGATTTTCTTCCGGATGTTTTTTTTGCTGCTCGACAATTACAACAAAGTATTATACGACGCAACTACCGGCACTTTTCTGACCGATTTACTTTATCGTATCGGCAACCTTCTGTTGCTGGGTGCCTTTTTCCTGAAATGGATCGATTTTTCTGATTACGTTGCAGGTTATGTTTTCTTTTTAAGTTTTCCGGCTATATACCTGGCGATTTTACTTATAGCCCGCAAACAATTCAATCTGAAGCCCAGATTGTCTTTTATTTCCCCGGCATTACGGAAAGAAATGATCAGCCTCGCTGTTTACGGAATTATCGGCGGACTGAGCGGTGTGGCAGTCATGAGTATCGACAAAATCATGGTCAACCAGTTTTTCAACCTTTCCTATACCGGGATATATTCCGTGAGTTTCTTTTTCGGAACTATTATTTTAATACCCAACCGGGCCCTCTCGAAAATATCAACAACTTTTATTGCCGAAGCATGGAAAACGAACGACCTGAAGACAATTAATGACATTTATTACAAAAGCAGCATTAACCAGTTTATACTCGGGATGCTTCTTACCATAGGAATTATCGTAAATATGCCCAACATTTTCCACATTTTGCCTCCCGAATACGAACAAGGGAAATGGGTAATCGTGTTTATTTCCGTAGCCAACCTGATTACTGTTTCGACAGGAGTGAGTATTATAATCTTATCGACTTCGAAAAAATACAAAGTACAAACATACATCATGGCCAGTCTCATTGTTTTAACTGTGATTACTAACCTGATTTGTATCCCTGTATGGGGAATTACCGGGGCAGCCGTGGCTTCCATGATTTCCATTTTTCTGAATTCAGCTTTCAGGGTCGGGTACATGTATTTTCGCATGGGACTTTTTCCTTACCGGAAAAATCACCTGGTTTTTCTTGGCATTTCTGCGGTCAGTTTGCTGATCGGCATTATTATTCCTGAAATGAAAAATTATATTATTGATATATTCGTCCGCAGTTCGGCAGTAACTTTGTTCTTTGTTGCGGGAATCTATTTTTTCCGTATTTCTGAAGAAGTAAATACAATGATTAATAAAATATTGAAAGTAGAAAAGTGATAATATCATAAACAATTCATCAAAATTTTTAAACCGAAAGATTTCCATAAAAATATTTATACGATTTTTACTGTTTATTAAAAACTCTCGGGGTTCATTTTTTGATGAATTATTCCTTATTTATTGACTAAAAAAATATTGTCTATGAAAATTATAGCAGAAAGTGCTTTTAATCACAATGGAAATGTAGATTATTTATTCAAATTGGCAGAATCTTCACAACAGGCCGGTGCCGATTATTTTACAGTTCAGGTGATGAATGCGAGAGATTTTTCGGTTCCGGATTATTCCAAATACCAATTATATATCGAAAATGAAATATCATTTAAAAATTGGGAAAAACTTTTCAATTATTGTAAGCAGATGGGGATTAACGTTCTTCCCTGCATTTTAGATGAAGCTTCATTTGAATTTTGTTATTCCTATGGTTTCCGTTTTTTCAAAATTCATGCAACCGATATTGTAAATGAGCCTTTTTTAAAACTTCTGGCAGCAAGAAATGACTGCAGATATATGCTGGAGACACAGGTTGCTACAAATTTTGACATTCAGTTTGCTTTTTCTTTTCTAAAAGACAAAATTGAATGCCTTATAAATGGATACAGCAACTATCCGACCGAAATAGAAGATTTAAACCTCAATGTATTTGATTCATTAAAAAGAGATTATGGTGTAAAAGTCGGATATGCCGACCATTCTGTCGATTGCACGGAAATTCCTCTGATGATTCTGGCAAAAGGCTATGAATACTTGGAGAAACACATTACATTAACAAGAAATAACCGGAATTTTGACTGGCAGGTTTCTTTGTACCCCAATCAATTTAAAAGAATGGTCGCCACAATCAGGCACTATGAGATGGCATTGGGATCAGGGGTAAAACATCCGGTAAAAAATGAACTGCCTTACAGAAACGTAATTTATAAAAAAGTAGTCGGCGATAACGTATTGAGACGAGCGGATAAAGGATTCGATTTTCTGACAGAAAAATTCAACTCATTTAACAACAAAAATGTGGTAATTGCCCTTATTGCCAGGCTAAAATCACAACGATTGCCTCTTAAAGTATTGAAACCTTTTTTGAATGATATTTTAATTGTTGATCTGTACAACAGGCTAAAAGCCTCAAAATATGCAAGCTCTGTTTTTTTGGCAACATCATGGCTTCCTGAAGATTCCCGATTGGTCGATGAAATGGAAAAACGAAATATCCCGGTTTTTAAAGGTCATCCGGTTTCAGTAATCGACCGATTATTATCTCTTGCCTGGCAACAAAGGGCCGGAGCTATCTTCCGGGTTACAGGAGACAACCCGTTTACAGATGTCAGATTAATTGATGAGATGATCCTTCTTCTTCAAAAAAACGACCTCGATTATGTCAGAGCAAACAATGTTCCGTTCGGAACTTCAGCAGAATTATTTTCCACAAAATATTTATGGGACTTATATCTGAGAATGGATAATCCTATGAATTCAGAATATTTGTCGTGGTTTATAATCAACGATAAAAATATTAAAATGGGATGTATTGATGTAGAGTCAAGCGTGCCCGATTTGGATAGCATAAATTTTTCCGTTGATTATCCTGAAGATTTGGAAAACTGTTATCTGATGCTGAAAAAAATCGGCAAAGAACAAATTGCCCAAATTGATTTATCCGATATTATCCGATACAACGAAGGCTTCCCGCGAATAGATTTATCGAAGGAGATGAAACTACCTGAAGGGAAAAAAATAAAAACCCGTTCTTTTTTAAACCTGTTCAGGGATGCAAATTATTTTGTCAGGAAAAAATATGTAATCAATCTGCAGTAAAACAAAAAATGAATTCAACCTATATAATTGGAGAAGTCGGGCAAAACCACAACGGCAAAGTGGAGATTGCAAAAAAACTGGTCGATGAAATCAGCAAACCGGTAACCGACTACCTGTTTGGTCAGCAACTGGCCCCGATGAATGCCGTGAAAATGACACGCCGGGACCTGGATGAAGAACTCTCGGCATCGGCCATGATGCGTCCTTACCTGAACGAAAATTCATTCGGTAAAACTTACGGAGAACACCGCCGGGCACTTGAACTCAATGACGAGGAACATTACGAAGTATACCGCTATGCAAAAGGGAAAGACCTCGATTTTGTAGAAACGCTCTGCGCAAAAGGTTGCCTGTCGATGCTGAAACTGTTCGAGCCGGACCGGCTGAAAGTAGCATCGCGCGACCTGACAAACCTGCCGTTGCTGGCGGCCATGGCCGAAACAAAAATTCCGATCATTCTGTCGACCGGCATGGGCGGGCAAAAAGAACTGGACGATGCACTGGACGTAATTACCCGTTACCATTCCGACATCAGCATTTTGCACTGTTTGTCGCAATACCCTTCGGAATACAAAAATATTAATCTCGAAAGTATCCGCTTTTTGCTGGATCATTACAGCGAATACACTATCGGTTATTCCGACCATTCTATCGGTATTGTGGTGCCGGTGGTTGCTGTTGCACTGGGAGCAAAAATCATTGAAAAACATGTAACGCTCGACCGCAATATGAAAGGCACAGACCACCGTGGATCACTCGAACCTGATGGCATCTGGCGTATGGTGCGCGACATCCGTAATATAGAAATGGCAATGGGCGAATACGGTTTGTCGGCCAGCGAAGTAATCCGCGGGGCACGCATCAAACTCGAACGCTCGATTGCCACAAAGCGTTTGATAAAAAAAGGTGAAACAATCGAAGAAAAGGACCTTCACCTGTTAAGTCCGGGCGATGGCTTTAAGTGGGTCGAAAAGACACAGGTGATTGGCAAAACGGCCCTGACCGATATTGAAAAAGACGAAATTATTTACCCGAACCTGATCCGATGATAAAACTGGTATTAACTGATATTGACGGCGTTTGGACCGATGGCGGTATGTACTATGACCAAAACGGAAACGAATGGAAAAAATTCAATACTTCCGACAGCGCAGGTGTTTTATTTCTTCGTCTGCTCGATATTCCTCTCGGAATTATTACCGGGGAAAGCACTGAAATTGTATTCCGGCGTGCTGCCAAACTGAATATTCCGGAACTGCATATGGGCGTTAAAAACAAATTAAAGCTGGCAAAATCATTGTGCGAAAAATACAAAATCACCCTGAAAGAAGTGGCTTACATCGGTGACGACATAAACGATATTGCAATGCTTGATTCGGTCGGTTTTTCGGCCTGTCCGGCCAATGCTCCCGACTACGTAAAATCACATGCCACACTGGTACTGAAGAAAGACGGAGGAGAAGGCGCCTTCCGCGAATTTGTCGAATATATTCTCGAAGATGAAGGCCTTTTTGACAAGGCATTGGAACTGTACCTGAATGGAATAATCTAGTTCATGGTTTTTCCCCCGCTTTAAACAGATTTGTTAAAACAATTTGTAATCTTCAGCAATTGTATGGTCTGCAAAACGGAATTTTTAATTCTCAACCATTTAATTATTTTAGTATTTTAGAAATCTTTTTACAAAGAAGCAGATCTCTGATTAAAGTTATTAAACTTAGTATTAACTAAAACCGATTAATTTAATTATGAAAATTTATTTAAATATGATGGTTCTGATCCTTTCGTTAAGTCTTTTAAATTCCTGTCAATCACAAAAGAAGGTTGAGTTTAAAAACAATGAAAAGGATAAAAAAGTAGAAGTCTTTGTTGATGGTAAATTGTTTACAGCCTTTATCTATCCTGACGATATGGAAAAACAAACGCTGTACCCGATTTACAGCGCCTCGGGAAAAATAATTACCCGTGGATACCCGATTGCACCGCGTCCGTTCGAACGGACTGATCATCCGCACCATGTAGGCCTTTGGTTTAATTTCGGCGACGTCAACGGTCTGGATTTCTGGAACAACTCGTTTGCCATAAAACCGGAAGACAAGCCGAACTACGGTTCCGTAAAATTCAAAAAAATTGTTTCTGAAGATCCGGCAGAAGGGAAGCTGGTAACACAGTCGGACTGGGTTGACATTGACGGGGATGTGTTGATGAATGAGGAAACGACTTTTATTTTTTCAGGAGAAAAAAACCTGAGAACGATAGAACGTACGGCGAAATTAACAGCTGTACAGCAGGTTACTTTTAACGAATGCAAAGAAGGGATGCTCGGAATGCGGCTTGACCGTGCGTTCGAAGAGCCGTCGAAAAAACCCGAAAAATTTCTCGACGCCAACGGGAACGTTACAGAAGTACCTGCTCTTAACAACAAGGGTGTAAACGGTGTTTACCGTAATGCGAACAAAGATACCGGGGACGATGTCTGGGGAAAACGCAGCCCGTGGGTAGCACTTCGTGCCGACAAGGATGGCGAGATTATTACCATTGTGGAAATCGATAACCAGAAAAACCCGAATTATCCGGCCTGGTCGCACGCCCGCGGATACGGACTTTTTGCAACCAACAACCTTGGCGGCCGCAATTTCGATAAAAATGCCGACCCTGTAAAACTTGTTTTGAATCCGGGAGAAACTATTGTATTCAAGTATAAAGTCGTTATTGGCGGAGACCTGTCAGATGCCGAAATTTCGAAAATGGCAAACGATTTCAAATAAAACCACTAAACTAAACTAATAACACAAACATGGAAAACAGTAAAGGTAATTCGCGGAGAACATTCCTGAAAACTGCAGCAGGCGGGGCAATTCTGGCTGCAGTAACGCCCCCGGCTTTAAAGGCCGAACCGGTTGTGCCAACCATTATGCCGGCCAGCGCCAAAGGTGCAAACGACCGGATCCGGATCGCGGTACTTGGCATACACGGACGCGGGCAAACGCACATCGAAGAAATCATGGGCCTTTCGGAAAAAGCCAATGTTGAAGTAGTTACTTTGTGCGACCCCGATATGGTTATCCTTCAGGAACGGGCTAACGATTTTGAAAAAAAGTATGGAAAGAAAGTAAAAATTGAACAGGACTTCCGGAAAGCTTACGACGACAAATCGATTGATGCAGTGACACTGGCAACACCGAACCACTGGCACGCCCTGCAAACCATCTGGGCCTGTCAGGCAGGAAAAGATGTATATGTTGAGAAACCTGCCACACACAATATTCACGAAGGCAAAAAGATGATTGAAGCTGCCTACAAATACAACCGTATCGTACAGCACGGCGTACAGTTGCGCAGTTCGGTCGCTATCCGTGAAGCTGTTCAGCACCTGCGTGAAGGCCTGATTGGCCGCGTGTACATGGCCCGCGGACTGGTTTACCGCTGGCGGCCGGATATCGGCGACAAAGGCATTTCGCAAACACCTCCCGGACTGAATTACGACCTGTGGTGCGGCCCGGCCCCGATGCGCCCGTTCAGCCAAAACCTGGTACATTACAACTGGCACTGGCACTGGGATTACGGGAACGGCGACGTAGGGAACCAGGGAATTCACGAAACCGATCTTTGCATGTGGGGCCTTGGTGTAAACCATTTACCCGAACGCATTACCTCGATGGGCGGCAAATTCCTGTGGGACGATTGCAAGGAAGTTCCTGAAATACAGACTTCCGTTTACCACTATCCGAAAGAAAAGAAAATCATTCAGTTTGAAGTGCGTAACTGGTGTACCAATCTCGAAGACGGCGCCGGTGTCGGAAACATTTTCTACGGCGACAAAGGATATATGGTGATTAAAGGTTACGGAACATATAACACCTATCTGGGCGAAAAACGCGAACCCGGGCCAAGCCGTTCCGAAGGAGGCGAATTAACCCTTCATTTTCAGAACTGGTTCGATGCCATCCGTGCACGCGATATGAGCATACAAAACGGACCTGTACAAACCGGGCACCTGGCTTCGTCGCTGGCTCATCTGGGAAATATTTCCTACCGGTTGGGACTTCAGCTCGAATTCGACCCGGTAGCCGAACGCTTTATCGGCGATGGCGAAAACGAAGCAAATGCAATGCTTAGCCGCGATTACCGCGCACCTTATTTATTACCGGAGATAGTCTAACTTATTTCATCGTTAATAAATAAACGAAGAGGGGAACTTTTTGCTGTGCAAAGGGCTTCCCTCTTTCCTTCAGGTAATACTGAGTCTGTCAATAAAAAAGCGAAGGAGCATTAATATCCGGTATATCTGCAACATACAAACCAGTTATGCGTCACTCAAAAAAACGCCACAAATTAGCGAAACTTGCAAATATTGAGAGTTTTGATAATTTTAGTATCTTTGTACTATGAAAGATTTGATAGAAAGGAAAGAATACATTGACAAATTATTGTCGTACAAGGATAAAGACATTATTAAGGTAGTTACAGGATTACGTCGTTCAGGAAAATCCACACTTTTGACAATGTTTATGAATAAAGTGATTGCAAATGGTGCAAAACCAGAGCAAACTCAATTTTACAACTATGAGCTACCTGAAAATTATCTGAATAAAACGTGGGATGAAATTTATTTTGAGATAAAATCAAAGATAATACCTGAGAAAGAAAACTATATCTTTCTTGACGAGATTCAAAATATACCACATTTCGAGAAGTTAGTTGACGGACTTTTCGCGACTGAAAATATAGATGTTTACATAACTGGTTCAAATGCCTTTCTATTATCGAGTGAGTTAGCTACCCTATTGAGTGGCAGATACATTGAGATTTCGATTTTACCATTTTCATTTGCTGAGTATTTAAAATGCAGAGGTATTGATTACGGCAATAAGTACTTAAATTTTGAAGCTCTATTTTACGATTTTGTTAACGAAACATCTTTACCCAAAGGAGTTGAATTACGAGAAGAAGGATTTGATAAAATTTACGAATATCTTGAAGCTTTATATGCTACAATTATCGAGAAAGATATTACACAACGATATAAAATCAATGATAAACGAGCATTTAACAATGTTATAAAATTTATTGCATCAAACATTGGAAGCCAAATGTCTCCTAATAGCATTTCAAAAGCCTTAAAAGCAGACGGACAAAGTGTTCATCACGCAACAGTAGAAAAATTTATATCCTATTTAGTTGAAAGTTTTGTTTTCTATTGTGTAAATCGTTTCGACATAAAAGGCAAAAAACAACTTGCCACACAAGAAAAATATTATTTAGTAGATTTAGGATTACTTAACGTTCTCGTCGGAAAAGAAAGAACTTCAAACAGAGGACATTTACTTGAAAATGTTGTTTTTCTTGAACTATTAAGGAGAGGCTATAAAATTTGGACAGGAACACTCCGTGATGCTGAAATTGATTTTACAGTAAAAAACCGAAATGGAGATATTGAATATTACCAAGTTTCTTGGGAAATATCAAATCCAGAAACTGAAAAACGAGAGTTTGCGCCATTAGAAAAAATAAAAGATAATTATCCAAAATATTTGCTTTCGACAGAATCATTTACACAAAATAAAGATGGAATAATCCATAAAAACGTATTTGAATGGTTACTTGAAAAAGAATGATAATAAACTAAGAGCGAACGCACACACACCGGCTCATAGGCAATGGCGGGTGGATACTCAATTCTTAGGTTCGTAGCCCGCCCGGGCGTTTTCTCGGTTTGACAGGAAAGGCTCACGCAAACCGCCACTGCCCATAGCCCAAACCGTTATCGGTCATACTGAAATGAAAAACTTTAGACTATTTCACTGACATAAGTAAAAATAATTGAGATGAAAATTAAAATGCCATTTGACCAGATATTGGAAATTTTCAGGGAATCAAATCAGGAGAACAAAAATTTACTCAAATTTGTCTTTGAAAAGTCCGACAGTATTTCACTTTGGATCATTGGTCTAGCTATTGGAGGCATATCAATTTTTGCTAACAATGTCGCGGATATTCAAAAAGCAATTTCACCTTGCTTTTTGAGACCTATTTTACTGCTACTTTCAATTTCCGTGACCAGTGGAATAATTTATCGTGGATTATATTTATATTTCTTCGTCGTACTAGACAATATCTATCGAGGGATTGATATAGCCTTTTCGAACAACGAAATGATGGACTTGGAATCTACTCTAAATGGTTCCGAAACCTTTTCCGAAGTGATTGAGGCATTGAAAAATGGATTTAGGGAAGACCTTTCATATTTAATCCCAGCTTATGAAAAAAAAGATGAAGAAGCCAAACGAGAGGTTTATGAAAGCGTAGTTAATCACTATCTAAATCGTGTTAAGTTTGCTAAGAAGAATGTTGATGACGCTTTTGATTTCGTCGCAGATACTTATTCCAGGTTTTTTGGAAGGAGTAAGGAAAAATACATTAAAGAGTTTAAAGGCAAATCAGGTGTTCAAAAATACAAGTGGGCTGCAAATTTGACTTTTATTTTTTATGTTGCCTATATTTTAGCTTTTATTTCAGCGCTTTTCACTTTTGTTTTTGCTGTTTAATTCCATTGAAAGGATAGATGATTTAAGAAAAAATGAAAATACGAACCGATAACAAGGATTTGTATATGGCAGGCGGGGGTTTTAGCGGTCTGACAAGTCAGACCTTGCGCCCACTTTCCTGCGGGTCTGACACGATTTCTTCCAGAAATCCCGCCCGACCACATACAAGTGACCGTCCTCCATACCCCTGTTGTTGTATCGGAAAGTATACCTCTGTCATTTAACCTCAAATACTTCGTACGACCATTCATCCAGATTAAAGTCAGCAGCGATACGACGAACGGCATACAACCGGGTACCTGTACTGTTGGCAAACACATAGCGGATATCGTGATAAGCCACCACGCTGTGTCCGTTCTGTTCAATTACTTTCATCGATGGGGTATAGCGTTGCCTCAGGCTCAGGCTTGTCGCATCAAATTGCTGAATAACACTGGTCTCACCCTGGTTATATCCTTCCTGAATGTTATCTCCCGAAGCCACAAAGAAACAGCTTTTAGCTGCCGATTCATCCAGATCAGCAATGTAGTAACGGTCCAGTTCCAGTTTCCCGTATGTATTGAAAGTTTCAGTTACGTTGTACTTCCCGGTATATTCAGGCATAAAATATACATTTCCCTGATTGGTGATTAACCGGCTGCCATCGTTGTTTGTCCAGAAATTATAAACATCGGTATGCCAGTAAGTAATGGTATCGTTAGGTATTCCGTTACCAATGTCGAAAAGCAGAAAGCCGGTGGGCGAAACAAGCGTACGTGTAGCTGCCAGAAGCGGTTTGCCTTTCACTTTCGAAAGAATGGTATTTCCGTAGAAACTATAGACAGGCTGCATGTTATCCTGGGAGACCAATGTCCCGGTTTCCAGGTTCAGGCTCCGAAGGTTGTCCCAGCTATTGCCTGCCGGCGAGATGTAACACCATCCGTTTTCGCCCAAAGCCAGGTCAAAAGGAACGCAATCGAGCGTATAGGTTTTAATTTGTTCATCGCTGCTCAGATCGAATACCGAAAGGAACGCGACGGTAAAGCCCACATACAGTTTCCCGTCGTCAGAGATAGCGATACATTTTGGCGTTTTGTCAAGGCTGATGGAAGAAGAAACGCCGCTGCCTGTTTTTACCACCAGTAACTGATCGGGATTTTTCGTGGCAATAATCATCTGGTCCGAATTCTTGTCGTAAGCAGCATCAACCACTACTCCTTCAATATTGGTTACATCACCTTCGTCCACCGTTGGCGTTTCCGGATCGTCCGACTGTTCAATGTCGCCGTATATTACTTCAATCTGGAAATACCCGACCTGATCCACTGCTATTATCAGCCATGAGGTGTAATATCCGGCGTCGGTCTGGTATTCCGGTTCGCTCATGCTATACTGAAGAGTGACTGTCCCATCTGAAAAATTTCCGGATAAAGGTTCCAGCTGCATCCATTTGGGTTGTGTCCGGATATAAAATGAATGGTTCCCTGCATCCGGTATCGACAACGTGACTGTGCTTTGTGGCGTTTCCGAAGAAATAATCAGGGGCTCCGAAGAAGAATATAATGCAATATCATCCTTCTTCAAAAAATCGTCGCTGCACGATCCTGTAAAAAGTATTATTCCTGTAAAAAATATCAGTTTGAATATGGTTTTCATCTGTTTATCCCGTTTCATGTGGTAAAAAGTTAAAAATAAATTCGCAGACCGGCTGAACAATCAATCGCCGATACATTCTGCCGGTCATCGCCTTTCAGCTTTACCGTGCCACTCGAACTACCATTATCCGCAGTTATTTTCCCGATTTTCGATGCGAACAGGTTAAAGTCTGCTCCCAGAGCAAGATGGGAAGAGATAAAATATTCCAGTCCGAATGCTGCAGTCATACCAAAAGTTTTCCCTTTCATCAGGAGACTGCTTTCCATCATCGTGGTTTCATCACGGAAAAATACAATACCGGCTGAGAAAGAACCGGTGATCTGCAATTTCTTATTCTGAGAGATAAAATACGAGGAGAACAAAGAAGGCCCGGCATAGTTGATATACATATTTTCAATCAGTTTCCCGTGATACAGGGTCACTCCGTCCTGCGGGTCGAAGGTGGCAAGCAGATCAGCGCCCGTACGAAAAAAACGGTAATTCAACCCTATTCCCAGATCGGAGCGAATAAAATAATGCACATTGGCTCCGGTTTGCCAGCCCCATAAAATCTGATCAAAATAGTCATCAATTTCCTGACCGGTAAGTCCTTCCTGTGCGGCATCTTTCCGTCCCTGACCGGTGTCGCCCACCAGATAACCCAATCCTCCGGTAACACTGATCCGCCAACGGTGCAGTACCGGAGCCTGTTCTTGAACAGGTAACGATTGATTACTTCCATACAAAATACTTTTTGTTTCCCGGCTATTCATTTTTTTCCGGGTTATGACACCGTTCTGTTCCGTTTCAAAACGGAGATAACGACTGTTACTGCCAATAACTTTGCAGGCTATGGTATCGTTGCCACAGGTAATAATCCGGTCCTGAGCCTGGCCGGTAAAGGCCGTCAGCAAGAACAGGACAAAGTAAAGCGGACATAATTTTTTCATTAGGTAAAGTTGTCTGATTAAACTGAAAGTTCAAAGTAAAGAAAAGTCAGGGAAAAAACCGGCATAAAGAACCGGCTCTTTTAAATATAACTGTACGAAAAGAGGTTGTTTTGATTGTGAATTCCGGGTTTGTATGTCCTGAATCTTGTTTTTTATGCAGAGAGCCTGATTATCACCGAATTTCAGGGAGGATTTTATTTTTGTTTGTGTAAATTTGTTAAAAACAAAATTGAAAAAATAACACGAATGAAAAAACTCTTATTCATTTTACTGATTGTTTCTGTAGGTTTTATTACCGGGTGTAAGCAGAAAAAAGCTCCTGTACAGGTTGAGGTTACTCCGCAGGATACTGTAAAAGTTGAAAAACCGGAACCTGTGGCTGAAAAGGTCCCGGAGATCGACAGAGGCGTTCACCCTACTGATAAATATTTCCTGATTTTCAACTCGTATACAGTAGAAGAATTTGCTCAGGGATGGTGCAAGGTATATGAAAAAAAAGGATACAAACCAGCGGTGGTCATGCGTAACGACGACGGTTATTACTGTCTGGCCCTTGAGTCGTACAATGAATACAGTCTGGCCAAGGAAGCCATAATCAGGTTGCGTGAAGAACCCGGTCTGGAAAAGGTGTGGATTATGAGAAAGTAGATTGGTTTCCGGTTTTTCACCATATCGTAAAAAACTGCCCCGCAGTTATAAATTTACCATGGGGCAGTTAACCGATAGATAAAAAAATCAATATGTTCCTGCCCCTTTTCTCCCATTTAATTATTCCCTGCTCCGGGTAGGCACCATTCCTCGTATATGGTGTGCATCCACACTCGTACGTGGTGTACATCATCCCTCGTAGCAGTGTGACACCAACACTCGTAGCGGTTGTTCGGGCCGGAAACAGAATAAACAGGCGGGACGGTTCGTTCAGTACCAGGTCGGTCGAATCCAGTTTGATGGTTGCCCCGCCCGATGTGCTGATGAAACTGATTCCGCAGGACTCGTCTTCTCCAGTACCCCCGAATGATAGATTGAATAAAAATGGAAGGACTCGGAATAACGCTCTTTCTGAAAGAGAAGGAAAAAAGAGATCCCTCTTTCTCTTCGTTCATTCGGGATGAACTCTATTTCTCCGGAACCCGGAGGGTGGAATATTCTTCACCCCCAATCCGTTTGGGGGGAAACAGAGTCCGGGCCCGGCCGCAACCCGGAATGGGTTGAATTAATACGGGAAGATCCGGTCTTTTTCTCCACTGGTTATTCTATTCGGGGAAAGTCCGGGTCAACCCACTCCGGGGTTGAGGGGTTCCTGCGGTGCCTTTGCCCCCGGCTGCGCCGGAGGTGATGAAAATCAGACTCCTGCGGAGTTTCGCGTATCCGGACTTCCTTCCCTCTAAAAAATATCCGTTACTAAAATTGAAATGAACTTTATTTCTCCGGAACCCGGAGGGTGGAATATTCTTCACCCCCAATTCGTTTTGGGGGAAACAGAGGCCGGGACTACCCGCAACCCGGAATGGGTTGAATTAATACGGAAGGAACCGGTTCTATTCTACCCTGGTTATTCTATTCGGGGAAAGTCCGGGTCAACCCCTCCGGGGTTAAGGGATCCTTGCTTCTTTATTCCCCCGGCTGCGCCGGAGGTGATGAAAATCAGACTCCTGCGGAGTTTCGCGTATCCGGACTTCCTTCCCTCTAAAAAATATCCGTTACTAAAATTGAAATGAACTTTATTTCTCCGGAACCCGGAGGGTGGAATATTCTTCACCCCCAATTCGTTTTGGGGGAAACAGAGGCCGGGACTACCCGCAACCCGGAATGGGTTGAATTAATACGGAAGGAACCGGTTCTATTCTACCCTGGTTATTCTATTCGGGGAAAGTCCGGGTCAACCCACTCCGGGGTTGAGGGGTTCCTGCGGTGCCTTGTTCCCGGCTGCGCCGGAGGTGATAAAAATTAGACTCCTGCGGAGTTATCCCAAAGCAGCATCCATGCGGTGCACACGTCCGTCAAAAACGCCCGGCCGAGGGTTCGTTTTCATCGACCGGGAAAAAGGAACGGAAGAAAATTGAGAATATTATAACGATGTTTTCCCTGTGCGAAAAGATTTCAGCCTTCGCCGGAATGACGGACGAAAAGGAAAAATGAGGTAAATCACCATTCTTCAATCGCCAATCATCATTCATCAATCATCATTCATCAATCATCAATCATCAATCATCATTCATCAATCATCAATCCCTCACACCCCTTTGTAATTCAGGTTAACCGGCAGGAATTTTTCGACTGTTTCCGGTGAAATTCCTTTCCGGCGTGCATAGTCTTCCACCTGATCACGCGAAATTTTACCGAGATCGAAATACCGCGATCCGGGATTTGCGAAATACAGTCCGCAAACCGATGCGGTGGGGTACATCGCATAATGTTCGGTTAAGGTAATCCCTATTTGCTGTGCCTTCAGAATATTGAAAAGATTTTCCTTTTCCTGGTGTTCGGGACAGGCAGGATACCCTATTGCCGGGCGTATTCCCTGGTATTTGGCTTTCAGCAGTTCATCCAGCGAAAGGTTTTCGTTTGTCGCATATCCCCAGTATTGTTTGCGTATCAGCAGGTGCAGCAGTTCGGCAAAGGCTTCCGACAGACGGTCGGCAACCGCTTCAATCAGTATTGCCTTGTAATCGTCGTGGTCTCTTTTGTACTGTTCCACCCATTGCTCGATACCGATGCCGGTCGTGGTTGCAAAAGCCCCGCAATAATCGGTCAGACCGGTTTCGGCAGGCGCCACAAAGTCGGACAGCGACATGTTCGGCAAACCGCCTTTTTTCAGTTCCTGCTGGCGAAGCTGGTAAAAACGGCCGATCTCTCTGGCCTTGCTTTCATCTTCGAACAGGACGATGTCGTCACCTTCGCTGTTTGCCGGCCATATTCCGAAGACAGCATTTGCCTGCAACATTTTCTTTCCGACGATTTCATCGAGCAGGGCGTTGGCATCGGCAAACAGCTTGCGCGCTTCTTCTCCCTGCTTCGGGTCGTCCAGTATTTCGGGAAAATGGCCCCGTAATTCCCAGGCAAAAAAGAAAAAACTCCAGTCGATATATTTCCGGATTTCTGCCAGCGGAAAGTCAATCAACTGCCTGATCCCTGTGAAATTTGGTTTATAAACCGGCAAACTTTTCCGGTCGGCAGCCGGTTTGTTTTTCCGGGCTTCGGCCAGCGAAATATATTCCCTGCGTTTACGCTGCCCCTGAAACTCGCGAATGCCTGCATATTCCTTTTTTATTTCCTGAATAAAATTCCGATTCCCGGCAATCAGGTTTGCAACCACGTTTACCGAACGTGAAGCATCTTTCACATGCACTACCGGGTAATCGTATTCAGGTGCAATTTTTACAGCCGTATGTATTTTCGAAGTGGTTGCGCCGCCAATCATCAGCGGAATGGTAAAGTTCTGCCGTTTCATTTCGCGGGCCACGTTCGCCATTTCTTCCAGCGAAGGAGTAATCAATCCGCTCAGTCCGATGATGTCGGCCTTTTCTTCTTTTGCCTTCTGAAGAATCGTTTCGGTAGGCACCATCACGCCCAGATCGATCACATCGTAGTTGTTGCAGCCAAGCACAACGCCTACTATATTTTTACCGATGTCGTGCACATCGCCCTTTACGGTTGCCATCAACACTTTTTTGCGGGCTTCAGCCTGAATATGATTTTTCTGCTTGTCTTTTTCGATGAAAGGCAGCAGATAAGCCACTGCTTTTTTCATTACACGGGCCGATTTTATTACCTGCGGAAGAAACATTTTCCCGGCTCCGAACAGGTCGCCGACTACGTTCATGCCGGTCATCAGCGGGCCTTCGATAATATTCAGGGCCGGTGAATATTCCTGTACGGCCTCGGCCAGATCTTCATCTATAAAATCCGTAATTCCTTTTACCAGTGCATGTTCTAACCGTTTCTCAAGCGGCAGTCCGCGCCACTGGTCTTTCTTTTCCTCTTTTATATCCTGATTTTTTATGGTGTGGGCAAACTCAAGCAGTTCCTCGGTTGCTTCCGGTTTTTTATTCAGAACCAGGTTCTCCACTTTTTCGAGGAGGTCTTTCGGAATTTCGTCGTAAATCTGCAACATGCCGGGATTCACGATACCCATGTCGAGGCCGGCTTTAATGGCATGAAACAGGAAAACCGAATGGATGGCCTCGCGCACCACGTTGTTCCCGCGGAACGAAAACGAGACATTGCTGATTCCCCCGCTGGTTTTCGCATAGGGCAGGTTCTTTTTAATCCAGCGCACCGATTCGATGAAATCGACCGCATAATTATTATGCTCTTCCATACCGGTACCGATGGTCAGCACGTTGGTGTCGAAAATAATATCTTCCGGAGGAAAATGAACCTCGTCAACCAGAATGTGATAAGCCCGTTTGGCAATTTCAATACGGCGTTCCAGCGAGTTGGCCTGACCTGCCTCGTCGAAAGCCATTACGACGGCAGCTGCCCCGTAACGTTTAATCTTTTCGGCATGTCCCTTAAATTTCTGTTCACCTTCTTTTAAACTGATGGAGTTTACAATGGCTTTCCCCTGCAAACATTTCAGCCCGGCCTCAATCACTTCCCATTTCGAGGAGTCGATCATCACCGGCAATCTGGCAATATCGGGCTCGGCCATCAGCAGGTTCAGAAAAGTGACCATCTCCTTTTTGGCATCGAGCATGGCATCGTCCATGTTCACGTCGAGTACCTGGGCACCGTTCTCCACCTGTTCGCGGGCAACAGCCAGCGCTTCTTCGTATTTGCCTTCACTGATCAGCCGGGCAAATTTTTTTGAACCGGCCACGTTACAGCGTTCGCCGATATTTACAAAGTTGGTTTTGTCCGTCATCACCATCGGCTCCAGTCCGCTTAGACGGGTCAGGTGATCGGCATGTTTCACCACATGCGGTGCCGATTTTTCAGCCAATTCAGCAAAAGCATGAATGTGTTCGGGCGTGGTGCCACAGCAGCCACCTACAATATTTACAAAACGATGGTCGAGAAAATCTTTGATATAATGAGCCATTTCGTGCGGTGTCTCTTCGTACTCGCCAAACTGGTTCGGAAGTCCTGCATTCGGGTGGGTACTTATATAGAAAGGCGCTTTTTTCGACAATTCCTCCAGGTACGGGCGCAGATCTCTGGCACCCAGCGAGCAGTTCAGTCCGACACTGAGCAGGTCGAGGTGCGACACCGAAGTAAGGAATGCTTCCAGCGTTTGGCCGGAAAGGGTTCGTCCGCTGGCATCGGTAATCGTTCCCGAAACCATGACCGGCATACGGATATTACGTTCGTCCAGTATTTCCTCGATGGCAAAAAGTGCTGCTTTGGCATTCAATGTATCGAAAATGGTTTCGAGCAAAACCACATCGACACCGCCGTCGAGCAGGCCTGTCAGTTGTTCGCGGTAAGCCGCTTTTACCTCGTCGAACGACACGGCACGGTAGCCGGGATCGTTTACATCAGGCGAGAGCGAAAGGGTTTTGTTCATCGGTCCCATGGAACCGGCCACAAAACGGGGTTTCGACGGATTTTTCAGGGTAAATTCCCCGGCCACTTCCGAAGCAATTTCTGCCGAACACTTATTCATTTCGTAAACAAACTCCTCCATTTTGTAGTCGGCCTGCGAAATGGCATTTGCATTAAAGGTATTGGTCTCGATAATATCGGCACCGGCTTCCAGAAAGGCAGCATGTATCGAACGGATTACTTCCGGTTTGGTAATCGAAAGCAGGTCGTTGTTGCCTTTCAGATCGAGCGGATAGTCAGCAAAACGTGTTCCGCGGAAGTCGGCTTCGCTCAGGTCTTTTTTCTGAATCATGGTTCCCATGGCGCCGTCGAGTACCAGCACACGGGTTTTTAACTCTTTTCGTATATTTTTTTTAATGGTCATTTTTCATTTTATTTCTTCTGCTATTGCGAATGCAACGGAGTAATTTGTTCCAAGGAAGAGATTGCTTCGTCGTACCTCCCCGCAATGACGTGCTATGTATGTTGATGTTGTGTTATGCTTTGTTTTATTTATCGTACTAATTTCATTTCAAAGTTACTGCGGATTCCCAGCTTATCACGGCAGATAACTACCAGCGATAAAATTTCGGGAAACTGAACACTTGCTTCGGCAACGGTTTGCACATCGTCAGGTGATTTTACCCGGTTGGCCATTGCGGTTGCAAAGGCATCGGCAAGAGCGGTGCTTTTGCAGGCAACCATTGCAGCATCAGCCCTGCCCAGACTGAGCGAAGGACCGACCGTGCCGGCCGACGTGCATACGCCAAGCGGAGTCTCCTTTGCAGGCACCTCAATACCTGTTTTTCCTGACAAGACCGACGTCCCGGCAAAAACCGACAAAATTAATGGTTCGGCCAGCTTCAGAAAAATATCGCCGCCGTTTTCCACCACCAGTTCGTTTATCGGATAAGCACGGAGCAGTGTCTTTCCAATTTCTTCAGAGAACGCGCCTGCCACTGCGGCCATCGGTCCAACACCGGCTTTTGTTCCGGCAGTGGAAAGTATATTAACAATTTCCGGAGCATCTGGTTTTGCCGTATATGGAATTAATGCCCGTCCGAATTCCGGATCGTTCAGCAAATAATTTTCGAGTTCGTGCCGGAGGGCTTTTGTCGTTTCGAACGCCAGTTTTTCCATTCCGGGACGAAACGAAGCCGGATCAACACCAATCCACAAATCGCTGTCCTTGTAGTTTACCACAAACGAGCGGAATCGCTGCGAAGAAAACTGCCTCCGGTATGTACGGGCTTCTATCATTAGTTCATTTCGTGAGAGGATGATTCAAAATCGTCTTCCCGCTAATTTTAATTATTCCCGGAAGTCAATCGTAAACAGGTTCAGCGGACAGGCAGTTACGCAGAGTTCGCAGACAATACATTTGGATGAATCGAACCGGAGTTCCCAGCTCTTTGGATCCATCCTCAGTGCACCGGCAAAACAAACGGCAGTACAATTTCCGCAATTGATGCAATGTCCGGCATTCAAATGAATCTTCTTTTCAAGCGGTTCGCACGAAACCTGGTTTTCCTGCAAATACTGAATCCCTTTCTGAAGGTTTTCCTTTGTTCCTTCCAGTTCCAGCACCAGACTTCCTGTTTTTCCCGGGCGTACTTCAGCTTTCAGAATATTGATCCGGATATCAAAATTTTTCACCAGATGATAGCTTAGCGGCTTGTCCCCGCTTTGCGGTGGAAATCGAAGTATATAGCGTTTTTTACTCATAATTCTCCTCCTTTTACTTCTTTTAATTTCTGAAGTGATGTATTTGTCGGAAACATAAGCACCGGTTTAATGAGTTCAAATTTTCCTTCCTGAATTTGTTTTTTCAGAATATCAGCAATTTTTCGTGCTTTCGAAAGGCTGGCAACAGGGGCTGTCCGTATTTTTTTACCCTGAATTTCAATTTCGCCGGAACGAAGCTGGGCGTAATTGACTCGTCCCACCTCAGGAGTCCCGGCTATCCCGAAATCGACAACTATGGTTTCAATCTGTTCGTTCCGGATCGAAACGCGTCTGGCTATTTCGGTGTTCAGTACCGGAATAGGAATGCCAATTCCGACAAACATGCTCACGCCGTATTTTTCGTAGTAAGCAGCCTGAATAAATTCGGAACTCATTTCTTTCAGGTTCCCGATAACCGCCAGCGTAGCCGAATTGCCGATCGGAATGCCGAATTCATTTTTGGGTTTTGTGGTATGGAACTGCGTTCCGGGCCAAACCACATAGCCCTGCGTTCCGCCCAGAAAGATACGTGTTCCCATCCCGATGGTTTTCAGTTCCGGGTCGTTCAGCAAAGGGCTTAGCTCGCCGGCCGTCGAATAAGTTGCATTACGCATATTGGGCAGCAGACAACCCATGTACGTGTATTTAATATGCGGCGCACTGTTTACGGCTACCTCATAATTTTGGTAGGCATTACGCGGGTTAAACAGGTAAAGCTCGTTTACCGTGTTTTTATTGATGACCGTTTTGATATGCTTTCGCGGATAACAGTCGGTGCCCTTGCCCCAGGCTTCCAGTTCAATGTCTTTACCGTCGATCAGATCCTGAATGACATTCGCTCCGCCGTATTTCGGGTTATCCGGGTCGACAGCTGTTGCACCGATATAGGAATCGACGGCTGCCAGTCCTTCATAAACCGGAACGCCGTTCATCCGGATTTTTTCCATGCGGATCGGCGGGTCGGCATGCCCGAAATTGATGAACGCTCCTGACGAGCACATAGCCCCGAAAGTAGCGGTAGTTACCACATCCACTTTTTCGGCAATTTCTTCAGGAGAGGCGGTCAGTGCCATTTGCGAAACTTCTTCAGCTGTTAAAACAACTGCTTTGCCTGCTTTTATCTTCTCGTTGATTTCTTCGTATGTTTTTTGTATGCCCATGTTCTTAAAATTAATGAATAAAAGAAACGTGCCTGCTGAAGTTTTCCGCTTCGGCATTACACCTTAAAATTTAATTGATTTACAGATGAGTTGCGCAGTCAGCGCATACACCGGTTTGCGTAGTACATGAAACTTAGCAAAAAAAGGGAAGTTTGTAATTTGTTTTTCATTGTCTCGTTTTTAATTATAATCCCGTTGCCGGTCGGGTATTGGCACCTTTTCCGTCATCCCGAAAGCCGGACGGATGGTTGCCAGAGTTTCAGTGAGCCCGTTCTCTCCGCTCTTCTTTATAATCAAAAATCCCGTAAAGGCAGGATCATTTGATAATTCTCCGCAAATGTAATGTCAAAACAGTTAATTTTCAAAATTATCGGGTATTCCTGATTAAAAATTAACGGAGACACAGGTATATCTGATTAATTTTTAGCCGGCATCAGCATAAGAGTTCGCCATTCGGGACAGAACTTCCCCGTACAATCAGATTGGCATTGAGTATTTTGGTTCGCGGGAGAGGATCAACGTTCCGTTCCAGTATCCGGTCGATCAGCATTTCGGAGGCAATGGTTCCCATTTCGTAACCGTGCTGGTCAACCGAGGTCAGGTTCGGTTCGGTAATACCGGAGAAACGTCCGTCGCTGAAACCGACAACCGAAATATCGCCGGGTATTGTCAGTCCCCGTTTCCGGATGGTTTGCATTGCCCCGATCGCCGTAAGATCATTTACGGCAAAAATTCCGTCGGGCGGATTTCCGGAGTCGATAAAGTCGTTCATTGCATTGCGGGCCTTTTCAAAACTGTCGGCCTCAACAATCAGTCCGGGGTCAACAGGAATATTTGCTTCACGGAGTGCCTCCATGTATCCTTCCTTCCGGTCGTGACCAATAATGAGATTTTGCGGGGCTGCAAAATGAGCGATACGCCTGCGGCCTGCTTCAATCATGTGCATGGTAGCCCTGTAAGCAGCATCTTTGTCATCAATAATCACACAATCGGCTTGTATTTCAGGGACAATACGGTCGAAAAAAACCAGGGGAATATTGCCATCCTGCAAATATTTGAGATGATCGAACTGTTTTGTTTCCTTTGAAACAGAGACCAGAACACCATCGACCCTGTGTGCACGCAAAGCTTCTGCATTTGAGACTTCACGGTCGTACATCTCATTCGACTGGCAGATGATTACTGTAAAACCGGCTTCATAGGCCACATCCTCAATTCCGCTGATTACCGAAGAAAAAAAGTAATGTACAATTTCAGGAATAATAATTCCGATAGTATTGCTGCGGCTGTGTTTCAAACTAAGAGCAACGGCATTAGGCTGATAATTTAGTCTTTCGGCCAGTTCATTTACCGCATTTTTTGTTTCCCTGCTGATATCCGGATGATTCTTCAGCGCCCTTGAAACGGTTGAGGCTGAAATTCCCAGTTTCCTGGCTATATCTTTTATGGTTACCTGACTACTTCTCATTTTTCCCTTCAGCAAAATTTTAACCTAATATATGAAATATTTTAAGGTTTTTTAACGGTTGTCCGGAATCATAACAAAAATTGATTTTTGTCATCTATTTTTTACCTACCTGTAACTACCTGTTTTATAACAGTTTTTGTGCAAACGTAACCGCAAACGTTTGCGGAAAATGAATTGTTAAAAAACAATAAACAGGAATATGTAATTGCATACTTTTCATCCGGAATAAATAAAAACGGAAGAAAAAAACAGATTAAATCACCAATGAATGAATTTACTATGAAATGAAAAGTTATGAGAGTCTTAACTGAATTATTTGAACTAATAATTATTTAAAATGAGGATTATTCGCAAAAACCTAAAATTAGTATTAATGGCGCTGGCCCTTGTACTCTCATGTTATGTGCAGGCCCAGGTCGTTAACTTATCGGGTAGGGTAACCGATCAATCGACCGGGGAGGGCCTGCCTGGGGTAACGATAGTCGTTAAGGGAACAACCATCGGAACGATTTCCGATTTAGACGGGAATTATTCCATTGCGGTTGATAAAGGAGCTACCGTCATATTTTCATTCGTGGGGTATGTCTCTCAGGAAATTTTTATACAAAACCAGACTACTTTAAATATTTCGATGAAGGCCGACACGGAACAACTTGACGAAGTAATGGTAGTAGGTTATGGTATTCAGAAGAAAAGGGAGATTACGGGTTCGATAGCGAAGATTGAAAGCAGGGACATCAGTACCAAGCTTTCTTCTTCGTTCGAATCGGTAATGGCTGGTCAGGCAGCCGGGGTAAGCGTTACCACCGGCAGCGGTATGGCCGGTAACAGTTCAATTGTCAGGGTCCGCGGCGTTGCTTCAATCAATTCGGCCGGCGATCCTTTGTATGTGGTCGACGGGATACCGATTACCAATGATATATTCGGACTTGGCGGCCGTACCGGCGGTATGGATCTCAACCCGTTGGCCTCAATCGACCCCAATGACATTGAATCGATCGAAATTCTGAAAGATGCTTCGGCTACCGGTATTTACGGTTCGCGCGGGGCAAACGGGGTTATTATTATTACAACAAAACGGGCAAAAGGGAGTACACTGAAGGTTGACTTCAGTACGAAACAAAGTATGAGTACCCCCACAAAAAAAGTAAATATGACCAATGCCTCCCAGTGGCTGCAACTATACCAGGAAGCGTGGGAAAACGACGGCAATACAGGAGTTCCCGAAGGATTACCCGGCGGACTGACATGGGAAGAAGCCCAGACGCACAATACCGACTGGTGGGATGAAGTGACCCGGCTGGGTTATAAACAGGAATATAATGTAGATGTAAACTTCGGGATTACTAAAAATTTAATCGCATTGATGGGAACATCGTATACCGACAACCAGTCGTACCTGATTGACAATGATCTGGACCGGATTAACACGAAAATGAACCTGAATTATGCTCCGTCAAAGTCGTTCAATATATCGTTATCTTCTACTTTGTCCCAAACGACGACCAATCTCCCAGGAAATCCGTGGGATGGTGGATTAGGTTCTGCCATGGGATATGCACTTCCTATTTATCCGATTTATAATGACGACGGAACTTTTTTCAAGGGAGGAGGAACTGCTGCCAACCCGATAATGGTTAATAAGTTAAAAGATGAAAGTAATGAAGAACTACGAACGATAAACAGTCTGGTTATCAAATATTCACCTGTAAAAAGACTGACGTTTAATCTTTCGGCAGCCCTCGACTACATGAACTTTGACAACAAAGGTCTGGAACGGGGAGAAATGAGAACTTCAGGTTTGAATTACAGCTGGAAAAACAACCGGAAAGTATACAACTGGAATTACAGCATTGTTGCCAATTACGATTTTGGACTGAAGAACGGACATGATCTAAAGGCAATGATCGGGCACGAGCTTCAGGAATCGCTTACAACCGGAAAGAACCGGAACTGGGATCAAAGCCGGGACGTAGTTGAAGAATCGGAAAAACTAAGTGACGAACACTGGCGGTTTATCAGTTTCTTTACCCGGTTCAACTACATGTACAAAGACCGTTACATTGCCCAGGCGACCCTGCGTACCGATGGTTCGTCGCGGTTCGGTAAAAACAATAAATACGGGTATTTCCCGACATTTGCCCTCGGCTGGATCATTACTGAAGAAGACTTTCTGAAAGACAGCAAATGGTTATCTTTTCTGAAACTGAAAGCCAGCTACGGGGTAACAGGTAATTCAAATATCCCAAACTACGAATCTATCGGGACCTACAAACTTTCAACGACATCGAGCCAGGAGTATAACGGAGAACCTATTCGTTACCCGGATAAATTTGCCAACCCGGATTTGAAATGGGAAACGACCAAAAGTTACGATCTGGGCTTCGAAGCCCGCTTCTTCGGAGGAAGGATCGGAACAGAAATGGCTTATTTCTTTAAAAAGTCGGAAGATGTGTTTATTAATGTGGCAATTACGGCCACTTCAGGCTACGGAAGCCAGTGGCAGAACATTGCCACCATCGAAAATGAAGGGCTTGAATTCAGTATAAACACCAAAAATCTGACCGGCGCTTTTCAGTGGGATACTCAGTTTAATATTTCAACCCTGCGGAACGAAGTAACCGATTTGGGCGGCCTTACCACTGAAGAAATCGGAGGCGGAACCAATGACACCCGGGTTTTAAAAGGATACCCTGTGGGGACCAACCGGCTCGTGCGCATTTCCCGCATCGACCCGGCAGACGGACGACCGATATATCTTGACAAACAGGGGAACGAAACAAAAACCTACAAGTTTGAAGGAGAAGAAGGATATGCCGTTCCGGCCGGAAAGGTAATCCCCGATTTCACAGGAGGTTTTACCAATACGTTCAGATACAAAGGCTTCTCGCTGAGCACACTTTTCACATTTAGCCACGGGGCTAAAATTTACGATTCGTCGGCAAAACGACAGATGGGACTGGCATCGGACTGGAATTTCCGTACCGATATTTTTGACCGGTGGAGAGAACCGGGCGATATAGCCAAATATCCGCGTATGTCGCGCGAAGGCTCTACTTACGGGAAAGACGGCGAACAATGGTTTAACTCAACCATGTGGCTGTTTAACGGCGACTACCTCCGTCTGAAAAACCTGACTTTCTCTTATGATATTCCGCAAGACCTGATCAGCAGGGCCGGAATTTCTTCCATGCGGGTGTTCCTGGTAGGAACCAATCTGCTGACATTTACAAAATACCCGGGAGCCGACCCTGAAGTGGCACGGGACCACGACGATGCACGGGACCGGAATATGAGTGCCAATGTAAGCTTCCTTACGCCACCGCAGGAAAAGGTGTTTACCCTCGGTTTAAATGTATCATTTTAAAAAGTAGTGATGATGAAAAAAATATATATAATACTCATACTTTTTATCGGGGTTTTATTTTCAGGATGCGAAAGTGTACTTGAAATAAATCCGGAAGATGAAGGCGTAGTACTTGAGGATGATGCAATCAAAACTCAGCAAGACCTTCAGGAACTGTTAAATGCCGCATACGATGTAGTAAATGGTTTTTACGGAGGCCATTTCCAGCGGACATCAGAACTGCTCGGCGAGAATGTGGTACTGAAAGACGGTATTACCGATGAAATGGTAAACATCTATAAACGGTACACAACCGGCTATTTCACCGACAACGAAACTTACGAGCAGGCATATATCTGCATTCTCCGTTCGAACCTTGTCCTGGAAAACATCGATCAGGTTTCGGGAATGACAAGTGACGATGCTACCCGCATGGAAGGAGAAGCCAAATTTTTACGTGCCATCGCTCATTTTGCCGCGGTACGTTTATTTGCCCAGCCTTACGGGTACACAACCAATAACGATCACCTGGGAATTGTAATCAAAACCAACAGCAAGGTCGAACTGCTGGCACGGAATACGGTTGCCGAAGTTTACCAGCAAATCCTCAGCGATCTTACTGATGCTGAAAGTACATTGCCTTCCGATAATTCGGATTTTGTGTACGCAACCAAATGGGCCGCCAAAGCAGCTCTGGCACAGGTGTATTTCCAGATGCACGATTATGACAATGCATATACGAAGGCAGGCGAAGTAATCAACAGCGGGGCATTTACCTTCGTTACCGATTTCAAAAATTATACTTCCGACACTTCGGAATCAATATTCAAACTGGTTTCTGATGAAACATCCGGTAAAAAAGTTGGAAGCGACTTTGACGTTTACCGTTGCGATGGCACCAATATTCCAAATATAAGGTTAGACCCGGATGTTTATGAAGATGTAATTAGTGCCGGGACAGGCGACCTGAGGGCAAGCTCCTGGTATGAAGTATTTAATGCTGGTGCTACCAACGAATACATTGCCTTTACAAGATTCAATGATGAATATAAGACGGTTCCTGTTTTGCGCCTGACTGAAATAAAACTGTTACGTGCCGAGGCTGCCATGCTCAAATCGGCAACCGACAAGAGTACTGCTATTCAGGATGTTAACGACATCCGGGAACGGGCTTATGCCGGTGCTTCCAAAAACCTTGCAGAAACAGCTTCTGATGAGGCTGTGCTGAATGCGGTCCGCACCGAACGGCGTCTGGAACTGATGGGTGAAGGATATTATCTTCACGACCTGAAACGTCGCGGTGCCGGAGGTGAAGACATTACCATACGTGGCGTTAAATGGGACTATGTAGGCCTGGTTATTCAATTCGGCGCTTCAGAAGTAAACGAATTATTTGTTGCTAATCCGGAACCAAATTAAAACTGAAATGTCATGAAAAAAATACTAATTATACTCGCAATTTCGATATCGGTTTTTGCATGCCAGCCGGATGATATACCCTCTATAGGCGAAAGAACCGACTACAAACCGATGCTTGCAGGTACCTGGAGTCTGGTGAAATTCGAACAGACCGATGCCGACGCAGAGTCGAAAGACTTTCCTGAATATGCCACGACAAAGGACCTGACCAATGTGTTTGCCAATCATCCGTATACCGATTTTTCAATCACGTTCAGTTCGGATGGTACATTCACTTCCAATCAGGGATCATCGTATGTACAAATGCTATCCGGCGGTACCTGGGCATTCGACGATGACAATTACCCTTCTGCAATTGTTCTGACCAGCGGCTCTTCAACCCAGACAATTTCCCTGGGAAGTCTTGCCGATGTGATTACCGGCGGACTGGAGTTCAAAGCAGAACGGAAACAGCCGGACACAGGGAAGGTTAAAATCAGATACACGTATTCACTCACAAAAAATTAGTGGATTATGAAAAAGATACTATTTTCATTCATCATGATACTGGGTGTAACCGGATTAAGGGCCCAGGACGATGTGCCAACATTTACGGTAACTCCTTCCGAGGTTGATGCACTGACTGAGAATGTGACCATTGTTTTCGATGTAACCGGAACGGTAGTCGAAGGTCTTTCGGAAGTCTACATCTGGGCATGGTCGAACCAGTTAAACCCGTCGGAAATGTTGCTGTGCTATGATCAGGGAAGCGCAAGCTGGGGCAGCATTTCCAAAAATGCAAAACTTGACCCCGTTGAAGGAAGTCCGAATAAATTCATGCTGTCGCTGCCGAAAACAGTGACAAGAGCAGGAACAGAGGTTACCTTTAACAACATTGCCGAACTGTTTGGCGTTGGCGATACTCCGGGAAAAATAAAAGATTTCGGTTTTCTGCTGCGTTCGCAGGACGGGAACAAACAAACGCCCGGCGATATGGCTACTTCCGTCACTTTGCTGGCCCTGGAATTTGAATCGTCCTATTTCCGGACTTTCCCGTCCAAGGTGTCAAATAAAGATGTGGTAACCGCTTATCTGAATTTAAGTCTGCTCGAATCGGGTGAAGACGAAAAACTGGAAATAGCGGATGACATCACGGCCAGTATTTCATTGTTAACCGGAAATGATACAAAAATACTAACGGTTGAACCGCTGGAAACGACTTACACCGAACAGGGGGAATATGCTGTTTCATTCCTTCCTGAAATGCTTGCTGAATTTCCCGATGGCACTTCGATCGACGACGTGGCAAAGTGCCGGATTGTGTTTTCCGGGAAAGTTTATAATCAGGATGGAACTTCTGAAGTTGTGAATACGGAAACTTTTGAGTTCGAATTCCAGGAATATGAATAAACAGGTCAACCAAAAAATTGATTAAACATGAAAAAAGGATTTAAATATTTATTGTTCATTTTCCTTGTAGGAATGCTTTCATCCTGTATGGAAGATGTGGGCGATTTCACAGTTAACGGGGAAGCTATTACCGGCTTCGAACTGTCAAGTCCCGACAACAATGTTACCGTTATAATCAACCCGGGGACACTTGCCGAAACGTATGCCTTTTCATGGGAAGAAGCAGAATCCGGCTTAGGCAGTGCACTGACTTATACTATTCTGTTCGACCGTCCGGACGGCGATTTTTCAAGCCCCGTCTGGTCAAAAGCATCCGATAATTCGGGAGCCGGTACAAAAGCTACTTTAACCTATCAGGAGCTTCAGGAAATATACACGGCAGCAGGAGGAAGTGGTACTGTTTCTGTAAAATGGAATGTAAAGGCCGGAAATGGTTCTCCCAATGTAAAAATGGGACAGGTGGCAAGTACTTTGACGCTGGTAGTAAGCTCTGCCGGAATCAGTAATTTTTCACTGGTCAGCCCGATCGACAAAAGTATTCTGCAGATTGACGGCTCACTGGAAAACGATATACTGGCCTTCGACTGGGACGATGCTGCAACTACATCAGGAACCGTTACCTATAAATTTTATCTCGACAAGGTAGGTGGTGATTTTTCTGACCCGTTGCTCGAACTTGACGCTGATTCGGAAGGAACAGCCAGCCAGGTATCGATGACCTATGGCGAATGGAAAACACTGCTGGATCAAAATGCCATCGAAGAAGGAGCATATACATGGACCGTAAAAGCAATCAGTTCCGATCTGGAATGGACCAGCGAAGTTTCCGATATATATATCGAATTTGTGAACTGGAGTAATCCGATTTACATTGTCGGAGATGCAACAACGGTTGGCTGGGACATCAATAATGCTTTAACCATGAATTACATTTCGCCCAATGTCTGGTCCGGTGTATTCGAGCTTCAGGCCGGAAAACAATTCAAATTCTTCCCCGAAAAAGGAAGCTGGGATAATGGCATTGGCTCCGACCGTTTTACCAGTTTTATTGGTTGTACCGATGAAGGCGGTAACTTTGGGAACAGTGGAACAACCGACGGGTACTACTTCGTTGTGGTTGATTTGAACACCAAAACAGTGACCGTTTCCGACAGCCCGAAAATTCTTGGAGGTTCTGTAGCAGCTGACTGGAATACCGGGAATGCCGTTCCGCTGCAGTATATCGGCGACGGTTCATTCGACACGTACCAGTACATTACCGTGGATGGTTATGGTTTCAAGTTCGTTCCGCAAAACAGTGGCTGGGACGGCGATTTCGGTGCAAGTAAAACCAATTCAGGTTATCTTGTCCAGAATGATGAAGATAACCTGACAGTTCCGGCTGACGGTTTCTATCGCGTCCGGGTTAATATGAACGACTTCTCATATTCGGTCGTTGAAACCAGTTGGGGCATTATCGGTTCGGCAGCACCGGGAGGATGGAGCGACGATACCAACATGACGCTGAACAGCACCACAAAGGGTGAATACACCTGGAGTGCGGATATTACCCTCACCGACGGGGAAATCAAGTTCAGGGCAAATGATGGCTGGGACATCAACTTCGGAGATACCGGAGCAGATGGTTCGCTGGAATACGGAGGAAAAAACATCGCTGTTTCCGCCGGCAATTATCATATCGAACTCATTTTGAATTCGGCTACCGGGTTTACATATACGATTACAGCTAATTAACCTTATAGAATGAATCCGAAGAGGATGTTCAAAAGATAATTATTAAACACGAAGGCTCGAAGACACAAAGAATAAATAGTTATAAAACAATATTTTGTGTCCTGGGCCTTTGTGTTTTAAGTTGTTTTTTATCTTTTTGAACAGCCTCTTCTTTTTACTTTTACAGAAAATGTTTCAATCATGAATAGCCGTTTCCTTCTAATTTCCTTGTTATTTCTGATGGTTCAGGTAAGTTTCGCCCAAATTACCACCAGTCCGGCATTTCCGGTTGCATCGCAAAAAGTCACCGTCACATTCGACTCGTCGAAGGAATCGAGGCTCGGCCTTTTTTCCGGTGATTTGTATGCCCACACAGGCGTAATTGTTGAAGGAAATTCCGATTGGTCACATGTAATCGGTTCGTGGGGAAATAATACAACCCAACCCGAACTGACAAACAAAGGGAATGGCATTTACGAGTTGGAAATAAGTCCCGACATTACTACCTGTTACGGAGTTTCATCCGGAGAAAAAGTTACACAACTGGCATTTGTATTCCGTTCGTCCGATGGTTCGGAACAAACCAATAATTTACTGGTCGATGTTTATGAGGAAGGCCTGATAGTAAACATTACCAGCCCCGCAGAAAATTCAATTCTGAATAAAAACCAGGAAACAGCAATTTCGGCAACAGCTTCAGCAGAAGGAACTATTTCTATTTCAATCGGTAACAGCGAAATTGCCCAATCTTCAGGAACAGAAATTACAACCGGCTATACTTTTACTGAAAGCGGCAACCAGTGGCTTATTGCAAAAATCACTTCCGGAACCGGAACCAGCTACGATTCGGTTTCGGTTTATATTAAAGAAGAGACAATTACAGAAGCTAAGCCGTCTTCTTATAAAAAAGGAATTAACTATACCTCCGACAATTCGGTTGCCCTTGTTCTTTGGGCTCCTGAAAAAAAATTTGTTTATGTGCTTGGCAGTTTCAACGACTGGCAGCTTAGCGAACAGTACCAGATGAAAAAAGACGGCGATTATTACTGGCTCGACGTAACCGGCCTGACAAAAGGGGCACAATACCCGTTTCAGTATTATATCGACGGGGAAATAAAAATTGCCGATCCGTATTGCGAACAGACTTCCGATCCGTGGAACGACAGTTCCATTTCAGAATCGACTTATCCCGGTTTAATTGCTTACCCGGAAGGAAAAACCGAAGGAATCGCATCGGTATTACAGCCCGGACAGACTGATTATTCCTGGAAAATAACCGATTTTCAGGCTCCTGACAAAAAAAATCTGGTTATTTACGAATTGCTGGTTCGCGATTTTACCAGTGAGCATACTTACAAGGCCGTTCGTGAAAAACTCGACTATCTGCAAGATCTGAATATTAATGTACTTGAACTGATGCCGGTTAACGAGTTTGAAGGAAATTCGAGCTGGGGATACAATCCTTCGTTTTATTTTGCCCCGGATAAATACTACGGGCCGAAAAATGAGCTGAAACAACTGATCGACGAATGCCATAAACGCGGAATTGCCGTAGTTATCGATATGGTGCTGAACCACAGTTACGGACAAAGTCCGCTGGTACAAATGTACCGGGATGAAGCAAACAATTGTCCGGCAGCAAATAACCCGTGGTACAACCAGCAAAGCAATTTCCGGAATCCGGATTTGCAATGGGGATACGACTTTAATCACGACAGTGAATATACCCGTGAACTGGTCGACAGCATCAATAGTTTCTGGATGAACGAATACAAGGTTGATGGGTTCCGCTTCGATTTTACCAAGGGATTTTCAAATACGGCTTACGGCGCTTCAAGTTGGGGCAGCAGTTACGATGCAGCCCGCATCTCCAACCTGGAACGGATGGCCGATGAAATATGGAAACGGAAAAACGATGCCATCGTTATTTTTGAGCACCTGGCCGATAATTCCGAAGAAAAAGTTCTTGCCAATTACGGCATCCTGCTGTGGGGCAACATGAACAGTGAATATGCCGAAGCGGCAATGGGTTACCACGACAACGGCAAATCGGAACTGAAAAGTGTTGTTTATACCGGACGCGACTGGAATGAACCGAACCTGGTAGCCTACATGGAAAGCCATGATGAGGAACGCCTGATGTACAAAAACCTTCAGTATGGAAATTCGCTGGGCACCTACGACATTACACAATTGTCAACTGCACTCGACCGCATCGAACTGAATTCGGTATTTTTTATTCCTTTTCCCGGGCCGAAAATGATCTGGCAGTTCGGGGAACTGGGTTACGATTATTCGATTGATTATAACGGCCGCACCGGCGAAAAGCCTGTGGAATGGGACTATGTAAAAGAGACCGACCGTACGGATTTGTTCAGGGTAATGTCGAAACTGAATTACCTGAAACAGAACTATGCCGAATTTTCATCAAACATTATGCAGTACGACCTGACCAGTGAGCTTAAAACTTACCAGCTTGAATCGGACGGAAACTATGTGGTGGCTGTGGGAAATTTCGGTCTGGCCGCGATGAATACAAACATCACGTTTCCGAAAACAGGAACCTGGTACGATTATTTTGCAGGAACAACTTTTACCGTCAGTTCCGCGACAATGAGCATCAGCCTTCAGCCCGGTGAATACAAACTTCTTACTTCCAGGCAAATGGATGTTCCGCATATTTCAACAGCGAGCCAGAAGGCAGAACTAAATCCTTCTGAAATTAAACTATTTCCCAATCCGTGCACCGGCGGGTTGTATGTAAACTCACCTGAAAGTGTTGACAAATACCGGATATTTTCGATCGACGGAAAATTGATGTCTGTTTCAAATCCGAATCAGGCTAAATTCCGGATAAATACCGAAAAACTGGAATCAGGGTTCTATCTGCTTCAAATAGAAGATGCTTCAAATACAACATTGAAATTTATCAAAAAGTAACAATATTGCCTTTTATTACCCTCTGATTTGCAAAACATCTTGAAAAACACATAGTAAAGAGGTAACCTATTCTGTATTTTTCGTATTAATAAGTGTCATTAAAACCAAGAGAGATGAAAAGGGAGGCGATTTTTTTGATATTGGTTTTTGCATCTTTTCAGTTGGCATTCGGGCAATCAGAGGTAAGAAGGCCATTTGTAGAAATTTCTGTTAACGGAAAGATGTATAAAAATGGTGATCAGATCACTGTTCAAAAAGGCCAGGTGCTTAATATAAAAGCATCACAAAAAGGTGGAAGGCGCGATTTTGTAAATTATCCCGACGCATATCTGAAAATAACCCCTGATATTCAGGTCCTCAGCAGGGGAAATGATCAACTGATTTATTCTGATAAAAATGTTAAAATGGAATGGAAACTCCTGAAAGAAAATGCTGCATTTTCTTCAGACGACCATCTCACATTAAAAAGCAACACTACAGTTCCGAACGAAGCAGAAGTAAGAATCGGTGTAGGTGACTTTTCGAGGACATATTTAAAAATCGATTTGCACACGACCTGGCAGTTTTCTTCCGGTGAGGAGCAAAAACTGGAGCGAAATACCAGTAATGCGCTCATCTATTTTAATGTTGCCGGGGCAACCAGTACGTGGTACGTCTCTAAAAATATTCATGCTTTGGGAACAAAAGACCAGGGAATTGCAGACATTCTGAATAGCATTCAGGGTAATATTGACACCATAGAATTTCATCTTACTCACCTGAATTATGCTGAAGTTCAGAAAGATATACGAAACCTGCAAATCGGATTCAATTCTTTGAACAGCCGGATGCAACAGGCGAGAGCAAGTAATCCTGCATTTAATACCGAAGTTCATTTTACAGGTTTGCCAAGCGATCGGCCTATTGCCGATTTAGGTGTTTTCGACAAACTTCAACTGGAATGGAACCGGTTAGGTACCTTCCTCTTTGAACAAACTTCTGTTATTAACTCGGGAGATGACGAAAGCCTGAAAAATTCGATACAGAAATATCTCGACTGGCAATTCAACCTGCCGGATAACTGGCTAATTGTGATGGGGCTGTATCTGCCCGGAATTAAAAGTGCCGACATTGTTGTTCCGGCAAAACTTCAGGCAGTTGTTGAAGGGAAACAGCCTTCAGATCCGGGGTCAATTGAACAATTCAAGGATTTTCTGAGTCAGCGGGCTCAAAATGTTGAATCGGAAAAACAACAAATAGCTCAGACAAAGAATAAGCTTCAGGCTGTAAAATTATTTGATGGAATGCTCCGTAGTTATTTTTCATCGCTTAACTGGATTGAATGGGAAAATATCAGGGAAAGCGGGTTCGCACTTGCAAAATAAAAGGACTGTTATGGTCCCATTTCAGAAAATAGATATTGAGAAAACTGTGTAATCCGACAGATGCACAGTTTTTCTTTTTTCCGAAGGCTCCGGTTGCTCAAATACAAAAATAAAAAATACAGAGAATAGCCATTAATCATATATAATTCGTTGGATGTTTAGAAGTTATCTGATGAATTTTTGTAACTATTTTGTGACTATTATTTCCCTGATTTTTTTATTTCTTTACATGATCAAATCAGGACTTTTGAAAACATCAAACACAGATATTGATTCGCCCCTGGTAAGTTCGTTGAAACGAGGCGATCAACATGCGTTCGAAAAACTCTTCAGAAGGTATGCACAAAAACTGTTTGTTTTTTCACTTTCGTACCTGAAAAATGAACCCGATGCCGAAGAAGTAGTGCAGGAGGTGTTTCTAAAAGTCTGGGACAAACGGTCGACACTAAAAACCGATACTTCATTTCAGTCGTATTTGTTCACGATAGCGTTTAATTCCATTAAAAAATCGTTTAACCGGAAGGCAAAAACCGACCAGTATAAAGTTGATTTGACAGACAAACTGGATGCCGGTCAGGATCCGGTTGATTATGAAAATAATTACCAGCTTGTGCTTGATAAACTTGAAAGATTTATTGATGAAATGCCCGAACGGCGGAAAGAAATTTTTCTTCAACGCAAACAAAGGGGGAAACCGGTAAAACAAATTGCGGAAGAAATGGGTGTTTCAGTTAAAACAATCGAAAACCAGATTACAGAAGCCATGCATTTCCTGAAAAAAAAGTTTGAAGATGAACTTCCGGGAGGCCTGCTTTTCTTTGCCCTTTTCCTCGAAAAATAAAATCAGTTCAAAAATTTTCTGAAAAATTAAAATTTCCAATAGGGGTTTTAAAAAGAACGGGATATAACATGCAAAAGACTTCAAACAGATTTTGAACACATTGCATGAAAACCGATACAGTTGATAAAAATATCCTTCGCCGTTTCGCGGAAAACAAATTCAGCCGGACAGAATACAAAAAAGTACGGGAATGGTTTGCGGAAGAAGAAAATGTTGAACTAAAGGAATCGCTTCGTCAACAGTGGAATGAAATACCTTCTGAACAGGAATTAAATTCAAGGTTAATCAATTTACTCGACAGGTTGAAAAAACAAATTTCATCCGGTGGAATGACAAAAAGATGGCCTGTTTTTACTATTTATCAGAAAGCTGCTGCGGTTTTATTTATCCCTCTGTTAGTCGGAATCGCTGTTTGGGGACTGTTCTCCGTTCAGAATGAACAAATGGCATCTGTAACAATCCATTCGGCAGACGGGGCACGTACCGAATTTGTTTTGCCGGATGGTTCGAAAGGCTGGCTCAACAGTGGTTCGGAACTGAGTTATCCGGCAAAATTCAGCAAAATCAGGGAAGTTCAGCTTAAAGGGGAGGCATTTTTCAAGGTGGTGCATCAAAAGGGTAAAAAATTTCGGGTAAAAACTTCCGGGCTAACCATCCAGGTACTTGGTACTTCATTCGATATTTCGGCATATAGCGATAACCCGGAAATCAGTGTAATACTGGAAAAGGGAAGTATACAGGTTTTAAATACGGAAGAGAAGCCGGTTTACCTGATGAAACCCAATGAACGGCTTGATTATAACGTACAAAAAAAAGCAGCTGTGGTTAGCAATGTTGATGCAGCCAATCAGGTTTTATGGACACAGGGAGTACTGCAGTTTCAGGGCGAACCTTTGTCGGTAGTCGCGAAGGAACTGGGACGCTGGTACAATGTTGACATTGAAATACGGGATAAACAACTGCAGGAATATAAATTCAAGGCCACGTTCAAAGATGAGCAGGTAGAAGAAATACTGCGGATGATCGCCATCACAACTCCCATGAAGTACAGCATTGAAAAACGCGTAACCGATGAAAACGGAATATATAAACGGAAAAAAATAATTATTGAAAGAAAATAGCTCAAAAACAATCAGGGAGGCGCTGGTACCGCTTCCCTGATAAAATGCAGAGCCTAACAGCTAATTTATTAGTAACCCTACAAATGTAAATTTATGAAAAAATTTCAGAAAAGGAAGGTAAGCCATTGGTTTGCCTTAAAAAAAACTTTATTGCTTATGCGAGTCACAGTTTTCTTTTTATTGTTGGGGATTATCCAGGTTTCAGCGATAAACAGTTATTCGCAACAAAGCCGTATCTCTATCAAATTATCTAATGTAAGTTTATCTGATGTGCTTAACGAAATTGAGGAACACTCGGATTTTTATTTCCTGTATAACCAGGATTTGATCGATGTAAACCGGAAAGTATCTTTAAATGCAGAGAATCAAAGTATTGATAAAATACTGGATCAGCTTTTCGGCCGGTCAGGGGTAAAATATGTTATTAAAGACAGACAAATTATCCTGACCAGTCTGAACGGGAACCTGCAGCCAGCTCAGCAGAAGGAAATCAGGGGGAAAGTCACTGATCCATCGGGAATTCCGTTGCCAGGAGTAACCGTAGTTGTAAAAGGAACAACCCAGGGAATAATTACCGATGCAGACGGGAATTATATCCTGAATAAAGTTCCCGGCGATGCGACACTTGTTTTTTCATTTGTCGGAATGAAAACGCAGGAGATTCCTGTCTCAGGTAGAATAACGATCGATGTGGTGATGCAGGAAGAAACGGTCGGGATAGAAGAAGTAGTTGCAATTGGGTACGGAACCCAGTCCCGTTCAACGGTAACCAGTGCCGTTTCGAAGGTAGATGCAGAAAATATCAGGAGTACTTCTGATGTAAACCCGATTAAAGCATTGCAGGGTAAAGCCGCGGGAGTTGATGTTCGCGTAACAAGCGGTATGCCTGGTTCTGCTGCCACTGTGATTATCCGTGGCGGTACTTCAACCGACCCGGATGAAGATACTCCTCTGTATATTATTGACGGGGTAATCCGTTCAATAACAGATATTAATGCTGAAGATATTGAATCCATCCAGGTTTTGAAAGATGCCGCATCCACTGCAATCTATGGGGCCCGGGGAGCAAACGGGATTATCATCATAACAACTAAAAACGGGAAGGATGCCGGCAATGGGCAAATCAACTTCAGTTATTCCACTCAGGTTGAGACACTCGCAAAATCGTACCCGTTTACTTCAGCAGAAGATTATCTCCGTGTAAGCAGGATTGCTGCCAACCTTGGGCTAGATCTCTCTACTTCAGCTTCCAGATTGTCCGACGGTGCATATCCCTATTCGACCAATAATATCAGTAATACAGCCCACGGGGGAGGATTTATGAATTCGAAACATACCGTTGAGTTTCTTGATGATTTGATTAATGCAGAAGGAGAGGATTTGGTAAACGATTTATTGAATAACCAAGGATACCAGACTATGACCGACCCTGTAACAAACAGGGAACTTATATTTTACGACAACCATTACGACGATGTCATGTTCCGGACCGGCATTACGAATAATTATGATTTAAATTTTTCTACAGGAAATGAAAAAATGAGTATTTATACCGGTCTGGGTTATGTAAATCAGGAAGGAATCGTCAGGGGAACTTATTACGACAGGTTAAGTTTTCTGATCAATACTTCGTATAAAGTAAGAGATAACCTGAATATAGAAGCAGGAGTTGACTATAAATATGCAAAATACAGGGGACCAAAAGGTTATACAGAAACAGTCAACCGGTCTTCACGTCTGCCACATACCTGCCGGATGTATTATCCCGACGGAACCCCGGCAATCGGGGAAAACGGATCTTCCCCGAGAAATATCCTCCATGAATTGTATTATGAACATTATTCAACAAAAACATACCGGACAACCATGAGGTTCGGACTCGATTGGGAAATCACTGAAGGTCTGCATTTCAGACCTTCCGGCTCTGTTTATCTGTACCAGTATATGTATAATTTCTTTGAAGAATATAACGATTTCAATACAGGCAGAGATATGTCGTCGAAAAGTACACTTAACCGGCAGTATATGGTCGATATGATTTTATCATACGATAAGACTTTTAACAAGGAACATAACATAAGCCTGATGGCCGGAAGTAACCTCACCGATGCAAATGATTTTACGCTGAACGGAAGTGGAGGAAATGCTCCGACCGACTATATCTCTACACTGAATGCTTCGGATACAGACGAAGAAAGGGTGTCTTCCGAAATTGAGGATGACCGCTTGCTTTCTTTTTTCGGACGTGCCAATTACGATTATAAAAAGAAATATATTTTTAGTGCCAGCGGGCGTGTAGATGGCTCTTCCAAATTTTCAGAAGACCATAAATGGGCATTCTTTCCCGCTTTTTCTGCAGGATGGAATATCCATAATGAAAACTTCTGGACATTCGAAAAAATCAACAAATTAAAAGCAAGAGTTAGCTGGGGAGAGTCAGGAAACAACAATCTGGAACTTTCTGATACACAGGGCGCATATTCTCCTGGTTATGATTATGGCGGCGAATCAGGGCTGCTGAACACCTCACTTGCAAATACTTCATTGAAATGGGAAACCACCCGTTCCATCGATATTGGCTTCGATGCCGGCCTGTTTGAAAACCGGCTGACAGTGTATGCCGATTATTACAGCAAACTAACCAAAGATAAATTAACAGAGATCAATTTGCCGCGTGAGTCCGGATTTACCTCTATTATGGCTAATTATGGGACTATCCGGAACCGGGGGTTTGAAATTGAAGCGGCTTATGATATTATCCGGAAGAACAATATGAAATGGAACCTTGCAGCCAATTTCAGCTTTAACAGACTGGTTGTAGTAAAATTACCGGATAATGGGAAGGTTAAGAACAGGATCAACGGGGGCGAAATATATGATAAAAAATCAGGCGAATATAAAAATGTTGGTGGCTATGCCGAAGGAGAACGAATCGGCGGTATCTGGGCTTTTCATATGATTGGCGTTTATTCAACCGATGAAGAAGCTAAAAGTGCTCCTTATGATACTAAAGTTTCAGGCACATGGTTAACCAAAAGTGCTTCTGAACAGAAAGTAGGAGGCGATGCTATCTGGGAAGACGTTGATTCCAATGGCGAAATAGACGACCGGGACCTGGTATTTAGGGGTTATGCTTCTCCTGACAAAGTAGGGGGAATTGTGAATACTTTTTCCTGGAAAGGTCTTTCTGTTCGGCTGGTCATGGACTATGCACTGGGACATGTAATCTGTAACGGATGGAGAGCCAGGGCAAACGGGAATGCACGTAACCGTGTTATGACGATAACTGATGTAAACAGTAAAGATATGTGGTGGAACCAGGGAGATAACGCAAAAATTCCCCGGTATAGTGTAGCCTCTGATTGGGATAACGGAAAACGTAATCATGTCCGGCAAGTTTCTTATTCAGATGTAGGACCTTCCGAAGGGACGTATGCCACGGCAAACTCCCTGTACATCCAAAAAGGAAATTTTTTGGCTTTCCGTGAATTTTCGGTCACCTACAATCTTCCTAAAAATATCAGTAACAAGTTGTATCTAAACAATATTGCCCTCGATGCCAGTATTTATAACATCGGTTATATCACCGGCTATGATGGCATTTCCCCTGAAAATTATGATGGTGGTGAAGAAGGGGATTACTACAGACCAAGGCAGTTTAAATTTGGAGTCAAATTATCATTTTAAAGACCGAGCATTATGAAAAAGTATATAACAGTCATTCTTACAGTTATAGTTCTTCCGTTTCTTAACGGCTGTAACGATTATCTGGATGTAAAACCTGAATCAAGCATTACTTCCGGCAGTTTTTGGAATAGTTCGGACGATTGTGAGGCTTACCTCGTAGGTATTTATAACCGGTTAAGGAATACGAATATTCTGAATACCACTTTATACAGTGAGGATCGGGGCGATTCTTTCCAGCAAGGCGAGATCGGCCCCGTAACAGAAGCATGGGCTCAATCGCTTGACGCATCAACTGCCCCTTCCTGGTCCGGTTTTTATAACCTGATCTATCATATAAACCGTCTCCTTACCGAAGTTGAAAATATTTCTTTCAGCGATCAGGATGAAGAAAACCAGTTGAAAGCAGAGACTTATGCGCTAAGGGCATTGGCCTATTTTCAGATGGCAAAAGTATGGGGAGATGTGCCAATTGTGCTTACTCCCACCGATGATGCCAATGTCGAACTTTCGGCCAGAGCTGATGTAAACGATGTCTTTACCCAGATTAACAGCGATATAACAACCGCCTTAAGTTTGTTTCCTGATGACGGATATGATGACAAAAACCATATATCGAAGCCAGCAACTTATGCTTTACTGGCTGATGTGAAAATGTGGACCGGTAAAGTCCTGGGAGGTGGGGATACTGATTTCGAAACAGCCCTGGATGCCATAGATAAAGTTGAAAATTCAGGAGTTTCCCTGCTCGACGATTATGCATCTATCTTCTCTTCAACAAACAAAAAGAACGACGAAATCATTTTTTCTCTCTATTTCGATTATGCAGAAAGATACGATATGTATGCAAAAACATTATGCTCATGGAATATTAATGTGACAGGGGCTATTAACTACGATGATCTGCCCGTAGGTGGAACAATTGGTGGTACGCCCAGACATGTTTATGCCCCAAGCGAAGAATTAAAAGCCGCTTATGCCGAATACCCGGAAGATGTACGTACCGATGTGGCAATGATTGATGCCCTGATTGTTACAGAAGGGGATACAACCGTTCTGTTAACCTCTGAAAATAAATTCAGGGGAACAGTATATACCGACGACCGGTATTATGATGATGACATTATCGTTTACAGGTTAGCCGACATTATATTATTAAAAGCAGAAGCACTGGCTGCCTTAAACAGGACTTCCGAAGCTGTTTCAGAATTGAACCGGATTAAGGAAAGGGCCGGAATACCTGATTATTCAGGCTCCACGGAAAAGGTCGCCGTTGAAAAAGAAATCCTGAACGAACGCTGGAAAGAACTGTTCCTCGAATTAAAACGTTATCCCGACCTTGTTCGCTTTCATTATGGCGGAACTATCAATATTTATGATCAGGTTCCTAATTTGAACGGGAAAGATGGTTATCCTCTTTATTTCCCGGTGGAACAATCTGTTATGGATAACAATGACCTTATTGAGCAAACCGAAGGATATTAATAAAGGAACTATCTGTAAAACTAACTTTTACAGACAGTAGTTACAAAATTTTATTTACTGTGAATTTAAGGCTGGCCGAAAAGTCAAGGGGAATGTTCTCCTGAATCCCAGAAGACTTTTTGTCCAGCCTTTAAAACACTGTATCACAAAAACTGTGTAAACAGGAAAACACTTGGGATTTAGCTGTTTAAAGCTGTACCCTTTTCTCAAATATGACTAAGAACTGATTTCGGATGATGCCCCGGTTGTGGATTGGCATCGACCATTTTTTAGTAGCTTCTCTCAAAACCGGATATACGGATTTCATGACAGCCTGATCCGAAGGAAAGGGAAATATCACGGGTAAAAGTTTTTAGAACTACCCCCAAAGGTGTTACAGATATTGAATTCTTCCTTTTTAAAGCGTCTAAAAATTATGCGTAAAAATCGCCCCTAATTATGAAGTGATCCGTTATTAACCCGAACCAAATAGGACTTGTCACGGAACTTTCTATCAATATTTACTCATATCAATCAGCTTTTCAGATTATTATATATCTATTCATTTCCGGACGAACACGCTACTCTTGTATAATGGTTTGTTAAATCCTATTTTTACAGAACACATTAAATTCAGTAAAGATGAAGCATATACGTGTTCTGTCGGTATCTATCCTGATTATCATTCAAATTACTTCGTGCCGGACTCCGGTAAAAAAAACAGCGGAATGTTTCCCTGACGGAACAGAAATTCCTGCATGGTTTGCCGACACTGCTAAAGTTAATCTCAAAGAACTTGGAAATCAACTTGTTGTGACCGATTTTGGTGCGATAGGTGACGGACAGACATTAAACACCAGGGCTATCCAGAAGACTATTGAAGATGCAGCTATCCGTGGCGGAGGAGTCGTAATCATCCCGAAAGGTGTATTCCTTACAGGAGCCTTATTTTTTAAACCAGATACGCACCTCCATGTCGAAGAAGGGGCTGTATTGCTGGGATCCGACGATATTGCCAATTTCCCGGTTATGCCTTCGCGTATGGAAGGACGCAGCATTGATTATTTCCCGGCGGTCATAAATGCCTATGGTGTAAATGGTTTCACTATCACCGGCAGGGGCGTCATCGATGGAAACGGATTGAAATACTGGAAAGCCTTCTGGCAACGCCGTGCCGAAAATCCGGAATGTACTAATCTGGAAGTATCACGTCCACGGCTGGTCTTTATACAAAACAGTAACAATATACAGATTCAGGATGTTAGCCTGAAAAATTCGGGATTCTGGACCACACACCTGTATCGCTGCAATAATGTAAAAGCACTTGACCTGCATATTTTTTCACCTGTTAAACCGGTAAAAGCTCCAAGTACCGATGCTATTGATATCGATGTCTGTACCAATGTACTGATAAATGGTTGTTACATGGAAGTAAACGACGATGCAGTGGCATTAAAAGGAGGAAAAGGCCCGTCTGCTGACACCGATCCGACGAATGGCCCCAATATGAATATCATTATTCAGAATTGTTCGTTCGGTTTTTGCCATTCAGCAGTAACCTGTGGCAGCGAAGCTATTCACAACCGGAACATAATCGTTCGTCATTGTACTGTTGACGGGCCATCCCGTGTACTGTGGCTGAAAAACCGGCCGGATACCCCGCAGTTATATGAATATATACGGGTCGAAAATATCAGTGGAAAAGCCGACCGGTTGATTTTTGCCAAACCATGGCGCCAATTTTTCGACCTGCAGGGCCGTGAGACACCTCCTTTATCAGTGTCAGACCATGTAACATTCAAAAATATTGAACTTACCTGTAAGATTTTTGCTGACATCGATGTTTCGGAATACGATAAACTTAAAAACTTCAGCTTCGAAAACCTGAAAATTACTGCTGATAACGGGGAATTGAACCAATCACTTATAGAGGGAATCAGCCTGAAGAATGTAATTGTAAACGGCAAAATGATAGAGTAAGGTAAAAATGCTTTTTTGCATGAAAATAAAAGAGAAACAGCGAAATGACGAGAGTTGAAAATGCACTTAAAGCGGCAAGCGAAACCCGTGCACTTCGTATCGGACCTGGCATTGTAAATCAGGTCGCTGAATTATTTCAGGAACAATTTTCAGGAGAAACGGCAGTAATAGTAGCCGACAACAATACATACAGGGTTGCCGGTACTTCTGTTTACGAGACCCTGAAACATCAGGGAGTAAAGCAGTTGAAACCATTCATCTTTGATGATTCTGAACTTTATGCTGAATATTCGTATATCGATCAGTTGGTCGCTTTTCTGAAAACGAACAAGGCAATTCCTGTTGCAGTGGGTTCAGGAACAATCAATGATCTCACCAAATTGTCGTCTCACCTGACCGGCAGAAGGTATATGTGTGTGGCCACTGCTGCGTCGATGGACGGATATACTTCGTTCGGAGCTTCGGTAACTGCCAACGGAGCAAAGCAAACATTTAATTGTCCGGCACCACAGGCCTGCCTGGCTGATACAGACATTGTCAGCGGAGCGCCGTCGCAAATGACTGCTTCGGGCTATGCCGACTTGTTTGCAAAAGTAACAGCCGGAGCCGACTGGATCCTGGCAGATGAACTAAACGTGGAACCGATTGACAAGCAGGCCTGGTCGATTGTTCAGGATGGTTTGCACGATGCGCTTTCCAATCCGCAGGGAGTAAAAGCAGGAAACAAGGATGCTATTGCTAAGTTAATAGAAGGTCTTATGCTGGGAGGTTTTGCCATGCAATGGCACAAAACGAGTCGTCCGGCTTCCGGGGCGGAACATCAGTTCAGCCATCTGTGGAATATGGAGCACCATTTAAACAACGGACAGCATGTTTCGCATGGATTCCAGGTCAGCATCGGAACTTTATCGATACTTGCTTTGTATGAAAAAATACTTGCCACTCCTGTCGAAAAGCTGGATGTGGAAGCCTGCTGCAAAGCCTGGCCCGATCCGGAACAGTCAGACGAACAGGCCCTGAAAATTTTCGAGGGTACAGATTTCCCGGAGATCGGTTTACAGGAAACCCGGGCAAAATATATTTCCCGGGAAGCGCTGGCTGACCAGTTGAACCTGCTGATAACGAAATGGCCCGGAATAAAACAAAGGCTGAAAAAACAACTGGTTCCCTACCAGGAAGCAAAACAACGGCTGAAACTGGTTGGCGCTCCTACTGAGCCGGAAGAAATCGGAATATCGAAAGCACGCCTGCGTGAGACATTTATCCGGTCGCAGTACCTCCGTCGCAGGTTCACGGTACTCGATCTGGCTGTCCGTACAAATCTTTTCAGCAAATGGCTGGATGAGTTATTCGGGAAAAGAGGAGTCTGAGAAATATAAGTATTTCATCAAAAAAAATTCTTCCGGGATCGACTGTCCTTTAGTACTGATCAATGAGGCCGTCAAAAAATGACGGCCTCATTCTCTTTAGTTTTATGTTGTATTTTACTTTATCAGTAAGGTCAAATCCATCGGGTACATACCTGAATTTTTGCCGTATACCGATAATCCGCCACGGTTTTCAGTCGCTTCGTCGACATACAGCCGGATAACCACTTTGCCTGTTTCGAAAGCCGATTTTATGGCCGTTTCGTCCAATGCGACTTTTACAAGGTAACCATACGAGCCGGCTTCGTCGAGCAGCCAGGGTTTGCTGCGGTCGCTGTTTCCCCACTCCCAGCCCGGCTCCTGGTTCATCCACGAAAGGATGCCCCGGTGGTCGGCCGGATCGTCAGGCAACTCTACAGTTCCTTCTTTTTGTCCGTTGGCTGTGATAGTGACTGCCGAACCTTGCATCTTTTCATCGGTCTGCGGATAACTGTTTTGCCCGAAACCCGGGTTGATGCCCCTTTCCGAAATAATAGTCATTCCGATATGCTCGGCCTCTTTTGTCAGATATTTTGCCTGCGGATAGCGGGATGCCAGTTCTGCCCTGAATTCAATACTCTTTACTTTATCCTGATGAATATCTTCCGGGAGTTTGAATTCATATTCGAAATAGCCTGAGCCCATTCCCCATACTTTGTTGCCGTTTTGCACAGCCATTTGTTTCAGCGTCCACGAACTGCCGGTAAAAGCCGTGGGAGGACAGGTAACCGTACATGCTTCCGGCTTATCGGAAACAACTTTGAATGGAACAAAATTACGCTGAATGACGTTTCCGCTGCCGTCTTCGAGAGTCGTCGCAAATATCATTACAGCCGTTTTGTCCGGCAGGTTCACCTGCACCGGAGTCAGTTCGGTATAAGAAAACGGGGTAGCTGTCGCATTGATTTCCCCGGAAGTCTGTTCGAACTTTTCACCCAGTTCGTCCCAGCCGTAAACAGAATATTTGATTTTCAGCTTATCCGGAATGTCATTTGTAACGGCGCTGATCCCTACCGGAATTTCGGCAACCGATCCGCCCTGATAAGTCTGGTAGAAATCTTTACCGGCAACCACGTATAAATCTTTATGAAAATCCTTCATGGTCATTCCCGGCACCAGTTCACCGAGTCCGAAAATTTTGTTTGAACGGTCGAAACGGTAATAGCCGTTCCATTCATTAATTACGTCGTGAAGTTCGGTAAACAGGAATCCGGCAATTTTCGGGTGTTTTCGGAATTCGTTCATCATGATATGGTATTCCCAGGTGATATCGATATCGCCGGTGCTTCCTTTGTATCCCCAAACCGCGCCGCATTCAGAATTAAACATCGGCTGGTTGCCCTGTTTATTTCCACCGGTAAAGTTGAAGGTCGAACCCGGGAAGGTGTTTTTCACAATATCGTCGAGTACCCCGGCCCACTGGCGGGCAGGGCGGTAACTATGCCATGTGTTGATGTCGGTAATAATATGATCGTTGTTGCAGGCTGAATTATCTTCTATCAGCCGCGACGGATCATACGCCTTTGCTCTTGTGTAGCAGTTGCGAACCCATTCCTGCGTTTCCGGGGTATAAACATTTTTCCCTTCGGAATCCTTCGTGAATAAGCCCCAGGTCTCGTTAAACAATACCCACGAAAAGATGCTGGGATGGTTGTAATCACGTTTCATTTCGTTTTCGGCAATATATTCCCAGTTGGCTTTGGCTGTGCTGTCGGGCTCACCCCAGAAATTGGGAATATCTTCCATAATTAACAAACCCAGTTTGTCGGCCCAGTACAATTTTCTTGGAATCTCGGCTTTTATATGAATTCTCAACCCGTTCAATCCGATATTTTTTGCCCGTTCAATTTCGCCTTTCATAAACTGGTCGGAAGGGAAAGTGTAAAAACCTTTGGGATGATAACTCTGGTCGAGGGTGAGTTTCATATACAATGGTTTGTTGTTCAGGGCTACATATTCAAAATTTTTCCCGGGAATTCCGACGGCCGAAATTTTACGCATTCCGAAATACGTAGAAACTTCGTCATCGGTTTTTTCTCCCGAAACGTCTGCGTTTACTTCATACAGGTACGGGTTGTCCAAATCCCAGAGTTTCATGTTTTCAACCGGGACAGTAAATGTTTCTGATGCTGAACCGGCCGGAATTTCGCCTTTGAAAGAAACATTGTTGTCTTTTCCTTTCAGTGTAAAAGCAAGTGCAGAAGCTGCTTTTCCGGCAAGATTAACCTCTACTGAAACCTGCGATTTATCGATATCGGGCGTGAACCTGATATCCGAAATATAATTTTCGGAACGTGCTTCAAGATAAACGGTTTGCCAGATTCCCTTGGCATTTCCGTAGTACTGTTTCCCGGACGGACGATTTTTCAGTTCTTCGTCTTCAACCCTTACAACAAGGCTGTTTTCACCTTCATTTAAAAGATTGGAAATATTGAAACTGAAAGGAACATATCCTCCGGAATGATGGCCCGCTTCTTTCCCGTTTATCCAGACCGTGGTGTTAAAATCGCTGGCACAAAAGACAAGGAAGGTTTGCTTTCCCTCCCACTTTTTCGGGTTTTTCAGATTAAATGTGCGGTAGTACCAGCCCACATTCACCTGCGGCATTTTTATTTCGCTTAACTCGCTGGCCCACGAAAAGGGAACCAGGATTTTGCGATCGAAGCCGGCGGTATCATTTTGCCAGTTTCCGGTTAACCCGACGTTAGCCGAATCGGGTTTAAACTGCCAGTATCCATTCAGGTTCTGCCACACAGCCCGTTCAAAGTCCGGACGCGGATGTTCGGCAAGGGGTATCTCAACCGGTTTTTCTTTACAGGAAAAAAGAATGGTTGTTAAAACGAAAAAAACAGCAAAACGGATTTTCATTTGTTTTTAATTTTTAGTTGCCATAAAAAATTTCATTACGATTATTTACCTGTGTATGAGGTTTTTTATTTTATGGCTGGTTTCATGATTTTTAGTAGTTGATTTGTTTCGCGGGTAAAAATAGTTGAATTTTTCAAAAAGACCAGTCTCCCTGTTCCGGAAAGCTGCATTTTACTTTTGCTCCGGACGAAATCAAATCATATTTATATCTTTAGGCAATTTTTAACTGAGCAGACATGTTTAACGCTGAAACATATAAGCAACGACGAAAAATTTTGGGCGAAAAAGTCGGGAACGGGTTAATCCTCATGCCGGGAAATGACGACTCTCCGATGAATTATGCCGACAATTCGTATCCTTTCCGGCAGGACAGTTCTTTCCTTTACTATTTTGGAATTGACGTTCCGGGCCTGGCTGCTGTTATCGACATTGACAATCAGAGGGAAATACTTTTTGGCGATGACTATACCATCGACGACATTGTCTGGACAGGACCGCAACCGACAATTGCCGAACGGGCTTTCTTATCGGGAATAGCCGAAAGCCAGCCCATGGTTAAACTGTATACGATTCTGAAGGAAGCGCAGGCATCGCGGAAAGCCATTCATTTTTTACCGCCTTACCGGCCTGCCAACAAAATAAAAATTCTCCGTCTTCTGAATATCAGGCCCGACCAGGTGAACCTGCATGCTTCGCAGGAACTCACCAGGGCAGTGATCAGCCAGCGCGAAATAAAATCGGCTGAAGAAATTGCCGAAATTGAAACAGCAGTCAGTCTTTCGGTCGACATGCACATTGCAGCGATGAAAACTGCCCGCCCGGGAATACCGGAAGCCGAAGTTGCTGCCCGGGTTTATGAAGTAGCCCTGCAGAAAAATTGCGGTATTTCATTCCCGATCATTGCAACCGTCAACGGGCAAACCCTGCATAACCATTATCATGGAAACCCGTTGAAAAAAGGCGATTTGTTTCTGCTCGATGCCGGATGTGAAACGCAAATGCACTATGCCGGTGACCTTTCGAGTACGTTTCCTGTTGATACACACTTTACACCCCGGCAAAAAGAAATTTACCAGGCGAATGTACTGGCCAGCCGGGCAGCCGTTTCAGCCATCGCTCCGGGAGTTCCGTTTCGCGATGTTCATTTTGCAGCCTGCCGTTCGATTGTAAATTCAATGAAAGAGCTTGGCTTTATGACCGGCGATACAGACGAAGCAGTGGCAGCAGGAGCCCATGCACTGTTTTTCCCTCACGGCATCGGTCACATGATGGGTCTCGATGTGCACGACATGGAAGACCTTGGCGAAGTGTGGGTCGGATACGACGGCGAGCCCAAAAGCACACAATTCGGACTGAAATCGCTCCGGCTGGCAAAACCGTTGCGTCCCGGACATGTGTTTACCATCGAACCCGGAATTTATTTTATTCCTGAATTGATCGATATCTGGAAGGCAGAAAACAAATTCAGCAATTTTATAAACTGGGAGAAAGTCGAAACCTATAAAAATTTCGGCGGCATACGTAATGAAGAAAACTATTTGGTTACCAATACCGGGTACATACGTTTGGGAAAAGCCAAACCAATGACCATTGAAGAAGTGGAGGCAATTCGTAATTCGTAAAAATATTTTTGGTTTAATGTCAAAGCCTGCCCGGAGAACCTCTTCAGTCGGGCTTTATTCATTTATAAAACAACAGGTTATGAAAGTCATTTTAAGGCATTTTTCGGTTTTATTCCTCCTTTTTGTAATTCCGCTGCTCGTTAGCAGCCAGACTTTAATCGACTTTTTAAAGTCACAACCCGAAGTAAAAAAAATAACGCCTATCGAAAGCAATGAATTTTTTAATGCCACGTATGAAATAATGGTCCGTCAGCCGGTGAACTACAAAGACACAACAGACGGATTTTTCCTGCAGCGGGTAATTGTTGCCGACAAAGGAGTAGAAAACCCGGTAGTTGTCATTACCGAAGGATATAATGCCGATTATGCAGAGAAACCGGGATACATCAACGAACTGAGCCCGTTACTTGATGCAAACCAGATCTGTATTGAATACCGTTATTTCGGCAAATCGGTACCCGACCCGTTAAACTGGGATTACCTTACTGTTAAGAACGGGGCAACCGATCAGCACCGGATCATCCAGCTTTTCAAAAAATATTACCGGTCGAAATGGGTCAGCACAGGCATCAGCAAAGGTGGCCAGACCGCAATGTCGCACCGCGAATTTTTTCCTGATGATGTGGATGTTACGGTCGAATATGTCGGCCCGGTTAACTATGCAGTGGAAGACGGCCGCCACGAGCCGTTCATCGCACACAAGGCAGGCACTGCCAAACAGCGAAAAACAGTTTTCAACTTTCAGATTGAAGCGCTGAAACGCAAAGCCCGGTTAGTTCCTCTTCTGAAAACATATTCCGAAGAAAACCAATACACTTACAGAATGCCGCCCGATAAAGTTTTTGACTATTGTGTGCTCGAATTCTCCTTTTCGTTCTGGCAGTGGGTCAACAAGGTTGAAGAAATTCCGGCCGATACAGCAAGCGATCAGGAAATTTTCGACTACCTGATGAAAGTAGCCTCATCAGATTATTTCTCAGAAGAAGGGATTGAACCGACCCGTCCGTTTTTTGTACAGGCGGCTAAAGAACTGGGCTACTACGGTTACGATACACGAAGGTTCAAAAAGTACCTTTCCATTTCAACTGCAAAAAATTACCTCGAGCGGGTTTTCCTTCCCGAAGGCATGCATGTGAAATTCAATCCTGAAACGATGAAAAACCTTCAGAAATTCCTTCAGAAAACAGACGCAAAGATGATTTTCATTTACGGGGAAAATGATCCCTGGCGGGCCTCGGGAGCTTCTGTTCCGAAAAAAGACAATTTTTTAAAAGTTGTTCAGAAAGACGGAGGACACCGAACCCGGATTAATACCCTGCCTGATGACCAGAAGGAAAAAGTAATTACAACGCTGAAGAACTGGCTGCAATAGAGTTATCTGTCAGCCGGAACAATATTTTGACTGATTCTAAAATAATTAAGTTGTACACACTTTTACCCGGTAAAAAATAAATATTTATATATTTGCATTTGTTTAAAAAGAAATGCTATGAATTTTCAGGAAATGGATACCGACCGGCTTGAAATGGCAGCCAACATGCTAAAATCTATTGCACATCCGATACGGATTGCAATCTTAAAACATCTGGAAAACGGGAAAAAACTGACGGTAACAGAGATACACGAACTACTGGGTATTGAACAGTCGACCACTTCACACCACTTAGGCATTTTAAAAGACAAGGGTGTTTTATGCTCCAAACGCGAAGGGAAAAACACTTATTATTATCTGAAACATGATATTCTGAGCCAGATTATCGATTGTGTACAGCGCTGTACCTGCGAAGGAGAGTAGACCCCGGAACGCGGGGAAAAATCATTTTTGCCACAATACCAGACTTGACGCTTATGCAGAAATAGTTGCTAAGCATTTGATTCCTTCGGAAATAAAACCGACAGAATTACGCTTGCTGCAAGGACAAACAGGACGAAATACAAAGAATACGTCGATTTAAACCCGATTTCATCAAGGAAATGGTGAAAGAGCAGTTTCAGGCCGACAAAAACCAGCAGAACACTGACCCCCACTTTCAGAAAACGGAACTTTTCAACCATATTAAAAATGAGGAAGAAAAGCGATCGCAACCCGATAATGGCAAAAATGTTGGAAAAAAACACTACGTACGGATCAAGGGAAACGGAAAAAATAGCCGGGATTGAATCCATCGCAAAAAGCAAATCGGTAAATTCAATGATCACCAAAACAAGAAATAACGGAGTAAAATAATGTTTCCCCTCTTTTTTGAAGAAAAACCGGGCACCTGTATAATCGGCTGATAGCCGAAGATGACGCGACAAATATTTCACCCACCCGTATTCATGCGGATCTTTATGATGTTCTTCTTTTTTAAACAAAATTTTACCGCCCTGGAAAACCAGGAATACACCGAAGATCAGTAAAATCCAGTCGAACCGTTGTATCAGCGCCGCCCCGACAAAGATGAAAAGGAAACGAAGGACAATAGCTCCCAGAATTCCCCATAACAAAACGGCTTTGTAATCTTCAAACGGAACGGAAAAACTTTTCAGGATAAGCATGATCACAAACACATTGTCGATCGACAGGGTTTCTTCAATAAAATATCCGGAAAGGTAATTCATCGACATGTGGTCCCGGTACTCGGCCACCATCTCTTCGAATACGGAAGAACCGAACCGAAGACCCGGTGCATATTTGTGTGCCACTTCCCGAAGGCTTTCCGGCGAATCGATACCGTGAAGCAGATGCCCGAAATATTTCAGAAAAAAATAGAAACCGAAAGCAAGCAATACCCAGATTGCCGTCCAGCCCAGGGCCTCGCGCGATGAAACGATATGAGTTCCCCGCCCTACTGCCAGCAGGTCGATCATCAGTACGGAAACGATAAATACAATAAAAGCAGCAAGCAATATTACCTCGTTCGGAATCATAGTCAATTTTTAATTAAAACGTGTTACACCTCCCGACACCATAAATTTCATCGCTTCGGCCGGATTCATATCGAGAGGTTTTATGGCCGACGAATCTATAAAAAAAAGTTCGCCCGAGAAGTTATAGGCATGGGGAAAATAAACTGCCAGCATTCCTTCCACACCGATGTCCTCAAGACTTTCCTGGGTAATAAACCCCATTTTCCACAAATTGTTCTCCCGGTTGATACAAACCATCACCGGTTTGTTGAATTTTTTTTCTTTTCCGACAAAAGCCGAAAACAAATCGGCAAGCGAAGTGTAAATCACCTTCAGCAAAGGAGCTTTGGCAAGCAATCTGTTTAACAGCGATTTAAACGGTTTTGCCAGAACAGTTTCGCCAACCAGTCCGAGCAGGGTAAGAAAAACGAAAATGAAAATTGCACCCAGACCGGGTATGTTTTTGCCAAACCAGTCTTTTATATAGTCACGCATCAAACCGTCCACAAAATCGAACATCAGGTAAACAGTGTATGCCGTGATAAGCAAGGGGGCGACCAGAACAAGTCCCTGCAGGAAATAAGTAAATATGCGTTTCATACTCCCGTTTTTTTCGAAAGATACGAATTTGGGGAAGAATAGATTGGCATTTTTTATCCTGAGCGGAAGAAAGATAACGTTTCCGGTACTTCAGGAAATAGCCGAAGGAAGTATCCTCTTTGCTAAAAAGTAAAGGAATAGTGCATTTCTCAACAAATCGCTAATATTTTCCGGAGATCGTACTTTTTGTTTTTCGTTTCGGCAATTTTTTGCAGAAAAATGTACTTTTGTACTCTTTCAAAATCAGAGATCTGATTTACAGATACTGAAAAATTTAAACATCATGAAACGACTGAAAATTAAAGAAGTATTGACTGGTGAAAAAACCGGTGAAGTAGTGTTGGTAAAAGGATGGGTACGGACCAAAAGAGGAAGTAAAAATGTGAATTTCATCGCCCTGAACGACGGCTCTACCATCAATAATTTGCAGATTGTGGTTGATGTTGAAAAATTTGGAGAAGAACTTCTGAAAGACATAAATACCAGCACCTCGCTGGCAGTTACCGGCCAATTGGTCGAATCGCAGGGAACCGGACAAAAAGTAGAATTAAATGCTACCGACATTGTTATTTACGGGAAATCCGACCCGGATAAATATCCGATCCAGCCGAAAAAGCACTCGCTCGAGTTCCTGCGCGATAATGCCCACCTGCGTTTCCGTACAGCTACATTCAGCGCAGTGTTCCGCGTCCGTCACGCAATGGCTTTTGCCATTCACAAATATTTCAACGACAAAGGTTTTTATTACCTGAATACGCCTATTATTACTGCTTCGGATGCCGAAGGTGCCGGGCAAATGTTCCGGGTAAGCACCCTGGATGCAAAAAATCCGCCACTGAAGGAAGATGGTTCGATCGATTATTCACAGGATTTCTTCGGACGCTCGACCAACCTGACTGTTTCCGGCCAGCTGGAAGGCGAACTGGGAGCAACAGCCCTGGGTGAGATTTATACCTTCGGTCCGACGTTCCGTGCCGAAAATTCGAATACAACCCGTCACCTGGCCGAGTTCTGGATGATTGAACCGGAAATGGCTTTCTACGAACTGGGAGATAACATGGATCTGGCTGAAGAATTTCTGAAATACCTGATCCGCTATGCGTTGGACAACTGCATGGACGACCTGAAATTCCTCAGCAAACGTTTGCAGGACGAAGAAAAAGACAAGCCACAGGATCAGCGTTCGATGGAACTGATTGAAAAGCTGAACTTTGTTGATAATAACGACTTCGTACGTTGTACTTATACCAAGGCTATCGATATTCTGAAAAACTCGAAACCATATAAAGCCGGCAAATTCCAGTTCCCGGTTGACTGGGGAGTAGACCTGCAAAGCGAACACGAACGTTACCTGGTTGAAAAACATTTCAAAAAACCGGTTATCCTGATTGATTACCCAAAAGACATCAAGGCTTTTTATATGAAACAAAATCCGGACGGGAAAACCGTTGCCGCAATGGATGTTTTGTTCCCGCAAATCGGTGAAATAATCGGTGGTTCGGAACGTGAGGCCGACCTGCAGAAACTGGAAACACGTATGAAAGAAATGCATGTCCCGGCTAAAGAAATGTGGTGGTACCTCGATACCCGCCGCTTTGGAACAGTTCCCCACTCAGGGTTCGGACTGGGTTTCGAACGGTTTATCCTGTTTGTTACCGGCATGGGAAATATCCGCGACGTAATTGCTTTTCCCCGTACTCCGAAAAACGCCGAATTTTAACAGAAAACGATATAACAGGACGAGGGTGTCTCAAAAGTCCGAAATATTTAACCACAATGATCACAAGGAAATTCGCAAAGGGCACAAAATATTAATTATCAACTAATTAATATTTGTGAATTTTGTGCAAACATAGTGTGCATTTAGTGGTTAAAATGAATTTTGAGACACTCTCTGTTTTTTTGTAGTCATAAAAAAACGAACTATCCGCAGACAATAAACCCAAAGCTGAGTTTGTTCCGCAAATATGCCGGATTCCGGTCTAAGAGAGAGTTTTACGTTATATTATAATCAGAACACGATAAAATACAATACAAAATGATATTAATACGACAATAAATAATCAATAATATTCTTTTTATGCTATTAAAAAAATAATCAGATGTTTTAATATTATAATTTAAATAGCATATATACCTATTGTTATTTTTTTATAAAAAATTAAATAATAAGTTCTGTTTTTATTTTGTTGATTATAATTATTTCTTAAGATTGTTTATTATTTCAATCAAAAAGTAAGTATTATGACTAAAAAAAGCTCTGAATAATCAAAAAACAGATGCATCTTTTGATTAGATCCTGTTCCATAAAACAATAATGACTTAAACTTTGCTTAACCTTTATAATATGTTTCAATTCTTATTTTGCAGCATATTCTTCTGAAGAAGATTAAGCCGGAGTGAAAAAACAAATTGCTGATTTTTTTCAAATCTTCCGGATGGAATTATTGAAAGAGGGGAAAAATTTATTCTAATAAGGAGAAATATGGAAAAATACATTATACCTCAAAGGTGGCACAATGTAAGGTGTAGGACCGGATAAATCTAATTCTTTAATGATAAAAAAATAGTAGGAAATGCGTCAACATTCCCTACTAATAATCAATCGGCTGGTCTGGTAAACCAGTCAACAAATTTTATAATAATTAATTTAACAAATGTATGAAAAAAAAATTGTTCCATGGGCCCTTTCCCATAGGGCGGTGTAGAAAAACGTTTACAATTCTGAGGACGGTTTTTGTCCTTGTTTGTTGTATTATTTTTCATGTTTCGGCCAGTTCATATTCCAATGCCACCGGTTTAAGTCTGAATGTGGAACCGGTTGAGGTGCTGACAGGTACTGTCACCGATAACGCGGGAGAACCGATTCCGGGTGTTTCTGTTATGGTAAAAGGAACGACCAACGGAGTAATCACAGACATTAACGGGAAATATTCATTGTCGAATGTTCCGGATAATGCGACCCTGCTCTTTTCTTTTGTGGGGATGAAAAGTCAGGAAATTTCTGTTGAAGGGAAAAACACAATCGATGTCGTTATGAAAGAAGAAACGATTGGTGTTGGTGAGGTTGTTGTTACTGCATTAGGTATTAAACGTTCTGAAAAGACCCTGGGATATACGACACAGGAGCTTGCGGGTGACAAATTAACGGCTGGTGGAAATCTGAATGTAGCCTCCTCGTTATCAGGAGAAATTGCAGGTCTTACGGTTTCCAATCCTACGGGGATGTTCCAGACCCCGAGCTTTTCTCTACGTGGAAATACGCCTCTGATTGTTTTGGATGGTGTACCTGTTGAATCTGATTTTTTCGATTTGTCAAGTGACAATATTGACAATATTAATGTACTGAAAGGTACAGCTGCTTCTGCACTGTATGGTTCGCGCGGTAAGAATGGAGCCATCATGATTACTACCAAAACGGCAAAAAAGGAAGGACTTGAAATTAATTTTGAGACAAAAAACATGGTAACCGCAGGTTTTTCCTCATTCCCTAAAACACAGCACCAGTATGGCAGCGGCTCCCAGGGGGCTTATGAATTCTGGGACGGTGAAGGTGGCGGAAAGTCTGACGATGATATGGAATGGGGGCCAAAACTTGACGTAGGAAATACGGCATCGCAATGGAACAGCCCTATTCTGGACACAGAAACCGGCGAAGTTACTCCCTGGTGGGGCAATGTAAAAGACACTAAATACGACGACAAATCCCGTTATGAACGTGTTCCCATGGAATTGGTTTCTCACGATAATTTAAAGGACTTCCTGCAAACAGGACTTATAACCAATAACAACATTTCTGTTTCCTATAAAGGTGAAAAATCAAGTTTTGTTTTCATCGGGCAATATGCTTATCAAAAGGGACAGGCTCCCACGACTTCTTTAACTACCGGAGGGTTGAATTTCAACTCCACTTTTAATCTTTCCAAAAAGCTGACACTGGATGCAAATCTTTCCTATAATGCCGTTATAAGTCCCAACTATCCGGATTACGGTTATCATCCTTCCAACTATATATACACCTTTATTGAATGGATGGGTGACGATATAGATGGTAAAGACCTGAAAGCACACCAGTGGGTTCCGGGGATGGAAGGATACCGGCAGGCCAATTACAACTATGCATGGTATAATAACCCCTATTTCGCCATTATGCAGAGCCGGCACAAGGAAAACCGGAATGTAGTGACCAGCCAGCTGCGTCTGAACTATAAGCTCACCAAAGATCTGGAAATTATGGGACGTGCATCTTTACGGGAAAAAGACATTCTGAGACAAAACATGATTCCTAAATCTTACATGAATTATGATGCTTCCCGCGAAGGCGATTACAAAGTATGGAATATTCGTCAAATGAATGTTGATGCGGATGTCCTGGTCACTTACAAAAAAGACTTATTCGATGATATAAAGCTGACAGTTAATGCCGGAAGTTCTTTGTTTTATCGCAAGTACCGTAACGACTATGAGTCAACCGACGGGTTAACCATCCCCGGAATTTACAGCATGAGTAATTCTGCCGGACCAATTATTACTTATGATGAAGATGAAACTTCATGGGGCCAACGGACCAGAAAGGAAATCAGGAGTGTGTATGCTTCTGCCAACCTGGATTTTTCAAAATATGCATACTTAACTGTAACCGGACGTAATGACTGGTCGTCTACGCTCGCAAAAGGCAACAACTCTTATTTTTATCCTTCAGTAGCACTGAGTACTGTTCTTTCTGACTATTTAAAGCTCCCGAAATCGATTAATTACCTGAAGGTATTCGGATCATGGACTATTGTTTCCAGCGATTTGGATCCATACCAGATTCAACAGGTTTATACAAAATTAGAAGACTGGGGTTCTACTATCAAGGTTGAGTATCCTTCTTCCCTGGTTAATTACGACATTAAACCACAGAAAACAACTTCCTGGGAATTCGGACTTTCCACTTCCTTGATAAACAGGCTGTCCTTTAATCTGACTTATTATCATTCCCTGGATGAAAACCAGATTCTGGATATGGAAATATCCCAGGCTTCAGGCTTTGACAGCCGTAAAATTAACGGGAACCAATATACCACCAACGGATGGGAGATTATGACAGGAGTAAAGGCTATTCAGTCAGATGATTTCAAATGGAAATTCAATTTGAACTGGAGCAGAAGAGTTGAAAGGCTGACAAGCATTTATGGCGGTGAGGACTACTTTGGCGACCTGAAAAAAGGAGACCGTGCGGATGCTTATTACAGTACAGTCTGGAAACGGACTTCCGATGGAGATTTAATTGTGGATGCAACCGGCCAGCCTATAAAAGATTCGTATAAACGTAGTGTAGGTCACACTGATCCGAACTGGCGCCTGGGATGGCAGAACACCTTCCATTACAAAGATTTCACGGTCGACGTTGATATGGACGGAGCTTACGGAGGCGTTATTTATTCAAAACTATGTGCCAAATTATGGTGGGGAGGCAAACATACAAAATCAGCTAAATACCGCGATGCCGAATACGCAGCAGGAACTCCGATCTATGTACCTGATGCAATGGTTGTAACCGGTGGCAGTGTAACTTATGATGTTAATGGAAACGTTGTTTCCGATAACCGTACCTATTCAAAAAACACCCAGGCAGTAGACTGGCAGTCATGGTGCCAGAACTACCCGTACCGGGCTGCTGTAACTTCAAAAATGGATAAAACATTTGCCAATATTTTCAGCCGTTCTTATGTGAAATTACGTCACGTGTCTGTTTCATACGATTGCCATAAATTACTTAAAAGGAAAGATAGTCCTGTTAAAAATTTAACAGTGATGGTATTCGGTAACAATCTGGCAGTATTGTCAAAAGCGCCCTGGATCGATCCTGATATCAGCGGTGATGATTCTAACGACGACGGAGCTGCCGACCCGACAGCCCGCTATCTGGGAGTAGGAGTTAATGTTAAATTTTAGTACCGGTTTTATAAACGAAGATAATTATGAAAATGGAAAAAATACTTTCAGCTCTGATTTTCGCGTTAGTGATAGTTTCATGCGGAAATCTGGAAGATATAAATGAAGATCCGAATAATTCTTCAGAAGTTGACCCGCAGTCCCTTCTTCCTACTATTTGTGAAGATGCTTTTTACCGCGAAGAAGGAGGAATGTATGCTCAGAAAATGGTTATTCAGACCGATGGCCATAATACCGATCAGTTTTTTGAATGGACCCGCGGAAGTTTCGATGTATATAATTCCAGTCTTCTCCAGGTTGAAAAAATGGAAGAAGAAGCTACCCGTACAGAATCGTCTGTTTATGTAGCTCTTGCAAAATTTTTCCGTGCCTGTTATTTCTATAAACTGACATTAACGTTCGGCGATATTCCCTATTCTGAAGCACTGGAAGGACAAAGTGACGAAAATTATACTCCTGCATACGATACACAGGAAGACGTGTTTGCCGGAATTCTTCAGGATTTAGACGATGCAGATGCGGGATTGGAAGAACACGACGATGTAATTGAGGGCGATATTATTTATGACGGAGATGCCGCCCAATGGCGCAAACTGGTAAATTCATTTCACCTGAAAGTTCTGATGACGCTTTCCAATCATACGACTGTCGGGACACACAATATTAAAGATGAATTTAAAACGGTAGCCGCAGAACCTTTAATGGAAAGTATTTCAGATAACGGACAACTTGTCTATCTCGACCAGGAAGGATGCCGTTATCCCCAGTACAACGCTCAATGGTCGGGTTATTATATGGACGGGACGTATATCGACCGCATGTCGGAACGTGAAGATCCGCGACTGTTCCTGTTTTGCCTTCGTACCAATGAAGCTGCTACTGCCGGTAAAGCTGTATCCGATTTTTCTGCTTATGCAGGAGGTGACCCTGCCGTTCCTTACGGAGATAACATTACACTGGTATCAGAAGGTAAAATTTCGCAAATCAATGACCGTTTCCGTACCGACCCCATTGGAGAGCCTACCATGTTAATGGGATATGCCGAATTACAGCAAATACTGGCCGAAGCTGTCGTCCGGGGATGGATCAGCGGCGATGCCAAACAGTATTATGAAAACGGCGTAAAAGCTTCATTTCTGTTCTATGAGACGTATGCGACAGATTATTCCGAATATGTAACCGAGGATGCTGCCCAAAAGTATCTCGATGGTGACCTGGTTAAATTTTCCGATGATTTAACCACCGAACAAAAAATAGAACGGATTATACTTCAGAAGTATTTTGTGGATTTCTACCAGGGCGACTGGGATGGTTTCTTCGAACATTTACGCACAGGTTATCCCGGGTTCAAACATGTTGACGGTACAGAAATTCCTTACCGCTGGATGTATCCGGAAAGCGAATATAAATACAATACCGAAAATGTAGAGGAAGCAATTACCAGCCAGTTCGGAGCAAACAACGATGATACGCTTGAAAAGACATGGTGGCTGAAAAATGATTAACTAAAAATTTAACAATCCTGTTCTATGGCTCTATAACGAATTATATAGGTACTGATAGCTTACCCATACTATCCGTTATAGAGCCTGCTTTTCTCACAGGATCAGATACATATTCTAAAATTATACCAGATGAAACTAAAATTATTGTTCCTGTTTACTGTTCTAATGACAGGATGGTTCCCTGTAAATGCACAGAACAAGGTGCTGAAATTTAATGCAAACAAAAAATTCAAAATTGTCCAGTTTACTGATATTCATTGGGTACCTGCCAATCCGGCTTCCCAGGAAGCGGCCGAACGCATGAACGAAGTGCTGGACGAAGAAAAACCTGATTTTGTTATCTGCACAGGAGATATAAGTACTGGAAAACCTGCTGCCGAAGCATACAAAAGTGCTTTGGATCCTGTCATAAAACGGCATATCCCTTTCGCTGTTACTTTTGGGAACCACGACGACGAACAGGACCTGACGCGACAACAGATTTATGATTATATGAAAACAATGCCGGGGAATATGACAGGCACGGTCACCGGCATTTCCGGAGTGACTAATTTCATTCTTCCGGTTAAATCTTCCGAGGGGGATAAAAATGCTTTCATTATTTATGGCTTTGACAGTCATTCTTATTCTCCGCTGAAAAACGTAAAAGGATACGACTGGATCAAACAGGATCAAATTGACTGGTACATAAAAAACAGCACAATGTATACAACAGAGAATGGCGGACAGCCGCTTCCTGCAATTGCTTTCTTTCATATTCCTCTTCCTGAATACAACTATGCCGCATCTGATCCGGGAGCTTTTATGGTCGGAACACGTAAGGAAACTCCTTGTTCTCCTCCTGTCAACAGCGGATTGTTTACAGCAATGCTGAGCCAGGGTGATGTAATGGCAACGTTTGTGGGCCATGACCATGTAAACGATTATGTCGCAGACTACAAAGGAATTCTTCTCGGATACGGCCGTTTTACCGGCGGAAAAACCACTTACCATGATATTCCCGGCGGAAACGGAGCACGTATTATTGAACTCACTGAAGGTGAACATTCCTTAAAAACATGGGAGCGTATAAAAGGAGGAAAGATTATCAATGCAATGAGTTTCCCTGCTGACATGCAAAAACAATAATTAATCAATCTGGATAAAAAAACAGGTGCAATAAATACAGTAATTAACACATTCACTGTATAATATAAGGATAACCAAAGATGATCAGAATCCGCATAGCAGAGAGTAAACAGGATGGTATAAGAGCAAAATTAATCATATAAAATTGGCGCCACCGTTTTGGGTTGAGTAAGTGAGTATCTTTATACGCAGAAGAAAAACCGTTCAGGTACTGTCAGCATTATAGTTGTTGATAAAAGCAATGATCTCTATCGGGAAATTGAAACATTGGCTCAAGTAAAGATGTTTCCGGGATAGGTCCGTACTATCAATCAACAAGGTGAAAAATGGATACCTGCATATTGGGGAGAGCATGGTATTTTTGAAGTCCACGATAAAGGAGTAGAGTGAAGCCTGGATTACATACTTCCTGACAGCAACAAAAGCCCGCATAATATAAATGTTTACCTCAATGGTTTTATCTGAATTTAAGATACCACTAAACATTGTCAGACCTTACTCGGTGAATACGGGAGAAAGTTTTCTGGAGCCTCCTTCCCACCTGATTATGCGCTGGCTTTATTTTCCCTTCATCGCAAGTTTTATATAAACGAATCTACGAGTTCAGTCATCAGTTCAAGTAACTGGATTGTTTTTTCTTTTCCTATCCGGGATTCAAACATTTCGATTAACGCCTTATTACTGTCGAATATATTCATCAGTAATTCGGCACCGGCATCGGTAAGCTGTATGGTGTTGGAACGTCCGTCATTATCATTCTTTTCAAATTCGAGCATATTCCCGTTAACCAGTTCGTTAATCAGCTTGCCTATTGCCTGCTTTGAAACCATTGCTGTGGTTGATAACTCTTTATTGGTACTTCCGGTCAATCCCACACTGGCTAAAATATAAATGTAGTTCGGCTTCAAAAACGTTACAGGCTTATTTTCAACCTGCAATTTTTCCATTTGCCATACCGCATAATACCGGTAAAGCCGGTAAACCAAACGGGCAACACTTCCATTTTTATTCGGCCATGCCTCAGATAATCTGTTTATTACGTCTTTCGAGAGCATAATCTGTTATTTTTCCATCAATATATAGTCAACTTTATTTACTACTTAGTCAACTTTGTTTACTTTTGCGAAGTTAAAAAAAGATTGATAAAAATGTATTAAAATGAAGATTAACAGTATGAACAAAAAGAAAAAACTTCAATATCTTATTATTACACTGATAGTTGCCGGACTGTTTGCCGTAATTGTAAATAAAGTATGGCACGCCATAAAATACGAAGAAACAGACAATGCGCAAATTGAGATGCGGCTTGTCCCGATAATTTCAAGAGTATCGGGTTATGTTGAAAAAATTTATGTTGACGACTATGCTAAAGTTAAAAAAGGAGATTTGCTCGTTGTAATCGATTCGTCGGAATTACAGTTACAACTCGACGAAATGCAGGCCGACTATGCTCAGTCGCTTGCCGATATTGAAAATGCCAAAGCGTCATTGGTCAATGCCCGGGCTTCCCTGGAATCATCGAATGGGACACTGGAAGTAACTGCTTTACAAAAAGAAAAGGCAGAAGACGACTATCTGCTCGATAAAAACCTTTTTGCAAAAAATGCCGTTACCCAAAAACAATTTGATGATAGCCGTTCAAATTACGAGATTAATGAGAAACAATTTGAGCTGTCGGGACAAAATGTGAAGGTTACCGAATCGCATATTAAAATTGCCGATGCCCAGCTTGCAAAAGCACAGGCAGTTGCTCAGATAAAGTCAGCCCGTATTGAAGAACAAAAACTGAAACTGTCTTATTGCCGTATAGTTGCCACTTCCGACGGGGTTGTGGGCAAACGGAATATGGATACCGGGCAGTTTATACAGGCAGGCGCTCCTTTATTTAACATTGTGGAAGATGATGAAGTGTGGATTGTGGCCAATTATAAAGAAAGCCAGGTCGAAAACATCAATGTCGGTCAATTGGTAAATATTACATTGGATGGATTTTCATCGGTGCCGATTAAAGGCCGGGTTGTTTCAATTTCAAAAGCCACAGGGGCGCGCTATTCGTTATTGCCCCCCGATAATGCCACCGGTAATTTTGTTAAGATAACGCAACGCATCCCGGTAAAAATCGAAATCACCGACCCCGAAAAGTACAAAGATATTTTACGTGCCGGGATGAGTTTAACCGTTTCAGCCGTTAAATCATTATAATTATGGCACAAAACAGGACAGCTCAGATAATTGTAGCCATAACCACGGTGTCGGCAGCCATTATGCAATTGATTGATTCGTCGATTGTAAACGTGGCATTAAACCAAATGGCCGGAAATCTCGGGGCTTCTATTGATGATATTTCGTGGGTGGTTACTTCGTATGCCATTGCCAGTGTCATCATCATCCCGTTAACCGGTTTTCTGGCAAAACAGTTTGGCCGGAAAAATTATTATATGGCCTCCATTATCCTCTTTACCGTCAGCTCGGCTTTATGCGGCAATTCTTCCTCATTGGGCGAACTTATCTTTTTCCGGTTTATACAGGGGCTCGGCGGTGGTGCCCTGTTGTCGACATCACAGGCGATATTGTTCGATGCTTTCCCGAGGGAACAGCGGGGCCTGGCAGGTGCATTATATGGGACAGGGGTTATATTGGGCCCTTCGTTGGGCCCTATTTGCGGGGGAATTATTATCGACAATTACACATGGCCCCTGATATTTTACATCAATATCCCCTTTGGCATTGCAGCCACGTTACTGGCTTACAGGTACGTTACCAATGACAATAAAATAAAAACTGAAGACAAAGTGCCTGTTGACTGGATCGGAATATTGTCGCTTACCGTTGGTGTCGCATCGTTGCAATATGTTCTCGAACGTGGCAGAACAGAAGACTGGTTCAGTTCCGGAAAGATTATATTGTTTTCGTTTTTGGCTTTTGCCGGCTTAACCGTATTCATCTGGTACGAATTAAACACCAGAAACCCGGTGGTAAACCTCCGTATTTTTAGGAACCGGAACTTTTCGATGATGCAGATTTTAATGCTCATCACGGGTTTTGTTCTGTTTACTTCCATTTACACCTATCCACTGCTGGCACAGCGCGTTTTGAGGTTTACGACGTATATGACCGGCATCGAACTTTTCCCGAGTGCACTTGCTTCGATGGTAATTATGCCGTTGGTCGGGAGGCGGCTCCAGGCTGGGACTCCTCCAAAAATTATTATTGCTATGGGATATGGGATTTTAATGCTTTTTGGAGGAATGATGTCGAAGGTTAATCTGGATGCAACAGGCCAGTTCTTTTTTGTTCCCCTGATGATGCGCGGAGCCGGAATGGCTTTGTTGATGGCTCCTCTTACGTCATTGGCCGTTAGCGGATTGACTAAGGAAGAAACTCCTGACGGAATCGCCATTAACAATATGATGCGGCAGGTAGGAGGTTCGTTCGGTATTGCAGTAGTAAACAGTTTCATTGCCCGCAGATATGCGACTCACTGGAATGACCTTATTACGAATATCTATAATAACAATCCCCTGTTTTCCGAACGAAACGCATTATTCATGCACAGTATCAAATCGAAATTAACCGTAACGGCAAACCTGCAACAACAATGTTATCAACTTGTTGGTCAAATCATTGACAGGCAATCATACCTTCTTTCCTATATCGACACCTTCTTGTTTGTGTCGTGTGTGATTTTGGTCGCTTTCCCGGTTTTAGCTTTAGTCAGCGACAAAAAATATCTCAAACCCTAAAAGGTTCAAAAATTCAATAATTGCCAAAATATTTAATTCATAAAAAATATGTCAGCAAAACATTATTTTCTCTGTATCATTGTTTTCTTATTCGTCAGCAATGCTCCGGCTCAAAACAACCGGCTTCCCGGTGAATTGCTCTCCCTTGTTGAACAATCGCTTACCAATTATCCTAGAATCGGGGAGGTACAACAGCAATTATTACTGAGTGAAACACGGGTTGAATTAAGTAAAGCAAATTATTTGCCTGTTGTTTCCGGCGATCTGGGATATAAACGGCTGTACCCTGTTTCTTCTGTTTCGTTTCCCATTAGTACCAGTGAATACAAAACATTCAGCTTTTACACCAAGGACAACTATAATGCTTCATTGTCTGTAAATCAACCTGTTATTGACCTGAAAACATCTGCGAACATTGAAAAAGCAAAGGCCAATGTTAAGACAGCATCCGACAACCTGAAATATAATCGGGCACAAGTGGCTTATCAGGTAGCCCAGATATATTACAGTATCATTTTTCTGAACAAAGGTATTGCCGTTCAGCAACAACAGATGGATTTATTACAAGCGAATATGGAGCAAACCGCTTCGAAGCTCGAAAATGGGGATGCCCTGCAATTCGACCTGGTTTCGACACAGGTGATGTATACCAATGCCGAAAACCAATATACCGAATTGACCAGCCAATTGCACAAACAATATATTGCTTTGCAACTGTTTACAGGAATAAAAAATCAGCCTGTCGAAGATTCAATTATCAATATTCAAACATTTGATTTTCAAGTTGATTCAATCCTTGCTGTTTCGCTGACGAATAACTACGATATTAAAATGGCAAAAGATAAAATGGCATCCGGCATGTGGAATTTGGAACTGGCAAAACGAAGCCGGCTTCCTACGTTGAATTTGTCAGGGAATATTGGTTACAAAAATGGTTATTCACCTGATTTGTCAACTATACGTTTTAATTATTTTATCGGGTTAGGTATTTCAATTCCAATAATGTCGGCAACACGCCCCGGAATTCAAAAGCAGCTTGCCGAAATGAATTTAAAAGCCAATGCCTGTCAGATTGATTATCAAAAGGCTGTTATCTCCAAAGATGTCGCCAATGAACTTGAAAATATTACAAAACTCAGTAAGTTGATATCCGGCTCTGATGTGCAGGTGCAGCAAGCCAAACTTGCCCTTGACTTAGCCAATGAACGATACAAAAACGGGGTTGTTACCAACCTGGAATTCCTGACTGCCCAGATGAACTATCAGGATGCGTTGCTCAACAAACTTCAATTTGAATATAATTTATTGCTGGCAAAAATGGAGCTGTGCCGGTTGTCGGGAGACGAATGGTGGAATTAGTACAGGTGATGAAGGTGCGAATATTCCTTTGAAATTGCGAATAACAATCAAGTATACAGGTATATACAATGTTGCGTACTGCCCTTTATTCTCCTGATAAATCTTCAATTTCTTTTTTCAATCTTGGCAGATGATTTATTACTATACTCCAGATTAAATCATCAGAAACTTTGTCATATCCGTGAATGATGCGATTTCGTGTCCCAATAATTTTTTGCGCATTATCAAGCTTGAAATCTTTGTCCTTTTTAAGTATCCTGTTTACTGCCTCTCCAATGATTTCCAAATTACGCTCAATTGCTCTTTTTGTCTTTATATCAGAAATATACTCTTCGAAAATTTTGGGTCTGTCATCGTAATAACCTTCGATCTCAATTATTGATTGTAGGAATAGAGCCAGGTTTTTATCTCATTATCCATAAATCATTTGTTTTGAAGAGTCAATAGATTGTCTTAGGTATGGATTTTTAATTGCTTTGTCCTCAAGCAAATCAACTTGTCTTTTTAACAAATTCTCTAGTGATGTTTTTAAATCAAAATAATTATCAGCATAATCAAACAGCTCAACTCCATCAAAATCAACCAAGAAATCTATATCACTCGATTTCTTGAATTTATCAGTCAATATTGAGCCAAATACAAATAGTCTTGCAACTTTATGTTTTTTACATAGAGCTAAAATCTTATCTATATTTTTATCAATTATTTTCATATCTCAAAAGTACAAACTTTTTTAGTCATACTGAAAGGTTGTTGTGGTTTGCCATCTTTGGAAGTTGCTCATAACGATTTTGCGGCATGAAACGGTTTATCCAGTGTTGCAGAAAGTTGATGTGTGGCAGGATGCCCGAATAACCACAAAAAACTCCAACTTGCTTTATGACTGCATGTGTGTGCGTAGTATTTTTATTCTGATTTCGATTTTTTAATTATATGAATTTCCCCAATACGAAAAGGAATTGTGACTTGTTAATGGTGAATGGCGAGTGGTGAGTGGCGAATTATTCAAGATTTTAGATTCAGGTTTAGTCTCCTTTTCCCCAAAATATTCCCATAGATTGGTTAGTCTTTTTAATTCTGACTAATGTCAAAGATTTGCATTTAAATCCAGGAAGTTGCAAAATCAGACTGTCCAGAATGGATGGCCATTACTTCCTACAATTACCGAAGACTTAACGAACCGCCGTATACGTGCCTGAGATTTGAATGCCCGGTGGACATTTAAATTGAAAGGGAGGAGCATAGCTCGCGTACGCCGCGGTGGTGTTATTATTTATGCAACTGTCTGTCGTCAATCTTGCACACAACTTTGGGATATGTGCCAAAGCTAACTAATCTGTTAATTCTTTATTCAAACCGATATAATTCATTTATCCTTTCCCAAAATTAATCAATAATTGTTTTTTTGAAAATAGTTGGTTTTTGGCCGTAGCATGATGTCTATCGGCAAAATATAGAAATATTTGAGCCCGAAGTTTTATCTTTGGCGTTGAATATTTCAGTTAAAATAATCATGGGTAAGCATTTCAGGATACACTATTTTCAGCATGTTCCTTTTGAAGGACTGGGTTGCATCGAAGAATGGATCGTTCAGAACGGACATCAGTTATCGGTTACCCGATTTTTTGAAGGCGGGGAGTTACCCTCTCTTTCCGACATCGACTGGCTCATCATCATGGGCGGGCCGATGGGAATTTACGACGATAAAGTTTATCCGTGGTTACCGGCTGAAAAACAGTTTATTAAAGAAGCAATTACTGAAAATAAAGTGGTGCTTGGTATTTGTCTGGGGGCGCAACTGCTTGCCGATGCACTCGGTGCAAAAGTAAAACCGGGAAAACATAAAGAGATTGGCTGGTTCCCGGTCCGGAAAACAGAGGCCGGAAAGAAGTCAGCGCTTTTTGAAGCCATACCCGACCAGACAACTGTTTTTCACTGGCACGGCGATCAGTTCGACATTCCGGAAGGGTGCCTTCGTCTGGCGGAAAGCGAAGCCTGTCCGAATCAGGCATTGCAGTTCAACGACCGGGTGCTTGGCCTTCAGTTTCATTTCGAAGCAACAGAGGCTTCCTTACGGGGAATGATTAAAAATATCCCGGAAGAACTAACTGAAGACGGGCCTTTTATTCAATCAGGAAAAGCAATAACTGACTGTTTTTCAAATTGCAGTCTGAATAACCGGATTATGTTTTCGGTATTGGATAAGTTGGGGGGAAAATAAGGTAATCCGATTAAAAAAAATGAAAAACACACGCAACCTTTATGACTTCTGCTTATCTTTTTTCTTAAAACTAAAAATATGAAGTTAAATAAGTAATTCCACATACTATAAGTTTCCCAGGATAAACGGAACCGGAAAGGGGAGAATAGTTCTCCGTGCTGATTACAAAACTCTGTTTTAATTTTAAAACCTAATCATAGTATTTTATGTCACTTGTAAAAAAATACTTCTCGGGTTATCATGAGCCCGGAGGTATAAAAGAATTACTTATACTTGCTTTCCCGATGGTTATTTCAACGGCCTGCGACGGGATCATGACTTTTACCGACCGTCTTTTCCTGTCGAGAGTAGGGCCGGAACAAATGAATGCGGCCCTGGGAGGCGGGGTCACTATGCAAATGCTGACCTTCTTTTTTGTCGGGCTAACCGGGTATTCTACTGCTTTGGTTGCCCAGTATCTCGGGGCCGGTGAAAAGCAAAACACGACAAAAGCTGCATTTCAGGCTATACTGGTAACCATTGTTGCATGGCCGGTCATTCTTTTGCTGAAACCGTTGACCATCGCGTATTTTCATTTTATGGAAATATCTGAAAACCAGATCGACTATCAGGTTCAGTATCTCAATATTTTAGCATGGGGAAGCATCTTCGGGATGATGCGTTATACTTTGGGATGTTATTTTACCGGTATCGGGAAAACCCGGATTGTGATGAATGCAACCATTGTGGCAATGCTGGTCAATGTGTTACTCGATTTTATTTTGATTCCTGGATGGAAGGGAATTCCGGCAATGGGTGTCAAAGGCGCTGCTATTGCCACGGTTTCCGGAGGCTTTGTTGCCATGGCAATTTTGTCGGTTGCCTACCTGGGACATACAAACCGCACTGTTTTTTCAGTTTTGGAATCATTCAGGTTTAACCGTTCGATAATGAAAAAGCTGATTTATTATGGTTCTCCGGCAGGCGCTGAGATGTTCCTGAATTTTCTGGCATTCTCTGCTATGGTTTCCTTGTTTCATGCGCAGGGCGATGTGGCTGCAACGGCCAGCACCATCATGTTTAACTGGGATATGGTTTCATTTATTCCCTTGTTGGGAATTGAAATTGCCGTTACCAGTCTGGTAGGACGTTACATGGGGGCCCGAAATCCGGAGTCGGCACATCACGCAGCAATATCAGGAATTAAGACCGGCATTTTTTATTCGGTTGTGATTCTTATACTGTTTATCGCTATCCCCGGATGGCTGGTGCGGGTGTTCCATCCGGCTTCGCCAAGTATTATTTTTGAAAATGCCGTTCCTGTTGCTGTTACAATGGTAAAGATGGCTTCACTGTATGTGCTGGCCGAAGCTGTAATGGTTGCCCTCATAGGGGCTCTGCGCGGAGCCGGTGATACCCATTTTACCATGATTGCCTCAGTGGTTGCACACTGGTCATTCCTTCCCGTTTTGTACCTGTCGCTGAGCGTGCTGAAGTTTTCCGTCTCTGTCAGCTGGCTGATTCTGATTATTTTTTATCTGCTGTTTTGTACTGTTTTCATTTTCAGATTCTGTAGCGGAAAATGGAAATCGATAAAAGTTATATAATGAAGTCGGCTAAAGTTAACTTCCCGGGAATAAGTGTAACTGTTTATTTTACAGTGGTTTCAAAAAAAACAGAAAATAGGGGAATGGCGGATTGTCTTTGATACTTTTATATTTCTTTTCCCTTGTTCGTTATTCGATATTTCAAAACGAAAAGGGACCAATAAAGCAGTTCTTATATATTCTCATCAGGGGTTTGATCTATTGAAACCTGACCCGGAAACAGCTTACATGAAGCTGTTTCCGGAAGCAGGATATTTTTTATTTCGGTGCCAGCTTATTCGCAAGATTTTTAATAAAATCCTCACGGGAGCGTCCTTCTATTTTTTCTCTGGCCGGTTCCTTTTTCATCATACTTTGCGGAATTACCAAAGTACGTTTTAATATGTTTTGACTGGCTTTTAAAATTGCATCAATCTGTGTTAGCTCATCATCCGTAAAACTCAGGTTTTTCAGTGCCTCTAAATTATCGGTAAGCTGTTGTACCGAACTTGCTCCTACCAGAACAGAAGTGATACGTTTGTCTTTTAGTATCCAGGCCAAAGCCATTTGCGAGAGTTTTTGTCCACGGAGTGCTGCAATTCCATTTAACTGACGGACTTTTCCTAACGATGCAGTCACAGCCTCAGGTTTTAAAAAACGGTTTTTTGAAGCTCTCGAGCCGGCTGGAATTCCATCCAGATAACGATCAGTCAGCAATCCTTGTGCCAGCGGTGAAAACGGAATACAACCGATTCCTTCCTGCTCCAGTGTGTCAAGCAAACCATCTTCAACTGTGCGTTCAAACATCGAATATTTTGGTTGATGAATAAGGCATGGAACGCCCATTTCTTTCAAAATTTTTGATGCTTCAAGTGTCTTTTCTGCCGGATAGTTTGAAAGGCCGGCATACAGGGCTTTCCCCTGCCTTACAGCCTGGGCCAGGGCACCCATTGTTTCTTCCAGCGGCGTTTCCGGATCGGGCCGGTGTGAATAAAAAATATCCACATACTCAAGCCCCATCCTTTTCAGGCTTTGATCAAGACTGGACAACAAGTATTTGCGGCTGCCCCAGTTCCCGTAAGGACCGGGCCACATGTCGTATCCTGCCTTGGTCGAAATAACCAGTTCATCACGATAATTCTGAAAATCTGTTTTCAGAATTTTTCCGAAGTTTTCTTCTGCTGATCCATAAGGTGGTCCGTAGTTATTCGCTAAGTCAAAATGTGTGATTCCCATATCAAACGCTTTCCGACAAATAGCTCTCCCGTTTTCAAACACATCAACACCACCAAAATTTTGCCATAGGCCCAGTGAAATGGCTGGCAATTTTAATCCTGATTTTCCGCAACGATTATATGGTATACAATCGTAACGATTTTCATTTGCAATATAATACATAACATAATAGAGTTTTTCCCGCCTTTAAAATACGAACAAATAATAACAAATAAACATTCAAGAGTGAAATTTTAGTTATTCGCTTTTTTATCTGTTAAAAAACATGTCCCGTTTGCCTTCATGAATTTAATTCCGGATTTTAAAAATATTCGTTGTATCTTTTTATCTGTGTTTCTGTTTATTAAACTATAGTCCGAAATATTCTGAATAAAAATGGAAAAGAAAAATGCCCAAAGGCCCTCACCGATATATGTTGTTTCCGGGGGAAAAGGCCTTGCCGGGAATAATATGGTACAGTCGCTGCTGATTCAGTACCCGAATAATAATGTACCGGTGATTATTATTCCGGATGTGAGTACTGCTGAAGAAATTGAAAAGATTGTACTGAAGGCTAAAGAAGACGGAGGATTAATAACACATACGATGGTAAATCCCGGGCTGAGGAAAATTTTTAACGAGCTGGGAACCCGTTATCAGGTGAAAGTAATCGATTTTATGGGCGAATTGTCTGAGTATCTCGATCAGCAGCTCGATATTGAACCGCTGAAACATCCCGGCCTGTACCGGGAAATTAATGCTGAATATTTCGACCGTATCGAAGCAATTGAATTTACGCTGAACCACGATGACGGATTAAGACCCGAGCGATTGCACCAGGCCGAAATTATACTGACCGGTGTGTCCCGTTCCGGAAAAACTCCGCTCAGTGTATACCTGGCTATGTATGGCTGGAAAGTGGCCAATGTGCCGGTTGTAAAAGGAATTCCTGTTCCGGAAGAACTTTTCGAAGTAGATCCGGAAAGGGTTTTCGGACTGAGTATCAGTGCGCCGGAGCTGATTTCCCATCGGATTAAACGGATGAAAAATCTCAATATGCCGGTTGATACCGAATATACCAGTGAAAAATATGTTCGTGAAGAAATACGGAATGCATTATTTGTCTTTCAGCGTGGAAAATTCAAAATACTGAATGTGACCAATAAACCGATAGAATCGACAGCCAACGAGATACTGCAATTGATGAATGAACGGTTCGAATACGGCGGCAGGCGTTTAAAGTCGCCCTATCAGAATAATGATATACTCTGAAATTCTGTGGGGATAAGAAACAAGAGGCTGTTCAAAAACGCTGTGCTACTCTGTGGTAAAAATATAAAGAACTAAACCACAGAATTACACAAAGTTTTTCGCAGAGTTGCACAGCGTTTAAAAGAATATTATTTTCCTTTTTGTACAGTCTCTTAATAACTTCCGTTTCGCCTTAAAAGCTGTCGGCTGCCCGGTATGCTGCAATCAGCGCCAGTTCTCCTTCTTTTCCTTTAATGCTTTTCCCGTGCTCGGCGCACAGAACACCGTCGTAGCCTTTTTCGTAAATGTGTTTGAATATATTTCTGAAATTAATTTCGCCGGTTCCGGGTTCGTTGCGGCCGGGATTATCGCCAAGATGGAAAGCTCCGATATATTCCCATGCCTTGTCGATGTTCGGAATCAGGTTGCCTTCGGTAATTTGCTGGTGATAAATATCATCTACAATTTTACAGGCCGGATGGTTCACTGCTTTGCAGATGAGGTATGCCTGCGGAATTTTGGTCAGGAATAAACCCGGGTGGTTAGTCCACGGATTCAGGGGCTCCATTACCAGCTGAAGCCCGCTCGGTTCAACTATTTCGCAGCACATACGCATGTTGTCGACTACGTTAGCCGTTTGGTATCCCCATTCCAGGCCTTCGTCGTAATGGCCCGGAACCACCAGCGCCTGCTTTGCCCCGGTACGTTTGGCCACTTCAATGCCGTCCTGCATTTTCTTTTTCAGCATTTCCTTAATCTCCGGATCCTGGGTTACCATCGATTTTGTTTTAAAGTCGGCATATAAAACAAACGGGCCTAAATCCAGATTAAGTCTGGCCAGCTCACTGGCTATTTTTTCCTGAAGTGCAGGCTCTCTTCCCATCAGTCCGTTATCGAAAACCGCCCGGAACCCCTGGTCTGCGATGAATTTGATATTATCGATCGGGTCGGTGCCGGCATGTTCGCTAAACATTCCCAGGCCGGGAGCATATTTTAACCTGAATTTGGCACTATTTGATGAAACACTTTCACCGGCGAGTAAAGTTCCGGTTCCTGCCAATCCGCTTACTCCGATGCCTGTCAACACCGAATTTCTGAGAAAATTTCTTCTTTTCATTGTTTTGTTGGGTTAAGTTTATTTTTGGATAAAAATACAGAAATGAAATTTTACTGCAAAAAGTGTGGTGCTATTTTAATCGTCCCGGGTGCTGCCCCCGATGGTTCAGCGATTTTTTAGATGGTTTTTATTTTAGTGTGTGTTGATTAATTTGGTCATTTAGGCCAGTTTGTCGGTTTTTGGTAGAGTTATATGGCGGCATTTTTCTATTATTAATAAGCATTTTCAATTCGTTAACCTTAGTAGAAAAGTTGCACATTTGATTCTTGCCTTATTACCTTATCGTTCACCGCTAAAATATCTAATAAATAATAAAAATGGATGTCGCTATTTTTTATGTGAGTGGGTTTACTAGTAACTAACTCATTTATTATTATTATTTAATGTTCAGTATTATAAAATAGACATACTCTGTAAAAATCGCTGATGGTTCGGGGTGTAATTGCGACAGGAAAGTTAAAAAATTCTGCGCCTATTTTCTGTCCTGTTCTGGTATGTTTTTGATGGCATAAAAGGTGTGGCATCCCGAAAAGTTTTTTAATTTTACCTTCCTGTAACTAAATTTAAGAACTAATCAGTGAGAGTTTTAGTTCAGTTGAAACTTCACTATTTGTCAAATAACCAATAAACCCGAATTATGAATAGAAAATTACGCATGGGCATGGTCGGAGGCGGAAGCAATGCTTTTATCGGAGCTGTTCACCGTCTGGCTGCCCTGATGGACAATCAGATCGAACTTGTTTGCGGTTGTTTCAGTTCAAATCCCGAAACGTCGGTTTCTTCCGGGAGGTCTTATTTCCTTCCTGACAATCGTATTTATAAAAACTATCAGGAAATGTTTGAAAATGAGGGAAAACTTCCGGAAGGCGAACGCATGGATTTTGTCAGTATTGTTACTCCCAATTTTCTGCATTTTGCCCCGGCCATGATGGCCCTGGAAAACGGCTTTCATGTGGTACTTGATAAACCGATTACTTTTTCGCTGGATGAAGCGCTTCAGCTTCAGAAAAAGCTGGATGAAACCGGCCTGATACTGGCGCTGACACATACCTACTCGGGTTATCCGGCAGTGAAACATGCACGTCAGATGGTTGAAAAAGGTGACCTGGGAAAAATCAGGAAAGTATTTGTTGAATACCCGCAGGGCTGGCTGGCTTCGAAAGTGGAAGACGCCGGGAATGTACAGGCCGCCTGGCGGACCGACCCGAAACGTTCGGGGAAAGCCGGTTGTATGGGCGACATCGGTACTCATGCACATCATCTGGCTGAATATATTACCGGCCTGAAAACCACAGAGATTTGTGCTGACGTGAAAACCTTCGTACCCGGTCGTTTGCTCGACGACGACGGTGCTGTACTGATGCGCTTCGATAACGGGGCAACCGGTGTGCTGATGGCTTCGCAGGTGTGCACAGGAGTAGAGAATGCCCTGAAAATCCGTGTTTTCGGGGAAAAAGGCGGGCTCGAATGGGCGCAGGAAGAACCCAATACGTTGCTGGTACGATGGGCTGACCGGCCAGCCGAACTTATACGAACCGGAACCGGGCACCATTATTCTTTGGGAACCTTTAATACCCGTACGCCCGGCGGCCATCCGGAAGGTTATATCGAGGCTTTTGCCAATATTTACCGGAACTTTTCACTGACTGTCCGTGCAAAAATGAACGGGGAAAAGCCGAAAGAAGAATGGCTCGATTTTCCGGGCATTGAAGATGGTATCCGCGGAATGCAATTCATCGACAAGGTGATTGAGGCAGGCTACAACGACAATGTAAAATGGGTTAAATTTTAAAAAATCAGTAGAGACTGATCTGAAGTCAGTATTTCACTAACTAAATAAAAACCAATAAAATAAAAAAATGAGCAGACCAGTAACAATTTATACCGGGCAATGGGCCGATGTACCCTTTGAAACAATATGCCGGAAAGTGAAAGAATTTGGTTACGACGGAGTTGAACTCTGTTGTTGGGGCGATCATATCGAAGTGAATAAAGCCGATCAGGCTTATTGCGACGCCAAAAAGGCAACACTCGCAAAATACGGGTTGAAGCTGTTTTGCATTTCAACCCATCTGGTTGGGCAGTGCGTTTGCGATAATATTGATGAACGGCATAAAGATATTTTACCTGATTACATCTGGAAAGACGGTGATCCGGAAGGTATCCGCCAGCGTGCGGCACAGGAAATAATTGAAACGGCTCATGTGGCCAAACGGCTTGGAATTGATACGGTAGTAGGTTTTACAGGCAGTTCGATCTGGCACATGCTTTACTCGTTTCCGGCTGTATCGCAGGCACGTCTCGATAAAGGTTATGAAGATTTTGCCCGCCGCTGGAAACCGATCCTCGACGAGTATCAGAAACTCGGCGTAAAGTATGCGCTGGAAGTACATCCTACTGAAATGGCTTTCGATATAGCATCGGCTGAACGTACGCTGAAAGCAATCGATTACCATCCGGCTTTCGGCTTTAATTTCGATCCCAGTCATTTGGCCTATCAGGGAGTTGACTATGTCCGGTTTATCTATGAATTTTCAGACCGGATTTTCCATGTACACATGAAAGACGTATACTGGAGCGATGTTCCGACAACCGCCGGCGTGTTTGGCGGACATGTTGAATTTGGCGATAACCGTCGTTTCTGGAATTTCAGAAGCCTGGGACGCGGGAGAGTTAACTTCGAAAATATAATCCGGGCGCTGAATGATATTGGTTACCACGGGCCTCTTTCGGTTGAATGGGAAGACAGCGGCATGAACCGCGAAGCAGGTGCGGCAGAAGCATGTCAGTTCGTGAAAAAAGTTGATTTCGAGCCGTCAAATATCGCGTTTGATGCGGCGATGAAAAAAGATTAAAAACACATAATTCCGAGAGCCTGTAATTATTTTTTCCTGTATGATACCGGATTGTTGAGTAATAAGTGCTGCGAATCTTTCAGCTTCAGTAATTCTTTTAACTTTTGTTGTTCCATTGAAGCCCGGGGTCTGGCAACCAAGCCTTTCGATGCACAAAAAAGGGCGATATTTTGCGAAACAATACCGGCATCGATTGCTGCCCAGACCAGTCGGGATGAATCATCGCCTGCTTTAAACCGCGAAATATCGGAAACCAGTAAACAGATCAGCGGGGCTTTAGTAACAAAAACCTGCCCCCCGGCAATTAAATTACGATGATCTCCGGAGGCAATAAAATTGAGGACATGTTTTTTTGCATCATACAGGTAAACGCCCTGTTTCATAAAAACATACACATCAATATCCTGCGCATTCAGAGCCGAGGCCGCGGTACGCTTGCCTTCCTCCGGACGGTTAATCCCGTTTGCTGCCCACAGTAAATCAGATAAATCCTGAAGTCTTACTGCCGTAGTATCAAAATCCCTGACCGAAGCCCGTCTCCACAAGGCTTCCATCACAGACAATCCGCCAGACTTAGCCGGAGGATTCAGAACAATGTTCTTTGTCTCCTGGGCAAACAATGTACCCGCAAAAAGGACAAGACAGATTTGAAGAATAATCGTTTTCATTGTTTTACAGTTATTATGTTTGTTCAGTATCTGGTAACATCTGTTTTCTTTTTCCATTCCCGGAAAACAGGTTTTGCTTCATTTCTCAGCAATTCTGTAAATTCAATTTTTCTGTCCTTCATTTCCACTGCCAGCTCATTGTAAATAAACTGGTCGTCGAAATCAATTTCTGCAGCATCGCTTCGAGTGCAGGCATAAAAAACTTTTTCAGGACGGGCCCAGTAAATAGCACCCAGGCACATCGGACAGGGTTCACAGGACGTATAAATCACACAGCCGCCGAGCTGAAATGAGTTTAACTTTTTGCACGCTTCACGGATGGCAATTATTTCGGCATGGGCAGTCGGGTCGTTGGCCGAGGTGACACGGTTAAACGCTTCGGCAATAATTTCACCGTCTTTTACAACCACCGCACCGAAAGGCCCGCCGGCATGAGCATTCATTCCCTCTTCGGCCAGTTCGATGGCACGGCGCATAAATTTTTTATCGTTTCCGGTCATATTCATGCATGTTTAATTTTGTTTTTAAATCACCATATCCTTCAGAAAAATTTCAGCAATGTCTTTTATCGACTGGTTCAGGTCACGGTATTCGAACCCGGTCAGTTTCACGATTTTATTTCCTGAATAATTGTTGTTCCGGTTTGTGCCGCTTACGGTTTCACGGGTAATGAAGGGACGTTTGCCGGTAAAAAAGCTGGCAGTTTGGGCCATACGCCAGGCAATTTGCAGTTTTACATCGGAAGCAAAATTCCGTGGACGGGGACGGTTTAGTGCATCGGCAATCCGGTTAAAAAGTTCCTGGTAACTGATATTTCCTGCATTCAGGATAAAACGCTGGTTTTTGATCGCCTGGAAATGCGGGTCTTCGGTAAGAAAAACCATGGCTTTCACCACATCGCGTACATCGACAAAACCGGTAATTCCCCTGGTGTAATATTTCAATCCTTTAAAAATAGACTGAAAGAGTTTTGGGCTGCCGATGTCCCAGTTGCCCGGGCCGATAATAATGGACGGGTTGACAATCACGGCTTCGAGACCTTCCTCGATGCCGCGCCAGACTTCCATCTCGGAGAAGAATTTGCTTTGCGAATAGCCCGCCTTGCGTTTTGTGGGCGTCCAGTACGTTTCCTCGTTTATTTCACTTCCGTCCTGGGTTTTGCCCAGAGCAGCTATCGAACTCACATGGCAAAAGCGGGAAACTTTGTTGTAAAGGGCTGCGTTAATCAGATTGGCAGTGCCCTGCACGTTATTGGTCATCATAGCATCGCGGTCGTCGCCGTGAAACGACACCATTGCTGCACAATGATATACAGTGTGTACATTCTGAAGGGCATCTTCCAGGCTGAAGTAATCGAGAGTATCGCCTTCGACCCAGATGATTTTACTGAAAAGCTGCTCGTAGTCGGACGAATAATAAGAAAATATTTTTCTGATCCAGGAAACATTACTGGTTGTCCGTTTCAGCGCTTTGACCGGTTTTCCGGCACTTACCAGGTCATATAAAAGGTGGGCACCCACCAACCCTGTTCCTCCGCTTACAAAAATCATAGTTCTGTGTTTTGTTTTGTCCCGGGTATTGCCTTGGCCCCGAATTCCTTTGCTGTAATTTTATCGATATGAACCTTGATCACCCCAACATTTTTTACTGCCGGTGTACCGAATCTGAACTCACGCGGGCTGTACTGCGACATCATCACTTTCAGCATCCGTTCTTTTTCGTTGTAATCATCAATAATTTCGGCCGTTCCCTCCACCAAAACGGTTTTCGATTTCATCCGGTAACTACATGCCACATGCTCGTCCTGCCATGCAAGTTCCTCGCCAAGCGTCCAGCTGATGCAGACTTTCGGGTTTTTTTTTATGGTTTCCCACTTTCGTCCATGCTGTGCCGAATGCAGGATCACCGTATCGCCGTCAAGTGCAAAATTCATGGGAACAACATACGGGATGTTTCCACCGGCCATTGCCATGTAACAGGTTTTGCAGGCTTTTATAATGGCTTCAATTTCGTTGCGGTCATGAATAAAATGGGTTCTCATTTATCAATAGTTGAAATTTCCGATAAATGTATCACAGAAATTCTGTAACAAAAAAACTGTAATAAAAATAATCAATCTTAATTAATTGCCCTGAAACCCAATTGTTCGGAAAGGTATTTCCCGACTTTCTTCAGGTTGAGGTACTGATTCTGCAGATCCATAATTTTATCGAAGTCGCCGTCGGCGTTGGCCTGCTGTATTTTTTTCTCAATTTGCCGGTACATGGATTTTACCTTTTTCAGCTTATATTCCTGCACATAGCGTGGTACCAGCACGTCGAGTATGTCGGCTTCCGACTCGACAAAAGCGCCACTCTTTGACCAGCGTTTACTTTCCACATATTTCTCGGTCAGAAGGTCGCTGGCCAGCTTGCTGAAGCCGGCATCCGGGTGATTGATAAAAAAATGCGAAGGATCGAATTCCTTATTTCCGGCGTTTTCCCTGAAAACATCAAGCATCCGGTTTATCTCCGGGTCTGTCGACTCCAGACCGTCGGCATCAATTTCTCCCAAAACATACTGGCCGACAGTCAGCGTAACGGTCTCGCCCGGATTGTCTCCTTCAACTTCAAAAACTTCACGGTTAAAATATTTCAGAAGAATACGCAGAATTTCATGTTCTTCCAGCTCGAATTTGTTGCCTTTTGCCGTCACTTCAGCCGGAATTTGCGGAACAGATTTTTTCTGTTTTTCCCTGAATTCTTTTCGTTGCTGATCTTCCCGGTCTTTTTGAAGTATTTTCCGGATTTCGGCATACAGCACACTTTCCTGTACCTCAAGCTGGCGGCTGCATTCCTTGATATATACCGACCGGATAATTGCATCGGGTATCACGGCAATGGAGCGGACGATATCGCTGATAAGCCGGGCTCGTGCCACCGGGTCGTTCTCTGTGCTTTCGAGTAAGAGTTTGGTCTTGAATTTAATAAAGTCGGTTTCGTTTTCTTTGACGTATTCGTGCAGTTGCGAGGCACTCATCGAGCGGGCAAAGCTGTCGGGGTCTTCACCGTTGGGCAGCAGCAGCACTTTTACATTGATTCCCTCCTGAAGGACAAGGTCGATCCCGCGCAACGAGGCTTTGATGCCGGCCGCGTCACCGTCGTAAATAATGGTGACATTCGGTGTAAAACGGTGAATCAGCCTGATCTGGTCGGGCGTAAGCGATGTGCCCGACGAAGCCACCACATTCTCAATCCCTGACTGATGAAAGGAAATAACATCGACATAACCTTCCACCAGGTAACATTTATCGAGCCGGGTGATTTCCCGTTTTGCCTGAAAAATACCGTACAGGACACGGCTTTTGTGATAAATTTCCGACTCGGGCGAATTGAGGTATTTGGCAGTTTTTTTGTCGTCTTTCAGAACCCGCCCGCCAAAGGCAATTACCCGTCCGGCCACACTGTGTACCGGGAACATCACGCGTCCGGCAAAACGGTCGACCACCCAGTCTTCGCGGCGAATGGTAAGTCCTGTTTTTTCGAGGAAATCCATTTTGTAGCCTTGTTTTTGGGCGGCCTGGGTAAAGGCGTCTTTCCCGTCGGGGCAAAAACCCAGTTCGAACTTGTTGATAATATCATCGCGGATACCCCTTTCACGCAGGTAACTGAGTCCGATGGTTCGTCCTTCGTTTTCATGCAGAAGATAATGGTGAAAATAATTCTTGGCAAAATCAGAAACGATCATCATGCTTTCGCGTTCGTCCTTCATCTGCTTTTCCTCTTCCGTCTCCTCCTTCTCTTCAATTTCGATATGGTACTTTTTTGCCAGCCAGCGTAACGCTTCGGGATAGGTAAGGTGCTCGTGTTCCATGATGAAATTAACGGCAGTGCCGCCTTTCCCGCAGCCGAAGCATTTGAAAATGCCTTTAGCCGGCGAAACCGTGAACGAAGGTGTTTTTTCGTTATGGAAAGGACACAATCCAATCAGGTTAACCCCTCTTCGCCGAAGGGTTACAAACTCGGAAATCACATCGGTAATTTCGGCTGCATCGAGTATCCGTTCTATGGTAGCCTGGTCAATCATTATTGCAAAAATAGGAAAAAGGACGGAACAGACACGGGAATAAATTTTCGAATTAGGAACAGGGGAAAATGAGGTTCTTCCCAAAGACAATTATTAAACACGAAGGCACCGGCAAAAAAAAGATGGCTAAAAATCTTTTTGTTTGCTGTCCATTAGAATGGTTACCGGCCCGTCGTTGTTCAAAGCAACGTCCATCATGGCGCCGAACTCGCCGGTACCGACCTGTTTCCCAAGCCCGTTGCTGATTTCTGCAACAAATTTTTCATACATCGGAATTGCAAAATCCGGTTTCGATGCCCGTATGTACGACGGACGGTTCCCTTTCCGGGTAGAAGCAAGTAAAGTAAACTGGCTTACCACAAGTATCTCACCATCAATGTCCTGTACCGAACGGTTCATCACTCCGTTTTCGTCGTCAAAAATCCGTAGCTGCAGGGCCTTTTTCACCAGCCAGTCAATATCCTCCTGCGTGTCGGGATCTTCAATCCCCAGTAAAATCAGTAAACCTTTCCCGATGGATGACTTCAGCTTCCCGTTAATTGTTACCGAAGCCTTTGATACACGTTGAATAACTATTCTCATTTTAAAAATTTAATGTTCTCTTATCAACAACGGAATTATTGTTTCTTATTGTTTTTGGGCAATTTACGGATTGTCGTTTATCAAAACAATTCTGTTTCGGGATTCAAAAATAACAATTTAGCAGGGGTGTATAAGCAAAATTACAGCTCTTTTACCGGATATTTGGTGATATTCCATGATTCCACTTTACAGGCTTCGGGCTGAAGGTCAGCTCATGCGGGCCTGCAGATGTGCTGCAATAAGGACAAGGTTTCTGTTCAGGACAAATTTGCTCCGGAACATATAGTAATTTACCCCCGAAAGCAACTATACCAAAAAGTTTACTCTTTCGTATTTTTCTGAATGTATTCCATTGCCTCACTGAAAGTAGTTACCCATATCTCGTCTTTGTGAACGGCAAGAAAATCAATCAGTTCCAGGTGCTCTTCAGCCCCGACAGACAAATAATCGCCCCCGACTCCGTGAAACAGGAGAATTCCCAGGGCGCCTTTCTCCAATACTTTTTCTACATAACCGGTTAACACCTGCGAGCCGGAACCGGGAGCCGGTGCAAAAGCAGGAACTTTAAAAAAATCGGTATTCCGGAAGTCAGTTATTCCCTCCGGAGCATAACCGTTCCGTGCAAATTTTACCAGGCCGGAATTTCTAAGCGAATCGGAGTAATCGACACCGCCGACCTCGGTCTCCCCGCAAGGATAGGCATAGCTCACCGGGTTTTTACCGGTAATGGCAAAGATCAGTTTGCTCATCATTGCTATTTCCCTGATTATGGACGGCACATCGTAACTTTCGGATGAGAACCGGGGAGACTCGGGACTTTTCCCTTTGCAGGGATGATAAAGCGAATGGTTCCCGATCTCATGTCCCTGGTCGCTTACTTTTTTCCAGTCTGCAAATTTTTCTTCTGCCAGGTAACCGTACAGGAAAAACGTTCCTTTGAATCCGGCTGCATTTAGCTGCGGAATGACATAATTCAGTTGGGAATTCAAACCGTCGTCGTAAGTTAAAACAATGGCAGCTTTTTTACCGCCGGGCCAGAAATTTTGTGCAGAAATTAATGACGGGAGGGAAAATAAGATGAGCATCGCCATACATGCCCGACATTTTCTCAGCAGTTTTTCAGCGTTTGTTTTATACATGTTTGCATTTTTTAGCCAGCCACGTTAAAGGGGAAATGCCCAAAGAGGCTGTGCAAAAAGATAAAAGAATAGCTTTCAACACAAAGTTTATCAAGATATAAAGTATTGTTTTATAAATATTTATTCTTTGTGTTTTAATTGGCTGTTTACTGAACACTGTGACTGCCAACTGCTACTATTCCTTTGCCTTCGTGTTTAATAATTGTCTTTTTGCACAGCCTCATTAAATGTATTATTGTCCCAACAGCGGATTCAAAAGCACTTCGTCGTTAGGAATAGGAGCAAAGTAACAATCTTCAGTAATAGTATTAACCGGCTGGTTGTCGGTCGGATCTTTCAGTGCGTTCATTTCGGCCACTTTTTCGGTACGGACCAGGTCAAACCAGCGGGAATATTCTCCGCATAATTCCCATCCTTTTTCTACCAAAACGGAATCACAAAAAGCATCTTCACTTAATCCTGCCTGTAAATCGCTTAACCCTGCGCGATTCCTGGTAGCATTAATACATTGGTAGGCCAGCGCATTGGGGCCACCATCGGCCCTGGCTTCTGCTTCGGCATAAATCAGGTACACTTCTGCCAGACGCAAATAATTCAGATCGCGTCCTCCCATATACCTGTTTCCGCCATAGTTAGCTTCAGTTGGAATCATGCCGGCCCTGTATTTTTTCAGGAAGGGATGAGCATATTTACTGTCTTCCCATTTTGTTTTTTTCGTAGTATCCGACGGGTCGGTAAACACGGTCAGGAAAGTAGCATCCTTACGCACACCTGCCGGGAAACGGTTAAAGAAACCTACTTCGCAGAAAATCTGGTCCCATCCGCCTTCTTCGCCGGGTTGTGTGTTATAACCGCAAAATGTATTCATGTTGGAATTTCCGCACACATTATAACTGCAAAAAATAATTGCCCAGATAACTTCCTCATTACCATCCGAAACAAGAGCGGCATCCCATAAGTCGGCAAAATCATCCAGTAATCTATAGCTTCCGCTTTCAATTACGTCTTTTGCATTCGAAGCTGCCAGTGCATACTTGCTCGTATCGTTTAAAGGCCATCCTGTCATTTGCAGATAAACCTGTGATAATAAAGCTTTGGCAGCAAGTTTCCCGGGACGTCCGACACTGGAAGTTTTGTCTTTCTGCAAATTTGCAATGCTATAATTCAGGTCTTCAACAATTTGTGCATATACTTCGGAAACCTCTGATTTTGGTAAGGTGTAATCTATTGCATTGGATAAGTTTATAGGTACTTCTCCGAATACACGAACCAGCCAGAAATAAGCCCAGGCCCGTAAGAAACAGGCTTCGGCCTTTGCTTCTGAAATTACGTCTGCTGATGCACTTGTATTATCGGCATTTGCTAAAACGGAATTGGCAGCATAAATAATTCTGTATTGCGGCGTCCACGAAGCAGCTTTTAACTGCGTGTTAGTTGAAGAAAGATTGAAAACATCTGCCTGAATCTCGTTCGTTTTTCCGGTCTGAGTGGTCAGGTCATCTGCTCCCATCATCGGAACCCAATGGCCGGTATGACCAATTCCTCCCCACCGGTTGTAACATAGCTGGGCATAAACTCCTGTAAGTGCGGCATCCAGATCTTCTTCGGTTTGATAGAACTGGTCGGTAACCAGAGTCCCTGCAGGATTTTCATCTAACGATTGGCATTGTGGCAGAAGAATAAAAGCTGCCATTGCAATGAAGATGACAGGTATTAATCTGAATTGTATCTTTTTCATATGATTTTATTTTACAAGATTAGAATGAAAACTGGAAACCAATAATATAGGAACGCAAGGCCGGATAGCCGGCAGAATCATATCCGATTGCACAGTCCTGCGACGCATCAAGTCCTGAAGCTTCCGGATTATACCCGGAATAGTCGGTAATCGTAAAAAGATTTTGTCCGCTGAAATATACTTTTGCATTTCTGACGAACGTATTCTTTAACAAGTTATTAAATGTATATCCTAAAGTAACATTGCTCAACCGCACATAACTTCCGTCCTCAATCCATCGGCTGGATTGTTTTTGATTCACATTGGATGAACTAAAGCCAGGAATATTACTGTTTTCATTGGAAGTGCTCCAGCGGTTTAAAATTGCAGTACTTGTCGGTATTGTAACATCCGAATTCTGAGATTCATACAGGTATCTTGTAAAATTCCATACATCATTTCCCTGCACACCGTTAAAAAGCACATTCAAATCAAAATTCCGATAACTCACGCTTACATTCCATGACCATGTATAATCGGGTAATCCATGTCCGATAACACTCATATCTTCTCCGTCAATCGTGTAATTGTTGTCAACATCCAGGTATTTTGAATCTCCCGGAACATTTCCGTATTTGGCAGCTTCTGTGGCTTCACTGCTTTTCCATGTTCCGAGATAGGTTAAGCCGTACATTTGTCCCAGTGGTTTCCCTTTTTGCAAAACACAATAACTTGTGTACGATGTATAACTCTGAGTTGATGAAACAAACACATCTTCATCATCTTGTCCGAGATGCAGTATTTTATTTTGGTTGAAACTGATATTTGCATCAGTAGAAATATACCAATCCCTGTTATTCAATAAAATTCCGTGTAAAGAGATTTCAATACCTTTGTTCTCCAAAGAACCCACATTTTGTAGCTGGGTACCTCCGTACACATAGTCCGGAACACTTACATTCATTAGTAAATCAGTAGTCTTTTTGTAATAATAATCAATTGTTCCGCTCAGTCTGCCATCAAAAATGCCGGCATCAAGTCCTAAGTTCCACTGTGCGGTACTTTCCCATTTCAAATCTTCATTGGCAGGAGTACTGGGGGCTATACTAACTGTCGAGGTGGAATTATCGAACTGATAGTTGTTCCCTTGTCCGGTGCCAAAAGTTAATTGCTGCAAAGTAGAATAGGGAGAAATTGCCTGGCTTCCCACCACCCCGTAACTGGCTCTTAATTTCAGGTTCCGGAAGATTCCCGTGCTTTTGATAAAATCTTCCTCGGAAAGTCTCCATGCCAATGCTCCGGAGGGGAAATACCCGTATTTGTTGCCATCTGCAAATTTCGACGATCCGTCGACACGCATTGAAACCGTTGCCATGTATTTACCCTGATACAAATAATTGATCCTTCCCAGGTATGATTGTAATGACCATTGTGTATAACTGCTGCTCGCCTGCTGTGTCGAAGCTAATTGTACCGCGTTAACGCCAAGTGCAATGGTCGGAAAACCGGTTGCTTCTATAAATGCACCCCGGTATACATACTTTTGTTGTTCGTAAACGGCAGTCGCATCAATTTTATGGTCTCCGAATTCTTTTGAATACGATAGCTGGTTGGTATTCTGATAGGTAATAGCCATCCCGTCTGATACCTTGCTGATTGCAGTAGTAATATCCTGATCTTTAGTAGGAATAGATTGATTCGTGTTCTTGTAGGAAATTAAATTAGCTCCCCCGCTTACCGATAATTTCAGGTCTTTAAAAATTGTCCAGTCAAGTTTTAAGTCTCCCAAAATGTTCATCGTATAGGTATTGCTGCCTCCGTCAGTTCCGTCATAAGTGTTGTAAACAGGGTTACTGGCAACCGGCCCGTAGCTGGCAGGAGAAATGTTATATTCTCCGTTTTCATCTTTTATCGGAACACAAGCCGGGAAAACCAAAGCAGCACCCATCGGAGAGTTACGCCCGTCATACGCTGCATTATTGCGGGTCTGGCTGTATGTCCCGTTAATATTCATTGAAACATCAAAATTGTTTTTCAGCTTGGAGTTCAGATTCGATTTAAAGCCATATCTCTTGTAAAAAGAATTGAGCACTATCCCTTGTTGATCCTGGTAAGTTCCTGACAAGTAATATTTTGTATCGTTTTTGCTTCCGGTAAGAGATAGCTGGTGGTTTTGAGTAACACCGGTACGAAGTATTTCATCCTGCCAGTTAACGCCTTTACCCGCAGCAGCTATTTCGGCATCGGTAAAAAAGGGACTGTTACCTACAGCAGACTGACTTTCGTTTGCAACGGTCATAAATTGCGTGGCATTGAGCACATCCAGCGTTTTAGTTGCCTGGTCAAAACTTACGAAGCCATTATATTCTATTTTGCTTTCTCCCTTTTTTGCCTGTTTTGTTGTAACCAGAACAACTCCGTTCGATCCCCGTGAACCGTACAAAGCGGTAGCCGATGCATCTTTTAAAATAGATACAGACTCTATGTCGTTTATGTTTAACGAATTAATATCTCCTCCCACAAAGCCGTCTATTACATACAACGGGTCGTTGCTTCCGTTAACCGAATTGGCCCCGCGAATACGCATTTTTATTCCGGCACCGGGAGCCGCATTCTGTTGTGTGATCTGAATACCGGTAGCTTTTCCTCTTAATGATTCTCCGACGCTAAGTACAGGCTGGCGTGAAACATCTTCTACTGCAACCGACGAAACAGAACCGGTTAAGTCGCTTTTTTTGGAAACGCCGTAACCAATGGCCACTACTTCCTCAATCCCCACGGTCTCTTCTTTCATCGCCACATTAATCGTAGTTTTCCCGTCGAGCGGAATTTCCTGGCTTTTCATCCCCACGAACGAAAACAGCAGTGTCCCGTCAGACGGAATGCCGGAAAGAGTATATTTCCCGTCAGCATCGGTAATAATTCCCTGGGTGGTTCCTTTTACCACCACCGTAACGCCGGGCAAAGGAGTACCTGACGAGTCGGTAACTTTTCCTGCAACATCCACTTTCTGCTGCTCCGAAAAATTGGCAGAACCTTTCGGAAGAATCACAATTGCTCTGCCTTTTATGATATACGTCAGATTCCCGTCTTTCAGAATATCATCAAGAACTTCGGTTATCAGTTTTTCCTGAAACCTGCCGGAGATTTTTGTCGCCGGATTAATCAGTTCATCTTTATATACAAAAGAATAGTCGGTCTGTTCTTCAAGCGTTTGAAGAACCTCTTTTAATGAATTGTTAGAAAACTGAAGGTTTAAACGTTTCGTTTGCACTTGTGATACCCCGGCATACGATTGAATCAGAATTCCCAGAAGTAATAAGAACTGTAGTTTCATAATCAGGATAATTTTCCATCTCCGGGAAAGCGTAACCTCCCCATTGATACGACTGTTTTTTTTCATACTTTTGTTTAGTTTTGTGATTAATATAAGAGTTAACACAGACAAAATCCGGGTGGAGAATGGTGGGCATTCTCCACTCTTGTTTTTATTTCATAGGCATTGTTTTATTCGTTGGTTGAATACTGAATTTCCGAAAATCCTCTTTTTTATATTTTATTGGCATAGTTAGCTGAAACGTGTTTAAGACCTCTTCGATCGTCTCCTCGTTTTTAAATACTCCTGAATAAACAATATCGTTTAGTTTTTCTCCTTTTAGTTCGATATCAACATCGTACCAGCGTTCCAGACGGGTAATCAGTTCCCGGAAGGTTATCCGGTCGAAATCGAAAATATCATCCTTCCACTTGGCCGATTTGGTGGTATTTGTTTCTTTTACAAAGAACCGGTTGTTCTTGTAAATAAAGGTTTGTCCCGGGGTCACTTCAAATTTTTTGTCCTCTTTCCGAATTTCAATTTTTCCCTCGATCAGGGATGTTTCCGTGCGCTTGAAATCGTTGTAGGCCGTGACATTGAATTTCGTCCCGACGACCCGGATATCGTAATCTTTGGTTTTAACGGTGAAATGCCGGCCATTTTGTTTGGCCACTTCAAAATAAGCTTCCCCATTTAATTTTAGTTCCCGGTTTCCGTTCATAAAATTACTTGGGTACGAAAGGCTTGTTTCCGAGTTCAACCATACTTTCGATCCGTCAGGCAAGATTATCTGTGATTTTTCGCCACGCAGGACATTCGTTTCGAACCATGCTACTTCTGACTTTGTACCTGTCCGGCTGTTAAATACCAAAGATGCGGTAAAACCGAGCAACACAGCCAATATGACTAGCGCCGCAATTTTTGAAAAGCTCAGACTGATTTTTCTCACCCGGCCTTTCGAAACCGATTCAAATTGTTTTTCAATGAATAGTTTATTCTTCAGCTCGCTGAATGAACTTTTCAATAGCGGGTGATTCATTTCATCAGGGTTAAGCTGGTTTTTTACCGCAAAAAAATAAGCTTTGTTTTCTTCGTTTTCCTTTATCCAGCTAACCAGCCACGCCTCATCTACAGGCGACAAACGGCCATTGAAATAGGCCAGTATCTTTTCTTTTATGATTTCATTCCGGTTCATTATCTCTTCTTTTCGACAATAAAACACCTCCCGGAATGTTCAACCCTACCTTTCCGGAGAAATATTTTTTCTGGAAAAAATCATCCAATATTCTGAAGAATAATCAGGAATACAGAAGCCGGCAGGTAACCGGAAAAATTTTTCCTGTAAACAGATAATGCTTTTGTGATGTGCTTTTCAACCGCTTTAATGCTTATTCCAAGCCGATTGGCAATTTCCTGATTTTTGAAGCCTTCCACACGGCTAAGTTTGAACACCTCCCGGCATTTTTCGGGCAGGGAGTCCATTACTTCCACAACTTTTTTACGAAGTTCGTCTTCAATTAAAAGATAAGGTTCATTCCCGACCATATCAATATAATACAGCTCTTCACCCAGAAACCGGTCTTCAATATCCGACTTCAGTTTGTCAACAACTTTTAAATGACGGATATGGTTCAGACTGGCATTTCTGACCATGCGGTACATAAATGCTTCCGGTTGTTCGATCTGAAAAGAAATGTGTTTCTCCCAAATTTGTATAAAAACGTTTTGAACCACATCCTTTGCAACATTTTCGTCGTTTACGATTTTACAGGAAAAACTGAAGAGCCGGGGAAAATACAGTTTATACAATTTTTCAAAAGCCAGCTCATCGCCATCAGAAAGGGCAGAAAAAAGATCGCTATGCTGAAACTTTGTTTGCAAGTTACTCCTGTTTTTTCAGAAGCGAATATACAAAAATGTTTTAGCAATAAACCGGAACATTCAGTATCAGACAAGTTAACAATCTTTAAATGAAGTGTTTTCAACTCGCAGAATACAAATTCTCCGGCACACCTGTAAATCGAGTAGGAGGTAAACACTAATCATAGGTTGTTTATCTCCTATTTTCGTGTTTACCGACCTCTCCCACCACCGTACGTGCCGTTCGGCATACGGCGGTTCCTAACCTTTCGGCAGTTGTGACGC